>VFQQ010000031.1_pt1 | contig 382065 bp, 299 predicted proteins | sample 3512341 | NCBI WGS metagenome assembly VFQQ01 (sample SAMN10412373, study PRJNA504923) | tailings metagenome | isolation source: Relicate 2 Philex TSF1 revegetated site | place: Philippines: Tuba, Benguet | collected 2017-08-29
AACAGCCTGCGGCTCCTCACCATGTTCGGCTATGTGAAGTAGGCGATGGCCTTGGAACGCACTGACGGCTCAGATGCATCTTTCGCGCGCCTGGATTCCACGGCTAGAATGATGGAAACCGAGGGAATTGCTGCGATGAGCACTGCCACCCCCACGATGACCGCCGAGGATCTGCTCGCGCTACCCGACGCTGAGCGGTTTGAACTCGTTGACGGCCAGCTTGTGGAACGGCCGATGAGCCTCGGTTCAAGCTGGGTCGCCGGAGAGATTTTCGGGCGACTTCGAGAGTATGGCAACAAGTCCAATCACGGATGGGCGTTTCCTGACGGCACCAGTTACCAGTGCTTTCGTGAGGATCGAGAGAAAGTGCGGCGGCCGGATGCGTCGTACATTCTGCGATCCCGGCTTCCCAATGGGCCGACCGGTCACGGCCATTGCCGCATCTGTCCCGACCTCGCCGTCGAGATCGTTTCGCCATCCGACATCTACTACGAGATCGAGAACAAGGTCGATGAGTATTTCTCGGCGGGCGTGAAGCAGGTCTGGATTGTCAGCCCTTATTCACGCACGATCGTGGTTTACTCGGCCAGCAATGCGGCGATTCATCTTCTGGCCGACGATCGCCTTACCGGCGGGGAACTTTTGTCCGGCTTTGATTGCCGCGTCGCCGACCTCTTTCCGCCTGTTACAACTGCTGGGTGATTGGCGAAGCAGCCCGCCAGATCAGTAACGGGACACCAGTCAGGGCGACCGAGAGACACACGCAAGTCATCGTGCGAATCCGCGTTTCAACGGCAGTAATGCACGCAATTGCCACGATCAACGGCGCGATCACAACCGAAGTCGGCCAAGCCACACCCGCCGCCGTCCAGAGTACGAAATGCGCCACCCAGATCCAGCCCACGGCCAGGGAATCACGTGGAGGCCCGACGTAGAACGCGTACCAGTCACCGGTGAGTCTCACGGTCAGGATGATCGCCTGAATCGCGAGCACAGCCCACACCCATCGGCGACCAACCCGACGCCGCTCCTCTACCGTAACCGTGAGGATCTCGGCGGTTTCGTAATCGTCATCGGACTTTGGCATCGATAGGACCTCCATCCCCAAAACCGCAGTTTTGTTCCGGAGTGAACCGTAACTGTCCGCATGGGCGCAGGTATCGAGGGGGCGCTAATATCTTAGATGTGTCGCCGGACAACGAGTCTTCATCGTGCAGTCAACCCATCATGCCCAGCCCCTTTCCCGGAATGGACCCCTGGCTCGAACAGCACTGGGGAGACGTTCACACCAGCATCGTCACCTATTGCCGCGATCACATCCAGCGGTCGCTTCCGCGCGACCTGCGGGCGCGCGTCGAGGAGCGGGTCTACCTCGAAGACGAAGACTGGAGCAAGGCCCGGCAGATCATTCCGGACGTGCATGTCGTCGAGTATCCGCATGCGGGCCCGCGGCGCGCGGAGGACGGCGGCGTTGCGACGCTCGTGCCGACCGAGCCAATTGTAATGGTGCTGGAGGAGGAGCCAGTCACCGAGCGGTTCATCGAGATTCGCGATTTCAGCAGCGGCGGGCGGCTGGTGACGGTGATTGAAGTGCTGAGCGTCACGAACAAGGAGACGGGCCGCGGGCGCGAGTTGTATCTCAAGAAGCGCGATGAACTGGACGCGGCTGGCGTGCACCTGGTGGAGATCGACCTGCTCCGGCAGGGAGAGCCGGTTGAGATTTATCCTCGCGCTTCTTTTCGCGGCGGGGATACCCCGTATTTCATCACGGTCTATCGGCAGCAGACGGTGACATCCCGCCGGCATGAATTTCGTCAGGTGCGGTGCGAGATGTATCCCGCCACGTTTCAGACCCGGCTGCCGGTGATCCGGATTCCTCTCCGCCCGGGTGACGAGGATGTCTTGCTCGACATCCAGCAACTCGTCAACGACGCCTACGACCGCGGCGGCTACGACATTCTCGATTACAGCCAGCCGCCGAAACCGCCGCTGCGGGAAGTTGACGCGGCGTGGGTTGCGGAGTGGGTGAAGGGCCAGGGCGGAAGGATGAAAGCGGAAGGATGAACAATCGGCTGAACCTGCGCACGGGCGGGCGAGTCTCTACACTAGCGGTTTTCATCAGCCGACCGACTCGTTTCTTCGCTTTGCCCCATGCCCCGTTACGACGCGCAACGTATTGAAGCCCGCTGGCAGAAGTTCTGGGACGACAACAAGACGTTCGTTACGCCCAACTCGCCGCCCGCCTGCTCGGCCGGGAAGCTGTACGTTCTCGATATGTTCCCGTACCCGTCCGGGTCAGGGCTGCATGTGGGGCATCCCGAGGGCTACACGGCCACCGATATTGTGACGCGGTTCGCCCGCATGCGGGGGAAGCATGTGCTCCATCCGATGGGGTGGGATGCGTTCGGGCTGCCGGCCGAAGAGCATGCGGTCAAGACGGGGACGCATCCTCGCGTCACGACCGAGAAAAACATCGGGACGTTTCGGCGGCAGTTGAAATCGCTGGGGTTCAGTTACGACTGGAGCCGCGAGTTTTCGACGACGGACCCCGACTACTACCGCTGGACGCAGTGGATCTTCCTGCAGATTTTCGATTCGTGGTACGACGCGGACTGCGAGTGGACAGGGCCGGACGGGGTGACGCGCAAGGGGCGGGCCCGGCCGATCAGCGAGCTGCCGATTCCGGAAGAGGTGCTGGCGAGCGGCCAGCGTGCGCTGGCTGATGGGTCAAAAGCAGGCGGGGCGTCAGCGCAAGGGAAGCATCAGGGGGCTGACGCCCCCCGCTCGCCGGCGGTCCGCAAGTATCAGGACAAGCACCGGCTGGCCTACATCTCGGAAGCGCCGGTCAACTGGTGCCCGGCGCTGGGGACGGTGCTGGCGAACGAAGAAGTGATTGACGGGAAGAGTGAAGTCGGCGGGCATCCGGTGCAGCGCGTGCCGCTGCGGCAGTGGATGCTGCGGATCACGTCGTACGCAGACCGGCTGGGGAGCGAGCTGGAAGAACTCGACTGGCCGGAGTCGATCAAGTCGCTGCAGCGCAACTGGATTGGAAGGAGTACGGGGGCAGAGGTTGATTTTCTGGTGGATGGCGCGCCGCACGCCCAGGGGTTGCAGCCCCTGGGCTTTCGCGCGTGGAAATCGTCGCGGGCAGCGAGCGGGTTTCCGGCGGCGGCGGAACCGAACGTCATCCGCGTTTACACCACGCGCCCCGATACGCTGTTCGGCGCGACTTACATGGTGCTGGCGCCGGAGCATCCGCTGGTGGATTCAATCACGACGGCGGAACAGAAGTCGGCTGTGGCGGCGTATCGCGAACAGGCCGCGCGCAAGAGCGATCTCGACCGCACTGATCTGGCCAAAGAGAAAACCGGCTGCTTCACCGGCGCGTATGCGATCAACCCGGTGAACGAGAAGAAGATTCCGATCTGGATCGCGGACTATGTGCTGATCAGCTACGGCACCGGGGCGATCATGGCCGTACCGGGGCATGATGAACGGGATCTGGAGTTCGCGAAGACGTTCTCGCTGCCGGTCATCCCGGTCGTCGCGCCGCCCGCGGAAGGCGACCCGATCGGGTTCACCGGCGAGGGAACGGCCATTGATTCCGGGCCCTACACCGGGATGCCGACGGCCGAGGTGAAAACCAGGATCACGGCCGATCTCGCGGCCGCCGGTCTTGGAAAGGAAGCGATTAACTATCGCCTGCGCGACTGGCTGTTCTCCCGTCAGCGATACTGGGGTGAGCCGTTTCCGATCTGGCATGAGCTGGACGACAACGACGAGCCGACGGGGTTGATGCGGGCCGATCATCCGGCCGCGCTGCCGGTGCTGCATCCGCATATGGAGGACTTCAAGCCGACGGGCAATCCCGAGCCGATGCTGGCGAAGGCGCCGAAGGAGTGGCTGTACTGGACGGCCGAGGACGGCACGAAGCTGAAGCGCGAGACGAACAGCATGCCGCAGTGGGCCGGCAGCTGCTGGTACTACCTGCGGTTCGCCGACAACCAGAATTCGAAGCAGTTCATCGACCCGGCCGTCGAGAAGTACTGGCTGCCGGTCGACCTGTACATCGGCGGGGCCGAGCACGCGGTGCTGCACCTGTTGTACTCGCGATTCTGGCACAAAGTGCTGTTCGATCGCGGGTATGTGTCGCAGGCGGAACCGTTCCGGAAGCTGGTGAATCAGGGGATGATTCTGGGTGAGGCGGAACTGACGGGGTATGCGAAGGGATCAGGGATCAGGGATCAGGGATCAGAAGAGGTGAGAGGTCAGAGGCCAGACATCAGTGATTCGGCGTGGGTTTCGGCGAAGGACGTGACTGACGGGCCGGATGAGGGGAAGGTGTTGCGGGGGACGGGCGAGCCGGTGTTGACTGTTCGGCTGGCGGTGGAAGAGACCGAGAAGGTTGGCGGCAATCTGGTTCTGAAAGGTCGTCCGGACGTTGTCGTCGAAAGCCGCGCGTTCAAGATGTCGAAGTCGCGGGGGAACGTCATCAACCCCGATGAAGTGGTGAAGGAATACGGTGCCGATTCGCTGCGGCTGTATGAGATGTTCATGGGGCCGCTGGAGCAGGTGAAGCCCTGGAGCATGAGCGGCGTCGATGGCGTCTACCGATTCCTGGGTCGGGTGTGGCGGATGATTGTCGATGAGCGTGCGGACGAGCCGACGCTCAACCCGGCCGTGCAGGACGTTGCGCCAACGGCCGAACAGGAACGGCTGCTGCACAAGACGATCAAGGTGGTGACGGACGACATCGAGAAGCTGTCGTTCAACACGGCCATCAGCCGGATGATGGAATTCACGAACGCCTTCACAACGACCGAGACCCGCCCACGATCGGCGATGGAGCCGTTCGTGCTGTTGCTGGCCCCGTTTGCGCCGCACATTGCGGAAGAACTGTGGAGCCTGCTGGGGCATGAGGAATCGCTGGCCTATGCGCCGTGGCCGGCGTACGACGAGTCGAAGCTGGTGGAATCGGAGATTGAGATTCCGGTGCAGGTGAACGGCAAGGTGCGGGCGAAGCTGCGCGTGGCGCCCGATGCGTCGAAAGAAGCGATCCAGGCCCAGGCCGAGGCCGATCCGCAGGTTCAGAGTCACCTGGCCGGCAAGCCGGTGGTGAAGGTGGTGGTGGTGCCGGGGAAGATGGTGAATTTTGTGGTGAAGGGGTGAAGGCGCGGGGCTGAGAGCGTGTCTTCCAATGCGAGAAGCCCGGCTTCTGCCCACGTTTGCGCAGCGGGCACTGCAAATGAGAGCCGCGACCCCATTCAAGAAGCCGGGCTTTTCCAGGCCGGCCGCGGCTTTGAAGAACCCGTTCTGAGAATGCAGGCGTCCTGCATCCCGACGAAGCGTCGGCGAGAGAAGAAAGGAAGAACCCGCGCAGCGAAGAACCCGCACAGACCCGTCGAAGCGGGCACTGTGCGGGTTCGAATGCCATTACAGCGGCTTGACGTTCTCGGCGTTCGGGCCTTTCGGGCCGCGACCTTCGGTGAACGAAACCTGCTGACCTTCGCGCAGGTCGTCGAACCGCGCGCCGGTCACGGCGGACATGTGGAAGAACAGATCCTTCCCCTTGCCGCAGTCGATGAACCCAAAACCCTTGTCGGTCAACCGCTTGATTGTGCCTTCAGCCATCGTGTCACTCTTCGAATAAATAGTCTGGACGAGTCCACTTCAACTCCCGTCAGCATCACGATGCTGCCGGGTCCTCTGCCGGGTGACCATCACCAGGCGTGTTCATTTCGGCCGCCGGGAAAGCCGGCTGCGTGGCCCTGTCGGCCCGCCGTTTCAGTTTGTCGTCGGCCTTGCGTTTCTTTTCCTGTTCACGCTGGCGTTTGGCAAAAGTGTTCTGGTTCTTATTGCGAGCGATAGGTCTGCTCCTGTTTTGCTTGAGGTTGGGAGAGCCTCCAACGGCAGCAGTCTGCCTCGCGGAATTCAGCGCTCCCAGGGGATGAAATCGGCGGAATCTTCAAAGTCCCGCATGTCGAGCTTCAGGGTGTCTTTGCCGGCTTCGAGACGCCGCGCGGCGACTTCCTCGATCTGGGTGCGGTTTTCGCGATAGGCCTGGAAGCGGCCGTGGCGTTCCGACCCGAAATGCACTTTCAGAACTTCTTCCGCGATCGTGCAGAACACGCGGCGCCCTTCAACTTCGGCCGTGAACGCCATGACCTGGTCTTTTTCGACCCAGCGTTCATCACGATGAAATACGACGCCATTGTCCAAGGGCAAAAGTCCTGCTCGCATCAAGAATTCCAGGTCGGCCACACGGTGTCTGTTCGCGAAAGTCGATCTCTCGCGAAGCGTTCAGTCAGTCCTGTTCCGATCCGGCGACTTGCCGAAACACCCGTGCAAATCAAGCAGTGCGTCACAAGCGGCGAACACCGAATCCCGGTTCGAATTCGCTCGTGAACAGCACGGGAGAAAAGAGAACTCAACAAACCTTACGCGAAGCGTGCGGGAATTGCGAGACGCTTTCCGCTGCGATTGGAACTTCCGGTCATTCACGCCGGAATTGCTGCCTGTCCGAATGATTGGCCGATCCGGACGACTTTCCCGGGATTTCTGGGTCAGACTGGCCTGCTCTGTTACAGTAGGAGTTCGATTGGTCCCTGAAATTGTCCTTGATCCCACAGGCGTCTATTGGAATCCACCCTGCCGCGGCGCGTCTCGTTCTTCACCTACTCCGAGTGGGATTCTGATCGCGACTGCATGGCGTTTATCGCCCTGGTGGACGGCCGTCGGGCCCGATGCCTGATCCGTTCCGAAGCGCTGGTCGGGTTCGCCCAGAAGGACGCCGCGTCACCGATCGTCGCCTTCGAAGAAAATCGGGAGGGGGTGGAGAAGCTGGCGCGCGATCTGATTCTGCAGGGACGCCTCGATGGCCACGAACTGGTCATCGGTCTCGGCGATGTCGTTGCTGTCCGGGAAGCGGCGCGCCTGCCGGAGCCCGCGATCCCAACTTCGCCTGCAGCGACGGCGCAGGCTTCCGAGCCTGTAACGCCTTCAACACCCAGGGTTGATGGGCCTGTGAACGGCCGCAATATGCAGATTGCGCCGGCCGACTGCAAAGAGGTGTGGCAGTCGATCTGTCAGCGCCAGCGCGATGCTGCAGCCCGGGAGCTGTTTGCGCAGTTTCCCGATCTGGCCCGCCGGGCCAGTGCCGAATCAGATTCCTTCGCAGGCCAGGCCGTGCCCGTTTCGGCTCATGAACTGAATGTGCGCCGTGTGGAAGCGTCGAGAATGGCTTCGTCGTGGACGGCTGAACTGTTGCGGCTTCAGGACTGACGGTGCTGCATCAGGCCAGTGGCTCGGACCTGTCGGACGCGGCCGGAACTCTTCGCCGTTCCACGTCCCCATCCGCGCCTTTCACGGTGAGGTCGCCGCCGCCGGCGGTTTCCAGCATGGCTGTTGCTTCAGCGCAGGCCGCGGCCTGGCTGTTGTGGAAGCCCGAGGCCTTCAGGGCCTCGTTGGCCTTGTTGGCCCAGCGCCCGTCCGAGCGCAGGTAAACAGTTCGTCCATTGTTCCGCGACATCCGTATTCTTCCCTTGTGGTCAGCCAGGAGTTCCGGATCGGCGGCGCTGGCGACGCCCTGCAGGCTTTTCAGAAGCCGACACGATTGTCCGCGTCGATCTGCAGACGAGTGTAGCAAGCCGTGACTGGCAGCGACGCATGGCCCTGGGGCCGCTGCCACGGGATGCCTGGTTGAGGTCGCGTCGCGCCCCGAGTTCTGTTGCATGCAGCGGGACTACTCGGCGGGAATCGCGGCGAGCGGCTTCCCGGAGTGGCCCGTGAGCGGCGAGGTTCAACGAGGGTCAATTCTGCAGGTCAAACTGAAACTGGTTGTCGCCCGAATCGGACACGGACGCCGTCAGTTTGCTTGTTCCCGAACTGGCGTAGCGCACGGGAAGATCCGATTTCTCGACCGACTTCAGCGGCGGTCCGTTGGGATCTTTCGGGTTGGGAGTTGTTTCGACCGATTTCTTGGTGACGGTGACGGTGTATTGCCCCGCCACCGCGCCGTCCTTCTCGCTGAAAGTGTTCAGGTCGAAGCGGCCTTCGGCATCGGTCAGTGCGAACGCAGCCGTGCCGGCGCGGTCGGCGGGCACAAAGCTGACGCTGGCGCCTTCAACCGGACGCCCCTGAAGGGTGACCACGCCGGATGCGGGGATGGTTTTCGGTCGGTTCTCGGTCCAGCGATCGGAGGAACTGCCGCCGCATCCGGCAGCGAGCAGCGTGGTGGAAAGCATCAAGGTGCGAAGCATGACAGTGATCCCGGGAAATGGTGCGAGTCGATTCGTGTGCGTACAAAAAGCAGAGGGCTCGGGCCTGGTCGCTCGGGGGATCGACCAGGGCGCCCGGCCCTCTACAAATGGGAACGTTTCAGCAGCTGCGTGAAATTCTGGCAGCGGCGGGCGGAGTGCGGCCTGGTTCAGAACTCGCCGACGACTTCGCCGGCCGCCTTGGTGCCGAGGCTGCCCCACACGCCGTACGGGCTCTGGCCGGGCGGGTTCGCGGCATCAATCCCGAGGTTCCCGGCATCAATGTTCTCGCTGATGAAGCGGACCGATCCGTCCCCCATCAGTCCGTGGCAGCCGCCGGTGTGCCGGCTGCTGGCGGAATAGAACCCGTTCTGGGCGTCGTGGTTGTTATGGGCACAGGAAGGGGAGTTGATGGGCAGGATGGTGTTGAACGCGCTGTAGGCCGCGCCGCCGTCGGCCCAGCGGTCGCCGGTCTGCTGTTGCGGCGTGCCAGTGACGTATTGCCGGGTCGTCATGTTGAATGTCGCGCGGCAGTCGTTCGGAACGGTGAAGTTCGAGGCATACAGCACGTTGGCAATGTCGTTTGTGGATGTCGGAAACATGCGTTCAGCCAGCATGATGGTGTTGCTGGTGCCGTCGGCGAAGTCGCGGAAGTTGGCGCGGCTGTTGACTCCGAACACGCCGCGGGGATTGGCGGCATTGACGTTCGAACTGTCGCCTGCCGAGAACGCATAGCTGGAGTTGCCAAGGCGGTTCACCCGGACATGCGTGGTGTCGGAGGGGCACAGCAGCCCGGAAATCACGGCGGTCCACGGCGTGTAGGCTTCCGTCCACGGGGCGGGCCCGTTGGCGGGGTAGCTCACGCCGTCAATCGTCAACGGCGACTGGACCTGATTGAACAGCGGACCCTGATCGAAATACGGGAGCAGGCCGAACATGCCGCTGAGGCGCCCCCAGTTGCCGGTGATGGCGTCGCCGGTGTTGGTGCCGCCCTGGCGATAGGTGAACGTGTTGTAGACATCGTGGTAGTTGTGCAGCGCGAGGCCGAGCTGCTTGAGATTGTTTTTGCACTGGGTGCGTCGGGCGGCCTCGCGGGCCTGCTGCACAGCCGGCAGCAGGAGGGCGATGAGAATGGCGATGATCGCGATGACGACCAGCAATTCGATGAGCGTGAAACCTCTTTGACGAACTTTTGAGCGACTGAACACCGTAAATACCTCAACGCAGAATTTCAGTGACGCAACGCGCTGTGGCGCGCAGGCGGTCCCCGCGGGCCTCTTGGGCGCCAGTGGTCGGGGCCGGCGATGGCAGGCGGTTGTGTGCACCGCCTCGCAGGGAATAACCAAACGTAGGACCGGAATGTGCGGTTCGACAACGAGCGAATTCGGGAATTGGCCGAATGGAAGAGGGGCCAACCGGCGACGGCCGGGCGCAGCATCTTCCATCTTCGGGAATCTGGCCCGCGAATCCGCAATGACCCCTTGTCAGGCGGAGATCGCGGCCTGCACCAGCCGCGATTCTGCCACGAGTGATCGGCTGTCCGGTGAAGTCGGCCTCAGGACGGCGGTTCCAGTGGTGTCGTCGTGAGGTTCCTGTTGTGTCACGTTCTGTTGCGTGCCGTCATGGGTGAGTGGGTACTGATCAGCTTCCTGGTGATTTTCGGCAGCATTCCGCTGGCCGCTGTGCTGACATCGGCTGTGCTGCTGAGTGCGCTCCTGGTGATGTGGGGTGTGGTGAACGGCAGAGCGTGTGATGGGCCGTAAGCCCGGGTCGCTTGTGTTCCGGACCGGTTTTGGGATGTTGGTCGCCAACACGTTTCGCACCACTGTTGAGGCGCCTCACTCATGAATCTGCGATCGAGTTTTGCGACGGCCGCTGTGGGTCTGTGTTTCTGTCTGGTGTTCGCGACAGCGCTGTCTGCCGCGGAGAAGCCGGCTCCGGTGCGCATGGGGTGCGGCCTCATGACGTTCGATACCGTCCCCGGCTGGGGGCTCGATGACGATGGCAAATCGCAGCTCGGCCCGACGCATGGAGGCGTCGTCATCGACAAGGCGGGAAACATCTATGTGAGCGCCAACATGGGCGTGGTGGTGTTCAACCCCGAGGGGAAGGTGGTCCGTCGGTTTCTTGGCGACGAATACTCGATGATCCATGACATCGAGATTCGCGATGAACCGGAGGGCGAGTTCATTTACGGCGCCCGCAACAACGCGGCGGAGGGAGTGAAGTTCAACGCCCTGGACGGGGCGTTCGCCCTGAAGCTGAAGTTTCCGGAGGAATCGGGGTTGATGCTCACGAAGTTCAACCCGACGGCGATCACCGTGGCGCCGAATGGCGACATCTTTCTGGCCGATGGCTACGCCAGCAACTACTTCTTCAAGTTCGACAAGGCGGGCAAGTACCTGAAGCACTTCGGGCGGAAAGGGAACGGACTGGAAGAGTTCAACACCTGCCACGGCATGACGCTCGACACGCGCTACGACCCGCCGCGGCTGTTGATCTGCGACCGCAACCACGAGCCCAAAGGGCGGCTGCTGCATTACGACCTGGACGGCAACTTCATGGAAGAGGTGATCACCGGCCTCGGCATGCCGACGTCCGCCGCGGTGCAGGGGGACTACGTCTCGGTGCCCGACCTGCATGGCCGCGTCGTCATCCTGAACAAGACGAACACGATCATGGCGGTGCTGGGACACAACCCGGATCCGGCCCAGGGGCGGAACTTCAAGGTGCCGCAGGACCAGTGGATCGAGGGGATTTTCAGCGGCACGCACGGTTCGTACTGGGACAGGGACGGCAACCTGTACGTGCAGGACTGGAACGTGTCCGGGCGGATCATGAAGCTGGTGCGCGTGAAGTAAGGCCGTGAAAACGACTGCGGGGGGCGTTTGCCCCCCGCAGCCGGCCTGACCCACACAGGCATTACACGCTGGCGGCCCGCTTCATCGACTCGTTGTTCTGCTGCTGGATGTCCTGCAGCAGGCTGGTGATCTTGCTGATCATCTCCTGCAGGTTCTGCATGAATTCCTGCTCCCGCTGGGCGCCCGATTCGTGGAGTTGGGCGGCGGCTTCGGCTTCTTTCTGGTCGGCGCTTTTGTTGGTGGAGGCGTGCGTCAGTCCGGCGGCGATCATGTCGCCAGCCGAGCCAGTCATCTGTCCGATGCCGTCAAACGCCCGGCCCTGGCTGCGGACGACTTCGACATCGACGCCTTTGCCGAGATCTTTCATGCCCTTGGCGCCGGCGCCGATCGACAGCCCTCCCGACACCATTTTGAAGACGCCGCTGACGACGCCGGCCGCCAGGGCCAGGTCGGCGGCTTCGCGCATCTTGTCGGCCGCTTCCTGCAGTTCGGCCTGCTTCTGGATGTTCTGGGCGTCGCGGACCTGCCGGGCGCCTTCCCGCTGCTCTTTGCCGAGCTGAATCATCAGCGCCATGAGCGTAAAGATGTCGGCCGACGATTTGCCGAGACCTTCGAGCTTGAACAGGGCGTCTCCGAGGAGCTGGCTGTTGACGTGGCCGGTGTCGTCGAACAGGGTGTTGAGGTCGCTGGGGTCGTAGTTCAGCGACTGGTGCGCGACGGTCAGCGCCGGGTCGTTCGCGACGTTGCTGGTCTGCTGGTTCTGCTGGACGGCGCTGGCGCCCCCCAGGGTGCTGGCATTGACGTGGGGCAGCGTGTTGTTGATCGGGTTCATAACGGTGTCCTGAGTTCAGGCGGAAGCGCCCTGGAGGTTCCGGGCGAGTGACTGCTGGAGGTCGTTCGATTCTTTCGTGACGTCGATGACCACGTTCCACCCTTTGTCCTGCATTTCCTGCAGGGCGCGGACGAACTCGATGGCCTGTTCGTCCTGAGCGGCGATGGACTGCAGCCACTTCAGCAGCTCTTTGACATCGGCGTTGGCGTACTCGGCGTTCTGCTCGTATTCGGCTTTGACGATGTTGGTGGCTCCTTCAGACACTTCGACAGCGCCGGCCGTGATCTGCGCGGCCTTTCCGACTTTCTCGGCGGCCATTTCAATTTTGCTGGCCTTGTTGGCCAGTTCGAGGGCGGCCTTGGCGCCTTCCGTGCCTCCCTTGGCGGCGCTCGACCCGGCCCCGGCGATGCTGGCAGCGCCGGCGCCGACGCTGACCACCGCGCAGGCGATCTGCAGTGCCATCATGGTGAACATGAAGGCTTTGGCCCCTTCGTCTCCCATGCCCTCCATGGCGCCGGGTATGGACGTGACCACCTGGGTCGTGCCGGCCAGCACGGCGCCGGTGAGGGCGGCGATGACGCCCGCGATCGCCAGGCCGGAGGCCGGGGCGGCCGCTCCGAAGGTGGCCACCGTAACGGCAATGGCGGCGATGATGGCCACGGCGGCGCCGATCCAGCCGAAGATCTGGCCGATCAGCCCGGCTTCCTTGGCTTTCGCCATTTCGGCCGCGGCTTCAAGCAGTTTCTTCATCTGTTCTTCGCGGGCGGCTTTCTGCTTTTCGGCGTTCGCCTTGACCCCTTCCGTCGCGGCGTTCTTGCTTTCGTCGCCGAGTTTCGCGTTGAGGCTCATCAGCAGCGCGAGGGCGTCGTCGGGGCTCATGATGGGGACATCGAGCAGGGGGAGGCCCGTGCTGCTGGATGTGCCGTCGCTCTCCAGAAAGCTGACTTCGTTTCCTTCAAAGAAACTGGCCAGTTGCTGAATCTGGTCGCCGGTCAGGGGCTGCAGGTTTCCCCCCGTCACGGGCGGCAGGGTCGAGGGTGATCCGAGTGGTTCCATGGCTGGTGTCCGCTGGCAGGGTCGGGGCTGTGCACCATTCGTTACGCCGCGGAGGGGCTACGTCTGCGCCGGCTTTTCGCTGAGCGTCTTGATCATCATTTCGGCGCGAGAGCGGCTGGGGGCGTCGGTCGAATACTTGAGGACGGCGTTGTAGGCGCTGATCGCCGCCGACTTGTTGCCCAGCAGGATGTGGCATTCGCCCGACTGGATCGCGGCCCGGGCGTCGTGCAGGTCGAGGACGCCGGCGAGGCCGAAGGCGTCGATCGCTCCGCGGTAGTCTTTGCGGGCCCGGCGGCAGGCGCCCAGCCCCAGCCAGTATTTCTTGTTCAGGTGGTCGAGAAAGCACAGCAGCCGGAAGGCGTTTTCGGCGTCTTCATGCCGCCCGGTGGTGAACAGGTTGTGGCCGACGGCGTAGACCGCCTCCAGCTCTTCGTCGCTGATGCCCTTCACTTCCTTGAAGGTGGCTCCCTGGGTGAGGAAGCGGTTGGCGATCTCTTCCAACTGCTGTTCGGTGATCGTCGGAATTTCAGGAATGGCCATCGGGCTGGCTCCAGCGGTTGGGGACTGTGGTGATGCGATGGTTGTTGGTGATGCGATGGAACGCCAAAAAGGCCTCCGGCACGTGTCGGGAGGCCTCGGGCAGCGGTTGCCGGGGGAAGTGGACTCCGTCAAACGCTGACGCTGTCAGATGTTGCGGACGATGGCGGCCGAGTTGTCGCTTAGTTTTTTCATCACGTTCGAGAGCATTTCGACGGACGTGGTGTACTTGGACATCAGCGACTGGAACTTGATCATGTCGAGCTGGGACTCGTTGTTCAGGCCTTCCTGGAAACCCTGCACGCTGGAAATGATGGCGTCCCATTCCTCTTTGGTGTAGGTGCCTCCGGTTGCGGTGGCGCTGGGGGAGGTGCTGGCCGAATCGCCGGCCGCCTGCTGTTCCTGCAGCAGCAGCTGCTTCTGTTCAACCTGCGACTTGAAGGACGCGAAGTCGCTCGATTCCCAGTTTTGCCCGGGGCCGTCGCCGTCGTCGTGGGGCTCGATGCCGATCGACCGGGCGTAGTTGATCATTTGCGGGCTGAGGTCGGCGTCAATGCAGGCGTTGTCGGTATAGGGCTTGTCGTTTGCCAGCCAGTCGAGAATGGCCTGGGCCCGCTCGAGCTTCTGGTCGACCGTCAGAGACGTGCCGGCACCGGACACCTGGTTGGGCAGTTCGATGCCGTTCGCCGCGAAGAAGGCCGCCATTTCCGGCGTCATCGTGGCGGTCTCGCCCGATTCCAGGTTGGCCGACAGGTAGCGCACCTGCGACAGCATCTGGTTGGTCTGCTTCATGAGATCGTTGCGGGCCTGCATCTGGTCGGCGTAGCCGCGGACGGACTCATCGAGAACCTCCGACCGTTTCGACATCACGAAGAACATGAGGTCTTCGAGGCTCATGGTGCTGATGTCGAAGGAGTCGCTGGAGGTCTGAATGCTGGTGGCGACCTGCGAGTTGACGGCGTCGAGTGGCATGGCGGGACTTCCTGCTGTGAGTGGGTGAGGTCGGGCGGGGGGCGGGCATTCAGCTGCCGGTCAGACAATCATTCGCTGCCGGCGGGGCGGCGCTGCGCCGGGTTTCGCGGTTTGTGCTGCGGAATCTTCGGCGTCCAGTTCCGCCAGCTTCTCGGCCAGAACCGCTTCATTTCGCGGGCCCAAGCGGCCGGGCGACAGGAATTCCCGCATGCGTTCGGGACTTGTTCCGGCGGCCGCAAACACCTGCTGTTTCTGCTCCTGGGCCGATTTCAGGTTGGCCAGCAATGCTTCGAATTCGTCGACGATCCGCTTCGTTTCGGCCGCGACTTCCTCGGGCGATTTCTGCCGGGGGCGGGGGGATGTTTTGTCGGCGGCAATCGCCGACTCGACTTCATCCCAGGGGAGCATGCTCCGGATTTTGTCCGCGAACCGCTGCTGCCAGGCCTCGGCCGACTCCCCGGCCGCTTCGGCGACTTTGACGGCGGCACTGATGGCGCCGGAACAGCAACTGACCGAGCGGACGCACCGCGACAGCGACGAAATCGCCGCCCAGAGCTGCTTTTCGACCTGACCGCCAGCCTGTTTTCCAGCGGCCTTCGCGCGGCTGATTGCTTCGAGGGTGACGCGTTCGACATCGTCCCGCGTCCTGGTTCCGTCGCACCAGCCGAGAACGGTCTGAATGGCGTCATTGGCCTGATCCGCTGCGGCGGAGCACCAGGCGGTCGTTTCACGCACGCACTCGGCCGTGCAGCGGATGAGCGCCTGTTTCTCGTATTGGGCCCGCGACGCGATCCACATCAGGATCGTTCCGCAGGTGGGCATGTCCCGGTCGAACCACATTTCCCGGACCGGGCGGTTCGTGTTCATGTTCAGCTGCGACATGCCGAATTCGCAGAGCCGGTGTTTCTGGGCAAACTGATCGGAAAGCATGATGAGGGAACTCGCCTCTGGCGGGTGAAACGTGGGGTGAATGATTGAAATCGTCAGACGTAGGCGCTGGCGGGACGCAACAGCCGGGTTTCGGGGCGGGTGGCGGGCTGGGGTTGCAGCAGGCTGTTCAGATCGTGCCGCCAGGCCGCGAGTTGCGTTTGGAATTCGCGCTGGGAGGCCGCGGGGAGGTCGCCAGCGACCTGCCGGGCGACGTCCTCCTGCAGGGCGAACTTCGCCAGGGCCGATTCAGCCGAGATGAGCGCGTCGAGCAGTTCCTGAAGTTGATTGCGGCGGGTCTCGTCGAGCTCAAGATCCTGCAGGCGGGTCAGTTCGTGATCGAGCTTCCGCTCGGTTCCGCGAGCGTCGTCGAGGAACTGCGAGCGATTGAGGGATTCCAGGTCCGTCGCCGATTTTTCCATCAGCCCGACAAGCGACCTGGCTTCCTGCGAGGCCTGCCGGGCGGCTGTGAGGATCTGGTTGAATCGGGTTTCCAGCTCACCGATCGCGGCCCGGATTTTCGCGGGCGAATCGAGGTTTCCAGAAACGCCGAGCGCTGCGGCGTCGGCCTGAATGGAGGCGAAGTCGGCGTGATTGGTCAGCCGGTGTCGAATGGCAGGATTGTCGACATCGCCGGTTTTCAGCGACGCGACGTAGTTGCTGAGGGTGTCGCGAAACGCGAGCAGCGCCTGCTGATCGATGACGGTCTGCATTTCGACGGCCGGTTCCTGCTCGCCATCGCTCTCAGCGGCGGCGGTTTCCCCATCGGCCGCGGGGGGGTTGGGCGTGGCGACCTGCCGGGTCAGTTCAGAGCCGGAAAAACCGCGTTGCCGGGCCCATTCCAGGGCGTTGGCGAGGTCCTGCTGCTGGCTGTCGTTGACCACGAGGGAATTCTCTTCGCCGGCCAGCTGCTTCGTGCGAAAGGCTTCGAGCTGCTGGAGCAGGTCCTGGGCGTCCCGCTGCTCTCCCCGCAGGACGGTGTCGTGCAACTTGCCGAGGCGGTTGGTCGTCTGGCCGATGCGGCCCAGAGTTTCGTACTGATCTTTCAGCGAGGGAACCCGGGCGAGCAGCGATTCCCGAAGAATGCCCAACTGGCTGACCGACAGCGCCAACAGCACGGTGGCGGGGTCGAACTGCTGATCGTCGAAGCCAGGAATGGCGGTGGATCTCGTTGATTGCAGAGGCGCGGGGTCGATCGAGGACATGCAGAACTCCCGTGCAGCATGAGGCGGAATCGCCCGAGGAAACGCCGCCGGTCACTCTAACCGTCCCGGTGGAGCGTTCCAATCGTGGCCGGGCGCGACGACGGGCGACGGGCGACGGGCTGGCGTCTGTTACGCCGGGCGGCGGGGAGCTCTGCGCCGGATTTGCCCGAATCGCCATCTCTGGCAGGGAACGGTGCGGACGCGGAGTGAAAGGGAACATGAAATCGGGGTGGAAGACTGGCGGCTCAACTGGTAGAGAACGGCACGGGTTCTGGACCGGATGTCCTGCAGCAGCGCTGGGGACGCCGGCCTCTCTCAGGCAGTTGGATCGTCATGGCTCCGCGGATGGGGACGGGGGGCTGGCGGGCAGGCGGCCTGGGGCCTGCTGTCTCATTCCCTGCACAGGATGATGCCTGAATGACAGATCTCCTCCTACTGGCCGCCGCCCAGGCCGGGTCTGAAGACGCCGTCAAGCCGGTGCTGCCGATGATTGTTCTGGGAACGATCATGACGGTGACGTTTCTGGCGATTGCCTTCGACTGGGTGCACAAAAGCGTGGCCGCCTTGACCGGGGCGCTGGTTTCGGTCGCGGCGGCGATGGTGATGGGGGTGTTCAAGGATGAAGCGGGGCACTCGGCGTACGATCGCGCGGTGCACGACATCATCGGGCACGACATCGGCGTGATCGGCGTGATTGTGGGAACGTCGGTGCTCGTGGAAATTGTGGGGCGATCGGGGCTGTTTCACTTTCTGGCGGTCAAGATCGTCAAGCAGACGCAGGGAGACCCGGTGCGTCTGCTGCTGCTGTTGATGCTCGCGACGATGGGGTTCGTCACCTTTCTGACGATCGCGCCGGGGACGCTGATCATGGTCTCGCTGACGCTGGTGGTCACCAGGGAACTGAACCTGCCGGCGAAACCGTACATCATTGGCGTGGCGATTGTGGCGAACTCCGGCGCGCTGATGACATTCGCTTCCGGCATCTGCACCCTGATGCTCGGCACGGCCGGAAATCTGCCGTACGCCCATTTCTTCCGCGTGTCGACGCCGATGGCGTTCATCTCGGGCGGCATCGCCTACTGGCTGGTTCGCCACTACTACCGGGACATGCTGGTCTCGACGCTGGATCCGGAAGAACGGATTCGCAAGGTGGCTGCGTTCGATGAGTGGGCGCTGGTGAAGGACCGCCGACTGTTCTACCGCTGTGCGGCCCTGCTGGGGATGACGATCATCGGATTCGCATCGGCCCAGCGGCTGGGGGTGGGGCTCGATTTTGTGGCGTTCGCCGGCGGGACCGGAGCGCTGCTGCTGTCGGGCATTTACCCGGACGACGCGATCAAGAAGGTCAACTGGTCGATGATCCTGTTCTTCGTCGGCCTGTTCGTCATTATTGGCGCGGTGCAGGAAACAGGGCTGCTGGCGTGGCAGGCAAACAAGATGATCGCGTTCGCCGGCGGCAATACGATGTCGGCCATGCTCATCCTCACCACGTTCGTGGTGTCGATGTCGGGCATCATGGACAACATTCCCGTGGCGGCCACGCTGATTCCCATCGTCCGGTCGATGGAAGCGGGCGGCATTCCGGGCGAACCGCTGTGGTGGTCGCTCATCATCGCGGCGAACCTGGGGGGCAATTCGACGCCGATCGGCAGCGTCAGCACCGTGATCGCGCTCAACGCCCTTGAGAAAGAACAGGGCACGAAGATCGGGTGGGGAGAGTTCATCAAGGTCGGCGGCATGATTCTGGCAGTGCAGACCATCGCCGTTTACGCCTACCTGATTGCGTTTCAGACATTCGGACTGTTCCCGACGCGACCCGGCGGCTGACAGGCGGACGAAGACGCCGATGGCCACTGGCCCCGCCGCGAACCGCCGCAGCGGGACGTTCCGCTCAACACGATGTTCCGCTCACGACAACGACGTCCGGTCCGGGCGTCCCGGCAGGGAGTACCAGCATGACCATGACGCCGATGGAACCGTTCGAGAGTGCGGCCCACCTGAATGAAGACATCGGGCTGTTTGAAGCCGCGACGCACGCCGCCCCCGTCGAAATCGCCGATCCCCGGGCGACGACGATTGTTGCGGTGCTGGATGGATCCGATCAGGACCAGTCCGTTCGCGACCTGGCCGAGGCCATGGCGGGCGGCCTGGGCGCCGGCATCGAAGTTGTGGCCGGGCGGCCGGGCGTCGCGGAGATTCTGTCCGCAACCGCGGCGCAGCCCGGGAGCCTGCTCGTGCTGCCGGTTCCGTGCGGGGAAGACTATCGCCAGCTGGGGAACGACAGCCTCGGATCGGTGGCCGATCAGGTGCTGCTGAAATCGACGTGTCCCGTGCTGTGCGTGCGGGAGCCGCTGGAGGCCGCTGGAATTCCGGCGGCGCTGGAGCGAATCGTCGTGCCGGTCGTGCATGCCGACGAGCACGCGCAGCGGGCGCTTGGCTGGGCGTTTCAGCTGACCGCCGCGGGCGGACGCATCGACCTTGTTGCCATTGCGGACCGGAGTGCCCTGTCCGAGTCGAGCCATCTGCTGCCCGACGGTTCCGATGTCGCCCGGCTGGATGCGGACCAGTTGTCGCGGGCGGTGACCCGCGACATCGGGGGATTGACATCGGCCGCACAGAAGCGGGCGGGCAGCACCGGGCGGACGCTGCACGTCGAAACACGGGTGGGTCAGTTCGTTCCGCTGGTGCTGGCCGAGCTGCATGGGCATCCGCAACTGGTCATCTGTGGAACCGATCGCGAACACTCATCTCCCGCGTTCCACCGGATGGTCGACCTGCTCGCCGCCTCCGCCGGCCCGGTGCTGATCGTGTGACTCCGGCCAGATTCTGAGTGACAGGTCAGAGTTTTTGCCGCCTGCAGAATGTTCCTGCATCCATGCAGACGCTGCCAGCCAGCTGCCGTTTTCTCCAGGATTCGTCGTCCGATGGTTCGATGGCTTTTGCGTTGTCTGCGGGTTCCCGGGCAGCTCCTGCAGAGGAATCCTTTCGGAGGCGAGGTGCGACCGACACGGGTTCCAATCTTTGCCCCGGGCTCGGGGCGACCAGCGCTCCCGTTTCCTCATCCGTGGAATTACCGCGAACCTCTCCGGATTCTCGACACCTACTTCTTTGGCGCAGACGCGTTCGACGGGCCGGCGCGACATAACCGATATCTCGACTTCCCCGGTTTTCCGCCGGTGCTCGTCACTCGTGACCCCGCCGTGATCCGGGCCATCTGCAGCGAGACCGGCGACCAGCCGGGCCAGTTCGACCGCGACACCCTTCCATCCGCGGGCATCGCACGGGCAACCGGAAAGGACACACTGCTCTATTCCAACGGCGCCATCTGGCGACGTCAGCGCAAGCTCGCCGCTCCACCGTTCGGAAAAACGACTCTGTTTCAGCCTGAACGCTTTCACGAGTTCGAAGCCACCTTCCGACAGACGATCCAGAAGCGTCTGGCCGTGCTGCGTGAACACCTGGCGGCCAGCGGAAAGTCGTCGGTCGTGGTTGCACTCGAGCCGGAGATCAAGGCGGTCATGCTTGAGTTGCTGACGAACAATTTCTTCGGCACGACCATCAGTTACGAGGAATTGCGATCAAAGTACGTACCGGCGATCGAGCGCATGATCGACCACATCGTTCGCGACACGGTGACGAATACGCTGGGACTGCCGCTCAAGAAGCTACCGGCCCTGACGAAGAGGCTTGCACAGTCGAAACGCGATGATGCAATCTTCGAGGAGCTGACCAATCTCGTGCTGGCCGGTCGAAAAGAGGGGAAAGGGCTATGGAAACAGTTCAAGTCCGAAGCGCCCGACTCAGCGCTGCGCAGCAACCTGCGAGTCTTTCTGGCGGGTGCGCTGGAAGCGACGACGTCCTACGCCACATGGGCGTTGTCGCACCTGTCCCGCAGCGCCGCTGCCCAGGAGAAGGTGTTTGCCGAGATCGAGCACATCGATGACTACACGCCCGACAATCTGGGCCGCTCGCATTACTTCGGCCATGTGCTAAATGAGACGCTGCGACTGACGCCGTCGCTGTACTTTCTTCCACGGCAGGCGACGACCGACACGACGGTGACGCTTGCCGATGGCCGGACAATGCGGATTCCCGATCAGACGCACATCCTGCTCGCGGTGTGGCACGCAAACCGGCACGAAGATTACTGGGGCCCCGCGATCACCGGCTACCCTGCGAAGGAGTTTGCGCCCGAACGCTGGGAGCATCTCGCCGCCAGCGGCCGGGCGTCGAAGGAAATGCTGCACTTCGGTTTTGGTCACGGTCCGCGTGTCTGCCCGGGCAAACACCTTGGTCAGCTGGAAGTTGCGCTGGTGGTTGGCGCGATCGTCAAGATGTTTCGTTTCACTGCAGTGAACCCCGCCTGCGAGCCGCGCGCGGGCGTCTCGACGAAGCCCGCGGATGGTACGCTCGTCGCTGTTGAACTGCGGTCACCCGGATTGGCGGCAGGTTAGAACTCTCCCAGCACTTCGCCGCCGTTGCGGCTGTGAAGTCCGTGGTTGACGGCTGTGTCGATGTTGTCGCCCAGGAACCGCACGGAGCCATCGCCGAGGAGCACGTGGGCGCCGCCGGTGTGCATGCTGCGGGGGCCGTAGTAGCCGGAACTGTGCATCACCATGTCGGGAATGCGGCTGTTGGGTGTGTTGTAGCCGTTGGTGAGGACGTTGGCGGACAGCGAGCGGACCCACGACAGCCCGCGGGCCGAGCCGGCGCTGCCGCCGCGCCAGCCTGTGTGATGAGGCATCACGGCGGCGAGATCGGGATTCTGGATGGTGCCGCCGGGCCAGCCGGAGCCGCTTCCCACGTAACCTCCGGTGGCGGGGCCGGCAGTGGAGGTGCCCGTTCCGGCGCTGAGCATTTTGCGATACGGGCGCGGCGGGGTGGTTCCGCCCGGCAGGGTGACATCGATGCCGTCGCCGCGAATGGATTCGCTCATGAAGACGGTGTTTGAGGTGCCGTCGGTGAAGTCGCGCATGCGGACGCTGGAGTTCTGGTGGACAAGCCCGTCGGTGGGTCGGCGGTCGTCGTAGAAGGTGCCGGTGCCGCTGCCCGTGGAGACCATGTAGTTGTTCGCGCCGAAGACGTGTGACTGTCCGCTGATGGTTGCCGAATACTGGTTGGGGCCGGGATCGCTGGGGCAGAGGAAGGTGGGAATGACGGCCGGGAAGACGCTGGCGAGCGCGGGATTCGGGTAGGTGTTGGGACCGCTGCCGAGATAGGGCGGGATGTTGAAGTCGATGAGGTTCTGGAGGTTGGCCTGTTCGATGTAGGGAAGGATGCGGGCCTGCGGCGAGTAGACCGTGGCGGCGCCTCCGGGCGGGAAGACGGTAAAGGTGCTTTCGTAGTTATGCAGGGCCAGCCCCAGCTGCTTGAGGTTGTTTTTGCACTGGGTGCGCCGGGCGGCTTCGCGGGCCTGCTGCACGGCCGGCAGCAGGAGGGCGATGAGGATCGCGATGATGGCGATGACGACGAGCAGTTCGATGAGGGTGAACGCCAGGCGTGTCGAGCGGAGCGGTGGATTGGGCACGAGAAGCCTCCAGGAGAACGAAACCGATGCAGAGCAATTTGCAGTCGCAACAGCCACCGCGATGCTAGTGGTCTGAATGGTCAAGTGCAACTGAATTGCATTATTGAACTGAAAACCGGTAGGCTATGGTTCGCTGACACTGCGTCGCGACGGCGACCTCCTTTGTTCGACAGGACCTCCCATGCTGATCCGCCACCTTCTCTTCGTTGCCGGGCTGACTTCCGCGGTCGCCCTCAGCGTCGCTTCCGCCAGCGGCGCGCCTCCCGCCGCCAGCCCGCCGGCCGCCCGATTGCGCACCCGGCCATTGACCCGCCTGATCTGGGAAGATCATTCCAACCAGACGCTTCGCTGGCTGGATGTGGCGATCGACACGCAGAAGAATCTGTCCGCGTCGCCCGCGGCTGCCGTCACCGGCGTGCCCGCGCTCAATGTCGAGCGCCAGAAGTTCGTCCAGCTGCGCGAAAGCCAGGGGCTGGTCGTCGCCGGCGTTCGTGATGACGACGACGGGCAGTTCCAGAGCGGCTGGGTGCTGCTCGATTCAGGAGTCCGCTATCGCGACCACGGAGACCACGGCCACTGGCTGTTCCGCACGCCCCCTGCGCTGGCCGCTTCAAAGCTCGATAAAGAGCAGGGCAACCCGGCCCACGTTTATCTCTATGACGGTCGTTTCTTCATCGCCAACGACCAGAAGAGCGGCTACACGCGGCTCGACCCCGCGGAGTTTCTGGAACCTGAAAAACGCACCGCGGCGATGAAGACGGTTCGCTTCATTGAAGGGGGCGGAAACCACATCACTCTGGCCGTCGCCAATGACAAAGTGGGCTATTCGGCGTGGATTGATGGCGGCGGACCGAACAAAGGACGCGTCGATGTCACCCTGATTCACGGCGCGGCTGCGCCGCGGCCGGCCTATTCCTTCCACCTGCCCACCGGTGGGATTCATGGCGCGGCGGTGGCTGGCAACCGGGTGTTTTTCGCCCCGTCCGATGGCATCTGCTGGACGACCATTGACGCGACGGCCTCGCTGAAGCCGGAGGATGTGGTGGTGAATCATCTGTCGCTGGGTCAGCAGGACGAAAAGCCCCGCCGCACCGGCGCCTTCACCCTGCATGGCCGGCACTTGATGTTCACGACAGGCAAAAGCACCGGCTCGCAACTGGCGATTCTCGACACGGGCAGCGCGAAACTGCAGCCGGTGTTTGTGAACCTGGGAGTTCAGGAGGGGGCCATGGCGGTGTCGCCGGTGGTGGAAAAGACGGCCCAGGGGCGAGTTCTCGCGTTTGTTTTTCATGACCATCCGGCGGATGTCGAGATGGACGACCACCTGTCGATCATCGATCTCGATCCGAATCGCGACGGCAGCTACGCGGACGCCGTCGTGACGCGGCGGCTGCCGGTGGGCCCGAGCGAGGTGGAAGGTCATAACGGCCACCACGCGATCTCGTTCGACGCCGAACGGCATTATGCCTTCTTCACCAATCCGGGTTCGGGCAAGGTGACGGCTCTGCGGCTGTCGGACCTGACCCCGGTCGGCGAGTTCACCGTGGGCGGCAAGCCGACGGCAATCGTGGCGGTCGGCGGACGGGAAATCGCCGACTGACGCCGCCGCCGGGAAAGAATTGATCATCCCCGTGCAGCCCGGCTGCAAACCTGTCGATTCCGGCTTTTCACCCCGAAGAAGCCGGCCGATTGGCAGGTTTTGCGAGGCCGGGCGTTTCGCTGCGCGGATTGCTTCCTTTTCAGTCCTCTGGCGGCGTGTCAGAATCGCAGGAGCGCCGACACGGCAGTTGCGTCGGTGCTCCCGAGAGACATTTCTCCAGACGAGCAGCGGAGCGGCAACGTGATCTTCGGTTTCGGCGGCAAAGGGAAGAAATCCAAGAAAGCCGCGAAAGAGCGCGACGAGGACGAAGAAGAGGAGCTCGTACTGTTCCAGGGGGCGGCCAATGGAGTCGATCCCAATCTGAAAGAGAACGCCAAACTGGTGCAGGCCGGGCTGGTGCGGGCCAAGCAGCTCGTCAGCAACGCGTTTTCACGCCGCGCGGAGATGATCCGACTGGAGCCCAAGGCGGGGGCGACGACGGCGACGTTTTACGTCGATGGCGTGCCATTTCCGGCCGAGAAGCTGAGTCCGCAGGCCGGACTGGCCGTCACGCAGATGATCAAGCTGCTGTCGGGTCTGGACATCAAGAACCGCACGAAGCCGCAATCGGGCGGAATGAATGCGCAGTACAGCAGCACGAACTATCTGGTGCGGGTCGACACCACGCCCCTGCCGGGCGGCGGCGAACGATTGATTCTGCGGGCCCAGGACAAGGCGAAGAAGCTGTCGACGCCAGAGGACCTGGGCTTCAGCGAGGAACTGCGGCAGAAAATTCGCGACTGGACTTCGCGCAAAACGGGCGTTGTGCTGGGCGCCGGGTTGCCGATGTCGGGCGTGACGACGACCACGAACGCCGTGCTGCGTGGAATCGATGGTTATCTCTACACCATCTACTCGCTGACCGACATGACGGGGCGTGAGGTTTCGCATGTCAAGCAGTTCGAGCTGAACCCGGAAGACAACTTCGTCCAGACGATCAACCGCTGCAAGCGGGCCGAGGGGGACGTGCTATATGTCGACCCGCTGAACGACGCCGAGATGGCGAAGACGGTGCTGGACGAGGCGGAGGACATCAGCTTCGTGGCCGAAATCTCGGCGCGCGATGCGGCGGATGCGATCGCCAGGCTGGTGGAAATGACGGGCGACGCCCAGCTGGTGGCAAACCGCGTGACGGCGGTCGTCAGCCAGAAGCTGGTCCGTCTGTTGTGTTCGAAGTGCCGTCAGGCGTTCCGTCCGCATCCCAAGCTGCTCGCGAAAGTCGGCCTGCCTCCGGAAACGAAAGTCCTGTACCGCGCCTTTGAAGCGGCCGCTGAGACAGCCGCCGGCGAGGAGGAAGAGGAGGAATGCGAAAAGTGCGGCGGCATGGGATATTTCGGTCGCACTGCGCTGATCGAGGTGATCGAAATGACGGACGCTGTGAAAGAGGTTGTCATTGCCGGCGGCGATGCGGCGGCGATCAAGGCGGCCGCCCGCAAGGAGAAAATGCAGTCGTTCCAGTCGGATGGTCTGCGGCTTGTGGCCGCCGGAAAAACGTCGATCGAAGAACTGCAGCGCGTTTTCAAGCCGGCCAAATGAAACCGGCGCCATTCTCCGCGGCATGACGCCCGGAACGGCCGGGCGATGGCCAACAGGTCGCCCGCGGCAGCCATCCTCAACGCCGTCGGACTCCGGCGACTGGAGAGAACAGCGTGATGTCCCTTGTCGAGCAGAGTTCGCAGGTCCTCGCCCAGGCGGCGGAGCCTCGCGGCATTGCCTGGCTGTGGGAACAGGCGGCGCGCTGGACTTCGGGCCCCGGCGCGTTTGTGTATGTCATTCTGCTGGTCTGGATGCTGGTGTATTGCGCGAAGCACGACCCCGACCGCGGCATGTGGCTGTGGATCATGCTGCTGTTTCATCCGTTCGGGGCGATCGCCTACTTCTTCGTCCGCTGGCTGCCGAGTTCGACCCTGCAGCCGCCGCGGTTTCTGAGGCACTTCATTGGCGGCCGTGAACTGGAACGGAAACGGATCGCTGCGGCGCAGATCGGCAACGCGCACCAGCATGTCGAACTGGGGGACGCCCTGCGCGACATCGGCCGCCTGAAGGAGGCGGCCGAATCGTACGATCGGGCGTTGCAGAAAGACCCGCGCAACCTCGCCGCCCTATGGGGCGCGGGTCTTGTCGCCTTTCGGCTGGAGAACTATCCGCAGGCGCGCGAACACCTCGCACAGGTGCTCGAGATCGATCCGACGTACAAGTTTGGAGACGTCTCGCTGACCTTTGCCAACACGCTGCTGAAACTGAACGAGAACGCCGCCGCTCTCGTGCACCTGGAGCAGCACACCCGGCGCTGGCGGCATCCGGAATCTCTGTACCGGCTCGCGGAAATTCGGGCCCAGAACGGCGATTCCAAAGCGGCCCGCGAACTCCTGCAGGGATTGATCATGGATGTCGACGCCAGCCCCCGCGCGATCTCGCGGAAGTTCTACTTCTGGAAAGGCCGCGCGCGACGATTGATCCGTAAACTTCCTGCGGCGTAACGGACTTGGACAAGAACCCCGGCTTCTTCCCATGTCTGCAAAGCGGCGCCTGTTGATGGAAGCCGCGTCATCGTTTCAGAAGCCGGAGTTCTTCGGGACAAAGTTTATGACAGCCGCGCTCAACGCTGTGCTTCTCTTCGTCGTGTTCGCCGGCCTGCTTGGGGGGCCAGCCCGGGCGGCCGAACCAGTCTTCCGCAGCGAATTGGTTTTCCCGCTGCACCACGAGCACAACCATGCGCCGGGAATTGCCGAACTGGCGGATGGCGAACTGATTGTTTCGTGGTATCGCGGGGCGGGGGAGCGGAAAGCGGATGACGTGGCCGTGTATGGCAGCCGGCTGAAGCCAGGCGCTCAGGAATGGACTCCCGCCGCGTTGTGGGTCGATACCCCCGGCTTCCCCGACTGCAATACCTGCCTGATGACGGACGCCCGCGGCCGGCTGTGGCTGTTCTGGCCGGTCATCATCGCCAATTCGTGGGAGTCGGCCATCACGCATTACCGCGTGTCCGATCAGCCGGCTGGCGACGGCGCTCCCGCGTGGAGCGACCACGGACACATTCTGCTGAAGCCCGACGATTTTCAGCAACCCGCGACTCAGGAACTCGATGCACTGGAGGCCGGCGCCGGCCCGATTTCCCCGCGCCTGGCGGCGGAAATCGTGCAGGTGCGCGAACGCCTGGGGGACAAACTCTTCCAGCGCCTCGGCTGGCAGCCGCGCTGTAAACCGACGGTCCTGCCCACCGGCCGCATTCTGCTGCCGCTGTATACCGACACCTATTCACTGTCGCTGATGGCGATCAGCGACGACGGCGGACGGACCTGGTTTTCCGGTCAGCCGACGGCCGGCTTCGGCGCGATCCAGCCCAGCGTTGTTCGCCGCAACGATGGCACGCTGGTCGCCTTCATGCGGGAGAATGGCGTGACGGGCAAGGTCCGCATGAGTGAATCGAAAGACGATGGCCTGACGTGGGGGCCGGTCATGTCTGCAGACCTGCCGAACCCGGGTTCGGGCCTCGATGCCATGCGGCTCGCCAATGGCAAGTGGCTGATCGTCTACAACGACACGCAGTCGGGCCGGAACAGCCTGGCGGTGTCGCTGTCGAGCGATGAAGGCCGGACGTGGACGGAGACGCGGCATCTGGAACGCCAGCCCGCGGGCTCGTTCCATTACCCGACCGTCATTCAGACGCGCGACGGTCTGATCCACTGTGTCTACAGCTACTTTGTGGAGGGCGGAAAGAGCATGAAGCACGCGAGCTTCAACGAAGAATGGATCCGGCAGGGGGATTGAAGGGGGGTGTCCAGATCCCTCGCCACTCGGGTTTGGCCCTGTGCGCGGCTGTCTGCCATAATCGCGGGCGAACCCCGAGGCAGGAGACTCAGTGGACGTTGCAACCCGCTACAAGCTGCTTGAAAAAATCGGCGCCGGCAGCTTTGCCACGGTCTACCGTGCGCAGGATCAGGAGCTTGGCCGCGAGGTGGCGGTCAAGCAGATTCATGCCCAGTTCCTGGCCGACACCTCGCAGTTCGAACGCTACTGGAAAGAGGCGACGCTGCTGGCCTCGTTCCAGCATCCGCATATCGTGACGATTTACGACGTCGTTCGGTCGCAGGGCTGGCTGATTCTCGAACTCATGCAGGCGAACTTGCGGGATCGCCTGCAGGGCCGGCCGATGGATGTGAAGGCCGTGCAGACGACGCTGACGCAGGCGCTGCGGGCGCTGAGTGCCCTTCACTCCCGCGGGCTGGTGCATGGCGACATCAAGCCGTCCAACCTGATGATCGACCACCGCAAGCGGGTGAAGGTCGGGGACTTTGGCCTGGCGCGGCGCGTCAGCCACGATGACGGCAGCGTCATCCGCGGCACGGCCAAGTACATGGCCCCCGAAACGCTCACGCAGGACCTCGGCGACGTCGGCCCGCAGAGCGATCTCTACTCGCTGGGCTTCACCGCGTATGAACTGATGTGCGGGGCGAAATTTGAATCGCTGTTCCCGGGGCTCGATGCCTTCGGCCGCGACCGGCAGGCGGCGTGGATGATGTGGCACGCCGCGCTCGATCGAAAACTGCCCGACCCCGCGAAGGCTCTCGAAAACGTGCCCCCCGCGCTGGCGAAAGTGATTGGCCGGCTGGTCGAGAAGGATCCGAAAAAGCGGTACGAGACAGCGGATGAGGCCCTGGCCGACCTCGGTTCAACGCCCGGCGAACCCCTGGCGCGGGCGTCGGAATCGGGAGCCGTGCGGAGAGCCCCGCGTGAGAAATCGAGCCGCCGCGGCCTAGTGATTGCGATGTTCTGCGTGTCGATGGCCGCCTCCGCGGCGATGCTGCTGTGGAGCCCCGACAGCAAGCCGCCGCTCGATCCGGCAACGAAGCCCGTCACCGGAATTGTGCGCAGCGTTGATCCCGCGACGAATTCGATTGAGTTCGTTGATCCCGCGTCTGGTCAGCCGGAAGAATTTGCGGTTGCCGACAAAACCCCGATTCGCCTGCGGGCCGGCGGCAGCGAGGAACTGGTCCTGCTCAAACGGCTGCAGCCGGGCGACTGGATTCGCAGCGTCATCGACAACGGCCGCCCGCGGCTGGATGTCTCGCGCCCGGTGACGCATGCCGGCCGCATCGCTGCGCTGGACCCCCTGGGCTCGAAACTGACGATCGCGATCGAGGGGCCCCGGCTCCGCGAGAAGGTGACGCTGACGGTTCCCGCCAGCGTGTCGCCGCTGCTGAATGGTGAGAAGGCCGCGCTGCGCGACCTGGCGGTGGATGATCGCGTGACGGTTGATCACCTGCTCGACCCGGGTGGACAGCAGGGAGAGATCGCCAGCCGGCTCGAGGCGTTCCGGACGCAGCGCGCCTCGGGCACGATTGCCGGCTTCGATGCGGCCACGTCGACCGTCGCCATTGCGACCGGCGTCGCCTACGAAGCGCCGCTCAAGCTGCCGCTGGGGAAAGGGGTGACGCCCCGGTTTGACGATGGCTCCCCCGCAACGCTGGCGGATCTCACCGCCGGCCGGCCCGTGGAAATCACGCGCGACAGCGTCATCCGCAGCCTCGTGATTCAGCGTGATCGCCCCGAGAAGAAGGGGATGCTGGTGGGGCTCGATCCCGGGGCGAAGACGATTCGGGTTCAGGAGGCGGGGGAAACGACGACGTTCTCTCTCGGGGACTCTGTGCGGATCACCCTGAATGACGCTCCGGCGACGCTCGATGATCTCCGGCCCGACAACGACCAGTTGGCGATTGGAATGGCGGCTGGAAACGACAGCACGGCCGAGAGCGTTCGTGCCACCCGCGTGCCGCGCTACGACCGGTCTGTGATGGCCATCGGCGCGAGTACGAATCGCGATCGGTCGATTCCGGTGATCGAAAACGCGGTGGAGAATTCGCGCGCCATCCGCAACGCGGCCGTCGAGCGGTTTGCGACGCCGCCGGAATGGGCCGTGCTGCTGGCCGAGCCGACGCGGGAGGAAGTGCTGTCTGCGATCAAGCAGCGGCTGGAGGGGCTGCGATCGGGGAGCCAGGCCGTGGTTGTGATCACGGCCCAGGCGTTCGTGGTCGACGGGAAACCGGTTCTGGCCTTCGCGGATTATCGACCGAACGAAGCAGCGACGACGGGCCTGCCGCTGGCCGAACTTCTGGCGGTAATTGACGCATCCCCCCCCGAGAAGAAGTTCGTCATGCTGGACGTGATTCATCCGCGGCCGGGGCTGGAGGATGTCCCCGCGTCGGCCGAGGCGCTGTTGAGCGATGTTCCCCGGCCGAAATCGACAACAGTGTTCATCGGCGCCCGGCAGAACCAGGGGGCGGATGATCAGGGCGTTGGTCCGCTGGTGGTTCGGGGATTGAAGGGGGCAGCGGACAAGGATCGGGACCTGGTGATCACTCGCGAGGAGTGGACGGAGTTCCTGAAGACGGGGCTGGATGTGACGGTCTGGCCGGAGTGAGAGTTCCGTTGCACGCGGGCGGCCCGCAAGCGGGCCGGCTAAATTGGGGGCGGTGAGGAATCCTTCCTTCGGAGTTTTCAATCATGCGCACCCTCCTCTGCACGCTTGCTGTGGTGCTGTTCGCGATTCCGGTTTTCGCGGATGGCCCCCAGGACAACCTGGTCGACAATGTCCGGCCGATTCCTCCACCGGGCATTGAGGTGCCGGCGGAGGTGCGGGAATTGCTGACGAATGGCGCAGCCACACTGAAAGAGAAAATCGCCCGGCTGCAGGCCGGCCAGGACGACCGGGCGAAGTCGCTCGTTCCCGATGTCGAGATCTACTGGCGGGCAATTGATGGAGCGCTGCGGTTCAACGAGTTCAGCGATCCCAAGGAGTTCGATGTCGCGAAGAAGCTGCTGGCGGAAGGACATGCCCGGGCCGATGCGCTGGCGAAGGGGGACGCGCCGTGGACCAGGCAGACCGGCCTCGTGGTCCGCGGGTTCCGGTCGAAGCTGGACGACACGGTTCAGCCCTATGGACTGCTGATCCCCGATGATTACCGGTTCGATGACGAAGTTCCCGTGCGGTGCGATGTGTGGCTGCACGGGCGGTTTGAGAAGCAGTGCGAGCTGCAGTTCATCAATATGCGGATGAACCAGAAGGGAGAGATCCAGCCGGCGAAGACGATCGTTCTGCATCCTTATGGCCGGTTCTCGAATGCCTTCAAGTTTGCGGGCGAGGTGGATGTGCTCGAAGCGCTCGCGCATGCGAAGTCGCAGTACCGCATTGATGACGACCGGGTTGCGATCCGCGGGTTCTCAATGGGCGGGGCCGGGGTGTGGCAGTTCACGGTGCATTACCCGGACAAGTTCTTCGCCTCGACTCCCGGTGCGGGGTTCAGCGAGACGCCCGAGTTTCTGAAGGTGTTCCAGAACGAGACGCTGTCGCCGCCGGCCTGGGAGCAGACGCTGTGGAACCTGTACGACGCACCGGGTTGGGTCGGCAACCTGCGAATGATTCCGACGATTGCCTACAGCGGCGAGATTGACAAACAGAAGCAGGCGGCGGATGTGATGGCCGCGGCGTGCGAGAAGGAAGGGATCACGCTGACACACCTCATCGGGCCGCAGACGGCGCACAAGCTGCATCCGGAGTCGAAAGCGGAGATTGAGCGGCGGTTGGTGGAGATTGCGAAGCAGCCGAAGGCGCTTGCGACACACGTTTCGTTCACGACTTATACGCTGAAGTACAATTCCTGCGAGTGGATTCGTATTACGGGCGTCAAAGAGCATTGGAAGCCGGCTCGTGTTGATGCGAAGTTGACCGATGATGGGCTGATCCGCATCAGTCCCAATGACAACGTCACCGAAATCGAACTTGATTTCGGGCCTGGATCGATCGCGTCACGGGTGGGACGCCCGTGGCTGGTCAAGTTTGGAGACTTCGACAGCGCCCCGACCCCGCTCCAGGGGGTGCCACGTCACTCAACTGACCGGTCATTGAAATATCGGTTTCATCGTTCCGGGGATCGCTGGTCTGACGGACAGCCGCAGGTCGCCGGCCTCCGCAAGCGTCACGGCCTCCAGGGCCCCATTGACGACGCCTTCATGGACTCTTTCCTGTTCGTGAAGCCCACCGGCAAGCCGCTGAACAAAGCCGTCGGCCAATGGGCCGATTCCGAGTTCCAACGCGCCGTCACCCACTGGCGGCAGCAGATGCGGGGGGATGCCCGGGTGAAATCGGATTCAGAAATCACCGAGGCCGACATCGCTGGCTACAATCTCATCTTGTGGGGCGACCCGCGGTCGAATGCGGTGCTGGCGAAGGTCCTTCCGAAGCTGCCGATCGAGTGGACGGCGGATGGCGTGACGGTGAACGGGGTGAAGTACGACAGCGCGAGCCGCGTGCCCGTGCTGATCTATCCCAACCCGCTGAATCCGGACCGATATGTGGTCTTGAACAGCAGCTTCACCTACCGCGAGTACGACTACCTCAACAATGCCCGGCAAACGCCCAAGCTTCCGGACTGGGCCGTGATTGACACCCGGACGCCGGCGAACAGCCGGTACGCTGGGAAGATCGAAGCGGCCGGCTTCTTCGATGAATCGTGGCAGTTCCGGAATTGAAGGCTGAGCGTCCAACCCGGCCGCAGACCGGACGCCCGGTTCCGGTCTCGATTTCAGGAAGCCGGGTGTCCGAACGGACGATGCGTGCTGCGATCCCCGGATTTTAAGGCAGGCCGGGGCTGCGTCGACGAGATCGCGGGGCGCGCGACAATTGGCAGATTTTTCGGTGCTCGGCGTCGTTCTTGCTCTGTCTTATGAGGAATCGGCGGTTTTTGCCGGTTTCAAAGGAAATGGCAAGGAGTTACGGCGATCTGCACCGCCCGGTTGTGGCGCAAACGACACGGCCAGCCGTCATTCAGATGACACTGAGGACGGAGGAGGGGGCCTGGTCAGCCGGACGTAATCGCCGCGGAAATGTGACAAGAGTGGACAGCAAAGGGACGGGCTCCAGCTCGTGAGTGGAGGAGATCATGACGGTACGCAGACCTTTTCAACGCCTGCTTGCAGCGCTGGCCATCGCCAGTGGCACTGCGGCTTACGGCGCGACGGCGCAGCCTTCCCCGCTGCAGCCGGTCGATTCCTATCAGACCCCCGATTCGCTTCGGAACCTGATCCTCGCCTCTGAACCGGCCGATTCGACAGCTGTTCAGTTGCTGGCTCAGCGCGGAGGCCGTGATGGCGGCGGCCGCGGCGGAAGCAGCGGCGGCAGCAGTGGCGGTCGCAGCAGCGGCGGCGGATCGAGTTCCCGCGGTTCGAGCGGCCCCAGCATTCGCAGCTCGGGTCCCAGCGGTGGTTCCAGCTCGCGCGGTTCGAGCGGTCCGAGCATTCGCAGCTCGGGGCCGAGCGCCCCCAGCGGCGGCTCCAGTTCGCGTGGCTCCAGCGGATCGAGTTCAAGCGGACCGAGCATTCGCAGCTCGGGAAGCGCGACGATTCGTTCGCAGGCTGGCGACGGCGGCAGCTCGCGCGGTTCGTCGACGCCGCGGATCCAGACGCCGCGGGTCGACACGCCCCGGGTGGATGCTCCGCGGTCGACGCCGCGTGTTGACACGCCGCGAGTGGAAACTCCGCGAGTGCAGACGCCTCGGACAGAAACCCCCCGTTCGACCCCGCGGGTAGACACGCCGCGGATTCAAACGCCTCGCAACGAGACGCCCCGCGGATCCGCGCCAGGAGCAGATTCAACGCCCCGGAACAATCTGGGGGACAGTCTGCAGCGCGGCTTGAATCGCGGCGGCGATAACACTCCGCGAGTTCCCGCGCCGACAGCGCCGACGCCGAACACCGATTCGTCGCGGTCGCAGCGGATCGAGAACCGCAACAACGCGGGCGGCTCGACGAACATTGGCGGCAACCGGATCGACAGCAACCTGCGGAACAACAACTCGGCCGACATCAATCGCCGGGGAGATGCAGGAGCGGGTTCGAGCACCCGGTCCGATTCCAACATTCGCACGCCGCGCACGAACACGTTGCCCGGCCTGGGGAACCGCGGAAATGAAACGCCGCGGACCGGCGGCGCGAACGATCCGGCCAATCGCATCCGCGAGAACGCCGATCGGCTGCGCGACAGTTCGGACCGGATTGGCAATCGGACGAACGAAGGGACGATCAATGCGGCCGACCGCATTCGTGAGAACGCGGACCGGCTGCGGGACAACGCCGACCGGACGCGCGATCGATCGACCGACGGCGCGAATACGGCGGCCGACCGCCTGCGCGACAATGCGGACCGCATTGGCAATCGCACGAACGAGGGGGCGACCAACGCCGCCGACCGGATGCGCGACAATGCTGATCGCGTGCGGGAACGCCTCGACAACACCCGTGGCGGCAATCGTCCTGACGGGGTCGTCCGCGATGGCAACCCCATCCGCGACGCCGACCGTGTGAACCGCGAGAACCTCAATCCGAACCTGCGGGATGCTCTCGATCGTGCTCGCGACAACCGCGAGAACAACACGCGCGACGGCAACCGTCCGGGGGGGCGGCCTGATGGCGATCGCGACGGCATCGATCGCAACCGCGGCAACCTGGACAACATCGTCCGGGATGGAAATCGCGGCCGCGACAACGCAGGGCGCGACAGCAACCTGCGGGATAACCTGCGCGACGCCTCCCGGCCCGTGGCCATTCGCCCGGACCGGATCGATGCGGACGTCCGGAACCGGATCAACGAGCGGGAACGCATCGTGATTCGCAACGACAACCGCACAATCAACCTGTCGCCGATCAACCGACCGGGACTGGGGCGGAGCTTTGGTCGCGACAACCTCGTCGATCGCCGCGTGGCCCTGACCGGCCTGCTGCATCAGTCGCGCATCAACCGGAATGTCCGGTACAACGGCCGGTTCAACGACTGGCATGCCTGGAACGGACGCTCCTACTGGCGCCATAACAACTGGCACCGCGGATACTGGAACTTCAACCGGTGGAACGGCTTTTATGGCCCGAACTGGTGGGGCTTCGGCATCGGCATCGGTGGCTGGGGCGGCGGTTGGGGTGGAGGTTGGGGCGGCTGGGGCGGCGGATGGGGTGGTTGGGGCGGCGGCTGGGGTTACCCGGTGGCCATGTCCTTCGGCCTGAGCCCGTGGGGAATGAACTATGTCGGTTACAACTTCGGTCTGTACGACTACTACCATCCCTACTCCTTCCAGCCGGTGCCGTTCTATGGCGGCTACAGCTTCGACTACACGCAGCCGTTGATCGTCAACAACTACAACTATGCCGATCAGGGCGTGGTGTCGTCCGGAGCGGTGGTGCAGAACGTCGAACAGCAGCCGCAGCAGGCTGAGCCTGAAATGGTGCTGTTCGAGCAGGCCCGCTCGGCGTTTTACGCTGGCAACTACGACCAGGCTCTGCGGCTGACCGAGCAGCAGATCCAGCAGACTCCGAAGGATTCGATCCTGCACGAGTTCCGCGGCCTGGTGTTGTTCGCCATGGGACGCTTCGAAGACGCATCCATCCCGGTCTACGCCGTTCTGGCGGTGGGTCCGGGCTGGGACTGGTCGACGATGAGCAGCCTGTATCCGAACGTGGACGTGTATGCGTCGCAGCTGAAGGCGCTGGAAGACTTCCACCGCGCGAACCCGGATGTGGCGTATGCGAGCTTCCTGCTCGCGTACCAGTATCTGACGTGCGGACACACGGAAGCCGCTGCCGCTCAGCTTGACAACGTGCTGCGGATCAATCCGCAGGACATCGTCGCCACCCGCCTGTTGCAGGCGCTGGGCGATGGCACGGTCCGGGCGGAGGAAGAGCTGCCGATGGCACAGGACGACAACACGGTCCTGGCGCCGCTGAGTGTTCCGGATGTCCCCGAACTGCCCCCGGCAGCGATGGTGACGCCGGAAGACCTGCACGGCACCTGGCAGGCCCAGAGCTCGAGGGGGAAGACCTTCACTCTGACGCTGACCCAGGACGGCACCTTCGAATGGGTTTCGAAGGAAGGCGAGAAGTCGGTCGACCAGAAAGGTGTCTTCGGCGTGGAAGGTGAAACCCTCGCCCTGGAACCGGACGGCGGCGGCGTGCTCGTCGGCAAAGTCTCCAAGCCGGAGAATGGCACGTTCAAACTCGAACTCGTCGGCGGCCTGCCCGACGACGCAGCCCTCGAGTTCAAGACGGTCAGCCGGTAACGGAAGTCGACTCGTCCACACCCCGGTCGCCCTGTGCGGCCGGGGTGTTTTTTTGTGCGCACGCCGCAGCGCAGCCCTGGTTCAGAACGGGGTTGCGCCGGGGGGCGGCGGGGTCTTGAGGGTGTGCGCGTGACGGCGCAGCGCAGCCCGCATACGCTGCTGACATGAACGAAACGCCGCCATTGCCGACTGACGACATCGCCGACCTCAAGAACGCCAAGGCCGCCTGCGATCGCATTCGGGCCGAACTTGGCAAGGTGATCGTCGGACAGGACGCGACCGTCCGGGCGGTCTTGGCCGCGGTTCTCTCCGAGGGGCACTCGCTCATCATCGGCGTGCCCGGGCTGGCAAAAACGCTGCTGGTGAAGACGCTCGCCACCGTTCTCGGCTGGAGCTTCAAGCGCGTGCAGTTCACCCCCGACATGATGCCGGCCGACGTCATCGGGATGGAACTGCTGCAGGACGACCCGGCGACCGGCCGCCGCTCGATGCACTTCACCCCCGGGCCAATTTTCGCGCAGATGGTGCTGGCGGACGAGATCAATCGCACGCCGCCCAAAACCCAGGCCGCGCTGCTCGAAGCGATGCAGGAATACCAGGTCACCAGTCTGGGCAAATCGCATCCGTTGCCCCGGCCGTTTCTGGTGTTCGCCACGCAGAACCCGATCGAGCAGGAGGGGACGTATCCGCTTCCCGAAGCCCAGCTCGACCGCTTCCTGTTCAGCCTGTGGATGGATTATCCGGAGGAAGACGAAGAGGTCGACATCGTGCTGTCGTCGACGGACTCAAGGCCCCAGGAGGTGCAGGCCGTCTGCACGCTGGAGGAGTTCGCCCGGCATCATGCACTGGTGCGGAAGATTCCGGTTTCGCGGCATGTCGCCCGCTACGCCGTGTCTCTGGCGCGCAGCACCCGTCCCAAAACGGCCGGCGTTCCGAAGTTCATCGATGACTACGTGTCGTGGGGGGCCGGACCGCGGGCCAGCCAGCACATGATTCTCGGCGCAAAGGCGTTGGCGGTGCTGGATGGAGCTCACGCGGTGACGGCCGAGCATGTTCGCGAGGCGGCGCAGCTGGTGCTGCGTCATCGCATCCTGCCGAACTATGCCGCTGCGGGAAAAGGGATCGATGCACGGGCGCTGGTGCGCAAGCTGATCGAGTCTGTTCGCGAACCCGTCCCGGCATAGCCAACTCGCCGCCTGTTCGCTCAAGTCTTCAGTTCGCCTGATTTGCCGCCGCGTGGCAATGGGCAGTGCGGGATGGTTTGGTTGAATGTGAGTTCGTGCGATGGGACGCGAATTGAAGCGTTCTGGAATTGTGCGGGGTATGGGGGGATCGTTGGCTGGGCGGGCGTGTGGTTCGCGGTGAAGGAAACCGGCAGTTTTCGCCGCTCGGCGAGCGATCGGGCTTGAAGAATTGCCGCAAAAACGGACGGAACGCCCGGTCCGGATCCTGTCAATTCGAGTCTCGAAAAATGGCGTGGCGATTCGTCGCAAGTCCAATCGCTTATTGACCCTTTTCGATTCTCCGCCGTATAAACCCGCCCCCATCCCGTCCATTCGGACGTTCCCTCCCCCCGGCGGATTCTGCGTGGTCTCCCCCCGGTTCCGATCAACGGCCGGCTTTCTCGTCGCAATGCTTGGAGCGCTCCTTGCCGCTTCTGCATTCGCAGACGATCGCAGCCGCATTGCGGAACCCGATCAACGCAAGTCGGCCGCCGCGGACGTGGCAGCTGCTTCCAGCGACCCGATCATCATCAACGCCCGCCATGGCCAGGAATGGGTTGATCGCGACGGAACGAAGATCGTGCTGCTGCGGGGACGTTGCACGATCGAGCAGGGACAACGGCGCTACACGGCCGATCAGCTTGTTCTGTTCGGTTCGACGGAGACGGAACCTGGCGGGCCCACGCATGTGTTCGCGTATCTGGATGGCTCTCTGGGGGGGGGCGTGCACATCCAGACGCCGGGACGCAGCGAGCGACTCGCCCGAGATTTCATTGAGCTTTCCACGAGTTCCACCTTCGAGATTCAGCTTCCGGGACCGATCCCTACCCTGGATGGCTCGGGCGAGCAGGTGGTGCGGCGGGCGCTCGAGCGACGTGGATCGCTGCTGCGACAGACAGCGCTTTCGATCCGGAAAGCCTCGCAGGAGTTGCCGGCCCTGCCGGCGCCCCAGTTCGCGGTTCCGTCGAGCGGACCGCGCCGCCGGCTGACCATCAACCCGCGCTACATCGCGCAGGAGCCCACGGTCAGCCTCAGCCGCAACGACGCCGTGACGCCGGCCGAGAACATCATCACCGTGACGAACGGCGTGAACATTGTCGTCGAGAATGTGCCGCTGCAGGTGAATGGCCAGTTGATGCTGACCCGCATCGATCTCACGGCCGACCGCGCCGTCATCTGGACGGACGCGGCCGCGTCTTCCAACCAGTTCGCGTTCGACCTGAACGAAAACACCCCCTGCCAGGTTTATCTGGAAGGCAACATCGTCGCCCGCATGGGCAGCAATGAAGCCCGCGCGGCACAGGCCTTCTACGACATCAACAACCGCCGCGGACAACTCGTGAACGCCGAAGTGCGGACCTATCTGCCGCAGGTCGATGGCTTGCTGCGGCTGAAGGCCGATTCGATTCGACAGCTTTCGGAGAGCAACTTCCACGCCCGCAATGCGTTTGTCACCACCAGCGCGTTCGGCCGCCCGGGCTATCGCGTGGAAGCCCAGGACATTTTTGTCGAGGAGCGTTTCGACCCCCAGGGGGGCGTCGACCCCCGCACCGGCATGCCGGTGAACGCAACTCCGCAGATTACAGCGCTCAATACTCGATTCTACGTCGAGGAAGTGCCGATCTTCGGATTGCCCTACGTCAGCGCCCCGGCCGAGAACCTGCAGGTGCCGTTCGAACGACTGAATTTCGGCTACAGCAACATTTTCGGCGCGACGGTGCACTCGCTGTTCAACGTGGAAACGCTGTTTGGCGTCGATCTGCCGACCGGCGCTGAAATGGCGGTGCAGCTCGATTACATGTCGCTGCGCGGTCCCGGCGTCGGCCTGAATACCGACTGGAACGTCGAGGGGGACCTGTTCGGTCTGCCGGCCCATCACCGCGGAACGTCGCGGTTGTACTACATCAACGACAGCGGGGACGACAATCTGGGCCTCGGCCGGCGCGATCTGGCCGCTCCCAACAATCGCGGCCGGGCCATGCTGCGCAACCGCACCGATCTTTCCCCCGACATCTGGATCAACGCCGAATTCGATTACATCTCCGACCGCAACTTCCGCGAGCAGTTCGACGAGTCGGGCTGGGATCGCGACAAGGATTCGGAAACCCTGCTGAATCTGAACAGTCAGTTCGGAAACGGGCAGTTCAGCGCGCTGGTGAAAGGCCGGCTCAACGACTTCTCGGACCAGACCGAATGGTTGCCGAAGTTCGACCTCTTCAATCTTGGCGAGCCGCTGTTTGGAGATGCACTGACCTGGTCGTCGCATTCGTCGGTCGGCTACGGGCGCATCCGCACGGCCGATGCTCCCAGCGACCCGACCGATCCGTTCGAGCCGCTTCCCTATCTGCAGAACGCCAGCGGCCTGGTCGGCATGACCCGTCATGAACTCAACGCGCCGTTCATGCTCGGGGCGATGAATGTCTCTCCCTATGTGATGGGCGAAGCCGCCGCCTGGGGCGAAGACTACAACGGCGATTCGCTGGGCCGGCTGTATGGCAGCGCCGGCATTCGCGGCAGCCTGCAGTTCTTCAAAGCCCTGCCCGACTACCGCGACCCGGTGTTCGGGCTCAACGGCCTCGCCCACAAGAGCCAGATCGATTTCGACTACTACTACGCCCAAGCGACGAAAAGCCTGAACGAAGTTCCCCAGTACAACGAGTTCGACGAAGACGCCCAGGATCGCTTCCGGGAACGGTACATTCCGATCGAGTTCGGAGGGGTGCTTCCGCCGCAGTTCGATCCCCGGTTCTATGCGGTTCGCTCGGGCGCGGGCCGCGGCGTCGCCGATCCTTATTTTGAACTCATCGACGACCAGCATGTGCTGCGGCTGGGATGGCGCAACCGGCTGCAGACGAAAGTCGGACCGCCCGATCGCCCGCGGATCAAGGACTGGATGATTTTCGACCTGGAAGCCACGATTTTCCCGAACGCCGATCGTGACAACTTCGGCGAGACATTCGGCCTCATCAATGGCCGGTATATCTGGAACGTGGGAGAACGCACGTCGCTGCTGGCCAGCGGCCTCTTCGATGTGTTCGATGGCGGCCAGCGCATCTGGAACGCCGGCGTCCTCACCCAGCGCAGCGCCCGCGGCAGCCTGTATGTCGGGTTTCGGCAGGTGGAAGTGGGGCCCATCGACAGCCAGCTCATCACGGGCAGCTATTCCTACCGCATGAGCCAGAAGTGGGTCTCCACGCTCGGGGCCGCCTACGACATTGCCGAAGGACGCGACCGCGGCGAATCGCTCACCATCACCCGCATCGGCGAATCGTTCCTGCTGCATCTGGGAGTGGGATTCGACGTGAGCCGCAACAACCTCGGCGTTGGAATTTCGCTGGAACCACGCCTCGGGCCGTTTGACGCCACCTCCACTCAAATGAGTTCACTGCTGGGAATCAATCGATGAGCGTGAACGCCTCCACGCAGTCCGCAGAAATGAACGCCCTGACGCTGCCGCGGCGCCCGGCCTGGCGCGAGCGGCTGGTCATGCTGGAACGCGGAGTCCTGCTCGGATTTCGCAACAGCAGCATCGTCGCCATTCATTTCTTCTGCGCGCTGATCGGGCTGACGGCCGGACTCGTGCTCGGGCTGGGCGTTGTGCAGTGGTGCATTCTCGTCATGTGCTTCACCACCACGCTCGCCGCGGAGCTGGCCCATCAGGCGGTCAGGCGGCTTTGCCGCTCGACGGCGCTCGGTCGCGAAGACGCCCGCTGCGCCCAGCAGCTGTCGGCTGCGGGGGCGACGCTCGCGCTGTGCGGCGCCATTCTCGTGGCGCTGATTGTGCTCATCTCCCGGGGCGCGGAACTGTGGTGATCGGCCCGGGCGGCTGATAGATTCGCGGAACGCGATGCTGTTGCCCACGCCCTGAGTCAATTTCGGGGGACGTTCCGTGAACACGCTTCTCGCTTTCCGTCGGTTCGTTCCGGTCACCCTGCTGACCGCGCTGCTGACGCTGCCGCAGAGCAGCCGCGCGGCCGAAATGCAGGTCACCCGCGATCTCGCGTACGCGAACCCCGCGCACGAGCGACAGCGGCTCGACATCTATGCTCCCGTCGGCGCCAAAGGGCTGCCAGTGGTGTTCTGGATTCATGGCGGCGGATGGCAGGCCGGCGATAAATCGAGCGTGCAGCTGAAGCCGCAGGCGTTTGTCGATCGGGGCTACGTTTTCGTTTCGACGAACTATCGCCTGTTGCCCGATGTGGAAATCGAGACCATCTTCCGCGACATCGCGAAGTCGATTCGCTGGGTGCACGACGAGATCGCCGGCTACGGCGGCGATCCGCAGCGTCTGCTGGTGATGGGCCATTCCGCGGGAGCACAGCTCGCCGCGCTGATCTGCACTGATCATCGCTATCTGCAGGCGGAAGGCCTGTCGCTGAACATTCTCAAGGCATGCGTCCCGGTTGACGGCGACACCTTTGATGTCCCGGCCATCATTACAACGGCTGAAACACGGCGACGCGTACATGGCCTGCCGCAGGCGAAAGTCGGGCATCGCGAAAAATTCGGCCACACACCGGAGAAGCACGTCGACTACTCCGCCGTCACGCATGTCGCCGCGGGGAAGGGCATTCCCCACGTGCTGGTGCTGTATGTGGCCGACCATCCCGACAACACGGCTCAGGCGCAGCGCTTCGGCGCGGTGCTGAAGGAGGCGGGCGTGCCGGTGACGCTGTTCGGGGCGCGGGAAACGAACCACATCCGGCTGAACGCCAACCTTGGCCTGCCGGATGATCCTGCGACGGAAGCCCTCGACAAGTTCCTGCAGGGCCTCGGGGCGCATTGATTCGCGGCAGCGGCAGAACCGCCGTCACCTGGGAACCTGACAACCGATCGTCCAGTGCCGGTCGCTCGACTGCCTGACGAACTCGCGGTTCAGGCCGATCGATTCCAGGAGGTCGGCGACTTCATCCACGGTGAGCGCCGCGTGCAGGGAGTCGGCAAACAATTGCCGCTGCCGTGCGGTGGCGTTGCCTGCGTGCAGGGCGATGAGTTGCTGGCGTTCTTCTTCCGATTCGGGTCGCCGCAGGTCGCGAACAAACAGCAACCCGCCGGGCCGGCAGGCTTCGAGCATGGCCTGGAAGACGGCCCGCGGTTGCGGAATGTGATGCACGATGCTGTTGGAGATCACCGCATCGAAGCCGCCCGCGGTTCGGGCGAGTTCACGGGCATCGCGGTTCTCGAGAGTGATGCGGGTCGCGAGCCCCGCGCGTTCGACGTTTCGCCGGCCGAGCTTGAGCATCTCTTCCGAGAGATCGAGCGCGGTGATCTGCGCGTGGGGGCGCCGGGCGGCGATTTCGATGGGAATCAGGGCCGTCCCGGTCCCGACATCGAGGAGCCGGGCATCGGCCGGCAGGCCCGCGGCGGCGGCAGCGGCCTCGAAGTCGTCCGCAAACCGGCGGTTCACTTCGCCGTGATCCATCTCGTCGTATTCACGCGCCTCGTCGGCCGAGTCCATCACTTCCGGTTCGAGAATCCGGGGAATCATTCCTGCCTCGCGTTGAAAACTCGACGGGATTTCAGCCAGCATGTCCGGCGGCAGCGTCGTACGCACTGCAGCTTCTCTGGCTTCTCATTGCAAGGATTCGCCTCGGTGGAATCGGTTCGCATCCGCGTTGCTGTTCGCCCGCCGCTGGCCCGGAGGCCGCGCGGCACGCTTCTGCTGGAAGTCGGCATCGTCATTGTGCTGGCGGCGATTTTTCTGTCGCTCCTGCTTCCCCAGTTCGTGCGGGCCCGGGGCGTCGCCCGCCGGATGCAGTGCCTCAACAACCTCAAGAACGTCGCCCTCGCCCTGCAGAATTACAGCGAGCAGCACGAGTGCTTTCCGCCCGGATACGTCGCGCGCGACGTGTCGCCGGTCGATTCGGCCGATGCAGAAACGGGGCCCGGCTGGGCCTGGGGGACGCTCATCCTGCCGCAGTGCGAACAGGGTGCGCTCTACCAGTCCTTCGATTTTCGCCTGGATGTGACGGGCTCTGGGGCGGTGGTTGCCGCCTATGTGTGTCCGGATGCCGATCTGACGCCCTTCGCGGTTGCCGGCGATGCGGGCCTGGTGACGCTGCCGCCGTCGAGTTTCGTGGGGGTCGCCGGACGGGGCAGCCTCACCCTGGAGCCGGGCAACCCGCCGCTTCCGGGCATGTTTTACCGGAACAGCCGCGTGCGTCAGGACGATGTCTACGACGGCATCAGCAACACGTTGTTGCTTGGGGAGCGGCGGCAACTGGTCACCCAGCCGGACGGCGTCGAGATCGATGCCAGCGCGACGTGGATCGGGGCGGTCGCGGGCGCTGCGCGCGACGCCGGCTACCCTGGCGAAGAGCGTTTTGAAGCGGCGGGCGCCATGGTTCTGGGGGTCGTCGGCCAATTCCGGCCAATCCCGGTGAAGGGCACTCCCCAAGGGGGGCCGCCCGGCATCGGCTTCTCGAGCACGCACACCGGCGGCGCGCACTTCGCCCGTGTCGACGGCTCGTGTCTGCTGATCAGCGAGCAGATCGACGCTGAGCTGTTCATGCGGCTGGGGCAGCGTGCCGATGGTGAACCGGCGTCGTGGCCATGAGGCTGGGCGTTCAGGGGGTGCGCGACAGCGGATACTCGCTGATCGCCAGCCCGCGTTCGCGAGCCTCCTGAAGACGTCGCCAGGCGCGGGTGACGAACTGCTCGCGGGCGGAAACATCGTCGGCGTCGAGTTCGGTCTTCGAGAACACGCCTTTCACCACGACCGGCTCGAAACCGGGATCGACAATGAACTGCGACACGACCGGGTTGCAGCGCAGGTGCCGCTCGGGCGTCGACATCAGGCCGCGGCCGTCGACTTCGCCCATGACGAACCGCAGATACAGGTCGCTGTCGGTGATGTCTTCCACTTCATCGCCACACACTTCACACAGATAACCCTGATCGCAACGCGCCACGGCAATCCTCCAGTCCTGATTGGCGTCCGGTTCTGACGATTGTATCGACCCGCGGATGAGTCGCCGAATCCGGGGACTCCGCAACTTCGCCCATTCGGCCCGCCCGCGAGGTAGGTTTCAGCAGGTTTCTTCGTCGCCCCGCTTCTGCACCGCCGGCCCCAACCATGAACGCCCTCGAAATCCTGTTCTGGGTCAGCGTTGCAGCATTGGGCTACATTTACGCCGGCTATCCGCTGCTCGTCTGGACGTTCGCCCGGGTTCGCGGCCGCGCCGTTCAGAAAGGGCCGACGGCTGGCGGGATTTCCGTTGTGCTGGTCGCGCACAACGAAGCTGGACGACTGTCGGCCAAGCTTTCGAACATTCTGGCTTCCACCGTTCGCGATCAGATCCTTGAAATTCTGGTCGGTTCCGATGGCTCGACCGACGCCACCCCCGCAGTCGCGGCGTCGTACCCCGATCTGCGGGTGCGCTCGTTCGCGTTCAGCGAACGCCGGGGGAAGCCGAGCGTCATTAACGATCTGGTCGCGCAGGCCCGCGGCGAATTCCTGCTGTTCGTCGACGCCCGGCAGGACCTCGCCCCCGACGCCATCGGCCGGATGATCGAAAACTTCGCGGATCCGAGCGTCGGCGTGGTCTCCGGCGAACTCGTCTTCCGGCGCGACGCCCAGTCCGGAACGGCCGCAGAAGGCGTTGGCTTTTACTGGGCCTACGAGAAATTCATTCGCACGGCCGAGGCCGGCTTCCGGTCGGTTCCGGGCGCCACGGGCGCGCTTTACGCCCTCAGGCGCTCGCTGTTCCGGCCAATTCCTCCCAACACCATTCTCGACGACGTGGTGATTCCCATGCAGGCGATCGAGCAGGGTTACCGATGCCTGCTTGAACGCGGCGCCGAAGCCTGGGATCGCCCTTCCGTTTCGACGGCGAAGGAGTCTGTCCGGAAACGACGCACCATCGCCGGCTGTGCGCAGCTGGCGGCGGCCCAGCCGCGCTGGCTGCTGCCCTGGCGCAATCCCATCTGGTGGGAATTCTGTTCGCATAAGCTGCTGCGGCTCGCATCGCCCCTGTTTCTCGTTCTCGCGGGCGTCTCGAATGTGGCGTTGATGTCGCGGCCGCTGTACTCGGTGCTGCTGGTTCTGCAGTGCGTCATGTACGCATCGGCACTGGCCGGATGGGCAAGCCAGCAACTCGGGCGACGCTCGTCGCTGTTCGGACCCTCGCTGATGTTTGTCTCGCTGAACGCGACCACCGTGGCCGCGTTGTGGGATGCACTGCAGGGGCGTTTCCACGCGACCTGGCGGAAGACCGCGTGACGGCTGCCGGGCCGATTGTTCACTCTTGCACTCCGCGAACCGCTGCGGCGCGCGACGTGCACCTCTGTCGCCGGGTCCTCCGAGATCGTGGACGAACAGTCCGAACGCCGTAACAGGGCGCCATGCAGGCGGCGGCGTTGCCCGCGAGGTGACCGCAGCGCGTTCACGCTGGCGTTTCAGAGGCCAGCGGTGTGCGCGCCGCCGCGGGTTGTGGGGCTCGAATTCCGAACTTTTTCGAGCGGAATCGGGCGCAGCAATCGCGGTCCTGACAACGATCTGGTCACATATTGGGGTTCCCCTGCAGGTCAGTCGCCGGGTCACACTGGCAGGAGTCTGCTCACTCTCGAAAACGAAAGGCAATCCGTTGCGGGCGCAACAGCACACTCGTGAATTCCAATTCCGTCCTCGCGTCTGGGCGCCCGAAGCGGAGCGCGTCGAACTGGCGATCGGCGACGAATGCTGGCCGATGCAGAAGACCCGCGCAGGCTGGTGGCAGTGCACGCAGTCGCTTTCGGCTGGCGACGATTACGCCTTCCTCGTTGATGGTGAAGGTCCGTTTCCTGATCCCCGTTCGGCATCGCAGCCAAACGGTCCGCATCGCCCGTCGCGCGTCGTTGACCACTCCACGTTCACCTGGACCGACCACCACTGGCAGGCCCGGCCTCTCGCCTCCGCCATTCTATACGAAATCCATCTCGGCACATGGACCGCCGCCGGCACGTTCGACGCGGCCATCGACCGGCTCGATCATCTTGTGGAGCTGGGCGTCACCCATGTGGAGATCATGCCGGTCGCCGAGTTTCAGGGGGACTATGGCTGGGGCTACGACGGCGTGTCGCTGTTTGCACCGCACCACGCCTACGGCGGCCCCGACGGAATGAAGCGTTTTGTCGACGCCTGCCACAGCCGGGGCCTCGCCGTCATTCTGGACGTGGTCTACAACCACCTCGGCCCCTCGGGAAACTACCTCTCGAAGTTCGGGCCGTATTTCACCGACCGCCATCAGACCCCCTGGGGAGCGGCCTTCAACTTTGACGGCCCACACTGCGCGGAAGTCCGAAAGTTCATCATCGACAACGCGCTGATGTGGCTGCGCGACTATCATGTCGACGGGCTGCGACTCGATGCCGTGCACGCGATCGTCGATCTCTCGGCCGTTCATGTTCTCGAGGAACTCGCCACGCGGGTCGATGAACTGAAAGCCCATCTCGGACGCCACCTCACGCTGATTGCCGAAAGCGACCTGAACGACCCGCGGGTGGTGCGCTCGTGGGAACTGGGCGGGTTCGGCCTCGACGCGCAGTGGTGCGACGACATTCACCACGCGCTGCACTCCGTGCTGACCGGCGAGCGCGAAGGCTATTACGCCGACTTCGGATCGCTCGACGAGCTTGCGACTTCCATGAAGCGTCCGTTCGTTTATGCCGGAGAGCACTCGACCGTCCGCGACCGCTCGCATGGCAGGCCGCCGGTCGGACTCGCCGCTCACAACTTCGTCGCCTTTCTGCAGAATCATGATCAGCTGGGAAATCGGGCCCGGGGTGAACGCATCGCCCACCTGGCGAGCTTCGACGCAGCCCGCGTCGGCGCCGCGCTCATCCTGTTGTCGCCGTACGTTCCCATGCTGTTTCAGGGAGAGGAATGGGCCGCTTCGACTCCATTCCAGTACTTCGTCGACTTTCGCGACGAGCCCCACCTTGCGCAGGCCGTCCGGGAAGGTCGTGCCCGCGAGTTCTCGGCGTTCGACTGGCAGGCCGACGGGGTTCCCGATCCGACTCACCGGTCGACGCTCGAAAACTCCCGGCTCAACTGGGATGAACGGGAGCTGCCCGAGCACCGCCGCATGCTCGACTGGTACCGCGCACTGATTCAACTGCGACGCGACGTGCCCGAATTCACTTCGGGCCGGCTCGATCTCATCGACGTGACGCACGATTCAGGCCGGTCGTGGCTGATGATTGATCGCCGCGACGTGCTGGTGATCTGCAACCTGTCGGACGCTCCGGTGGAGGTCACGATTCCCGCCGGGGCGCGCGATGTGCTGCTGACGTCCAGCGAGACCCTGCGACTGGACGCCGACCGTGCCGAACTTCCGGGCGAAAGCGTGGTTGTGCTCAGTGCCCGGCGCGATCCGGAATTCCATTGATGGAGGGGGCGATGCCCACCCGCAAGCTCAACAGTTCGGATGTCACGGAGCACCTCGCCGATCGTCTGCGCGAGGCTGAAGAGATCTGGCTGGTCGATGCCCGCCCCGACTCGGGCCCCGACGGCAGGCATCCGTGGATGGAGCTGATCGTCAGCGGTCCGCCCCCGGTTCCGGAAACAGTCGATCCGGCGGCGACGCAGTCGGACCCTGTGATTCTTGAGGTGGAGGTGGATTCGCAGAATCTCGACGAGGTGCTCGCGCTGCGGGAGCGCATCCGCCAGTTGCGCGGCACTCCCCCCTCGGCGCTGCCGCCTGCTTAACAGCGATGGTTGCGTCGCCACCCGCGCGACTTAATCGTCTTTCGGCCGCGGATTGTTCGCCCACAGTCCGGTCGGGTCCTGCCCCGACACCAGGACGCCCTTTCCGTTCCAGCCCAGGTGGGCCACGACCTCGGCCGCCGCGTACCGCAGCGTCAGCGCACAGCGGCGACGGCTGGAGTTGTTGGCCTCGCTGCCATGCAGCAGCAGATCGGAATGGATCGAGCACTCCCCCGCCTGCAGGCAGTTATCGACCGGGTCGCCGAACTGCTCGGGGTTCTCGATCGTCTGGTTGAGCACATTGTGCTCGCCGGGATTGCTGTTGCGGAACGTCATGTGGCCGAAGTGATGCGACCCCTTGATGAACCGCATCGCCGCGTTTTCGACGTCCGCGTCGTCGATGGCCAGCCAGACGGTGAGGGCCTTCGTCGGCGTCAGGGGCCAGTAGCTGGAGTCCTGATGCCAGGCGACCGTCTTTCCGTCCCCCGGCAGCTTGCAGAAGAAGTGCGAACCCCACCCGACGACATTCTCGCCGAGGATGTCTTTCACGACGGCCACAATCCGCGGCTCGGTCAGAATGTCCCACACGCGCCCGTATTTCAGATGGGCCGAGCTGATGGAATAGCTGTCCCCGCCAGCGGCGATGACGCGTGCGAGCAGTCCGTCGAAATAGCTGCGGATGTCCGCGATTTCGGCGGGCGAGTAAATGGGAATGGGCCGCACGAATCCGTCGCGGTTGTACTGGCCGACCTGCATTTTCGACAGCGCCTTCGGCGACTTCACGGTGCTGTTGTAGAACGTCAGATCGCGCTCGATGGAATCGAGTTCCGCCTGATCGGGAACAATCTTGTACTGACCCGCCGCCGACATTCCAGCACCTCAAACGGACCCCTGAATCCTGCTGACCCCTGACACCTGAATCCTACTTTCGTCCCTTCTTCGCGTCTGTCAGCTTCTGATTGGCCGACTGCTTGCGGGCTTCATCGGCCGCGGCCGCCAGTCGCTCGAGCCACGAGGGGCCTTTCGGGTTCTCGCCGCGGGCCTTGCGCTTCTCTTCGAGGGCTTTCTGCTTCGCCGCGTTTCGGGCCTCGATCTGCGGCTTCATGCGGTCGAGCAGCTTCCGCTCGGCGATGCCCCACAGGCTCGACGCCATAAAGTACAGGCACAGCCCGGCGGGCGACTTGTAGAACATGAACCCCATGAAGATGGTCATGAAGTTCATCATCTTGTTGGTCAGCCGCTGTTCCTCGGTTTCCGCCGGCGGCAGAAACATCTTCTGCTGCACGAGGAACAGTCCGCATGTCAGGATCGGCAGCAGATTGAATTCGTGCCAGCCGACGAGCGGAATCGGACCAGGGAACTGGAACAGTGCATCCGGGGCGGCGAGATTGTCGATGTACAGGAACCGCGCGAGCCGCAGGTCGATCGCGTAATAGAGCGCGTTGTACAGGCCAATGAAAATCGGCAGCTGCAGAAACACCGGCAGACATCCCGCGAACGGGTTGTGATTGTGCTTCTGGAACAGCTCCCGCTGCGCCCGCGCGAATTTCTCCGGCTCCTTCGCGTACTTCTTTCGCAGCTCCGTCAGCTCCGGCTGAATCTCCTTCATCTTCGCCGCGCCGGCCGTCTGTTTCATCGAAATCGGAAACATCAGCCCGCGGACGCAGCAGGTCAGCAGGATGATGCACATCCAGTACGGCAGATGCAGCGTGTGATGGAAGAACGTCAGCACCCAGATGAGCGCCGCGCTGACCCGGTGCCACCAACCGTAGTTCATCACCGGGCGGGCATCGATCGCATCCATCAGATCCGCCCGTTTCGGACCCAGATACAGGTCGAACGCATGTGTGGCGGCCCCCCGGGCCGGAATCTCCAGTTCGGTCGAAGTGAATTCCAGCGAGACCTCGCTCAGCTCTGTTCGCACGTTCCGGCTGAGGATGACCGGCCGGGCATCGCTGAAATAGAGATCCGGCTTGCCGTCGCGGTTGTTGTCGACTCCCTGCCGTTCGCGCGGAACCAGCAGGGCCGCGAAATACTGGACATCCGCCCCCACATAGCGGAACGGCTTGCTCCAGATCGTCAGGCCTGACACATCGCGCGATGCCGCCGCTTTGTCGAGTTCCTTGACGACCGCGGCCGCCAGCAGCGGCGAAACTGCCGTCACGCTCTCCGGCGCGGTGGGATCTTCAATCACACCGGCTTTCAGTTCCACAAACGTCCGGGCGTTCTCCGGGTCTTCCAGCGGCAGGCCGGCCGGGCCGAGCATCTGGTAACGCGTCTTGACCAGGTTGTCGGTCAGGTTTTCGATCGTCAGTTCCACGCCCACCATGTAACCGGCCGGGTCGTAGTCCGCCTGTTCCGGAGATGCCTTCTGGATTTCGTACCGCTTGCGAACCTCCAGAGTGCCATTCGGTGCGCGATACCGGAAGGTCACTCCCAGCTCGCTTTCCGATCCTGCGACGACTTCCCAGTCGGCGTCTGACAGGCTGAGGTTGTGGGCCTGCAACTGGGCGTCGATGTCGCCCATGTTCAGTTCCAGCGTGCGTCGCTGCGGTTCGACCTGGCCGGCAGCCCCGGACGGAATGTTGCCAACCACTTTCAGCGGCTGCCTGCGGTCGAGCGTCGTGTATCGGGGATCGAGCAGTTCGGCCGTTTCAATGGCGGCGCCCCGCGTCGTCAGCGTGACCCGCAGGTATGTTTCCGGAGCGGCCGGCTTCTCGCCTGCCGGCGGGCCCAGCACGATCGTGCGGCTGGGATGTTTGATCACCTCTGCCGGCGGCGCCGGATCGGGTGCACCGGGGACGACGGCTCCCACGTCGCCGCTCGCGTCGTCGCGGGCAGCGGCCGGCTGCGCCTGCGGGATCGGCTTCGGAAACAGATTCGGGAAGAACTTGGGCCCGACCCACATCCAGACGGCCACGAACAGCAGGAACAGTGTCAGAGTACGACGATTATCCATGAACGGGTCTCAGCACGCGGATGGCCCTGTGAACGAACCCGTCGCGTGAATGTTTCAGTCGATTTGCCTGGCAGAACGCAAATTCCGGAGATGTCACCACGCTCCGGCCAACCACAGACAGCCGCCGGGCAACGAACCACGAGGCTTCTGCACGAAATTCAACAGGCGCTGCGTTCAACAGACGCTGCCGCACCCGGCCGGCGATCGGAGAACAATCCGGGAACGGCGCAGGGCGTCCCCTTTTCACCCGGAAGGCGGATGATAGACTATCGAACCACGTCCGCGGGCGTAACTCAGTTGGTAGAGTGTTAGCTTCCCAAGCTAAATGTCGAGGGTTCGAGTCCCTTCGCCCGCTCCTGCTTTCCCATTTTGCCAGATCGCTAGCGGCGGGAACGCCAAACAAAAACACCCCGGCTGCCAACAGGCGGCCGGGGTGTTTCTCGTTGATTCCGGGTGAATCCGCAGCGTTACTTCATCTTCAGGTCAAAGTCGAACGTGTTCTCGCCCGACTCGCTCACTTCGGCACGCAGTTCGGTGGCGTCGCTGCTGTACTTTGCGGGCAGATACTGTTCGTAGACTGGCTCGTTGCCTGAACCGGGGTTCAATTCTTCCTGCGTGCGTCCGGTGGGGCGCGTCGCCGAAATCTGAACCTTCTTCTTGCCGGGCTGCGATTCGAACGAATACTTGCCGTCCTTGATCGGGCCGGCGTCGCTCGCAATCGAGCGATCTTCCGGCTCGAACAGGATGTAACCCGTCGTCAGCGGCTTGCCGTCGAGCGTCACGCTTCCGCTGGCGATGTACCGCTGCGGTCCGCCTGTCTCGCTTCCACAACCGCTCGCCAGCGCCAGAAGCAGCGCGGCGCCGGTCACTCGCATCGCTGCGAAATGCTTAGAATTCACCAACCACCTCCCCGCCGGCCCGGCTGCCGAGAGCCCGCCAGGTGCCGACATCGATGTTTTCGGAAACGAACCGGGCGCTGCCGTCCGCCATGCCCACCTGCACGCCGCCGGTATGGTGGCTGCGAGCGAGGTTGCGGTAGCCCGGGGTCGGGTCCTGGCCGAGCGTCTGGCAGGGGGCCTTGGCATAGGTCTCGCTCTTGCAGGCGTACACGCGGTCCGGAATGTTCGCGTTCGGCGGCTCGATGGCCGAGAAGTGGAACTCGCCCCACTGTCCCCCCTGCCACAGCGCGCCCGGTTCGCCCCAGGAAGCGCCCGTCGTCCCCGGCCGGTGAATCGTCTCTGCGAAGAACAGCGTGTTCGAGGTTCCGTCGGTGATGTCCCGGAAGCTGCACTTGGAGTTGATCCAGAAGATGCCGTTGCCGGCCTGCGAGCGAACGAAGTAGTTGTTGCCAACGCACCCCGCATAGTTGCCCCAGAACCCGTTCGATGGAGCGGATCCGTTGGCGTCGGACGGACAGGCGTACGCCGCCAGCGTGGCGTTGCGAATGTTTTCCGGAGTCGCGACATGCACAAACGTGGTGCAGTTGGTCTTCGGCGCTGCCGGATCGGAGACGGCGGCCCAGTAAGCGTTGTACATCGGACCCTGCTCGATGTAGGGCAGCATCTGCTGCATCCAGGTGTCGCGCGAGGCGAACTCGCAGCGCGTCGAGCTGTTCAGGGTGCGGGTTCCATACGAGAACCCGATATGGGCGTCGGCATAGTTGTGCATGCCCAGCGCCATCTGCTTCAGATTGTTTTTGCACTGCGTGCGGCGGGCGGCTTCGCGCGCCTGCTGCACGGCCGGCAGCAGCAGCGCAATCAGAATCGCGATAATCGCGATGACCACCAGCAGCTCGATCAGCGTAAAGCCGCGGGACCGATGAACACGTGATTTCATCATCAGCACTTTCAGTCGAGAATACAGGACGTGACAAACAGACGCATCGAAGAAACAGGAGCAGATCGCTGCGCACACAAACGGGCTGCAATAACGCTCGCAACAGCACGCAGAAGCGCGCTGCCACATCAGCCAGAATGCCCGAAGCGGTCGACCCGGCCAGTGTCGGGACGCAACCATCTTCGCGCACTCTTCACAGTATTCCGTGCAGAGCCGGCCTCAATGCATTGTCAGCGACAAACACCGCCAACATTGCGACAGAGCACGGCCTGGTCGCTCCTGCCATCCGCCAGATGGCAGAGGGTCATGGCTGGCAAGTGGAGTGGTCGCCGTTCTCGCGTGGTTTGCCCGTCAGAACTGCCAGCCCAGCCCGACGTTCGAAAAGAACCTCAGCGCGTCGTCATTCAGCCCCCAGCCCACGCGCACGCCCACCTCGCAGTCCTGGGTCACCAGATAGTGCACGCCGGGACTGACGTACTGCGCATTCGTGTTGTCGGCCCGGTTGTCGGAGAAAATTCCGAAGTACTCCGCGTGCACGTTCCAGCGTTCGCCGACGGGGGCCTTGAGCACGATGGACGGCGCCCACTGGTTGAAGCGGTCCCCCTCTTCACTCGCCGCCACGTAACGCACCGATCCATCGAGGTTCCATCGGTTCGGCAGGGTCCAGCCTGCCACCACGGCCGAAACGAACTGCGTGGCGGTCTCGGCCCCGCTTGTGGGCGTCGTCGCGTGGGCGATGACGGCCGTTCGCGGCTGCCAGCCCGCCTGATCGGTGACCGCCACCTTCAGCCCGTACAACACGCTTGATTCTGTGGCGCCTGCCGCCGCGAAATCGCTGCCGACCTCCGAACCGCTGACCGCGCTTCCCCCGCCCGCTTCGAAGTTCCAGCCCAGCCGCAGTTCCAGCCAGTCTGTCACGCCCGCCCGCAGCAGCAGTTCCGGCAGGCTATGGCCGTCGGCCCCGGCCCGGTTGTCGAGAAACGAGTAAGACGTCTCGATCATGAACCGCCCGGGCGCCACTGTTGTCGTGGCCGGCGTGAACGAATCGCGATCCGTTTCGATGTGCTCCTCGGCGTCTGCTTCTCCCCGGCGCTCCGATCGCCCGCCCCCTTCGAGGGCGGCCGCGAAGGGGCCGCGAAAGCCCTCGGCCCACACCGGCTCCCCCGCCAGCAGAAACGCCAGCAGCCCGCAGCCAATCCGGAAGGCGTTCAGCGACAGCAGGGGCGTGGACATGGTTCCATCCGGGAGCAGCCGTCATCCATCAACGACCGCGAGTCGATTCGCTCGCACGTCTGCGCGTTCGGCCCGAACGCCGGGCGGACGTGAGCCAGAACCGGGATAATCCGTCCGGATCGGCCAATGGCGCGGGTGGTCGCGGTCAGGCAATCTGGAGAGGGCGGCTTGCGATCGCCGTCTTCGCCGAGTGCGCGGACAATCGGACTGCAGGTGGAATCAGCGAGCGTCGGACGCTGGAGCCTTGCTGGGCGGGTAGATCGATTTCCATTCGCGTTTCATGTCGACGACAGTCCAGCCGTTTGTGCGCGCCGCATCGAGCGCCTGGTCGAGTCGCCCGACGCTCGACTCGCGATCGTAGGCCCATTCCCGATCACCATCTGTATGGTGCACGATGAGGCAGAATCGCCGCCCCGGGCCGGCGGCGGTGTACTGCAGCATCTGCAGGTCGCCATCGGAGTTGCCGAATGCCGCGATTGGCCGGCGTCCAATGTGTTCGTGAATTCCGACAGGCTTGCCGGCCTTGTCGTCGACGAAGTTCAGTTCCTGCAGCCGCATCAGAACGGGGCGGCCATCCCGCAGTTCGAACTTCGTTTTCACGCTGCTTCCGACGACCTGCTCGGGCGGGATGCCGTAGATGCGCTCCGACCAGGGGCGCATGAATTCGATGCCCCCGCCGGAAACGATAAACGTTTTGAAGCCGCTGACTCGCAGGTATTCAAGCAATTCCAGCATTGGCTGGTAAACCATTTCGGTATAGGGCCGGCCGGTGACGGGATGCCGTGCGGTCGCGATCCAGTCTTCCACAAGCGAGGTGAATTCGTCGGTGGTCATTCCGCCGTGCGTGGCCATCGCCAGTTCCAGAAGCCCGTGTTCGCCACTGGCTGCGACGCGCTTGAGGTCGCCGTTCAGCAGTGAGGCGAAGGGTTCCTGAGACTTCCATTCAGGGTGCTGCGGAGCCATCGCGCGCACCCGGTCCATGACAAACTGTGCCTGGAAATAGACCGGCTTCTCGGCCCACAGCGTCCCGTCGTTGTCGAACGTTGCGATTCGCTGGGGCCCGGGCACGAAGTCGGGCGACTCCGGCGTCGTCACCGCGGCGACAAACTCGACGATCGCCTGCTTCGACGGCCCGTTGTTCCAGGAGGGAAGCGGATCGGCCGCCTCGGCTGCGGCGGCAATGGCGACGACGACAGCGGCCAGCAGATGTTTCATGGCCGATCTCTTCTTGAAGGGACGTGAAATGAGGCGCCGCGGTTGCCGCGGGCGCCTCAAAAAACAGATCCGTCACTCCCCGGACACCGTCATGGACCTGATTTGCCTCTCGAGCGAGTCGAGGCTCCAGTCGCCTGGCGTCTGGCTGGGGGGGAAGTCCTTCATCGATGTCAGGAACTTGCTTGCCACCGCCTGCAGCGGAATCAGCACGAACGCCCGGTCGATCATCCAGTCGTGATAGGTGTTGGAATTGTGCTGCGATTTCTCGAAAGGATCGCGGCGCAGATTGAACAGCAGCGGAAGCCGGAGATGAACGAACGGCTCGCGCCAGACATTCAGCTGATGCGCGCGGTTTTCGAGATACGTCGCCTTCCAGTCGCCCACGCGAATTGCAACGACGCTGCCGTCATCGCTCAGGTAGATGAATTCCTTGCGGGGCGACTCAGGGGCTTTGCCGCTGAGGTAGTCGAGCTGATTCTGGCCGTCGATATGGTTTCTGTAACGGCGCCCGTTGAGCTCCACTCCGTTGAGAAGCCGCTCCTTGATGTCGGGCGCCCCGGCGGCTGCTGCGAAAGTCGACAGCCAGTCTTCATGCGCGACGATGCCGTTCAGCGTTTCGCCGGCGAGGAAGTGCCCGGGCCAGCGGACAAAGCATGGCACACGAAACGCGCCTTCCCAGTTGGAATTCTTCTCGCTGCGAAAGGGGGTCGTCCCGGCATCGGGCCAGGTGTTGTAGTGCGGGCCGTTGTCGGTCGAATACTGCACGATCGTGTCGTTCGCGAGTCCGAGCTCGTCGATCAGTTTGAGCAACTCGCCGACGTGCAGATCATGCTCGACCATCCCGTCGTGGTATTCATCGCCGCTTTTGCCGGCGAGACCTGTGTGCTCGGCCTTGACGTGCGTCCGGAAGTGCATTCGCGTTGCATTCCACCAGCAGAAGAACGGCTGTCCGGACTTCGCCTGTCGCGTGATAAACTCTTTCGCAGCCGCCAGTGTTTCGTCGTCGATAGTCTCCATCCGCTTCCTGGTGAGCGGTCCGAGGTTCTCGATTGTCTGGCCTCCCTGGCCATCCGCTTTGCACTTCAGAATGCCGCGGGGGCCGAACTGTTCGCGGAACGTCTTGCCATTGGGGAGTTTCATCTCGTTGGGGTAGTCCCGGTTTTCCGGTTCCTCCTCGGCGTTCAGGTGATACAGGCTGCCTATGAATTCATCGAACCCGTGCATTGTCGGCAAATGCTCGTCGCGGTCCCCCTGATGATTTTTTCCGAACTGGCCGGTCGAGTATCCCTGGCTCTTCAGCACGGTCGCCATCGTGACATCGGTTTTCTGCCAGCCCTGTTGAGCGCCGGGCATGCCGACTTTCGTCATGCCAGATCGGACTGGCACGCTACCGCTGATGAATGCGGCCCGGCCGGCCGTGCACGACTGCTGACCGTAATAGTCGGTGAACGACACACCTTCTTTCGCAAGCCGATCGATGTTCGGCGTCCGGTAGCCCATCATGCCTCGATTGTTGTGGCTGATGTTCCATGTGCCGATGTCGTCTCCCCAGATGACGAGGATGTTCGGCTTCTTCTGTTGCTGCTGTGCCCATGCGGTCTGCGGCAAGTCTGCCAGCGCCGTCAGAAGCCCGATGATGAAAATGAATCTGAATTGCGAGCTCATAGCCAAGTGTCTCCGCAAAGTAGATGCCGCCGGTCGAATCGCCACCGTGAGTTCGCCGGTTTTCCCAGTTGCCACTCCTAAAGCGTCTCGCCGCTGGCCCGTTTGCAGTACCGCATTGGTGTACGCGACCCACGTGGCAGATGCAACGCGGCCGATGGGGCGAGAGTCGAGAACTCCCGGTTGACAGATTTCCCCTTCCAGGGCGGACGTGGGCTGAGGCGCGTCAGCGATGCCGGCCACTGGATGCGGGGCCTGAGCGCTGCCCGGGCTGGAATGTTGATGCGGGGCAGGCTGCCCGGCGGGTCGTCAGCTCGCGAATTCGCGGTAGCCTTCCCGGTCGAACGCTTCCAGCACGCGGAAGAGCGTCTCCTGGATCTCTTTCACCCGTTCGGGGTCGACGACTTTACGGCCGTCGTTCTCCATGACGTAGAAGACATCCACCACCTGGTCGAAGTTGGTGGCGATTTTTGCCAGATCGACCGAGAGACCCAGCTGGAAGATGGCTCGTGACAGCGTGTACAGCAGCCCGGGCCGGTCGTGGGCGAACACATCAATGATGGTGCGAGTTTCGGACGACTCGGTGTCGAGCTGCACGCGAAGGGGGAGGTCGGCGAAGGTGGTGCGCGGCGGTTCGACGCCGAACCTTCGATTCCGGCGGAAGAGGGCCGCCACTTTTTCGCGTCCGAACAGCACGTCGCGCAGACTGCCAGCGACATTGTCGATTCGTTCGGGGGGGGGGCCATCGCTGTAGTCGCGGTCGTGCACGCGAAAGGCGTCGACGATGAAGCCGTTCGACGTGGTGGCGATGTCGGCCGCAAGGATCTGAAGTCGCCGGGCGGTGAATGCCCCGGCCAGTTTGTGGAAACAGCCCCGGATGATTTCCGGGTTCGCGGTGATGACGCGGTACTCGACGGTGGACGTTTCCGGATTGAAATTCGCCTGGACCGAAACTTCGTCCCGATCGAGCCGCTCCATGACGAGGAGGTCGCCGGCAATGCGGGTGGCGGGCGTGTTGACGAGGTACGACGCCGGAAAGACCGTCAGCCGGCGTTCGACTTCCTCGAGCGACATGGGGGCGGGCACGTCGGCGGACAGAACTTCCGTCACCTGGCGGGCGGCGTTGTGCAGCCGTTCGCGTTCGTGCACTCCCTGCTGCTTGCCGCTCAGGAGGACCATGGCTTCGTCGTACAGGCCGCCCAGGAGTTCGGCCTTCCACTCGGTCCAGGCGGAGGGGCCGACGGCCTGGACGTCCGCGGCCGTCAGCACGTACAGCATCTGCAGCGCTTCGGGCGTGCCGATGTGATGAGCGAACTGCAGCAGCGTTTCGGGGTCGGAGATGTCGCGGCGGAAGGCGATGTGCGCCATTTCAAGATGTCGCAGAACCAGTCGCGAGACGATTTCGCCGGCGGATTCGGGGAGATGGAGCCGCTGCGCCACGCGGATGGCGATTTCGGCGCCGACTTCGGCGTGCGGCCGGCCGAAGCCTTTGCCGATGTCGTGCAGAATGATCGCCAGGTGGAGCAGTTCGCGCTGCTTCAGCGACGAATAGGTGGCGCCCAGCGGGCCGCTGTCGTCCTCGAAGGCGGTGCACTTCTGAACGGCCTGGAGAGTGTGTTCGTCGACCGTGAACTGGTGATATTGATTGAACTGCATCAGGCTGCGCGTGTGGGCGACATCCGGGATCAGCACTTCGATCAGTCCGGTGTCGTACATGCTGCGCAGCAGGGTGGCGAGCGGTTTTGTATGGCGCAGCACCACGAGGAACATGGCGGCCGCGGCTTCTGAAACCTCGGGTTTCAGGTTGGGCACGGCGCGGGCGATGGCGTCTTCCAGCCGGCGGCTGGGCTTCACGCTGTACAGGGCAGCGGCGCGATAGACCCGAAGAATGCTCTCGAGGTCGGCCGTGACGCGGGCGAAGTGCCGGGGGGGGACATCGATTTCGCGGGCGCTGACCCGGAGCACTCCATCGGCGCGATGGGCAAAGATGAGGTCGCGCAACTGCCGGCGCAGCGACGCCTGCCGGTGCAGCGACGAGAACCGGCGGGCGATGCGGATGATGACGGAGGCATGCTGGAAGTAGCGCTGCATGAAGACTTCGACGGCCCGCTGGGTGGGGGTCGCCAGGATGCCCATGCGGTTGGTGATGCGCAGCTGTTCGTCGCGGGTGAGGCGGTCCTGCGCCTTGCCGGCCGCGAAATGCAGGTCGATGCGGACGTGCGTCAGAAACTCCCAGGCTTCGCGCAGGGCGATGGCTTCGGCGGGGGAGAGTTCTCCCACGAGACGCAGGGAGTCGATGTCCCGGGCCTCAAACAGGGCGTAGCCGATCCAGCGGATGAGGTGCAGATCGCGCAGGCCGCCCAGTGACGATTTGACGTCGGGCTCGAGTTCCTGGGCCGGCGGTCCGTCGTCGCCGTCCGGCCAGCGGGCGAGAATGCAGTCGCGAATGAACTGTTTTCGTCGCGAGTCGACGACGCGCCGGCGGAACTTCCGTACGAGCGACTGGACGAGCGGTTCGCTGCCCCACAGCCGGCGGGCCTCGATCAGGCTGGTTGCGATCTGCGGATCGCTTTTGGCGAGGGCGACGCATTCGCCGACGGTGCGAACGGCGTGGCCGAGCTTGAGTCCGGCGTCCCAGTAGGCCTGGACGGCGCGGTTGACGGCCGATCGGAACTGTGCTGCGTGAGCCCGGCCGCCGGTGAGGAACAGCAGGTCGATGTCGGAATAGGGGGCGAGTTCGCCGCGGCCTGTGCCTCCGACGGCGACGATCGCGGAATCGCTGGCGATCGCGGTGCGAACCTCGGTCGGCAGCGAGGCGAGAACGTCTTCAAACAGCGAGACGACGATCTGGTCGGTGTGGTCGGCCAGATAGATCGCCACCGCCACTGCGGGGGCGCCTCCTTCGAACAAGGCGCGGGCCCGCTCGCGAAGGGCAAGGACACGCTGCTTGTTCACCGCCAGCGGGCTGGCCGGCGGCGACGGATTCACACTCCCCACAGACATCACCTGAGCGCACAAGGGACTGAATCTTGCACTTCCGCAAGAGTTTGCGAAGGATAGTTCCGGTCCCCGACGCGTCCTACGTCAGATCGCTTCGGCGCCGCTTTCGCCCGTCCGGATGCGGATGACCTGTTCCAGCGGGGTGATGAAGATTTTGCCGTCGCCCACCTTGCCGGTGCGGGCTGACGACGAAATCGTCTCAATGGCGCTGGCGAGGTCGGCGTCGTTGACCACGACTTCCAGCTTCACCTTGGGCAGGAAGTCGACGGTGTATTCGGCGCCGCGGTATTGCTCTTTGTGGCCGCGCTGCCGCCCGAAGCCGCGCACTTCCGACACCGTCAGCCCCACGATGCCTTTGGCGGTGAGGGCGTTCTTGACATCTTCCAGTTTGTAGTGGCGGATGACCGCTTCAATCTTCTTCATTTTCGATGCTCGGTAAGGGGAGACAGGCCATTCCGGTTGCGGACCAGCGCCGCCGCAGCAGGGAGTTCAGTCGTGTTGCCGGAAAGGACCAGCAGACGGGGGCTGCGTCCTTCCGCCTTCATCCAGCACTACAGCGATTCCGCGCCGGTTTCCCCGGTGCGGATGCGAATCGTCTGCGACAGATCGGAGACGAAAATCTTGCCGTCGCCAATCTGCCCGGTCCGGGCCGCCTTGATGATCGTGTCGAGAACGGACTGCAGCTCGCCGTCGTCCACCACGACTTCCAGCTTCACCTTTGGCAGAAAGTCGACCGTGTACTCGGCGCCTCGGTACTGTTCCTTATGTCCCTTCTGCCGGCCGAATCCGCGGACTTCGCTGACCGTCATGCCGTTGATGCCGGCCGCAGTCAGGGCGTCCTTCACCTCTTCCAGTTTGAAGTGCCGAATGACGGCTTCGATCTTCTTCATTGCTGTCGATTCCCCTCTTATTGAACCGGCGATCCGGGACGCGCCGGATTGCCGTGGAAAGTCATGTGGTTGTCACTCAAGGTTGGCGCTTTCCTGCTGGAAAGACAAGCTGTTTGTCAGTCGGACCCTGCCGGAAGCCCGGCTTCCGGCAGGAGCGAACCGCAGTCGTCAATCCCGTCATTCTCAACCGGGAGGGCGAAGCTCCCGCTGAGCCGCAACCGGCGATCAACTCTCCCGCCAGGGACAGCCTGACCACCGGCCCGCTCTCACTGCATTCCCTCTTCAGTCACTCTTTCTTCCAGGGGCCGGGAGTGGTTCCGTTGGAATGGAAGGCCGCCCGACCGCATGCGGTTCGGGCGGAGGTTCGCCCTCCCGAACCGTCCCCGGCATCGCCGCTGCCTGCAGGAGCTCTCCCTACAGGAAGATGTAACCTTCCTCCCCATGCTGACTGAGGTCGAGTCCCTGAATTTCTTCTTCCTGGGTGACCCGCAGGCCCATCACTGCATCGAGCACCTTCAGCAGGATGATGCTGCCGATGACCGCCAGCACGATGGCCGCGCCGGCACCGACGATCTGGTTGCGCAGCTGCGTCCAGTTGCCTTCGATCAGACCCGAGTAACCGCCGTCGCTGGCTGCCCGCGTGGCGAACACTCCTGACAGCACGGCCCCCAGAAAACCGCCGACTCCGTGTACGCCGAAGGCGTCGAGCGAGTCGTCGTACTTGAAGGTGTTCTTCACCTTCGTACAGGCGAAGTAGCAGACAAAACCGGCCGCCAGGCCGAGCACAATGGCGTAGATCGGATCGACCGAACCGGCAGCGGGCGTAATGCAGACCAGCCCCGCCACCGCTCCCGAGGCGGCGCCGAGCACGCTGGGATGGCCGCGGCCGATCCACTCCGCCACGGACCACGCGATGAGTCCCGCGGCGGCGGCGATGTGAGTCGATGCAAAGGCGTTCACGGCCAGGTGGCTGGCGCCCACGGCGCTGCCGGCATTGAAGCCGAACCAGCCGACCCACAGCAGGGCGGCGCCCAGCGTGGTGTAGGTGAGGTTATGCGGCGGCATCGGTTCCTGCCCGAAGCCGAGGCGTTTGCCGATCAGCAGGGCGCACACCAGCGCCGAGACGCCGGAGGTGATGTGGACCACGGTTCCGCCGGCGAAATCGATCGCTGCGAACTCGCCGTCCAGCAGCCAGCCGGAATCGGCCCAGACCCAGTGGGCGACCGGGCAATAGACGAACGTGCCCCACAGCACCGAGTAGACGCACATGGTGCTGAACTTCATGCGTTCGGCGAACGCGCCGCAGATGAGGGCCGGCGTGATGATGAAGAACATTCCCTGATAGATCGCGAACAGCAGCTTGGGAATGCCCGTTTTACCGTGCATGACGGGGATGGCCGATTCCGTGGCGGCATCCCAGGTCGGCAGCACTCCCCGCAGGAAAACCATGTCGAAGTTTCCGATGTACGAATTCTCGCCGCTGAAGGCGAAACTGAAGCCCCACAGCACCCAGACGATCGACATCAGTCCCATCAGGAACAGGCACTGCATGATGACGCCCAGCACGTTCTTCTTGCGGACGAGGCCGCCGTAAAACATCGCCAGGCCCGGGGCCGTCATCAACAGCACGAGGGCGGCCGAGGTCAGCATCCACGCGGTGTTTCCCGTATCGAGCGGCGCGACTGCAGACGCCGCCTCGACGGCGGGGGCCGCAGCGGCCTCCTGGGCCAACGCCGATGACTCCGCTCCGATGACCAGCATCGCGATGGCGGCCAGCTTCAACAGGACATGTCGAACCATGGATTCCTCGATTTCCCTCGGGACAGGACGCTCGCAGCCGCTGCGCGGAACTTCGCCAGAACTGCGATGTCGAATGTGAATGACACCTCGCCTGCTTCGAACTCTTGAAGCCGTCGCGCGGGCGCTGCGATGACGACTTCGAACTGACCAGTCAGTCAGTGATACATTTCTGAATTCCGCTTTCAGGACGGCGGGCCGTCCGTCAGCCTTCCTCCAGCTCACTTCGCTCCTCGGACGGGTCCGGCGATTCCTCTTCGGTAATCTCGCCGAACTGCCGCAACTTCTTCAGCAGCGTATTCCGGTTGATTCCCAGCCGTGCCGCGGCGCGACTCTTGACGTGGTCGCAATCGGAGTACACCTGCGAAATCAGCTGGCGCTCGACCCGATGCACGATCCGCTCCAGCAGGTCGTGGGCATCCGGCTCGGCTTCCTCCAGCTCCTTCCGCACCATCACTTCCAGACTCGAAATCGGGTCGATTCCTTCCGGGCTCCGGCCCATTCGCGACTCGCTTCCCGAGCCGTGCTCCAGAACGGCCGCGAGAATCCGGTTCGCCTGCTCATCCGTGACGACCACTTCCACACGCGTGGCCCCCCCCGGCAACTGGGCCGGGTCGAACCTCAGCACTTCTCCCGTCGCTGGTCCGACCTCGTCCCGCGGCAGCCCGCCGTTTTCCGTCGGCAGGGGATCCGCCACCGGAACGACATATGTGACAACCCGTTTCATAAGGAACAGACCAGGCAAAGGACAGTCGCGAGCGGTCTGGGGCAGGCGGTCGAATGAGCGGGCGTCACGCGAACGCTTCTGAAGGAACTGGCGCCAATGAATTCGGACAGACCCGGCAGATGCGGGGCTTCTGCAGCGAAGCCCCGCACCGGCCGTCATCCGGTCACTTGGGATCCAGCCCGTAAGCCATCTGGCCGTGTTCGACCATGTCCAGGCCTTCGATTTCTTCTTCGGCCGGAACGCGAAGGATGCCGATCGCCTTCAGCACGAAAAAGACAATCATCATGGCGATGAAGGCCCAGGCGATGCAGGCGACCGAGCCGATCACCTGGGTCGTCAGGTTCTTGCCGTCGCCGAAAATTCCCGTGGCGATGCCGCCCCACAGGCCGCACACGCCGTGCACCGGGAAGGCGCCGACGGGGTCGTCAATCTTGAGCTTGTCGAGAGCGACGACTGCCAGCACGCACAGGGCGCCGGCGACGGCGCCGATGATCAGGGCTTCCGAGTTGGTGACGCAGTCGCAGTTGGCGGTAATGCCCACCAGGCCCGCGAGAATGCCGTTGAGGCAGAGGGTGAGGTCGGGCTTGCCGAACATGCCCCAGCTGGTCGCCATGCCGATCACACCGCCCGCACACGCGGCCAGCGTCGTGTTCGTTGCGATCTTGACCACGGCCGTGGTGTTGTCAGCTCCGGCGAACGCCAGCTGGCTGCCCGGGTTAAACCCGTACCAGCCGATCAGTAGAATGAACACGCCCAAGCTGGCGTAGACGAGGTTGTGGCCCGGCCAGGGAACCGGCTTGCCTTCCGCGGTGTAGCGGCCAATGCGGGGCCCGAGGACGATGGCGCCGGCCAGACCGGCAAAGCCGCCCACTGCATGCACCAGAATCGAGCCGGCGAAGTCATGGAACTCCATGGCATTCAGCCATCCGCCGCCCCACTTCCACATGCCGCTGATCGGATAGATGAATCCGGTGATGATGAAGGTGTACGCGAGGTAGCCGACAAACTTCATCCGGCCGGCGACAGCGCCGGACACAATCGTTGCGGTGGTGGCGCAGAAGGCGGCCTGGAACAGGAAGTCGACCTGCGGATTCAGCGTGCCCGGTTCAGCGGTCACAGTCGCCTGGAAGTCGGGCTGCTTGTAGCCAAAGTACTTTCCTTCAAAGGCATCGCCCGGATACATCAGCGCGTATCCGATGAAGTAAAAGAGAATGACGCCGAGACAGAAATCGATTGCGTTCTTGAAGAGAATGTTGACTGTGTTTTTGGCGGAGTTCAGGCCGCTTTCAACCAGCGAGAAGCCTGCTTGCATGAAGATGACCAGAACGGCCGACAGAAACAGCAGCAGGTTGTCGATCGAGTAGGCCAGTTCGGCGGTGGTCAATGGCGGGGCCTCGGCCGCTTCTGCGGGAGCCTCGGCGGCCGCAGCTTCAGCGACCGGGGGGGTGTCCTGCGCCAGCGCCTCAGTGCCGGTTCCGATCGTCAGTGACAAGAGTGCCGCGAAGAATAATCCGAAGGCGACCCATCGTTTCATGGTTGAAATTCCTCTCGTGGACCGGGGAAGTCGCGACCGCTGCCACCCACAGCGCGCAGCTCCATCGCAGACCCACCATGGCGGACAACTGGCCGTCCCCTGAGGCGCACAGGACGGACCGAAGCACACTGTTGTGCTGAGACTCTCCCAGAGTTAACGGACGCTGTTGGCAAACCGCGCGCCATGAATTCAGGCGAGTGCTCACCCAAGCGTCAAAACCGCCTGATTCGCTGGCGAAAACGTGGTTTCGCACAACAGAAATCCCGAACATACCGGTTCGACTGCGCACTCACTGCGCATCAACTGCTGAAAACAGGTGCTTCCTGGCGCGGCAGCACTGCCTGCGAAAGCAGCGTGCGGAGAACCGCACAGCAGCGGACAGACACCCGCAATCTCAATCGCCGAGCGGTCGCTCGGTCAGCTCGGCCGCATGCCGTTCCAGTTGCCGGCGCTGGGCCCGAAGCCGCGCGAGCGCCGCCCGCGTGTGCGACGCCGTGGCGAGTCCATCCAGGACGGCCAGCAACACCAGATAGCCCACCAGCAAGAGCACCCCGATCCAGTACAGGCCAAACCAGCGAAGCCCGAGCTGCTTGCTGATCAGGTCGCCCACAAACACCAGAATGCCGATGACTGCGATCAGGGCGGATGTCTGCATCCGCCGCCGGAACTGGTTGTGGTAGTGCAGCAGGTCAGCCGGGTCGGACAGCCCCTCCGCCTGGTGCGCCGCCCAGCTGCGCAGGTGCCCGCGAATCATGAACCCGCCAATCGTGACCAGCCCGATGCACACGAACAGCGACGGAAGCCAGTGCAAGGCGGGGAGAGCGGGCACAGAAACGACCGGTCCTTCTCAATCGGCCCAGGGACTCCATCGACCGCGGGGAACTCGCCCCCCGGGGGACGCGATTACCGCTTCATCGCCCCCTGGCGACGCGCCAGTTCGATGATTTCGGCCGTGGAGCCGGGCTTTTCGCGGGCCGAACCGGCCGCCGCAGCCTTCGGGGCAGCCGGCGCGGGGGCGGCTTCGACCGCCGCCGGAGCTTCCGCCGCCTCGGCTTTGGCAGCTCCCTGCTGGCGGGCCAGTTCCAAGGGAGACGGTTTTTTCGGGGCGTCGCCGGCAGCCTTCGCCGCGGCTCCCTGCTGACGCGCGAGCTCGAGCGGAGACAGCTTCTTCTCGCCGGCTGGCTTTGGCGGGGCCTTGGCCTCGGCGGGAGCGGCCGGCGCCGCTGCGGCCTTTTTCTCCGGCGCCTTTTTCTTCAGCGGCTCGGGAACGACCTTCAGGAATGAGGGGTCGATGTCGTACCAGCCGATGTCGACGGCGCCATCGAACTCGACGAGCGCCCGCCCGTTCATGTTGATGGTTTTGACCGTCCCGGTCAGACCCGAGAAGCGTTTGAGCTCGGGGGCTCCCTCATCAACGACGACGTACTTGTCCGTCCACTCGTTCTTGAGCTGTTCGGCGAGAGCAATCGACATGGGGGTTCACTGCCAGAGGGACGCGCGGCATGGTCCGGGGCGTCTGGCCCGGACCGCTTCAGCTGCCTTGGAGGGCCCGCATTCTCGATTGCGTCGCCGGTGAAATCAAGCAGGGCCCGCCGCGATTGTTGCGGAAGCGGGCTGGCCGCAGGCGGATCGCCCTGTCTGGCGGATGCCTGCGGCCCCGGGCGTTCAGTTCGGGCTGAACTTCAGTTGCTTGCGGGCGGCGCGGTTGAGCGGATCGCGCGACAGCCGGCGCTGGCAGGTGGGGCAGAGGTCGAACTCAAACAGCTGCGGCCCGGTTTCGGGCAGGTGGAACTGCCCGGTGTCGTCGAGCGATTCAATCTCCTCGGCGATCTGTTCGAGGGGGTCGTCGTCCGGGGAGGGCGCCGATAAGTGATCCGGATCGAACGCGGCCGCGATTTCGATGCGGGCCGTATAACGTTCATCCGAGATGGGGCGACCACAGAGATCGCAGGAGTAATGCTTCATAGCGGGTTCTTTGTCGAAACGTTGCGTCGCTCCGTCACGCGACCGTCACAACTTCACTCGTCGATAGATTCTCACGCCGCCAGTCGGCACAACGCCCGGCGACGTGGCTCGATCCTTCGAGGCGTCGCGCCGCAATCCCCTCTGCCACCTGTCTACGCTCACGATTAGAACACGCACCCGTCATTCGCAAAAGAGTAGCTGTGCCGGTTTCATGCCAGGCGACCGGCGCGCGGCGCTGGCTCAACAGCGGCGCTCTTGCACGAACTGGCCCGAGTCATTCCGGAATTCTGACGCGCTGCCGCGGGCGGACTGGCGGGCCGCGGCCGGGAAGCGCGGGCGTGGACGTGAATGTTTCGCCCGCTGCGTGATACGATCCGGCTCCCACCTGAGCGTCCTCACTCCCTCCTGATTCGCATGTCCAAACCAGACTCTGCATCTCCAGCACCGCTGCAGCAGCGCCGCAGTGCACTCGCCGGACTCGCCGGACTCGCCGCTGGCGTCATCGGCGCGATCGTGGCCATCGTCCCCACCATTCCGGGGATCGGCTTTCTGCTGCATCCGCTGCTGAAGAAGAAAACCGCAGGCGCGGCCGGCGACGACGGCTTCGTGCCCGTCACCACCATGGAAGCGATTCCCGCCGACGGCTCGCCACGTTCGTTTCCCGTGCAGATGGATGTGCAGGATGCGTGGAACAAGTACCCGAACCGGCAGGTGGGCTCGGTGTTCCTCAGTCGCGACGAACAGGGCCAGCTGAAGTGCTTCAGCTGCGTCTGTCCGCATCTGGGCTGCACCATCAACTACGCCGAGAAATCGAAGCTGTATGTCTGCCCCTGTCATGCGAGCTCGTTCACGCTCGATGGCGAACGCGAGAACCAGATTCCACCGCGATCGATGGATCCGCTGGAAGTGCGGGTCAACGCGAAGAACGAAGTCGAAGTGAAGTATCAGACGTTCCGCGCGGGAACGTCGGAACGTCAGGTTGTCAGCTGACCGCGCGACGCGCGGCCGTTGTGAAACAGCTCCACCCGCCCCCATTCCCGGCGTCTGACAGCGCCGCCCGCCTCCGCACGAAGCGTCCGCCATGAAGTCTCTGCTCGACTGGTTTGACGACCGCACCGGCTATCGCGACCTCCTGCACGAGGCGCTTCGCGAACATATTCCCGGCGGCGCCCGCTGGCGCTATGTGTGGGGCAGCACGCTGACATTCGTGTTCATGGTGCAGGTCGTGACGGGCTTTGCGCTGTGGGCCGGCTACAGCCCCAGCTCCAGCACGGCCTGGGAAAGCGTGTATTACATCCAGCACGAAATGACGTTCGGCGCGCTGCTGCGGGGCCTGCATCACTTCGCCGCGCAGGCGATGGTCGTGCTGATGGCGGTGCACCTGATGCAGGTCGTCATCGACGGCGCTTACAAGGCGCCCCGCGAGATGAACTTCTGGCTGGGCCTGGTGCTGATGCAGATCGTGCTCGGCCTGGGGCTCACCGGTTATCTGCTGCCCTGGGACCAGAAAGGCTACTACGCCACCCGGGTCGCCACCGAAATTATGGGATCCACCCCCGTTGTCGGTCCGGAGATCCAGCAGCTCGCGCAGGGAGGAACGAGCTATGGCCACCATACGCTCACGCGCTTTTTCGCGCTCCACGCCGGGGTTCTGCCCGCACTGCTGGTGGGGTTTCTGGCCCTGCACATTTACGTCTTCCGGCGACACGGAATCACATCGAAGCACCCCTACAAGAAGCCGGACGCCGAGTTCTGGCCCGATCAGGTGTTGATGGACGCCGTGGCCTGCCTGGCGATTCTCGCCACGCTGCTGCTGCTGGCCGTCTGGAAAGGGGCGGAGCTGAGCGCCCCGGCCAACCCTGCCTCCGGCTTTTCCGCCGCGCGGCCGGAGTGGTATTACCTGTTCCTCTTCCGGTTCCTGAAGTTTGGCTGGGTCTCGCATGCCGGCGAGGTGACCGGCCTGGGCGAGGCGTTTGGGGCGGTGGTGCTGCCGGGCGCTCTGATGCTCATCATTGCTCTCATGCCGTTCATTGCCCGCATCAAGGGGGGGCACAGGTTCAACGTCGGGTTCCTCATGGTGGTGGTGCTGGGTTCCGTCGGTCTGACGGGTCTGGCCCTGTACGAAGACTGGTATGCCGACACGCCCGACGGCCGGAGTTTCCGCGCGGCCGTGGCGCAGGCACACAGGGATGGCGAGCGGGCCGTCGCGCTGGCCAAAGCGCCGACCGGCATTCCGCCGGAAGGAGCGATCAGCCTCCTGCTGAACGACCCGCTCACGCAGGGCCCGCTGCTGTTCCAGACCCGCTGCTCCGACTGCCACCGCTGGAACGGACAGGACGGGCTCGGAAACGACGTTTTCGTGCTGGATGAATCGTCGCCCGACGCTCCTCCGAAGCCGGCCCCGGCAAAGGCGCCCGACCTCGCCAGCTTTGGAACGCGTCCCTGGCTGCGCAGCCTGCTGTCCGACTTCGGCGAACATATGCAGGCCACGCGCGAAGCGACCGTCACCCCCGAAAAAGCCCGCGAGCTCACTCAGGGAACCATGGCCGACTGGTCCAAAGAGAACGGCCCGATCCTGAACAAGGAATCGAACAAGGAGAGTTTTGAAGCACTGCTCGAGTTCATGTACGCCCAGACGGGCCGACCCGATGCCCTGGCCCAGGACGATCCGAAGGTCGTGGCCGGGCGCGAGGTGTTCCAGTCGGGGCAGCTGCTGGACGGGGAATTGACTACGGCCTGCGCCGATTGCCACACGATGATCGTCCCGGGCCTGACCGAGCCGGTCTCGGCCAGCGGCGAGCCGATTCTCACCGGCTACGGCGGCCAGCAGTGGCTGACGCAGATGCTTCTGAACCCGGATGCCCACTATGGCGAAACCAACGCCATGCCCTCGTTCCACGGCCAGCTCGACGATCATCAACTGGAGATGATCACCCGCTGGATCGTTGGCGACTACTACGTTCCCCCGGCGGAGTCGAAGTAGACTCGGCCTTCCGATTCGCGACTTCTGTTTCAATGGGTGGCCGGATGCTGCGGACCCGACTGGCGGCCCTCGTCACCGGCCTCGTCGCCGCAGGCGCGGCGGCCGATGAGCGAGTTTCGAACATCTCCGAGAACTTCGAGCCGATCAATCTGGCCCATTTCTCGCATCCCATTCCGAACCAGTACACCGAAGTCCGCAACGGCGTGCTCTGGACGCGCGGGTCGACCGGCACCGCCTACCCGCCGATGGTCTTCATGCCCATCGAAGGCAAAGACCTCTCCATCTCCTTTCGCTACCGCCACCTGGGCGACGGCGGATGGCTGTGGTTCTTCGTCGACGGCGACGACCGCCACGGCAGTGTCGATCATCTGCTGCGAGTCAAGCTGCTCCGCGACCAGATCCAGCTGCAGGTCGACGCTCACTCGTTCGATCCTGAACACCCGTTGCGGCAGAAGCGCCGCGAGGCCGATCCCGTCAGCAAGACGTACCGTCTGAACGAAATCCTGCCGCCGCACAGAATCGACCTGACCTCCGACGACTGGCGGACGGTGACGGTCGTTTTTCACGGGGAGCAGGCTGTCATCTCCGTCGACGGCGGGGCGTGGACCGAAACCCTCACGCGGCCCGATTTCGATGCGGGCAAGCGCAAGCTGCTGTGGATGCAGAACGGCGGCGACAAGGGGATCGAGATCGACGACATCCGTGTGACGGCGTCGCTGCCCGCCGGAACGTGACGATTCACCGCCGCAGCGCCGACCCGTGCCCGGGCATCTGAATCAATTTGCTGGCTTCGATCCTGCCCGGCTGGAGGCTTCCGGGATGTCGTCATTCGCGGAGACAGCTGCGTTCAGCGTGATGGACATTTTCGCAGGCGTGCCATCCCGCAGCAGCTGCTTCGGGTTCATCAGTTCGGTCCACACCCGCACGTAGCGTTCTTCGCCAACGCCCTCGGCCGACACGTCCACAAACCCCAGCTTGCCTTCAAGGACAACGGCCGGCGCCGCCGGACCCTGAAGCGGATGCGGACTGAGCTGAAACGTGACGCGGACGGGCGAACCGACCTGGACCTGCGTCGCCACGGACGCCGGAATTCGTCCTTCCACGCGAATCAGCGTTGTGTTGACGACTTCCAGAATGGCCTCCGCCTGCTGGACGCCTTCACCCGCCCGCTTGAAGACCCGCGTCACAACGCCGTCGATCGGGGTGATGATGTGAAACGTCTTCAGTTCGGCCTGGGCCTGGGCCAGCTCGAAGCCGGCCAGCCGCTTTTCGTGGCGCTTCACAGCCGTTTGCAGGTCGGCGGCTTCGGCCCGCAGCCGGGCCCGGTCGACATCCGACCGGGGGTAGGGCGGTCGCGACGAAACGCGATTCGCTTCTTCCATCAGCGTGGCTTCCAGCCGTTCCGATTCGGCCAGTTTGTCCGCAGCGACGATCTCCGCATCGCTGTCGGCCTTTGCGGAAGCGGAGGCGACCATGGCCTTGGGCACGTCATCTTTCAGGCGGGCGACGATGCTGTTGGCCGTCACGAACTCACCCTCTTCGGGCGTCGTTCCGAGCACTCCCACGCGGTCGGCCGAGAGGTTGCGCCGCAGCACAAACGTGGTTCGCGCCTGGGGCACTTCGTAGGTCGCGGCGGCTGCGCTGGCCGGAGGGGTTTCCGTCGCCGGCACTCCCGCCTGGACGGCGGTTCCGGATGTGGCGGCCATCAATAGTGCAGCCGCTGCGCCTCGGCGGAGCGCTCTGGTGCAAACAGCCGGAGTTTCGACGCCCATAAACGGGGCTCCTGAGTGCGATGGACCGCCGGCGAAGCGCCGGAGAAGCGTGTTTCCGTGGTTTCGGCGGGAATGAGCGGCGAAATCCGCTGGAAATCCAGCAAATCCGCTTCTTGACGTGACGAAAGCCGACGGTCATCATAAGGTCTTATCGTCAGTCGTACTATATTCTTACGAACTGACCAGGCGTGAGCGTCCGAGGCGGGTTCCCTGCTCGCCGCCGTCCACGCGGGTTCTGGTCGTCGCGCCCGTTTAACCGTACAGAAGGAAAGAATGAAGGGAAGTCCACCCAGCGATTCGCATCGCGTCAACGAACAGATCCGCATCTCACAGGTGCGCGTCGTCGATCAGAATGGCCAAATGCTCGGAGTCCTGGCGACTCCCGACGCTCTCAAAATCGCCTACGACGCCGGGCTGGACCTGGTGGAAGTCGCGCCGACGGAACGCCCGCCGGTCTGCCGCATTCTTGACTACGGCAAGTTCAAGTACGAGCAGAAGCGCAAGTCGGCCAAGAACACCAAGAGCCATCAGGTTCAGCTCAAGGAAATTCGCGTTCGCCCGAAAACCGGGGAGCACGACATCCAGTTCAAGATGAAGCAGGCCCGCGGCTTCCTCGAAGAAAAAGACAAGGTGAAGATCTCCGTCGTGTTCCGGGGTCGCGAAAACGCGCACCACGACCGCGGACGCGAAATTCTCAACGGCATCATCACTTCGCTGGAAGACATCGCGAAGATCGAAAAAGCGCCGCAGATGGAAGGCGGCCGCAGCATGATGACCATCCTCACGCCGAAGGCGTGAGCGGCCAAGAAATCAACAAAGCCCGCCGGCCCAAATCGGCGGGCTTTTTTGATTGGCGACATTGAACGACGCGATGAAAAATCAGCGGAAAGTTCTTGACTTTCTCGGCTGGCGCGCGCTCTATTGTGGACTGTGGCATCCGTCGGCGTTTCCGCGGATAGCCGATTTAATTTCAACTAAGCAGTTACTGCCAGGAGTTATTCTCCATGCCGCGAGTTCTTTCCGCATCCTTGCACACCACGCTGGTTGACGGGCATTCCCTCTTCGGTGCCGCCGAAGCAATCGGCTCGCGCTTCGGCCGCCCTAAAGTCACAATCGATTACGCTGCTCTCTATGAACGCCTTTCCTTGCTCAGAACGGCGGCCGAGTGGGAGCCAGCGAGCATCAACCCAATAACGCTTTCCATTGATCCAGCGTCCGAGGGTCAGCAGCGATTTCTTTCCATGGTGAAGCACTCTGGCTTTGAGCCAGACACCGTCTTCTACAGAGACGTATTTGTGTCTTTGCCTCCGGGGCGCACTCCGAACGAAAGCGACGCAAAGTCTCCAGTTTCACTCGCCTCACGCATCAATTACATAATTGGATTGATGGCGAGGCACCCTGGCTCTCAATTCTTGGTCGTCAGTCACTCGTTTGAGCATTACTGGCCACTCATCGACCTCGCGAGCCGTTTGGAGAAGGGAAAAGTCGGGCTTGCTTACTTCGGATCCCTTCTCGATTTCCGCTGGAGACTGGCCGGATTGTTGGACAACCGGGATGAGAAGCTGCCGATCGAGTTCTTTGACTTGGACAATTTCGCGTTTGATCTGATGGGCGTCGAGTTGACGACGAAGTCGCGCGATCAAACCCCGAAGTCGCCCTTCAGTCGCTTCTGATTCTCTTCAATGAGTTCCTCCGGCGAGCGCAATCGTCGGTTTTAAAAGGTGTGCATATGCACACCGGGCTTCAGGCATTGGCCTGAGGCTGGTTCTACAGAGAAAGGTAGCGGACGTTATGAGTTTCAGAGGAGTGAATCTTTTTGACGCGAGACGGCTTTGGCGGCGAGTCGGCGGCGAGTGTCATGACAGGCGCCGAACCGGCGAGGAGGTCTTCACTCATCCCGAGTGGCCAAAGCCAATCGTGGTTAACAAACGAAGGAAGGACGCTCCTATGGAGCTGGTCAAAGCGCTGACGCGAGTGATGAACCTCTAACTTGCGGATGATCGGAAAAGAAAAAGGCCCGTCGCACCTTGCGACGGGCCTCCTTCGCTTCAATTGTCTGGCGGCAATCAGCTTGCCGCCCGTTCCTTCTTCTCACGGGCGCGGCGTTCGACGACTTCTTCCTGGATGCTTCGCGGCACCTGCTTGTACCGCGAGAACTCCATGCTGAAGCCGGCCTTGCCCTGCGTCATGGAACGCAGCTCGTTGGCGTAATCGAACATGCTGGCCAGCGGCACTTCGGCGTTGATGACGGTCGTCATCCCGCGGGTGTCGGTGCCGGTGATCACGCCGCGCTTGCTCGACAGGTGACCCGTCAGCGAGCCGGTGTATTCGTCCGGCGTCTCCACTTCCAGCTTCATGATCGGCTCGAGCAGCGCCATGCCGGCCTTCTGCAGCGTTTCACGCATGCAGTTGAAGCCAGCCACTTCGAATGACATCTGCGACGAGTCGACGTCGTGGTAGCTGCCGTCCTGCAGCTGGACACGGACGCCGACCACTTCGCATTCCGACAGCGGACCCTTCACCAGCGCCCGGCTCATGCCGTATTCCACCGGCGGGATGAAGTCCTTCGGGATGCGTCCCTGCGTCACTTCGTTCTCGAAGATGAAGGTTTCGGTGGCGTCTTCTCCCAGCGGGCTGAGCACGCCGACGATATGGGCGTACTGGCCCGAACCGCCGGTCTGCTTCTTGTGCTTGAAGTTGAATTCCACCTGCTTCGTCGGCGTTTCGCGGTAGGCCACCTTCGGCTCGCCGACGATCGTGTCGCACTTGTACTCGCGCTTGATGCGCTCGACATAGATTTCGAGGTGCAGCTGCCCCATGCCGGCGATGATGGTCTCGTTCGTTTCCGGGTCGCTCATCACGCGGAACGTCGGGTCTTCGCGGCGGAAGCGCTCGAGGGCCTTGCCGAGCTTGTCGCCGCCATCGCGCTGGGCGGGGGCGATCGACAGCCGGATGACCGGCTCGGGGACATAGATGCTTTCCAGGGCGTACGACACGTCGCCGCCGCAGAACGTATCACCCGAAGCGCAGTCGACGCCCACCACGGCGATGATGTCGCCGGGGCCGGCCGAGTCGATGTCTTCCCGGTCGTCCGCGTGCATGCGGAGCAGTCGGCCGATGCGGGTCGACTTGTCCATGCGCGAGTTGAGGTAGGTTTCGCCCTTCTTCAGGGTTCCCTGGTAGATGCGGGTGTAGGTCAGCTGGCCGAAGGCTTCGACGACCGTCTTGAACGCCATGGCGACGAGCGGCTTGTCGGCTTCGGTGGTCAGCGTGACCTTCTTGACGGCCTCGTCGCCGGTTTCGCCGGCCTGCTTGGCCTTGTGCGTCGCGACGAGGTCGGTCGCCTTGATCGTGCGGTCTTCCGGGCTGGGCAGGTAGCGGCAGACGGCGTCGATGAGTTCCTGCACGCCCTTGTTTTTGAAGGCGGTGCCGAGCATGACGGGGACGATTTCGCGGGCGAGGGTCGCTTCGCGGATGAGGCGATGGATTTCCTGCTCGTCGATCGGAGCCTCTTCCAGCAGCGCCGTCATCAGGTTGTCGTCGAACATCGACAGGGCTTCGAGCATTTCGGTGCGCGCGGCCTGGGCCATGTCGACGTAGTCTTCCGGAATTGCCTCGGCACGCACGACTTCACCCTGCTTGCCCTCGAAGTACAGGGCTCGCATCTTGATGAGGTCGATGATGCCTTCGAACTGGGCGCCCGAGCCCATGGGCAGCTGAATCGGCAGCGGCACGATGCCGAGCTTTTCCTTGATCTGCTTGATGACCTTGGCGGAATCGGCGCCGGTGCGGTCCATCTTGTTGATGAACGCGATGCGGGGGATGCCGTAGCGCTTCATCTGGCGGTCGACGGTCAGCGACTGGCTCTGCACGCCGCCCACGGCGCACAGCACGAGGATGGCGCCGTCGAGCACGCGGAGGGAGCGTTCCACTTCGACGGTGAAGTCGACGTGCCCCGGGGTGTCGATGAGGTTGATGGTGAAGTCGCCGCGGCCTTCGCGTTCGGTCCATTTCACCTGCGTGGCGGCGGAGGTGATGGTGATGCCGCGTTCCTTTTCGAGGTCCATGAAGTCCATGGTCGCGCCGTCGCCGTCTCCCTTCACTTCGTTCATCCGGTGGATGCGTCCGGAGTAGAACAGGATGCGTTCGCTGAGGGTCGTCTTGCCCGAGTCGATGTGGGCCGAGATGCCGAGGTTGCGGATGAAGGCGAGAGGCGAGGACATAGGACGCTGCTTACTTGTGAGATACGGAGTCAGTGGTTTCAGGAAACAACGGGGTCATTCGGACCGGGACGGTGGTTGCGAACTGTTCGCTGCCTGCCGTCGATCACAACACCAGCCGCGGGAATCCGAATGGGGTTCCGAAGCCAGTCGGCACAGAATCAGGTTTGATTCGACGACTCGCGGCCGGGCGAGTCAGGGAATCAGTCGCGTGTCAGCGACCTTGAAGGAAACTGTCGCATTTCCAGCGACCTTCAGCTCTCCGAGCCACCCTCAGGGGCGGTTCCAGAGAACCCGAACCGGTCGCCATCGCGACGTGGTTCAGACCGTCTCAGCACAAGGGAGATCTGCCGGTCAGGACGATCGCTTACAGCGACGCCTGAGATGAGAAAACCATGGGCAGGGTACCTCCAACTCGCGCACCAGCCTCGACGGGAACCAAACAGCCTCACAGCCAGCCGAAGCTTCAAGCCAGCGGCGCGCAACACCGCTGTGCGAGGGATATTATGGACACCCGACAGTCATGGAAAGCCCAGATCAACAAGTTTTTCGCGAACCACCTCCCTAATCGTCAAAGTTGACGGACTCTTCGCAAAATCACCGACTGCATCCCCTTGCCGGCTTTCGCCAGTTTCTCAAAACGCCGATCACCGCTGAGGATGGGCCTGACGACGGTCCCATTCGACCGACCATGCACCGCCTCAAGGGCCCGACGGCGATGATTGTCTCGCTGGACCTGTTTCTCGAAACCCTCCTCCGCAGCCGGCTGCTCCCCGAGGAGACCGTCGCTGCCGAAACCGCGCGTTTTCGCGCCTCCCGGGCGGCCCGCCAGGACGCCAAAGCCTTCGCCGAAGCTCTCTGCCGCCGCCGTCTGCTGACTGTCTGGCAGGCTCAGAACCTGCTCGCCGGCAAGCATCGGGGCTATTCCGTGGGGAGCTACACCCTGCTCGGAATGGTCGCCCGGGGGGGGATGAGTTTCGTCTACCTCGCCGAGCACCGGCTGCTGAAAAGGCGCTGCGCCATCAAGGTGCTGCCGGCCGCCAGGGCCGCCAACCCGGCCCTGTTGGCCCGGTTTCATCGTGAAGCCCGGGCCGCGGCGACGCTCGACCACCCGAATGTCGTGCGGATGCTGGACGCCGGCGAACTGGCGGAAGGGGCTTCCACGATTCACTACCTCGTGATGGAGTATGTCGCCGGGACGACCCTGTTCGAGGTCGTCCGGCAGTCAGGAAGAATGCCGGTCGCAAAAGCGGTCGACGCCATTCGACAGGCGGCCCGGGGTCTGCAGCATGTCCACGATGCCGGCCTCGTCCATCGCGACATCAAGCCGGAGAACCTGATTGTCGACGCCCGGGGAACCGTCCGGCTGATGGACCTGGGGCTGGCGAAATTCAATGAGTCGGATGAAGAGCAGTTGACGATCCAGCAGGAAGGGCGTGTTCTGGGCACCGCCAACTACTGTGCTCCCGAACAGGCGATCGACAGCCACGGCGTCGACTCGCGCGCCGACATTTACGGACTCGGGTGCACCCTGTATTTCCTGCTGGCCGGTCGGCCGCCGTTTCACGAAGGTTCGCTGGCACAGCGGCTGCTGTCGCATCAGAACCGTCAGCCCATCGCCATCGAAACCCTGCGATCCGATCTCCCCCCCGCGCTCTGTGCGCTGCTGCGGAGAATGCTGGCCAAGTCTCCCGCGGACCGGATTGCCACGGCCGGCGAAGTGGCCGACGAGCTCGACCGGATCGCCGGCCAACTCGCGGGGCCGGCGCGGGGCGTGGCGGCGGCAGCGACCGGGAAGCCGGAGAACGAGCTGTGCGACGCGATTGCAAAGGTGTCGTCGGTTGAGCGGGCAGTGGCCATGCTGCGGGTTGACCTTCCCCAGGGACCGTCCAGCGCAAATCGTCCGGCTTCGCGGCGGCTGCAAGCGACGGCCAGCCGGGAGCTGCGATCGCGTCGGCGGACCGACCGCGGCCGTCGGCTGGCGGGTGCCTTGAGTCTGGCGTTCGCCATTTTGATCGCGACGCTGGCGACGTGGAGTTCGCCCGGAATTGTCGCTGGCTCGCGGCCGATGCTCGCCGAGTCGCGGCCGCCGAGTGTGGAAACGCCTGCGCCGATCGACCTGCCGGTTCCCGCTCCGCTGCGGCCGGCGCCGCGGGCGATCGTTGTGCAGGGGGGGGATGGCCTGCGGGCCGATCTCATTCGGCCGCTGTAGCGACTCGCGGCGCTGGAGCTGTTCGGCCGAGGCTGGATTCCGGGATTGGACTCTGCCAGCCGTTGGCAGGTCGCACACGCCGCCTAAGATGAGGCAGCGATTGACGTTTGAAGTGCACCTTGTGAGCGAATCACACCTGAAAGTTCGACCCGACGCCCCGCGTCGGGTCGGACGACGGGCCTCAGAAAATCAATATGTCCGAGCCGGCTGAGAGTCTGGACCTGCCGACTCGTCCCCAGCCGCCCCTGCTGCGGGTGGGTGAATGGCTGGTGCGGAGGCGGCTGGTCCTGCTGCTGGTTGCGGCGGTGGTGACGGCCATCGCCTTTCCGATTTCGCTGCGGGTCGAACTCGATCAGTCGATCGAGTCGTTTTTCGCTCCATCCGATCCGTTGCTGCAGGGCTATCAGGCAAGCCGCAAGGCTTTCGGCGGCGACGAATTCGTTCTGGTCGCCTACGAAAAGGACGACATTTCCTCGGCGGCCTCGCTGCAGGAGATCGCCGAGTTTGCGGCGACTCTCAGCGAGGTCGACGGCATCAGCCGATCGAGCACGCAGGATCTGGCGACGACGCTGACTGCGTCGACGGCGTCGGTGCTCGATGTGCTGCCGCGGTTTCTGAGGCTTTCGGCGCGGCGGGCCATTCGCGAACGGCTGATTGGGTTTGCGGAGCACCTGCTGATCAATCCGGCCGATGACGTCACGGCGGTGATTCTGCGGCTGCAGCCTGAAAAGGATGCCCCGGTCCCCCGGAAAAAAACCTACGAGGAAATCCGCAGGCTCGCCGCCGGGCACGAACCGCCTGCGTTCGTCGCGGGGGAGCCGATTCAGGTGAGCGAGATGTTCCGGTACGTCGAGCGCGACGGCCGGGTGCTGGGGCTCGCGTCCACCACGCTGATGGTGATCGCCATCCTGGTGATGTTTCGTCGAATCCGGTGGGTTCTGCTGCCGCTGGCGATCGTGCAGATGACGCTCATCTGGACGAAGGCGATTCTATACCTGACCGGGATGCAGATGAGCATGGTCAGCTCGATGCTGACCAGCCTGCTGACGATCATCGGCGTGGCGACGGTGGTGCATGTGATCGTGCTGTTTCGCGACTGGCGGCGCGACACCGATCCTGAACGGGCCTTCTGCATGACCTGGTTCCTGGCGTCGTCGCCGGTGTTCTGGGTGACGATCACCACGTGCGTGGGTTTTGCCGCGCTCCTGTCGAGCGAGATTACTCCCATCCGCGGATTTGCGTGGATGATGTCGATTGGCACGCTGCTGCTGCTCGTCACGTTCCCGCTGCTGCTGCCGGCGGGAGTTCTGCTGGGGAAACAGGAAGAGCCCGCGCCGTTTTCGAAGTTCGAGCAGCGGATCGCCGGCATTCTCGACCGCACCACCGCGCTGACCGATCGCCGTCCGCGGACGACCCTTTTCATCGCGGCGTTGATCTGCATTTTCTCGATCCTCGGCTGCCTGCGCCAGCGCGTCGAAACCGACTTCAGCAAGAACTTCCGGCCCGGCAGCGAAATTGTGCAGTCGATCCGGTTCTTTGAATCGAAGCTCGGCGGCGTCGGCAGCTGGGAAGTGAATTTCGAAGCGCCGCCGGTACTCACAACCGAGTTCATCGAGAAGGTCCGGCAGTTGACCAGCGACCTGCGCAGCGTGGCGACGACCGATGGCACGCAACTCACCAAGGTCATCTCGCTGACTGACGGCCTGGACCTGATTCCCCCGCTGATTGCCGATGACTGGATCATCAAGCGGCAGTGGCTGAACGACCTGCAGCCCGAATTCGAGCCGTCGCTGTACAACAGCGACGAACGGCTGATGCGGATCATTCTCCGCGCTCAGGAGCAACAGCCCGCGGAGCGCAAACTGGAGCTGATTTCCCGCGTTGAGCAGGCAGCCCGGAATGTCTTTCCCGAGGCGCAGGCCACCGGGCTGTATGTGCTGCTGGCCAACCTGATCACCAGTGTGCTCGGGGACCAGCTGAGCAGCGCGATCTGGGCCGGTCTGGGCATGGTCGCCTGCATTTGGCTGGCCTTTCGCAGTTTTCGCATTGCCCTCATCTCGCTGGTTCCCAATGCCATGCCCATTCTGTTCGTGGTGGGTCTGGTGGGCTGGATGGGGATACCCGTCAACATTGGCGTGGCGATGGTCGCGAGCGTCTCGCTGGGGCTGACGATCGACGCCAGCATCATGTACCTCACCGAGTATCTGCGAATTCGCAAGAGCGGGGGATCGCACCACAAGGCGCTGCACGAAACCCACGGCGGCGCGGCCCTGGCGATGGTGCTTGCCTCGATCGCCCTCATCGCCGGGTTCGCGGTGCTGACCGCCTCGGAGTTCATTCCCCTGGCCTTCTTTGGAGCGATGGTCAGCGTGGCCATGCTGGGGGGACTGCTGGGGAATCTGGTGCTGCTGCCGGTGATGCTGCGCTGGCTGCCCGACGATTTCATGCGGCAGGCCCCAGTGGACACACCGGCCGAAGCGTTGCCCGCGCTGACCGATTCGCCGCTCGTCTGAGCGCTTTCGTCCGCGGCAGTTCCCGCTTTGCCGTCCCTTGTATGCGCAGATTCTGCCGCTGTACGCCGCGGTCGAAATGGCAGAATTGGCCGGTCAGGAGCCGCAAGCTGTTCCATACATGGATGTTGCGGCGGACGTCGGGAGTGCGGAGTTCGGCGAGTCGAGCTTCCGGCGAGTTTGGCAATTCCCTACATCCCGGCCGGAATTCCCTCAAGTCGCGGCCCGCCTCATCCGCGGGCGGCGACGAGGACCTTCCGCCGACCGCGGAATGGGAAGTCCGCTGTCCTGCACTGTCTGTCGTTCCGCCTGGCGTTGCCGGGCGACCGGAGGTGACCGATGTTCCGTCTGCTGATCCTCGCCTGCATCGTCGTGAGCGCTTCGACCAGCCTCCAGGCCGCCGACATGCAGTTTCCTTACGAAGCGGTTGCGGTCGGGGATGACGTCGTCGTCCGCAGCGGACCGGGCAAGAACTATTATGCCACCAGCCGGCTCGAACGCGGCTCGCAGGTGGTGGTGCATCGTCACGACCCGGGCGGCTGGTTCATGATCGCTCCTCCGCCGGGCAGCGTGAGTTGGATCGAAGCGTCCCTGGTGGAACGAACCGGCAGCCGGGGAATCGTCCATGTGCCGGCCGACGAGCAGGGCCGACCCGGGCAGGCGGTTGTTCGCATCGGCAGCACGATTTCTGATGATCATGGCTACACCGGCCGCCGCCTGGCGAATGGCGACGAAGTGGAGATTCTCGGCGAGCAGACTCTGGCCATGCCGCAGGGCCCGGTGCGCATGCTGCAGATTGTTCCCCCGCTGCGCGAATACCGCTGGGTGAAAGGGGATTTCATCGTTCCCGCCGACGCCGCGCTGCGGCAGCACGAAGACAGCGATCCCTACGCCATTCCCTCGCACCATCGCGGAACGGCTGCCGCCGTGGCGATTGCCAACGACCTCCCGGTCCTCCCCGCGCCGGCTCGCAAGGAGGAAGTCAAAACCGAAAAGAAGACGGCCGCGATCGAGGACGCACCATCGGCCGAGGCGCTCGCCACGCATTCCCAGCGCATGCAGTTGCTGGAGATCGACAACCGCTACGCCGACATGATGACGCTGGACATTTCGCAGTGGCGGCTCGGCGACCTGCGGGCCGCGTACGAATCGCTGCGGCTGCAGGGGGATGCGACTCTCGCTTCGAAAATCGACGTGCGTCTGTCGGCGCTCGTCGAACGTGAGAAGCTCTACGACAACTATGCGAAGTTCGCGCAGCTGACGGCGGCCACGGAACGCCGCGATGCCGAGCTTCTGGGTCTCGCCGCGCCCGCCGTCGAAGCGGCGCCCGTTGCGGGCATGAACATGCTGGCGCAGACGCCCGGCGCCATGGGTCAGCCCATGCTGATGCCCATGAACGCGCTGCCGATGAATGCGATGCCTTTGCAGGCCGTTCCGCCGGCTGTGCAGCTGGGGCAGCCGTCACTGATGCCGCCCGCATCGCTGGCCGCCGGTCTGAAGTCGCCCGGCGCCATGCCGGTCGCGCCGGGGTTCGCACCGCAAATGGGCGGCCTGCAGCCGGGGAGTGTGCAGCAGGCTGGCGGAGTCATGCATCCGGGTGCGGCGATGCAGGCGGGCGGCGTGATGCAGTCGGGTCACATGTTGCAGCCCGGCGGCGTGCTGCAGGCGGGGGGCGTGGCCCCCCAGCATCCCGGGGCCGTGGTTCAGGCTTCGGGCGCTCATCCCGCCGGTGCCGCGGCTGCGGCCGGGCTGTCCGGCGCCGGAATCGTGCAGGCGACCAACATGCGCGGGGCCGGGGTGCCGCAGTTCATGCTGACGGCGGCCGACGGTCGCTTTCTGGCCTTCATCGAGAGTTCGCAGGTTGATCTGCGGCCCTACGTCGGCATGTCGATGGGGGTGGTCGGGGCGCGGGCTCACCAGCCTCGGCTGCGGGCCGACCTGATTCAGGTGCAGGCTCTCCAGCCGGTGCAACTGGCCGGTCGCTGAACGGCAAATTGCCGGCGAGAGGCGTGCTTTGAGACGGAGTGCCGCGGAAAACGAGCTCGCGATTACGAGGCCTGCGGAACGGCGGCGATCGACAGACCGCTGGCCCCCAGGGGCGTGATGACCGAGCCCGGCAGCGGGCCGTCGAAGCCTTCTCGCTTGAAAGAGCAGTTCCGCCCGTTGGCCTTCGCGCGGTAGAGGCACTGATCGGCCGCGTCCACCAGTTCCTGCGGCTGCGGAACCAGCTTGGGGCGATGCGCGACGGCGGCGCCGATCGACACCGTGACTTTCTCGAACACCGACGAGCGCGTGCGGCGCAGCTCTTCAATGGCCAGCTGCATCCGGACGAGCGGCAGGTCGATCTCGCCGGGCCGACATCCCGAACAGATGACGGCGAACTCGTCGCCGCCATAGCGCGCAACATGATCGTACGACCGCATGGCGGAATGCAGGCACCGGGCGACCGTCTGCAGCACGACATCGCCGGAGGCGTGTCCGAATTCGTCGTTGACCTGCTTGAAATGATCGACGTCGACGAGGATGACGCCGATGGAATGCCCCAGTCGCTGGGCGCGTTCGAACTCTTCGTTCAGGCGCTGGTGAAACACCAGGCGATTGGGGAGCTGGGTGACGGCGTCGACCAGTGCGGTGCGCAAGGTCGATTCGGCGGCGCGCCAGCTCAGCAGCAGGTCGTCGGATGTCATCACCCCGATCAGCCGGCCGCTTTCAATCAGCACCGTGCAGGGCATCGTCATGGTGGTGATGGACGGGGATGGATCGTTCGGCCCATCAAGGAAATGGCCGGCTTCCATGCGCGTCTTCAGCAGGGCTTCCAGCGGCATGTCGGCCCAGCGCTTGCGCTCGTGCTCGTTCCAGGAGCCGATGCGGGAGGCGACTTCTTCGGGCGCCAGCACGCCGATCAGCATGCCGGCGTCGTCGGCCAGCAGAAAATAGGGGTGCGCCCCGAGGTCGTACTGCTCGAGAGCTTCATGGAGCAGCATGCGGCAGGGCAGCACGACGGGGTGAGCCTGGGCGTCGTCGCGCACAGTCAGCTCGGCGGGTTTTCCGGCGCAGGAGGAGGGCACGTCGGCGGGAGAGGGTTCCATGCGAATCTGGGGGTGAACAGTCAGGGCCCGGCACTCAGAACGTCCGCGCAGCTCGCGGTCAGTTCACGTCTGCATACTCCAGCTGAATCTGCACGACCTCGTCGCGCGCCCTCATGAAGGCGTCGAGCACTTCGGGGTCGAAGTGTTTGGCGCGGCCTTCTTCGAGGATCTGGAAGCACTTCGCGAGCGGGAAGGCCGGTTTGTAGGGGCGCCGGCTCGACAGGGCGTCGAACACGTCGGCGACGGCGACGATCCGGCCTTCAATGGGAATGTCTTCGCCGGCCAGGCCGATCGGGTAACCCGTTCCATCCCAGCGTTCGTGGTGGGTGAGCGCGGTTCTGGCGGCAATCTGGATGAGCGGCGACGAGGTGCAGTTCAGCATCTGGGCGCCCAGCTTGGAATGCTGCCGCAGCGTCGTGCTGTCCTGCTCGGTGGCGCTTTCAAAGACGCGTTTGCCGAATCCGCAATGCCGCTGGACGATGTCGAACTCTTCAGGAGTGAGCGAGCCGGCTTTCAGCAGCACGCTGTCCGGAATGCCGATCTTGCCGACATCGTGAAGCTGGGCCGCGAGTTCCAGCAGGTTGACGTAATCGTCCGACAACCCCAGCGAGCGACCGATGACGCCGGCGTACCGACCGACGCGGAGCACATGCCGGCCGGTGTTGTCGTCGCGGAATTCCGCCGCGCGGGCCAGGCACTGCACCACCTCCAGCCGCGATGCCGCGAGTTCGGCGGTTCGCTTCTGGACGGCGGCCTCGAGTTCCTCCGCCTGGCGTTCGAGGTGGTCGTGATGCGCCTTGATGGTCAGCGAGTTGCGAACCCGGGGCAGAAGTTCGGCGGGGTCGACCGGCTTTTCGAGGAAGTCCGTCGCCCCGGCGTCGAGGGCCTTCAGCCGGGTCTCGCGTTCGCAGTTCGCCGTCAGAATGAGGACCGGGATGTGGGAGGTCTGCGCATGGGAGCGCACGGCGGTCAGCAGTTCGATGCCGTTGATGCGCGGCATCATCACGTCGAGGACGATGACATCCGGCTTGTGGGCCAGGATTTCGTCCATCGCGATGGTGGAATCGGTGACGGCGATGAAGTCCTTGTAGCCGGCTTCCTGCAGGTAGCGACGGGCGACCTTGATGTTGATCGGCTCATCATCGATGAGCATGATCAGCGCTGCCGCGGGCACTGCATTGGGAATGAGGGGCTTTCGTTCAGGCGCGCGCTCGATCGCCATCGGGCGGAGCAGGGAGGAGAGCGCGGGTTCCAGCGTCGCAAGCATTTCGGTTGGCCTCGGGAAAAGCGTGAAACCAGACAGCCGGCGAGCAGGGGAAATGGCGCCGGCGACTCGGTGTTCCACCGCAGAACGGTAGCTCGCGCTGGGCGCGGCGGACTGGACGGCAAGGAGTGTTCAGGGTCGACCCGTGTGGCGCGGGGGCGACATTTCCGCAGGCGCCGATCGCATCAAGGAGGGCGATTGTTCTGCAAAGTCCGGTTGCAGGAGATTTGCGGGCAGGGGCAAACACCGCGGACGGTGCGTACAATGGGCCCGCGGCTGAGCGACGGGAGGGAGAGTGCAATGCAGCGTCATACGGTGAAGGCAGCGACCATCGGGCTGGCCGCCCTGTTGCTGCCGCTGCAGCCTGCCCGGGGCGACCTGGCGCGGCTGAACAACGGGGGCGAGGTCCGCGGTCGATTTCTGGAGGCCGCCGACGAGTCGGGATCGCTCGTGATGGAGTCGATTCTCGGGGGGCGCATCGTGCTGCCGGCCGGGGAGGTCGTCTCAACGGCCCGCCGGAGCGCCGAGATCGAAGAGTACGTCACCCGGTCGCGGTCGATTCCCAATACGGTCAAGGACCGCTGGGAGCTGGCGGAATGGTGCAAGGCACGGCGCCTGACGGCGCAGCGCGAAGAACAACTCGAAGCCCTGCTGGAGCTGGATCCCACGCACGTCGGCGCCCATCGCGGGCTCGACCATATCGTGTATCAGGACCAGTGGATGACGCGCGATGAAGCCATGCGCGAACAGGGATTGATCAAGTACAAGGGGAAGTATCTCACGCAGCAGGAAATCGACCTGCTTGAGAAAACGGCGGCCCAGCGACAGGCCGAGCAGGCGTGGTATCCGAAAATCCGCCTGTGGAAGGTGTGGGTGACGGGGAGCCATGCCGGACGACAGGTGGAAGGTCTGTCGAACCTGCGGAGCGTCTCCGATGAAGACGCCATTCCGGCCTTGCGGAACTTCCTGTCGGACACGCCTGAGCTGCAGCTTCGGCAACTGTATGTCGAACGCCTGTCCGCGATGCGCGGCGTGAAACCGGTGGCCGCGCTGGTTCGCACATCGCTGCTGGACATCGAGCCGGGCCTGCGGACGGCCGCCTTTGAAGGGCTCGGCGGCGACCAGCGCGATGCGGCCATTCCGTATTACGTCGAAGCGCTGTCAGACAAGGAAAACGTCGTGGTCAATCGCGCGGCCACGGCCCTGGGCGTCATTGGCGATCATCGCGTCGTTCCGGCGCTCATCAAAGCCCTCGTCACCAGCCATCGCATCACCTACGAGACTTTCGTGGAAGACCCGGTCGCCATCAGTCAGACGCCGGATGGCCGGTATTCCATCGGCGGCGCTCGCGGCCCGATGTTGCCGCCCAATATCGAAGTGCTGCTGCGCACGGGGCAGCTTCCTTACGGCGTACAGATCAATAACCCGCAGGGCCTGAAGACCCGGCGGGTGACGGCTCGGGTCAATGTCAGCAACGAGGATGTTCTCGTCGCCCTGCGCCGACTGACGGAGAAAGACTTCGGCTACGACAAGGAAACCTGGCGGCTGTACTGGGACGCCCACCGCAGCGGCAAAGGCAGCCTCTGAACGATCATCTGTCCCCCCGCACCGGCGGACGGGCATCAGCCCCCCGGAATGACTGCGGACGACAGCACCGTGTACCGGCGATCCGTGGAAGTCTGCTCCGACTGGAATAACTCGACTCGATCGAGAAGGAGTTCGCCGAACTGCGTTTCCCGATGCACGGCGATCAAATCGGCCAGGCCTGCGACAGGGCCCTTCACGCGCGCCAGCGTGAGATGCGGATGGTAAGGACGGGCCTCTGGGACGAACCCGAGCGGTTCCAGTCGCCGGTCGAGCGCTGCCGCCAGTTGTTTGAGGCCTTCGGCTGGGTGCAGCCCCGCCCACAGAACGGCCGGCCGGGCAGTGTCGGGGAACGCCCCCAGCGACGTCAGTTCGACCGTTTGCAGCGTCGCTTCGCCCGCCACATGAGCGAGCGCGTCGTGAATGGCCGGAAGCTGCGATGCGGGGGTCTCCCCCAGAAACTTCAGCGTGAGATGCAGATCAGCGGGCGACGTGAGACGCAGCCCGTGTCCCAGTCGGCCGATGTCGCGCAGGATCGACTGCAGCGCCGGAGTGCAGGGTGCTCGCAGGCCGACAAACGTGCGGATCGTCGACGACATGCCGGATCACTTTCCTTCCGGCTTCTGGGTCAGCAGCCACGCGAGAATGTCGGCCATTTCTTCCGGGGGAACCAGTTCCCCGAAGTTCCCGGGCATCAGCGAGGTCGGCGAGAGTTTCAGTTCATCGATTTCCGCCGCCGGAATTCGGAATTCCTTCCCTTCGCTGTTGGCAAAGATCACATCTGTCCCTTCTTCGCGGCGTTTGAGCCCGGTGAGAATCCGTCCGTCCGTCAGGGCGATGACGGATGACCGGAATGCGGCGTCGACGTTGCGATTCGGGTCGAGAATGTCTTCCAGAAGCCGGTCGAGTCCGCGAATTCCGACGCCGTCGAGCTGCGGTCCGATCTTCGCGCCTTCGTTTCCGATCTGATGGCAGACGGCGCAGCGCTTCACGAAGGCGGCCTTGCCGTTGTCCGTGGAACAAGCGGCCGGGTCGAACGTTTTCCGGCGGTCGGCCATGAGCGTCGCGAGGGCGACATCCGGCGCTGGAAGCGACTGCGTCAGTTCCTGAACCCGGGCATTCAGCTCCGGCGCATTCAGCGCAGCCAGCTTGAACTGCAGGGCAGGCTGCTGCAGCAGTTGCGGCGCCAGCCGGCCTTCTGCGGCCAGTTCGACCAGCAGTTCGGCCCCGGCGCGATCGGTGACGAGCAGATCGGCGACCTTCCGCTGTGTTTCCGTCGAGGCGCCTGCCAGCAGGTCGCGCAACACCGGCAGGAACAAGATCGGATCCCGGGTTCGCACCGCCTCCCACAGCCGGGTTTCCAGAACCGCGGGCAGCGCGTCATCCGCCGTCCAGAGCAGAAGCGCGTGGACGCGTGCGTCGGGTTTCAGCGCCACGAGGCCTGCGGCCGCATGGGCGCGCAGCCCGGCGTCGCTGGCCATCAGCAGAGCCTGCAACCGCGGCTCGAGCGCGACCAGACGGAAGTCTTTCACCAGCGCGACGGCGGTCGCCCCGGCGTCGCTGGGAACATCGTTCAACTCGGCCAGTGAAAACTGACCAGCCGCCAGCCAGGCATACGCGGTTTCGGCATTGGCATCGACAATCTCGATCGCGCCGGTTTTTCCGTTCCATTTCTGCAGGTCCCAGACGACCCGCTGCGCGATGTCGTTGCGCGGCGGAAAGGCTTCCTGCAGCACCGCGCCGGTGTTCGCCTCCACGAGCCGCACCAGGTTTCGCCGGGAATCGGGAGCGGAAGGATGCGAGTTATGCCCGGCCAGCCAGAAGGAGAGCTCTGCCGGCAGAGGAAACTCGCGCGAGCGATAGACGCCCGTGAGCGACTCGCCGCCGGGGAGGCTGGAAATCAGCGTCGCACGGGGGCGGCGTCCGGCGAGTTGACGCGACTCGGAGCCGAATGGCGACCTGATCGGACCAGTGCCCGGAAGCGGGCGATAGGTCCACCCGCGCTTCGCCTCCCGCGATTCCGACAGCAACTGCAGCGCCAGCCGTTCCGCCCACCGAGTCAGCGGCGCGGGCAGGTCGAGTCCCCCCGCCTGTCGCCCGGCCAAACAGGCGCGAGCGCTGGCAAGCTGTTCCTCCCGGTCGTCGCCAGCGGCGGTCATCAGCAGGGTTGCCAGCGTCTTAAACTCCGAGTCGTCGCTGAAGCGCGAAGCAGGGGGGATCCATTGCCGCCACTCGGCGCGGGGGACGGCCGACTCGCCTTTCGCCTCGCGTGCGATCAGTCCGCGCAGCCATGTGGCGAGTTCCGAGGACAACGGATTGACTGCGGGAACAACCGACGCCAGCAGTCGCTGTCGGCCGAGGCTCAGGGCCGCCAGTTCGTCCGCCGCCGGGCTGGCGGTTTCAAGCTGCGACCGCAGGGCGATGCGGATGGCGTGTTTGAGATGCGAATCGCCGGGGTCGGCCTGTTCATCTGCAGCGAGCAACGCCGCCAGGTTGGACGGCCCCGGATGCAGCGCGAGTGCTTCGACGGCCGATCGACGCACGCGGGCGTCGTCATCGCCCAGCAGAATGGCCAGCCGACGGGGACGAGAGGCCGCGACATCCGCCTGTACGGTCGCCCCGATGAGGCGTGCCGCATGCGTGCGCACGACAGGCTCGGCATGCGTCGTCAGTCGCTGTAGAACATCGTCGACGCGGTCATGTTCCGCCGGCAACAGCCGGCTCCACGCCCAGGCGGCATGCACGACATGGCTGGCCCCCGAGTGCTCGCTGGCGACGATGTTTTCGAGCAGCCGCAGCACGCCCGCGCGATCGTCGATCTGCTGCGCGCCGGCCACACTCGTCACGGGGGGGCTGTAGCGATCCACCAGAAGGTTCGTGGCGAGCAGGCGCACGGTGAAGTTGGGATCGCCCAGTCGCGCTGCCAGGGCGTCGTCGTCCAGTCGGGTGAGATCGGCAGCGTGCGCCGGCGGCGGTGAACTGCTGTTCTGCGTGGCCACGACCCGCCAGATGCGGGCATGCGTGCGATCGCGCAGCGGGTGCTGGAGCGGCGCTTCGTAATGACCGATGATCGCGTTGTAGAAGTCGGCGATATACAGCGCGCCATCGGGACCGAGTTTGACGTCGACCGGCCTGAACCAGCCGTCGTCGCAGGTGATGAATTCCGGCTGCGAATCGACCTTCGGGCTCGAGCCGGTCCACTGCAGCCGGTCGCGGTGCACATGCCCGTTGACCGGATTGCAGATGTAGAGGCAGTCGCGGAACTCTTCGGGAAACTGCGGCGCGTCATACCAGGCGACGCCGCAGATGCCGGTCGAGCCGTGGTTATGGTCGATCATGTTGGGGCCGAAGCCGAGGCCGTCATGCGGTTTGCCGAAGCTGGTGTATGTCGCGCCGCGGAGCAGGCAGGTCACCGGCATGGAATGGCAGTCGGCGTTGTACAGGTTGCCCCAGGTGTCGAAGGTCATTCCGAACGGATTGACCTGCCCTTTGGTGAACTGTTCGAGGCGGCTGCCATCGGGCGAAAAGCGAATGGTGTTTCCGGAGTTCAGCACCAGCAGTTCGGGGCCGCCGGGCCGGGTGATGCGCGACGTGTTCCGGAATCCGTGGTTGGCGTAGATCCAGCCGTCGAATCCGCGGGTGAACGAGCTGCACATGCCGTGCGTGTCGACGTTTCCAAACCCGGTGAACAGCACCCGCGACGTATCGGCCAGCCCGTTTCCGGCAGCGCGCTGATACAGCCGCACCGCAGGGATCGAATAGCCCAGGGCGGCCGTTTCCTCGTGCGACACCACCAGCGGATGCTGCCCGATCGGAATGTTCAGCCCCTCCGCGAAGTGAAACAATCCGCGTCCCCGACCGTCAGGGTCGATCGATTCGAAGCACGACAGCCGGTCGCGCGGGGCATGATCGGTGATCTGGTCCTGGTTCAGGTCGCGGGGCTGCACCCCTTCGCCGGCCGTCGGGAACGGGTACTCCAGCGAGTGCGTGATCCACAGCCGGCCGCGAGCGTCGAAGTTCAGATTCATCGGCTTGCCGATGTCGGGTTCGGCGGCCACCAGCTGAATTTCAAAGCCGGGAGGGAGCCGGAACTTCGCCTGCTGTTGCGCGGGGGTGAGCGCGGGCGTTTCAACGACGATCGGCGCTGACCGGGCCATATCGGCCAGGCACGCCAGCAGCAGGGTCGACGCGAGGACAGCGCAGCGCAGAGGTGAGAGCATGGGGCGCACGGCGTGGGGAGGAAGGCGGGACGCCAGCATGGGGCCGGCTCTGTCACTTTGAGAAACCCGGCCGCGGTTTGCAAATCGACCGTGTCGACGTTTCACTCCGACAACCGCGCGAGCTTCCGATCGCCGGCTCTGTCACCAGACTCCCTCTGAGACGCAGCGACCATGATCGAAGTCGAATTCAAGTACCGCCTCGACGATCCCGAATCGCTTCTCGCCGCCATGGTGGCCCGCGGCGCCGCTCCGGGACCGGAGACTCTGGAACGCGACATCTACTTCAACCACCCGGCCCGCGATTTTGGGGCGACCGACGAAGCGCTGCGGTTGCGCTGGGACGGCGCCCGCGCCGTGTTGACCTACAAGGGGCCGCTGCTCGATCGCATTTCCAAAAGCCGCGAAGAACTGGAACTCGATCTCGCCGGAGATGTGGCGCTCGAGACGGCCCGGCAGATTCTCACCCGTCTCGGATTCCGTGAAGTGCGCGATGTCGAGAAACGCCGCCGCACGTTTTCCATTGTGCATGCGGGCCGGCCCGTGCTGGTGACGGTCGATGATGTCGCCGGACTGGGCCTGTACTCGGAAATTGAAGCGGTTGCAGAGGTCTCCGACTTCGAGGCCGTCCGCGACAGCCTGCAGTCGCTCGCGGCCAGCCTGGGTCTCACACACCCTGAGCGGCGGTCCTACCTGCAGTTGTTGCTGGCGCTGGAGCCGCCGACCGAGCGGGGCTGAACGGTCCCGCAGCGGACCGTTCAGCAGCGATCCCGCGATTCAGGAATCAGAAGTCTCCCGAGCGCTCGCCCCCCGCGATCGTTCCCAGGCCGCGGTACACGCCTTCATCGATGTTCTCCGACACGAACCGCGTGTGGCCGTCTCCCAGCACGAAGTGGGCGCCGCCGACGTGGAAGCTGCTGAAGTCGTCGAAGTGAGCATGCGGATCGTTCGGCGGATGATCGAGCGAACCGAGCACCCGCTGGCAGGCCTCTTCGGCCTCGGCCACCCGTCCCGACCAGGTGCTGTACCAGCCCTTGGCGGCGTCGGTCTTCCGTTCGCCGATGATCATCGTGTTGCTGGTGCCGTCGATGATGTCGCCGATTCGCACGCGGCTGTTATGGTAGAACGCGCCGTTCCCTTTGCATTGACCGCTGGCGAGCACGGGCGCTGTGCCCGGCGGATTCTCGCAGTCGTCAATCGCACCCGATCCGAACGACGCAATGAAGTTTGCCGTCGCCAGTTTGCAGATGATGTGGCTGGGGTCGTGCTCCTCGCCGATGTCGAACGTCGGCGGATGCGGATCGGACGGGCAGGTGAACACCGGGAGCGGCTGCTCGCGAAAGCGCTGCTGCACAGGATCTTCCAGCGGCAGATTCGGATTGAACAGATTGTACAAAGTCGCCTGTTCGACCATCGGCAGAATCATCGTGCCCCAGCCGGCTCCGTTCACCCCTTCGTGAACCGAAGGCCGGCGCGTCGCCAGGTCGACGCCGATCCATCCCGGCGGAAAGACGTTGAAAACATCGTGATAGTTGTGCAGCGCCAGCCCGAGCTGACGCATGCTGTTTTTGCAGGTGGCACGGCGGGCGGCCTCGCGGGCCTGCTGAACCGCCGGCAGCAGCAGTGCAATCAGAATGGCGATAATGGCGATCACCACGAGGAGTTCAATCAGCGTGAACCCCCGTCGAAACGAACGGGACATGAGGAACCTTCAGGAATGTTGAATGAATGCCGTCGCGGCCGCCCGCATCACGGACGGCGCAAGAGACTCGCCCCGAACAGGGCGGCGAGTGACGAATGAACAGCGCTCCGCATCAACCGCAGCCGCGGCAGATGCGGGGTTCAAACGACGGCCGGAGGTCCGCGAATCCGGAATGCAGCGACGGTCCGCGCTGCGACCCGGAGGTTCAGGGCGGGCTCAATCTGGCCCGCCGGTTCCAGCGGGGCGGGCGATTCGACGATCGCCGCCGGCATGGCCTGGGTGGCGGCGAACTCGCAGATGGCGCAGCCGCCGTCGCGACAGGGGGCCGGACCGTTCTCCGGTCCGCCGTGCGACTCAGCCGGCGTTTCCGCATGTTGATGCGAACATCCCCGATGAGACGGTTCGGCGCGCTGAGAGTCGCAGGCCGGGTTTTCCTGGCAGCAGTTCGCAGCGCCCCGCGGCGCCACGGCATGCAGGCCGCCCGGACCCAACAGCGCGACCGCCGCATACAGTCCGATCAGACACGCCGTATTCAGGCGCGCCGCGAACTTCAGCGATGATGCAAATCGCAGCATGGGTGGCGTGAACCGCGCCGGTCCTCTTGAGATTCCATCAAGTTAGCACAGCGGTTGCACTTGGGGCAACAACCGGGCCAATGCGGGCGTCCGCGGGACAGAACCGGCCGGAGATTCGCCGCTCGAAAACGGTCTCCCCGGGCGGGCATGGTTTTCCGTACAGTCCCGGCCTCTTCAGCTTGGCCAGGGAGTGGCACATGCGGCAACGAAATTGGAATAGATTCGATCTCACCCGGGCTCTCGGGCTGGCAGCGCTGGTCGCCGTGGCCTTTCTGTCGCCGCTCCACGCCGCTGATGCACAGCCCAGCCTGCCGACGGTACGCCCCGACCGCGACGATGCGGCCCTTCGCGATGTCTTCTTCACCAGCCCGACGCGCGGTTTCGCCGTTGGCGACCGCGGAACCATTCTCCGCAGCGATGACGCCGGCCAGTCCTGGACGCTCCTCCCCTGCGACTCCGAGGCGTCGCTGCGCACCATTTCGTTCGTCAGCGAAAGTGAAGGCTGGATCGCTGGCGGCGGAACGCGTGAATACTCGGGCACGTCCACCGGAGTCGTTCTGATCACTGAGGATGGCGGCGACACGTGGACTGTCGCCTGCCGCCAGGGCCTGCCCGCGATCCGCCGACTGCAGTTCTTCAGCGACCTCGAGGGCATCGCCGTCGGCGACGTCTCGGACCGCTGCCCCACGGGGCTGCTGTCCACCAGCGATGGCGGACGCAGCTGGACCCCGCTGCCCGGCGACCCGTCCACCGGTTGGAACACGGCCGAGTTCGCCTCCGCACAGTTCGCCATTCTGGCGGGGGAGCGGGGCATGCTCGGTTCGCTTGCCGGCGGGGTGGTCACCAGCGCCTCGCCCCTGGCTGGTCTTCGTGGTCTGAAGGCGTCCAGTCTCGACCGTCCGGGAAAAACCGTCTGGGCGGTTGGCGATGGCGGATTGATCGTGCACTCCAGCGACGGCGGCGCGACCTGGCCCGCGGCCGATGCCGCGCTGCCGCCGGAAGCGCGAATGGTGTTCGACTTCAGCGCCGTCGCCGCGCTCAACAACGACATCTCTGTCGGCGGATCGCCGGGCAGCGTGATCTGGCATTCCACCAATGGCGGCGAAACGTGGACCGCGGAACCGACGGGAGAAACGACTCCGCTCCACGCGATCCGGCGATTCAAATCGGGCCGGCGCGTCGCGGTGGGGGCGCTGGGGAAAATTCTCATCAGCGATGGCGATGGCCCGTGGACGACGGTTCGCGGCCGGGGGCGAAGGCTGGCGGCGCTGGCGGTGCATGCTGATGGCGGCCGGGTTTCGCTGCTGCAACTGGCGCGTGACGCCGCCGATCGCGGCTATCGCGTCGGCGCGTGGAGCCTGGTCCGGCGGGATGTCGAACCGGGCGCGGATCGACCGGCGCATGGAGCGCGTCGCCTGGAAGACGCCGTGCTGTCGCTCGGCGGCGCATGCGGGACGACCGACTGGCGACTTCCGATCTCGCTTCCCGGAGTCGACCGCAATCCGCAGGCTCTGATGGCTCAGTGGTCGGAACTGGCCGACCAGAAGCTGAATGACGTGCTGGTGGCGACTTTGACCGCGCAGATCCGCACCTGGCAGCCGGATGTTATTCTGCTGGACGATGCGCCGGCCGACGACATTCCAACCCAGGTCGTTCATGCGGCGCTGCCGACCGCGCTGGCGCATGCCCGCGCTGACCAGGGCCGCCTGGGCCCGCTGTGGGCCACGGCCGGCCTGCCCGTGTGGAACGTGCAGCGCGTCTATTCGCGTTCCACCGCCGCCCGCGAGGGAGAACTGTCGATCGATCCTTTTGAATGGCTGCCGCAGCGGCAGGCCCCGCTGAATTCGCTCGTCGCTCCCGCCGCCAGTCGCCTGGGCCTCGCGCTGAATTCCATTGGTCAGCGCGAAACCTTCCACGTCGTTGAACTGCCGGGAACCCCCGCCGCCCAGACCCGCGAGTTCTTTACGGGACTCGCTCTCGCGGCGGGCGGCGCCGCGCGTCGCGCTCTGCCCCCCAGCACGCTCGAAGCCAACGACGCCGCATTCCAGATGGCGACCCGCCAGCGCAACTTCCAGAAAATGACCCTCAAACTGCTGGATCAGCCGGGACAGGCGGACATTCTGCTCGGCCAGTTGCAGTCGTCGCTGAAGGACATGCCCGCCGAGCAGGCGGGTCTCACCATCGCCATGTTGGGTGATGATCTTCGCCAGCGTTCCGACTGGGAGGCCGCAGAGTCGACCCTGCTCGAACTGGTGACGCGCTATCCCGGGCATCCGGCGGCGAGCGATGCCCGCCGCTGGCTGTTGTCGCTGTGGACCAGCGGCGAAGTCGAATACCGGCGCGGCCGCGCCACGGGAGTGATGCAGGCGACGGTCGAGCAGGCTGCAGCGGCCGACCCCGGAACGAAACGACCGGTCACCCTGGCGGGTGGGAGCGTGTTCGTGGGAGACCTGTCGGCGGTGCTGGGCGCCAGCGCCCGCGCCATCGACGCCCGGGGACCGCAGGGCGAGGCGACCGGTCGTCGCCGGCTCGACGCGGCCCAGCGCTACGGGCAGGCGCGCCAGCTCCTCGCCGACTGGAAGCAGGTCGCCCCCGATGAGGTGCAGTCGGCCGAGTTGCAGTTGCAGCTGGCGGCGCTGTTCCGCCGCCACAACCGGCATCAGGAAGCCGAGGCGATTTACACGCAGCTGGTTCAGGAGACGAGCGGCGCGCTGCAGCGGGTCGCCCACGGTGAACTGTGGCTGCTGCGACCGTCGACGAAGTCGCTGCAGACGGTTTACCGCGCGTTTCGCACGCCGCAGCCTCCGCAGCTGGACGGCATTCTGTCGGATGACTGCTGGCAGATCGCGAGAGAACTGCGAATCGCCGGACGACCAGTCGCGAAACGCCGCCGCACCGACGAACTCGATGCGCTCGACGATGAACCGCAGCGCGACCTGACGAACTCGGCCTTTGCGATGCTCGCCTATGACGGGGCCTATCTGTATCTCGCCGCCAGCGCGCCGCGGCATCCTGCGGTTCCCAAAGACGCCCCGGCCTATGCGGGCCGGTCGTACGACGCCGACCTGGATGCGTTCGATCGTTTCTCCTTCGCGCTCGACATCAATCGCGACTACCACAGCGCCTATCGCTTCGACATTGATCAGCGGGGCTGGACTCGCGACGCGCTGTGGACCGACCAGGGCTGGAACCCGAAGTGGCACGTGGCCTGCAACGCGGATGAAACGAACTGGCGCATCGAAGCGGCCATCGCGTGGTCCGAACTCTGCCCGCAACCGCCGGCCCCCGGGACGGTGATGGCGTTGGGCATCACCCGCACGATTCCCACCGTGGGCCGGCAGTCCTGGGTCTGGCCCGGAACCGAACCGATCGCCGCCGAATCGATGGGCCTGCTGATGCTCGAATGATCTGCGCTGCCGTCGTCGTCTGGCGACGGCCCGCTGCGGCCAGGGCTTCCGAACGACGACCCGCCCGGCGGGGTTCCGCGATTTCGGGACATGCCGGTTACACGTGGCCGGCCAGTTCGTACACCTCGGCCGTATCGAGCACCCGGTCGTTCGCTTCGAACAGGCTGTGCACCGCGGCGCGGTGAATCTTCATCTTCAGCCCGCCGACGCCGATGGCGCCGTAGCACACCACCTCGCCCTGCGCCGCGGCCTTGTCGGTCACGCCGATGCCTTCGAGTCCGGCCGGCGGGACTGCGTTCAGGTCGATCGCGACCCGCAGCGATTTCGCATCCCGCCAGTCGTCCGCGTTGAAGAACTGCACTCCGGCCGCGCCGGCCGCGATCAGCAGCTGGCAGTCGGCGAGCAACTCAGCCGCCGAACCTGACGAACTGACCGCCGACACCCGGGCCTCGGGCGTGACGTCGCGGATCGTCGCACAGATGCCTTCGGCCTTCGACGCCTCCCGGGACGCCACGCGCACCGTCGCCCCCTGCGACGCCAGGATCTGCGCCGCGCGATGCCCGACCGGCCCTGTGCCGCCCAGCACGAGCGCGGTTGTCTCGGACAGCGCGAGGTGTTTCGCCGCCGCCCGGACCGCTGCCGCCGCCGTTGTGTTGGAGCCATTCGAGTCCATCAGCACCGACACCCGCATCGGTCCGAAGAACGCCTTGCGAATCGCCTTGACCAGGGCTTCGCCGGCCGCCACGTTGCTGCCGCCGACAAAGAGGGCCGTGTTTTTGAGATCGGCCGGTCCGCGCGTGAAGATGGCGCCATGCACCAGCCCGGTCACGTTGTCGGGCGTCACGCCGCCGTAACTGAACAGTTCCTCAACGCCGGCATCCATGGCGACGACGCGGTCGAACACGCTGGGAAGCGCGTCGGTATCAAGCTGAATCAGAATCCGTTTCATGACTGCCAATCTCGTCAGACAGGTCTGCCGTCGGTGGGAAGCGGAGGCATCTTAGCCTGCCGGATGGCAGGCCGCCTGTGTCGGGAATGGTTCGGCGCTGCAGGCGCTTCGCCCGGTGAAGTCAGGCGATCCCGATGTCCCCCGCGGGGGATGACGGTTTCCGGACGTCGCGGAAGGGGTGCGTCCGCAGAGTCAGGCGGTTGACGCCAGGTAGGCGAGGATCAGCCCCTGCAGGGGCAGGAAGGGCCATTCCTGCGAGCGTTCAAGATGCGGCGACACCACTGCGCCGGCTCCGCCGGTGACGAGCATCAGCCGCGGGGGATCTCCCGGGTCGGCATCGATCATTCGCCGGGTCAGTTCGCAAACCGCCCCGACATGCCCCCAGTAGAGGCCGCTTGTCATGGCGGCCACCGTGTTTCGGCCAATGGCGGCCGGCGGAGTCGCGGCGATGCCCGGGGCGTCCATCAGCGGCAGCATGGCGGTGTAGCGGTTGAGCGCGCGGGCCCCCATGCCAATTCCGGGAAGGATCGCGCCGCCGGCAAACGCCCCCCGCCGGTTCACGTAGTCGACGGTTGCGGCGGTTCCGCTGTCGACGATGACAACCGGCTGGTTGGGCTGTCTCAACCGCTGGGCAGCGATGGCGTTCAACAGTCGATCAAGACCCACGCGCTCGGGCGCATCGACATCGACCTCGATGGGGAACTTCTGTCGGTTGATCATGACGGCCAGCGACGGCCAATCATCATTCCACCCGGCGGCGAGCCGTTCGATCTCCGGGGGGTTCGACCCGCTGAGAATCGCCTGCAACCGCCCCGTGGCCGGACTTCCAAACGTCGCCGCCGGCAGCGGCTGCCCGCACATCACATGCCCCGACGCGACACACACCGGCAGGACGTCGCCCGGACCGTAGGTGAAGCGGCCGAACTTGATGCGCGTGTTGCCGGCATCAATCGCGAGATATTCGGGGGGAGACGAGGTGGACAAGTGGATCAGCGAGTTCTGAAGAAGGAGACAGCGGACAGAGAGAGAGCCCACTTTATCGCAGGCGTCAGGGAAGGGCAGCGAAGAAGCGATGCCAGCCGCCGCACATGCGGCCCGGAGGATCGGCGCCGCACGACCGGTCGATCGCGCCGAGGGCGAACAATTCGCTGCGGGGGGCCTGGCTGACCAATTCCGGTTACGCGGCGTCGCGGAACTGGGATGGGCGGTCTTCCTGCTGCTGCAGCCGACGGACTTTCTGGCTGAGCACCGCGGCATCGTACCAGCTGAAGCTCAGCTCGGGGTCGGCCGCGTATCGGCCAAGCGTCTGCAGGAGCTGGGGGAGGCTGCGGTCGTCATAGAGGAAGACGTACCGTTCGCCGTCTTTCAGAAGAGCGAGGACATTCACCTGTCGCTGCATTTCCGGTTCCACGGGCGTCGCCTTTGACGCGGGGTCGCTCGGAAGGCGACCGCTGGTGTTATCGGCGGGAGGCAGCATGAGTCATCGAGCCGATCGGTCACACACCACAGGACGCCGGCAGTTCAGGGATCGCCCCCGGAAAAGGTGCACGGCTTGATTCATCGGCAAAATCGACGCAGATTCTCCAGAGAAACGGGGCGCCCTCGTCGACATCACGCGTGCGAAGCGCGGGCCGAACTCAGAAACTGGTCGAGTTCGGTCGTCAATCGCGCCACTGTCGCCTCCACGACGGGGAACGCTGCACCGATCCGGTCGGGCGATTCCTGCTGCAGCGCGGCTTCCAGGTCGCTGGCGGCAGCGAGCGCCGGTTCTGAACAAAAGTTGCCCACCATCCCCTTCAACGTATGCGCGCCACGGGCGGCCTGTGGAAAATCGCGAGCGGAAATTGCAGTCTGAATCTGCGTCAGCAGCCGCGCACTGTCTTCCGCCAGAATCTCTTTCATTTCCGCGAGGAACTCGAGGTTGCCGTCGTTGCGCGCGAGCAGTTCGGCGGCGTCGAAGCTCACCGGCGAGGGTTCGTCTCCGCCGTCCGAAGCCGATGTTGATGGACGTGCGTCGCCGGGCGTGGATGCCGGAACGCGATCGGCCAGCAGTCGACGCAGCTCGGCCCACAGCAGCGCCGAGCGAATCGGCTTCGCGATGTAGCCATCCATTCCAGACGCCAGGCACTTCTCGCGGTCGCCTTCAGCGGCATTGGCCGTCATGGCGATGATGGGAGTCGATCGGCCGCCGCCGAATTCGCGATCCCGAAGCTGGCGGGTCGCCTCGAAGCCGTCCATCACGGGCATCTGCACATCCATCAGGATCGCATCAAACGTTTCCCGGGCGGTTGCGGCGAGGGCCTCGGCTCCGTTGGCGGCGAGGGTGACCTGGTGCCCCGCTTTCTCGAGCAGCCGCACCGCAAACTTCTGATTGACCTCGTTGTCTTCGGCAAGCAGCAGCCTGAGCGGCGGCAGCGCAGTTTCGTCGGGCGGCGAACGGTCATCCAGCGAGGCCGGAAGCGAGCGGTCGGCCCCGAGCACGGCCGTCATGATGCCGCGGGCCAGTTTCGACTGCTGGACCGGTTTCAGAATCGTCGCCGCCGCTCCGGCCTCGAGCGCCCGGGAGACATCGGCCGGCCTGTTCGCCGGGACGAGCATGGCGACCGGCGTGGAGCCGTGGGCCGCACTGCGGCGAATAGTGCGGCACAGCGTCAGGGCTTCATCCCCCGGCAGGGCAGAGTCGATCAGGACCAGGCCAAACGGCCGGCCCGCACTGCGGGCGCGATCGAGCAGCGCTGCGGCCTCAGCCGTTGAAGCGGCCCCCGTCGGTTCTGTCTGCCAGAACACGAGCATTTCTTCGAGAATCGCCCGGCTGGCGTCGTTGTCTTCGACGAGCAGCACCGGCAGGTTCGGGATCAGCCCGAGTTGCGTCCGGCTGGAGCGCGCCCCGGCGCCGGATCCCACCTGGAACGGCAGGAGCACATGAAACGTGCTGCCCCGGCCTGGCTCGCTGTCGATCGTGATCGTCCCCTGCATCAGTTCGACGATCTGCGACGTGATCGCGAGGCCCAGCCCCGTTCCCCCATACCTGCGAGTCGTGGAGGAGTCGGCCTGTTCAAAGGGTTTAAAAATGGCCGCATGCTTTTCCGGCGGAATCCCGATGCCGGTGTCGGTGATGCTGAACCGGAGATTGGCGGTGTCGCCGACACGCGATTCGAGCGCGACGCGAACCACGATTTCGCCGGTCTCGGTGAACTTGATCGCATTGCCGACAAGGTTGATGAGCACCTGCTTCAGACGATGCACGTCTCCCACCAGTCCCTGCGGAACTCTGGGCTGGACGTGGTAGGCGAGTTCGAGCCCTTTGCCCTGAGCCCGCACCGCGAGCGGGTTGAACGTTTCGCTGAGAACATCCCGCAGGGCGAACTCGACAGGATCGAGAACCAGTTTGCCGGCCTCCCCTTTGGAAAGGTCGAGGATGTCGTTGACGAGCCGCAGCAGCGATTCGCCGCTCGACTGCACCATGCCCAGGTATTCGCGCTGCTCGGGCGACAGGCTGGTGTCGAGCACGAGTTCCGTCATGCCGAGAATGCCGTTCAGCGGCGTTCGCAGCTCATGACTCATGTTGGCGAGGAACTCCCCTTTGGCGATCATCGCCTGCTCGGCAGCCAGTCGCAGGCGTCGGTCTTCGCGGACTGCATCCTCTGCCCGCACCAGTTCTGTCGCTGCTGAGCGAACCAGAAACGCGACGGCCCCCAGCGTGAACACCACATACACCGCGGCAATGGCCACCGGGTGCGTCAATCCGGGAATTGCAATCGCGAGCGAGGCGAAGGCCAGCGCGGCGGCCGTGCCAAGAAGAATTCGCCAGGCAAGCGACATCAAACCCCTCGGAGAACGAACTGCGAGCCAACGCAGTTTACGTGCAGCAGCGTGAATCGCGAATGAACCCGCGCCCCCCGCGCAGAGCCGGCATTTTGACAAACCGGGTGGATGCGCCGATGGAAGAACGCAATGGGATGCCATCGCGGTGTCTGACGAACCAGCGAACTGGCCCGCCAGCGAGCGCCTCGCGGCGACAGGCGGCGTTACCCAGCCGAGGGGGTCGTTCCGGCGGCCGAGGCCACCGGGCGGAGTTCTTTTTCTTCCCCGCGGACGAGCCGCCCGATGTTGGACCGGTGCCGGAAAATCACCAGCAGCGGAACCGCCAGACTGAACGTAGCCAGGCTGCAGGTGGGTTCCGAGAAGGGATCGGGCGACAGCAGCGCCATCTGCACGATCGCGAAGACGGCCGCCGCCACGACCGAACCGAGTGAGACGATGCGTTTCCACGCAAACAAGGCGATGAATGTTCCCAGTGCGGCGAGGGCGCCCCACGGCGCGAGAACGGTCACGACCCCCAGCGAGGTGGCCACTCCTTTGCCACCCTTGAACTTCAGGAAGCAGGAAAACATGTGGCCGAGAATGGCGGCGATTCCGCAGCCGACGGCGAGGTGCAGTCTGCTGGAGGACGGGTCGACAAGTCGGGGTAGCAGCAGGGTGGGGGCCAGCCCTTTGAGGGCGTCGAGCAGCAGGGCCATCGCGCCCCAGCGCCAGCCCAGCAGACGCGTCACGTTCGTCGCGCCGACGTTCTTACTGCCATGTTCGCGCAGGTCGATGCCGCCCACGACGCGGCCGAGGATCAGGCTGAAGGGGATGGAGCCAGCCAGATACGCCAGGAGCAGCGCTCCCGCGATGACGACAGGTGACGATGGCACGTGATTCAGACCTCATACGAGACGCGCGAGCAGCGTTTCCGGGTCAGACAAATCGTGCATCAGCAGATCGGGTGATGTTGGAGCCAGCTCGTCGAACGAGTAGACCCCCGTGGCCACAGCCACAACATTGGCACCGATCGCGCGGGCGCACGCAACATCGGCAGGAGTGTCGCCAATCACCCACACCCGGTCGGCCGCGATGGGCGAACCGCAGTGCGTGTGAGTGGCCTCATAAGCCAGTTTCGCCACATCGTCACGACAGTGGTGACTGTCGCCAAACGCGCCGAACTGGAAGTAGTGATCGATTCCGTAGTGCTTCAATTTCAGCCAGGCGCCGGTTTCAAAGTTGCCCGTGAGCAGGCCCAGCCGGACATCGTTGCGGGCCTGCAGGGCGTCGAGGATTTCGCGCACCCCCGGGAGAACCGTTCCATCCAGTTCCGCGAGAGCCAGCGGGAGCTGCCGGAAATACTCGGCCGCGAATTGCTGCCAGGCTTCGGGCGTCTTGTCGATGCCGTGAAATTCGAACAGATCGTGGGTGATTGCGAAATCGGTGCGGCCGGCGGCGGGAATGTTCTCCGTTGGCCGGGTGACGCCGAACACCTTCTCCAGGGCGCGCTCCATGCCCCGCTGACCAGCGCCGCCGGTCAGCAGCAGAGTTCCATCGATGTCAAAGAGAATCACGTGCACGGGAATCTGCCTGAAGAATCTGAAGAGTTCTCACTATACCGATCCGCGGGGATGGAGTCGCACGCACGGCCCTCGGTGCGCATACAAACGCCCTCACCCCTTCATCTGCGTCCACACATCGCCGCCGAACAGGTCGACCATTTTCGCCAGGCCGGCCTCGGCCATTTCCGGCCCGGTGATGAACCGGCCCGGGCGGGTCCAGTCGTTCAGGCGGTCGAGTTTGAAATCGAACATGCGCGCCAGCAGCGCGTCCAGGTCGGTTTCGACATGCTTGAAGTGCCGCGCCCATTCGGCTGCCTCCTCCAGCCGCACATGTTCGTCGCTTTGCCAGCGAATGGGATGGAACAGCAGCGTGGAATGCGGCGTGACGAATCGCCGCGGACAGGCGGCAAACGGCAGCAGTGCGGCCGACGAGCACTCGCCTGCCACAACCGCCGCCGCATCGAGCCCGCGCAGGCGGATCAGCGACGCCAGCGCCAGGCCGACGTAGACGCTGCCGCCGCCGGAATCGAACCAGATGACCCCCCGGCTGCGGCGCGGCACCGACATCAGCTTCTCGGCAAGGTCGCCCGATTTCTCGATGAGATCGCCGCTGAGCACCACTTCCCATTCCTCGCCGCGTGCGGTCGCGCGGTCGGAAACGGGAAGCGGACCTGATGGCAGGCCGACGCGCTTGGTCTCCATCAGACGGCCTTTTCCTCAGCCACCCAGCCGCAGCCTTTATGGGTTCCGTCGCAGAACGGGCGACGCTGCGACTGGCCGCAGCGGCAGAGGGCGTAGCTCACCTTGCCTTCGAGGTTGAACTCCTTCCCTTCGTGGTCGATCAGTTTGGCCGGCCCGGTGACGAGCAGCGGACCATTGTGGCGCAGGGTAATCGTGACATCCGACATGGAAAGCTCCTTTGAAATCATCGTGAAAGCCCGGAGGCTGCGACCCCCGGGCTTTTGCAGGGGCTGGAAGCATCCCGTATTCTCGCCGCGATTGCACGTCACGGAATTCTGTTCGATTGCGCTCTGATGATTGAGAACCTCCCCGTCCGCAGCCTCGTTCACCGGGGCATGACCATCGAGGGATACTCGCGCGCGGCGGTGCAGTCATACTGGCGGATTCCTGAATTGCACATTGCCTTCGACATGGGAGGCAGCCCGTGGTCCTTCATGGGGACCGAAAACATTTTCATCACCCATGCCCACCTGGACCACATGGCCGCCCTGCCGGCGTATGTGGCCCGTCGAAGGATGATGAAAATGGAGCCGCCCACGGTCTACGTCCCCGAAGAAGTCGTCGAGAACGTGCAGAAGATGCTGCACGCCTGGCAGCGGCTGGATCGCGGCCGGATGGTGCTCAACCTGATCGGCGCCCGGGCCGGGGAAGAGATCGAACTGTCGCGCGACCACATTGTCGTCCCGTTTGCGACGCAGCACACCGTCCCCTCGCTGGGCTACGCCGTACTCGAACGCCGTCGCAAACTGAGGCCCGAATACACCGCGCTGAGCGGCAATGAAATTCGCGACCTGCGGCACAGCGGCGTCGACGTCACGGCGGAAATTCGCCTGCCGCTCGTCGTCTACTGCGGCGATACCGCTCCCTCAGGACTCGACCAGCTGCCGGAGATTTACGACGCCCAGGTGCTCATCACCGAACTGACGTTCTTCCGGCCCGAACACCGGAAGGAAAAGATTCACAAGTTCGGCCACACGCATCTCGACGACATTCTCGAGCGGGCTGCGAAGTTCAACAACGAACTGCTGATCTTCAGCCACTTCAGCACACGGTACTTCGACTCCCAGATCCGCAAGACCGTCGAAAAGAAGCTCGCCGGCGTGCTGAAGCCGAAAGTGGAACTCTGGCTGTAGGGCCGGTTTCACCGGCCGCAGGTCGTGGGCGGTTTCCGACCAGGCCACCCCCGCCGACCGCAGGTCTCCCCGGGCGTTGCCGCGTCCGCCTCACCTCAAACGCATCCGCACCAGCGAAGGCCGCTCAACGGTCAATCTGTTCGACCCGCGTCCGGCGTCCTACAGGCTCTTCAGGGCCGTTCGTTCGCGATCGATCTCGGCCTGCGTCCGAATCCCCATCCGCCGCAGGATGGGCAACGGCGGGCACCATCCCTGAACGGCATGCTGCAGCAGAAAACCGGCCACGAGTGCGGGCAGGGCGTAGAACCTTCGATTGACGAAGGCCCCCAGGCCCAGGCCGATCAGCGAGACGCTCGCAGCGTTGGCCTCAAGAACCCGTTCAATGTCCCACTCTTCGTCCAGCTCGCGCAGGCGACGCTTGATGGCCGCTGCACCAGCTGCGCGGTGACGGGCGATACTCTGATCCGTCTGCTGCCGAATCATCTCGTTGACGGACTCGGCGGTGTTCTGTGGAACGCGGTCGACAGTGCTCGGAATCATGTTCGGCTCCTCCTGCGAGTGACGCCCGAGGACGAGCAAAGACGATGCCGATCGAGATCCTGCAGCAACACTTTCCGAAGAAATGTTCGCGCCGCACCAGGCGCGATCGGCCGGCAAAGCCGGCCCTACTTTCAGATCGTCTGCGCCATAAACCCGCCGTCGACGACGAGGTTCGCCCCCGTCACGAAGCTCCCCGCCTTGTTGCTCGCCAGCAGCAGCGTTGCCCCGGCCAGTTCAATCGAGTCGCCGAACCGGTTCATTGGCGTATGCCCCAGAATCTTCGCCTGACGGTCCGGAGTCAGCACTTTGCGGTTCTGCTCGGCCGGGAAGAAGCCGGGCGACAGGGCGTTCACGCGAATGCCGTGCGGCGCCCATTCGCGGGCGAGGTTCTCGGTCAGGTTCAGCACCGCGGCCTTCGAGGCCGAGTACGTGAACACGCGCGACAGCGGCTTGATCGCGCTCAGCGACGCGATGTTGATGATCGAGCCGTGCACGCCCCCTTCGATCATTTCCTGGCCAAACACCTGGCAGGCGATGCGCACGGCCCGCAGGTTGACCGTGAAAATGCGGTCCCACTCCTCGTCAGTAATTTCGAGGAATGGCGTGGGCGAATTCACGCCGGCCCCGTTGACGAGAATGTCGCAGACGCGTCCTTCGCTTTCGAGCTTCTCAATCAGAGCTTCGAGGTCGGTCTTGATCGTCACATCCGCCTTGTAGAACTCGGCCGCGCCGCCATGCTTTTTGATCCGCTCGACGGCGGTCGCCCCCGACTCGGCATCCCGGCCCACAACGACGACCGTCGCCCCGGCCCGCGCGAGCGTATCGGCGATCGACCCGCCCAGCACGCCGGTCCCTCCGATGACAACGGCGGTTTTGCCGACGAGGCCGAAGAGGTCGGTGAGGTATTCGCCAGGGGTGGCTGCGGTCAGCATGGGATCAGTCGCCTGAGTCAAAAAAGTGGTCGTTCAACGGTCTCGGTCGATCCGGAGTTGTCCGGTCCGGGATCGACCATGCTAAGCCGGGACGCAGCGGGATGCGACCGACCAGTGCAGATCGCGCGGCGCGAGGACCGGCCGAAGCGCCGGGCCGGTCAGCGGCTGCCGGTTGGCCAGCGCGGCATCAGCGAGCGTGCTTTCGGGCGCGCCGGCAGGGGCTTCATCGCTCCGGCGGGGATCTGCTGCTGCGAGCGCACTTCCTGCACGGGCGTGGGTTCCGATGGCGGAAGCAACGGCGGGTTGACCAGCGGCGCCGGGGTCGGAAGCGGCTGGTGTTGCCCGGGAGTGAGCGGCGGCTGCAGCAGGTTGTCGATTGCGGTTCCAGGAATGAGGCAGTTGCGATCGGGCAGATCGATCACCTTGGGAGTGATGAGCACAATGCGCTCGAAGCGGCGCTTGGCCGTTTCGTTCGAGGCAAACGCATGTTTCACGACGGGAATTCTCCCGACAAACGGGATCCGTCGCTCGCGTTTGGTCACCTCTTCGCGAATCAGTCCGCCGATCAGCAGGCTTTCCCCTTCATTCAGCACGGCCTGCGTGTTGATCGAGTTACGGCTGATGATTGGCACGGTGTCGACGGTGTCTTCCGTCCGCCGGCCGTCTTCCACGGTGACAATCAGCTTGATGCGCCGGAACTCGCCTTCGTCGACCACGTGAGGAATGATGCGCAGCACGGTGCCGACGGTGACGTTGAAGAGATCCGACGTCTGAAACCCGCTGACGCGGACGAACAGCTCTTCCTGGCTGTTGAGGGTTGCTTCCACGTTATTGATCGTCAGCACGGTGGGCCGCGAAACAAGCCGGGCGTTGCCTTCCGATTCCAGCACGCGGAACCGCGACAGCAGGTTGAACAATCCGTCCGAGCCGACGCGGACCGACACGTTGGGCGTGGGGACCGTGCCGATCGGAAACGTCGAGGCGGTGATGTCGACGGAGGGGTCTGTTTTCAGCCAGTTGAACGTGGCGTCCGGAATCCACTCGAAGCCCGAATCGGCATCGACGTCAATGATCGAGGCCTCGATCTGGACGAGGCCGGTGGCGTGGTCGAGCTGCGCAATGATTTTGCGATACTCGGGCATCCGCTCCTTGATGTCGCGAATGAGCACCGCGTTGAGTCGCGGGTCGGCCTGGATGATTGTCGGCACGGACGCGGCGAGGTCGGCCTCTGGCGAATCGGGATTCGCCTGCGACTGCGACTGTTGAATCATCGAGGTGCGGACGCGGGCTTCCGTGGCCGCCAGTTCGGCGTTGCGCGCCGACTGGGTGGCCTCGAACACGGCGTCGTTGTAGGGGGCGATCAATCCGCTGCCGCGCAGGCTGGGGAGGTTTCTGGGAATCGTCTGCGTCGACGTGCCCGCTCCGCCGCCTGTCGCCCCGCCGTTGATGAGATTTCGCAGAATGGTCGCCACGCCCGGCACGACGACCTGATTGCCGGCGAGCGTAAATGTCTGGTCATCTGCCCATGCATACTGCAGCGGGAAGACCTCCATCACGATTTCCACGCTGGCCTGTTTGGCGGCCTGCTGCTGAATTTTGGTCGCGAGTTCTGAAACCACCTCGATGTACCGCGGCGGCCCGGTGACGTACAGCAGGCGTCGCTCGCCGAGGATGCGGACCGGGTACTGGCTCGACCAGATGCCCAGTTCGCGCAGCGTGTCGATGATTTCTTGCAGCGGCACGCCGCGCACGGACAGGATTTCGCTTTTGATTTCGTCGCTGCGGTAGACGTAGATGGTCGTGCCGTCGAACGCCCAGATCAGGCCGTTCTTCTGCGTCACTTCATCGAGAAACTGGCGCGGCGGCGACGGCCCGAACTGGCCGCTGACCGTGCCCGTCACCTTCTCGCTGATCACGATGGGCAGCGCCTGGTCGCTGGCGAACTCGCGGAGCAGGTCGCCGATCGGTTCGCTGTTGGCGACATGCGACAGCTGACCGGGATTCCAGGGGATTGCGTCTGGAATTGCGGACCGGACGGGAGCAGGATCCTGGGCGACGGCGAACGCGGAAAGCCCGACAGACGTGCCGATGAGCACAGCCAGGGCGGGCCACCAGAGGAGACATCCTTGTCCCACTCGCCAGTGCATGCAGAGTCGATTCAGGGACGAAGGAACTGGAAGGGGGAGCTGACGTGCGCCGGTCGCTCGTCGGTCGTCGCCCGCCACCACTCCAGCGAATCCAGAAATTCTTCGAGGACCGCAAGGAGCAGGGCGTCTTCGTTTCTATCGGCAGTCGAGCGGACTAACCGATACAGCCAGACTTCCCGCGATACCCGGTCCAACGTGACGATCTCGGATTGTCGACGCAGATTCGCCAGATTCCGCGTCAGCAGTTCTGCAAGGGAATCGCGGTCGACGGGGAAGTCCGCCGGCACGGTGTCGAGCCGGGCGCGAATCAGAATGAGCGAACCTTCCAGCGGCAGAATCTGCAGATCGAGATTGCCGTCAAACACCACTTCGTATTCACCGTCGGCCCCGGGGCGGGCTTCCTCGACGCCGAGTCGTTCCAGTGTCGTTTCGATCAGCGAGTGGATGCTCATGCGATGGCGCCTGGGGAATGTCCGCCTGGAAACAATCAGCCGCCATCCTGCCGGGGCGTGCGGAGGGCGCTGGGAGCAACCAGTGGGCCGTACATGTCCGGCCGGCGGTCTGCGACACGATCGATCACATGCTTGCCGGGGCTGCGGACGATCCGTTTCCGCCGCGCCCGCTCGGGGTCGATCTCGGCAATCAGGATTTCCTCGTGATGGGGCGACGCCATCGCCATGACATCGCCGTTGGGCGCACAGATGCTGCTGCGCCCGATGAAGGTGGTGCCGCGTTCTTCACCCACGCGATTCACCGCGAGATAATAGATTCCATTCTCCATGGCCCGCGTGCGGATCGCGTGCTCGGCAAGACATTCGGCGCCGGGCGGCCAGTTGGTGGGCAGCACCACGAGATCGGCCCCCAGCAGCGTGAGGCAGCGCGACGATTCCGGAAAACCGGAGTCGTAGCAGATGTTCATTCCAATCCGGACGCCGCCGAATTCGTGCACCTCGAACGGTCGGTCGCCGTAGGTGGTGAACTTGTCGATGCCCAGCCAGGGCAGGTGAATCTTGCGGTAGGTCGCGATCAACCCCTGCGGGCCGACCAGCACGGCGGCGTTGTAGAGGTCGGTTTCCGTTTTTTCGAGCGTGCCGTAAACGGCATAGCTGTTCGAGGACCGACAGGCGGCGGCAATGATTTCCACCGATCCGCCGGGAAGCGCCTCGCCGTGGGCACGCCCCTCTTCCAGCGAATCGAAGCAGTAGCCGGTCGCGGCACACTCGGGAAACACCGACAGCTGGACGCCGCCAGAGGCGTTGTGACGGATGAACTCGGCCATCCGCTTCGCATTGGCGGCCACGTCGCCGAGTTTGACATCCATCTGCACGGCGGCAATCTGCATCGGCAAAACTCCAGGCAGTCAAAATCGGGCCGGCGGTGCCGGCCGGCGGAAATCGTCGAAACGTCCCGTTGCCCATTCGGCCGGAGGAGCCGGCCCTGCGGCAGTTCCAGAACGCCCGGGGGGGGCGCGACCCTCCGGGCGTTCCAATCCGCAATGGATCCCTTCAGAACAGGAACTTCACACAGACTGGCTTCGGGCAGGCGACTTCATGCCCTGTCTTTTCGAGCTTGCCGGTTTCCTGATTGATGCGGAACACGACCACGTTCCCGCTGTCCTGGTTCGCCACCAGCATGAACTGGCCAGTCGGGTCGATTCCGAAGTTGCGGGGGATCTTGCCGCCGCTGGGTTCCTGCCCCAGCGACTTCAGCTGCCCCGTCGTCTGGTCGACGGCGAACATGGCGATGCTGTCATGTCCGCGGTTGGACCCGTAGACCCATTTTCCAGAAGGATGGACCTGCACTTCAGCGGTCGAATACTGCCGGCCCTGAATGTCCTCGGGCACGGTGCTGATCGTCTGCATGGCGTACAGCACGCCATGCTGCGGCGCGTAGCGCAGCGCGGTGATCGTCAGCGAGATCTCGTTAATGACGTACGCGAAGTCGCCGCTGGGGTGGAACGCGAAATGGCGCGGGCCATCGACCGGCCTCAGCGAGGTGGACGGCGGGTCGTTCGGGGTCAGGGTCCCCTTCTCGGCGTCGAAACGGTACACGAGCAGCTTGTCGAGCCCCAGGTCGGCCGCGATGGCGAACGCGTTGTTGTGGTCGACGTTGATCGAATGGCCGTGCGGCCCCTGCTGACGCTTCAGGTCGGCGACTTCGCCTTCGTGCTGAATGAACGCCGACGCGGGCTTCAGAGAGCCGTCTTCGTTGATGGGCAGACAGGCGACGCTGCCGCCGCCGTAATTGGCGACCAGCACATTCCGGCCGCTGTGGTCGACCACGCAGTGGCAGGGCCCCGCTCCACCCGAGGACTGCTGGTTGAGCGGCTTCAGACCCTTCGTCGCCCGGTCAATCTCGAAGGCGGCGACTCCGCCGGTGTTCTTCTTTCCCTCAAACTCCGCCAGTTCGGCCACGCAGTACAGGTGATCGCCATCGGGACAGATGGCCAGGAACGACGGGTTGGCAATTTCGGCCCTCAGTTCCGGGACGGTGAGTTCCCCGGTTTTCAGGTTGAGTTTCGAGGAGTAAATCCCCTTGCTGTCGCTGTTGCGGGTGTAGGTTCCGAAGTAGACGGTGACTTCCGACGGCGGCTCGGCAGCGCGCGTCAGGGAAGCCAGCGTTGCGACGGCCAATGCGGCGAGGAAGGGAGTTCGTCGGTGCATCGAAAGGGCGCTTTCACGAGGTTGGGGAACAGCCCGGCTTCTCCCGTCTTCGCAGGCCGCGCGACCAGCGGGCGTCGCGCGCTCCATGCAGAAGCCGGGCTTTTGCTCACGATCCAAACGCGATCGCAAACACTGCCAGGATGGCGATCCACGCGATTCCCAGCAGATGCCAGAACCACGCGCAGACAGTCACCCCCCAATGGTACTCGTGGTCGTAGCGGTCGGCGATGGAGCGGGCCAGAACGACCGACACGAACAGCGTGGCCACGAAGAAGTGCATGGCGTGCAGGCCGGCGAGCACCATGACGAAGGGCCTGACGCCCAGCGACGTTTCTTCCGGCGAACGGGTGGCGGGCGTCATCCACAACAGCCCGTACGACTGCACCCCCATAAAAACCGCGGCGAAGACGGCCGCGATGATCAGCCAGCGGCGGAATTCAACCTGGCGTTCGATGCGGACATACCCCAGTGCGCGCTCCATGCCCAGGCTGCCCGCGAACAGCAGCAGCGTGCTGGCACAGAACGCGACGGGAAACTGCAGGCCATTCCCGCGGCGCGGCGGCCCGAACAGTTCCAGCAGTCCCACGAAAACTCCGAGGCTGGTCGCCGTCAGCAGCATCAGGATGAACATGGCGCGCTGGGCTTCCTGAACACGCCCGCCAGCGTGGCGGTCGGGAGTCACAGTGGGCGGGGCCGTGCGCATGCTCTGAGGTCGGAAGTTCCTGCGGTCGCGACAGTCCGGGCGGGCGACGCGCGGTCCGAGCCGCATCCGGGCGACGGCGTTCCGACCCGACCGGGGTGGGCGCCGGACCGTCGTTGCCGAGGTTGTCGGCGCTGCGAAACGGCCGCTGGACGACGTACCCCTGGGGAACGCGCTGCATCGGAACACGCTCAGCGGCCGCTTCGCCATTCCCGTCGAGTCAGTATAGTCGTCAGAACCGACGAACTGCGTCCTGATTCACCCGCCTGAGTGTCTGCCGCTCCATGACTCCTTCCATCCGTCCCGTCGCCCTGATCACCGGCAGCTCGCGCGGCATCGGCCTCGGCATTGCCGTGAAACTCGCCGAAGAAGGACTGAACATCGCCTTGAATGGCGTGCGCCCCGAAGCCGATGCGCAGGATGCGCTGTCGCAGGCGGCTGCGGCCGGGGCGCGCGTGGTTTACGCCCGGGGGGATGTCAGCTCTGCAGCGGATCGCGCTGCCATGCTGGAGGTCGTTCGCGAACAGTTCGGCCGGCTGGATGTGCTCGTCAACAATGCCGGCATCACGTCGCCCGGGCGAAAAGACATTCTGACCGAGGCGGACGAGGAATCGTTTGATCGGGTGATCGGCGTGAACCTGAAGGGCCCCTTCTTTCTGACGCAGGCCGCAGCGCGGTGGATGGCCGGGCAGCGGGAAGCGAACCCGGCGTTCCGCGGCTGCGTGATCAATGTGTCATCGGTCTCGGCCGAGTTCGTGTCGACTAACCGGGGCGACTACTGCCTGTCGAAAGCGGCGACGCGCATGGCGACCTGGCTGTGGGCCACGCGCCTGGCGGAATTCGCGATTCCGGTCTACGAAATCCAGCCAGGGGTGATCCGCAGCGACATGACGGCCGGCGTGACCGAGAAATATGACCGCCTGATCGCCAATGGGCTGACGCTCGAACGCCGCTGGGGCGAGCCCGAAGACGTGGCGCGCGCCGTGGCGGCCCTCGTGCGGGGAGACATTCCCTATGCCACCGGACAGGTGCTGAAAATCGACGGCGGCATGACGATCCGCACGCTGTAACTTCGTCAGTTGGCCGGGTCGGTCACGGTTCCGCGACGGTGTCGGGCGGAATGAGCAGCCAGAGCACCAGGTACAGCACGACCCCCGTTCCGACCGCCAGCACGAGCATGACGAAGAGGGTCCGCCACAGCCACGCGGGCAACGACGTCGATTCCGCCAGCCCGGCACACACCCCGCCCAGCAGCGGGTCGCGGGTCGACCGTCTCAGGTACTGCAATGATCGCTGGATGCGGACCGTCGGCGACGCCGTCGTTCGCGACAACACCGCCTGCTTCGCCTGCTGAAACTCCTCGGCCGTGAGGACGCCGCGGTCATGGAGGTCGGCCAGTCGTTCCAGTTCGTCGGCCAGCGTCACAGAGGGCTCTCCGCGGCCAGGGCCTGCTGCAGGGTTGTGAGCACGCGCGACTGGGCGGTGGCGAAGGGACCGGGCAGCATGGCGCCAGACGCCTGCCGATGCCCGCCGCCGCCGAACGTTTCCGCGATCCGCGCGACATCCAGCCCCGTGCGGCTCCGAAAACTGCATTTGACCTGCCCCGACTTCTGTTCCACGAGAATGACGGCGCACAGGGCGCCGTTAATCGTGAGGCAGTCGTTGACGAGGTCCTCGGTATCGGACGGATGAGCATTCAGCTCGTCGAAGTCTTTCTGCAGGACGAACGTATGCGCCAGGCGGCCGTCGCATTCAACCGCCACGCGGCTGAGCACGCGGCCATGTAGTTTCAGACGCGACAGCGACGAGCGCTCATAAAGTTCGCGGTACACCACGGATGGCTGCACCCCGAGTCTGACCAGCCGCCGGACGCAATCCATGGTGCGTTCATCAACGCTTGGAAAGCGGAACCAGCCGGTGTCGGTGGCGATGGCCGTGAAGATCTGCATCGCCTGTTCGATTCCGGGAACGACGCCCAGCGCCTCGATGAATTCGAGGACGAGCACGCCGGCCGCGGCCGCAGTGGTGTCCTTGAACTCGATCGCACCCAAATTATCCGAACTGATGTGGTGGTCGATGACCACCTTCCGGGCGGTTGTCTGTTCGATGACCTTGCGAACCGAGTCGATCTGCTGCCACGAACTGGTGTCCACAATGATGTGGACATCCGCCTTGAGAGCCTCTTCGACAGTGATTCCCTCGCCCAGCTTGAAGACGGTCTGCTGCGGATCGAGAAACAACAGGTGCCCTGGCGTTGCGGACGGATTGACGACGCGCACCTCTTTCCCCAGCGAACGCAGCACGCCGGCCAGCCCCATTTCCGAGCCGATGGCGTCGGCGTCGGGACGGACGTGGCTGGTGATGACGAAGCGCTGCGCCTCGTGGACGATCGCAATCAGGGGGCGCCAATCGATGTTCATGCGTGTGATTCCCCGTTTCCGGACATCGTGGTCAGGATTCGCTGCGGCGCGAAGGATTCCGCTGGGTGTTCGGGCCCGACTTTCGCGATGCCAAAACAAAAGGAGCGGCGTGAGATCGCCGCTCCTTCCCGTGACTCGTCTTGAACCCGGAGGTTACTGGGCCGTCTGCGTGGCGGGCGCCACGCGCGGTGCAACGTCCTTCGTCTCTTCGCCAGTCTGCTCTTTGGCCTTCTCACGGGCCTTGGCCTGAACATCCGCGACCACCAGGCGGGCGTTCATCAGCTGGTTCGCCGAGAAATACGGGGAATCGGGACGGCCGATGTGGTCCCACTTCTCGGCGGCGATCTGATCCCACGACATGCCGCTGGCAATGTGCCAGGCAGCCGCCTGAGCGGCGCCGCGATCAATCTTGTTCTGGCCAATCAGCTTCAGCAGTTCGGGAAGTTCGGGCCTGTCGGACACTTCCGAGGGGCGCGCCAGCCGGTAGGTCATCCGGCTGTTGGGATTGGCTTTGCCGTGTTCGAGACAGACGGTGTTGAGGGGCACGCTGACCGTTCGCTCGGCCGGGATCGAAAAAAACCCGCCGCCTGCGCCGCCGCCCATGCCGCCCATCCCACCCATGCCTCCGCCCATTCCGCCCATGCCTCCGCCCATTCCACCCATGCCGCCGCCCATCATCTGGCCGCCGCCCATGCCCCCCATACCTCCGCCCATGCCTCCCATGCCGCCGCCCATGCCACCCATCCCCATGCCGCCCATGCCGCCGAGCTGCGGGAAAACCTGCACCCCGACGACCGCCTCCGGAACTTTCACGGAGACAGGCGTTTTGGTGGTGTTGGTGACCAGGACCTTGCCGCCAAACTGGCTTTGCGGAATGACCTTGGCCGTCAGTGCGCCGCTGTCGAGTCCGTCGAACAGTTCGATCTGCGGCAGCGAGGGGTCGAACGTCAGTTTGGTGATCGGCCGACTGACGTCGGCGGCGATCGCGGACGCAATCGCCCCGGCACAAAGGGCAGCAACGCCCAGGGACAGTACGGCGCGTCGGGACGCGAGCAGCATGGTGAATTCCTCGCGAAAGGATCGACTGACCATCGCAGTGAACGAAACCGGCCGTCCAGCCGCTGGGCGGGGCACAAAGAGCGCACCATCGCCGGAAAAGGGTCAGCAGACAGTCTATCGAGACGCGGAAACGGCAATCAACGGGCTGTTTTCCAGAAACCGGCGAATTCCGCGCGAGTCGTCTTCCACGCCCGCTTCGATCCTTCAAGCCGGTTTCTCCGGACCATCCTTGCACCCTCCCGCAGGAGGGGGGGCGCCGCCGGCCATGGCTGCGGCCGGAACATCCGGCACCCCTGCCATCTCCCGAATCAACGGTCTCCGATCGGGCTGCCGTGAGGCCCCCCCCTGCGACCCTGCGGCCTGAAGATTCAACCTAGCCTTTCCGCCATTTTAGGACCTGTGTAGGATTCAGGGGCTTTGCAGCTCCCGATGGAAGTCCTGGAGCCTGCACGGGCCTGCACCGCGGTTTCGTTGCAGGGAGGCAATTCGTTGGCGATCACCACTACCGCGTCTCCGTCTCGGGAGTCTGTCACTCCCAAGGGACAGCATTTGTTTTCACGCCGCACCAACTCGCTTCTCGGGGTCCAGATTGCAGGCTGCGGGTCGTTCGTCCCCGACAACGTCGTGACGAACAGCGACCTGCAGACCCGCCTCGGATTCGATCCCGAATGGATTCGGCAGCGCACCGGAATTCTCGAGCGCCGGCACTGCCCACCCGAAATGGCCACCAGCGACATGTGCGTCGAGGCGGCCCGCCGCGCGATCCGCAATGCCAATGTCGACCCGGCCGACATCGACCTCGTCGTCTGCGGCACCTTCACACCCGACTTCCAGTGCCCGTCCACCGCCTGCCTCATTCAGGACCGCCTCGCCCTCGACTGCGCCGCCTTTGACCTCGCGGCCGCGTGTGCCGGGTTCATGTATTCCCTCGTGACGGCCGCCCAGTTCGTCGCCAGCGGAAATGCCAAGGCCGCACTCGTCGTCGGCGGCGACTGCATGAGCCGCATCATCAACCCCGGCGACCAGCGGACCTACCCCCTGTTCGGCGACGGCGCCGGCGCGGTCGTCCTTACCGCTGGCGACCCCCACCAGGGCCTCCTCTGCTACCAGATGGGGGCCGATGGCAGCGGCGGCAGCCTGCTCGACCGCAAGGCCGGCGGCTCCAAAACCCCCCTCACGCTTTCCGCTCTCGAAGCGGGCGACCACCTGCTGCACATGGATGGCCGCTCGGTCTTCAAATGGGCCGTGCGGCTCGTCACCGACACGATCGAGCTCATGCTCGAAACAGCCGGCATGACGGTCCACGATGTGTCGCTGTTCGCTCTCCACCAAGCCAACATCCGCATCATCGATGCGGCGATGGAGCAGCTCGCGATCCCCCCCGAGAAGGTGTTCTCGAACGTCCACCGCTACGGCAACACCTCCGGCGGCTCGATCCCGCTGGTGCTCGATGAAGCCTTCCGCGAAGGCCGGATCGAACGGGGCGACACCCTCATGATGTGCGGCTTCGGAGCCGGCCTCGCCTGGGGCACCAGCCTCTTCCGCTGGTGATTGAGCCGGCTCGCTTGCGAGCCGCCCGCAATCTCACGAATCCGTCACGTACCCCGACCCCTTCAGCCCCACCAGCCTCGCCATCGATCCCAATCGCTCGCGCAGCGTCGGCCGGCACTTCAGCCCCGCCGAAAACCGGATCGCCAGCAGCGTCACGTCGTCATTCGCCGGCGACCCTGCGGAGTACGCCCGCACGCCTGCCAGCAGGCTCCGCGCAATGCTTGAGGCCGTGCCGCCGGGAATGCGCTGCGCCAATTGCATCAGGCCCGTTTCACCCAGCAGCTCCCCATCGGCGTTCGCCGCCTCGATCAGGGCATCGGTGTAGAACAGCACCACATCCCCTTCATGCACCGGGATGGCGAACTGCTGGTAGGCCACGTCGTCGTCGATCCCCAGCGGCAGGTTCGAAACCCGCCCCAGGTTCACCAGCTGGCGGTCGATGTACGACCATTCCCCCGTCGCCGCCTGCCGCCACAGCGGCCGGGGGTGCCCCGCGTTGACGATCGAAAACCGCCGCCGGTGGTTCAGGTAGGTCGCAATGACCGCCGTCGCGAACCGGCCGGTCCGCGTCAGTTGCGTGAACTCCCGGTTCAGACTGCGAACCAGGCTCTTCTGCGTTTTCGCATTGATATACCGCCGCATCAGCCCGCGCAGCATCTGCGACGTTTCCTCCACGGCCGACCCGTGCCCCGACACGTCCGCCACCACCAGCCGCGTCACCGACCCGCCGGCACACCGCGACACATAGTGCACGTCACCGCCGCTGGCCGCCCCGTCGTACGGCTCGCTGTAGACAAACAGCTCCAGCCCCGGAGTCGCCGTTTCGTGTTCGACCGAATGATTGCCGCTCCAGACATCCATGCACTGCAGGACGCGGGGCGTATCAGAGACGGCCGGTTCGACAGGCATGGTCGGTTCCTACCCACGACGCCGTTCAACCGCTCACTAATCCAGATACAGGAACTCGTTCAGGTTGAGCGCCGCGAGCGCAAATGTTTGTAGCGCCTGCTCACGCGACTGGCCATGAGTTATCTGCAGATCCCGGATCAAGTGCAGGCCCCGTTCGATCTCCGAATCCGTCGCCGGGCGTTGCGTCACACGTTCCAGCATGAACCGCACCTGCGGCGCGGGATCATTTCCTCCCCGGACGTTCGCCATCGCCACGCTCGCCAGCTTCGCCGCCTGTTCGTTCGCAAACGCCCCGTTGATCATCCCCAGCGCCTGCGTCGGCTGTGTCGAAGCAAAACGCACCGGACACGTGAAATCAGTATCCGCCGCATCGAACGCCGCCAGGATCGGCACCTGCAGCGACCGCTTGATGTGGATGTAAATCGCCCGCCGCCGCTGATCCTCGGCCGACGACTTGCCCCATCCATACCCCGGCCGCGATTGCCCCGCCAGCACTTCCTCTTCAATCGGCACATAGATGCTCGGGCCGTACATCGCCGAGGTGTTCAGCGAACCCGTCACCGCCAGCATCGAGTCGCGGACCTCCTCCGCCTTCAGCCGCCGCATGTCGAACCGCCACAGCAGATCGTTCTGCGGATCGCTCGCCAGCGGGTCCGGTCCGATCGCCGGCGGCGTATGCCGGCTCGACTGCCGGTAGGTGCTCGACATCACGATCAGCCGGTGCAAGTCCTTCACGCTCCAGCCGCGCTCCATGAACTCGGCCGCCAGCCAGTCGATCAGCTCCGGATGCGTCGGAGCATCCCCCTGCAGGCCGAAGTTATTGGTCGACCGCACCAGACCCCGCCCGAAGTGCCCCTGCCACACGCGGTTCACCATCACCCGCGCCGTCAGCGGATTTGCGGGGGACGCAATCCAGTCCGCCAGCGCCCGGCGACGCCCGCTGCTCTCGCCCGTCGGCGGAACCTGAATGCTCGGCGTCGGCGGGGACAGCACCGCGGGGAACGCCGGATGAACTTCATCCCCCGGCGCCTGCGGACTGCCGCGCAGCAGAATGTGCGTCGGCGGAACATCGCGGCCATTCTCTTTCACGCACAACGCCTGTTCGGCACTCAGCGGCGGCGATCGTTTCAGCCGGTCGCGTTCACGCCGGGCCGTCACGTAGCTTGCAAACTCGGCCTCGCTGAACAGCGTGCCGACATGCCGGCGAAGGACATTCAGCCGCACGCTTTCCGATTTGAAATCGTCCTTCTCGCCACCCTGCAGCTTCGGCCGGGCGGCCTCTTCAAATGCGGCAATCGTCCTGTCGAGCGCCTTCACCCGGTCTCGCCAGGCGGCGACTTCATCGGCCTGCTTCGCATCATCATCCGGCGTGGCGATCGACCGCACGCTCGCATCGTACACCGTCGCATCCGCGCGCTGGCCGTAGTGCCGCACGTTCCGGAAGAACGCCACGAAGCTGTAGTAGTCCCTGATCGGAATCGGATCGAGCTTGTGGTCGTGGCAGCGGGCACAGTTCATCGTCAAACCGAGAAACGCCTGCGCCGTTGTCGCCGCGATGTCGTCGAGGCCATCGTAAAACGCCAGTTCCGGATCGGCCGGCTCGTCATCCCACAGCCCCAGCCGGTAATACCCCGTGGCGATGATGCTCTCTGGCGTCACTTCATCCAGTTCATCTCCCGCGAGCTGTTCGCGAATGAACTGGTCGTACGGTTTGTCGTCGTTGAACGCCCGGATCACGTAGTCGCGGTAACGCCACACGTAGGGCTTCGCGTTGTCGCGTTCGAAACTGTTCGTCTCGGCATAGCGCACCACATCCAGCCACTGCCGGCCCCACTGCTCACCGTACTGCGGCGACGCCAGCAGACGTTCGACAAGATTCTCGTAAGCCTTCGGCGAAGCATCATCGGCGAACGCCTCGACCTCGGCCGGCGTGGGAGGCAGGCCAGTCAGGTCATACGTCAGCCGGCGAATCAGCGTGCGGCGGTCGGTTTCCGGCGACAGCGAAAAGCCGTTCGCTTCCAGCTTCGCCAGCACGAACGCATCGATCGGGTTCGACACCCGGTCGACATGCTTGACCGGCGGCGGTTCCGGCTTCTGGAGAGCCCGGAACGACCAGTGGTTGCGCGTCTCATCATTGATTTGCGGCGGACCGTGCGACGCATGCTCGATGGCGAGCGTCTGCCCGGCCGGCCACGGCGCCCCGGCCTTCACCCAGGCGACCACCGCGTCGATTTTTGCCTGGGGCATTTTGCCGGTGGGCGGCATCTCAAAGCCGTCGTAGCTCACGGCCGAGATCAGCAGGCTGTCGCCGGGGGACTGCAGATCGATGGCCGGCCCGCTTTCGCCCCCTTTCAGCAGTTCTTCGCGACTGGTGACCCGCAGCTCGGCCCTGGCTTCCGCGCCGGCGTGGCACCGGCCGCAGTTCGCCTCGAGAATGGGTTTGACCTGCTGAAACAGGTCATCATCGGCTGCCAGGGCCCCGGTCAATTCGCCCAGCGACGCCGCGAGCAGCACCAGGGAGGTCGTCAGCCATCGTGGAAACAGAGGGCGCATGATCCAGTCGTCGGCGTCGCGAGGGCGGGAAGAAGCAGGCGGGCAACCGGCAATGATACCCGCCCTCTGCCAGCCCCCGCAAATGGCGGCAGCGCGCCAGGGCCGGGCAACGGGACGTCAGCCGCCGGCGACGAACTTCGCGGCGAACGCGCCGAGGACGCCGCCGAGGATGGGGCCGACCACGGGGATCCAGGCGTAGCTCCAGTCGGAGTGGACCTTGCCGGGGATCGGCAGCAGGGCGTGGGCGATGCGCGGGCCGAGGTCGCGGGCGGGGTTGATGGCATATCCCGTCGGGCCGCCCAGCGAGAGTCCGATGGCGAATACGAGGACGCCGACGAGCGGCGGCAGCAGCGCCTTGTCGAAGCCGGAACCGGGGGTGAGGTTGGCGGGCGACAGGATGAACGCCAGGCCGAAGACGAGGGCGAACGTGCCGATCACTTCGGTGATGAGGTTGGCGAGCGGGCTGCGGATGGCCGGCCCGGTGGCGAAGACGGCCAGTTTGGCCCCCGGGTCTGGCGTTTCGGCCCAGTGGGGGAGATAGGTGAGCCAGACGACCACGGCACCGAGAAACGCTCCGAGCATCTGGGCGCAGAGGTACAGCCCCATTTCGCCCCAGGGTTTGGCGCCGGTTGCGGCGGCGGCGATGGAAACGGCCGGGTTGAGGTGGGCTCCGCTGACGGCGTTGGACAGATAGACGCCCACGGTGACCGCGAGGGCCCAGCCGGTGGTGATGACGATCCAGCCGCTGTTATTCCCCTTGGTGCGGGTGAGGACGACGTTGGCGACGACGCCATCGCCGAGGAGGACGAGGAAGAAGGTGCCGATGAGTTCAGCGGTGAAGGGAGACATGGAGGCCAATCTCGCGAGCAGAGGAGGCGGGTTCAGGATGGGGGGTGAGCGTACCGGCCCCATGATGTTTGCTGCCAGTGTCTGCGATCGCGTTCCCGACTTCCTTCGACTCAGATGGTAGCCCCGATTGCTCGCAATCCGGGCTGCGCAGCGACAAGAGGCCAACCGCAGATCCGGGCGTAACATTCAATGGATCACGACACGCGGAGGCCTCTCATGGCGAGGATCCTCCTGCGGCTTCGCCGCACCAGTTGCACAGCGACCGGTGATACCCAGTGCCCGGGCTACTTAAGATCAATTTTCAAGTCCTTCGCGCCGCCGGAAGGAACCTCAACCGTCACACCCGACTTGTCCGGACTTGCGAACTTCGCAGGAATTTTCACCTTTGGCTTCGGGTACTTGGATGGGTCGTCGATCCCGTTATCCATGCTGGTGTCACCGGTGAATGTCGGCTCAAATGCAGCGGTCACCGTGTAGGTTCCGACTGGTGCTCCGTCGCCGGGCTCGTTGGTTCCCAGGGAAAATTTCCCTTCTGCATCGGTAAGTCCCGATGCAACTCGGTCGCCACTGGCCGGGACGAAGGTCACACGATACGACTCCAATGGTTTCCCTTCGAACGTGATGACACCGGCAACCGATACCGTCGAAAGCGCTTCTGAGCGTGCCGGACCGCCAGACCCACAGCCAATTAGAAAAATCAGTGGCATAAGACAGGTTATGCGCTGGCAATTCATGCTCATGATGGATCCTTCTAATAGAGGATTGATGCAAAAAGTGAAGCTGAGAAGAATTGGTACAAACAAAATCTGCCAGCGGTTCTAGCGACGCCGCTGGCAGTGAAGCGCAAGCCGAATCTGAATTAGAACTCCCCGACGACTTCGCCGCCAGCGATCGTTCCAATCGCCCACCAGGTCCTCAGATCTACGTTGTCGCTGCCAAAACGAACCGCGCCATCAGCCAGAAGGATATGCGCCCCGCCTGTGTGAAAACTGCGTGCTGCGATATGGGCCCTGTCCACACCCGTGGCGCGTATACAGTCACGCACTTTGGCGTTCGGAGTCAGGGTGTGAGAATAGAACGCTGCGGTGATCGCACCTCGGTACCACTGCTTGCCATGATTGGCCCAGTCACCTGTCGTCGTCGTATTGCACGCCGCTGCGGGATAAATCACGTCACCGCCAAGTGTCCCCGGGTATTCAGGAGGGATGGCACCTGCATCCCAAGTACCAAACACGGCGTTGGTCTTTACATGGTAATAAAACGGACTTCCAGCCGCCTGCAGATTGGTGGCAGTGCCGGTCGTTGCGGTCCCGATGACGGTTTCGCCAAACAGCGCGGTGTTGCTCATTCCGTCTGTGATGTCCCGGAATGGTGCGCCGTAGCCGCGACCAAACGGGCCGCCCGCGGAACGAGCGTTGACATGATTGTGATTGGCGTTTGCTCCGAGGCTCTGCATGTACGACGTTGTTCCGCAACCGACAGCCCCACACTGGCTTGGCGTGAACGGGGGCATTTCGGGGTGCGACGGACAGTTAAACAGAGGAATTCTCGCTGTCCTTGCGGGAAGGTTTGCAGCATGCGAGTTCAGATCCTTGGTCCAGTCGATCAAGTTTGCGAGATTCGCCTGCTCAAAGTAGGGCGTCAGCATCACATGCGTTGACGCATTGTTACTGATCAGGTGTGCATTCGAGACGCTGAAATGACCGTCCGGCAGCCGCCGATGCGTCGACTCGTAGTTATGCAGCGCCAGCCCGATTTGCTTCAAGTTATTCTTGCACTGCGTGCGGCGGGCCGCTTCGCGGGCCTGTTGAACGGCCGGCAGCAGAAGTGCAATCAGGATTGCAATGATGGCGATGACCACCAGTAGTTCAATCAGGGTGAACCCCTGCTTCGCAACCTGGCGCAGACGAGACTGCATTAGACAACTCCTTGAAACTCAGGGCTTGAAAAAGGTGAACAACTCAACGTCAAAGAATGGACGCGCGCGAACAACTGCGGTCCGTAAGGGTCTGACGACCATCAACACAAACAAGTTGTGCCAGCGCAAACAGAACTGCTCTCAGTATTGGCCATTTCGGCATGGGCGTCAAGCTTTTTTCAGTCACAAGGGCTGATGGAGCCAGTAGTTACGGGCAGTGCGCGCTGCAATTTCGTACAGTTAATCCCGCTTCCGCCAGCGGCCGGCACGCGTTCGCAGTTCCCATGGTTACCTCACGGCACGATCGATCCTGATGCGAAAAACTCACGAGAAGTTCACAAAACGCCGCTTCTGGGGGCTCGCTCTCGGGGTGCTGGCTGGCGTTCTGGTCGGTCCTGCGCTCGCCCTTGCAGCCCCGCCCTCACGGTTTTCCGTCCGATTCTCAGACGGCGTCCGTCCGGAACCGTTTTCGGGGCGGGTCTACCTGTTCTTTGCCCCGGCCGGGGAGCCGCGGCGGGGGCCAAACTGGTTTCGGCCCGCCCCCATGCTTGCCCGGGAGGTCGAGTCGCTACGGCCGGGCGAGGCGGTGGAGCTGGTGGTTGGCTCCGGCGACGCCGCCGGCCGGCCGGCGGGCACAGCGGCGTTTCCGAAGGGGTTGAAGCCGGAGAGTCTGGTTGGCCTGAAGGCCCAGGCGGTCATCCGGTTCAATCCCGTTGAACGCGAGGTCGGAACCGGTGCAGGAAACGGCTTCAGCGAGGTCGTCGATGTGCCTGCGGACGGAGAGGCGTTGGATCTGCTCGTCGACCAGATCGTTCCGCCGACTCCCGTGGAAGAGACCGAGTGGACGAAAATTCTGCGGGTTCCGTCCCCACTGCTGAGCGAGTTTCACGGCCGGCCGGTGGAGGTGGCGGGGGCGGTGCAGCTGCCGCCGAGTTATTTCTCGAGCCCCGACCGGCGATATCCGGTGGTTTTCGAGATTCCCGGCTTTGGCGGCGGATTGAAGCATGGCGTCAGCAAGGCTCCCTACGCCCCCGAAACGGCGGGCGGAGTGGAGTTTCTGCACGTGCTGCTCGATCCGAACTGTCCGCTGGGGCATCATGTGTTTGCCGACTCGGCCAACAACGGACCCGTCGGCCGGGCACTCGTTGACGAGTTCATCCCGGCCCTCGATCGCCAGTTCCGCACGGCGGGCTCGCCGGCCGGGAGATTTCTGACGGGGCATTCCTCCGGCGGTTGGAGTTCCCTGTGGCTGCAGGTCACTTATCCCGAGGTGTTCAACGGAACCTGGAGCACGGCCCCCGATCCGGTTGATTTCCGCGACTTCCAGCGCATCAACCTGTACCGCGCGGGGGAGAACATGTACGTCGACCCGCGGGGAGAGCGGCGTCCGCTGGGGCGAATCCGCGGGCAGGCGGCGATCTGGTACGACGACTTTGCGCTGATGGAGGATGTTCTCGGTCCGGGCGGGCAGCTTCATAGCTTCGAAGCGGTGTTCAGCCGGCGTGGGACGGATGGGCGGCCCGAACTGCTGTGGAACCGTGAGACGGGAGCCGTTGACCAGGCTGTGGCGGAGAGCTGGAAGCGTTACGACATCCGGCTGATTCTGGAGCAGAACTGGACGTCGCTGGGGCCGAAGCTGTCGGGCAAGCTGCATGTGTACATGGGGGACCAGGATACGTTTTACCTGGAAGGGGCGACGGAGTTGTTGAAGGAGTCGCTGGAGAAACTGGGGAGCGACACGGTGGTCGAGATTCATCCGGGGGCCGACCACTCGACGCTGATGACCAAAGAGCTGCGGGCCCGGATTCCAAGGGAGATGTCGGAGCGATATTTGCGGACGGTCGGGCGGTGAGGACGTCGTTTCACGGGCGACGATGGCTGCCACTGTGGAAACTTTCCTGAACCTCCCGGTGCAAGGTTGCGTTCCAGCGACATCAGACGGGATAACTCATCCGGTCGCCCGGCTTTCGGGTTGGCACAGATCCCCAGGACGAAGAAGGATTCTCGATGTCGACTGGCGTCCCGCAGGCTGCAGCGTCGAGCTCTGCGTCCTCCAGCACCATGGATGACCGGGTCATCCTCGTGCCGCTGCCGAAGATTGTGTTTCTCTGGCCCACGCTGGTGGTGGCCCTGCTCGCGGGAGTTTACACGAGCTTCAACCCGGACCCGGCGGCGGACGGCGGAGTGCTGGCGGCCGTCATCTTTCTGGGGATGCTGGCGATGAACCTCATCGTGCTCTCGTTCGATTTTCCGCGGACGACATCATTGACGGTGTTCTTCGTGCTCGTCGCCCTGGCGCTCGGAGGAGCGCTGCTGGTGGTCTATCAGCCGACTTTGCTTCCCTGGGTGAATGCCCAACTGCTGAAGATCAGGCCCTTCGCGAATGCGACGTTCTATTTTGTGTTCTCGACGATGATGTTGCTCATCTATCTGGGAGTGGCCATCACCGTTCGCTTCGATTACTGGGAAGTGCGTGGCAACGAGCTGTTGCATCACCACGGCTTTCTCAGCGACCTCAAGCGTTTCCCGGCTCCGCAGCTCAAAATCGACAAGGAAATCAAGGACATCTTCGAGTACCTGCTGCTGGGATCGGGACGATTGATTCTGCATCCTTCCAACGAGCCGCGGGCGATCGTGCTGGAGAACATCGCCTGGATTTCAAAGAAGGAGAAGGCGATCACGAAGCTCCTCGGAACCCTACAGGTTCGCGTGCGCCAGACCAGCGGCAATGACGATGTCACATAGCGCTGGTCGCGCGGACAGCGGGCTGGGAAACGTCTCGAGTGAAAATTGAAAATTGCAAATTGGTGATTGAAGGACCGCCCGCGCCTTCCTGATCCCTGAATCCTGAATCCTCTCCGCCCGTGCCTATCGAACTTCGCTCCGACACGTTCACGAAACCGTCCCCCGGCATGCGAGAGGCGATTGCCCGCGCGGAGGTCGGCGACGACATGGTTGGCGAGGATCCGACCGTCAACGCCCTGGAAGCCCGCATGGCTGAGCTGCTGGGGAAAGAAGCGGCCGTCTTCAACTGCTCGGGCACGCAGTCGAACCAGATGGGGGTGTGGACGCACTGCCATTCGGGCGACGAACTGCTGATCGAGGAAACGGGGCACATCGCCAACTACGAAGCGGGCGGGCCGGCGGCGCTGTCGGGCGTCAGCGTGCGGCGCATTCCGGGCGATTTCGGCCGGCTCGACATCGAGCAACTGGAAGGGCAGGTGCGCGGCGGCAACGTACACTTCGCTCCGACGCGGCTGTTGTGCCTGGAGAACTCGACCAACCTCGGCGGCGGGCGGACGTATCCGCTGGCGCAACTCGAACGCGTGGCCGACTGGGGTCGCTCAAATGGCTTGAAGGTGCACCTGGATGGGGCCCGGTTCTTCAACGCCTGCATCGCCCGGGGCTACTCGCCAAAGGAGCTGGCGGAGCCGCTCGATTCGGTCTCGATCTGCTTCTCCAAAGGGCTCGGCTGCCCGATGGGGTCAATTCTGATCGGCACCAGGGCGGACATGGACCGTGCCCGCCGCGCGCGAAAGCTGTTCGGCGGCGCGCTGCGGCAGGCGGGCATTCCGGCCGCCGCCTGCCTGTACGCGATCGAGCACAATATCGATCGATTGCGCGACGACCACGTGCATGCGAAACTGTTCGCGACCGAGATCGCGAAAATTCCCGGCATCCGCATCGATGTCGAGGGTGTGGAAACAAACCTCGTGTTTTTCAAGATCGACCCCGAGCACGGCACGGCGGGCGAGCTGTCGGCGGCGCTGCGGAAGCGGGGCGTGCTGATCAACCCGGCCGGCGGCACGCACCGCCTGCGGGCCTGTACGCATCTGGATGTCGACCGGTCCGGCGTGCTGGACGCGGCGAAAGCGATTCGGGAATGCCTGGCCGCTGGGGTGAAAACGGCGGAACTGGCGGCGGCGGGGTATTGAGGAGGGAATCCGAGCGGGGTGGGCGTCAGGGCACGCGGCCGGCCCGCAAGACGGGCCGGCTAAATCGGCAACCGCATGGGCAATTCGCGGCGCAGCAGATCGAGTGCGGTTTTCCCGATGCGGGCCGGGAGGATCGCGGGGTTGCCGCCGAGGGCGAGGCTGTCGACGAGAATTCCATCGGGGCCGGCGATCGCGACGCGCAATCGCAGACGTGTTTGCGCCAGTTCGGCTGGCGAAAGCGCGGGCATCGGTTCCGTCGCGAGCGCGTACGTGACCCGCAGGTGTTCCCGCACGGCGGCGGCCAGTCGCCCCACGCGATGTTCGTGAATGTCGTCGTCCAGGTTGGCCAGCACGAGGTTGGCCAGCGACTCTTCCGTTCCGCTCAGCACCGTCGCCCGGCCGGGATACTCGGCGGCAAGGGAACCGAGCGCCCGCCCCAGCCATCCCTGCGACGCACAGTCGGCCACGCCGAGGGTCCAGCCGTGATGGGCCAGGTTTCGCAACACGACGAGTTCGAGTTCCTCGTCTTCCACGCCGTAGACGAACTTGTAGAGCCGCGAGGCGATTTCCTGACTCGCCAGATCGATTTTCGCCTGGCATTCGGCTTCGGTCGCGCCGCGGGCTTCGATGCGCAGGGTGATGGTGGCTTCGTGGGCCGTGATGCCGATTTCCGGATCGCGGCCGCGGGCGGTCAGGTCGCCGAGGAGTTCATCGGCCTGCGACTCACCGCAGCCGTAACAGTGAATACGGTAGCGGCGAATCATTTCGCCGCTGGCAGGCAGACGGGGAACCACCTGTTCCAAAAACATCCGTTTGAGTTCTGACGGCACGCCCGGTAAGGCAGCGACGAGGCAGGGCGACTTTCCGGCCCGTGGAACTTCGAGCCAGATGCCCGGGGCCGTACCGATCGGATTGGCCAGCGGCTGGCTGCCTTCGGGAAACTCGGCCTGGATGCGGTTCCGCTCGGGCATCACCCGACCACGTTTGCGGAACATTTCCTCGATCGACTCGAGGACTGCCTGATCCATTTTGAGCGGTTTGTGGATGAGGGCCGCAAGGGCCGCGCGGGTGAGGTCATCCAGGGTCGGGCCGAGACCGCCGGAGACGATCACGACATCGGCCCGCTCGACGGCAATCCGCAGGCAGGCGACGTTGGCGTCCAGATCGTCCGCAATGCTGGTGTGATACCCGGTGGGAATGCCGAGATCGCTGAGCTGCTGGCTGAGCCACTGCGAGTTGGTGTCGAGCTTCGCCCCGGAGGTGATTTCGGAACCAATGGCGATGATTTCGGCGAGCATGGAGACGGCGATCGGCGGGACGGAACAGGACGGTGCGGGATTTTAGAGGGTTCCCCCCTGATGCGCAGTGGTCGCTGGCGGAGAACCTTCCCTTCGATCACCGCTCGTAGGCAATCTGGCCGCCGACGATCGTCTTCTCGACGCGCAGGCTTCCCAGGTCATCGCCCGGGGTCGTCAGCGGGTCGCCGGAGAGGATCACGAAGTCGGCCAGTTTGCCGACTTCGATCGAACCTTTGTCCTGTTCTTCAAAGGCTCCGTATGCGGCATCGATGGTGTAGCTGCGCAGGGCTTCGATCGCCGTGAGGCATTGTTCGGGGAAGAACTGTTTGCCGTTGGCCATGCGGCGGGTGACGGCCGACTGCAGGCAGAGCAGCGGATTGACATCTTCGACCGGGACATCCGTGCCGTTGATAAGCCGCGCCCCGCTGTCGACGACGCTGCGCCAGGCGTAGGCCCCCTGGCGGGAGCGGTCTTCGCCGAGCCGCGTCACCACGAACGGGCCGTCGGAGGTGGCGTGGTTGAACTGCATGGAGGCGATGACGCCCAGCTCGCGGAGCCGTGGAATATCGGCCGGATCGATGTGCTGGAGATGCTCGATCCGCCAGCGGTGATCTCGCTCGGGGTGCATGCGGAATACGCGCTCGTAGATGTCGAGCACCTCGCGGATGGCGAGGTCGCCGATGGCGTGAGTGCAGAGCTGGTAATCGTATTTCGCGGCCAGGAGAGCCGTCTGTTCGATGCGGTTCAGCGTGTGGATTCGCAGCCCGGTGCTTTCTGGCAGATCGAGATAGGGCTGGAGGAGCAGGGCGCCATGCGAGCCGATCGCGCCATCGGCCATGCACTTGATGGCGCGAATGGTGAGGCGGCCATCGGCCGCGCCCACGGTGCGAGCCGCTTCCATGCGTTCGGCCAGGGTGTCGGGGGTCGCCGACAGCATGACCCACAGTCTCAGCCTCAGTTGGCCTTCGTCCGCCAGTTTTCGAAACAGGGCCACATCGCTGAACGGAGAGCCCGCATCCTGAAAGCTGGTGACGCCTTTCGCCAGGCATTCACGAATCGCCAGGTCGACCGCGTGGCGTTCGTCCGCTTCCCGTTCGGCCGGCGTGCGGCGAGCGCGCCAGCGCTCGTACGCCGACTGAACAGGCCCGGCCGCGGTTTCCCGGAGGACGCCCGTCAACTGCCCCTCGGCATCGCGGAGAAACTCGCCTCCTTTCGGGGGCGTCGAATCGTTCTGGATGCCGGCGGCCTTGAGGCCAAGCGCGTTGGCGATGGCCATGTGACCGGTGCCGTGGGTCAGCAGGACAGGGTTATCGGGCGTGGCGATCGTCAGCAGGGCGTTGGTGGGATAGCGGGTGCCGTCTGCGTTGACCGGGTTGGTCCAGTGTTCCTGGTGCCAGCCGCGCCCGACAATCCAGTCTCCTTTCCGCACCGAGCGGGCGCGCTCGGCCACCCGGGCGACGCATTCTTCCCAGGTAGTGCACCCAGCGAGATCGACATCGATGCGTTGCTGGCCCAGCGACAGCAGGTGGCCGTGGCATTCGATGAACCCGGGAGTCACGACCCGGCCGGCGAGGTCGATCACTTTCGTCGCGGGGCCGATGTGCGGCTGGATTGCGGCATCGGATCCGACCGCGGTGATGCGCCCCTGCGAGACAGCGATCGCCTGGGCCTGCGAATTGCCAGCGTCGCAGGTGATGACCAGTCCGCCGCGCAGGACGAGGTCGGCCGGTTCGGCCGCCAACAGGGAACCCGCGGAAATCAGTGCCAAAAACGTCGCCAGCCAGCGGACCATCGAATCACCTTCTGAGTTCTGAAAATCAGGGCGGCAGGCGGGCGCCGGCGCCGACCCGAGGCGGGCGTCGCTGGAGATCGAGGCGGGTTGCACCAGTCGACGCTGAGGAGAACTGTGATAGTCTCGGGTCTTATGAACAAGGCATTCATCCGAGAGCCCGATTTCGAACGCCACACCTGGTGTCCCCGGTGTGGGGCCATCTGCCTGCATGTCTGGTCCGGCCCCCTCGATCGACACGTCCGGCAGGAATCGCGCGGGAAGCTGGGAGAGGATGCCTGGTATTGCCCGACCGCCAGTTGCGATGTCGCCTATTTTCAGCCGGATGGACCGGTGGTCGAGGTTTCGGAACTCAGGGACGAGGTCTATCCGTACGATCTGGATGCGCCGATGTGCGCCTGTTTCGGGCTGACGTACGACGATGTCGCTGCTGATGTCGCCGAGGGAACTCCGTCGCGGTTGAGAGAACTGCTGGCCAGGTCGAAGTCGCCGGAGGCGCGCTGTGCATCGATCGCTGTCGACGGCCGATGCTGCCTGCCCGTCGTCCAGGAACTGTACCTGCGGCTGAAGGCCCGGAGTTCTGCAGATCGCGGCTGACGCCGGTTTGTCAGGTTTCGTGAGGCGTCTCGTCAATTTCGATGGCGACGAAGTAGGGCTGGCCGCGAAGGTCGTCGCCGGTCAGGAAGTCGATTCGCAGATCGTGGGCCGGCCGGGTGTGGATGCTGCAGGAGAGATCGAACAGTTGGCGGGCGTCGGCGGTTTGCGGGGGGGGCAGCGGGGCCCCGTTCAGGAGGACGCCGGCCAGGGGCCAGCCGACGGGGACCGCGAGTGCGACCCGGGTGGCATCGGACAGGCCGGTCGGGCGGTGAAACCGGCGAACGAGCGCGACGGCGGATTGCCGGGCGGCCTCTTCGACCGCCCCCCAGTCGCGCGGCAGATGGACCCGCTGCGCTGGGGCCGACGAGTGGCCGGCGGCTTCGAGGGTCCAGGGTCCGTGAAGGCGAATGAGGTGCATCGGGACGGCTTGGATGGAGGCCGCGTGCATTGGGACGGCGGTGATGGCAGAATCGTGCTGGCTGCTGCACCATAATCGTCAGCGAGCGGAAGGCGTATGCAAGCGGCGACTTTCGAAACTGGACGACAACCACACCGTCGACGCAGGTGGTGTCGACGGTTGCTGGTCGTCGCCGGCCTGGTCTACGGGATATTTGCTGTCTGGCGGGTGTTTCCCCGGTTCGATTCGCGGCTGCTCGGGACCTGGGCCATCTCCAGCCTCGCGGGCGAATCGAGTTCCATGACGTTCCACGATCGCGGATTCGGCCGGCAGGGGAATACCAGTAGCCAGCGGACGTTTCGCTGGTGGACCTGCGGCGGGGTGCTGGTGAAGCATCCCGATCAGCAAAGCCGGTCGGCAAACATCCGCATCGCCGTGGAATACGCGACCCGAACGCTGCTGGGGCTTGGACCTCCGCCAAATGTGTCGGAGTTTGCTCGTGTGCGTCTGGATCTCCATGGCGCTCATTTTGAAGAGCGGCCCCGAACGGATGCGCCCTGCCTCACAGCAACGCTGGTGCTGCGTCGCTGAGCATACGATTTCTGGCTGTTTCGCATCAGATGCTGCCGGCAGAGCGGCAGCTTGAAAGCAAGGCCTGGGCTTGCGCCGAGACCGTCGGCCTGATGTCGAACGTCGCGGGGGGGGTGTAGGAACTTTCGATTGTTTCTGGGCCGACCGGGAGGGCGAGGCTCTGACCGAGCCGCGTCCGGGAGAGTGGGCTCCATCGGATTCGGCGTTCCGCCGGCCCTTGTTGCCGAGGCAGGCCGTTCGTGCCGAGGCCGATGGATGGCCGTCTTCCAACGGGAAGTTGTCCACCGGATGCGGCTCAGCAGTGGCTTCGCCCTCCCATTTCGGGCAAGAACACAAAACAGAAGAATCTTCCGACACCCGCGAGTGGAGCCGTCGTGATTGGTGGACTGCGCCGGGGCGGTCGTCGTGATATAGTGCCCGGCTCGCGAACCATCCCGTTCCCTCAGCCGCTCTGCCGCCATGTCGAACGCCATTACTGCCGAAACGCTTGCTGAACTTGCGAAGTACGACACGCCGACGATCTGCAACGCGATCGAACTGTTCGACGTGCGTCCGCGGAATGTGGGTTACATGGACAAGCGGATTCAGTGCTGCTTTCCGAAGATGCCGCCGATGGTTGGATTTGCCTCGACGGCCACGTTCCGCAGTCTGGCGCTGCCGCGCCGCCAGGGGGATGCGTATGCATCGCTGTCGCAGCAGGCCGAGCGGTTCGCCGAGCTTCCCGGCCCGGCCGTCGTGGTGTTTCAGGATCTCGACAGCCCCTGCGTGTCCGCGACCTTCGGCGAAGTGATGTGCTCGATCTACAAGGCCTTTGGCGCGAAGGGGATCATCACCTCCGGCGCGGGGCGCGATCTCGACCAGGTCGAGGCGATCGGCTTCCAGGCGTTCACCGATGGCACGATCTGCTCGCATGGATATTGCCATACGCTGCAGCTGCATGTGCCCATCACCGTCGGCGGCGTGGCTGTTGAACCGGGCGACCTGCTGCACGGCGACCGCAACGGAGTGACGACGATTCCGCTCGACATTGCCGCCGAGGTGCCGCAGGTGTCGAAGGAACTGATGGACGCCGAGCAGGTGGTGCTCGACTATGTGCGGGGGCCGTCCCCGAATCCGAAAGGTCTCGATGCCGCCCGCAAGGAATGCGCGGCGATGATGGCCGTCATCAACCGGCGCATCAGCCGCAAGAAGTAATTGCGGCGTCGGCTGGCGTTACTCCGCTCTCTCGTTTCGATTGAAGGTTTCGTTTTGTCAGCTCCGTCGCGCGGCAGTCTGCTGATCATTTTCCTCGTCGTGTTCATCGACCTGCTGGGCTTTGGCATCGTGTTGCCGTTGCTCGCGCGGTATGGCGAGCATTTTCAGGCGGGCGGGGGGACGCTGGCCCTGCTGATGGCGTCCTTCTCGGCCATGCAGTTCCTGTTCGCGCCGCTGTGGGGACGGGTGTCCGACCGCGTCGGTCGTCGACCGGTTCTGCTGATCGGACTGGCGGCGTCGGCCGTGTTTTACGGGCTGTTCGGATACGTGACCGGACGCCAGCCGGGCGACCTGCTGCTGGGGTTGAGTCCGCTGACGTGGCTGTTCATCACGCGGATTGGAGCGGGCATTGCCGGGGCGACGATTCCCACGGCGCAGGCCTACATTGCCGATACGACCGACTCGAAGAATCGCGGCAAGGGCATGGCGCTGATCGGCGCCGCGTTTGGACTGGGGTTCACGTTCGGACCGCTGATGGCGGGCCCGCTGTCGTCGAATGAAGTCGGCGCCGCTCCCAGCCCGCTGGCGGGATACCTGGCGGCGGGGCTGTCGGCGGCGGCGTTTCTGACAGCGCTCGCCAGGCTGCCGGAATCGCTGAGGCCCGGAGCCGGGGGAGGCTCCGCTCACCGTCGCTGGCTGCAGATGGCGCCGCTGAAACGGTCGATTCAGAATCCCGTGCACCGGGCCACGCTGCTGGCGATTTTCATTTCGACCTGCTCATTCGCCCAGCTGGAGAGCACGCTGTCGCTGGTGACGGACCGCCTCGGAATGGCGGTCCGGCAGAACTTCTATGTGTTCGCCTACCTGGGGTTCATGCTGCTGTTTTTTCAGGGGTTCATCGTCCGTCGGCTGCTGCCGAAACTGGGTGAAAAGAAGATGGCCGTGGGCGGGGGCATCCTGATGGCCGCCGGACTGACGGCGATTGGCTGGACAGCGTCGTCCGCGGTGGCTGCGGCCGGAGCGACCGACAACGGCGCCCTGTGGCGACTGTTCCTGGTGCTGCCGATCTCGGTGGCGGGCTTTTCGGCGCTGAACCCGGCGCTGCAGTCGTTGCTGTCACTGAACACAGGCGAGGATGAGCAGGGCGAGGTGCTGGGCGTCGGCCAGAGCCTGTCGGCCCTCGCGCGGATCGTCGGCCCGCTGGTCGGAATTCCGCTGCTGAAGAACTCTGGCGTTTCCGCGCCCTACTGGCTGGCCACCGTCCTGATGCTCGTTGCCGCAGGCTTTCTGGCGGCGCTGAAAGTCCGTCCGCCAGACGCTGACCAGCAGTGAATGTTGCCGTTCGGCAACATCGGAGGGGACTTCACGGGCCGATTGCAGCAAGGGAATCGCCCGGCGGGGCGTTCGATGCGGGTCAACCCGCTCACGGTCGGGATTCAGACCGATTGGCGTGCGGCGCGAGCTACGGTTCACTGCCGGGCCATGAACCTGCATCCTCCGAGTCCCCGTCATGATGGAACTGATTGAATCTGCAATTCCGGTGATCCAGCAGGCGCGCCCGTCTGCGGGCGGCGGCGTTCTTCACGGCAGCGGCGCGAGAGAGCCAGTCGGCATGGGCGACGGAGGCGCGAAGCCCGGCCTCACAACCGGCTGCGATCAGACGGAGGACGGCCACGACCACGAGGCAGCCGCGCTGGATGCCACGGTCGCCCAGTTGCACCGGGCGCTCGAGCGTTTGAGGCTGCAGCATGCTCAATTGACCAGCGGCGCGATTCTGCAGCAGTACCAGCGGCAGTCGACGACTGTCGTGGAGGATTCGCGGCCAGCGACGAAAGTGCTGAGTGTGCAGGGCTGACGCCCAACAAAAAAGCGGCGGGCCTGTCGCCCGCCGCTCGGAGAGTCCGTTGCGAAGTCAGCCGCTGTTGATCAAACGGCGCTGAGGGCTTCCGCCTCGTCTGGAATCATCGGCAGGCCGTCGCCGTTGGTGAGGATCGATTCGACAAACCCCTTGAGGTGCGTGGCCCGCGTCTGCTGCTGCAGCTTGCGGAGCGCCTTCGATTCGATCTGCCGGATCCGCTCGCGGGTGACCTTGAAGATGCGGCCGGTCTCTTCCAGCGTGTAACTGTAGCCGTCCCCCAGGCCGTAGCGGAGCTTGATGATCTCGCGCTCGCGGTAGGTGAGGCTCTTGAGCACGTGGTTGATCTTGTCGCGCAGCATCTGGTGCATGGCGCTGTCGGCCGGCGTGTTTTCCGTGGTGTCTTCCAGGAAGTCGCCGTAGCTGGAGTCTTCGCTTTCGCCGACAGGGGTGTCGAGCGAAATCGGATGCTTCCAGGTCTTCATGATCCGTTCGGTCTCTTCGACGGAGAGGCCGACGGCGGCCGCCAGTTCTTCCGTCGTCGGCTCACGGCCGGTCTTCTGACGGATCTCTTCGCTCTTGGCTTTGAGCGTCGAGATGCTCTGGAACATGTGGACCGGGATGCGGATCGTCCGGGCGTGGTCGGCCACAGCGCGGGTGATCGCCTGGCGGATCCACCACGTCGCGTAGGTCGAGAACTTGTAGCCGCGGCGGTACTCGTACTTTTCGACGCCGCGCATCAGGCCGGCATTCCCTTCCTGGATCAGGTCGAGGAACGACAGGCCGCGGTTGCGGTACTTCTTGGCGATCGACACCACGAGCCGCAGGTTGCCGCCGGAGAGCTGCTGCTTGGCGTCAGTCCAGGCGTCGAAGCGGTCGCGGATGCGGATCATGCGGGCCTTGAACTCGGCCGGAGTTTCGCAGCAGAGGTCGACCAGTTCGGCCAGTTCCTGCTGCATGAGCGCGACGTCCTTCTGGGCCGACACGCGATTGCGGAGGTAGTGGATGTCCTTTTCCAACTCGATCATCCGCTCGTTGATCTGCTGCATCCGCTTGTAGACGGGGGTCAGGCGGTGCGTGCGGACGGAGAGTTCTTCCGCGAGGGTGCACATCTTGCGGCGGCGGATGATCATCCGCTTCTTGGCCGCGTCGCGGTCTTTCTTGGCTTCCGAATCGTCGCGGGAGAGCTCCCAGTCCTTGCGGTTTTCGGCGAGGAGGAACTTCAGCGTCGGCAGGTTGTGGGGCATTCGCCCGAGAATCTGGTCTTTGTGGGTGTTCTCGGTGTCGCTGGTGCGGAGGGTGCGTTCAAATGGCAGTTCGCCGGTCTGCACCTTTTCGAGGATGTCGACGGCGGTCGCGATCGCGAAGTCCGACTCCATCATCGCGCGGCGGTAGCGCTTGCGGGTGATTTCGATCTGCTTGGCGAGGAAGATTTCGTCGTCGCGCGAAAGCAGCGGGATGTTGCCCATCTGCGACAGGTACATGCGGATCGGATCGCGGGACGACATCGGCGTCTCGGGTTCGATCAGCCCGCGGGTCAGGTCGGGAGCTTCGACATGCGTGGTTTTCTGCTCCGCGCGAATCTTGTCGGCGATCGTCCGGGGCGCGGCAGGATCGTTGATCAGCGGCAGCTGCAGTTCTTCGAGGCCGAGGATGATCTGGTCGATCATCGCGGCTTCGCCTCCTTCATCGGGGAGGTACTTATGGACCATCTGGTACGTCAGAAAGCCACGTTCCCTGGCCTGATCCAACAACGACTTCAATCCCTGGTCCAGCCGATGCACCGTTTCAACTCCTTGCAAAAATCCAAATGTGTGGCGGATGGTTCATCCGCCCGATTGATTTTGCCGCCGGCCCTCAATGAAGGCGGGGATCAATCGTCTGTTCAATGTTGTCTGTTCTGGTTGTCCGTCGCTCGAAACGGCGGCCGTAGGCGCTCGTCCGGGTTTCGTCCTTCACCCCCCAGAGGGGGCGATCTTCGCTGCGAACGGCAGGTCGCAGAGCAACCGCCGGCCGCATGACTCGACTCTCAATTCCGCTGGTCCTCAATTCAATCGCGTGGTTCGACTCGATCACCTTGTTCGATGCGACAGACGCCACTGAATGATTTCATGGTGACCATCCGGATGTCCGACCGGGACATCCCCCTGTTCTTTGCTCCGAAACAGTTGTCGCTCCGAAACAGTTGTCCGTTCCAGGACCGTTGTCTGCTCCAAGACATTCGCCGCTCGACTCGAATGGCGAACTCCATGCCCTGTCAACCGGGACGGCGTCAGCCGGCGCTCAGGCCGTTGAAAACCGTCGAGTGAATCCCTTCGCTGGAACATCCTGTTCTTGAAGGCCGATGCTGCGCTCAGCAAGCCTTAAACGACACCGGGCGATGGTGGGCCCGGAGATGACGCGCGCGACATTGCGGCGCCAGGTGGGAACTTGCATCCGTTCAATCCCCCACGAACTGCGATTGTGCATTGTCAACAAGGACACACCCGCCAGGAAAGCAATGCTGTTCCGCGTCATTCACCGCTCATTCCCCCCCAGCACCCACCGGCGACTTCACATCTCTTTGACAGAAATGAAAGTTACCTAAATCGTTGCTGAGCCAAGGCTTTCAGCGGTGAAAACTCCGCCATCCCCCGTTCGCGAAAGCCATCCTAACACGATTCAGGGGACCGTCCACGAAGTTTTTTGCGCGCCTCGGGAAATTCCTGCGGGTGACGTAACTGCTTACCTATCTTATTCGTAGGCGCGACGGACAAATGCGTCAAATTCGAGAATGACGGATGGCGCCCCGCCACGCTGGCCTGCTCGAAACATCAATGCGTGTTCACGCGTTCGATGTCCAGCGGCGTGACGCCGTCCAGCGGCAGAGGCCGCATTGTGCCCGCCGGAGGCGGCGCCTGCGATTGAAGAATGGCCCACGCTGCGGCCGCGTCGGCGGGGATCAGCCGGACGCTCCAGGTCTGGTTGAAGCTGTCCCAGTCGCGGGGCCAGGGATCTGTGTTGTTCATGAGTCCCGCGCCGGCGTCGAGCGTCCACGGACAGCAACGGTAGCGCGGACGCGGCAGGAATAGCTCCGCCTGCGCAAAGGCGACAGCGTCCGACCGGCCAGCCAGCGGATTCACAAACAGGCGGGCGCCATGTTCACGATCAAACGCGCGATGCACCGTCGCGACCACCGCGTTGTCGGCCCCCCCGTCCGACGCTTCAGAATCGTTCGGCGCTCCGATTCCACTGCGCAGCAGCATGGGCAGATTTGTCGTGGGGTAATCGACCTCAAGCAGTTCCATCAGGTAGCGCGTGGCATCCGCCAGCAGGGTGGCGTCCTGCTGGCGAGCGGCCGGCAACCGGTCGTGCATCGCCTCGAGCGCCTGCGTGGCCATTTCCAGGCGCCGGACTGCCGCGGCCGCCTGGTGATCGCCGGCGTCCACGAGCCGGTCGAAGTCGGCGCCGTCGAGGTTGGGGTCGATGACGGGGAGCGTTCGGTGCAGCGGATCCGATTCATCGACGGCATTCACGGGCACGCCGCGCGGCAGCCACAAAATGCCCGGCTGGGGGCCCCGCGGCCCGAACTGCGAGTCCGGCAGCAGTCGCGCCTGGCTGGCGGTCTGAGGCAGTCGTCCCTGGGGCAGACCATGACGCAGCGCGATCTCGTGAGTCGACTCCTGCGCGAGTGCCGGAAACAGGGCGACGACATCGCGCTGATAGTTCGGCAGCAGCCGGTCGCCGGAAACCGGGGCCGCCGATTCGGGCGCGCCCAGCACGAGTTGCAGGACGGGAAGCAACTGCCGTGCGTTCTGCGAGCCGCGGTCTTCGAGGGCCCGAAGCAGCGCGGCGAGGGCGAAGGTTTCCGCTTCGAGATGGTTGGCGAAGGCGATCGAGTTCATGCCCCGGGCCAGTACGGCGGCGCCCGAGTATGCGGCCGCGTCGGCCGCGTTCTGCAGGCGGACCTTGTCATCCACATGCCGCACGATGTTGGTGAGCATCACCAGCAGCATGGTGAACAGCATCATCGCCACCAGCGAGAAGAGGCTCGTCACGCCGCGCCGGTCGCGTTGCCAACGCCGGCCCGTGGCCTGCATCGCGCTCGGAATTGGACGGAACCGTTGCATGCGGACACTGTATTGGCGTTCGGGGGGCAGGGCCATCAGCGGCCGGGCGATCAGCGACAGGGCCATGAGCCTGATGGTTGGCAGGCGATGTCGATTTGCCGATTGGGCGGGACGCTGGACGGATGGGGCAGCGGTGTGTGAGATGACGAAGCCGTCGACCCTGGACAGCCCGCCGTCCCGCTGGAGACTCTGCCCGTGAACCAGACTGTGACCGCCCCGCCGGATGCGTTTCGGGCCTCGCTCGCTTCTCTTCCCGGCCAGCAGGTGCATGGCGACAGCGTGTTTCCGCTCGTCTATCAGTGCGAGACTCCGGACGCGCCCCTCGCGAAGGCGGTCGCCTGGGTCCGGGAACGTCGCGACCAGTTGCTGCGCGAGGCGCATCAGCATGGCGGTGTGCTGTTTCGCGGATTTCCCACTCAGTCGGCGGAAGACTTTGATGCGTTCATCAGCGCGCTGGATGTTCCGAACTTTCCATACCGCAAGTCGCTGTCGAACGCGGTGCGGGTGAATCGCACCGAGCGGGTGTTTTCGGCCAACGAGGCGCCGCCCGACGTGCAGATTTTCTTCCATCACGAAATGGCCCAGACGCCGATCTTTCCCGGCCGGATCGCGTTCTTCTGCGAAGTCGCGGCCGCAGAAGGAGGGGCGACGCCAATCTGCCGGTCGGATGTGCTGTACGAGCGACTGCAGGCCGAACTGCCGCAGTTCATCCGCGACTGCGAGCAGAAGGGGTTGCGGTATACGAACGTCATGCCCGATGCGAATGATCCGAAGTCCGGCATGGGACGCAGCTGGAAGAGTACGCTGGAGGTCGACGGCCGCGAGGGGGCCGAAGCGCGGCTGCGGGAACTTGGCTATTCCTGGGAATGGCTTCCGGATGGCTGTCTGAAAGCGACCACCCCTCCGTTGCCGGCGGTGATGGAAGTCGGCCCGGGACGCAGGACGTTCTTCAATCAGTTGATTGCCGCTTACTGCGGCTGGAAAGACACGCGGAACGATCCCTCGGCGGCGATCCGGCATGGAGACGGATCCCGACTCGACGCCCACGCCGTTGCACGGGCGATCGAAATCGCGGACGAACTGGCGTTTGACATGCAGTGGCAGGCCGGCGATGCGGTGTTGCTGGATAACACGATTGCCATGCATGCCCGCAAATCATTCCGGGGGACGCGCAAGGTGCTGGCCTCGCTGATGGACGCACGGACGCAGTCGTTTGAACTGCCGGCCGGTTAGAACACTGGCATGGTTGATAGGACGGCTTCCGGCTCGGGGCCGTCCCGCGTTCGACTGCGGAGGGCTGAAGTCCCGCCGGCGAAAACCGGTCCTGGCCGTTCCGAGTTGCGAGCCACAGGTGTGACGACGCTCTCCTTCTCTGCAAGGCGACCCGAGCACGATGACTCCCTCCGATGAATCCGTCCCCGACGGACCGTGGTACGCCGGCGTCACCCGGGCGATGTGGCTGGTGCTGGCCATTGCGTCGGCCGGCTGGGTTTTTGATGTCTACGAAGGGCAGATCTTCAATCTCACCCGCGACCACCTGCTGGGGGACATCCTCGACAGGCCGGCCGATTCGCCGGAGGTGAAGAAGTATGGAGACCGCTTTCTCGCGATTTTTCTGGCCGGAGGAACGATTGGCGGGCTGGGGTTCGGTTACCTGTCGGACCGGTTCGGACGGCGTCCGATCATGGTGGTCACGATTCTGATGTATTCGCTGTTTTCAGGGCTGACCTATTTCGCGACCGAGCTGTGGCATGTCGCCGTGCTGCGGTTTCTCGTCGCGACGGGGGTGGGCGGCGAATGGGCGGTGGCGGCGAGCCTGGTGTCGGAAGTGTTTCCCAGGCGGGCCCGCGCCCACGCCTCGGCGATCTTCCACGGCTCCAGCGTGCTGGGAACCTGGCTGGCGGCGGTGGTGGCGATGGCGGTCGCCGCCAACTGGCGGTTTGCGTACCTGATCGGCGTTCTGCCGGCCCTTCTGATTCTGTGGGTCCGTTCGAGCGTGGAGGAGACCGAGCAGTGGCGAACCCGGAAGGCGCAGTCAGACGCCCCGCCGATGGGGCATCTGCCCGACCTGGTGCTGCATGCGAAGTGGCGGAAGCACGCCATTCTGGGAGTCGCGCTCGCGGCGATCGGCCTGGGCACATTCTGGGCGGTGACCGTGGCGGGGCAAAACCTCGCAAAACAGCGGCTGCTGGCGGATGGAGTGTCCGAGGCCGAGGCGGCGACGCGCTCGCAGTTCGCCTATGGCATCGTGCAGACGGCGGGCGGCGGTCTAGGACTGCTGGCCTTCGGACCGCTGGCCGCCCGACTGGGGCGGCGGACGACGTTCATCGTGTTTCAGCTGGCGGCGCTGGCGATCGTGCCGGTTGTCTGTTTCCTGCCGCAATCGTTTCCGCAGCTGCTGTGCCTGCTGCCAGTCTTCGGGTTTCTGACCCTCGGCATGCATGCCGGCTACGCCGTGTGGTTTCCTGAACTGTTCCCCACGCACCTGCGCTCAACCGGGACCAGCCTGTGCTTCAACGGCGGACGAATGGCGGCGGTTCCGATCCTGCTGTTCTCGGGGGATCTCAAATCGCGGCCCGATGTCGACCTGCGCTGGGCGCTGACCTGGCTGGCGACGCTGTTTCTGCTGGGCGTGGTGTTCGCAGCGCTGCTGCCGGAGACGCGCCACGAGGAGTTGCCGGAGTGAGGGCGGGCAGCCATGCTGCGATGTCGGAACAACGCGCATCTGCGGCGGGTGCCGCTGAGGCGGGCGCTGACCCGGGGCTGGCGGTTTCGAGGAGCGAGTGTGAACAGTGTCCTGATTCGGGATCCCCATGGCTGAATGGCATTACGATCTGTTTCTGGTGGCCAACGGGCCTGTCGATATCGATGCGCTGACTGCGAAGGTGACCGCCTCGCTGCCGGTGCTCTCTTCGCCCGCAGCGGCCCTGCTGTTGTGGGGCGCGGCGGACGGGGACCGGATCGATTTCTGGTCCAATCACTCGCCGACGCAGCTGCTCGTCCGGTTTGATCTGCGAGCGCCCGCGGAACACTTTCGCCGCCTGGTGCTCGAACTGGCGCGGGAGTTCGAGCTGCGGCTGGTGACCGGCGACGATGAGGAGCTGCCGCCGTCCGCGGAGGCGCTGGAAGCGAGCCTCCGCGATTCTGCAGCACAGCAGTTTGTGTTGCATCCGCCGGCCGACGACGATGACGATTTGGCCGGGTGATGGAGTCGGGGGCAATCAGTCAGTGCGGAGAGGGGGATGAGCGGGCTGGCGGGGCGGACATGGCGATCGTCGACGCAGTGTGTCCGCGACTGGTGCGCCGCCGGACGCGATCTGTTCTATCCGCCGGTCTGCGCCTGGTGCCGCAAGGCCGCCCCCGCTAGTGAGTCGCGGCTATGCGCGTCGTGTCGGTGCGTGCTGTTTCCCGCAACGCTCGCGCGCTGCAAACGCTGCAGCGCACCGGTTGGGCCGCATCTCGAAACGTCGTCGGGCTGCGTGCATTGCCAGGCGGACCGCTGGAAGTTCGGCCGCGCTTTTGCCTTGGGCCCGTATGCGGATTCGCTGCACGAAGCCTGCCAGCGGATGAAGCGTCCGGGCAGCGAGCCCCTGTCGGCGGCGCTGGCGCTGGAACTGGCCGGACTGTGGATGGCCGAATGGACGAGTCGGCCTTATGACCTGGTGGTTCCGGTTCCGCATCACTGGAGGCAACGGGTGTGGCGGACGCAGCTCGCGCCGGTGACATTGGCGCGGGCGGTGTCGTGCGCGGTGGGCGTGCCGATGGACCTGTCGGTCGTGAAGAAGGTGAAGTTCACGCCCCAGCAGGCCAGCCTCACGCCCAGCCAGCGGCGGGCGAATCTGCGGGGTGCGTTTGCAGTCGCAGGGGGCGTGCGACTGCGCGGGGGACGGATTCTGGTTGTGGATGACGTGCTGACGACAGGAACCACGGCGGATCGTGTCGCACGCGCGCTGCTCGATGCCGGGGCGGCCGAGGTCGATGCCGCCGTCATCGCCCGCGGAATCGGGCGGATGTAACGTTGCCACAGTCCCGTAGGACTGCGGCGATCAACTGGCCGCAGGCAGAGCAGTGAACCGTGCGCTGGCGGCGCGAGTGCCTTGCACGGCCAGATTCGATTCGGTCGTTCAGGTTTTCCCGCGCGAGGCGTGGCGGAACTGCCCGGGGGCGACGCCGACGCGGGTGCGGAAGACCTGCGTGAAATACCGGCTGTTGGCGAAGCCGGTGCGCATGGAGATGGCCTTGATGGAGAGCTCGGTCGAGGCCAGAAGCCGCTTGGCTTCTTCGATCTGGATGCGCATCAGTTCATCTTTGGGGGAGCGTCCGAAGAGCGCTTTCATCCGCCGTTCGAGCGTCCGGCGTTCCATTCCCGTGGCGCGGGTGATGTCCGTCATCCGAATGCCTTCGCAGGCATGTTCCCGCAGGTATCGCACGACGCGTGAAAGCTCGGGGTCGTCGATGGCGAGGCTGTCCGTCGATTTCCGGGCGACGACATCGCCGGCCGGCAGCAGCAGCGGTTCCAGCGGCGCCTTGACCCCGCGCCGCATCATGCCATCCAGCAGTTCCGCCGCGCGGTAGCCGACGGTTTCGAGATTGATGCTGACGCTGCTGAGCGGAGGCGTGGCGAGTCCGCAGAGGAACTCGTCGTTGTCGACTCCAAGAACCGAGACTTCATCGGGAACGTGGACGCTGGCGCGGCGGCAGGCATCGAGAATCTGCAGGCCGCGGTCGTCGTTGACGGCGAAGATGGCCACCGGCTTGGCGAGCCGGCTGACCCAGCGGGCAATCTGCGCCTGCTCGTGCTCCCACGCCGGGGGGGCGGCGTCTTCTTCAGCCGTGCCGGTGAAGACTTCGCAGTCGAAGCCGGCTTCGGAAACGAGCCCGCAGAACAGTCGGGTGCGGAGGTCCATCCAGGCGAACTGGCCTTCGGGATAACTGCAGACGGCAAAGCGTCGGAAGCCGCGGTCGAGGAAGTGGTCGAAGGCGCGTCGGACGATGGTGCTGTTGTCGATGCCGACCGCGGGCATGTCGAGTCCGGGAACTGCGAACCGGAGGTCGACGCAGGGGATGCCGGTCCGTTCAATGGTGGTGGCCATCTTCCGGTCGCGGACGCGGGCGAGAATGCCGTCCCCTTTCCAGTTCTTGAGCCAGCCGGGGGCGGGGTCGTTGATGCCGCGCGGCTGGAAGTAGATGGACCAGGGCCCGTGCTCGCGCTGGTACCGGATGATGCCGCGAAGAAGTCCGCGTCCGTAGGCTCGGGACGTTTCGATGAGGAGGGCGACGTGTGCGGTGTGGTTCATTGGGGGTCTGTCGGCGGTGTTCGTCCGGCGTTGTCGCCGGTCGCTCGCCTCAAGAATACGGCGGAACGGCGGTGTCGTAAACACAAACACTGAAGTCACATTAATGGACTGTTCGTCGGACGGGGCTTCTCTAGAATGCCCGGGCTGTCCGGAAGTTGCGATTTCTCACCAGACGCACAAACAGCCGTTGGTGCGATTTTGCGGCGGGCGGGCCTGAGGTGGTTGCGGGCCGCAGGAACAGGCGGCAGGATGAGTTTCGGCGAGCGCCCTGTGGAGCGGAATCGGCGCGGGCTGTTCCGTGAACAATAACCACTTAGTTGTGTTTTTTGGAAATCGGCAATGTCAGCGTTCATGACCGGCCCGCAGCAGCTTGATGACGCGCTGAGCGAGCCGACCGCCGGCGTGCTGCGGTTTCTCAAGCAGTCGGCCGGCGATTTTCTGGTGCTGGGCGCGGGCGGCAAAATGGGCCTGCACCTGGCGGCCATGCTCCGCCGCGGTCTCGACCTCGTCGATCCGGATCGCCGCGTGCTGGCGGCCTCCCGGTTCAGTTCCGAATCGCAGCATCGCGAGTTTGTCGACCGGAAGATCGAAACCGCGAAGTGCGATGTGCTCGATCCGCAGCAGCTGAAGGCGCTGCCGGAGGCCCCCAACGTCTTTGTGATGATCGGCACGAAGTTCGGAACCTCAGGGCAGGAAGGACGCACCTGGGCGACAAACTGCTTTGTGCCGGGGCTGATCTGCCAGCGTTTTTCCAGCAGCCGGATCGCGGCGTTCTCGACCGGCAACGTGTACGGGCTGACCGACATTGCGTCCGGGGGCTCGGTGGAAAACGATCGGCTGAGTCCGGTGGGCGAATATGCGATGACGGCCCTGGGTCGCGAGCGGATGTATGAGTTCTTCAGTCAGTCGCTGTCGATCCCGGTCACGCTGATTCGCCTGAATTACTCGTGCGAGCTGCGTTACGGAACGCTGGTGGACATCGCCCAGCAGGTTCTCGCAGGCGAGCCGGTCGATGTGTCGATGGGTTCGTTCAACGTGATCTGGCAGCGCGACGCCTGTGCGATGTCGATTCAGTCGCTGGAGCTGGCGTCGACGCCCGCCCGGGCGTTCAACGTGTCCGGGCCGGAAACGCTGAGCATCCGCGAGGTGGCCCGGGCCTTCGGCGAGCGGATGAAGCAGCCGGTGACGTTCATTGGAGAAGAGGCCCCGACCGCCCTTCTGAACAATGCGTCGCAGGCGTTCGGACTGTATGGCAAGCCGGAAGTGACGGCCGAAAAGATGATCGACTGGATCAGCGAGTGGCTGCTGGCCGGGAAACCGACGCTGGGCAAGCCGACGCATTTCTCGTCGCGAAGTGGAGACTTTTAGCGATGAGCCCGGTGACCACAGAGCCCTCGTCCACCGAAAGCCGGTCTGCGATCAAGTCGCGGGCGCTGCGGCGCGGACTGGTCATTCCTGCATTGCCGTTGGCGCTCGATGCCGCGCGCCGACTCGATGTGCGGCGACAGCGGGCGCTGCTGCGCTACTATTCGGCCGCCGGCGCTGGCGGCGTGGCGACTGCTGTCCATACCACCCAGTTCGGCATCCGGGACCCGCAGGTGGGGCTGTTTGAACCTCTGCTGGCTCTGGCGGCGGACGAGTTCGATCTCATTGACCGCAACCGCAAGGAGCCGCTGTACCGGATCGTCGGCCTCTGCGGCCCGACGGCACAGGCGGTGCGGGAAGCCGGACTCGGCGTGGACCTCAAGTACGACGCGGGCATGGTCAGCCTGGCAGCCCTGGCCGATCGCAGCGACGACGAACTCATCGAACATTGCCAGCGCGTGGCCGAGGTGGTCCCGGTGTTCGGGTTCTATCTGCAGCCGGCCGTCGGCGGGCGCGTGCTGTCGCATGCGTTCTGGCGGCGGTTCTGCGAAATCGACAACGTCGTCGGCATCAAGATCGCGCCGTTCAATCGGTATCACACGCTCGATGTCGTGCGGGCGGTGGCCGAATCGGGCCGCAGCGACATCGCGCTGTACACCGGCAACGACGACAACATCGTCATGGATCTCGTGACTCCGTTCCGGTTTCGGATTGGCGGGGAAATCGTCGAACGCCGGATCGTGGGCGGGCTGCTCGGGCATTGGGCCGTCTGGACGCGGCAGGCCGTGCGGATCCTGAATCAGTGTCACCGCGCGATGGAAGTTTCTGCGGGCGAAAGCGATGAACTGCTGCAGTTGAGCGTCGAAGTGACCGACAGCAATGCGGCGTTTTTCGATGCGGCCAACGGATTTGCCGGCTGCATTGCCGGCCTGCATGAAGTGCTGCGGCGGCAGGGGCTGCTGGAAGACATTGTGCTGCTGGCTGGCGAGCACGGCCTGAGCGCCGGGCAGAGCGCGGAGATCGACCGCGTGCTGGCGGCTTACCCGCACCTGAACGATGACGCCTTCGTCGCAGCCCATCGCGACGAGTGGCTGGCCGGGTAATTCCCTGCGACGACGAGGCGCGCCGGTGCGTTCTTTCGCCTGTCCGCTGTCTCACGAGTCCGCCGCGGCCGGAATGCGCCCTATCGCACGGGGGGCAGGTCGAACTCGGGTTCGAAGATCGCGAGGCTGGCAGTGAAGCCGTGGATGTGGTTGCGTCCGGCGACGGGGCCGAGTTCTCCCTGGGCGAACAGGCCGGCGAGCGGAATCGGGCCGATCGTCGACTGAACGACCGCGGCGTCGTGGTGAGGCTGGTTGAACATTCGCGTGCCGCGTCCGTTGCAGGTGAACAGCAGGGCGCCGCGTCCCTTGCCTTCGGGCATCGTTTTCAGCGGGCCGAGCATCGAACGCAGGTCTTCGTCGGCCGATTCAGCGTCGCGGACGTGGAACTGGATCGTCTGACCGGTGCGGACAAGAGCGCCCACGGCGACGGCGCCGTCGTCTTCATCGGCGCCGATGACGCTGGAGATGAGAAAGTCGCCGCGGTCGAAATGGTCCTGGTACTCGTTCATCGCCATGCCGATGTGCGGACCGCGCTGAAAAATCTCCCGCTGTTTGTCGGGCAGTTCCGCAAAGGTTTCGCGGAGCCGTTCGAGCGCGGGCCGGCCTCCCAGTTCGAACATCACGTTTTTTTCACTGCGGGTGATGACGAACGGTTTGCCGACGGGCCGGCACCCCTGGGAGACCACGCTGCGGACTTTCAGGGGGCCGCTGAGCACGGCTCCGACGCCGCCGAAGTTGGTGATTTCATCGTCGCGGACGAGGCGATGCTCGCCGGGGTTTGAGGCGCCGCTGGCCATGCCGCCAAGCAGCGGAATGCCGGGGAGGTCGTCCGCGAGACGGTCGATCAGAAAGCGGGCGGGGCAGGTGTACGGGTCCCCGAACAGGAGGACGGTGCGGACATCGCCGGGCAGGTTTTCGGCTGCGGGAAGTCCGTCGGACAGGACGCCGTCGGGAGTCTGTTCGAAGCGGGCGTGAAATGTCTGGATCTCGACCCCCGGCATCGAGGCGGCCCAGGCGCTGATGGCGGGTCCGCCTTCAACCTCGCGATCGCGTCCAACGACCGATTCCGCGGTGCAGCCCAGCAGGTGTCGCGCGGGGAGTTCCTTGCGGAACGACTGGACGATCTCTTCAAAGTGCTCGGCATGCACCGGCGTGACGAAGAGGATCGCGAGGTCGGCCGATTCGTGCTGCAACTGACGCCGCAGCGACTCGCCGACCCGGATGGCCGAGAGGGTCGCGGTGGGATGCTGATCGAGGTCGGCTGCAAAACGCATCATGAACGCAGATCTGAAGGGGCGCGCTGGAGCGACGGGAACCGATGCGGACGAAGGAATCACCCGCCTGAGAACTCGCCGCACAGGAGTTGCATCATAGAACTGAAACGGGCCGTTGTCGCGGGGGGCACGGAATCTGCCAGCGCCGCCCGTCCGCATCAATTGCGTGCGGGCGCGGCGCTGCCGTTCTCGACCGGCCCGTTGCGCATCAACCCGCCGCCTGCCGGTTTCCGCCCGGCCGATGCCGCGCCCCCTGAGTTTCCGACGTGCACCCGCCCGTGCGTCCGGCCGGTTTCGTGGACGAAGTCGTTCGGCCATCGTCAGGCCTGATGAGTAGTCGGCGGGTTTGGTGAAGGCGGCGTTTCGCGACGGGCGGGTGGGAAGAGAGTGGTTTCCCGATTTCGGCGGCTGCTACAGTATGCTGAGGCGTAGACGGGAACCTGAAGGAGGCCGGAATGGACCGCAAGTGTCATCAGCGCCGGAGAGTCGCCTCGCGGGCGGCCTGGGAGGTTGCGACGCTGGCGGCTGTGGTGTTGAGCGTTGCACAGTGTCCGGCGGCGTCGAATGAATTGTCGCGGGAAACACGCCGGCTGGGGTCGCCGCTGTTTGCAGACCGGCACGAGGCGGGCGACCTGCTGCTGAAAGCGGGCCCGTCGGCCATTCCGTATCTTCGCGAAGCGGCGGAGTCGGACGTGCCGGAAATCCGTTTCCGGGCGTCGGAACTGCTGCTGCGGATTGAACTGCAGGTGCTGGAAGCACAGAAGGCCGACGTGCTGTCCGGCACGCTGACCGAAGGCCAACTGGTGGCCTGGGATCGCTATCGGCAGATCGTCGACGATTCGGAGCCCGCCCGCCGGCTGTTCATCGCCATGCTCGAGCGTTCGCCGCAACTGCTGCTGAGCTTTGGCACGCCCGGACTGGCTGAAGTGTTCGCGCGGCGAATCGACGACTGGGGATCGTCGGCGTCTCCCTGGCAGCGCCGGAACAGTCCCGAGGGCTCGGAAGACCTGGCGGCGTTGCTGCTGGCCGCATGTCAGCCGGAATGTTCCCCGACGCGACTGCAGGCGCAGCTCATCAGTCGGTCGGCTGAGTACTCGTGGTTCCAGAACCAGGTGATCGCTTCCGAACGCCGTGCGCCGCTCAAAGCGATTCTGACGGCCTGGATCATCCAGAAGGGGCGTGGCACGGCCGATGCGCGCCTGCATCTGGCGCAGCATTACCGGTACCGCGAAGGGCTGCATCCGGCGCGGGAAATCGTGACCGACGGCCAGTCGGGTCTGGAACTCCAGAATGCCATGCTGTTCCTCGCGTCGTTCGGGGAAGACCAGGACGTTCCCCGGCTCGAACGACTGCTCGACAACCAGACCGAACTGCAGAACTTCCGGGCCAGCGGAACGACGGACGAAATGAAGACCCAGGTCTGCGATGTGGCGCTGGCAGCGCTGTGGAAAATGCGCCGTGAAGACCCGGTCGCGCATGGGATCAGGCATTATGTCGAGCAGGGGGGAGCGCCGCGGCCTGGCTCCATCGGCTTCGACAGCGTGGACGACCGTGAAGCGGCGATTCTGCATTGGCGCAGCTGGCGCCGGCGGCATGTGAAGGCCGACCTGCCCGTGGACGGCTGGGCGATCGAAGGCCGACGCGCCTGATCGGCGGTTCGCTGGCTGCTCAACGCCCCCAGTTCATCCAGGTGATCGACAGCTGCAGCACGGTCGCGAGCGAGACCCAGACGAGGTAGGGGATCTGCGCCATCGCGACCCAGCGATAGTGCTTCCAGATGGCGACGATCGACCAGATGATCGTGCCCCAGACGACCAGAATGTCGACGCTGGCCAGCGGCATGTTGCGCCAGCCGAACTGAATGGGAGTGAAGATGAGATTGGCGACGAGGTTGATCGCAAACGGGATGGCGATCCATGCGGGAAGACGCCGCCGGGCGACCTGCCAGAAGACAAACCCGAACGAGACGATGATGATCGGATAAAGGATCTGCCAGATCAGGCCGATGGTTCCCGGGGCCGGGGTCCACGACGGTTTCGCCAGCGACTGATACCACTCCATCCAGCTCATCAGGAGACTCCGGGCGTTTGCGGGGGACGCGTGGATGGTAGCGGGCAGGCGGTGGCCGGCCATGTTTTGCGCAACGGGGACGGCAAGCGACGCACCGGTTCGCAAGCGAACCGGCAGTGGCCCGCGACAGGTGAATTGCGGGGCATGACCAGGCCGCTACACTCCGCCGGTGCCTTCACCGACCGACTGGACTGCTGAGTATCCGTTCGCGCCTCATTTCCTCGATCTGGGCGGGGTGAAGTGCCACTACGTCGATGAGGGCGCCGGGCCGGTCGTGCTGTTCGTGCACGGCAACCCGACGTGGTCGTTCGCGTGGCGGAATCTGTTGAAAGATCTGTCGCGGGATCATCGCGTCATTGCGATCGACCATGTGGGCTGCGGGAAATCGGACAAGCCGCCGCAGTACGAATACGTGCTGGAGAATCACGTCGCCAACCTGACCCGGCTGGTGGATGCGCTCGACCTGCGGGACATCACGCTAGTGGGGCATGACTGGGGCGGCTGCATTGGAATGGGGGCCGCGACACGCCGGCCTGACCGGTTCCGGCGGTTCGTGCTGATGAACACCGCGGCGTTCCGGTCAAAGCGGATTCCGCTGCGGATTGCGGTCTGCCGCATTCCGCTGCTGGGGACGCTGGCTGTGCGGGGCTTCAACGCGTTCGCCGGGTCGGCCCTGTGGATGGCGGTGGAGCACCAGAAGCAGTTCTCGCCGGCAGCCCGGGCGGGATTTGTGGCCCCGTATGACAGCTGGGCCAACCGGATCGCGACGCACGAATTCGTGAAAGACATTCCCCTCGATCCCGGACACCGCAGCTATGGCACGCTGGTGCAGATCGAGTCCGGGCTGGAGCAGTTCCGACAGTCGCCGATGCTGCTGCTGTGGGGGGAGCAGGACTGGTGCTTTACCACCGAGTTCCTTCGAGAATGGCAACAGCGGTTTCCAGACGCACGGACCATCACCTATCCGGACGCCGGGCATTACGTGTTCGAGGACGCGATCGACCGGATGGTTCCGGACGTGCGCGGGTTCCTGCAGAACACGTAGGGCCGGCTGTGCCGGCCAGCCCGTTGCAGATCTCGGCCGGCACAGCCGGCCCTACGGATCAGTTTGCGATGCCGCGGGGGGTGGCGGCGGTTTCGGTGCCGGCGGACATGGAATCGACGGCCTGCCGGTTTTCGGCGAGCACGCGTTCCAGGCGGGCGTAGTAGTCGCTGAGCTGGCGGCGCAGGGTGTCGACATCTTTCAGCACGGCGTTGCGCTCGGCTTCTTCCACCCGCAGCGTTTCCACCAGGCCGCTGAAGAGTTCGCGGTCAGCGGTCTGCGGGGCGGCGGGGTCGCCGTTGAGTTCGGCAAGGCGGCCATCGAGCGTCTTCTGCGACGCGGCGATGTGGTTGTCCTGAATCTTCAGCTTGGCCGTTTCGTTGATCACGCCCTGATCCGCGATCGTCTGGTTCGTGACGAGGTCGTGGAAGATGGCGCGCTGTCCGGCCGGAATGCGCTCGCGAATGCGGAAGGCGCCCTCCTGCGGCCACTTGGCCATCTCGCTGGGATAGCGCGGGCCGTTGAGCGTCAACACGGTGCGCTGGGCCTCGGCGGCCGCGGTGAATTCACCGAGATACCGGGACGACCCGTTCTGTTCGACGTGGAAAACATAGACGATCGGCTGCGGGCGGTTCGTCGCCTGTTCCTGGGCGCCCAGGCCCTGCTGACCGCCGATGTTCAGCAGGATCGCACCCTGCTGCGGATCGGTCTGCCCTTTGGCGTTCCACTGCCGGCCCCAGTCGGCCATCAGGCGATTCAGTTCATCGACTTCCTTCGCCCGCGTGATGCGTGCGGAGGCGAGGTCCTTGATGTTCTTGTCTCGCTTGTTTTTCTCAGTCACGATCGTTTCGGTGATCGCGTTCCGCTTCTTCGCCAACTGCGCGGCTTCGTAGAAGCCAAACAGCGAGAGCAGGACGATCGCCCAGGCGCAGATAATGTTGAGGATATGCATAGTGGATGCAGTGCGAACGACGCCGCGGAGACACGGGTGCGGGCGAGCCGCGGGAAGGCTGAACATGCGACCGGGCCGCAGAGTTCAGTCTGACACACGTTTGGACCGGCAGCCAGCAGGAAACCGGCGAGCGCACTGGTCCGGGGGATGGGATCGGAATCGTCCCCCCTCAGCCGCCAGCCAAACCCCGCGGGACAGGCGCCCGGACCGGAAACCGGCGTGCGGGAAAGGGTTCACGCCAGTTTTACCGGGGAGACGCGCGGTCAACGCTGCTGCAGGTATTCATCAATCCGCTCCGCCTTGCGCAGGAGGTAGGGGATATGACGATTATTCGCCTCGACGAACTGCGCGAGAAGCCGCAGATGCTCGTGGAATTCTTCCGTGAACTTGCGGTTCTCCTGATCGCGCCAGCTGGAGCCGAGGGCCTCGAGCTGGGTGGTCAGCATGGCGGCCTGATCGGTCAGGACCGTGTTGAACTGTTTGAGTCGCTGGGCGAACGCCCGGAGCTCCTGGGGATTGACGATCGCCTGCGACATCTTCAATTCCTGTCACCGCCAGTTCAGGGGGCGGAGCCCTGGGGGTGGCGGCCGTCTACCGCGTGACGTTCTTGCGGAGCCAGTCGGAGGGAAGGGTTTCGTCGAGATTCGGTTTGCTGGTCGACGCCGGGGGCTGCAACTCCTGCAGCAGCGATGTGGGAATCAGAACTTCGCCCATCTTGCCGTCGTCGCTGCTCCAGATGCACCGGGTGTTGTGGCCGTCTGAACCAACGACCAGCAGGGGCTTGCCACGAAAGTGCGGCACGTTCACCAGAGTTCCGGCGCTGAACATGGGAATGCTCCTGCGTGGTTCGGGGTTCGGGGTTGACCGGCGCCGCCATGTGGGCGCCGCCCGTTTACTGGCGCATGCGCCAGAGTTCGATCGCCTTCTCGAAATCCTTCTGCAGGGGATCATTCGTCCGCTGCATGTGATCGATCAGGAGGAGCGACAGCCGTTCGATTTCTGATTTCTCGCGGGGGTGGTCGATCAGGTTCTTGCGTTCATCGGGGTCGGCCGTTTCGTCAAAAAACATCAGCGGCTCGCCGACCCGGTACTGCGCCACTCGGGCGGCGATGCGGGCATCGGTTTCGCCGGCTTTCTCAAGCGCCTTGAACGTCAGCCCGTTCATGGCTTCGACCTTGAATTTCGGTTCTCCATCGACCCAGGCATGGAACAGCAGGGCGTGGTTCTGCGTGCGGATGCAGCGCTGGGCCTGGCTGGCGCCGCTGGAGGTGGTGTTGACGTGGGTCACGACGAAGTCGCGGTCGTGCTGCGGTTCCCCCTTCAGCAGGCCCACCCACGAGCGGCCGTTCATGCCATCAGGCCGCTCGATTTTCATCAGTTCCAGCAGCGTGGGAGCGAGATCGACGCTGGAGATGAACTCCTGCCGGATCTGCGGAGTGTCCATGCCGGGAATTCGCACCAGGATCGGCGACCAGGTGCCATTGCGATAGACCGTGGCCTTGCTGAACGGCATGGAGATGCCGTGGTCGGAAAAGAAGACAACCAGCGTATCGTCTTCGCGGCCGGCCTCTTTCAGCGCCTCCATGATGGCTCCAAAGCTGGCATCAAGCCGGGCGACCGCTGTTTCGTACTGGGCGGTTTCCTTACGGATGTCGGGCAGGTTTTCGAGGAACCGCGGCGTGCGGGCTTCTTCGTCGGTGACGATGCGGGTTCCGATCGACTCGGGCGAGGCGATGCCGGCCACGTTCAGGGCCCGGGCCGCCTGGCGGGGACGGGCCGCCCGTCGTCCCGGCGGATCGGTCTGGAGGTCGTCATCGTTTGCCGTCTGTCGACCGCCGCGCCGGGCCGCTTCCTGGGCGCTGTTGGGGAACGGTCGATGCGGGTCGGTGATGTTGGCGTTGATGAAGAATGGTTTGCCGGCCTCTTGCGCGGCTGCGAGCATTTCCGCCATGTGGGTTTTGCGGAGCGGCGGATTCTTTCCGCTGCCGCCGAGTTGTTTGTCCCAGGGAAAAACGGAGGCCGGCTGCATGTGGGCCTGTTTGTCGATCACGCCGGCGAAGTACCCGTTCGCCTGCAGAATGGTGACCAGGCTGGGGGTTCCCACCCGCACCGGATTGAAGCCCAGAGCGCCGTTGACGTGGGGGACGCGGCCCGTCATGAATGCGGACCGCGAGGGCTGGCAGATCGGCGCCGTGACGTGGTGGTTCAGAAACTGGTGCGCCGTCACGGCGAAGGCATCGAGGTTGGGCGTCGTCTTGAGGGGGTTCCCCATCCAGCCGGGGGTGTCGCCGTTCATATCGTCCGCTGTGATGATCAGCAGGTTGAGCGGTTTGTCCTGGGCGGAGAGCGGCGCCGTGAGCAGGCCGAGCAGCGCGACGAGCGTCAGCAACGTTTTCATGGAGTTCGATCCCATTGTCGGAGGACGCCCGTCATTATGTCGCTTCCGCCAGGTGCTCGAAAGGCGTCACCCATCCCGATTGCGAGTGAAATCGCGTCCCCGTTTCGAGATTCCGTCCATGTTGATCGCCGTCATCGCCCTGTTGCCGCCGTTTCTGCTTGGCCAGGCCCCCGCTGCGGAGGAACGCCCGCGGGCGCGCGATCTGGGGATCGCACCCGGCGTGTTCGAGCCCGGACCGTGGAACGCGATTACGGACGTGGCGGGGGTGACCGTCGGCCAGGTGACGCGCATTGAGGGCGATTCCATCCGGACGGGCGTGACCGTCATTCGCCCGCATGGCGACAACCTCTTTCAGAAGAAGGTTCCGGCGGCGGTGTACGTCGGCAACGCCTTCGGCAAGCTGGCGGGGTCGACGCAGGTGGAAGAACTGGGAACGCTCGAATCGCCCGTGGTGCTGACCAACACACTCGCGGTCGGCACGGCCGTCGACGCCGTGGTGCGCTGGTCGCTGCGTCAGCCGGGAAACGAGAAGGTCCGCAGCGTGAATGCGCTGGTGGGTGAAACAAACGATGGGGGCTTGAACGACATTCGTTCGTTGCCGATCACCACCGACGACGTGCTGACAGCCATCGACAGCGCGCAGTCCGGCCCGGTGCACGAAGGCTGCGTCGGTGCGGGCACGGGGTGCGAGGCGTTCGGCTGGAAGGGGGGCATCGGCACATCGTCGCGGCGGCTGCCGGACCGCTATGGGGGTTACACGGTGGGCGTTCTGGTGCAGGCGAACTATGGCGGCGTGCTGACGATGGGGGGCGCGGATGTCGGCAAGGCGCTCGGACGCCACGCCTATCAGGAGCGAACTGGTCCGCGGCCTGCCGGCAATCCGGGAGACGGAAGTTGCATGATTGTCGTGGCGACCGACGCTCCCGCGGGGGGGGCGGCGCTGAAGCGGATGGCGGCCCGGTCCATCTTCGCCATGGCCCGCACGGGGTCGTCGTTTTCCAACGGCAGCGGCGATTACGCAATCGCCTTCAGCACACACCCATCGCTGGTCACTGCGCATGGCGCCGCGGGCGTCTTGACGCAGACGACGCTTCCGAACGACGGCCTGTCGCCGCTGTTTCAGGCGACGCTGGAAGCCACCGAAGAGGCGCTCGACAACGCGCTGCTCAAAGCGACCACGATGACGGGCAAGGGAGGCCGCACAGTGGAGGCGCTGCCGATCGACCGGCTGAAGGAACTGCTGCCGCCGCGCAGGTAGCGAGTTTGGATCAGCCGTGCGGCGGGGGCTCGGGCTCGGCGTTGTGTCGGGCGAACGCTTTGTACAGCAGAACGTCGTAAACGATTTTGCAGCCGCCGGCGAGCAGGAAGGGGGCCGACATCCAGCCGGCGCGGGTCATCAGGGTGGTGGCCAGCAGCGGAGAAAGCGAACCGCCGATCGAGCGGGCGACGTTGGTCACGCCCGCCGCTGCGGCCCGTTCATCCGGCGCCACCACGGCCATCGTAAAGGCCTGACGGGTGGGGAGGTCGAGCTGCGAGATGGCGTAGCGCAGCAGCAGGAGCCCCACGGCTGAGGCGACATTCGGCATGAATGGGACGAGCATCAACAGAATGTTCGACGGCAGGTGGGTGAAGACCATCGTGTTGATGAGTCCGAATCGTCTGGCGATGCTGCTGGCGGCGAGCGCCGAGCCGCCCGAAAGCAGGTTGGCTGCCAGAAAAATCTGCCCCAGCACTTCTTCGCCGAGTCCGTACTTCATGGCCAGCCAGTAGGAAATGATCGCCTGGAGAATGAATCCGCCGCCGAACGCATCGAGGGCGAACAGCGTCGACAGCCGGCTGATGACGCCGCGCGAGCGATGCAGTCCAAACCGGACCCGCCCTTCCAGCGTGGGGCGCGGCGCGTTCTCGAACGGCTCGATCGTGCGCTGCAGGGCGGCAAACAGCAGGGCGAGCAGCAGGCCGCAGGCGGAATAGCCCCACAGCACATAATGGAATGCATCAGTCCCTTCCGCCCCGTGCTGGCGAGCCCACCACACGGAAGACCCGCCGACGAACGCGCCGAGCGCGCCCGCGCAGTAGCCGACGAGGTGATACCAGGCGAAGACCCGTGTCCGTTCCCGTCCGGGCACCAGTTCCGAAATGGCCGCCTGTTCGACCGACAAAAAGGGGCCGATCTCCGTCGCGCTGGGGCTGATGACGCCGATCGTCGCCGCCAGCAGCAATACGAAGAAGTTCGTGGTTGATGAAAACACGACTCCAGCGCCGGTCATCAGCAGCGCGCCGATCAGCAGCGTTCGTTTCCGGCCAATGCGGTCGGCCCGGGTGGATAGCCAGAACGTCATGGCCGTGTCCCCCAGCAGCGTGAGCGTCATCAACAGGCCGATGCGTTCGTCATCCAGCCCGGCGGCGCTCAGGTACAGCATGAGGACCGTGGACAACATTCCGTAGGCGAACATCCGGACGAGCCGCGCGGAGAACAGCAGCCAGCCATCTCGCGACAGTCGGAGCGGTTCCGCAGGGGAGGCGGAGGTTTCGGGCGGAACAGTCATCGTGACGGGATCAGGCGCCGACCAGGTTGCGAATGGCGTGGACGACGGCGTCGACTTCCTCGGTGGTCGTAAAAGGCCCGGTGCTGAGGCGAACGGCGCCGCCGCCGGCCAGCGTGCCCAATGCCGCGTGCATGCGGGGGGCACAGTGCAGACCAGCCCGCGATTCAATACCGAACTCTGTTTCCAGAAGCGAGGCGGTGGTTTGCGGGTCGAGGCTGTCGAGCACAATGGCGACGGCGCCGACACGGGCCGCGGCGTTGGTAGGGCCAGGCAGCGAAACGCCGGGAAGCTCGCGCAGCCCCTGCAGAATCCGGTCGGTCAGGTCCTGCTCGTGCCGTCTGATGGCCGTCACGCCGCGGGAGTGAATCCAGTCCAGCGCGGCGGCCAGGCCGGCGAGCCCCGGCGCATTGTGGTTGCCGGCCTCGTAGCGATCCGGGCCGGACTCGGCCGTTGTTTCGTCGTCACTGGCGGTTCCGGTTCCCCCCTGACGCAGCGGCGCGAGCCGCGGTTCAAGATCAGGACGAACATAAACGACGCCCGTTCCCAGCGGGCCCAGCAGCCCCTTATGCCCCGAGCAGGCGAGGAAGCCCAGCCGCAACTGTTCGACATCGATCGGCAGATGCCCGGCGGTCTGCGCGGCGTCCAGCAATACGGGAACCCCCTGTTCCGCAGCCATCGCAGAGACGTCGGCGACCGGTTGAATTGCACCGGTCACGTTGGAGGCATGAGTGAGCGCCACCAGCCGCGTGTCGCTGCGAATGGCACGGCGGACATCATCGGGGTCGATCACGCCATCGCTGCCGGTTGGAACATAGTCGACATTGAGGCCAAGGCGATCGGCGAGGAACTTCAGGGGGCGCAGAATGGAGTTGTGTTCGGCGACGGACGTGACGACATGGTCCCCGGCGCGCAGCCAGCCGTGGAGGACCAGATTCAGGGCGTCGGTTCCATTAAAGGCGAACGAAATCGATTCCGGCGAGCGCGCGTTGAACAGGGCGGCGAGCTGGCGGCGGGCCTGGTCGACAGTTTTCTGAATGGTCGCCCCGGCCCGTGTCGCAGACCGGCCGACGGCCGCGCCGTTCTCGCGCTGGTATCGATCGACGGCGTCGTAGACGGCGTCCGGCTTGGGCCAGCTGGTGGCGGCGTTGTCCAGGTACAGGCGGGGCATCGGCCCATCATAGAAGAGGGGCGTCCCGACGACAGGCAAGTCGACATGCAGACCAGTGCTGATGGGGGCTTCCCGACGGCTCCCTCAAACCGCCGGCGGCGAGAAACCGGAATTGTGACGATTCACCCGTGTCGACAATCGGCAGCTAAGATGGCCACCTCTCCCGATTTCGTCCTCGATTGATGAACACCTGTGCTGAACAACTGGAACACGATTCTCGGCCTGCTGTTTGGTTACGGCTTGACGCTGCTGCTGGTGCGCTGGGTCATTCTCACCCGGCGTCGTCAGCCGGCGTCGACCGTGGCGTGGATCCTGGCGATTACGCTGCTGCCGTATGTGGGGGGCGTGCTGTTTCTGTTCTTCGGCATCAACCGGGTTGAGCGGCGCAAGCGGCGACGGCGGGCGGCCCGCAAATCGCTGCCTGGCCGGATGCCCGCGCTGAAGACGCTGACCCTCGAAGACGAACCGCTGCGCAGCATGCCCGAGGAGGTCCGGCGGATGGTGCGTCTGGCGGCGCGTCTGGATGACACAGTCGTGACGGGCGACAACCAGATTGAAGTCTTCAACGATACGAACATCATCCTGCGGAGGATCGAAGAGGCCATTCTGTCCGCGAAGCACTCGATTCATCTCGAGTACTACATCTGGCGGCCGGACAAGACCGGGCTGCGGCTGCGAAACCTGCTGATCCAGCGCGCGAAGGAAGGCGTGAAAGTCCGCTTTCTGTACGACGGGCTGGGTTCCATCTTCCTCACGCGCAAATTCATGAAGCCGCTGCTGGAAAGCGGCGCCCGAGCGGCTGTGTTCATTCCCGGGCGCTCGCTTCGCGAACGCTGGTCGTTCAACCTGCGGAGTCATCGCAAGATCGTCGTTGTCGACGGGCAAGTCGGGCTGACCGGCGGCATGAACATCGGCGAGGAGTATCTGGGACGCAATCGCCGCCTGGGCTACTGGCGCGACACGCACCTGCTGATGCACGGCTCTGCCGTGTCCCAGCTGCAGCAGGTGTTTACCGAGGACTGGTTCTACGCGACCGGCGAAGAAATTCAGGGACCGCACGAATTTCCGCCGCCGCTCGGACTGGGACAGACCGCGGCGCAGGTCATCAGCAGCGGACCCGATGGCGACCTGCGGGAGTTTCATTCGTTGATGTTCGCGGCGATCAACGACGCCCGGACCGAAGTGCAACTGACGACCTCGTACTTCGTGCCGACCGACGCCCTGCTGGCCGCGTTATGCACGGCGGCGGCACGGGGCGTCCGTGTGCGGCTGATCGTTCCGATGAAGTCCGACCATCGATTCGTCGTGCTCGCAGGGCGCTCGTACTACGACCAGTTGCTCGAAGCCGGGGTGGAAATCAACGAATACAAGCGGGGCATCATGCACTCGAAGACGCTGGTGATCGATGACTGCTGGTCGCTGGTGGGGAGCCCGAATTTCGACCCCCGTTCGCTGCTGCTGAACTTCGAGGTCGGAGTCGTCATGTACGACCCGGCGATTTCAGCGACGCTGAAGCAACACTTCGAGGCCGACCTCGAGCACTGCCGGCACATTCGCCGCGAAGAATTCGAGAAGCGGCCGCTGCGGAGCGTCTTCGCAGAGAACTTCTGCCGTTTATTCTCGCCGGTGCTCTGAGAAAGTGCTCGACCGGAAACGGCCCTGAACCAGAAGCCGTCCTGTCGTCGCCGCATGCACCCCCGGCGAGCGGTCGGGGCGGGCGAAGGCGATCGGTCAGTTCAGCGATTCCCGCACCGGCACTGCCGCGGGCAGTTCGTCGTCGTCAGTGATGATGGCCGGCATTTCGGCGACGGTATCCTGCAGGTGTGCGTCTTCGACTGACTGTTCGGCAATCGCCTGCAGTCGTTCCGATTGCGGGTTCTCGTCCACAAATTTTGCGATGACCGTGGTGACGTTATCGCTGCCGCCGCGCGCCAGGGCCTGCGCAATGAGGAACTGGCAGCTGGTGCGGGCGTCGACATCGCGCCCGAGGATCTCGCCGATTTCATTCTCTTCGAGATGTTTCGGCAGTCCGTCCGTGCACAGCAGCAGCACGTCTCCCAGTTGCAGATCGAACTGATGAACTTCCGGCTGGACGGTTTCGCCTCCGCTGCCGATGGCGTTCCACAACACATGCGCCCAGCGGGAGTGCAGAACATCCAGCGACTGCGTTTCCAACCTGTCCGCCATCTGCTGCGCGACGGTATGGTCGCGCGTGATCTGCTTCAGCCTGCCGGAGCGCAGCAGGTAACAGCGGCTGTCGCCGGCATGGATGATGGTCGCCCGCGGCCAGTGGACGTATGCGGCCGTCAGTGTCGTTCCCATTCCCTCGACGTTGGGATGCGACTTCGCTTCCTGCTGCAGTCGCTCCTGACAGCGATGCAGCGCCCGCTCGAGCGCTGCCCGCAGATCGTCGTCCCCTTCGGCATCGCGACTGAAGAACCAGGGCATCCCGTTGAGAATGGACGAGGTGAGCGATTCGACGGTCAGGCGGCTCGCCTGTTCGCCGGCGGCATGGCCACCCATTCCGTCCGCCACGAGCAGCATCATCCCCTGCGACGCGCCGAAAAGCGTCTCTTCGTCGTCGAAATTCAGGCTCGTCTGATGAATGCGCAGCGCTTTGTTCAGGTCGGCGATCAGAAAGTGATCTTCATTTTTCTCGCGGCGCAGGCCTCGGTCGGTCTGGCCGAAGCAATCCATTTTCCCTGGCATCCAGGCCATCCTTCAAGAAGCCCCGATGAGCCTGGCCACTTTCCGGGCGCCCTGTTGACTTCGGGCCAGGTCGATCTGTTCAAACTATGCCGGACAGCGTGGATAGCAAGCCCGCGGGCGATCTCCGGACGGATCGGTCGCTGAGCGAACAATTGAAGGTGAGCCCGACAGATTCAGTCTGGGCAGCTCGTTCCTCGATCAGTCGCGACGGCGCATTGGTCGCAAGGTGCTTTTCCTGAAAGGGTTATGGGCTGGATCGCGAAGCCGGCGGGACGTTCTTCGCCGAATTCGAATCGCGGAACGGCATTCAGGCACGTCGCTTGCAAATGTCCTGTTCGTACGAGCGTCCGAGGTTGAACGGCCGCTCTGAGGAAAACCACCTGGTTCAACCGATCTCCAGCCTTCCCTGAAAAATATGATCTGCTCAACCAAGAACACGCCCCGCACCTTCCGCAATGGCGATCAGGTTCCGGCTTATGAACCGACTCCGGAACAGATCCGTGAGGCGTGCATGGAAATTCAGAGCGAATGGACCCCGGCCGAACGCCGCCGGCGGGCCAATCAGCGGTCTGAGCGGATGATGCAGAGGTATGTGTCGACCCGGCGAATCGTGATCGATCACCTGGAGCTGAGCGACGTGGCCTGAAAACGGTCAGGTCCCGGCTCCAACGAGTCACCTGTTTTTGAAACGCCAGACTTGAGGGTTTTGCCCCTCAACTCTGGCGTTTTTTTGTGACGGCCGCAGCGGCGAAACCCGCCGCGTCGCTGCAGAGCGGGGGGCCAACGCCTGGTCGCTGTTCGATCACCTCCATCACCAGTTGGGCGGCGGCTGGCGGAAGATGCCGGTTCTCTTAACACACCGGCGAGGGCCTTGAAGTCTCATTTTGAGGGTGTTTCGATCCCGAATGGGCGGCTATTGGAATCTGTAAGTGTTTTCTATGAAAAGGCTTGCGAGTTTTTAGCAGTGGGCGGCTGGGGCTGCTTTGCGATCGTCCCGTTCCTGTTTGCGGCTGGTCCACGCTCTGGACATTCGCCTGCCGCTTTCCATAAGACCCCGCTCCCACCTTGGCCCTCCACTTGGCCGCCCGTCCGGCGGCCGGGTTGCGGCGTCCCGCCTCCATTGGCCGTTCGGCAGCATTCCGTTTCATGACGCTCCCGCACAAAGCCCGTCCCCTTGCCGGCAGCCTGCACTGGCTGGTTCCCGGCCTGTTGGTGGGCTCGTTGCTGGTGTTGTTCTGCCCGGTGCCAGCAGGTGTTCTGGACGTGATGCTGGCGGCAAACATCACAATTTCACTGGTGCTGCTGCTGACGGCGATCTACACGCCGTCGCCACTTCAGCTTTCAATGTTTCCGACGCTGCTGCTGGTGACGGCACTGGGGCGCGTCGTTCTCAATTTTGCGTCGACGCGGCTCATCCTCACGGACGCCGCCCATTCCGGAACCGAGGCGGCCGGCGGCGTCATCCGCTCGTTCGGTGAATTTGTGGCGGCCGGAGACCCGGCTGTCGGGTTCGTGCTGTTCCTCATTCTGGTCGTGATCCAGTTTGTCGTCGTCACCAAGGGGACGACGCGCATTGGTGAGGTCGCCGCCCGCTTTGCGCTGGACGGCATGCCCGGCCGGCAGATGGCGGTCGACAGCGATCTGACTCACGGACTGATTTCGGGCGAGCAGGCTCTCGCACGCCGTCGCCGCATTTCACAGGAAGCCGACTTTTACGGCGCGATGGATGGCGCTGGTAAATTCATCCGGGGCGATGCGGTCGCCGGGCTGGTCATCACCGGTGTGAATCTGGTGGGCGGTCTGGCGATTGGCGTGGCTCAGCATGGGCTGTCGGTTTCCGAGGCGGTCCAGATCTTCAGCGTGCTGACGATTGGCGACGGACTGGTTTCGCAGGTTCCGGCGTTCCTGGTGTCGGTCGCGGCCGGGTTGATGATGACCCGCACCAGCGAAGACGCCGACGTTCCGGGCGACACCGTCCACCAGCTGGGAAAGCATCGTGAGACATTCGTCGTCGCGGCGGTCTTCCTCGCCTGTCTGTCGTTCACGGGGCTGCCGGCCCTGCCGCTGCTGGGGCTGTCGGCCCTGTGCGGACTGATTGCGTGGTCGACTCCTTCCCGGCAGGCGGCGGAAAACGCCGCCCGTCTGAGTGCGGCTCAGGAGCAGGCCGCGATGCCTCCCGCCGCATCGCCGACCGACGCGTTGCAGCTGGAACCGCTGGAACTGGAACTGGGCGTCGGGTTGATCCGGCTGGCCGACCGCGGTCAAGGGGGCGACCTGTCCGATCGCGTGGTGCAGTTGCGGAACCGGATTGCCCAGGAGCTGGGATTCATCCTGCCCCGCGTCCGGATTCAGGACAACCTGCATCTCGATCCGCGCCAATATCACATTCTGATGCGCGGAGTGCCGGTGGCCTCTGGCGAAGCATATGCCGATGGCCTGTGGGTCACGGGCGACGGGGCCGATGCTCCGCCGCATGGCATTGAAGGGACCGACCCGGTCACTGGCCGACATGGCTGGTGGATCGAAGCGGATGAGAAAGATGTCGCTCGCGCCCAGGGGTTGCGAACGGAGGAGCCGTCCTCGCGCATCATCCGGCACCTGGCCCAGGTGGTGCGAACGCACTCCGAAGAGCTGCTGACCCGGCAGCATGTGCACGAACTGCTGAACAATCTGCGGAACCAGTCGCCCAAGCTGGTGGATGAAGTGGTGCAGGAACGGGCCACGATGGCGACGATTCATCGCGTGCTGTGCGGCCTGCTGCGCGAGCGGGTGGCGATTCGCGACCTGGAAACGATTCTCGAGACGCTGGGCGATTCGCGATCGTCTGACGCCGGCGAGCTGATTGAACAGACACGCCGGGCGCTGCGGCGGTCGATTTGCCAGCAGTACCGGGACGAGCTGCGGCAGTTGCATGCCGTGGTGCTGGAACCCGAACTGGAACAGGAACTGGCGGACTGGGCTTCGGCGGCGACGCGTCGTCGGGCTCCGGTCGAGTGGATGCGGCCCATCGCCGAGGCCCTGTTGCGGCTGGTGCATACCGGCCGGCCCCCGGTGCTGGTGGTCGCGGCAGAGCTGCGAGCGGAGTTGCGCAGGGCCCTGGCGACGGGCCTGCCGCAGGTGGCGGTGCTGAGCCGCCATGAAATTACCAGTGATACAGAGTTGTGTGTGGCAGCGGCGGTTGGTTCGACGCTGACGCATGCGGTCTGACGAGGAGTGGAGTGAGAGAAGCTGCGTCGAGTTTTCCGGTTTAAGTGATTTTTTTCCTGTCCGAATACCGAAATCAGATGTGAGGCGCTGCGGAGCGCGTAGACGTTGTGAAATTGAAGGACGGTTTTCGTCTCAGGCACTGCAAGGCCGGCGAGCCCGCATTCAATGACCAGCGTCTGGAGGGGATTCGGCCTCTCCTGCGTGAAGCCGCCTTTGAGATCGCGCAGCCATTGGATGGCTGCGGAGTCGTCACGGAGGATTGCATGACTTCGACGAAGGCAGCCGTTGATATTCAGCAGGTCTGGCTGGACTACCGCAAGGATCCGACCAGCCAGGAGCTGAGGAACCGGCTGATCGAACAATATTTTCCGCTCGTTCGTTTCAACGCGGAACGCGTGTGGGCCAAGCTGCCGGATGGAGTGGATCTGAACGATCTGGTCTCCGCGGGAGTGTTCGGCCTGATGGACGCGATCGAAGCGTTCGACATGGAACGCGGCGTGAAATTCGAGACGTACTGCGTCCCCCGCATCCGCGGCGCCATGCTCGACGAGCTGCGTTCGATGGACTGGGTGCCGCGGCTTGTCCGCAGCAAGGCCAGCAAGCTCGAAGCGGCCCGCAAGGAGCTCGAGGTTCAGGTCGGCCGGCCTCCGGAAGACGCTGAACTCGCCGCGAAGCTGCAGATTTCGCTGGAAGAGTTCGACAAGCTGAAGTCGGAAGCCAGCGCCGTCGGCCTCGTCAGCCTGAACAAGAAGTGGTACGAGACCGACAGCTATAAGGACGTCCGCGAAGTGGATGTCGTGGAAGACAAGAAGGGCGAAGACCCGACGTTCCACATCCAGAAGCGCGACGTGATGCGGCTCGTCACGAAGGGCCTGAACCGCAACGAACGCCTCATCATCATCCTCTACTACTACGAGGAACTGACGATGAAGGAAATCGGTTCGACGCTCGGCCTTTCAGAAAGCCGCGTGAGCCAGATGCATTCGAGCATCGTCAACCGCCTGAAAGACCAGCTGACGCAGCGTCGCCCCGAGTTCGATTGAGGGACGAAAGTTACAAGGCCGAATGTAAAAAGCCCGTCGAAGAGACGGGCTTTTTGCGTTGGATCGAGTCGATCTGAAATGGCCTTTCCCGCGAGAAGGCAGCGAGTCTCACGACGCTGTCAGCGCGGGAATGATGGTTGACTGTTTCAGTGCTCTGCTTCCCACGCCTTCCAGAACACCGCCGGGTGCGTCTGCCGCCACCGTGCCGCAGCAGCCCCCACATGGCTGAAGAAGGTGTAGCGTTCCAGGATTTCTTCGGGGGTCTGTGAGCGCGTGGTGTCGATGATCCAGCGGAACGCTTTCCTGATCTGCTCTTCGGGCGGATGAAGTTCCCTGGGGGCGATCGCCAGCCACTCCAGGTGATGGCCGGTGGCGATCACCTTCTTGAACAGCGGGTCATCAACAGGGGTCGTCACGGCGTCGGCGCCGTCCGGCCAGTTTGAGGGCCAGTGGCCATCCTCGAACTGCGACGCGACAATGGCATCGCGAACCTGTTCGAGATAGGCCCACGCCTCATCGCGAACGGAATCGCTCAGCACTTCGGGGAACTGGTCGTCCAGGCGGATCAGGACCATCAGTGAGAACACGCGATGGGTTCCCGAGCAGACGCCGAGCTCTTTCTGGCCGCGCATCAGCCGGCGGGCGATGAGGTCGAAGGAATAGCGGCGGCCATCGGAGCCGATCCAGTGTCCTTCCGGCGGCAGCCACATGCCGAAGGCCATGGCGGTCCATTCCGTTTCCTTTTCATCAAGCCGGAAGTCGCGCAGGGATTCGTGGAGCACATCGGCAAGCGTTGACGAATCCCGCGACGGGCCGAACACGGGCGTATCGAGAGTTGCTCCGGCCTCGGTGAGGCTGGCGAGCCAGTGGTCGTGGTGGACTGATGCGCCGCGTTCGGAGCCCCAGCGGACGGCAATGCCTCCCTTGCGGTCCTGCAGCAGTGGACTGACGCCCGGGCCCCAGGAGTCGACAAAGCTGGCGGTGTCGGTGAGGAACTTCGCCATTTGAGCCCCGGACCGGACCTCCGGGTCGCGGAACTCGGCGTGCACGCCCCAGGTGCGCAGCGCGTGCTCGACGAAGTTGGGCTTCATTTCCTTCACGGGGAACCGCGGTTGAATCTGCCGCAGCACATCCGCGAGTTCCTCATCGGAAATGAAGTCGGGGCGGTCGTACAGCGACGGGATTTCCAGCGGCTCGTTGCGCGTGACCGGAAGCCGGACGTACTCGCTGCCGTTCTGATTGATCGCCCGGAACTCGCGGCTGAGCGCCTTCGCTTTTGTGACCCAGGTGGCGGCGAACGCGCCGACAACGACCGCCTGAACGGCGAAGAATGCGATGCGAGTGGAGGTGCGGGCGGGCATGGGACGTCGCTTCTGTTCGGGAATCCCGATGGTGGGATTGTCGGGGGGTGTCACGTGGAGGCAGTGGAACCCGAAATGCGTCTCGCGAGCGAGTCGGCTAAATCGGGCGATTACGGACGAAGATGGCGGTGACGGCGTCTTCGTAATCGAGCTTCCAGTTCCCGGTCGACTCCTTCATGACGCGGACCAGATCGGCGCTGATGTTTCGTTCGAGAACCACCGTATTGACGCCATAGCGATCGAGGCGACTCTCCCAGTCGCGACCGCCCGAACTGATCCGGAAGTAGTCTTCCCAGACTTCGCGGGGGACGAGGTGGGCGTGCGAGTTCACGAACCATTTCGCACCCGGCGGGCCGGCCCAGAGGAGGTAGTCGCCCCATTCGTAGGTGTTGAAACACTGCCCGACAGGCGGATGTTCGCGGAGGTAGCGGGCCGCGGCGATGGGTGTCTGCAGAGAGACCGAGGCCTGCAGCCGGCGAGCCGCTTCCTGTTCGGTCTTGGGAGCGCCATGCAGCACGCGCAGGCCGAACGGCGTGTAGGCGAAGCAGATCCAGATCATGCCGAGCATGGCGACAGTCGAGAGTCCGGACCGCCGGGCCGGGGGACGCGAATCGACCTGTCGCCATTTCCGCAGTGCGGCCTCGGCATGCATGGCCAGCGACAGGGCGCACAGCGGAGCCCACCAGACAATGATGCGCGACGAGTAACAGGCGCCCAGGCCGAAGATCGTGAGTGAAATTGCTTCGGCGGCAGAAACCCGGCGGGGACTGAACCGCATGGCAGCGATCAGCGCGATCAGCGCCATGGCCGCGGCTTTCCCCTGCGACATCCGCAGCGTGAGCGGGTCCCAGTCGACGAGGTCCTGCAGGTTGCGGTTGCCCGATACGCGAACGGTTTCGAGGTACAGCTGCATTCCATAGGGATTCGCCAGGGAAGCCACGGCCGACAGTTGCAGCACGAGGAAGTGTCGTCGCAGCATGTCATCGCGCCACAGGGCGCTCATCTGGCCGGTGCGGCGGGTGACATCGACCGCGCGGCCCAGAACGAAGCAGCCGATCAGCAGCAGTCCCATCGGGAAGGAGCCGTGCAGATTGGCCCAGAGGGCGAACGTGGCCGGCAGGGCGATCCAGAAAATCGAACGCCAGCGCTGGGCGCTGAGCATCGACAGGACCAGCACGAAGCAGACCAGACCGGCGAGCTGCGGACGGGCGACGATCAGCTGCTGATAGTCGACGAATACAAACGTGCCGGCGGCGATTGCGCCGGCGAGGTTCGAGTGGCTGCGCCGGGCGGCGAGCACGCACAGCAGTGCGGCGCAGACTGTGATCGAGAGAGCGAACAGGAACTGCAGCGCGGTGACGCCGAGCGTCTTTTCGGCGAAGTAGCCGATGATCTGCGACAGCCAGGCGGTGTCGATGAACCGCACCCCTTCGCAGAGCGGCAGCAGCGGCTCAGTTTCCGGAAGCGATCCCTGCTGGGCGATCCACCGGCCATAGCTGAGATGTCCCCAGACATCGGTGTGCCACAACGGCAGGTAGCTGGCGAGCGCAAACAGCATCGCGAGTGCGGCCGCGAGACCGGCAGTGCTGCGCGAAACCCGGGCCCAGTCGGGCGCGCGGTCCTCCAGCAGCGAGAGGTCCGCTTCGCCTTTGCGACGCGGCGGCAGCTGCGGTTCGTTCTCGGGCGGCAGAGTTTCAGGTTCCACGGTCAGGGCAATCATCGTCCGCTCCAGCAGCCGGCGAGTGAGGCCGAAGTTCCGGCGTCCACGAAGGATGTTGACGAAAGTCGACACCCCTGCAGTGGAAGATAGGACGGCTGTGGACAGGTGGGTTGCGGCGTTCAGGCAGGACTGCAGGCCGGCTGCGGACAGCGACCCGATCGTACCGGATGGATCGATTATGCGGGGAATTCCGACCGCAAAACGCCCGCGAGGAACCGCAAGGGGGCGACGGGCACCTGGTCAGCTGAGGTCTGTTGCGCCGAGGACGGTTTGTCCGTAGTCGGCGGGCCGGGCCGTGGTTTTCCCCGGGGGCGTTTTGCCGCTGTGGGCAGCTTCGGTTTCATGGGCGGCAATTCCGCGCTCGTGCCGACCCCACCAGTGATCGGCCTCTTCGACCGACCATTTCCTGGCGGCCGCGCTGCGGGCAAGCAGCGCCGCCAGATCGCGGGCGGTTTGCGGCCGGCGGGCTGGGGATTTCTCCAGACAGCTCATGATCGCGCCTTCCAGTTCGGGCGACAGTTCGCGGCCGACGCGTTCGGACGGCGGGACCGGAAGGCGGGAGACCTGGGCCTGGCAGAGTTCGACGATGTTCTCGGTGTCGAAGAGGTTCTTGCCGGTGAGCAGGAAGTAGCCCACGGCGCCCACCGCGTAGAGGTCGCTGCGGGGGTCGACGGTGTCCGGCACCTGGACGGCTTCGGGCGACATGTACAGCGGCGTTCCGGTGAGCGAATTGGCGGCCGTCTGCAGCGAGTTGGTCTGGTTGTCGAGCGCTTTCACGAGGCCGAAGTCAAGGACTTTGACGACATCGGGCTCGCCCCCCCGCCGGGCCAGCATGACGTTGGCCGGTTTGATGTCGCGGTGAACCAGGCCCAACGAGTGGGCTTCGTACAGCGACCCGCAGATCTGCTGGAGGATGTGAATGGTGCGGGCTTCCGACTGCGGGCCGTACTGGTCGACGAGAACCTGCAGGTCGATGCCTTCGATGTATTCCATCGCGTAGTAGAAGATGCCCTCTTCGGTCCGGCCGTAGTCGTAGATGGCGACCGTATTGGGGTGGTTGAGCTGCGACGTGATTTTGACTTCGCGTTCGAACCGTTCGATGGAGCTGTCGTTGACCTTCTCGATATTGAGCAGCTTGATGGCCGTCGCGCGTCGGAGGACCGCGTGGTGTCCCTTGTAAACGACCCCCATGCCGCCGGAGCCGAGCTTCTTTTCGAGCGTGTACTGGCCGAGTTTCTGCGATTCGATGGCGGCCTTCTGGGCTTCGCGGCGCAATCGGGCGAGGATGATCGTGAACATGAAGATGGCGATCGCCGCGAGAATCAGCAGAGCGAGCAATGCCCAGAACATCCGTTGCAGAATGGCGAGCGGACGGAACGCTTCTTCGGCGTCCATTTTGGTGGCGACGCCCAGCTCGTAGCGCGGCAGCCAGGTCCAGGCAGCGACGACGTTGACGCCGCGATAATCGGGAGCGCCATCCACATTGACCCCCGATTCTCCCCGAATCGCCGCCTCGGCCATCGGCGTCAGCGGAAGTTCCGAACGCCGTTTGGCGGGCCGGAACCCGGTCGTCATGTCGCCGCCGGGGTTTCGCAGCTGCACATTCAGAATCGAGCGCGAATCTTCGGTGTCGGGGATGATGCCCAGGAGGATCAGCTGTTCGTCGAACCGGCTGTTGGAGACCATGCGGCCGGTGCGGTCAAACGCATAGGTTTCACCGGTCTCCCCGATCTCGCCGAGTTGGAGAATCCGGGTGAATTCGCGGTCGGGGCGAATGCGCAGGCCGAGGATGGCGACAGTCTGAAACGCCGGATCTCGCAACGGCGCGAGAACCCACATGGTGGGCACGCCGGCGCGGACGACTCCCAGATGATCGCGAATCGCCGCCTGGCTGGCGAAAGGGACGGTGACCAGCGTTTCGCCTTCGAGCACGCGGTCGAAGACGCGGTCCAACTCGGGCGAGATATAGGTCTGGCCGACAAAGGCTGTCAGATCGGACGCCTGCACCACGCGGTTGCGGTCGAGCACCGCGAAGCCCTCATAGTGATGGGCGGCCATCGCCGGCTGCAGATGCTTGCGCAGCGACTCGCGGACCTTGAGGATGTCGATGCTGGTTTCCGGCGCCGACGTCTGTCCCGGCGTCGGCATCGCGAATTCCAGCAGCCGATAAACGTCCTCGCGCACGCGCTGGTCGCTGGCGTGCGTGGTCGCGTTCGATTCCTGGATCTTCAACCAGGTTTCGAGCATGGCCGCTTCGGTCTTCAGCAGCGCTTCCAGCTGCGACGCCAGATTGGCCTTCATCGTGGTTTCGATTTCGCGTCGCACGAACAGGTGCACCGCGAGAAAACCGACCACGGCCACGGCCGGAAAGATCCATAGCTGCTTCTTGAGCAGTACCCCGGTGCGGGAAATCGTGCGCCCGACGCGCGACCGCGCGAACGAGAGGTGCACCGGCGCGTGCGGCTTGCGGCCGCGACCGGTGCGAGTCAGCAATGACTTGAGATCGAACATATCCCCGAGTCGCCTGCGGCGCGCGATGAAACCCGGATGCCTCCCCGGCGCGGGCTGCTTCAGGTTACGTTGCAATCCGGCAACATGCAGGAGAGAAGCTGGAAACCGGAGGGCGAATCGGCCGGCGACCCGCCGCTTTCGTCGTTACAACCGGAAGCAGACGCTGTTTCGCCCGCCGGCGCACTTGTCGAGCCGAAGCGTCGCCACGAAGATCGATCCCTTCCTTCACAATCGACCCGCCAGCAGGAGCCGCTCGTGCCCGAGGCCGCCCAGTTTGTTCTGTCACTCGATCAGGGAACGACCTCCAGCCGCGCGATCGTGTTCGGCCGCGACGGGCGTCCAGTGTCGTCCGGCCAGCAGGAGTTCCCGCAGATCTATCCGACGCCGGGGCATGTTGAACACGATCCCGAAGCGATCTGGACGAGCCAGCTGGCGACCGCGAAGCAGGCCCTGGAAAGCGGCGGGCTGTCCGCGAAGCAGATCGTTGCGCTGGGCATCACCAACCAGCGGGAAACGACGATTCTGTGGGACCGGAAGTCGGGTCAGCCGGTCGCCAATGCGATCGTCTGGCAAAGCCGCATCACAGCGCCGGTTTGCGAGCAGCTGAAGAAGGAGGGGCTCGAAGAGACGATCCGCCAGAAGACGGGGCTGGTCATCGACGCGTATTTCTCGGCAACGAAAATCGCCCACCTGCTCGACTCGATTTCCGGACTGCGGGCCCGCGCCGAAAAGGGGGAGATTCTGTTCGGCACGGTCGATTCGTTTCTGATGTGGCGTCTGAGCGGCGGGCAACTGCATGTCACCGACGTCAGCAACGCCAGTCGCACGCTGCTGTTCAACATCCACACGCTCGACTGGGATGAAGAACTGCTGCGGATCTTTAAGGTTCCCCGGGCCATGCTGCCGGAAGTGCGCAGCTGCAGCGAGATTTACGGCCACACTTCCAAAGAGTTGCTGGGGGAATCGATTCCGATCGCGGGCTGTGCCGGGGATCAGCAGGCGGCGACGTTTGGTCAGGGCTGTTTTGCGCCGGGCGAAGCGAAGAACACCTACGGCACGGGTTGCTTCATGCTGCTGAACACCGGCGCGACGCCAGCGGTGTCGAAGCATGGCCTGCTGACGACCATTGGCTGGAAGATTGGCGAGACCACGACGTACTGCCTGGAAGGCGCAGTGTTTATTGCCGGCGCCGCCGTGCAGTGGCTGCGGGACGGCCTGGGGTTGATCGCCCAGTCGCCCGAAGTCGAAGCGCTGGCGGCCAGCGTTCAGAGCAACGATGGCGTGTACTTCGTGCCGGCGTTCGTCGGCCTGGGAGCGCCCTACTGGGACCCGAATGCCCGTGGAGCGATCGTCGGGCTGACGCGCGGCTCGACGAAGGCCCACTTCGCCCGGGCAGCGCTCGAAGCCATGGCCTACCAGACCCGCGATGTTCTGGATGCCATGCAGGCCGACGCCGGAGTGACTCTCGCCAGCCTTCGCGTCGACGGCGGCGCCACCGCCAACAACCTGATGATGCAGTTCCAGTCGGACCTGCTGAATGTCCGCGTGCTGCGCCCCGTGGTGCAGGAAACAACGGCCCTGGGCGCGGCCTATCTCGCCGGACTGGCGGTCGACTACTGGAGCGACTTCCGCGATCTCACCCGCAACTGGGTTCTCGATCGCGAGTTCACACCGCAGATGTCGATCGCACAGCGCGACGAACTGTACTCTGGCTGGCAGAAGGCCGTGAAATGCGCCCAGCACTGGGTGGGCTGATGGCCCGCCGGGCGGGATGACCAACCCCTGAGGGCCGGTGGACAAGTCTCGATTGAACCGGTCGACTTCCTCCGGCCGCGGCCCAGCGGAGCTTCCCCCTCGCGGCGCGCGCAAATCGACCGCCCCTTGAGATGCACGACCGGTCTGGTTCGGTCTGGTCGACCGGTTTGCGTGCGGGATGGCTGCGTGGCTACAACGGAATCGTCCTCCCTCAGACCGGCGCTCACCATGATCCGATTTCGCAGATTCGCTCCACTCGGCTGGCTGTCGCTGTCGATCGTTGCGGGCGGATTCGTCTGTCCGGGATGCGGGCCATCGGATCCGCCGGCCGCGCCGGCAGTCCCGGCGGTGGAAGCGTCGACGCCTGCCGAGTCTGATCCCCCCGCTCTCACGGCCAGCGACCTGCGCCGGCAGTTGAAGGCGCGCGATGTCGCGCGGTTCACCAAAACGGGGAACCAGTTCGTCGAAGCCTATTTGGCCGATTCCGGCGTCACCGACCTGTCGCCGCTGAAAGACCACCCGATCAAGTTGCTGGACCTGACGCGAACCCCGGTCGTCGACCTGTCGCCGCTGGCGGGATTGCCGATCCAGAACATCGGGCTCTCCGAGACGAAGGTGACGGACCTCGCGCCGCTGTCGGGGATGCCCCTGACTTCCCTGAGCATGAAGGGGACGCCGGTCGACAGCCTGGCGGCGCTGAAAGGGCTGCCGCTGACGGCGCTGGACGCCTCGGAAACGAAGATCAGCGACTTGACCCCGCTGACAGGCATGCCGCTGGGCGCGCTGTATCTGGAGTCGACCCAGGTGGCTGATCTGACGCCGATCACCAACGCCCCGCTGCGACAGCTGTATCTGAATTACACTCCGGTGACTGATCTCAGCCCGCTGTCGGGGAAGGCGCTGTCGGAACTGAATCTGTGCGACACGCCCGTGGCCGATCTGGCGCCGCTGGGGACGGCCCAGATCGGAATTCTGTGGTTGCGGAATACGAAGGTTTCCAGTCTGGCGCCGCTGAAATCGGTGCAGATCACGAGTCTCGACCTGCAGGGAACGCCGGTCGACGACCTGACGCCGCTGAGCGGCGTCCCGTCGCTGGAGCGGCTGAACATCGCGGGCACCGCGGTGACCGATCTTCGCCCGCTCGCCAACCTGAGGCTCACCCGGCTGATTCTGACGCCGGACCGGATTCAGCAGGGAATTGAGGTCATTCGGGGCATGTCGAGCCTCAATCAGCTGGACGTGAGCTTTGAAGACAACGCCACCCCGCGGACTCCCGAGCAGTTCTGGGCCGACTACGACGCGGGGCGTTTCCGGGCGGCGACGTCCGACTGAACCCGCGTTGGCGGTTGTGATGCGCCGCGGGAGGCGATTCCCACTTTTCAGACGGTTGGTTTCATGATTGGAAGACCTCGTTTGAAGGGGGTTTCCGATCTCCTATACTTCGCTGCACGCCGCGGACTGGACGGGTGAATCGTCCCCGTGGGCGACATCCCAACGGCCCGGACAAACCGGGCGTTCCGGAGCCCCCTCGTGACCTCTCTGCTTGCTGTTCTTCGGTCGTCCCTGGGCAAGAAATATGTCATGGGACTGACCGGACTGTTTCTGTGCCTGTTCCTGGCGATCCACCTCGCGGGCAACTTCCTGCTGTATGCCGGGGCCGGCGCCTACAACGACTACGCCCACAAGCTGCACGCGAACCCCGCCCTGCTGCTGGCCGCCGAAATTCCGCTGTATCTGGCGATCGCGGTCCACCTTTATCTCGCGTTTTCGACGGCGCGGAACAACGTCGATGCCCGCGGCCCGGTTGGATACGAGCAGAAGCACACGAAGATCTACAACCGCATTCTCGGCATTCATCCCGAGTCGATCATGTTCTTCACGGGCGCGGTCGTGTTCATCTTCATGGCGATCCACATTTACGACTTCAAATCGCGCGACAAAGAGGTTTACGAACCGTTCCAGTGGGCGGTTCTCGTCCTGGGCAACATGACGACCAAAATCATTTACGTCGTCGGCAGCCTGGTGCTCGGCGTCCATGTGTCGCACGGCTTCCGCAGTGCGTTTCAGTCGCTGGGTCTGAACCATCCCAAATACAACAGGTTGATCGATCGCACCTCGATCGCGTTCGCACTCGTCGTGGCGATCGGCTTTGCCAGCTTCCCGATCCTCATGAGTGGTCCCACGGACGAGCCGGATGCGACATCCCCGCCGGCCGCGACTGAATCCGAACCTGCCGTGTAGTCATTTTGCGGCTTCCAGCACACAACAATTCATCCGACCCCGTCGGCCTCTCGTCCATGACTACCGCCGCCCCCGAATCCCCGATCGTTCAGTCGTCCCGGCTGAACTCCCGCATTCCGGATGCACCTGTCCCGGAGATGTGGGACCACTGCAAAAACGAGATGAAGCTTGTCTCGCCGGGCAACCGCCGGAAGTACGACATCATCGTCGTCGGAACCGGGCTGGCCGGGGCGTCGGCTGCGGCATCGCTGGCCGAGCAGGGATATAACGTCAAGGCGTTCTGCATTCACGATTCCCCCCGCCGCGCGCACAGCGTGGCGGCCCAGGGGGGCATTAACGCTGCCAAGAACTACCACAACGACGGCGACAGCACCTATCGCCTGTTTTACGAAACGGTGAAGGGGGGGGACTTCCGGGCCCGCGAGTCGAACGTCTATCGCCTGGCGTCGGTCAGCGCGAACATCATCGACCAGTGCGTCGCCCAGGGAGTTCCCTTCGCGCGGGAATACGGGGGGACGCTGGCCAACCGCACCTTCGGCGGCACCCAGGTGTCGCGAACCTTTTACTGCCGCGGCCAGACGGGCCAGCAGTTGCTGCTGGGCGCCTACAGCGTGCTGATGCGTCAGGTGGCGCTCGGGCACGTGAAGATGTTCCCGCGTCGCGAAATGCTCGACCTGGTGACGATCGACGGCCGCGCGCGCGGCATCATCACCCGCAACCTGCTGAATGGCGAGTTTGAAACGCACACCGCGCATGCGGTGCTGCTGTGCACCGGCGGGTATGGCAACGTGTTCTACCTGTCGACGAACGCCAAGGCCTGCAACGTGACGGCCGCCTGGCGCGCCTATCGCCGGGGCGCATTCTTCGCGAACCCCTGTTACACGCAGATCCATCCGACCTGCATCCCCGTCAGCGGCAGCCATCAATCGAAGCTGACGCTGATGAGCGAGAGCCTGCGAAACGACGGCCGCGTGTGGGTGCCGAAGAACAAGGGCGACCACCGCCCCCCGCCGGACATTCCGATCGACGACCGCGACTACTACCTCGAACGGCGGTATCCGGCGTTTGGCAACATGGTGCCGCGCGATGTTGCTTCGCGCGCGGCCAAAGAACGCTGCGACGCCGGTTTCGGCGTCGGATCGAGCGGCATGGCCGTGTATCTCGACTTCGCCGATGCCATCCAGCGCGATGGACTGGAGGCCGTCCGGGCTCGGTACAGCAACCTGTTCGAAATGTACGAACGGATTACCGACGAAAACGCCTACAAGACTCCCATGCGGATCTACCCGGCCGTCCATTACACGATGGGCGGGCTGTGGGTCGACTACCAGCTGGAAAGCACCATTCCGGGCCTGTTCGTGCTGGGCGAGGCGAACTTCTCCGACCACGGCGCGAACCGTCTCGGCGCCAGCGCTCTCATGCAGGGGCTGGCCGACGGGTACTTTGTGGCCCCGTACACCGTGGCCAATTACCTGGGAACGTACGGACCGAAACTGGGCAAGCTGTCGGGCAGCGAAGGCGGGTTCCAGTCGACGCTGTCGGAGGCGTCCGATCGCGCCCGCCGCATTCTCGCCGTGAAGGGGAAGCGGACGGTGAACGATCTGCACCGGGAACTCGGCGGCATCATGTGGGATTACTGCGGCATGGCGCGGAACGCCGAAGGATTGCGGACCGCCATCAGTAAAATTCGCGACCTGCGGCAGGAGTTCTGGAGCAACGTGCTGGTCCCCGGTTCGGGCGAAGCGCTGAATCAGAACCTCGAGCACGCCGGCCGCGTGGCCGACTTCCTCGAATTCGGCGAGCTGATGGCCCAGGACGCGCTGCACCGCGAAGAGTCGTGCGGCGGCCATTTTCGCGAAGAGCATCAGACGGAAGACGGCGAAACCCTGCGGGACGACGAGAATTTCCGCTACGTCGGAGCGTGGGAGTATCAGGGTGACGGCGCGGACCCGGCCCTGCACAAAGAGCCGCTGGAGTTCCACTACGCCCACCTGGCGAAGCGCGATTACAAGAGCTGAGCCGGCCATGTGTTCACACCCCGTGCGGGGACGACCCTGCGCGGCTCCTCTCATCGTGGGGACGGCCCCGCAGCGTTGACCGCGAGGTGAACCATGGCGTGGACGATTCTGCTGGTGGCCGGACTTCTTGAAGTGGGCTGGGCCGTCGGGCTGAAGCTGAGCAACGGCCTGTCGAAACCGGGGATTTCGGCGCTGACGATTCTGGCAATGATCGCCAGCATGGGACTGCTCGGGGTCGCCGTTCGCACGCTGCCATTGGGAACGGCCTACGCCGTCTGGACCGGCATTGGAGCCGTCGGAGCGGTGCTGCTGGGCATTCTGCTGTTCAACGAACCCGCCACGGCCGGGCGACTGTTGTGCGTGGCGGCCATCATCGGGGGCATCATCGGCCTGAAGCTGCTGACGCCGACGGTCGGCCCCTGAGCGCTCAACGCCGTCGCCCGCGACTGTTGAATTCAAAGAAGAAGCCCGGCGGGGGCGGAGGAGGCGGCCCGAACGGCGGAGGACCGATGAAGACCGGGGCCGGTTGCACGATCACCGGCTGGGCCGGCAGAACGACCGGCGCCGGCGCCAGGATGGGGCCGGGTGCAGAGATGCCCTGAACAGCCTGCTGCATGGCGACGATCACTCGGTCGGAAACGCCATTGGCTTTCAGCGTGATGAGCGCTTCCGTACCGAGGTCGAACTGCCCGCCGCGGGTTTGAATCGAGGAGATGATGACGTCATCTCCCATGCCGCTTTGCGCCATGCGGATGAGGTCGAAGTTCGTGAGGGCGTTTCGAGCATGCTCGACGTACGCGGCCTGCATGATGGCCGCATCGCGGGCGTCGCGGCGATCTTCCGAATGCCCGACGGCCCCCCCCGCCAGAGCTCCAACGGCGGCGCCGATCAAGGCGCCGCCCGGGGCGTGCCCGGTATGACTGCCAACGACCGCGCCCGTCAATGCGCCCAGTCCGCCGCCGACCATCGCACCCGACTGGGTGTGATTCATGGAGGGGCAGCCGGCCGTCAGCACCGACAGCCCGGCAACGGCAAAACAGTGAATTCGAGCAGTCATCGACAGAATCCGTTCCCGGTCGTCGCGTCAAGACGCGATTGCCGCAGCGCCCTCCCGGCGCGCGGGCGGGAACTCTAGTGAAACCGGCGGTTCCCGCAAACGGCAGTTTTTGCCGCTTGCCGAGCTCGGAAACGCATGGCGGCCCCCGCAAAGTCGCGAGGTTCGTTCCCTTCGCGGCGGCACATGGCAAATCGGGACCTCCCGGCGGCTTGCAGGCCGGCCGGCGGATGCGAGAACCCGAAACTGATGTCAGGTCCTGGCGAAGCCGCCGCATTGCGCACCGGCTCGCCGCAGGCCTGTGGAACGGGTTCAACCGGGCGGCTGGTCCGCAGGGGCGTCCCGGCTTCACTTCGCAGTGTCGACGGAGCGACCCTGTCATGAACTGTCCGCGTCAGCAGCCCGACCGCTCGCGTGCGCGCCGCCAGAATGGCGCGGCGATCGCGCTGGCGATGCTGTCGGCCAGCTTCGCTGCGGTTGCGGACGCTTCCGAGATGGCGTCGCTGGCCGTGGAAATCGCGCGGACCGCGGTGGTGATGCACCATCACGCCATCAATCCGCGGTCCGTTCAGCCGACGCGCGTCACGATCAATCACCAGGGCGATGTCTGCCACTTCGAGGCGATTGTCGTCTGGACCTCCGGCCCGTTCGGAGCCCAACTGGGGAGCACGCCGCGGAGGGCCGTTGTGTACGGTTCGCTCGTGAACCGGAGTGAACTGCGGCGACTGTTCGATCTGGAATATGTCGAGGCCCCCGATCGCCCGTGGATCGGCTGCGACAACTCACCGAAAGTCATTTCCTACTGGAACTCCGTGTTTGCCCGGGGCGACACGATGGCGATGCCGCGTGAACTGGGGCAGCCGCTGCATCGCTCGATGCAGCCTCAGCTCGACTGCGAGCACTGTCCGCACGAACCGCTCCCGACCGACGATGCCCCCCCGCAGGCCGCACGGCCAGCCTCTGCGGACGGCCAGGAGATCCTCGAAGGCCAGGCGCTGGCGGAGGTGCTGAACCGCGATCGCAGTGTGCGGTCGGCCGGCGCGGAGACCACTGCCGCAAGCCGCACCTCCTGGCGGGGACTGCCGCCGATCCGGACTGGACGACGGCCAGCCAATGGGCCTTCAGAAACGGCGATCGCGATTCCGGCCGATGTCCGGGGGGCCAGGTGATCGACATGGTTTCAACCCGCCCGACAACCCGGTTTCCGATTGCCGCTGCCGCTCTGGCGGGCGCGCTGCTGACGTCTGCGCCGACGATGTCCGCGGACCCGGTCGCGCGCGTTCAGCGGACGGGCGGCACGAAGTATGTCGTGCAGTTCGATGGGGTCATTGACGACTCGGGAAGCACGGGTGGAATTGTTCCCGTTCAGGCGCAGTCGCCTGCAGCGCCGACGCTGGCGCCTCCCCCGGCCGGTGATCCGCTTGCTCCTGAGACTCCGCCCGCCGCTGAAGCCGCAGCGGAGCCAGCCCCGTTGCCGGGCGCCGCCGTGCCCCCTCCCCAGCGCCCGGCAAATCGTCCGGCGCCGTCGGCGGAGGTCCGCCAGCGACTGGCCCGCGCCCGCATCGCACGGTCGCCGGAAATGTTCGGCGACCAGTTCGTCGGTTCACCGCTGATTGTGGACGGATTGCTGGCGCCCGACTCGACCTTCTTCGAGTTCGGAACGCTGTCCGCGCCGGGCAGCGTCAATGCGTTCTCCCACAAGATCTCGGAGAACAATCATCCGCTGCCGCGCGATCGGGTCTTCTACACGTTCAACTACTTTGACGAGGCCCTGAAGTTCGACTCCGCGTTCGACGGGTTCTTCGGCGCCGCCTCGAATTCGCAATCGCTGCTCAGGCATACGCTGGGCGTGGAAAAAACGTTTCACGACGGGAACTCCTCGATTGAAGTGCGGCTGCCCTTCAACACCGGCACAAGTTACTCGCGCACCGTCGCTCCGGATGCGCTCGGCTACGACGGCGGAACGCTGGGAAACCTGCTGCTGACGGCCAAGACCCTGATCTATGATGGAGATCAGTTCATCATGTCGACAGGCCTGGGGGTGATTGCACCCACCGGAGCTGATACGAAGATCCGAGTGAATTCGACGCTCGTCACCGTCGACAACTCGGCGGTGTACCTCAGCCCGTTTGTCGGCGCGCTGTGGACCCCCAATGACGAATGGTTTGTCATGGGGTTCGGACAGATCCAGTTCTCCACCGGCGGCGATCCGGTTTTTGTGCGCGACAACTCTCTTTCGCTGAACGAACGCTCGGGAGTGCTGACCGCGCCGCATGTGCTGTCGCTGGACCTGTCCGTCGGCCGCTGGCTGTTTCGCGATCGCCGCGATGCGCTGGTGCAGGGGATGGCGCTGATCGGCGAGGTCCACCAGTTCACCGCGCTGCAGGACAACGACCGCATCTCCGCGCCGACATTTGTCGGCCCGCGGTCGTCGTTCCAGAACGAACGGCTCTACCTCACCACGTTCACCTTCGGCGTCCATAACCAGCTGGCGGGGAACTCGACGCTGCGAATCGCCGGCGTCATGCCGGTCGACAACCGGTACTTCGACGGCGAACTGATCGTGCAGTTCAACTACTTCTACTGACGGCGACGGCGGCCGGCGGCATCGGAACGGGCAGGTCAACCGGGCCGTAACCGTTCAGCGCTCAGCAAGTTCGTGCAGCAGGCGGACCGTGGCGTCGATGGCTGGCTGAGAAATGGTGTGCGGGCCATTGAACGGCAGAAACTCGACATCGAGTCCCGCGGCCGCGAACGCGTCGCGCAGCCACTCGGCGGCGGCAAACGGGAGAATCTGATCCTGACGTCCGTGAGACTGCACCACCCGCAGCCCCCGGCGGCCGGGCATCAGCGGCAGCCACTCTTTCTCGCACAGCAGGGTTCCGGACCAGATGACGAGCCCCGCAGGAGCTTCAGGCAGCCGCAACGCGACATCGGTCGCCAGCATGGAACCCTGGGAGAACCCGCCCAGGACGAAACGATCGAGTCCCCATCCCGTTTCCTCGCGGACTTCTTCGATCAGGTCGAGAACATGCTGACGGGCGGCGGGGAGCAGCTCCGGCAGGTCGGCCCGCAGATCGCGGAAGTCGCCGAGCATCATGGCCCGCTGCAGCTTCGCCATGTCGATGGGCCACCACGCACGACCGCCGTAGTCGACCATTTCCTGCGGCTCCAGCGGCGCAGCCGGGAAGATGAATCGGACCGAGTCGGCGAGCGAATCGTCGCGATGGACGATTTCTTCAGCCAGGGGGACGAGATCCTGTCCCGTTGCTCCGAAGCCGTGCATGACGATCATCGCCAGCTTCTGCCGGGACGGATCGAAACCTTCAGCGACAATGCACTCCAGGCCGCCGAGTTGTTGAGTGCGGAAGTCCAGCATGAGGTCGACGATCCAGGAACCGGCGGGAGCGACGGCGAAGCCGTCGGCTTGGGTCCGCGAGTTTTACTTGCGCTTGACCGGCTTCGTCGCCGGCTTGGCCTTGGCCACTTTCCGCTTCTCGGTGGCGGCGGCCTTGCGAGCGGGTGCGGCGGGGGGAGCCTTCTCTGGCTTCTTCAGCGTCTTTGCGGCGGGGGCCTTCTTACCGCCTCCGGCGAGAACCGTATTCAGCCGTTCGACCGCAGTGGCCGGGTCGCCTCCGCCGGCCGCCTTCTCGGAGGGCTTCATCCGGAACGCCCCGTGGAACTGCGGGTCGGAGCCGATGCTGTGAACCAGGTGAAGAAACACGGGAACATCGGCTTTGCGCACCGCGCCGCGCATGTCGTCCATGGCCTGACGGATGTTGTCGGCGGATGCGAGGCCCAGCCACCCGAGGAACTCGTGGCTGGAAGGATCGAGCGGAATGGCGTGTGCCCCGAGGCTGTGCAGCAGGGTGAACTCGCGGGCGAAGGGGGTGAGATACTTGATCTTGTCGAGCGACTTTTCCGCCACATCGAGCGTCTTGCGGCGGATCGGCTCCATGTCGAACGCGAAGAACTTCTCGAAGCAGTACTGCAGGATTTCGCGGATCCGCAGGGCCCGCCAGCCTGCGTCCGGAAGATCGCCCAGCGCATCTTCAATTTCGGCGACCGAACTGACCCGGATTTCATTCAGATCGAAGAAGCCGTTGAGCAGGCTGTCGAACGCCTTTTCGGCGTCCGGATAGGGGGCGTCTTCCAGCAGCACGGCGAACATCAGCGTTTCGAGCACGGGCTTATTGTGCTTCGGGGGGGCCGTCTTGTACCGCTTCTTCAGGACCCCCAGCACCTTGGAGAGAAGTTCCTGGCGATCGGCTGCCTTGAGCTTCTTGGGAGCAGTGGTGGAAGAGGTCATCAGGAATTCCAGGGAAACGATTGGTCGGTAGGACGCGATGTCCGGCGTTTTCGATCAGTGGCCGCGTGTGGATTGCTGCTCAGCCGGAGTCGTCCTGGGGATCGGGGAGTTCTTCGTCGTCGCTGGCCTCGTCGACGTCGGCGTCTTCTTCATTCTCCGGGAGCCCGATGCCGGCTTCGCGGAGCATGCGGGACGCCTCGACGCTCTTTTTGACGCCGTTGTCGAGGACGAACTCGAGGATGGGCGTCCAGCGGAGGTCGATTTCGTCCGCGATGCGGGACTGGAGGAATCCGCGTGCGGATTGCAGGCCGCGCAGCACCAGGTGTCCTTCGCGCTCTTCGCCGAACACGGAGACATACACCTTCGCCGACCGCAGATCGGCCGGGACTTCGACATTCAGCACGGTCACTTTTTTCACACGCGGATCGCGCAGTTCGGTCAGGATCGCCTTGGAGACGACCTGTCGAATGGCCTGCGCGACTTTCGCGGTGCGACGCTGTGACATGGGGACGGAGGATTCGGGAGTCAGAAGTCAGGATACAGCAACAGGGCATGCCAGGCTGATTCGGCCCGCTGATTCCGCGTCCAGGTTAGGAGTCGAACGAACGTTTCCGTTCCTCAATCTTGAAAGCTTCCAGCAGGTCGCCTTCCTTGATGTCGTTGAAGCCCTCCAGCCGGATGCCGCATTCGAGGCCGTCGCGCACTTCGCGGACATCTTCCTTCTCGCGCTTCAGCGAGGCGATGCCGTAATCGTTGAGGATCTTCTGATCGCGAATGACGTGCACGCGGTTGGAACGCTCGATGTTGCCGTTGAGGACGCGGCAACCGGCGATGACGCCCAGGCGGCTGATGGCGAACGTTCGCAGCACCAGGGCCCGGCCGGTCGCCACTTCGACACGTTCCGGCTTCAGCAGGCCTTCGAGAGCCTCGCGGATGTCGTCCGTCACATTGTAGATGATGTTGTACCGGCGAATCTCGACCCCTTCCTGTTCCGCGAGCGACTGCGCGCGGTCTTCCGGAATGACGTGGAAGGCGATGATGATCGCTCCCGCCGAGGAGGCGAGGTAGACGTCGCTTTCATTCACGCCGCCGACGGCCTCATGAATGATCTGGATGCGGACTTCCTCGTGCTGCAGTTTCGCCAGTTCGTGCCGCAAGGCCTCGATCGACCCGGGCGTGTCGGCCTTGACGATCAGCGGCAGATCCTTGAGCGTCCCTTCCTTCTTCGACAGGAACTCGGACAGCGTCCGCGGTCCGCCGCGACGGGCGAGCAGCTCGGAGCGACCCTGAACCCGGCGCATTTCGGCGACTTCGCGGGCCACGTCGATGTCGTCGTCGGCCAGCACCAGGAACTTGTCCCCCGCGTTCGGCACGGCCGCCAGGCCGGCGACCCGCACGGGAGTTGATGGCGGAGCTTCCAGAATCGGCTCGTCGCGATCGTTGTACATCGCGCGGATGAAGCCGAACGACGGACCGCAGAGGATGAGGTCGCCCACGCGGAGGGTGCCGCGGGCCACGACCATCCAGGCCACCGGGCCGCGACCTTCGTCGCGGAAGGCTTCCAGGCAGACGCCGTCGGCCGGGGCATTCGTCGGGGCCTTCAGTTCCTTGAGTTCCGCGGTGACGAGCAGCGTTTCCAGCAGGTTGTCGATGCCCGTTCCCTGCAGCGCCGAGACGCGGATGACTTCGGTGTCGCCGCCCCATTCGACCGGGAGCAGATTCTGGTTGGCCAGGTCGGTGAGGACCTTCTGCTCATTGGCGCCGGGGAGGTCGACCTTGTTCATCGCCACGACGATCGGCGCGCCGGCGGCGCGGGCGTGAGCAATGCACTCGACGGTCTGCGGCATGACGCCGTCGTCGGCTGCGACCACGAGCACCACGATATCGGTGACGTTCGCTCCGCGGGCCCGCATTTCACCGAACGCGGCGTGACCCGGCGTATCGACGAACGTGAGCTTCTGGCCGTTGTGCTCGACCTGGTACGCCGCAATGTGCTGCGTGATGCCCCCCGCTTCGCCGCTGGCGACGTTCGCACTGCGGATCTTGTCGACGAGCGTGGTCTTGCCGTGATCGACGTGGCCGAGGACGGTGATGATGGGCGGCCGGTGCTGGATGTCGCCCAGTTCTTCATCGGGCAGCGCGAGCTGCGCTTCGATGATGTCTTCGACGGTTTCGGCACGCTTGATCGTGACGTCGACGCCCAGTTCCAGGCCGATTTCCAGCACGGTCGACTCATCGAGCGGATCGTTGATGGTGGCCATCTTCCCGGCGCGGAACATGACGCCGAGGATGTCCTTCGCCGGTCGTCCGAGTTCGGCGGAGAAGCTGCGCACCGTGGCCGGCAGCGAGACTTCCGCGGAGGTTCGCAGCTCCACGTTGCTGGAGCGGCGATGGCGCTTCACACCACGGTTGATGGTGGTGATGACCGATTCGTCGTCGCCGGGCCGGCTTTTCTGACGCTTGCGCCGGCGCTCGTCGCGCGTTTCCTGCAGTCCGACGTGGCTGCCGCGTCCGGACTTTCCGGCCCGTTCTTCTTCAAGCAGCTCGGCGGGGGTCTTCTTGGCCCCGACGTCCTTGTGCTTCTTGATGATGTCGGCCAGCGGGCTGCGCTTGTTCAGCATTTCCCGCGTGAGGGGCATGTCCGGCTTCTGGACCGGGCCTTCGTTTCGCTTGCCCGGCACCGGCGGCCGGAAGTTGGGCGTGGCGATGGCCGGGAGAACCGGGCCGCGGCGATTGCGGTCGCGATCGATCGGCGCGTCGCTCCGTTCGGGGCGTGCGTCGGGACGATCCTGCGGCTGGGGAGGCCCCTGCGACTGGTCGGGGCGGACCGGCTTCTGGGCCGGATCGCGGACCGAACCAACGGCGCGCATTTCGCGCATGCCCATGCGGCTGGACCGTCCACCGGGGGCGACATAGTCGCTGCGGTTGAGCGGGGCGATTTTGTGTTTCTCGGAATCGCCCACGGGTTCCGGCGATGCGGGGGCCGTGGGCGGCGTGGGGACGGGTGGCGCGGCAGGGGCTTCGGCGGCGGGCGCGCTGGGCGCTGCCTGCTCGCTGCTCGCTGCGGCGGGCGCCTCGGCAACAGGCGCCGGTGCGACCGGTTCGGCAGCAGGCTCTGGCGCAACGGGCTCGGCCAGTTCCTCGACGGCGACTTCCGCCGCCGGAGCGACGGGCTCGGGTTCCGGGGCCGGAGGAGCGGGTTGTTCGATCGGTTCGGGGATGGCGACATCGCCCTGAAGCTGATCGTCCGGCCCCCCTTTTCCGCGGCGGACGGGGGCGACTGCTTCCAGTGTCCGGATGGGCTTGACCTTGCCCATCCGGTCCATGACTTCATCTCGAGACAGCGTGGGCTCGGAGGGGCGCGCAGCGACTGCGGCCCCGCCCTGCTGACGGTTCTTCATGAATCCCAGGACCATGTCCCTTTCTTCAGGCGAAATGCTCGCGAGCGGGGAACTCTTCACATGGAGTCCTGCGTCGTTGCAGGCCTGGATGAGGTCCTTGCTATCGAGATTGAGCTCTTTCGCGAGTGCGAAGATCCGAATCTTCAATCGCCACTCCCCGATCGGCGGCCCATTGCGAAAGCGCTGGGCCGCGTGTTGAATGCTGCCGCAAAAACACGGCGGAATACTGGTTGAACCGGCTGAACTGCGCCTGGCCTGCAGGCGAAGATTCGACCGGACATTGAATTCTTGGCCCGGGGCAGCGCCCCGCGGGCGACCATCGCAAAGACAGTTCACCCCGCCTCTGGATTTCGCAGCGACGTCCGGTTCCGGCAAGACTCTGCCGGCCATTGCCGGAGCAATCCTGTTGCTGCGACCGGTTCGTGATCGAACCGGAAACACGCGGCGAAGGTCGCCGCGTCAGGGCGTCCCGCCCTGGCTCTTCCACCCTTCCAAAAGTCAGCTTGCCGGTTCCGCCTCCACTTGAGGTTCCGCCGCCTCCGATTCTGCCGCCTCAGGTTTTTCCGAGGCACCGGCTTCCCCGGCCTGTGCCTCGTCGCCGGCCTGGCCGTTCGCCGTCGCTGGCGGCGGAGCGGGCGCGGGCGCCGGAGCGGAGTTCAGCGACTTGCCCGTCATGCGATCGAGGGCGGCCGCCTGGGCCTCCGCCTGCTTGGCGGCCTTGTCGATCGCCTTCCGACGATCTTCTTCTTCCTCTTCGCGGAGACTTTCCCTGTCCGCAAACTCGATGATTTCTTCGCACTGCTCGTCCGTCAGCCCGCTCAGCTCCTGGAACTGATCGGGTTCGATGACTGACAGATCCGCGAAGCTGAAGAAGCCCTGCGAAACAAGCGTTTCGGCCAGTTCGTCCGTCATGTGCGGCACGGCCGAGAATGCGCTGACGCTGCGGTCGAGCTGTTCATCCAGTTCCTCGCGGGTCATCACTTCGATGTCCCAGCCGACCAGCTTGGAGCCGAGCCGCACGTTCTGCCCCCGCTTGCCGATGGCGAGCGACAGCTGGTCTTCACGCACCAGCACGATGACCCGGCCCAGCATGGGGCAAAGGATGACGTCTTCCGTTTCGGCCGGCTGCAGGGCGTTGGGAATCAGCACCTGCAGGTTGTCGTTCCAGCGGACGATGTCGATGCGTTCGCCGCCGAGCTCTTCCACGATGGTTTTGATGCGCGAGCCCCGCACGCCAACGCAGGCGCCGACCGCGTCGACGCTGTTGTCCGAGCAGCTGACCGCCACCTTCGAGCGATAGCCGGCCTCGCGGGCCAGCGAGCGAACGACGATCACCCGCTCGGCCACTTCGGGAATCTCGACCTCGAACAGCCGGCGGACGAGTTCCGGATGAATCCGCGACAGGATGACCTTGATGCGCGTGCCCGACTTCCGGACTTCCAGCACAATGCAGCGAATGCGTTCGCCGACCTTGTACGTTTCGCCGGGGATCTGTTCGCTCTTGGGAAGCAGGGCTTCGATCTTCCCGATATTGACGGACGCGGCTCCCTGATCGACGCGGGTGATGGCCCCGGTGACCATCTGCGACCGCATGTCGTTGAATTCATCGAAGAGTGCGTCGCGCTCCGCCTCGCGGATTTTCTGAATCATCACCTGCTTGGCGGTCTGGGCGGCGATTCGTCCCAGCAGGTCGCCCAGTTCATCCTTCGGCAGCGGGGAGCCGTCCAGCGAGACCGACGGTTCGCCAGTCGTGCGATTAATTCCAATCGTGACATCGCGGTCTTCGCCGTAATGTCGCTTGGCGGCGGAGAGGATGGCCTGCTCGATGCCTTCAAACACGATCTCCGGATCGACGTTCTTGTCGCGCGAGATCGTGTCGACCAGGCGGAGAACTTCCGGTCCGTTCATTATGTTGCACCGAGCTTTAGGCCAATACGTCAGTTCGCCTCCGGGTGGACCTTCCCCGCCGAAGGGCTGCCAGTTTCCTGGACGCGAAATACAGTCGCCAAAAACAAAAAAGGTGGGCTGATCCCACCGATGACGCACCGGACTGCCGGAAAACGGCCGTGAAAAAACGCCGTCAGAGCGCATTCTTCACCAGCTGTTGAAACCGACGGTGTGTGATCGAAACTGCTTACATCAGCAACCTCGGTAGCGACGTCGCTGCCAGGCAGCCGCCGACATGGCTCACGAAAGCCATGCCCCGAACTGCGTTTCGAACCCCCGGCACGAACGCCAATCGACCGCCGAAACTCATCATTTCGACGCCCGATTTACTGCCAAAACGGATCGAAGGAGGGACGCTCCACCCGATCCGCGTCGACAATCGTGGACGCTTGCGTGTCGGAGGATACGTTCAACAGAGCCGAAAGTCAACGAACGCCGGACCGGCGACAGAGCCGGCGTACATCTCGAACGTTGCCGGACTTGCGGACTCCACGGTCGGTTGGGGGTCGCCCCGCTGAGCCGGATCTTGAGAAAACCTCAAATTAATGAGTGCTCCCCTCCGGACCTGTCGGGTGGGCCAGTCTCCCTGGCCGCTCTCAGCCCGCTGGCCAGGTCGCAGGACTGGGGCGCCGGTGGGCAGGCTTACCGGCACGGCGTCTACTCAATCGACAGCTTCCGCCGATAAACCGTATTGCCGTTGGTGACGTACAGCGAGGCATGCCCCGGCCCCGCGAGAACGCAACTGGTCAGCGGCTGGGCCTCGTTCGGTTTCGGAAGGACGCCGCACTGCCGGCCCGTCGGGTCGAAAATCTGGACCCCGAGGGCGGAGGTGACGTAGTACCGGCCCGCCTTGTCGACCGACATCCCATCGCCGCGGGAGGCCTTCTGATACGGGGGCGGTTCGTTGAACTTGAACTCGCCTTGGGGGTCGATCGGCAGCCGCAGCGTCATCGTCGGCATGTTGGCGTCGAGCGTTCCGTCCGGGTTCACGCGGAACGTCCAGACGTTTTCGCCTCCCGATTCCGAGACGGCCAGCGTGCCGCCATCGTTGGAGAGGGCAATGCCGTTGGGGCGGTTGATGCCGGTGGCGGCGATCCCCTTTTCGCCCGTTTTGATGTTGATGCTCGTGACCCGCTGGTCCTTCGTTTCGGTGATGTAGATCACTCCATCAGCGGAGACGGCCAGGTCGTTGGGCGTCACGCCGGTGGCGATCTCTTTCACGGCGCCCGTTTTTGGATCGAGCGAAATGACGCGGGATTTCGCCCCCTGGCAGCCGTACAGCAGTCCGTCGGGACCAAACTTCAGCCCGCTGATGGATTCTTTGGCGATTTCGGTTTTCGTCCCATCGGTCGCTGACACCTTATAAACAGCCGGGGCCTTCATGTCGGAGAAGTAGAAGTTGCCCTCGGCATCGGCACAGGGGGCGTCAGCGAAGCCCAGTCCATCGGCGACGACTTCCCACGACTGACCGGGGATCAGGAGCTTCAGCAGCGTCATGTCGCCCCGCAGGTCACCTTTGGTGTCGACGACCGGTTGGTGCTTCTCCGTTCGCCACAGCCATTTCAGCGCTTCGGGGAATTGTTTGCCGCCGTAGTCGGCGTTGTGGCCGCCCCCTTCGGCCCAGTCGAACCGCACGTCGTAGCCCATGTAGGCGAGGGCCTTGTGCATCTGCTGGTTCGCTAGCGGCCAATGACCAAACGGGTTGTCGAGGTCGCCGCTGGTATCGGCCATGTAGACGCGCAGCGGTTTCGGCTCGGTTTTGCGGATGAGCGACGGATAGATGTTGCCGCCGCGGAGGTTCACGAAGCTGCCGACGTTGGTGAGCACCTTGCGGAACGCCTCCGGCCGCTCCCAGGCGACGGTGAAGGCGCAGATGCCCCCCGAGCTCGAGCCGCAGATGGCCCGCATGTCGGGGTCTTTGGAAATGTTGTACTTCTTCTCGACCTCGGGCAGGATCTCTTCGAGCAGGAAGCGGGCGTAGCGATCACCGAGGCTGTCGTATTCAAAGCCGCGATTGGTGGGTTTTGCCTTGGGGTCGGGGTTCTTCGAGCGGTCGTGGCCCGGGTTGATGAAGACGGCGATTGTGGGGGGCATGTCTCCGCGGGCGATCAGGTTGTCAAACACGACGGGGACGCGCCAGCGGCCTTTCGGGTTGCGGTACCCGGCTCCATCCTGGAACACCATCAGCGCCGCGGGCGTTTCCTGGCGGTACTGGGCCGGCACATAGATCGACCAGTCACGGGTCGTGCCGGGGAAGATCTTCGATTCCCATTTCGGCATGTCTTCAATCGTGCCATGCGGAACGTCGCTTCGTTCGACGGCGTCCGGATGCGGCTGCCACTCTTCCTTCTTCGCGACCATCGGCAATTTCGTGACCGTCGGCTGATCGGACCACAGCCAGCGCAGGGCGTCCGGGAACACTTCGCCCGCTGCAGCGCCGCTGTGGCCCCCTTCGGTCATGACGAACTTGTAGTTGTACCCGGCGAAGTTGAGAGCGGCCGCCAGGTCCTGGTTGGCGAGGGGCCAGTCGCCAAAGAGGTTGTTCAGGTCGTCCTTTCCTTCCTGCAGGTAGACCTTGATGGGCTTGGGCTTGTCCTTCGTTTTACGGACTAGACCGGGATACGCCCAGCCGCCGCGGATATTGGTGAAGCTGCCGATGTGGCTGAGCACCTTGCCGAACTGCTCGGGCTTTTCCCAGGCGACGGTGAACGCACAGATGCCGCCGGAAGAGATGCCGCAGACCGCCCGGTCTTTGGCGTCGCTTGAAACGTTCAGCCCCTTGAGGGCGACCGGCAGGAATTCCTCGACGAGAAACCGGGCGTAGCGGTCGCCCAGGGAGTCGTATTCGAACGAGCGATTGCTGCGGTCCTTCGCACCGGGCTTGGTGGCGGGAATTGTGCCAGGGTTCACGAAGACGGCGATGGTGACCGGCAGTTCCCGTTTGTGGATCAGGTTGTCGAAGACGATTGGCACGCGGAACGGGCCATCGGGTTTGGCGTAGTTCTGGCCGTCCATGAAGACCATCAGGCTGGCCGGTTTCTCGGGCGAGTACTGGGCCGGCACGTAAACGCTGTAGTCGCGGCGGGTCCCCGGGAAGATCTGGCTGCTTTCAAAAACGCCGCTCGTGATTTTTCCGGCGGGCACGCCGGCCTGTTTCTGGCGGTCGGGCGACGCGGACGCCGGCGACTGCGCGTGAACCAATGACGAGGTCGCGAAAAAAACCGCGAGCAACAGCAGCACGAACCGATTCATGAGAGGAGCGCTCCCGCAGCGTGGCCGTGAATAGATGGAGTTCGTCGCGCACGCAGTGGGGCGTGCCCGAACAGGCAGATCATGGTCGTGGCGATTCGGGTTCGCAAGCACCTCGCTTCAAGGGGGGGATCGATGGCCATGGGTGTTCCGGATCAAGAAGGCTGCCGAACTTCTCACACCGGCGGCGATCCTCGACGCGGGCGAGTTCAAACGGCATGATCGCCAGCCAGCCCTGCCCGTTGCGACCCCGCCATCGAACTTGCGGGTCTCAACACATTCCCCCCGAGATCCCGCCCGACGCCCCACTCAACCGGAGCACTGCAGATGTCATTCGTCTGGCTGTTCGCGATCCTGCTTGCTGACCCGGCCAGCGGAACTCCGGTCCCGCAGCGTGAGTTGTTCGTGGACACGCATCTCATCGAGACGCTGGAGGGAGCGGCACTGACGCTGGCGGAACCTCGCGACGAAGGGAGCGTGCTGCAGTTCGACCGCCCCTGGGAAGGCCTGTTCAGCGGATATGCGACAGTCATCCGCGACGGCGACCTGCTGCGGCTGTACTACCGCGGACATTCCGGCGACAGCGGCGACGGCAGCCCGACGGAAGTCACCTGCTATGCCGAATCGCACGATGGCCGAACCTGGACCAAGCCCGACATTGGTCAGTTCACGGTGCATGGCACGAACGAGAACAACGTGGTGCTGTCGAACGCCGCCCCGGTGACGCACAACTTCTGCCCGTTCCTCGATCGCAACCCGGCCGCCCTGCCCGATCAGAAGTTCAAGGCGATTGGCGGCATCGCTCGCAGCGGGCTGATGGCGTATGTCTCAGCGGACGGTGTGACCTGGAAGAAACTGCAGGAGGCACCGGTCTATCAGGAGAAAGGCTGGGTGTTCGATTCGCAGAACGTCCCGTTCTGGTCGGAGACGGAGAACTGTTATGTCCTGTATTACCGGCGTGCCGCAGCAAAGCAGCGGGCGATTGCCCGCACCACCTCGCCCGATTTCGTGAACTGGTCGCCGCCGGTGCAGATGACCTACAGCGACACGGGGACGGGCGTTCCCAGCCATCAGCTGTATACGAATCAGACGCAGCCCTACTTCCGTGCGCCGCAGATCTACCTGGCGACGGCCGCGCGGTTCATGCAGAAGCGGCAGGTGATTACGCCCGAACAGGCGGCCGAGATCAATGTCCATCCGAAGTACTTTCAGGACACGTCCGACGCCGTCCTGCTGACGTCGCGCGGCGGAGACCGTTACGACCGGACGCTGATGGGCGCCCTCATTCGCCCCGGCATCGGCGCCCGGAACTGGGTGTCGCGCACGAACTATCCGGCGCTCAACATCGTGCAGACCGGGCCGACGGAGATGTCGCTGTACGTCAACCAGGACTACGGCCAGCCGACCGCGCATCTGCATCGCTACTCGTTCCGGCTGGATGGCCTGGCTTCGGTGAAAGCTCCGCTGTCGGGCGGAACGCTCGTAACGAAGCCGATCACCCTTTCGGGCCAGCCGCTGGCGCTGAACTTCGCGACCTCCGCGGCGGGGGGCATTCGCGTGGAGGTTCAGGACGAAGCGGGCGCGGCAATTTCGGGGTTCGCGCTGGATGACTGCGTGGAAGTGATTGGCAATGAAATCTCCAGGCCGGTGGCGTGGACGTCGGCGGATGTGAAGTCGCTGGCCGGCCGGCGAGTGCGTTTGAAGTTCGCGCTGACGGATGCTGATCTGTATGCGATCGAGTATTGAAGAAGATGTCCCGTTCGCTGTTCCTGCCCCATCGTCCCCTGCCTGCTGCGAGGATCTCTCCATGCTGCGACGAAGCGCCCACCTGCTCCTCCTGTTGACCGCTGCATGCCTGTCGCCGGCTGGCGTGCAGGCAGCCGAACCCGCCCAGGCCGAGATCGTCAGTGTGCAGAAGATCTGGGACGCGGCGCCGCACAATGCGTTTACCGACCTGATTTTGAAGGATGGAGAATGGTTCTGCGTGTTCCGTGAGGGACAGGGACATGTATCGCCCGATGGCGCTCTGCAGGTGCTGACCAGTCCCGACGGGAAAGACTGGACCTCGGCGGCACGCATCACTGCTGCCGATTCCGACCTGCGCGACGCGAAGATCTGCCTGGCCCCTGGCAACCGCCTGATGCTGTGCGGAGCGGGCGCGCTGCACACACGCATTGATGGCAAGAAGCATCAGTCATATGTCTGGTACTCGGACGACGGTCGCAACTGGGGCGATGCGATTCCCGTCGGAGACCTCGGGTTCTGGCTGTGGCGCGTCACCTGGCATGACGACATCGCCTACGCCGTTGGCTACGCAACGGGCGATCAGGAGCGATCCACCCGGCTGTACCGCAGCCTGGACGGCAAGACGTTCGAACCGCTGGTCCCCACGCTGACCAGCGAGGGATATCCGAATGAATCGTCGCTGCTGTTTCAGAAGAATGGCGCTGCGCTCTGCCTGATTCGCCGGGACGACAAGGAAGCGCCGGCCGCCCTGCTGGGGACGGCCTCGGCCCCGTACACCGACTGGACGTTTCGCAGCCTGGGAACGCGCGTCGGCGGCCCGCAGTTGATCGAGGTTCCGGATGGACGGATCGTCGTCAGCGGACGGGACTATGTTGGCAAGGCCAAGACGAGCCTGTGGTTCCTCGAACCAACGACCGCAAAGCTGACGATGATCGCCACCCTCCCGTCCGGCGGCGACACGAGCTATCCCGGCCTCGTCTTCCATGACGGGCTGCTGTGGGTCAGCTATTACTCCTCGCACGAAGGCAAGACGAGCATCTACCTCGCGAAGGTGAAGCTGCCGCCGCAGGAGTAAGGGACGCTCGTTCCAGACCGGAAACGGAAGAGGACTCTGCATGCGACCGATGTTCGACGCCCACCTCGACCTCGCCTGGTGCGCCTTGGGGTGGAACCGCGACCTTGCACTGCCGCTCGACGAACTGCGCCAGGTCGAGGCCCATCTCACCGACCATCCCGCCCGCGGGCATGGCACGGTCAGCCTGCCGGAAATGCGGCGGGCCGGCATCGGCGTCTGCCTGTCGACGGTGCTGTCGCGCTCCAAGCCCGAAGCGATCCCGGTGACGGCCGGCGACCGGCGCAGTCTCGATTCACGCAACCAGACGATTGCGGCGGCAGTCGGTCAGGGACAACTGGCCTACTACAGCCTCATGGAGCAGCAGGGACAGGTGCGGCTGATCCGGACTTCGCGGGAACTGTCGGACCACTGGGCCGCCTGGACGGCGGCCCCCGACACCACTCCGCTGGGAATCATCCTCGCGATGGAAGGGGCCGACCCGATCGTCGAGCCGGCCCGCGCGGCCGACTGGTGGGCCCAGGGACTGCGCTGCTGCGGCCTTGCGCATTATGGCCCGCATCCCTACGCCGCTGGCACGGGGCATCAGGGCCCGGTGACGCCCCTCGGCCGGGAGATGCTGAAAGAGTTCCAGAAGCTGGGGATGATTGTCGACCTGACGCATACCAACGAGCCTGGGTTCTTTGAAGTGTTCGACCTGTTCGATGGCCCGGTGCACTCCAGCCACAACATGTGTCGCAGCCTGGTTCCGGGGGATCGTCAGTTCTCGGACGAGCAACTGAAAAAGCTGATCGAGCGCGATGCCGTCATCGGCATGGCGCTCGATGCCTGGATGATCGTGCCTGGTTGGGTGCGCGGCGTGACGCAACCGTCCGCCGCGTCGTTGACGCATGTGGTCGACCATATCGACCACATCTGTCAGCTCGCCGGGAACACTCGGCATGTCGGAATCGGCAGCGATCTGGATGGCGGGTTCGGCACCGAGCAGACGCCGCACGACCTCAATTCGATCGCCGACCTGCAGAAGCTGGATGGTTTGCTCGCCGCGCGCGGTTACTCGGACGCCGACATTGAGGGCATCTTCTTCGGCAACTGGTTGCGGTTCTTCAAGGCGGCGCTGCCGAAGGGATGATCGGCGGGCTTCCTGTCATCCTGAAGATCACCGTCCGCCGGGCCGGCGGTAGATCGGGGCACCCTCGTCAGCCGGCAGCGCTGCGCCCGGCGGCGGGGCCAGCCAGATGTCGTGCGCCTCATCGTCCTGGTCGCTGGACGGCCCCTGAATGTGGGCGTTGCGCTGCGGGATGACCTCGATGGCGAAGATTTCCTCGACGCCAGAGAAGAACTGGAACGCGGCGATCGAACGACCAGTGCGCAGGTCGACGACGGCGACGCCGCATTTGAGGTTCTCGCGGTCTTCGGCGATGGGGACGCCGCCGAAGATGGAGGTTTCCCGAATTCTGGAGAGTCCGACGAAGGCGAACTGCCCGGCCAACGCCAGTCCGCGGGTGTAGCCGGGCACAGTTTCGACCACTTCGAACCGCCCGGACGCCTGATCGACGGTCCCGAACTGTCCGCAACCGGAGTTCAGGACCCACAGCTTGCCATCGTGAATGCGGGGAGAATGCGGCATCGACAGACCGCGGGCGACCGTCTGTCCGGAGGGGACATCGATGATGCAGCCCGAGGTGGCCTTGGTGGGACGCCAGCCGGCGGGTTCGTCCGACTCGGCCATGGCGGTGACGAATTTCGGCAGGCCATCGAGCATGGCGAGTCCGTTGAGGTGGCAGCGGTCCTGGGCCTGGAGTTCGGAAATGAAGGGTGGCTGCCAGCGGGGGACGAAGCTGTAGTCTTCGTGAAGGGTGCACAGGGATGAGAAGAGGGAGTTGACGATCCACAGGCCGTCGCGTCCCCAGGCGAGTTCATGTCCATGAACATTGCCTGTATAGAAACTGAAGCGCGGCAGCCAGCAGCCGTCGCGCGTGCCGTGCGGCGTCATGCGGGGGCCGAGTTCCGGGGCCGATTTCAGAAAGTGAATCTGGCGTCGGGTGCCGATGGCGATGCGAGACTGATCGACGGCCAGTCCCATGGCGCGATCAAAATGGCAGTGGGAGACGGTGATCTGGCCGGCATGGGAACCGATGGCGAGAACCTGCCCCGCCTGATAGGTGGAGACCAGGATGGTGACGCCGGCGAACTGCAGGATTTCCGGGAGCAGGGGGGTGTGATCGCATCGGACGGCAATGCGCGGGGACGAGGCCTGCGGAGCCGGGATTTTTTCGTCCGCGGGGGGAATAGCATCTGGACTGCCCTCAGTGGCCATGCAAATGATCTCAGTCTGTGCGTAGCGGCGGGTATTTCCGGCGAACACGGAGGTCGCTGTGTGAGGTGAGAGGACGGGATTCTGTGCAGAATGCCGGAACTCTCAGGCGGTTGGTGGTGTTGTTGGTTGGAGTCGCCAGTCGCGGGAACGCGGGACCGAGTTCATTGAGCGCTGTTGGTTCGCGTCTGGTTAGTTGGTCAGCGTCGGTTGCACGGAGTCTACGAACAAATCACAATCCGGGTCACTCTCACAGACGCTTTGGCCAATGCGGACCATGTCCGGGGCGTTTGTGATGGCGGGCCTCTCGTCGATCTGCACCTATCGAGAAGCGATGTCGACACATCGTTGTCGGCGTCTGTGTGATTGAACATCAGTCGTGGCGATCTGTCATGTTCAGTCAGTGGTGTGTGGGTCTCCCGTTGTGATGTGTTCCTGGACAACGCTGTCCGAACGGTTTTCGTATTGAATTCACTTCTTGTGTCGGTCGGAGCGCGCGATGGTTCCTTTTCGGATGGTGAGCTGGATTCAGCGGTCACTCGGTCTTCGTCCCCGGTTCCGCCGCCTCCGTCGCCGGAAGATCGCCGGGCTGAACCACGGCGCGATGTCGGCCCGCGTCGCCCCCCTGGAAGTCCGCATCCTGCCCTCGGCGGTGACCAGCGTGTCCGACCTCAATGGCGACACGGACTTTCAGAACGATTCGTCGCATCCGCGTGAGTTCACCACGATCGGGAACCTGACATTCTTCACCTACAACTCGCAGGTGTCGAACAAGCCGCTTCTGGCGTTTACCGACTCGACGACCGGCATCACAACGATTCTTCCGGACCAGACCAACTTCCGGTTCTCGCCGAACACGCAGATCAGCGAACTGACGGTTTTCCAGGGCAAGCTGTACTTTGTCGCCTCCGACGGCAATCCGTCGATGGCCCTGGGCAAGGAACTCTGGTCGCTGGATCCGGCTTCGATCAACGCCGCCACGGGGTTCGCCACGTTCACCTGCATTACCGACTTTGACGGAGTGCATGGGACGACCGTCGATATCAATGGCACGATCAAGAATGCCATCAACGGGCGTCAGACGCTAACGGACGGCACGACGACCGGCGGTTCCAAAAACGAAGGCAGCGATCCGGCGCAGCTGACTGTTTCCGGCGGCAAGCTGTACTTCACCGCCACCGACGATCTCTCCGGGCAGGGTGGGAACCGCGAGCTGTATTTCTTCGATGGCACGAAGGTGCAGCTGGTTAAGGACATCAACACCAACCCGATTTTCCTTTCAGCTTCCTCCACTCCGCTGCAACTGACGGATGCCGGCGGACTGCTCTATTTCACGGCCGTCGACACGGTGAACAACGGCCGGGAACTCTGGCGGACTGACGGCACCGCTGCCGGCACGTTCATGCTGGCGAACATCAAGCCGAACGGCGACGGCGACGTTTCCGAAATCACCCCGGCCAACGGGACGAGTGTGTTCTTTAGCGCCAACAACGGGGCTGTCGGCAATGAGCTGTGGTTCTCCGACGGCACGTCGGCGGGCACGCGGCTAGTGAAAGACATTCAGGGCCCGATCAGCGGAGTCAACCAGGGCTCGAACCCGACCTCAATGCTGTGGGTGAATGGCACCCTGTACTTTGCCGCGGACGACGGCATTGTCGGCAAGGAACTGTGGAAGAGCGACGGAACCGATGCGGGGACCGTGCTGGTGCGGGACATTGCCCAGACCGGTCCGAACGGCACGTTCGACGTCAAGCAGAACTCGACCCCCCACAATCTCACGCTCGTCAACGGCCTGATTTACTTCTCGGCAAACGATGGCCGGGAGGGCTTTGAGCTGTGGAGGACTGACGGTTCCGCGGCCGGAACGCAGATCGTGAGCCTGGCCAGCGATCCCTCGCCTGTCCCGGGCCATCCGTTCGCAGGGATCAACCGGGGCCTGACGTCGTCCGGCGACTCAACGGGGGGCAGCTACCCGGGCAGCCTGCTGAACGTGAATGGCACGCTGTACTTCATCGCCACGAACGTCTACGACCAGAACGGTCAGACGAATTTCGAGTTGTGGCGCGTCAACTCCGCCACTGGGCTCATTGAGAAGGCCGGCGCTGAAATCAATCAGCTGTCGAACGTCTGGCAGAGCCAGTTCGACATTCCTGACCAGCAGCAGGACTTTACCTACGCCAAGTCGATGGCCGACGCGTTCCACCCGACGGTAGCGATTCCAGATGCCAGTCCAACCGGGTTCCGAAAAGGCGCCTCCAACAACCAGTTGTTCCTCGGTCCAGCCGGACTCATCTACTTCGCGGCCGACAATGCGGCTAACGGAACCAAGGTCAATGCGCTGGGCGAGTACCTGCCGAATTTTGAGCCCTGGCGGTTCAACACTGCGACGCAGACGGCGAGCCTCGTCAAAGACATGACGGTGCAGTCGCTGCTTTCGATGAATCCGTTCGGGTTCACGACCACCACGGTCATTGTCCCCAGCCCCGCCACCGGCGGTCAGGTGGTGCGGACGCGTACGTTCTTCTTCTTCACCGACACCCGGCTGTCGTCCAAGACGATCGGCATGGGGTACTTCGATGGCGAGACCGGACAGGTCGTCGACAGCGGACTGCGGTTCGACAGCATCGGGACAAACCAGCGCCCGGATCCACAGGTCTTCGGCAACTTCATCCTGTTCACCGCCAACGGGCGGGAGGTGTGGCGAACGAACGGCACGTTGACCGGAACCGATGTGGTCGCGACGGCAGACGTCTCCATCGATCTGCTGACCGTCTCCGGAACCCGTTACTTCTACTATGGCGTCAACGTCACCTATTCGGGCAACACGCCCTCCTTCAATGGCGAAATCTGGAGCGGAACAGGCAACGTTCCGGCGACCCTCGTCCAGGAAATCGCCCCGACGGTCAACGCCAACAACCGCAGCACCAACACCCTGTTCATCACGCCCGCGGGCGGCAATTCGGTGTGGTTCAACGCCGACGACTCCGGCGCTACGAACAACGGCAGCAGAAACGTGCTCTGGATCAGCAACGGCCTGACCACCGGCACTCCGGTCGGCACGCGAATCGTGGTTTCGGCAGCCGCCGCCGGCGCTACGAATCCAACCGGGCCGCAGGGGCCCCGCAACCCGTACGCGGCCGCCAGCACGCCGAACGTCGTCTACTTTGCGGCCGGGATCACGCTGTACCGCTCCAGCATCGGCGCCGATCAGGCAGGCACGGACCTGAATACGTTTGCGATTACCCCGGCTCTGGGCACCATCAGCAACATCACGGTCGTCACCAACGGCGTGTTCTTCGTCGTCAACGGAAACAGCCTGTATTTCAGCGATGGCATCAATCCGGCGAATACCGTGTTTGTCGGCAACTTTGCCGCCTCCGACTTCCGTGCGATCGGAAACCGGCTTTATTTTGTCGATGGCGGTTCCGAACTCTACAGCGTTGATGTCACGCCGCCGGTCCCGCCGGTGCCCGGGCCTGCGGCCCCCGCGACGCCCGGCCCAGTCACGCTTGTCAATCAGCTGACAGCGCTGACCAACATCAATTCCTTGATCCTGACGGGAACACGGCTGTATTTCAGCGCCCAATCGGCAGCAGGCGGACAGGAATTGTGGACCAGCCTGGCTGGCGCCGAACCGACTCAGGTCACGGACATCCAGGCCGGCCCGGCAGACTCGCTGAACGTGCCGGGCAGCCCGCACTCGCGAATTGGAATCGGGAATGGAAGGGTCTTCTTCGGGGCAAACGAATTGTCCGTCGGCGAAGTCCTCAATTCCGTTCCGATCGGCGGCAACACGCTCGATCCCACGCTCCGCGATGTCATCCGGCCGACAACGGCCGATTCGAACGCTCGCGACTTCATCGTTCTGGACGTGGACACCTTCGGCAGCGGCTTCCAGCCGGCGGTGTTCTTCTTCAGCGATGTCGGGCCGATGCGCAGCGTGCTGTCGAGAATCGCCACCGACCCGTCGAGCCCGTCCGGGCTGGTGAACCTGACTAACATCGCCGCTTTCAAAGACTGGAACCGGTCATTTTACGACGACTACACGGCCGCGAACTCGCAAATCGATGTGCCGTCGCCGTATCTGCCGGGCAGCGAATACCTTCCCTCGAACAACGGCAACGGCATTTTTAAGGCGGGTGGCACGGCTACTGCCAACTTCGGCGGATACCTGGGCACGCAGTTCCTGTTCTTTGGAGCCCAGACATCGCTGCGGACCACCGGCGATCCGTCCTTCTACTATTCGTCTGAACTCTACGTCCTGGATTCCAGAACCAATCTCAACCCGGTGCGGATCGGCGACATCCGTGTCGCCGCGCCGGGCGTCCAGGGCAACGCCAAGCCTGGGTATCTGACGAGCATCGGCAACAATGCGGATGGCAACTCCACGTTCGTCCTGTTCGCCGCCAGCAGCGGCGCAACCAATGGCGCCCTGTGGCGGGTGACGACGACCAACGCCCAGCCGGGCACCTGGACGCCGACCCAGATTTCCGACGCCCAGAATCCGCGATTCCTGCAGTCGCTGGGCGGCGGACAAACCACGGGCGGCAGGATCTACTTCACCGCGGGGCCGGAGAACGCCCGCACCGCCTGGGTCACTGACGGTACGACCACGACGCAACTGAGCACTGCGATCGTCGATGAATCGGCAGGTGACGGGAATATCTTCGGGTTCTCGAACGGCATGGTCTACTTCTCGGCCCGCGAGCCGGGGAACAACACAAACTTCGAACTCTATCAGACCGTCCATGCTACCGGCGCGACTGCCCTGCTGAAGGACATCAACGTCGGCATCGGCGGCTCGCGCCCGGGCAACTTCACGGATGTCAACGGCGTGATGTATTTCGCGGCGAATGACGGCGTGCATGGATTCGAACTCTGGAAGACCGATGGCACCGCCGCCGGGACCGTCATGGTCCAGGACATCGAACCTGGCGCCGCCGGCTCCAATCCTGGCGTCGTAATCTCCACTCGGACCGCAACCGATCTGGCTGGCAATACAACGGTCACTCCGGTCTACACCTATCAGGGCTTTGTCGTCGCGAATACCAGGCCGGACGAATTCGGCGTAACCAACGCCGGTTTCAACCCGGCGAATCCCCAGAACCCGTCGAAGCCGAATTCGGGAGACGACAACGGCACGCCGACGCTGCTGTTCGCTGCCACGACCACTCAGTACGGTCGCGAGTTGTGGCAGGTCGCATCGAACACGTTCAGCATCATCATCAACGGCGTCACATACAGCGGAACGAAAGACGTTCCGCAGATCGTCAAGGATCTGGCCCCCGGCTCGCGGTCCTCGAACCCCAATAACCTGACGGCCATCGACGGGACGGTGTACTTCTCGGCTGATGACGGCCTCAGCGGCGATACGCTGTGGCAGTCGATCGGGGTCGATCAGCTCACCGGAAACACGCTGACCCGCAAGATGCTGGATGACGCCGACATCCTGTCCGGCAATTCCGCACTGGTGAACGGCATCCGAAATCCGGACAACTTCATCCTGCTGACGACCAACAACAAGACGATCAACAGGTTGATATTCACCGCGGCCAATGATCTCGGGAAGACCGAGCTGTACCAGCTTAACATCAACCACACGCCCACGGCCTTGAACCTGTCGACAAACGCGGTTCCCGAGAACCAGCCGCAAGGCACGGTGGTCGGCACGCTGGTGACGACCGATCCGGACTTTGGCGACTCGTTCCAGTACCAGTTTGTGACGGGATCGGGAGACACCGACAACGGAATGTTCCAGATTGTCGGCACGTCTCTGCAGATCAAACAGCCGCTCGATTTCGAAGACAAGAACAGCTACACGGTTCGCATCCGGACCACGGATCAGCGCGGCCAGTTCTACGAGCGGGCGTTCACGATCAACGTCTCCGATGTCAATGAGGCCCCGACGGATCTGAAGTTTGTTGATCCGATCACCGGACTCGACCTTGCCGACGACACGGCCCGGATCGACGAGGTGCCCTCGCTCGCGCCGGCCGATCCGCCGCCCACGACGCAGGACATCCTGCTGGCCGACCTGGCCCCCGTCGGCGACGATGCAATTACCGCGAACAACGTGTTTTCGATCGTCCCCGGGCAGCTCGACGCCGATGCATTCGCGGTCGACAAGCGGAATGGCCTGAACTACCAGATCTTCCTCAAAGCCGGCGCGGTGCTGAACTTTGAAGTGAAGGGGGAGTACAAGGTCAATGTCCAGATTCTGGATCCGACCGTGGCCGGCATGACTCCAGTCGTCCGTACTTTCACGCTGATCCTGAACGATCTCAACGAGTCGCCGATCGGTCCGCTGAGCGATTCCGACCCGACGGCGAATGTGAACATCGACGGCGTGGATTATAACGGCGCCGTCAACGAAAACTCGCCAGCTGGCACCTCCGTTGGAATCACCGCCCTGGCGATCGATCCCGACACGCAGTTAAATCCCGTCAGCTATACGTTGCTGAATAATGCCGGCGGTCGGTTCCAGATCAATCCGACGACCGGCGTGGTGTCGGTGCTCAACGGGTTGCTGCTCGATTATGAGTCGGCCACTGAGCACACGATCATCGTTCGTGCCGACAGCACCGATGGGACATTCAGCACCGCGACCTTCATTATTCGCGTGAATGATGTCAACGAGTTTGCAACCACGCCGATCATCGACACCAATCCGGCAGCGAACTCAGTCCTTGAGAACGCACCGAACGGAACCGTGGTGGGGCTCACCGCATTCGCGGTTGACCTCGACGGCTCCAACAACGCCATCACCTACTCGCTGATTTCCGACGCGGGAGGACGCTTCGCGATTGACCCGGTGACGGGCGTGGTGACGGTGGCCAATGGGGCCCTCATTGATCGCGAGCAGACTCACGCCTGGAGCATCGACATCCGGGCGACCAGTCAGGATGGCTCATTCAGCCGGCGGCCGTTCACCATCTTCATCGAAGACGTGAACGAGTTTGCCGTCGGCCCGATCAACGACATCGACCCGGCCGAGAACACGGTGCTGGAGAACTCCCCGAACGGCACCCCGGTCGGCATCACCGCCCGGGCCGTCGATGCGGACGCCACCAACAACGTGGTGACCTATTCGCTGACGTCGAACGCCGGCGGACGGTTCGCCATCAACCCGACAACCGGGGTGATCTTCGTCGCCAACGGGGCGCTGCTCGATCGCGAACAGGCGGCCGCCTGGAGCGTCAACGTGCTGGCGACCAGCCAGGACGGTTCGACCAGCCAGCGTGCCTTCACCATCTTCATCGGAGACGTGAACGAGTTCGCGGTCGGCCCGGTGACGGACGTGAACACCGCGCTGAATGCCGTGAACGAGAACGCGCCGAATGGAACGCTGGTGGGCATTACGGCCCGGGCGATCGACGGCGACGCCACAGCGGTCGTGACCTACGCCCTGCTGAATAACGCCGGCGGACGGTTCGCCATCAACCCGACAACGGGCGTGGTGACCGTCGCGAACGGCAGCCTGCTCGACCGGGAGGCGGCCGCTTCGCACAGCATTGTGGTGCAGGCGACCAGCAACGACGGCTCCACCTCGCAGCAGACGTTCACCATTGCCGTGAACGATGTGAACGAGTTCGCCGTCGGGCCGATCACGAACGTGTTCAGCCCCGCCAACGCCAGCAGCGTGACGATTGCCGAGCATTCGCCCATCGGCTTCCAGGTCGGCATTACCGCGAATGCGGTCGACCTCGACGCCACGAACAACCGGATCACCTACAGCCTGCCGAACAGTGCGGGCGGCCGCTTCGCCATCAACCCGCTCACAGGGGTGGTGACGGTCGCGAACTCGGCGCTGATCGACCGGGAAGCGACGGAAGCCTTCATGATTACGGTCCAGGCACAAAGCCAGGACGGATCGATCTCGACCCGGAACTTCACGATCTTCCTGACGGACATCAACGACAACCCGGTCTCGCAGATTGTCGATACGAATCCGGCGGTCAACCAGGTTCCCGAAATGTCGCCGACCGGCACGCTGGTGGGCATCACGGCGTTCGCGACCGATCCGGACGTGTCGAACATCGGCCTGCCGATGATTTACACCCTGCAGGACACCTCCGGCGGGCGCTACAAGATCGACCCGATCACCGGCGTGGTGATGGTCGACGACGGGACGCTGATCGATTACGAGAAGGGGACGACAAACACGATCATCGTGAGGGCCACGGCGCCGGACGGATCGTTCAACACGCAGACGTTCACGATCAACGTGCTGGACGTGTACGAAGCGCCGGTGCTGACCATCTCGAACAACACCGTGGCGGAGAACATGCCGGTGGGCACGGCGGTCGGCATCTTTGGCGTGGAGAACGCCACGCCGACATCGCCGGTTTACCGTCTTGTTTCCGGTGCCGGCTCGACCAACAACTCGAGCTTCCAGATTGTCAACAACCAGCTGCGAACGAGGTCGTCGTTCAACTTCGAGGCGAAGTCGAGCTACTCCGTTCGCGTGCAGGTGACTTCGGCGAACGGCGTCACGGCCACGCAGGTGTTCACAATCAACGTGACGAACGTGAACGAGGCCCCGACGAACGTGACGCTGTCCAAGTCGAGCGTCTCGCGGAGCGCCCCGATTGGAACGGTGGTGGGACTGCTCAGCGGCGTTGATCCTGACGCCGGCTCGACGTTCAACTACTCGCTGGTCCCCGGTTCGGGATCAACCGGCAACTCGCGGTTCACGATTGTGGGCAACGAACTGCGGGTGAACGGACCGCTGACCGGCTCGAGCACCAAGATTCGCGTCCGGGTGACGGATCAGGGAGGCCTCAGCTATGAGAAGACCCTGACGATCAAGTTCACCGCGTAAGTCCGCGGCGTGGGCTCCATTCCGCCAGGGCGCGGGGTGGAGCGCACTGATGGCCAAAACAGCGGAGGCCCCGGGAAACCGGGGCCTCCGCTGTTTTGTGACGTCCGCGTTCTGTGCGCGGGGCAGCCCCGCTGTTGATCCGCCGCCGGACTACCACCAGCCGGACTACCACCACACGTGGCGCTGCACGAATTCGACCACGTCGCCGAACAGCACATAGAACAGGCTGCGCTGGCCACAGTCGATCTTGGCGGTGACTTCCGCACCGATGCGTCGCCCGGGAACTTCATCCTGCCGGATGTCGGCATAGACTTCGACGATCGCCCCGACATCCTGCGACTGATTGGCGCGGGTGGCGATCGCCGCCGCGCGGACCTGGCCATGCAGGGTTGTTTCCACGGCCGTCGCCGGGACGTACTCGAGCGGCAGCGTCTGCGTGGCCGAGTTTTTCATGGCCCGCAGCAGGTGTCCCATGCGATGCTCGGGAACTTCGAGCTCAAGCCGCCATTCGCCGCTTTCGTCCATGATTTCCAGCAGCCGTTCGCCACGCTGCACCGGCCGATCGCGCAGCAGCTGTTCGACCTGGAAGGTGGCGACAGTGCCCCGGGCGGGCGAGCGGACGATCAGCCGCTCGGACCGCGCTTCAAGCACGGCCTGCTTTTCCCGCAGTCCTTCAGCTTCTGTGCGGGCGCGAATCTGCTCCCCCCGATAGCGAATCAGTTCGTCCTGCTTGCCCAGGGACGCCGCCTCATCCGCCTGGTGCCCGAGGGCGACGGCCTGCTTTTCCTTTTCGGCGGCCAGCGCCCGGGTTGAAACGATCTCCGCCTGCAGTTCCTGGTTCCTGAGGATGATGAGCGGGTCGCCGGCGTTCACCTGCTCGCCGCCGCGGACCCGGATTTCCAGGACGTCGCCATTCTCCGGTGCAAACACTTCATGCTGAATCACCGGCATCAGTCGGCCATCGGCTGTCACGCGGTAGGTCCAGGGAGTGAAGGCCAGGCCGGCGCCCGCAGCGCCCAGCCCCAGCGCGACGGCAATCGCAATGGCGAGCCGTCGTCCGCGAAACCAGCGAATGGTTCGCCCCATGGTTCGCCACAGCGGCAGCAGGAAGATGCTTTCGTGCTGCTCGGCATCGGCCACGGCCTCGGCGACGTGTGGAACAATCAGTTCCACCTTCTGCATCAGTCCCACGCGGGGGTCGGATTCGTTGGCCTGTTCGACGATCAGGCAGCCCACGACCGCCCGCTTATCGCGTTTGCGAATGGGCTGTCCGTCAGCGTCGGTTTTCGCGGTGCGACGCGGATCAACCAGGGGAATCATCAGCACCATCCGCATCCGGCTTTCGGCCAGGTAGTCGGAGAGTGGTTTTTCGAGCGGGGGCGGCAGGTCGTCGGCCGAGCCGGTGTAAACCAGCCGTTCGCCGGTCTTCATGACGCGGCGGGTCAGGTTGGTCATGGTGCGGATGAGGTTTGCCCGCTGGTGGACGTCTTCCTGACCGCTGACCGCCCGCACCTTGATCCGCTGCCCTTCGCGAATCGCCACGCTGACACGATCGCATCCGAGCAGAACCCGGCCATCGTTGGCGGCATTGGCGGCGACTTCCCGCACATCGAGCCGGCGCAGGCCATGCAGGAACCGGTCAAACTGTTCCCAGAAGCCGGCGCCAACCGGCGCGGGCTGCTGGGGATCGGCCTGGGGCGGAGCAACAGGCTGCCCCGGCGGGGCGGCTGCCGGACGCGGCGCCGGGGTGGCCGGCGCGGGGCGCGCCACCGCCTTCGAGCCGTATCCCGAGAGCATTTCGACCAGGTCGTGGAGGAAGGCTTCGTCGGTCTCGTCGGCTTCAGCGAAGATTTCGATCGCGCCGAGGCTGCGGTCGTCGCGAGCGATGGGGCCGATGGCCAGGGAATGGGGCCGGACGCTGCCCAGGTCCTGCTGGCGATTCAGCAGAACGCGGACCTTCGTCTGCTCCATCACTTCAGCAACGGCGTCCTGGTGTTCGGGGTCGACGAAGAACTGTCCGGTTTCCGAGAGTTTGCTGAGTTCGCATTCCGCGATGAGCCGCAGCCGGGAGTGGTCGTCGTACAGCCAGACGGCGGCGGCGAGAAGGCGGCCATCCCTGACGACCGTGGGGAGCAGACGGCGGAAGAAGTCGCCCGGCGCAAGCCCGCCTTCCAGCAACTGCTGGCACAGCGTGCGGATGGCGCTCAGCGTTCGTTGACGTGTCTCCAGCATTCCCGCCCCGGCCTCTTGCAAATGGCGTTGATGGCCCTCCTGCCACCTTGAACAGCGTACCGGGGATCGCCCACCGCGGCTATAGGGACTGCCTCGGTCGGGCGACTGCGAGCGTGCATCACAAACCCCGGTGGACTTGCGGCCGCCGTGACCGGAAGGACGAAGCTCTCTGCCAGCCCGACCTTCCCGGTGCGCGCCCGGCGGCAGCGGCCCGTCCGTGCTACCAGTTCAGACGCTCGACTTTGACGGTCACTTCCAGCGTGCCGCGGTCTGCCTGGCCGCCGATGAACAGGCCGGAAACCGGCATGACGCCCCGGGGGTGGTTGCTGACGCCGGTCACGACGTGCGACATCGAGGTTGGTTTGCCGATGGTGGGGTCCAGTCCGCGCCAGCCGTAGGCGGGCAGGTAAACCTCATTCCAGGCGTGCGTGGCGGCGCGGCCGGCTTCGGAGGCCGCGCAGTCGAGATAGCCGCTGGCAAACCGTGAAGCAATGCCCAGCGTTCGCGTGGCGTCCATCATCAGAGTCGCCAGGTCGCGGCACGATCCGCTTCCCAGACGCAGCGTTTCAGCGGGCGACTGCACGCCTTTTTCGGTGCGTCGCCGATACTGGATCCGGCGCTGAATCAGCTGTGCGAGCTGCAGGACCATGTCCTCGGCGTCGAGCGGCTCGGGCGGGGGAAGTTCGGCCTGCAGCCAGGCCCGGACGGCGGCGATGTCGTCCGGGTACGACGGCGCGAGGTAGGCGGAGGTCGCCGCCTGTTCGAGAGGATCGTAAACGACGGGCCAGGGGATATGCCCGCGCTCGTGTTCCCCGAGATCGGGGAACGGCGTCGAGCGCTGCACAACGACATCGCTGTAGATCTCCAGCTGGGTTGACGGCCCGAGGAAATCGACGATGACGACGTTGTTGCCGAAGACGTCGCAGGTCCAGACGCGGCGATGGGCGGGAGAGATTTCGAGAGTCATCGTCTCGACGCGCAGGTCGTGTCCTTCGCGCGGACGGATCACCAGCCGATGCCGGCCCAGTTGCACCGGCCGGGCATAGGTGTAGGTGGTTCGATGCTCGATTCGCAGACGTTTCATGACCTTCAGGAAAGCGGCGATCAGTCGGCGGCGCTGTCGGAGGTCGTTTCCAGCGCGACGGCGGCCTGGTTCAGATCAGGCCGGTCCAGCGGCACAAAGGCCTGACCTTCACCGAGCCGGCATTCGACGTTCATGGACCGGGTGGCGACGCCGCCGAAAACGCTGGCGACCGCCGCCTCCGCAGCGTCGCGTCCGCCGCCGATCCGGACAAGTCCATTCAGGGGCGCCAGCCGGGTGGCGTCAAACAACACCCAGCGTCCCCCCAGGTAGGCCTCGAACAGGGCGTGAAAATCGGGTGGGTCGAGCAGATACGAATAGCCGGTGAAATACCGGGCCGGAATGTTCAGGGCGCGACACAGCGCAATTCCCAGGTGGGCGAAGTCGCGGCAGACCCCCGTCCGCTGGATGACGGTGTCGTAGGCCGAAGTCCCCGAGTCAGTGCTGCCGGACAGGTACTCGACGTTGGCATGAATCCAGTCGACGATCGCCACCACCTTCCGGTGCGGAGTCGGCTGTTTTCCGAACAGGTCCCAGGCGAGCCGGCTGAGCTTGTCCGACTGGCAGTAGCGGCTGGGAAACAGAAACGGGATCACTTCGGCCGGAATATCGCCGACGGGCAGATCTTCCAAGGTTCTGGCCGACAGGATGTCGTGATGGCAGTCGACCGTCGCAGAGTAGGTGACGCTCAGATTCTGAAGGTCGCCTGTCTCCAGCCTGACGAAGCGGTTGTCGCTGCCGGGCACGGTGAAATTTTCCAGCGGAACGACCGGGTCGACGCCAAACTGTTCGCGGACGATCGACTGCGATTCTGTCTGCTGAACATGCACGTTCAGGATCAGCGTCGACGGAAACCGGACGGCGTACTCAAGGCGGCAGGAGACGTGGAAGAGCATGCCAGTCCGATGGTTCAGTCAGCGGTGAAGCCGTAATGGTGCGGCGGAAGGTCGAGGAGCGGCCCGGGGTGGAAGCCTGCCAATTCCACGAGGCGGCGACAATCGTCGGGCCTGAGTCGAATCTCCATGCTGGGCCCGCGGGGCGTTGCTGAATCGTAATTCCAGTGAATGACGGCGAGTACCCCCCGTTTCTTGAGAATGCGACGGGCCTCGTTCAGCAACAGCGGCGCTTCCGCGGCGTGCAGGATGTTGAACAGCATCGCGAAGTCGACGCTGCCGTCTGCCAGTCCGGAGCCCGCTTCGACAAAGTCGCGCTCAACCACGGTCAGATTGCGAAGGCCCAGGTCGCCTGCCTTGCGGCGGGTCTCGGTGACCATCTCGGCGTCGATATCGATGGCATGGACGGTCCCGCCCGCGATTTGCGCGGCCGGGATCGAGAAGGTGCCGAAGCCGCAGCCCAGATCGACGACGCACTGGCAGCCCGCTGTCAGCCCCAGACGCGTGAGGATCGCGGCCGGATCAAAAAACGATCGCCACAGCTCCTCGGGCGGCATTCCGCTTTCGCGAGTCTTCATGGCGGCGGCGGGCGTCAGGCTCCGGCTGCCTGAAGCACCCGCAACTCCTTCGGCAGCGGGAAGGTGACGTGTTCCTCGCGCGTGACGGCGTCTTCGACTGTCGCCCCGTACGTCTGCCGGAGGTGGTCGAGCACCTCCTCGACGACCACTTCCGGCGCACTGGCGCCGGCCGTCACCAGCACGTCCTGGACTCCCTCAAACCACTCCGGCCTGAGTTCGGCCTTCCCGTCAATCAGGTACGCCGGCTTCCCGATCGCCACTCCGATTTCCTGCAGACGCCGACTGTTCGAACTGTTCTGACTGCCCAGGACCAGCAGCAGGTCGACCCGGCCGATCAGCTCCTTGATGGCATCCTGCCGGTTCGTCGTCGCGTAACAGATGTCTTCCTTGGCTGGATGCTCGATCGCCGGGTAACGCTGCTCCAGCCGGCGGATCACTGTGCCGGCCTCTTCCACGCTCAGCGTGGTCTGGGTGAGGTAGGCCAGCTTGGCGTCCGGCGCGAACGGGAGCCGGTCGACATCGTCGGGCGTTTCGACCAGCGTGATGCTTTCCGGCGCTTCCCCCATCGTACCGATCACCTCATCGTGCCCTTCGTGGCCGATGAGGATGATGTTGTATCCCTCGCGGGCGTACTTGATCGCTTCGAGATGGACTTTGGTGACGAGCGGGCAGGTGGCGTCGATCGTTTGCAGCTTGCGCTCGCGGGCGGCGCGGCGGACTTCGGGCGAAACCCCGTGCGCGCTGTACAGCAGGATCGATCCGACCGGGACATCCTCAGGGCTGTCGACAAACTTCACGCCCATGCGGGTGAAGCGATCGACGACGTACCGGTTGTGGACGATTTCGTGGTAGACGTAGATGTTCGGCCCGAAGCGTTTCACGCATTCATCGAGGCAATCGATCGCCATATTGACGCCAGCACAGAATCCACGCGGACTGGCGAGAAGAATCTTCATGACGCTCACTTGCTCCGCCAGGCGATCAACGACCCGGCGGCAGACGGTGGGTTAGGGATGTTTCAGGCAGTTCTCCGCCTGAGTATAGAGACCGCAGCCGCGACGGGGATACCACAGTCTCGCGGGCGAACCCGGTGAACTCGGCCAGCGGCGGCGGGCCTTCGGCAGGGCGTTTGCACCGAGTCGCTTGCACCGGGTCGTTTGTACCGGTTGATGCTACGAGGGTGGGGGCCGGAGGCCGCTGGTCACTGGCCCGCGATGTTGCGAACGGCAGCGATATCGGTTTCCAGTTGGGCCCGCAGCGCCTCGGAGCCCTCGAATTTCCGGATGCCCCGGACCTGCTGCAGCAGCGTCACTTCCAGTTCCTGACCGTAGAGGTCGCCGCTGAAGTCGAGCAGATGGACTTCGACTTTTCGTGCGTCTTCGCCGAATGTGACATTCGGACCGATGTGAATCGCGGCCGCGCGGCGGCCGTCCGCAACAAGCGCTCTCCCGGCGTAGACCCCGTCCGGCGGCAGCAGGACGCGGATATCCCCGAGATTGGCGGTAGGGAACCCCAGCTGGCGGCCGCGCTGGGCGCCGGGGCTGACAATGCCGCTGATGGAATAGGGGCGTCCCAGCAGTTCGGCCGCCTGTTCCATTTTTCCGGCGGCGATCGCCTGGCGCACGTCGGTCGACGAGACCATCCAGCCGGTTTCATCGGCGACGGGGTCGAGCACCTGCAGGCGCACATTGTGTTGCGAGCACAGGGCGCGGAGCGTTTCGATGTTGCCGGCACGGCGATGGCCGAAATGAAAATTTGGTCCCTCAACCACGCCCAGCGCTTCCAGTTCGTCCCGGATGATGAGCTGGAAGAAGGCGTCGGGGTCGAGCTGCAGAAGATTGCGGTCGGTCGGATAGGCGATGACGCAGTCGATTCCGCATTCTTCCAGCAATGCCGCCCGCTGCGGAATGGTGGTCAGCTGCGGCGGCGTGCGGTCGGGGGCCAGAAGGACGGTGGGATGGGGGTCGAACGTCATGATGACGGCCGGCACGCCGAGTTCGCGGGCGCGGAGGGCGACCGTGCGGGCCATCATCTGGTGGCCGCGGTGCACGCCGTCGAAATTGCCAATCGAAATGACACCGCGGCGATAGGCGTCGGGGCGCTGAAAACCAGTCTGCAGGTCCATGTTGACGAACGTACGGGGGGCGGCAGGCGACGGCAACTGTCGCCCGATCGCCGCCTCGATTCGCCGTGGTCCGCAAGACGCGCATTGCTTCCCGCCGGGCAAGCCGGCATTCTACAGGTTCCGCGAACACCCGGAGCGTTTTGCAGCTCCAGGTTGATCGGCGTGACCGGCTCCTTCCTCCCATTGCGCGTCCATCCGTGCTGATCTTCGTTCTGGCCTGCTTCCTGACCGCGTTCGTCGTTTCGGCCGGGGCGACGGCCGTGATGCGGGTCATCGCTCCCCGGGTGGGGCTCATTGACAGGCCTGCGGCCCGCAAGGTTCACACCACGCCCACGCCGTTGGGCGGCGGGGTCGGAATTGTCTGCGGTTTCGTCGCGACGATGGCGGCGGCCCATCTGTCGGTATGGTTGCTCGCCACTGATCCCACCCCTCCCGAATGGATGCCGGCCTCGCTGCAGCCCCACCTGGCGGGCGTGCTGAACCGGGCTGGCCTGCTGTGGAAGCTGATCGGCGCCGGAGTGCTGCTGGCGGCGATGGGCCTCGTCGACGACCAGCGCGGCCTGTCGTGGAAAGTCCGGCTGGCCGTGCAGTTCGGCCTGGCGATGGCGCTGGTCGCGGGCGGGGTTCAGGCGACGGTGTTCGTCTCGCAGCCGTGGGTGGGGCAGATGCTCACGGTGCTGTGGATCGTGGTGCTGATCAATTCGTTCAACTTTCTCGACAACATGGACGCCCTGTCGTCGGGCATCGGGCTGATTGCCTCGCTGATGTTCGCGGTCGTGATGCTGGGCATGGTTTCGGAGCCGCGGTGGTTCGTCGGCGGAGCCCTGGTCGCGCTGGCCGGTTCGCTGGCGGGGTTTCTCTGCCACAACTGGCCGCCGGCCCGCATTTTCATGGGAGATGCAGGATCGACGTTCATCGGCCTGATGCTCGCCTGCCTTACAGTGCTGGGGACGTTCTACGACGCGGGCGTCGGTTCGCAGCATGTCATGCTGGCGCCGCTGTGCATCCTCGCCATTCCGCTGTACGACATCACCTCGGTGATTCTCATTCGCCTCTCGGAAGGGCGCAGTCCGTTTCAGCCGGACAAGAAGCACTTTTCGCATCGCCTGACGGAGCTAGGGCTCAGCAAGCGGAACGCAGTGCTGGTCGTGCATCTGGTGACGGTGACGACAGGACTGGGCGCCCTGCTGCTGTATCGACTTTCGGACTGGACGGGAGCGGCGCTCGTCGTCGCGCTGGTCGCGTGCCTGTTGGCAGTGGTGGCGATTCTGGAAACCGTGGGCCGGACGAACATCAACGGAAATGGCGGCACGGCGGCGGTCATTCCGCCGTCGGCGCCCGGGGCGGAGGGCTGACATGGCGCGCCGGCTGCGCACGACGGTCGAATCTCCGGGCGCTGACGCTGCCGGCTCGCCCGGGATGATGTCGCTCGTGGATCTGACGGGATTGGCGCTGATCGCCGTGCGCTGGTGGACTCCGACCGAAGGGACCTATCGCGGAGACACACTCTGGATTTCGCAGCTGTGGCTGGGATGGGGCGTGTTGGCGGCGTGGTCGGCGGTGCGGCAGCAGGAGGCGTGGTCGCGGCGGGGCGGATGGTGGATGCGGGGGCTGCTGCTGCTCGTGGCGGGCCATCTGGCCAGCGGGCTGGCGGTGGTCGTCACCGAAGGACAGAAGCGCGCCGCACTGAATGGACTGTGGGAATGGATCGGCCTGGGGCTCGCGGCCGTCTGGTTTCATCACCGGGCGTCGTCCGTTTCCTTCCGGCGGTCGTTTCGGACAGCGCTCATCGCGACCGCGGTCGGGCTGTCGGCCCTGGGCATCTGGCAGAGGTGGATCACCCAGCCCGAACTCGGACGGGCGGTGGTTCAATTGGACGAACTGGAAGCCCGGCTGCCGGCGCTGGAAGGAATCGAACGGCGCGATTCGGAGCGGCAACTGGAGCAGTTGCGGAAAACGGTCGGGCCGGAATACACGTCGCTCGATGACGCCGGGCGACGCGTCATGCGCCAGCGGCTGCTCGAATCGAGCGAGCCGCTGGGACGGTTCGCCTTGACCAACAGCTTCGCGGCGCTGCTGATGGTGAGCCTGCTGCTGATCGCGGGCGACCTGCTTGCGGCGCGCAGCGCTGCGGGACCGTCGTGGCGAACTCCGGCCTGGCTGGGCGCGGCAGCCTGCGCGGTGCTGGTGACCTTCGTCCTGCTGCTGACGAAGAGCCGGACGGCATGGGCCGGCACGGCTTGCGGCGGATTGGTGGGGGTGGTGCTCGGTTTTCGCGGTCGATTCCGGGATGCGATGTTCTGGACGCTGGTGTTGACCGGCGGACTGGGCATGCTGACGTTAGCGACATGGACGACGGGGGGCCTCGACCGGCTGGTCGTCACCGAAGCGCCGAAATCGCTGGAGTATCGATCGGAATACTGGATCGGCGCCGCACGGGTCATTCAGGAGCATCCGCTGTTCGGCGCGGGCCCCGGCAACTTCCGGCAGCAGTACCTGCGGCACAAGCTCGAAAAGTCGAGCGAAGAGGTGCTCGATCCTCACAACTTCCTGCTCGAATCGTGGACCGCCGGCGGGTTGACGGGCTTCATCGGACTGGTGCTGATGCTCGGCGCCGCGCTGGCCGCATGCCGGCGACCGGTCCCGCAGCGGGAACCGCGTGCGGTGTTGCCGGCGCCGACGTCCGGGGGGATCGTCGTCCTCGGCGCGGTGAGCGTGCTGTTGGGAAAGGAGTGGCTGCTGGAGAGTTATGTCGATGGAGAACTGCTGGTCGTTGGCGTGGTGGCGGCGCTGGCGGCGGTCGGGCTGAAACGCGTGGTCGGGCAGGGGGACTCGGACGCGAGTGCGGTCGAACTGGCGACGCGGGCCGCGTGGTGCGGGTTGTCGGTCCACCTGCTGGGAGCGGGAGGCATGGAAATGCCGGCGATCATCCAGTTGTGGCTGTGTCTGTCGTCGCTGACGATCGTCTCTGTGGCAGAAGCCGAGCCGGCGGCTGCCGGGACGTGGCCGAAGTGGGCGGCGGGAGCATCCCTGGCGGCCTGCGGGGCGGCATTCGTCGGTCACCTGGCGACAGCGACCACGCCTGTCATCACGTCGCGGACATTCTCGAATCTGGCGGAAGCCGATTCGATGTCGGGGGGGCGAATCGAGCGGATCGATGAGCGACTGGCCGCGGCGACAGAAGCCGACGGGTTTGATCCCAATCCCTGGCGTCGTCGTTCGCAGTTCGCCTTTCAGCAGTGGTCGCGAACCCGGGAGGAAGGGTGGTTCGACCGCGCAGTGGAGTTTCAGCGCGAAGCGATCCGACGCGATCCAGCGAATCCTCACGAGCACCGGGCACTGGCCCAGTTGCATCTGAATCGCTTCGCCAGCGATCGTCGACCGGCGGACGCCGAGGCCGCCGTTTCGGAAATGGAAACGGCCCTGCGGCTGTATCCGAATCATGTGACGGGGCGTCGACAGTGGGCCGAGGCGCTCGAGGCCGCCGAGCGTGCCGACGAGGCGCGGGAGGCGGCGCGCCGCGCCTATGAACTGGATGCGCTGTACCTGAAGCTGGGGCACTTCGACAAAACACTGACGCCCGACGAGAGGGCGCATATGAAATCGCTCGGCGGGATCGAGTAGCTCCGCCGCTGTTTTGCAGGCGTCTGGACCGCGACTGACCAATGGTTGTCCCGCATGCGTCTGCGGGGGCCTGATGTCTGCGTGGAAAATGCTCTCGCCAATGGAACGTCGATCGACCGTTTTCTGCGTTTCCGGAAATCGCGGAAAATTTCAGGCGGACTGGCATCGAAGTTGGCGCAGTGACTCGGCAAATCGGCTCAAGACCGGCCGGTTGCAGGGCCGATTTCACCGCGCCGGCAGCAATTCCGCTGCAGCAGATTTGAGGAGAAACCCGCAGGGCGCGATTTCGAGGCGGCGATCTTGCTGTTTCAGAATTCGTGCGGTGGCAATCGCTCGCCTCAGCGATATGATTGCCCCATCGTCGGCGGACGAGTCTCGCTCTTTCAGCATTCAGGCTCCCGCGTTTCTGGCAGCCCACGGACGGCGCCCTGAGCGCGATCCTGTCACTACGGTCGCGAACGCGAACGGACACATGGCAGACCTCTTTCACGAGTGCGGCGTCGCCGCGATCTATCACCTTCCCGGAGAAACCAGCTCGCTGGCTCCGTTGCATGGCCGGAATGCCGTTTCGCGGCTGATTCCCCGGCTGCTGCTGGACATCCAGAATCGCGGCCAGCTCGCGGCCGGGATGACCTCCTTCCATCCCGATCGCAACCAGCTGATCGATACCCATAAGGACGTGGGGTCCGTCACCGAGGTGTTCAAGCTGAATCACCCGGCCCTCGCCGATGAGCTGATGGGCGAATACGAAGGGGTCGCGGCGATCGGGCATGTGCGCTACGCCACCTGCGGCAAAGACGACCGCAGCTACGCCCAGCCGTTTGAACGGCACCACATCGAAAAACGGAAGTGGTTCGCGTTTGGCTTCAACGGCCAGCTGGCCAACTACCGCGAACTGCGGCAGGAGATTCTCTCGCAGGGAAATTTCCATCTCGCCCGCGAGACCGACACCGAAACGCTGATGCACCTGATCAGCCAGGAGATCTCGAATCAGCCGGAGGGGGTGAACCTGCAGGTAATGCTGGAGAACCTGGCCAAAAAACTGGATGGGGCGTGGAACATCGTGTTTCTGAATTCGCTGGGCGACATGGTCGTGGCCCGCGATCCGCTCGGCATCCGCCCGCTGTGTTACGCCGTTGAAGACAATCTGTTCGCAGCCGCGAGCGAAAGCGTCGCCCTGTCGAACCTGGGGTTTTCTCCGGAATCGATCATCAGCCTGCAGCCCGGCCACGCGATTATCATTCAGAACGGGAAACTGAGTGAAATCGAGTTCGCTCCGTCCAGAAAGCAGGCCCACTGCTTTTTCGAGTGGATCTATTTCGCGAACGTCTGCAGCACGCTGGACGAACGCAGCGTTTACCTGACCCGCAAGGCGCTGGGCGAAGAACTTGCGGCCCAGGAGCAGGTTCCCATCGACGACACCACCATCGTGGTGCCGGTTCCGGACACCGCGAAGGCCGCCGCCGACTCGATGGCGTATGCCCTTGGCGTGCCCTGCCTCGAAGGCCTGATTCGCAACCGCTATGTCGGGCGGACGTTCATTGAAGGAACGAACCGGGCGGACAAGGCGAAAACGAAATACACGCCGCTCCGCGAAGTGATGGAAGGGCGCCGCGTGTTTGTCGTCGAAGACACCATTGTGCGGTCGACGACGATGAAGACGCTGATTTCGCAGATTCGTAATCGCGGCGGCGCGCGGGAAGTGCACGTGCGGGTGGCCTGTCCTCCGATCTATGCACCGTGCTTTTACGGCATCGACATGTCGAGCGTTTCGGAACTGTTCGCTCCGAAATACATGACCGAGCCCCGGATCACGCCGGAAATCGAAGCCCGGATGGCAGCCGACCTCGGGGCCGACTCGCTGCGTTACCTGCCGCTGGAGTCGGTGTCGCGGGCGGTGGCGAAGCCGGCTGGCGCCCTCTGCCAGGCCTGTCTCAATGGCCAGTACCCGACAGAAGCAGGCGAAAAGCTGTACCAGATTTCACTCGCCCAGACGGCGAGCGATCTTGCCTGCACGCCGTCGCGCATCGTCGAACTGAACGAGCCGGTCCTCAGCACTCGGCTGTAGAGCACTCGGCTGTAGCGGCCGGGGTCCAGAGCCGGTTCGTCTCCCGGCCGCCAGAAAGCCGCGGCCCCTGGCGATCGACCGGGAAACGTCTCCACGCTCGTTGCAACCTGACCTCGTCGCCACCGTGTCCCGTCGCCGTCGCTGTGACGCGGTCTCCCGACCGCATCTCTCCCTTCACCGAAGGTCTCCCAGGCCCCCGTTGCCAACGGGCACGCGGCCTGCGGATCCTATGTGTCCGGGTTTCAAACCCTGGCCGGCCCGGTCGCGGTCGGCTCGACCATCTTGCAGAACAGCATGCGGCCCGCGCTGTTCTGCAGCACGCTCGTGACCACCGTGTCGATCTCGTTGCCGATCTGTCGGTTCCCCTGCTCGACAACCACCATGGTGCCGTCGTCGAGGTAGCCCACGCCCTGGCCGGCGCCTTCACCTTCCTTCACGACGCGAATCCGCACCTGCTCGCCAGGCAGGAACCGGGGCTTCAGGGCATTGGCCACATCATTCAGGTTGACGACGCTGACACCCTGCACGCCGGCGAGCTTGTTGAGGTTCAGGTCGTTTGTGACGAGCCGGCCATTGAACTCGCGGGTGATTTCGATCAGTCGCTGGTCGACCGACTTCCCTTTGACCGTGTCGGTCTCGTGGACTTTGACGTCGATCTTCGGATCCTGCTGCAGCTTGCGGAGGACATCAAGGCCGCGCCGGCCGCGGCTGCGGCGAACCTTGTCGTGGCTGTCGGCAATGTCCTGGACTTCGTGCAGGATGAACTGCGGAACGAGGATCTGGCCGTCGAGCATGTTGGTGTCGACGACATCCGCGATGCGGCCGTCGATCAGGGCGCTCGAATCGAGCACCAGCGGGCGGGCGCCTTTGAGTTCGCGCTGAAACTCGACGTAGGGAATGACGAACCGGAACTGGTCTTTCGTCTGCAGCAGGAAGCTGATGCAGATGTAGGGCAGAATGATGACCGTCAGCAGACGGACGCCGTCCCGGAACTTGCCGAGGTCGGGGTTGTCGAACTTGTCTTCGCTGACGAACGCAGGTTCGAGCGCCAGATTCAGCAGGTACGCCAGCAGCACGCCGATCAGAAGTCCGAAGTAGATCGCCGACATGATCTCCACGCGCTTGCGCGGGATCAGGATGTCGATCAGCAGGAACGTCAGCGGAATGAGCAGGAAGCCCGCGAAGGCGAACGCCTGATGGTTCGCAATCGACGGCGGAGCGTTGGAGGAGAACACCCAGGCGAGCACCGCGCCGGCGCTCACCATGATGTACAGCATCCGGATGACAAACAGCAGCATAGTCGGGTTCAAGCCAGCCAGAGGAAGCGGACGCTCGTCACGGAAAGGCGGAGTTCAGACAGGACGGCCGATTGCCACACGTTGCAGCCCTCTGGCGTTCGGAACCATCGTTGTTGAGTTCTCCGCGAGGCATCCACGCCTGCTGATTCTGAGCGAGCGACTCGTCAGGAGCAGATACTGTACGGCTGGAACGGCCGGAATTCCATGCACGGATTCGACGAGACTGCCGTTCCGGAGTGATCAAATTTTGTCCGGGTCATCGTCCATTCTTCTCTACCACCCCCGTTTTCCGCGTGGAATTTGCGGCGCGACGACGCCCTGCAAGCGTGTTCCACGACGCGTTAAGATCCCCGACGGAATGCCCGACTCAACCGCGACTTCCGACAATCCGGCCCCGTGGGTCGCCATCCAGCGGAACCCCTCGTCCGGGTCGGGCCGGGGGGCCCGGCAACTCCTGCGCCTCGTGCAATCGCTGAAGGCCGTCGGGCTGAAGCCGCGCATGTACTCACGTCGTGATGAACTCGACGCCGCCGTCCGGTGTCCCCGGCGGCGACCGTTTCTCCGGGCCATCGTGGCAGCTGGCGGCGACGGAACTCTCCTTGATGTCGCCAACCGGCATCCCGCCGTTCCCATTGCGGTGCTTCCGCTGGGAACCGAAAACCTGTTCGCCCGTGCGCTGGGACTCGAATGTCGCGGCACTGCACTCGCCCGCATCATTGCCGACGGACACACGACCCGGTTCGACTGCGCCCGTGTGAACGGCCGGCGGTTTCTGGTGGTCGCCAGCGTGGGCTTCGATGCGGCCGTCATTCACTTCGCGCATGCCCGTCGCACAGGCCGGATCCGGCGCTGGTTCTATGCGATTCCGATCGCAACCGCACTGGCGCGGTACTCGTTTCCCATGGTGACCGTCACCCTCGATGACGATCCAACACCGCATGCCGCCTGCCTGGTGCTTGTCGCGAACCTGTCGCGGTACGCACTGGGCCTGCCGGTCGCCCCGCACGCCAGCGGGAATGACGGGGTGCTGGACGTTTGCCTGTTTCAGACGCCCGGCCGCTGGCAACTGTTTCGCGACCTGATGGCCGTGCTGCGGGGTACGCATCTTCAACAACGGCACGTGGCTGTGCTCCAGGCCCGGAAGCTGGTGATTGCGGCCGACCTTGAGGTCCCCGTGCAGATCGATGGCGACCCGGCCGGGGCGACGCCTGTCGCCATTGAAGTGGAACCGGCGGCGATCGAGGTGTTCGTGCCCCGATCCCGGCCCGGAGCTGCGACCTGACAGGCCGCTGCCGCGATGACAGTTGCGGCGGGCGCATGTGCGAGGCGGATGGGCTGGCCTGTTGATCGACGCGGCCGTCAGTCGGTGATGATCTCAGCGCCCCGATTACGCGGCTGTGCCGTCTGCACAATGGACTGCGGTGCGAGGGGCTGAATCAGTTCGGCCGTGTGAGCTGCCGCCTCGGGACTGCGGCAGACGATCGCGAGCGTCGGTCCCCAGGAGGTCTGGGCGATGCCGCGGAGACCTCGTTCGCGGAGGGCCGTCCAGATCGGCCTGGCCGCCGGGTGCACCACGCCTCCCTGACAGTCGCGAAAGGCTTCGCCAACAAGAATGCCATACTCGTCGAGGGCGGCGGAAAATTCGTCGAACCGCCGACCGCGCACGGCCGGGACGACGCCGTCGAACACGATCCGTGTCAGCCGTTCCGTCAGCGACGGGCTGAACGGCGGGAGTTCCCGAAATGCCGTCGCTTCCCGGTCCCCCGCAAGTCCGACGGCGGCGTTCGGACGCACGAGGACGAACCGCCATTCATCGGGCAGCGGCGCGTGGGCGGCGAGCTGTCCGAGGGCATCGCCGGGAAGCTTTCCGGCATCGACGATCAATCCACCAAGCTCGAATCCATACACACCCACGGCCGATCGCAGGCCGCGGCCCGTCGCGATCGCGAGGTCCGCCGGCGATGGCCGGGCGGCGTCCTGCAATCGGGCCAGTGCCGTGCCGATGGCGAGCGCCAGCTGCGTGCCCGATCCGAACCCGCAGTGGGCCGGCGGTTCATCGAGCACTTCGGCGGTGAGCATGGGCAGCGTCGGATCGCGACTGGCCGTTGACAGTTGTTGCAGGATCGAGCGGGCGCGTGCCTGCAGGCGGGACGGATTCCCGGCCGGTTCTGGAATTGCGCCGCTTTCCCCGACCCGCACGACGGTGCGTGGTGTTTCAAGCATCACACCCCAGCCGCCGAAATCACGACCACGCTCCGGCTTCCAGGCGAGTGGCCCGAAGTGGAGTCGACTGCCGGTGAGAATAGTGAGGCTGCGTGTCATCACGCTGTTTTGCGAAGTCCGTTGCTGACGTTGAATTTGCCGTGAATCCGCTGTCCCGCCCTCCGGCGTCCGCCGGTTTTTCCGTCTCCTGCCATACGAATCCACGTTGAGCGGTTGCTCAGGCAACTGATACCATGCGCGCGTCTGTTTGACACGTCTGGTGTCGTTGGCATTGTGTCAGCCCGCCCGGACGTGCGCTCCACCCCGCCAGACCGTCTGTGATTGATCGCGTCGCCACTGATCTGATTGTCCACCGCGTGCTCATCGTCGAAGACGATCGGCAGGAGGCGGAAGCCCTGCAGCAACTGCTGGTCTCGAAGCGGTTCGCGCCGGAGATTGCCCGCGATGGCGGACAGGCGCATTCGTCGTTCGTCATGCGTCTGCCCGACGCCGTGCTGCTTGATCTGATTCTGCCGAACGGCGTGTCGGGTTTCGAAGTCTGCGAGCGCATGAAGCGCGAGAACCGGAATGTGCCGGTGATCATCGTCACGGCCATCGACCGCGACGACGCGCGCGACCTCGCCCTGCGGGTCGGGGCGGATGCGTACGTCACCAAGCCGTTCGATCCGGAAGCGCTCATTGCCGCCATGCTTGAGGCGGCGGAGAAAGTCTGGCAGCGCAGCCATTCCGACACCGACGCCCCATCGACCGACAAAGTGCGATTCCCCTGCCCGCGGTGCGGAAAAAAACTGAAAGTCAGCGTTTCGCACCGCGGCAAAACGCTCAACTGCCCCGGCTGTGCCTACCCGGCTCTGGTGCCGATCGGGTGATTCCGGAGGCGGGCCATTCTGCCCGTCTCCCCTCAGGCGACCGAAATCAGGAATTCCACCACTGCCGGAAGGGCAGGCTGACTGATCATGTTTTCACTCACGGTTCAATCCGGCAAACACGCCGGCAAGAAGGTCAAACTCGCGCCGGGCGAAGTGGTCGTGGGGCGCGACGAATCGGCCAAGCTGCGGATTGCGTCGTCCGATGTCAGCCGGCAGCACTGCAAGCTGGTCGTCACGGCCGATTCAGTGACGGTCGTGGACCTGCAAAGCCGCAACGGCACATTCATCGACGGCGTGCCCATCCATCGATCCCAGGTGCTCGACTCCGGGTCGACGCTGACGGTCGGCCCGATGACCTTCCGGCTGGAAGGGGGGACGCCTCCCAAGCCCAAGCCCGAGAAGGCGCGGGTTCTCGATTCCGACAGCAAGGCGTCCCAAGGGCTTTCGGACGACGAGATCGCTTCGCTGCTGACGGACGAGATTCCCTCGCTCGCGGCATCGGACACCACGATCGGTCCGGAGACCGCCACGCCGCTGCGAACGACCGCGCCCAAACCGCAGGCCGCGCCCCGGCGCCAGTTTCGCAGCGTTGCGGAAGAGGCGCAGGAAATCATCCGGCTGCATCTCGAATCTCTGAATGCCGGCGGGGCCAGGAATTGATGCGCATCATCGCCGGCGAGTTCCGCCACCGTGTTCTGCTGTCCAATCCGGGCGACACCACACGCCCGATTACCGATCGCGTCAAGGAATCCCTCTTTGCCCGCCTCGAGCATGAGCTTCCCGACAAGCGCATCGCCGATGTGTTCTCCGGAACCGGCACCATCGGCTTCGAGGCTCTCAGCCGCGGGGCGGCGACCGTCGTGTTCATCGATGCCGACAGGAAGGCGTACGAACTGCTGCGTGAGAACGTGGCGAAGCTGAAGCTTGGCGAGCGAACAATCTGTTGGATGACCAACGCGCTGCGCAGTTCCTACCGCCCGAAGAACGCCGAGCGGTTCACGCCGTTCGACGTGATTTTTTTCGATCCCCCCTACAAAATGGCGGACGACATTCAGCCGGGCCAGCCGATTTACCGGTCGCTCGAACGACTGGCACGGCCGGACGTGTCGGCTCCGGACGCGCTGCTGGTGCTGCGGGTGCCGGAATACGCGACTTACGAGCTGCCTCCCGCGTGGAAGACGGAATGGCAGCTGACGATGTCGAACATGCTGATTGATGTCTGCCGGAAGCAGCCTCTGAATGATGTAGCGGACGAGCCGCCGGCCGGGGACGAGCCGTCATGACCGCGCCGCTTCGGCCCCGCGCGCCGCTGCCGCCCGCGCGGCGCTGGTTGTTGCGAGGCATGCTGCTGGCCGCAGTTGTGCTGGCGCCGTATCTGGTGACATACCAGCAACCGGCCCCCAAACTCGGCGAGACGCTGGGCGACCTGCAGCCCTGTCCGCAGACTCCGAACTGCGTCTGCACCGATTTCCGGTACGAGATCGCCGACAACGCGGCACGCCTGGCGGGAAGAGAACGCCCGGAACGTCCGCCGCATTATGTGCCCCCGATCGAGCTCCCTGACGACTCCGGTCCCGCCTGGGAGAAACTGAAATCCATCGTGGAGAAGCAGCCGGGCATCAAGGTCATTCAGTCGACCGATCGCTACCTGCACGTCGAGCGTCGGTCGACGATATACGGCCTGATCGACGACGTAGAACTCGTGCGACTCTTCTCCGGAACAGTGCTGATCCGCTCCGCCGCGCGCATCGCCTACGCAGATTTCCACCGGAATCGCCGCTTCATTGAACGGATCCGCACCGAGTTCGACCGCCAGCCCGCCAACTAACGTTCCTACCCCCGCCCCCCGACCGACTACTGCAGACACCCCCGCCCCGGAATCGGCCACACCGTCTCAATCACGCCCCCCCGAATCCCGAACAGCGCCCGGTGCAGGATCATCGTGAAATCGCAGTAACCCGGAACCACCTCGACCTTGTCCCCAATCCGCAAATCCTGGGACTGCGGACCCAGTTCCAGAGTCGTGTGCTCAGCGCTGATCCCCACGATCGCCGCATCGGCGAGCGGCCGGCCCTCCACCGTACTCATCACCTTCGGCGGATGAATATCCGGGTGCAGCGATTTGCGGCCGCAGTCGAGAATGCCGCGCTCCAGCTTCCCCCGGCTGACCACCGTCGCCAGCAGCCGCAGGGCAGGGGTGTAGCCGGCGAGTCCGCAGCGGTCGGAGTAATACGGGTCGGCGAAAATGACGGCGCCCGACTGCAGTTCCGTCGGCACGGCGCTCTGGGCCGTCACCGCGATTGAGCCGGTCCCACCAGCACTCACGATCGAACACTCGATTCCCTCCTGCCGCATCATGTCCCGCGTCTCTTCGAGAATGTTCAGGGCCGAATCGATCTTCTGCCGCTTCTCGTCAGCATCGCTGACGGTCAGCAGGTGCCCTTCGTAGCCCATGATTCCCACCAGCCGGATGCCGCTCAGACGCGATACGCCCTGGGCCAGTTCGCGGGTATCGGTCCCGGGACGAATTCCGACCCGGTTCATGCCGATGTTCACTTCGAGAATGACGCGGCAGGTCGTGCCGCGTCGCCGGCAGATGCTGGCCAGTGCCTCGGCCTGGACGAAGTGATCCACCACCACAATCGGATCGGCCCAGCGCGTCAGGGCGGCGACTCGTTCCAGCTTCTGCTCGCCTACAATCGCGTTGGCGATGAGCAGATCGCGAATGCCGGCCTGGGCGAACACTTCCGCCTCGGAAACTTTCGCGCAGGTCAGGCCGATCGCGCCGGCCCGCAGCAGTCGGTGCGCGATCACCGGCGACTTGTGGCATTTGGCATGCGGACGCCACTGCTTGTTCTTCCCCGCCAGAAATTTTGCCGCCAGCTCGACGTTCTGCTCAAACGCATCCAGGTCGACGGTCAGCGACGGTGTATCGAGTTCAGACTTCGGGCGGCCAATCAGATGGGCAAACACAACGACTCCGACAAGGGTGCAGAATTCAGGAGACGAGTCGAGCGGAGGACAGTTTTGGGGGTTACGGCAGCAACCGGCCGATCTCTTCCGGGGTCGGCAGGCGACACGATTCCTTCTTGCCGAAAAACCGGTACCGATTGCGGGCCACGATTCGGTAGCCAATGTTGCGCAGCGGCTTGGGAACCAGCCACAGCAGCGTTCCCAGCACCGGCCAGATCCCGGGCAGCTTCCACAAAATCCGGACCACCGCCGACGTATGTCGATACAGACCGTCGGGCGTCTGCAGAATGACGCTATCGAGGTCCTCGCGGTCTTTCTCCGACAGGTAGCTGGCCGCTGTCTCGCCCTGCAGCGGCGCGTACCGGAACACATCCCGAGTATCACGCTTCATCACGAAATCGACCGACGTGTTACACAGCCCGCACAGCCCGTCGAAAAACAGGATCGGGTGATCAACGTGCGGCGCGGCGTCCGTCCCGGGGCGATCGAGCGTGGCTGCGGTCATGATTCGGCTCCTTCACAAAGTCCGTTCATCGATGCTAGTTCACCCGCTGCGCACGGTGAATCCGGATTTGCGCCCATGACGGGGATTGGTAAAACCGGGTTTCTGCTGCTTTATTCACCCGGGATCGGTGCTGATGAGTGATGTCCGCCAGGCCGCGGCGACGGCGACCACCTCCCGTAGCGACCATGACGACGACGCCGATTCTGCCGCCACCGGCTGGTCGCGACGCCGCTGGCTCGCCGCGACGGCCGGAGCCGCATTCGCCGGCACGCTCGGAACGGTGCTCTACGCCAATCGCATCGAGCCCCACTGGGTCGAACTCGTGCGCCGCGAAATGCCGATCGCCGGCCTCCCCCCTGCGCTCGAAGGCCGCACCCTGCTGCAACTCAGCGACCTCCATATCGGACCGGTCGTCGACGACGACTTCCTCGTCGCATCGCTGCAATCAGCCGCCGCTCTGCAGCCCGATATCGTGGTCGGCACCGGGGACCTGATTCATTCCACTCCGACGAACTGGAAGCAGGTCGACCAGATCCTCGATCACTTTCCCAAAGGTCGGCTCGCAACGCTGTCGATTCTCGGCAACCACGATTACGGGCGGGCCTGGTCCAACACCCGGGCCGGAGAAGCCACCGCAGACGCACTCAGGAACGCGGGCGTCAATGTCCTGCGGTACGACAGCCACGATGTCGACGGGCTGCGGATCACGGGACTGGAAGAAATGCTCGGCCCCTGGTGGCGCGACTTCCGTTCCGCCGGAATCATCCGCGACGACCGCCCCCACATCGTCCTCTGCCATAACCCCGATGCGTGCGACCACGACGTCTGGAACGAGTTCCGCGGCGGCGATGAGTACCGAGGCTGGATCCTGTCGGGCCACACGCACGGCGGTCAGGTCAGCATTCCTTTCATGGGCCCGCCAATCCTCCCCGTCATCAACAAGCGGTACACCTCTGGAGAGTTTGACGTGGGCGGAGGCCGGCGGCTCTACATCAACCGCGCGCTGGGCTACCTGCGCCGCGTCCGCCTGAACGTCCGCCCCGAAATCACTCTCTTCACACTTCGATCAGTCCATCCAGCCTGATCGCCTCATCCGCCTGCGTCGACCGGACGTCAAACACATCCCCCGGATCTTCCGGCTTTCGGAACAGTTGCCCGTCGCCCGGTTCGCGATCCGGTTCCAGCGAACGCACGAACAGCCACTCCTCAGTTCGAATCGCCACCTCGCCCGCTTCGCCGCGAACCACCACCGCCTCCGCAGCCGGTCTCTCGCGAATCGACCTCGTCAATTCCTGCTGGTCGGCGGTCATCATCGACTGCACGGCCTCGGCCAGGCGCGATGTCGGCAGCAGCTCCAGATGCCGCCGGCCAAAACCCTCGCCACGCCCTTCCAGCACCATCAGCGGAACCCGCAGCAGGTCGTCCGTCAGCCAGGGCGACTCCGGCCGGCGTTCGTCGCGCCGACGGACCGTCTGCCGCGCCCGGACCACACCTCGGCCCGCCGTCAACATGAACGTCCACCGGTCCTCGGCGCAGTCCTGCCACTCGTCCATGAAGGAATCGAGTTCTTCATCCAGCACGGCCAATTGCGTCAGAAGCGGTTCCGCATGTTCCACCGGCGTTTCGGAGACGTGCAGTCCCGGATGTCGCACCCATGCGAAACACGGTCGGTTCTGGTCCCGCATCCAGCTGCAGGCCTCGTGCAGTTCGTGCGACAGCCGGCTCGGATTCCGCTTGCGACCTTTCCGGGCGGCTGGCGGTTCATCGTGCGACTCGATGAGGTGGATCGGCAGACGCAGCTCGTCTCCGGCTGCGACGACCACGGGCCCGCCCTGTCGATCGAATCGCTGGAAGCCTGCGATTTCATGACTCTCCGCAGCCACCTGCGGCGAGATGGCGTTTTCAAACGTCGTCCCCAGCGAGGCGAGGCGGTCGAAGCCGCGCGTTGCGTTGTCCAGGCTGCCGTAGCAGCCGATCCACCGGCGAGGCAGGCAATCAAAAGTCAGAAGCAGGCAGCGCATGCGGCGGATGTTGGCATTACCGGCCCGTCGGCTCAACCGGCGGGGCCAGATCGTCCAGCAGCCCGGCCAGCGCCTCAATCCACAGCTCGATCGCACCGGTTTCCGGGTCCAGAATGTTGTTATGGTCGGCCATTGGCAGTTCGATGAACGTCTTGGGCCTGCCCTCCGCCGACCGCTCCGGCGCGGCGTCGAACAACCGCTGCCCCTGTTCGAACGGCACAATCCAGTCCTGCCGGCCATGCACCATGACGATCGGGCAGGTGACCTCTGGAATCCGCGAGACGGAATCGAACCGATCACGCAGGATCCAACGGACGGGCAGCACGGGGTAGTGATGTGCTCCGGCATCGACCAGGGAGGAGAACGTCGCCTGCAGAAACAGCCCGGCCGGTGGTGTTCCCTCCCGGCAGAGGTCGGCCGCGAGCCGTGTCGCCACGCCCCCGCCCAGCGATTCGCCGCACAGCACAATCCGGTTGGCCGGCACGCCGAGCGTCTCACGGATGAACTTCCAGACCGCCCGTACATCCTTCGCCAGTCCCTCTTCAGAAGGCGAGCCCGGGTTATCGGCGTATCCCCGGTAGTCGGTGACGACGCCGTGCGCACCCAGCCCGCGGATGAGGGACAGATGCGGCAGCCGATGCGCGCGATGCCCGGCGTTGCCATTGAACCAAAGGCAGACAGGGCGGCCATCCGCCACGACGGTCGCGGCGCTGTGTGCGTCATCATCCGTCGCGGGAACCAGCCATGCGTTGAGCGTCAGGCCGTCCGCGGTGTTGACCGCCAGCGGCAGAATTGTTGTCCGCAGCGCCGCCGATGCCCGCTGCACGTCCGGAATTTCCCGCAGGGGGTGATAGATCAGACGACGCTGGAATGCGACAAACAAGATCAACGGCTGCAAACAGAGGACCAGCAACAGGAGCCACCGCCGGCGACCACGCCGCCGGCCTGGGGTTCCACTTGGTTGAGTGGCGGATTCCGTCATGTCCCCAAGTGTAGCGGCGCGACCGATCAGCGTTGTCGGTTTTGGATGAGTGGCACAGACATTCTGTCTGTGGTCACAGGGGTGCCTTCATGTCGAAAGAAACGCCAGGACATGAACAAGGAATTCATCCAGACACCCCCGGTGGGTTGATCCTGCACCAGCCGCAGTGCACAGTTCCCGCATGTCCCGGAAACTTGTCTGCTATCCGCCGCTCGAAGAGGCCCGCCTGCAGCCGGTCCGCGAGGCCGCCGCGCCGGTCCACGTCGTCAACGCCGCCAGCCTCGAAGAGGCGACCGCCGAGATCGCCGACGCCGAAGGCTTCTTTGGCAAGATTACCCCCGACCTGCTCGCCGCCGCGAAGAAGCTGGAGTGGGTCCAGTCGCCGACGGCCAGCCTCGAACACTACATCTTCCCCGAGTTGATCGCGCACCCTGCCACGCTTTCCAACATGCGCGGGCTGTTCTCGGACGTCATCGCCGACCACGTCCTCGGCATGATGCTCTGCTTCGTCCGGCATCTGCACACCTACATCCTTCAGCAGCAGCAGGGCTTGTGGGCTCCGGTCGGCGGCGAGGCGGAACGGCAACCGTTCGCCATGGGGCCGGCCTGGGTCAGCGAGATGGATCGTCGGCACAAGCGACTGGCCGATTGCACGCTGGGAGTCGTCGGCGTCGGCGCGATCGGGGCGGAAATCTGCCGCCGCGCGGCAGCCTTTGAAATGACGATCTGCGGCGTCGACCCCGAACCCCGGCGCATCCCGGGAGTGCTGGACGAGGTCTGGCCGGTCGATCGCCTCCCGGACCTTCTTCAGCGCAGCGACTTTGTCGTCATTGCCGCCCCGCAGACCCCCGCCACCGAAGGGCTCTTCCGGGCGCCGCAATTCGAGCAGATGCGCGAAGGATCCGTGTTGATCAACATTGGCCGCGGCGCGATCGTGTCGCTCGATGATCTGGTCGATGCGCTTCGCAGCAAACGCATTGCCGGCGCTGCCCTCGACGTGTTTGAAGTCGAGCCGCTCCCGCCGGACCACCCGCTGTGGCGGATGCCCAACGTGATTTTGACCCCGCATGTCGCCGCCTGCTCGGTAAAAATTCCCGAACGGCATCTGACGACGCTGCTGGAGAACGTGCGGCGATTCAGTCGGGGCGAAGCGCCGCTGAATGTCGTCGACAAAACGGTCTACGTGCGCGGCAGCTGATCGGCCGTGCCGGGCGCGGGGATTCGCCGCTGCTGTGCACGCTTCTCAGGCGTGAGACTGGTGATGGCCACGCGCGGTCTGCGGTTTCGCCGCCAGTGGAGAATCGCACAATGTCGCCTCTGACTGACGTTTTCATTTGCCGAGACGCTGAACTGATGACTTCCTGGGATGAATTGACCGCCCGCCTCGCCCCGCTGCGCGAGGCGCTTCTGGACCACCCGGTGTATGCCCGGATCCACGATCGCCGCGGCGTGCAGGCGTTTATGGAGCATCATGTGTATGCGGTCTGGGATTTCATGTCGCTGCTGAAAACGCTTCAGCAACGTTTGTGCTGCGTCACGGTTCCGTGGCTGCCTCCCCGAAATCCTTCTGCGGCCCGGATGATCAACGAGATTGTGCTGGCCGAGGAAACGGACATCGCTCCCGATGGGGCTCCGGCGAGCCATTTCGACCTGTACCTCGACGCCATGCGCGAAGCCGGGGCGCAGACCGCCCCCGTGCTGCAACTGTTCGAATTGCTCGAATCGGGCGCCCCGCTGCGCGACGCCCTGACCCGCTGCGGCGCCCCCGCGGCCGCCCGCGACTTCGTCGAACAGACGTTTCAGGTGATCGAGACCGGTCATCTGCCATCCATCGCCGCGGCCTTTACCTGCGGCCGGGAAGACCTGCTGCCAGGCGTGTTCACAAAGATCATCGAGCAGCTCAACTCACGCCTGAACGGCTCGCTGCAGGCCTTCGTGTATTACCTCGACCGCCATGTTTCGCTCGATGGCGACGAACACGGCCCGATGGCCCGCCGGCTGATCGCCCAACTCTGCGGCGACGATCCCCAGGCCTGGCAGCGGGCGAGCGCCGCCGCGGTGGCGTCGCTCGAATCGCGACTGCGCCTGTGGAACGCGATGGAAGCCGCACTGTGACGGGTGCTGGTCGGCCCATGGCGGCGTCGGCGTCGCGGCAGAGATCAGACGTTGGGCGCGACGCAATTCCAGCAAGTCGACGCAACGATTGTGTGTCGTTGGGCTCGTCGCGGGTCGCTCCAGCGGTGAGCTGGTGAACGCGGATGACGACCATCCGCCGCGATGCCGGCCCCGGCGGCGCGGCGTGAGCGAGTCTGTTTTTCCAGTCCCAGACGAACTTCCTTCGCCCGCAGCCGAAGCGCCTGATCGGGCAGTGTCGATTCCAGTTCCAGCAGCTGGCGGTTGATTTCGGCGCGGTCGGCAGCGGCGAGGCCAGGGCCCAGCTGTTCCAGTGCTTGCAACGTGTTGCGGAGGATCAACTGCTTTTCGTAGGCGGCTTCCACTTCTCGGGCGCTGTTGGCCTGGGCCGGCCAGTCGGCCGACTGCTTCAGCACCCTGAGGAACACATCGAGTCCGCGCGTCGATCCCTGCCGCGCAAACCCGATCGCCGAATTGATGCGCGTCATTTCGTCCGGATCTTCCAGGAGTTCCGCCAGCCGCGAATCTCCGACGGGACCGCCGATCAGCCCCAGAGCAAACGCGCCATGCTGCCGCAGGACCGGCGCCGGCGATTCGGAAGCGAGAATGACGGCATCGACGAGTTCCGGATCGGCGAAGCTGTCTCCCTTCCCCTGGCGGCGTCCGGCGATCATCGAAATGGCCTGCAGGGCGTGCTTGCGGGTTTCAGTGTCCTGCGATTCATCGAGGGCCGCCGCGAGAGCGGGCCGCATGGGATCGATGGCGTCCATCCGTCCCAGAGCTTTCAGCAGAAATGCGAGTTGCTGCTGATGCTCCTCCGTGGTGGAGGTCGACTTGAGACGCTGCAGCGTCAGATCGTTCAGCGCTGTGGCGATTTCGGGAATCGAGGCGAGCTGCTGGCCTTCCAGGCCGCGCGATTCATCGGCGTCCAGGCCTTCGGCGAGGTTGAGCGCCGCACGCCACCGGACATTCGGATTATCGCTTTTGATGTCGCTGACGAGTTGTCGCCAGTCGGTTTCGCCCGCGGCGAGCTTGCCGAACAGCAGGTACAGCCCAATGACGGCCGCAACAATGACGGCCGGCACCAGAAACAACTGCACGATGAACCCTGCGGACGGCGGTTCGACCGGAGGCAGGTGGTCCGGCAGTTCCGGTGCGGTCCGGGCGGGAGGATTTTCTGAGGGAGCGCTCGACATGATGGATTCCTGGGATCGCCCGCGATTGTAGAAGGCCGGCCTGTGGGATTCACCGTGACGAGCCTGTTTCATCGCTCACGGCTGCATGACGACTCCGACGCGGTGTGAATCGGGCGGCCGATCGGTAAGCTGGCGGCGACGGCTCAGCCGCAATGCGGCGGGAGGCGTGCTCGGCCTGTTGTTCCTCCAGCGTGGCAGGAGTCATGCGATGACGAACTTTGCTGTCAGTCGCCGCGGGTTTCTGGCGTCGGCCGCCTCGCTGGCGGCTGCTCCGCTCGTGGCGGATGAACCCGCGTTCCGGTTTCGATACCTGCTCCCCTCGTGTTTGTACGGAATGCTTCCGCTGGCCGAGATCCTCCCGGAAGTGGCCAGGATTCAGGCGGAAGGCATCGATCTGTGGCCGAAGGTGCATGGCAACCAGCGGGAGCAGGCCGACGAACTGGGGCGTGCAGGCTTCGGCCAGCTGCTGGCCGACCATCGCGTGCGGCTGGCAATGACGACGCGCTACGATCTGGGACCATTCCGGCTTCAGCCTGAGATGGAATTCGTGCGGCATTTCGGCGGCACACTGATCGTCACCGCGTCGGAAAAACCGGCTCCGGGGAATCTGAAGGAAGCGGTTCGCAGCTTCGTGGACCGGATGCGCCCGCATGTGGCGGCGGCGGAGGAGTCGGGCATCACTCTGGCGATCGAGAACCATGGCAAGGCGCTGATCGAGTCGGTCGATTCGCTTCGCTATCTGGCCGAGTTTGCGGAATCGATGCCGAACCTGGGGATCGCGCTCGCTCCGTATCATCTGCCGCAGGATCCCGCGTTGCTGTCCGGACTGATCCGCGAACTGGGGCCCAAGCTTGTCCATTTCTACGCCTGGGAACACGGCGATGGCTGCATGACGAAACTGCCCAAAGAGCAGGAGATGAAACAGCTGCCAGGCTTCGGATCGCTCGACTTCGGCCCGATCACGAAGGCCCTGCGGGACATTCGGTATGCAGGCCATGTCGAGATCTTCATGCACCCGGTGCCGCGGGGCATTCCGATTCTGCCGACGGCCGCGGAAGTCACGCAGGCGGTGAATCAGTCGCGGGTCGCGTTCGAGAAATCGCTGGCGTGATCGCAGCGGAGTCGGACATCGCCGTCATGGTGAGACGGCGTTGCCGGCCGACGCGCGTTCAATCGAGGATGTCTGTTCCCGCGGTGAGCACGCGCCTGGTTCTCACTCCCGGCCGGATTTCGCCGGTGGGAATGATGAGCAGTTTGTTCCAGACGGCCGTGCCGGTGGTGACGGGGGGCCAGACGCATTCTTCCGGCCTGGTGTCCGGGGCGGTTCCGTTCCAGCACAGGATGGGCGTTCCGGAAGTCCACTGGTTTCGCTCGATGTCGTAAACGAGGGTGGTGGCGGGGAACCCGGTGTGTCGATCTTCCTCAGCCGCGCTCAGCGTGCCATCGTCGCCGCTGATGAGCAGCAGCCGGTGACCGGGAAAAAGGGGGGCGGGCGTCGGTGCGGCAACGCGCGGCGCCGGCAGATCGGCCAGGCGCTCCCAGGCAGCGCCTCCCGCCGCGTCGAACCGCAGTTTCCAGGCGTCCGTCAGAAACGGCTTGATGCGCACCGGGGCGCCGTTGGCATCGGCGGTCAGATCGACGCCGCCGAAGAGATAAAAGTCGTTTCCGGCGGCGCCGGCCGTTGCGAGCATGCGTGCCGGACCAGGCCAGGCAGCGAGTGTCTGCCAGGCGCGCTCAGCGGGGGCGAGCGCGGTGTCGAGCACGAAGACGTGCTGAGTTGCGCTCGTGGCTGTTGGCGTTTCGGTTCCGCCGGCCACGATGAGTCGGGATCCGACAAGTGCTCCACAACTGTTCGCCAGCGGAACGGGGAGCGCCGGCTGTGAGTGAATGCGGACATCGTTTCGATCGACCGTCATTAAGAAGACATCGGAGTAGTGCTGGTTCTGATCGCTCCCGCCGATGCACCACAGGCCTTCGGACGTGGTGATGGACACGCCATAGCCGAGGGGTCGGGGCAGCGGCGTGGCGGCCGTTCGCCAGTGCCCGTCGGGAGCGTCGAGAACGAATATGGCGTCGCGCCAGGTCTTCTTGCCTCCCTGCCAGGGGCGACGGCCTTCTGCGAAGTTCGCGCCGCCGGCCACAACCAGGCGGTCGCCGGCGACTCCGACAAACGGCCCGGCGACCCCGAGCGGGTCGGGGATGGGCGCGAGCTCGCCCCAGCCTTCGTCGATCAGCGCCGGGGGCTCAGCCGTCGCTGGCTGGCCGGTGCCAAACATCGCCAGCCAGGCGATGACGCTGATCATCAGTCGGCGCCCGGAGTTCGTTGATCGAAGCTGCGGCATGGAAAGACGTGTCCGATGAAGGCGCCGTGGCTGATGCGGGGTCAGGGGCGACGGAAAACGCCGCCAGCGTCGAGTGTGGCTGGCAGTGCTGCCGAGGGCCAGTGAGCGGCGAACAGGCCGGAGACGATGGGGCAAGCCGGCAGGGCGCTTCCCGGCGGATCGATTCGCTGGCTGGTCGGGAATCTCGACGGACTGTCGGCGCGGCCTTCACGCTGGGGGTTCTGCCCGGATAGTCAGAGAGGCCGGCCCGCCCGGTTGGCCAACATCCCGTCCCCGGCATTGATTCCCCGCCCCCTTCCTGACAAACTCACCGTCCCGCGCCGGCAGGTGCATCCAGTGTTGGCGAAAGACATTCCGTCGCCGTAGCACGCGGCGAAACAGAGGCCGTAACGCTCGGCCAAAGAGGACTCCGCAGTCATGCTTGAGTTGAAGGTTCCGTCCGTCGGTGAATCCGTGACGGAAGTGTTCATCGGTGAGTGGTATGTCCCCGAGGGACAATTCGTCGACGTCGACCAGAACGTCGTCGGCCTCGAGACCGAGAAAGCCACGTTCGACGTCCCGTCGCCGTCGGCCTGCATCGTCAAGAAAATTCTGAAGCCCGCCGGGCAGTCGGCCGCCGTCGGCGAAACGATCGCCCACCTGGAGCCGGCTTCCAAGCCCGCCGCCGCCGATGGCAAAGGCGCACCAGCGCCCGAGCCGGCGGCAGCCGAACCTGCGGGGAAGGGACCAGCGCACGTGATGCCTGCGGCCCAGCGGGTGATGGCGGAAGCGGGACTGAAGGCGGGCGACGTGAAAGGGACCGGGCCCGGCGGCCGAATTCTGAAGGAAGACGCCCAAAAGGCCGTCGCTTCCGTGCCAGCCAAGACGTCGCCTGCCGCGAAGACTGCGAGTAAGCCGTCGCCGTCGACCATCACCGCGCCGACGCCCGGCATGCGTGAAGAACGCAAGGTGCCGATGTCGCCGATCCGGCAGACCATCGCCCGCCGGCTCGTCCAGGCTCAGCACACCGCCGCCCTGCTGACGACGTTCAACGAAATCGACATGTCGGGCATCAAGAAACTGCGCGAGCAGTATCAGGACGCCTTCACCAAGCGCAACGGCATCAAGCTGGGCTTCATGTCGTTCTTTGTGAAGGCCGTCGTCGACGCTCTCAACGTCTACCCGCAGATCGGCGCCCAGATCGAGGGGACCGACCTCGTTTACCGCAACTACTGCGACATCGGCATCGCCATCGGGGCCGGCAAAGGCCTCGTCGTTCCGGTTTTGCGGAATGCCGAGCGGATGAGCTTCGCCGAAATCGAGCTCGCCATCGCGGACTTCGCTAAGCGCGCCCAGGACAACAAACTGGGACGCGACGAGCTCGAAGGGGGCACGTTCACCATCTCCAACGGGGGGGTGTATGGCTCGCTGCTGTCGACGCCGATCGTCAACCCGCCCCAGAGCGGAGTGCTGGGCATGCACGCCACTGTCGACCGCCCGATCGCCGTCAATGGTCAGGTCGTCATCCGCCCCATGATGTACGTCGCTCTCAGCTACGACCACCGCGTGGTCGATGGCCGCGAAGCGGTGTCGTTCCTGAAGCGCATCAAGGATGTGATCGAAGACCCGACGCGCATGATTCTCGAGGCCTGATTCCTCACACGTCCGAAAGCCCGGCTGCTGCGGCGGCCGGGACCCCTTCCCGCCCGCCGCAACCGGCGGGCTTTGTTTTGGCACCCCCGGAAACTGCACGCCATGGCCCGCAAAGCTGCCGAAAACACCGCCGCGATCGATCTGGTTCTGGAACTGCTTTCGATTCCCGGGAAATCGGGGGAAGAAAAAGGAGTCGCTGACCGGATCATCGAAAAACTGAAGGCGGCCGGAGTGCCGGCTTCGGCCATCACGTTCGATGACGCGAACAGGCAGAGTCCGGTGGGAGGCCAGATCGGCAACCTGATCGTGAAACTGCCCGGAACGCTGCCCGGCAAGCGACGGCTGCTGATGGCCCACATGGACACCGTCCCGCTGTGCGTCGGCGCGAAGCCGGTGCGCAAAGGGAACAGGATTGTCTCGGCCGACCCGACAACGGCGCTGGGGGGCGACGACCGCGCGGGCGTCGCCGTCGTGCTCCACACCGCCCTTACGCTGCTCAAGGACAATATCCCTCATCCCCCGCTGACCCTGTTCTTCCCCGTGCAGGAAGAGATCGGCCTTGTCGGCGCGCGGTATGTGAACACGAAGAAGCTCGGCAACCCGGCCATGTGCTTCAATTGGGACGGCGGAAACGCCGCGCTGGTGACGATCGGAGCGACCGGCGCTTTCAACATCGACATCACCGTCCACGGGCTGGCCAGCCACGCCGGCGCGCACCCCGAAGACGGCATCAGCGCGATCGCCGTCGCCGGGGCCGCCATCGCCGATCTCACGGCCAACGGCTGGCACGGTCTGATCGACAAGGGGAAGAAGACCGGCACGAGCAACATCGGCGTTATCCGCGGCGGCGCGGCGACGAACGTCGTCACCGACCGTGTCGATCTCCAGGTCGAAACCCGCAGCCACGATCCGGCATTCCGGAAGAAGATCGTCGAAGCCTTCATCACGGCCTTCGCAAAGGCATCGAAGTCGCTGAAAAATGCGGCCGGCAAAACGGGCAGCGTCGAGTTCGATGTGCAGCACAAGTACGAGTCGTTCGCGCTGAAGATGTCCGAACCGACGGTCATCGCTGCCATGGAAGCGATCGAGACCTGCGGCCTGGAACCGGCGGCCAAGGTGAGCAATGGCGGTCTGGATGCGAACTGGATGACCAACCACGGCCTGCCCACGGTCACCCTCGGCTGCGGACAGGATGGCATTCACACCACGTCGGAAACGCTCGATCTCGTTCACTTCCAGCACGCCTGCCGGATCGCCCTGGAACTGGCGACCCGGGGCTGATGCGGCGTCGCCCGCGAGAATTCGTGAAACAGGGGGCCAATTTTGCGGGAAGGGTTCTTAAACGTGGTAAAACACGGCCCCGGTGGCTGGTTGCAGGCGGTCAGTTCACTACGATCTGACAGCCGGCGCACGACCCCGGCCGCACTCCCTCTGTGAGCCTCAGCTCGCCCCGGATTCGCATGTCGACGACCACCCCACATTCCGAAACCGCCCTCTCCCTGACGCTCCGGATCTGGAGGCAGCCCAGCGCGTCTGTGGCCGGCCGGTTCCACGAATACAAGCTGGACGACATCTCCACCGAAATGTCGTTCCTCGAAATGCTGGATGTTCTGAACGACAAGCTGATTCTCGCCGGCGAGGAGCCGGTCGCCTTCGATCACGACTGCCGGGAAGGCATCTGCGGGTCGTGCGGCATCGTGATCAACGGGCAGGCTCATGGGCCGATTCCGAAATCGACCACCTGCCAGCTGCACATGCGGTCGTTCCGGAACGGCGACGTCATTACGCTCGAACCGTGGCGGGCCCGGGCGTTCCCAGTGATTCGCGACCTCGTCGTCGACCGCACCGCGTTTGATCGCATCCAGCAGGCGGGCGGCTATGTTTCGGTGAACACCGGACAGGCCCCGGAAGCCAATACGATCCTGATCGGCCGCGACGTGCAGGAGAGCGCCATGGACGCGGCGGCCTGCATTCAGTGCGGGGCCTGCGTCGCCTCCTGCAAGAACGCTTCGGCCATGCTCTTCGTGGCGGCCAAGGTGTCGCACCTTGCCCAGTTGCCGCAAGGACACCCGGAACGCAATCGCCGGGTCATCAGCATGGTCGAGCAGATGGACGGGGAAGGCTTCGGCAATTGCTCGAACACGTTCGAGTGCGAAGCCGCCTGCCCGGCCGGCATCAGCGTCAGCCACATCGCCCGCCTGAATCGCGAATACGCGAAGGCGTCATTCTGCTCGAAGGAAGGGTGAAGCGTTGCGACACCCTTCACGCTGTTTCCTCCAGCACGCTGAACGCCTGATCTTCTCGGCCAGTGTTGGCGACGATTAACTCCGCCAGCAGCCCGAGGCTCGTGATCTGCGCCCCCAGCAGCAGCAGCACGGCTGAGTAAATCAGCAGCGGTCGCTGTCCGATGGGCGAAGGGGGCAGGGCGTGGAACACGTTCATCATCAGCCACAGCCCGCCCAGGAATAGGAGGCCCAGCGCCCCGATGCCGGCGCTCAGCAGCCCCAGCCCCCCGAGCAGGTGCTGCGGGCGCTGGCCAAACGCCGTCAGGAAGGCCACGGTCATCAGGTCGAGGAACCCGCGGACGAAGCGCTTCGCTCCGAACTTGGAATGTCCGAATTCGCGCGGGCGATGATTCACGGGCACTTCCGTCACCCGGAACCCACGAGCGTACGCCAGCACCGGGATGAACCGGTGTCGCTCACCATAAATGCGCAGCTCGCGCCACACCTCGGCCCGGCAGAGCTTGATGCCGCAGTTGTGGTCGTGGAGCTTCAGGCCCGTCAGCCAGCCGACCAGGCCGTTGAAGACCTTGCTCGGATAGACCTTGTGCCAGGGGTCGAGCCGGCGGAGCTTCCAGCCGTTGACGACATCGAAGCCGCTGTCCAGTTTCTGAAGCATGGCGGCGATTTCGGACGGGTCGTCCTGCAGGTCGGCGTCCATGGTCATGATCAGGTCGCCGGTGGCCCGGGCAACGCCCGCCGTCAGCGCGGCCGACTTGCCGAAGTTCCGGCGAAATCGCACCCCACGGACGCGGGGATCGTCGTTTGACAACTGGCAGATCGTCGCCCAGCCGGCATCCGTCGAGCCGTCATCGACAAAGATGAGTTCGAACGGAAGGCCGATGGAACTGCACGCGGCGGTGATCTGGCGATGCAGTTCCGCGAGGCTTTCGGCCTCGTTCAGCACCGGAACAACAATCGACAGCAGTGAATGGCCAGCATCGTTGCTGGAAGTCATCGCGCACATCGGTCAGCGCCTGCAGCCAAGGGGAGGGCGAGGCTCCCGCCGAGCCGCGTCCGGCGGATGGCGTTCCAGACGAGACGGCCCTCCGCCGGCATGGTCGCAGGGACGTCGCGTCTGAAGGCGCCGGAGTAATTCACCATGACCTGGATGCCTGTCTCCCGGAGGCGGCTCAGCAGGAGCTTCGCCCTCCCGAGACGTCACGACACCTTCGCCGCCACGCGCTGGGCGACTTCCTGCAGCAGCGTAAGCGAATGGTCGGCCTCGTCAAAGGTCATGGTCATCGGCGGACTGATGCGGATCACGTTGCCGGCCAGCGGGCCGAGCAGGTGAATTCCGTCGCCTCCCTCGCGTCCGAGATAGCATTCCCTGACGAACTCGATGGCGACATCGCGGGACGATTTGGACCCGCGGGCCGCACATTCGATTCCGAACACCATCCCCTCGCCGCGCAGTTTGGCGACGACGCCGGTCTCTTTCAGGCGTGCCAGGGCCGTGAAGAACACCTTCGACAGTTCGCCCGTGTGCTTCATCACATCGGTCGATTCAAATTCATCGAGCGTCGCCAGCACGGCCGCGCAGCCGAGCGGGTTCGCGCTCCAGGTGTCCGAGCCTTCGCCGTAGCTGAGGCTGGCCATCACATCGGCCCGACCTACGGTTGCGCTCACCGGCACGCCGTTGCCGAGACCTTTGCCCAGGCAGACGAAGTCGGGCTCGATGCCGTACTTCTCGAAGGCGTACATCTCGCCGGTCCGGCCGAAGTTGGCCTGGATTTCGTCGAAAATCAGCATGATGTCGTGTTCGCGGCACCAGTCAGCCAGCAGCTTGTGGTAGGCCGCCGGCGGATGGAAGCTGCCCCCGCCGCCCAGGTACGGCTCGGTGATCAGGCAGTTGATCTTCGAGCCGTGCTCCTTCCACATCTGTTCGAGTTCACGGCGATAGGGGGCGAGATCGAAGTCGCGACCGTAGGTGGTGACATCGTTGCATTCCTCGCGCGGGAACGAGATGAACTTCACGCGCGGGTCGCGCTCGTGGTCGCTTTCGCTGCCAGTGACGGCGCCGGCCAGTCCCTTTTTCCCGTGGAAGCCGTAGCGCGTGGCGAGAATCAGCGGGCGGCTTTCGTCCCGCTTCAGGCAGGCCCAAAGAGTTTTCTGGACGGCTTCCGAACCGGACGCGGCCCACAGCACCGTTTCCATCTTCCGGCCCAGCGGCGACCGCTGCATGTTGGCGACCAGCCGCCGGCAGGCCTCGGCCTCAATCGGCGTGACGGCGTTGTAGGCCGTCATCGTCACGGCCGGAATGTCGGTCGGCCCATGCTCTTTGCCGAACAGCAGGCCGGGCGTCCAGCCCATGTACTGGCCGAAACGCTGCATCCAGCGGGGGGGATTATGGCCGAGATTGGCGACCAGCACGCCGGAGGTGTAGTCGTACAGGCGGCGACCGTCGGAGGTGTAGTGGAACACTCCGCTGGACTTTGCAACGACGGCCTGGCTGGGGGTGAAGGTCCTCAGCGAAATGGGCTCGTGTTTCGCGATGGTCCGACGATCGGCGTTGGACTTTTCTTCGCCCGGGAACTCAATGACGTGCGACATGAATGGGGTCTACCCAAGAGCGTGTGCCACCGGCAGCCTGGGCCGGCATCCCCCCTCTCCCGTCGACGTGCTCTGTCGCACGACGGCTGATTTGGAGCTCAAAGGCCGGGTGAGTTGAGATATCCGGCCCGAACGATCCGCAACAGGGGACTCACGAAAAGCACCATACGAATTCTCCCGGGGGCGAGCCAGATCACGTCTGGACGTGTGTCGCAAAATTAGAGCCATCGCCACGATTCCGCGTTCGCAACCGGCAACCGCCGAGTCACTCAATTGCCCAGGCTGCGGTGCAGCGCACCCCCGTCCAGCCATTGCGGCGACACGCCCCGCCGAGTTCAACAGTCGCCGCAGGCCTGCGCACTCGCGAGGCCTTTCGTTGACCCCCGGACACGCTTCCCATACCACAGACTGCTACCATGTCGCTCACCGGTTCCCAGGCCCTGTTTGTGCCCCTGCTTCATGACGCCTAAAGAAGTTCTTGCCCAGTGCCGTCGCGACGAAATCCGTGCCGTGGACCTTCGGTTCATGGATTTTCCGGGCACGCACAAGCACTTCACCATTCCGGTCAAAGCCCTCACCGAGAAGAGCTTTGACGAGGGCTTCAGCATCGATGGCTCGTCGCTGCGCGGCTGGCAGGCGATCAACGAGAGCGACATGCTCGTCGTGCCGCAGCCCGAAACGGCCTATGTCGACCCCTTCATGCCGTCGACGCTGGCGATGACCTGCAACATTCAGGACCCCATCACCCGCGAGGCCTACGCCAAAGACCCCCGCAACGTCGCGCGGAAGGCCGAGGTGTATATGAAGTCGACCGGGTTCGCGGAGATTGCCCAGGTCGGCATCGAATCTGAATTCTTCGTGTTCGACAACGTGCGATTCGACCAGAACGAGCACGAGGCGTTTTACCACCTCGACAGCATTGAAGGAGAATGGAACCGCGGATCGACCTCGCCGGGCAGCAACGCCGGTTACCGCATCCGCCGCCGCGAGGGGTACTTCCCCATGCCGCCGGCCGACACTCTCCAGAATCTGCGCACCGAGATCATGCTCAAGCTGCAGGAATGCGGAGTGGAGGTGGAAGCCCAGCATCACGAGGCCGCCACCGGCGGCCAGTGCGAAATCGACATGAAGTTCGCCTCGCTGCTGCAGACGGCCGACCACATGCTGCGATCGAAGTACATCGTGAAAAATATGGCGGCGCGGCACGGCAAAACGGCGACCTTCATGCCCAAGCCGATCTGGAACGACAACGGCTCCGGCTGCCACATGCATCTGTCTCTGTGGAAGGACGGCCAGAACCTGTTCAATGGATCGGGCTATGGCGGGCTGACGGAAACCGCCATGTTCGCCATTGGCGGAATTCTGAAACACGCCCCGGCCCTGTTCGCGTTCTGCTGCCCGACGACCAACAGCTACAAACGGTTCGTGCCCGGCTTTGAAGCGCCGATCAACCTGACCTACAGCTTCCGGAACCGTTCCGCCGCCATTCGCATTCCAGTCAACGGCAACAGCCCCGCCACGAAGCGGTTCGAATTCCGCTGCCCCGATTCGTCGTGCAATCCGTACCTGGCGACGGCGGCGGTGCTGATGGCCATGCTGGATGGCATTCAGCACCGCATCGATCCCGGGCCGCCGCTGGACAAGGACATCTACGACCTCGCGGCCGACGAACTCGAAAGCTTCCCCAAGGTGCCCGCCACGCTGGAGGAATCGCTCGCGGCGCTGCGCAGCGATCACGCATTTCTGCTGCGCGGCGATGTGTTTACGGAAGACGTGATCGACACCTGGATCTGGTACAAGCAAACGCACGAAGCCCAGGCGCTGCGCGAGCGGCCGCATCCGTGGGAATTCGCCATGTACTACGACATCTGATCCGCTGCCGACGGAAGACCGTCGTCGACGGACGACGCCTGGCGGAGTTGCGTCGCGAGCGGTGAACTGGTGCGGTCGGTCGGAACTGTGTCTGTCACAACGATGCGTAGGTCTTCGCGGGTTTCACGACGATGTCCGATGCCTCCCCCACGACGCCCGACCCGGACGATGTCCCGGTCGACTCCAAAACCCTGGCAGGGGATGCGCCGTCCGGGCTGTCGGGGAAGTCCGAGCAGCCGGTCACTCGCTCGTTTTCTCCCGAGGAAGCCGCGCGCGCTGCCCAGTTCGTTCCGCACGATCCGGATGACGACGACTCCGACGCCCCGCTGCCGGATCACTTTGGAAAGTACACGATCGAACACCGCATCGGTCGGGGCGGCATGGGGGTGGTGTGGAAGGCCCGCGACCCGGCCCTGGCGCGGACGGTCGCCATTAAGGTGCTGGCCCCTCAACTGGCGCACAGCCGGACCGCCCGTCAGCGCTTCCTGCGGGAGGCCCGTGCCGCTGCGGCGATCAGCCATCCCAATGTGTTGACGATTCACGCCGTCGAGGAGCAGGACCAGTCACCCTTCATCGTCATGGAGTTTGTCGATGGCGGCTCGCTGAAGGACTTTGTCACCCAGACCGGCCGACTGCCGCCGCTGCAGGTCATCCAGTTGAGCGCCCAGATCGCGCAGGGCCTCGCGGCTGCCCATGCCCAGGGAGTCATTCACCGCGATGTGAAGCCCGGAAACGTCATGCTGCACGCCGGCGGGCTGCGCGTGCGTCTGGCGGACTTCGGCCTCGCACGAGTGACGTTCGACAACTCGGAACTGACGTCGCACGATCAGGCGGTCGGCACCCCCGCCTATATGTCGCCCGAGCAGCTGCGCGGCGAACGCGTCGACTCACGGGCCGATCTGTTCAGTCTCGGCTGCGTGATTTACTTCATGCTCGTCGGCTATTCCCCGTTTCAGGGCCGCACCCAGGGGGAAACGATCCACAAGATTCTTGGCGAACAGCACCGGACGCTGCTCGAAGTCGACCCCCTGATTCCCCCCATGCTCAACGACCTTGTCGAGCGGCTGCTCCACAAAGATCCCGAGCAGCGATATCAGTCGGCGTATGAGGTCGGGGCGACGCTGACCCGGCTCCTGAACCAGCTCAACCAGGCCGCCACTGATGAAATCGGTCAGGTGCTTTCCAGAACAGTGCCGATCACACCGCAACGCCAGGACCGGCGGTTGATCGCCGGGCTGGCCGCGGGCGCCGCAGCGCTGGCCGTGGGTGGTTGGCTGTGGTCCTCCAAACCCGCCGGAACCGCATCGAGCGATGTCGTCCACAGCGCGGTTGCATCGACCGGCGGACCGTTGGCTCTCAGCCATGATCCAGCCCGGGAACCGGCCGTGTTGACGGTCGCCCGGGATGGCTCCGGCCAGTATTCGAATCTGGATGACGCCGTCCGCAATGCGATCGATGGCGACACCATTCGCGTGCTGGACGCCGGCACGTATTCCGTGCAGCTGCGATTGCAGGAGCGGACGGGAGTCACGCTCGAGGCCATGCAGGGCGCCGAACTCGTCCCCGGACCGCCCGATTCTGTTCCGATTTCCATTGGTCACAGCCGCGACATCCGTGTGCAGGGCTTCCGCATCCAGACGACCCTGAACCGGAACGCCATTCAGGTCCGCGACTCGTCGGGCGTGCAGCTGCTGGACCTGTCCATTCGGCAGGTCGGCGCGAAAAACGTGCCGGCCATCGGCGTCGATCGCTGCAATCCAGCGGCGACTGACAACCCGTTCGTGGTCCGGGGCTGCAGGGTGGAAACGCTCTCCAGCGGGCAATGCATCTGGGTCTCTGCGGAAAACGAGCCGATGCACCGTCTCGTCATCGAAGACAACGAGTTTCACGGAGTCAGCAAGGGAACGCTCGGCGTGTTCAAGGGGCTGTTCAAGGACGTCCGGCTGCAGCACAACCTGTTTGCCGGGGGTCACGTGGCGTGGAACCTGGGGCTGGAAGGAACGTCGGAACCCGGCGACATCCGGATTGCGAACAACACATTTCACAACTGCCGCGCCTGGCTCGGCCTGATGTCGACGGACCCCACGAAAACCCGTTTCACTCTGGTGAATAACCTGGTGCTGAACTGTGAGAAAATCGAGGCGAACCAGACACAGGTTCAGGCAGCGGTGCGGGACTGCATCTTGGGGGGCAATGTCTGGGAACGGGCCGCTCCTCCCGGCGGACTGGCGGAACTGTCCGGCTGGGCCCGGTATCAGGAAGTCATTCCCGTTCAGTCCCGTGATCCGTCGGATCCCGGTTATCTGCGGCTGCCGGCCGAGTCTGCGTTGCTCACGGGCGGGTTGGGCGGAGACTTCGCCGCACATGTTGGCGCGCGGCCGTAATGTCCGGGTCATGACGCCGGTCGTCGGCCCGCCGGCGCGGGGCAATTGTGAAACCGGGCGGACTGCGCGGGCAGTCCTCTTCGATTCGCCGCCGGCCGGCCGGGACCCGACCGATGTCGCTCGACACTGATGCCGAAAGGCGTTGAAATCGCTGATGCGTACGGTGGGTCAGCTTTTCAAAGACCGTGCAACTCGCGGGGCCGCGATGTCGATTGAACACTGGTATCCGCCGGCGAGTCGGCCAACCCGCGGCTCGTGGGACAGCTACTATCGGCTTTGCCGGGTCAAGCCGGTCTCGAGCGGCACGTCGCTGAGCGCCCCGGCGGCCGGTTCGTCCGGCCTGCTGATGTCCGAGCAACAGTTCTCGTCCGCCTTCCTGACGGCCGCCGCGTCCTCGGCGATGCTCACCAGCCGCCGGCCCGCGGCCGATCCTCCCCGGTTGCTGTCGTCGGAAGTGCTCTGCCCAACGTCGGCCGAATTCCGCCTGTCGTCCGGGATTCTTTATCCCGGCACGTCGTCTGTCCCGGGCGGCCATCGCCCGCTGTCGATCGCCCACGTCGGGCCGTGTCTCTGCCGGGGAGGCGCCGAGCAACAGCTGATTGATCTGGCCCGGTTTCTGAACCCGCAGCGCGCGGTGCTGAAGACCTGCTACGTCACTGCCGGGGGACAGTACGATCCGGCCGTCGTTCGGGATCTCCCCTGTCCCGTTCGGCCCGGAACCCGCGAGTCTCTCCGCCGCGCCTATCAGGAACACGATGTCGTCCTCTCCTGGGGACTGGCGCTCGACGAAGTGCTCGGGGGGCCGTTTCCGCGAAACGCCGTCGGGATCACGATCGCGCATGGCGACAGCCACTGGACGCGCCAGCTGATTCATGGCAGCCGTCAGTCGATCGACCATGTGATTGCGGTCAGCCGGGGCGTCGAGAAGGCCGCCTGCCAGGGGTTCCCGACCACCGTCGTTCTGAACGGAGTCGACACGGCCCGACTGGCGACGACCCGATCGCGGAATGCAGTGCGGGCCGAGTTCGGATATGGCCCGGACGACTTTGTCGTCGGCTTCGTGGGCCGGTTCTCGCCGGAGAAGCGTCCCGAACTGCTGCTGCGGGCCGTCGAGCAGCTGCCCCGCCGGTTCAAGGTGCTGATGGTCGGCTGGGGACCGGGGTACCCGGAGCTGCTGGCGGAAGCGAACCGCAGGATCCCGAACCGCTGCGCGTTCCGTTATTCGGACAGTTACCTCGGCGACTTCTATCAGGCGTTCGACGCCTTCACCCTGCTTTCAGTGCAGGAAGGCTTTGCACTGGTTTTTCTGGAAGCGATGTTCTGGAAGCTGCCCGTCGTGGCGACTCCGGTCGGGGCGGTTCCGGAAGTCATTCAGCATGGTGTGAACGGCTTGATCGTGCAGGGCGCCCCCGCGCCGGTCGCCGCCGAACTCGCGTCGCTGGAGGCCGACTCGATTCGACGTGCCCGCATCGGAGCGGCCGCCGAACATTACGCCCGGGAACATGGCCACGCGCTGCGCATGGCGGAAGAGTGCGAGTGCCTGTTCGAACGACTCGTGGCGGAGCGCCGGAGCCGGGGGTGCGTCTGAAGAACCTGTTGTTTGGCACCGAGCCGATCGTCGCCCATTGCCCCGGGCCTCTGTCGCTCGAATGGCGTCTGTTCGCCGAACTGGTCTTCGAGCAGACCGTCACTCCCCGCCCCAGTCGTGAATCAGCCACCTTACTCACCTGGAACCACGGCAGTCGCCCCGAAAAACCGAACGGCATTCTCGAGCACTGCCTCGAACGACACGGCTGCCGGCCGCTGGTCCTGGGGAGCGAACTCAAAACCTGGCGCAACATCTTCAAGCTGCAGGTGACGGCCGACGCACTCGAGCACATTACGACGGACTACGTCATCGGGCTCGACTCGGCCGATGTTCTGGTGACGGCCCATCCCGACGAAATCGCCGCGCGGTTCCGCAGCCACTTTCACTGCGACCTGCTGTTCAATGCGACGGGCTCGGAATGCTGGCCCAGGCGGCCCGAATTCATCGCCTGGGAATCGTCGCGTCCTGAAGCCCGGCAGGCCGCCGGACGGCACTGGCTCAATTCAGGCGTCTTCATCGGCCGCACCGGGTTCTGCCGCCACTTTTTTCGCGAACTGGCCGATGCCGCCCGCCAGCGGAATTTCATTGGCGACCAGGAGGCCATCAAGGAGGCGTGGCCGAGCTGGTATCCGGCGATCCAGCTCGACTACGAATGCCGCATTTTCCAGTGGTTCAACGAAAGCAGCGATGTGCTCGCGTTTGACCCGCCGCTCCGCGGCTGAGCCTGACGGGCCCGACAACACTGCCACGACAGCCCGTTCCCGCAGCACCTTCCTCCCGCCCCGCCGGGGGCGACCCGTCCCGAAAACGATCCGGAGCACGGGCGCATTGAACATCGCCCGTCCGCGCTGGATCATGACCGAGCGGTCCCCTCTCCCTTCATCGGCGGCCCATTCATGATCTGCATCACCGTCACCCCCGAGTCGCGGACGCTCGGCAAGGTCGACATCCTCAACGCGGCCTCCAAAGGCGACATTGTGGAGGTCTGCCTCGACCATCTCATCAAGGAACCCGACATCAAGGACCTGCTGTCCGTCACCACAAAGCCGATCATCGTTTCCTGTCGCCGGCCGCAGGATGGCGGCAAGTGGGACGGCACTGAAGACGAACGACTGATGCTGCTGCGGCAGGCGATCGTGGCCGGGCCGGCGTATGTCGAACTCGACCTCGACATTGCCCGCAAGGTGCCGCGGTTCGGAAAAACGCAACGGGTCATCAGCTTCACCCGGCTCGACCGGCCGGAAAGCGACATCGATGCCATCATCGAAGAAGCCCGCGGCGTGCAGGCGGATGTCATCAAGTTCACCTGGCCGACGCCGACAATCGATGACGCCTGGCCGCTGCTGAAAACTGTCAGTGCCAGCACGAAGGGCTCGCTGCCGATGGTCGGCCTGGGCCTCGGTCGCGGCGATCTGACGTTCTCGCTGCTCAGTCTGAAATACGGATCGCCCTGGCTGTATGCGGCGCTCGAAAACGGCATGGAAGCCTATCCGGACCAGCCGACCGTGTTTGAACTGGAAGACATTTACCACCTGCGCGACATCAATCGCTCGACGGCCTTCATTGGAGTGACCGGCTTTGGCGATTCGCAGCCCGGCATTGTCCGGGCGTTCAATACGGCGTTCAAATCGCAGGAGGTGAATGCCCGCTGCCTGCCGCTGTTTCCCGGAGACATCGGACGGCTTTCCAGAATGCTGGATGTCCTCAAGGTGCGTGCCATTCTCGCCAGCGGAGGTTATGCAAAACACCTGACGGCCCTCGCCGAACAGATCGACCCGCACGACCGCGACAGCGGGTCCGTCGACCTCCTGCTGCACAAAAGCGATGGCTGGCACGGCGTCAATTCGCTGTGGCGGTCGGCCGTGCAGGTGCTGGAAGCGGCCGTCAAACACGCCGGACACAGCCTCCCCCAACGCAGTGTGCTGGTGCTCGGCAACGGCGGCACGGCCACTGCAATGGCCTTTGGGCTGACACGCTTTGGCGGGCCCGTCAGCATCTGCGGTCCCAACGACAAGGAAGCGCAGGCCACCGCCACGAAGATGGGCTGCCGGTACATTCCCTACCAGAACCTCTACGACACCCTGTTCGACGTCGCCGTCATCGCCGATCCGGCCCTGAAAACCGGCAACGCCCACGGCAGCGTGAATGCCGCGCTGCTGCGCGATCATATGACGGTCCTCGACATCAGCGATCCGCCGAAGCTCCACCCGCTGGCCGAAGAAGCGAAGCTGCGGGGCTGCCACGTGATCGATTCGGCGCAGCTGTTTCGCGACCGCATTGCGGCGCAGTACCGGGCGATTGTCGGGAAAGATTTGCCCGAAGATGCGCTCGCAAAAAGCGTAGACGCCGCCGTACTGACGTAGCGGACTTGCCCGGCGCCAGGCTCCGCAGGGGCCAGCCAGTCCGGCAGGCCGGGTCATCGGCAGCGACGAAAGGGCTCGCCTTGGAACAGATTCGCCGCATCTCGGCCCTGCTGCTGCGTCGGCTGCGGCTCGATCTCCGCTCGGCCTCCGGCCATGTGCTGCGCCTGTTCGCGGCCGGTTGCCTGCTGTTCACGATTTTTACTGTCGTGCAGTCCAACGTTTCGATCGGAGCGCCCGGGCTGACGGTCTACCGCTGGATCGTGTGGGTCGATTCGCTGCTGATCAGCATCGCCAGCATGACCGTATTCGCCACCATCATTTCCGCCGAGCGCGAACAGGGAACCCTGGCCCTGCTGCGGATGACCGGCATGAGCCCGCTGTCGCTGATTCTGGGGCAGGGCGTCAGCGGCGTCGTCATTGGCTGCCTGCTGATTGCCATCCAGCTGCCTTTCGTCGTCTTGACGATCACGCTCGGCGGAATTCTGTGGAACCAGGTGCTGGCCACCTTTGTGGCTCTCCTGGGGCACCTGGTGCTGTCGGGCGGCATCGGGCTGTTCTGGTCGGCCATCTGCCTGCGACCCGGATCAGCGTCGTTTTATGTCCTGCTCAGCCAGTTCGGCCTGTGGATGGGCCCCTGGCTGTCGCGCTACGCGGCAGCGGGTCTGACGTTCAAAGGGTGGATCTCGCCCCGGACGCAGTCGGCGATCGATCAGGCGACCAGTTGGATCGACCAGCAACTGGTATGGACGCGCCTCGACGACATCGCGACCTCGTTCGGAATTGTCGCGTGGTTCTCGGGGCAGTTCTGGTTCTCGCTGCTGGCTGGCGCCGTCCTGGTCCTCGCCGCGGCCTTTCTGCTCGACCGCCGTCCGGTCGAGACGCCGGCCTATTCGCCCATCGTCATCCGTCTGTGGCGCACGCGCGGCGGCCGTGCGTGGCCCCGTTTCGCATTTGCCGGGAAAGATTATCGGCAATTCATGGGAGGCATCAAAGGGATGCTCGCCCGCTTGATCCTGTATCCGCTCGTTCCGCTGGGGTTCGTGTACCTGCTGGTTGCGTTCGGCGGCGCCCGCATGGATTTCGAGGACGTGACCGGAATGGTGTTCTGGTTCAACGCCGCGTTTTTGACGGTCGAAACGGCCGCCATCGCATCGCGTGTGTTCCGCAATGAAGTGGCGGAGCAGACCTGGTCGTCGCTGGCGGTGCTGCCACGCTGGCGCGGGCGGATTGTGCTTGAGAAACTCTGGGGCTGCGGCCTGGGTCTGGCGCCGGGCCTCGTGTGCGCCTGGATTGCAGGGGCCAGCTCGAGCGACGTCACCCGGTTTTTCTTCGGACCGCACTACTCGTCTGGCGACGCGTTTGCGGCCATCATGCTCACGATCCAGCCCCTGCTGTGGGTCAGTGTGACGGGCTTCGCTGCTTTGCTGCTCGTTGGCATGACGCCGACCGTCACGATCTTTTGCGGATTCCTGGCGGTGATTCTCCAGTACTTTCTGCTTCTCATGCTCGCGATGCTGTTCTGGGGCACAAGGCTGTCGTTCGAAAACTTCTTCGCCGTGTATTTGCTCGGGACATCCGTGCTGATCTGCGTCTGCCTGGCTGGAAGTCTGTTTCGCTTGCGAAAGCTGACCGCGAGGGATTAAACCGGCTCGTGGCGGCGGGCCGCGCTGGAACCGGCCGGATTCAAGGAACTGAACGGCATGTTTCGCAAGACGCTGGCCCTGCTCGTGCGTGCCCTCCGGGTCGATGCCCGCAGCCTCCGGCCGCACCTCATTCGCTTCGGTCTACTGCTGACGATTCTCTGGCTGCTGTACATCGCGGGAGAAGTCGCCCGCAATTCGGGCGCGCCAGGGCTCACGCTGTTCTACTCGCTGACGATGACCAACACCTGGTTCATCACGCTCGTCGGAGTCACCTACTTCGCCTCAGCGATCACCGAGGAGAAGGAAGAACGAACACTCGGCCTGCTGCGCATGGCCGATATCGGCAGCACTTCGATTCTGCTGGGGAAATGGCTGCCCCGCATGGTCGGCATGCTGTCGCTGATCGCCGTGCAGTTTCCGTTCACGCTGCTCTCCATCACGCTGGGGGGCGTGACGCTGGCGCAGGTGAACGCGGTGTACGTCGCGCTGCTGCTGCATCTGCTGTCGGTCGGTACGTACTCGCTGCTGGCGTCGGTCTTTTGCCGCACCACGGGAACGGCCTGCCGCGTCGCGTTCATCGCAATTTTTCTGCGCTGGCTGATTCCGCAACTCGCCGAATCGATGTCGAGCGCGACGGACCCGCTGCTGTTCGGACGCCCCGTGCTGGAGACCATCGGCCGGCTGAACGAGGCGTCTGTCTATGCACTCACCAGTCGCGCCCTCGCGACAACCTTCGCCGAGTCCCCCTTCCCGCCCGCGGCCCAGTGGTGGCTGGCGGAAAGCCTGTTTCTGTTCGGGCTGGCCTGGCTCATTTTCGAACCCTGCACACAGGGCGACATCGTCTCGGAGGCACGCCCGTCGCTGTGGGAACGCTGGATGGCGCGGAAGCAGCGCGCGAGCCATCGCCGCGCGTGGCCGGCCGCCATCGCCGGCAAAGATTTCATGCTGCTCGCCGGCGGGTTCCGCGGGTCAATGCTGCGGTTCGCAATTTATGTGGGCATCGTCCTCGTCATTCTGGGCTTCGCGGTCGTCAACGACGGAAGGCTCAATCACGGTGATGTCGGCGGGATGCTGCTGGGATTTGGCTTCACGTTTCTCGCCCTCGATGTCGTTCAATCCGCGGCGAAAGTCTTCCGCATCGAACTGCAGGAACAGACCTGGTCGGCGCTGATCATGCTGCCGCAAACATTGACGGGCGTGGCGTGGTCGAAAATTGCCGGCTGCGCGATCGGCTGGTGGCCGTCGCTGCTGATGATCATTCTCGGGGGGCTGCTGGTGCCGCACGCCGTCGCCGCATTTTTCGACGGCCTCATCGAATTTGAAGTCTTTTTCGGGGTCGCTTACTTCGTGATGCAGATCGTGCTGTTTGTCGAACTGACCGTGCTGGCTTCGATCTCATTGACATGGGCGGCCTGGCCCCTCGCGGCGCCGCTGGCGTTTTTCGCCGTGGTTCTCGGAAACGGCCTACTGCTGACCTGCCTCATCGCCTCGGTGCCGGGCAGCGGCAACGGCATTCAGGCGATCTTTTTCTTCCTCACCGGCGCCAGTCTGGTGCTGGCCGCCATTCTGTACCGCCTGATCGGCTTGCGGCTGATCGACAAGGCGTCCGACGGGGCATAGCCCCATCCCTCAGTCTCCTGCATCGGGACCTCCACATGACTCGCACGCTGGCGCTCGCTGTTGCGTTGTTTGGCGCCCTCCCGCTCCGGGCGGCCGAGCCAGCCGATCTCGAACGGGCTTTGCAGACGCCAATTCTCGATCGCGAGGCCATTCAGCGCGACATGGAACGCTTCTGCCTGTCGCGCATCCCCCCGTCGCCGACGCCTGTCGATCGCGCCAGTTGGGAAGCCCTGATGCAGCAGGCCCGCCGCGACACTTTCGAACGCGTCGTGTTCCGAGGCGAAGCGGCCCGCTGGCGCGAACTGCCGACGCGTCCCGAATGGGTCGGCGAAATCGACGCGGGAGACTACCGCATCCGAAAACTGCGCTACGAAGCAGTCCCCGGCATGTGGGTCTGCGGACTTCTGTACGAGCCGAAATCGCTGACCGGAAAAACCCCCGTCGTGCTGAATGTGAATGGACACGACCGCGACGGAAAGGCGGCGCACTACAAGCAGATTCGCTGCATCAATCAGGTGAAACGCGGCATGCTGGCCCTGAACCTCGAATGGTTCAACATGGGCCAGCTGCGATCGCCCGAGTTCGACCACTACCGGCTGAACCAGCTGGACCTGTGCGGTACAAGCGGCGTCGCCTGCTTCTACCTCGCCCTGAGCCGCGCGCTCGATGTGCTGCTGGCCCATCCCCATGCGGACGAAAGCCGCGTCGCTGTCACCGGCCTCTCCGGCGGCGGCTGGCAGACCATCTTCATCAGCGCGCTGGATGAACGGGTGACGCTCTGCGATCCTGTTGCCGGCTATTCCAGCTTTCGCACGCGGGCCGTGGTGCGGGCCGACCTGGGCGATTCCGAACAGACCCCGACCGATCTCGCAACGACCGCCGATTACGCCCTGCTGACCGCGATGCGAGCCCCGCGCCCCACGCTGCTGACCTTCAACGACCGCGACAACTGCTGCTTTCAATCGGGTCATGCGCTGCCAGAACTCCTGCGCGTGGCCCGGCCCGCCTTCCAGCTTTATGACGCTGGCGACAAACTCGAAGTGCATGTGAACCACGTCCCCGGCACCCACAACTTCGATCGCGACAATCGCGAAGCCCTCTATCGCATGCTGGGCCGGCACTTTTACGCCGGGGCCACGTTCGATGCCTCCGAAATCGCCTGCGACGCCGAACTGAAAACGGCCGACGAACTGCTCGTCGAACTGCCGGCCGACAACGCGGGGTTCACCACCATTGCCCGACGACTGGCCGACGGACTCCGTGCCGACGATTCGGCGACGGACGAGCAGTTGCGAGACGCCCTCCGAAGCGTCTTGCGTTACGAGCCGCTCACCGCCACGGCGGAACATCTGTCGAGCGAAACGAAGGGAGACATCGAAATTCACCGGTGGGCGCTGCGCATCGGAGATGCGTGGACGATTCCCGCCGTCGAATTTATTCCCGAGGGGGCGACAGCGAGCGCCCTTCTGCTGTCAGACCAGGGGCGGGCGTCCGCCGCCGATGCAGTTGGGCGTGCGCTGGCCGGCAAGACGCGAGTGCTCGCGATCGACCTGGCCCACATTGGCGAATCGAAACTGCCCAGCCACGACTTCCTGTTCGGGCTCCTGGTGGCCGCCGTCGGGCGCCGGCCGCTGGGCGTGCAGTCCGGTCAGTTGAACGCGATTGCCGACTGGTGGACCGGCCAGTGCGGTCGTCCGGTCGAGATCCGCGCTGCAGGTCGACGGTCATCGCTGACGGCGTGGTGCGCCGCCGCACTGAACCGCCAGCACGTGACGGGCGTCGCCAGCCAGGGAGGCTTCGATTCGCTGCGGCAGATCATCGATGACGGCCTGGCCGTGCCCGATGGCCCGGAACTGTTCTGCTTCGGGCTGCTGCAGGCGATCGACGCCCCGCAACTGAGGCGACTGGCGAACGACCGCGCTGTCCAGTGATCGGCGTGGTCGGTAGTGACCGACGCCGTTTACAGATCGAAGTTGAACTCGTTCCTGACGTCCGGCTTGATGTCGGCCGTCAGCCCGCTGGTCTCGGGGTTTCCGAATTTGGGCGGAATCCGCGGAGTGTTCATCTTCTTCAGATCAGCTGCCGTCAGTTTCTCTTCCGGCTTTTCTTCGTCCAGCATTTCGAACGCCGTGATGACCACGCGGGCAGGGCCGACCATGGCGCCTTTGTCGCCCGTGGTCGACAGCTCGTACGCCCCGTTGGCGTCGGTGCTGCCGTAGGCAGCCGGGCCCGAGGCCGGCATGAAGGTGACGTTGGCGTCGGCCAGCGGCTTTCCTTTGTAGGTCACCACTCCGGCCGTTTCGGCCAGCTTCGGACCGGTCTCCCCGCCGCATCCCGCTGTCAGCACAGCCAGGAGCAACAAGGACGCTTGCAAGACAGAAAATCGCAGCATGGCAGGAATCTTCCTCTCAAACAGAAACGGTCAAGTCAGACGCAGGTCATCGCCCGGCGGTGCGCACACCATCGAGCGATGACCTCGAAGCGATGGCGGCTGATGCCGGAAAGCGCTGGCGGCCCGAAGCGCCGGGCCGCCTGACGTTTCCGATGCACGGCGAATCAGAATTCGCCCACGACCTGCCCGTCGGCCCTGCCGCCGAGGCGCTGATAATTGAAATGATCGATGTTCTCGCTGATGAACCGCACGGTTCCATCGCCGAGAAGGAAGTGGACGCCTCCCACATGCATCGATTTGAAGCCCCACGAGTAGTTGTACTGGGCCAGCGCCGTACAGGCCGGGTTCGAGACCTTCTTGGGCGCCGACGTGCATGTCGTGAACTCGTTGATGGGGGTCACCGTCGAGCCGTGCGCGTTCCCCATCGAGTTGGAGAACCACCAGCCGTATGTGGCATGCGAGTGACAGTCCGGACGGACCTCGCCCATCATGATGGTGTTCGAAGTGCCGTCGGTCACATCGCGGATGTTGAGGAACACCCCATGGTAGCTGAACATTCCGGAAACCCGGCTTGGCTGATTGCTGCGGGCATAGTCGGTCTGTCCGGCCGGGCTTTCGGCGTAAACATTGAACGGGTTACAGGCGCCGGTCCCCGGCGTCCGCTGTGATCCGATCGACCCGGTGTAGGTCGACTGGGCCCAGCGCGCCGATGTTTTGAACGGCGTACTGGTCGTGCCGGCCACATGCCGCGGCCAGGAATCGGTCGGACACATGGCGTATGGAACCTGCTTTTCACCTGCTTCGTCCTGGTCGGCCAGAACCTGTCGCGTCACGCTTCCCACAACGCCGCCATACGCCACGCCCGGACGCGGGCCGTCAAAATGCAGCTGATTGTACAGAGCCGTCTGATCCATGAACGGAAGCACATACACCTGCCAGCCAGAGCGGGGATTCGCTGTGTTTCCGCCATTGGGGTCAGCAGGGTTGCTCGCGTTCCCCTGGCCGCCGATCGGGAAGCCGTTATGGACGTCGTGATAGTTGTGCAGCCCCAGGCCAAACTGCTTCAGGTTGTTTCGACACTGCGTGCGCCGCGCGGCCTCACGGGCCTGTTGCACCGCAGGCAACAGCAGCGCAATCAAGATCGCAATAATTGCGATCACCACCAGCAGTTCGATCAGCGTGAAACCGTTTCGCATCCGCATCTCAGCACCTCGCCTTTGAATTCAAAGAACCTGAGAAATCGCGGGAAGTCTGGCGGTGTCGTAAGAAGTCCTTGTTAAGGCCGCCGGACAATCCAAAAGAAAACGTGGTCTCGCAGCCAGCTGTTCACCGAATCTTAACAATTTGCATGCTACGACCGCCGTGAACGGCATCGCAACTACCCGATCGCGCAATCATTCGTCGAGACCGCGCAGCCCTATTCGGTGAACGTCACGGCGCCCGCTCACGTCGATCCGAACCGCCGCCACCCTTCGCGATCCACTTCCTCCTTGCTGCTGTTCCGGATGCCGGGTAGATTGAAGTCGCGATTCGTCGACGCTTTTGGATGGGCCGCCGGGGACAACGCTGTCGTCCCCCGCCCGGGCAGGGATTGCCCCACGACGCTCGCTGTGTTGCGTTTCATCGAGGTTGCGGAAGCGTCGCCGCTCGTCGGTTCGCATGCACCCCGGGCTGTCCCGGCTCGTCGGCATCCGGACCCCCGCCGCGGAGACTGCACAATCCGCATGGCCGAATGACACGCGGCACAGTCACTCCGATTCGTCCCACCTGACTGACGCCCGGCTCCGTGCCGCTGTTTGCGGAACAGGCGTCGCCGATGATGCTTCCGGCACGTGCCCCAAAACGCCGCGCCGGTCGCCCTGCCGTCGTACTCGAGGATGCCCGATGCGATTTCGCTCGCTTGCGTCGCTGTGCTGCACCGCCCTCTTCGCGGGATCGATCGTCGCCCCGCTCCGGGCCGACGATTCCGCTGAAAAAATCAGCTTTGATCGCCAGATCCGTCCAATCTTCCAGGCGAACTGCCAGGGCTGCCATCAGCCCGCCAAGGCCGGCGGCGACTATGTGATGACGACGTTCGAACGCCTCGCCAAAGGGGGCGAAAGCGGCGAGACGGCGATCGTCGCGGGCCAGGCCGATCAAAGCGAACTGCTCAAACAGATCACCCCGGGCGCCGATGGCCAGGCGGCCATGCCCAAGGGCCGGCCCCCGCTTGCCCCGGTCGAAATCGAACTCGTTCGCCGCTGGATCGAACAGGGGGCGAAGAACGACACGCCGGTCAACGCCGTGCAGAAGTACGACGCCGATCACCCCCCCGTCTACTCGCGTCCGCCCGTCATCACCGCCATCGACTACTCTCCCGACGGAAAACTGCTGGCCATCGCCGGCTTCCACGAAGTGATCGTGCAGCAGGCCGATGGCAGCGGCGTCTATGGCCGCTTCATCGGCGTTTCCGAGCGGATCGAATCGGTCCGCTTTTCGCCGGACGGGAAGAGGCTGGCCGTCGCCGGCGGCCTGCCGGGCCGGATGGGCGAACTGCAGATCTGGGATGTCGAGTCCCGGTCGCTGGAGGCCTCCATCCCGGTCACGTTCGACACCATTTACGGCGCCAGCTGGTCGCCCGATGGCACGCGGGTGGCCGTCGGCTGTTCCGACAAGACGGTCCGCGCGTTCGACGCGTCCACCGGCGCGCAGGTGTTCTTCAACGGCGCCCACGACGACTGGGCCGTCGATACCGTCTTCGGAGTCGATGGCAGGCACCTCGTGTCCGTCGGCCGCGACATGTCGGCCAAGCTGTACGAAACCGAAACACAGCGGTTCGTCGACAACATCACCTCGATCACGCCCGGCGCCCTGAAAGGGGGGCTGCAGTCGGTCGCCCGGCATCCCACCCGCAACAACATCCTGATCGGCGGATCGGACGGCGTCGCCCGCGTGTACCGCATGGAGCGCGTCACCAACCGCGTGATCGGCGACGACGCCAACCTGATCCGGAAGTTCCCGGCCATTCCGGGACGCATCTTCGGCGTCGATTTCGCTAACGACGGCAAGTCCATCGTGGTCTGCAGTTCGCTCGACGGCAAAGGCTGGGTCTCGACGTTCTCGGCGGATTTTGACGACGTTCTGCCGGATGACATCAAGGCGATTGTGCAGAAGGTCGTCACCACGCAATCGGCCGACGAAAAGAAGAAGCTGGAAGAGTTCGTCACGAAAGACGTCGCCACGCTGTTGAAGGTCGAGTTGCCGGTGAGCGTGTATGCGGTCGCGTTCACTCCGGATGCGCGGTTCATCACGGCGGCCGGCGCCGATGGCGTTCTGCGAAAAATCGACGCCGCCAGCGGCGCGATCGTCAGCGAAACTCCGGTCGTGGAAATCACCCCGGCCGGCGCGCCCCGCGTCGCGGCCGCCCCCTCTGCGAATGAAGACGCTCCCGTCCCGGCCGCCCCCGAGCCGACCCCCTCGTCCATGACGATCACCCGGCTGCACACCCTGCCGGAAGCAATTACTATGGCCGGCCCCTTCAGCTACACCCAGTTGTTGGTGTTCGCCGAACTGGCGTCTGGCGATCAGGTCGATGTGACCCGCATGGCGACTTTCAAGCCAGCCGGCGGCGCGAACGTGCGCATCAGCAAAACAGGGCTGGTGAAGCCACAGGCCACAGGCGCCGGCACGCTGCAGGTCGCCGCGTTCGGGCAATCGGTCGACGTGCCGGTGACGGTCGAGGACTTTGAACTCACGAAGCCGTTGAGCTTCATCGAAGACGTGAACCCCGTGCTGTCGAAGGTCGGCTGCAACCAGGGGACCTGTCACGGTTCGAAAGACGGCAAAAACGGGTTCAAGCTGTCGCTGCGCGGCTATGACGCGATCTTCGATATCCGCTCGCTGACGGACGACCACGCCTCGCGACGGGTGAACACCGCATCGCCGGACGACAGCCTGATGCTGCTGAAGGCGACCGGCGCCGTGCCGCATGTCGGCGGCCAGCTCTTCAAGCCGGGGGACGAGTATTACCGCATCGTGCGGGACTGGATCGCGGAAGGGGCCAACGTCGACCTCGCGCATGCCAAGCCCGAAAGGATTGATGTCTACCCCCAGAACCCGGTGGTGCAGACGATCGGCTCGCGCCAGCAGGTTCGCGTCGTGGCGACGTATGCCGACGGCCGCCAGCGCGATGTCTCCCGTGAATGTTTCATCGAAAGCGGCAACACCGATGTCGCGGCGACAACTTCGGCCGGCCTCATCACCGTGCTGCGCCGCGGCGAAGCGCCGATCCTCGCCCGCTACGAAGGGGCCTACGCCGCCACCACCGTCACCGCCATGGGCGAGCGTGGCGGGTTCGCCTGGGTCGATCCGCCCGTCTGGGGCGAAGTCGACCGGCTGGTCGCCGAGAAGTGGAAACGCGTCAAGGTGCTGCCGTCCGATCTCTGCGCCGATCACGAATTCATCCGCCGCGTCTATCTCGACCTCACGGGTCTCCCCCCGTCCGCCGATGACGTGCGAAAATTCGTCGCCGATGCACGCGACACGCGGGTCAAGCGGAACGAATTGATCGACCGGCTGATCGGCAGCGAGGAGTTCATCGTTTTCTGGACGAACAAGTGGGCCGACCTGCTGCAGGTGAATGGCAAGTTCCTCGCCCGCGAAGGGGCGACCGCGTTTCGCCAGTGGATTCGTGACGAAGTCGCCAGCAATACCCCGTACGACCAGTTCGCCTACAAGGTGCTGACCGCCTCGGGGTCCAACAAGGACAACCCGGCCGCGTCGTACTACAAGATTCTGCGCGATCCCGAAATGATCATGGAGAATACGACGCATCTGTTCCTGGCGGTGCGGTTCAACTGCAACAAATGCCACGACCATCCGTTCGAACGCTGGACCCAGGACCAGTACTACGAAACCGCCGCCTTCTTCGCCCGCACGGCCCTCGAGCCCGATCCGGCCAGCGGCGACAGGAAAATCGGCGGCACGGCCGTCGAAGGCGCCAAGCCGCTGTACGAAAAGGTTGTCGACCGCCAGGAAGGCGAAGGCATCCACCTGCGCACTGGCGCCGTTGCCGCGCCCGAGTTCCCCTACCACGCCGAGTTCCAGATCGCCGGAGATGCAACCCGGCGCGAGGAACTCGCCCGCTGGATCACCTCGGCCGACAACCAGTATTTCGCCCGCAGCTATGTGAACCGCATCTGGGGTTACCTGACGGGCGTCGGGCTGATCGAGCCGCTGGATGACATCCGGGCCGGCAATCCGCCGTCAAACCCGGAACTGCTCGACTGGCTGACGCGCGACTTCATCGCCCACGGCATGGATGTGCGGCATCTGATGCGCACGATCTGCAAGTCACGCACGTACCAGTTGTCCGTGGCGACCAACGCCTGGAACGCGGATGACACGCAGAATTATTCTCACGCCCTGGCCCGCCGGCTGCCGGCCGAAGTGCTGTTCGACTCCATCCACGCCGTCACCGGGCACGTCTCGAAAATCCCCGGCGTCGCCCCGGGCGCCCGGGCCGCGTCGCTCCCCGATTCCGAGATCGGCACGAAGGACGGGTTCCTCGCCAACCTTGGCCGGCCCGCCCGTGAAAGCGCCTGCGAATGCGAGCGCGCGAACGATCTCCAGCTTGGCCCCATCATGGCCCTCATGAGCGGCCCGACCGTGGGGGACGCGCTGTCCGATCCCGAAAACATCATCGCGAAACTGGTCAAAGAGACTCCCGACAACTCCGCCCTGCTCGATGAACTCAGCCTGCGCATCCTGAACAAGCCCGCCACCACGGCCGAAATCGGCGCGGCGGAGTCGCTGCTCGCCCGGATGGATGCGGAGCATGCCGATCTCGAACAGGAACTGCTGGCCTACCGGACGAAAATCGCTCCCATCGTCGCCGAACAGACCGCGAAGCGGGACGCCGCCATCGCCGCCGCAAAGCAGGCCCACGACGAGCATCTGGCCGCCATTCAGCCGGCGCTGGAAGCGGCCGCCAAGGATCGCGAAGACCGCATCGCCGCCGCCGAGAAGGACCTGAACGAATACGAAAAGTCGCTCGAACCCAAAGTCGCCGAATGGCTGGTCGCGTCGCAGAGCGAATCCACCGGCTGGACGACCTTGAACATCGACCTCAAGCGGTCGAAGTCTGAAATCGGCGGAAAGTTCGCCAGGATGGACGACGGATCGATCTTCGTTTCGCCCTCCAATCCGAAAAAGGGGCAGTATGTGCTCGTCGCCGACATCGACATGACCGGCGTGACGGGAATCAAGCTCGAAGCCCTGACCGACGCTCGACTGAAGGGCATGGGCCCCGGGCGTTCGCCCGGAGGCAACTTCGTCGTCACCGAGTTCGAAGTGAGCATCGCCCCGAAGGGCAAACCAGGCCAGAAGGAGCAGGTCAAGCTCCACAACGCCAGGGCCGATTTCAGCCAGGCCGGGTACGATGTCGCGACAGCCATTGACGGCAAAAAGGGGGAAACCGGGAATGGCTGGGCAATCGTTCCCCAGACCGGCAAGAACCATGTCGCCACGTTCGAGTTCCAGACTCCGGTGGGGCATGAGGGAGGTTCGACGCTGACGATCGCAATCGATCAGCGCTACGCAGACGCGGCCCACAGCCTCGGCCGGTTCCGGCTGTCGGTCACGAAGTCTCCCGCGCCGATTGATTTCGGCCTGCCCGAGAATGTGCTGCAGATCGCCGCCACCGCTGCCGCAGACCGCACTCCCGAGCAGAACAAGACCGCGTTTGACTACTACAAGTCGCTCGACGAGGAACATCGGAAGAAGCTCGAGGCCGCCGCCGAGGCGAAAAAGCCGCTCCCCGAAGATCCCATGCTGGTGGAGCTGCGAAACAGCCTTAAGGAGGCCGAGAAGCCGCTGCCGGTGGATCCGCAGTTGACGCGTCTGGAACGCGCGGTCAGCCTCAGCCGGGAACAGCTCGGCGACAAACGCCTCACCATCGCCCAGGACTACGCCTGGGCGCTGATCAACAGTCCGGGATTCCTGTTCAACCGTTAAGAGAGGATCCCAATGCTCTCAGCCCTGACCCACAATGCACCGGAGCGCATTGCCTGCGATGACCGGCTTCCCTGCGTGGATCTCTGGCCCCTGACTGTCAGCGACTATCACGCACTCGCCCGGAACGGGATTCTGGCCAAGGGCGATCCGGTGGAACTGATTGAAGGATGCCTGGTTCGGCAAAACGCCACACAGCGCATTCCGCAACCCGATGATCTGTCGATCTGGTGTGATGTGCGGACACGGGACGGAGTGTGGCGGCTTCCGATTTGGCGGCTCACGGTCGCCCAGTATCACGAGATGCTTCGGATTGGAATCCTGAAGAGCGGCGAGTCCGTCGAACTGATCGAGGGCCTTCTGGTTCGGAAAATGACAAAAGGCACGGCCCACACCTTTGCCTGCTTTCAATTGCGGCAGGCTGCCGAACTGGTCATCGGCAAACAACTTCACGTCCGTATTCAGGAACCGATCACGTTGGACCGCAGCGAGCCGGAGCCGGACCTCGCCATCGTGCTCGGTGGTCCCGGCGACTACCTCAAGAGTCATCCCGGACCAACGTCGGTCGTGCTGGTGGTGGAAGTCGCCGAAGCATCGTTGACGATCGATCGAACTGCCAAACTCGCCGTCTATGCCCGCAATCAGATCGCCGAGTATTGGATCGTCAATCTCGTCGATCGGTGCTTTGAAGTTTATTCCCTGCCGACAGGACCAACTGAGCCGCCCGGGTTCCGGCAGCGACTCATTTATCACCTCGGCGACGATGTTCCGTTCCACATTCCGAATTGTGCCGCTGGAGGCGTTTCCGTCTCCGAAGTGATTCCAATCGAATAAGCAGAAGCGTTCCGCAGTTGTCTGGCGCTGACTCTCCTGAACCCATTTCCTCTCACTCAGCGAGGCCTCTCATGCTCATCCGCGTACCCGGCCAGCCCGGCAAAGATCTCTGCGATGGCCATCTCGGCGTCACCCGGCGCGACGTCCTGCGCGTGGGCGGCTCCAGCATGCTGGGAGCCACCCTGGGAGGCATGCTCCAGATGCAGGCCGCCAGCGCCGCCGAAGGCGCCCTCGGCGGGCCAGGCTGGGGCCAGGCGAAAAGCATCATCCTCTGCTACCTGCAGGGGGGGCCCAGCCATCTCGATCTCTGGGATCCCAAAGAGAACGTCCCCGAAAACGTGAAGTCGATCTTCAGTCCCATCGCGACAAAAACGCCCGGGCTGCAGTTCACCGAACTCCTCCCGCAGCTGGCCCAGGTCACCGACAAGGTGACCATGATCCGCTCGATGAGCTACACGCCCAACGGCCTGTTCAACCACACGGCCGCCATCTACCAGATGATGACGGGCTACACGACCGACAAGGTCAGCCCGTCCGGCCAGCTCGAGCCGCCCAGCCCGAAAGACTTCCCGAACTTCGGCTCGAACATCATGCGGCTGAAGCCGACGAACACGCCCATGCTGCCGTTCGTCATGCTGCCCCGGCCGCTGCAGGAAAGCAACGTCGTCGGCAAAGGGGGAACGGCCGGCTTCCTCGGGAAAGCGTTCGACCCCTACACGCTGTATCCCGAGGGGGACGACATGGACATGACGAAGATGGACCGCATCCGGGTCGACGATCTCGAGCTGCGGGCCGATGTTTACGGCGAGCGTCTCGAACGCCGCGCCCGGCTGCGCGATGTCGTCAACGCCGGCATGCCGGATGTCGATCGCGCCGTCAAGAACTACAACCTCGATGAATACTACAGCCGGGCGCTGAGCCTGGTCGCTTCAGGCAAGGCGCGCGACGCCTTTGCGCTCGAGCAGGAAAAACGCGAAGTTCGCGACCGCTTCGGACGCAACACGTTCGGGCAGTCGCTGCTGCTGGCCCGCCGGCTCGTCGAAGCCGGCACGCGCGTCGTCGAAGTGGTCTGGCCCAAGGTCGCCAACAGCGACAACCACTCGTGGGACGTTCACGTCGGCCTGCCCGACCGCATGAAGAAGCAGTCGGCCCCGATGCTCGACACCGGCCTCTCGGCCCTCATTGAAGATCTCGATCAGCGCGGCCTGCTGTCGGAAACGCTCGTCGTCGCCGTCGGGGAATTCGGCCGCAGCCCGCAGCGCGGCGTCAGCACCAGCGGCAACGGCAACAGCGCCGATGGCCGCGACCACTGGCCGTACTGCTACACCGCCCTCGTGGCCGGCGCCGGCATGAAACAGGGATATGTGCATGGCCAAAGCGACGCCACCGGTTCAGCGCCGCTGAAGGATCCGGTCCATCCCGGCGAACTGCTGGCGACCATCTACCACGCCTTCGGCATCAACCCGCAGACAATCGTCTACAACCACCTCAACCAGCCTCGCGAGCTGGTCAAGGCCGAGGCGGTGAACACCCTGTTCGCGTAATTTCTCCGACGACTCCAGAACCCCGGCTTCTCTGGCGAAGCCGGGGTTCTTCGCGCGCATCGCGGCTTTTTTGCGACACGCCGGGCCGGGAAGCATGACAACCCGGAACCCCATCGAGATAATGCGGCCCTTTCCCAATCGCTTCGCCTCCCGCAACGACAGACGCTTCCTATGAAAACTGGCTTCGGCATCGTCGGCACTGGAATGATCTCCAGGTTCCACGCCCTGGCGATCAAGGACATCCCCAACGCCCGGCTCGTGGGATGCTCGGACATGAAGCCCGAGCGCGCCGTCGAATTCGGCAAGCAGGAAGGCTGCCAAGGCTACGAATCGCTCGAAGCCATGCTCGCCGACCCCGAGATCCAGGTCGTCACCATCTGCACCCCCAGCGGGGCCCATGTCGAGCCGGCTGTCGCCGCCGCCAGGGCCGGAAAGCACGTGCTCGTCGAAAAGCCGCTCGAAATTACCCTCGAGCGCTGCGACATGATCATCAATGCCTGCCGTGAAAACGGCGTCTACTGCGGCGCCATCCTCCCCTCCCGGTTCTCCCCCGCCAACATCGCCCTGAAGAAAGCCATCGATGACGGCCGGTTCGGAAAGCTCACCCTCGGCGACACCTACGTGAAATGGTGGCGGACCCAGGAGTACTACGACAGCGGCGCCTGGCGCGGCACCTGGGAACTCGATGGCGGCGGCTCCTACATGAACCAGGCGATTCACAACGTCGACCTGCTGTACTGGTTCATGGGCGAGGTCGAACAGGTCTGCGGCATGACCTCCACCATCGCGCACGAACGCATCGCCGTTGAAGATGTCGGCAGCGCCATCGTGAAATTCAGGAACGGCGCCATCGGCACGCTCGAAGCCACCACCTCCGCCTGGCCCGGCCTGCTGAAGAAAACCGAAATCCACGGCACCCGCGGCTCGGTCATCGTCGAGCAGGATGACGTCCTGATGTGGGAATTCGCGAACGCGCTTCCGGAAGACGCCCAGATCAAGGAACAGTTCGCCAAGAAGGCGGGCACCACCGGCGGCGCCGCCGATCCCAAGGCCATCGCCCACACGGGACACATGCTGCAGTTCAAGGATTTTGTTGAAGCCGTCCAGACAGGTCGCCCGCCGGCGATTGATGGCCTGCAGGGCCGCAAAAGCGTGGAGCTGATCCTCGCCATCTACCAGTCGGCCTGGACGGGCCAGCGCGTCGATCTGCCTCTGAAGGCCGATCCGAAACGGCCCGCATAACAGCGGTCGCCCGATTTTTCAGCCAACGCTCCGGGGCCGCGTCGCAACAGCGATCGCGGCTCCGAGCGCGCAGGCGGCCAGCCCCACAGCGCCCAGTGCTCCGGCAAAGTCGGTCGCACGCCACAGCATGAAGGCGCAGGTCCCGACGTAGACGGCTGGAACCACTGGTCCGCCGGGGGCGCGAAACCCGGTGGGCGTCTGACGCCGGCCTCGCAGCACCAGAAACGCCGCCCCTACTCCGAGCATCAGGGCCCAGAATGTCGGGGCGCTGCCATACACGAGCACGTCGAACCCATCGTCGAAGTTCTCCCACGCGACCGGCGGAACCCGCACCGCCGACAGCAACTGGTTGACCAGTCGATGCCCCCAGTCGGTGCCGACCAGTCCGATCTGCAGCAGCGAAATGCCGGCCAGAGTCCAGATGGCGCCCACCGGAACGTGGTTCGCCTCGTTCCACCGTCCGAGACCGCGAAAGGCCGCGTGGTCGGCCCCCAGCGCCGCAACCGCGCGCGACCCGGAAAACAGCATGCCCTGCACGGCCCCCAGCGCGGAAATCATCACCAGGACGCTCACGCCGCGCCCGGCCCACTCGCCCCAGCCGGCGGCAATGGCGACATCCCGGGCCGGCAGGCTCGATTGCCGGATGCCGTCGAATCCGATGCCGTGAACATAGGCGTAGTTCACCGCCAGGTAAATGAGCGTCACGCCGGCCAGCCCGCCCACCAGCGCCCGAGGAATGTTGCGCGAGCGATTGCGAACTTCCGCCGCCACGGTGGCTGCATCGCTCCAGCCGCCGAACGCATACAGCACAATCACCATCGCGAATGCAAAGTCGACGGGCGGCGCTTGCGACACGCCCGAAGAAACCGGCAGGCCCTCGGCAGAAACCGGTTGGGCCGTCAGACCCGCCGCCACGATCAGCCCCAGCCCCAGCAGCTTCGCGCCGGTCAGCAGGTTCTGCGTCCGCCGGCCCGCCTGCAGGCCGCGGGAATTGAAAATCGCCAGCACCAGCACCGCCCCGGCCGCGAGCATCGGACCAAGGCCGATGTCGTCGCCGGCCGGGGATCCGGCATCCGGCAGCATCGATCGCCCGTAACGGGCAAACACAAACGCCATCGCGCCGATATTGGCGGTCAGCATCACAGTGACCAGTGCGACGCCATAGATCAGTCCCGCTGTCCGGCCAAACGCCGCCGTGAGATAGGTATAAGCGCCGCCACGCGGAAAACTGACCGCCAGTTCGGCGAACAGCAGAGCGCCAATCGTGGACAGCACGCCGCCCACGGCCCAGGTCAGCAGCCCCGCCCCTGCCGACGGAACGCTGCCAAAGACCAGCCGCGGCGACACAAACAGCGATGTCCCGACCACAATGCCGATCATCAGGCTGACGGCGTCCCACAGCGACAACTCGGCCCGCTGGGGAGAAGCTGCAGCGGCCGGCGTGCATTCCGCGGCACCATGCCCTGGTGTTTCCAACTGTGGTTCGTCCTGAAAATGCGATTGAAACCGGCCCGCTGCCGACACGGCCCCTCTGCCGCAGGTTCGGCCACAATGGGGGTCATCGTCAACGCGTCGCCCGTTCCACACGCCGCAGGCGATGCATCCGCCACGCGGCCGATCGTCTTCCGGACGGCGAACCCACGCCCGCGTTTGTTGCCTCCCCGCCACAGGACCACACGTCATGTGGCATCCCGGCAACGTGGCGCCCGGGCGATGCTTCGCGATTGAAACATGTTCGGCCGTCGAAACAGATCGCCGCAAGTTGATGCGGCACTTCGCATTAAACGCGTCCACCTGGCGATCTGCCACGAAAGGTGAGCGCGCTCAGAATCGTGAATGGTACACCCTTCGCGAATTGGTCCTTGCGAGCCGAACGACACACGGGCTTGCCAGATCCCACCCGTCCGACGGTCGTACACCACTCTCACAAAGGACCTGAACATGACCCGCGTTGCCTCTGCACTGCTGCGTGACGAAGCCGGCTTCATCGTCTCCGCCGAACTCGTCCTGATCGCGACCATCACCGTCATCGGCCTCGTCGTCGGCCTGTCGGAAGTCGCCCTCAACGTCAATAACGAACTCGAAGACGTCGGCTCGGCGTTTGGCGCCCTCAACCAGTCGTACCACTACGCCGGCCTCTGCGGCCACAAGGGCGCCGTGAGCGGCAGCTGCCACACCGACGAACGCGACTTCTGCGATGGCCAGAACGACATCACCTGCGACGGCCACATCCGCCCGGAAGCTCCGAAGCGGTAATCGCCGAGCGGACCGCTGCGTGGTTTCAACGCGTCCTGCGGCCATCTGGTTGCAGGACGCTTTTTTTGTGGCGCGTCCGCAGGGGGCCATGCATGCGGTTGCGGGGGGGCTGCGGCTTGCCGATCATCAGACGCGGACGCCGCCCGCTCGCCTGAATGAATGACCGCAATGCCCGCTGTGATGGAGGACCTGAAACGGTGGGGGCCGGCGACGGCCTCTGCCCCCCCGTCGCAGGCCGAGGCCGAGGCCTACTGCCGCGCACTGGCCGCCAGCCACTACGAAAACTTCACTGTCGTCTCCTGGTTCCTGCCGGCACACCTGCGGCAACCCATGGCCAATGTGTATGGCTTCTGCCGATGGGCGGACGACCTCGGAGACGAAACCGGCGACCCGGCGCGTTCGATCGAGCTGCTGCAGTGGTGGCGCGGCGAACTGCAGCGCTGCTTTCAGGGGCAGACTACGCATCCCGTTTTCGTCGCTCTGGCGGGCACGATTCAACGCTTCCGTCTCACGCCGCAGCCGTTCGAAGACCTGATCTCGGCGTTTGAACAGGATCAGCGAGTCACGGACTACCAGTCGTTCGAGCAACTGCGCGACTATTGCCGGCGCAGTGCCGATCCCGTCGGACGGCTCGTCCTGGCGCTGTTCGAGCAGGCCACGCCGCAGCACGAAGAGTGGTCGGATTCCATCTGCACGGGCCTGCAACTGGCGAACTTCTGGCAGGATGTCGATCGCGACCTCGCGAACTCCCGCATCTATCTCCCCCGGGAAGATCGTCTGCGGTTCGGATACAGCGACGACGATCTCCACGCCCGGCGCACAACTCCGGCCTTTCTCGAACTGTTGCGGTTCGAGGTCGATCGCGCACGTGAGTTCTTCCGGCAGGGTCAGCCGCTGCTGTCGTCGGTGCAGGGGCGGCGACTGCGACTCGCACTGGAACTCTTTCTCGGCGGCGGATTGAAGATTCTCGATGAAATCGAGAGCATCGGGTATCGCGTCTGGGATCGCCGGCCGACCGTCACCAAACGGGCCAAGTTCGGGCTGCTCGCCCGCAGTGCGATCCGTGTGATTCGGGCGTAGCCTGCACCCGCTACGCAGGCCCGAACAACAAGCCACCTGTCCCCTCATTCAGTCAGGATGACGCCATGACCGCTGCGGCCGATCGCCAGCCCGCCGCAGAAATCGCCCGCTCGGTCGCCTATTGCTGCGACCTCGCGAAACGCTCGAAGACGCAGTTCTACCTGACGTTCTTCGCCCTGCCGAAACACATGTTTCGCGACATGTGCGTGCTGTATGCCTACATGCGAAGAACCGACGACCTCGCCGACGACCCAGACTGCCCGCCGGACGAACGCCGGGCACGGCTCGCGGAATGGAGGTCGAGCCTGCAGCGAACGCTCGCGGGCGCTGCCGTCGCCGACCCCATCCTCCCCGCAGTCGGCGATCTCGTCGAGCGGCAGGGGCTGCGGCCTCAATGGCTGTTCGACGTGATCGACGGGGTGGAGTCCGATCTCGCGCCCCGGACGTTTTCCACGTTCGAGCAACTCAACGACTACTGCTACCACGTCGCCGGCGCGGTCGGTCTGTGCTGCATCCAGATCTGGAAGTTTACCGATCCCCGCGCACAGCAGGCGGCCATTGCCTGCGGAACGGCCTTCCAGCTCGCCAACATTTTGCGCGATGTCGCTGAAGACCTGCACAACGGACGGGTCTACCTGCCGCAGGAAGACCTGGAACGGTTCGGCGTCACCCCCGACAAGCTGGCCCGCGGGGGAGACGATCCCGCCTACCAGGCGCTGATGCAGTTCGAGGCCAGCCGGGCGCGGGAGTTCCTGACCGAAGCCCAGGCCATTCTGCAGTGGCTGTCCCCCGCGGGCCGGCGGGTGCAGCGGGCGATGTTCGGAATGTATGGCGGCTTGCTGGACGAAATCGAACGCCGACGCTTCGATGTCCAGTCGGGACGCGTGCGCGTGCCGCGGATGGTGAAATGGCGAATCGCGGCACGATGCTTCTGGCCTGGGTAAGAATTGATCGGCGAATGCCGGTTTCACGTTCTTGCGCAAGGAAGATGCGTCGCGCCGGTTTTTTCGCCCCGATCCCGGCCCGCTCCTCCCGGCCGGCAACACACGCGATGCACCCGCCTGGCGGGAGCAGGAGAGATGTTCGATGCAACTGGCGGCGTGTCATTGCTGTGGATTGATCCAGTCGCTGGAAGGACTGGCCGGCCGCGCGGAGTGCGTTCGTTGCGACACCCGGCTGGCCGGCGGAGAACGGCGGCGCGACAACCAGCCGGCCGCGGCCGCAGCGGCCGCCGCGCTCATCCTGTACCTGCCGGCAGTCACCCTGCCGTTTCTGCGCATCGAGCGCCTCGGGCTGTTCAGCGACAACAGCCTGCTCGGCGGCATCTCGGCCCTGTTCCAGGAAGGGCACCTGCTCGTCGGCTCGGTGGTGCTCGGCTTTTCTGTCGTGCTGCCGCTGCTGAAGCTCGGCGCGCTGCTCACGCTCAGCCTGCGAAACCGCTGGCTGCCGGGCAAACACCGCGCGTTGACCTATCGCCTGGTGGAACACCTCGGCCGCTGGGGCATGCTCGATGTGCTGCTGGTGGCCGTGATGATCGCGTTCGTGAAGCTTGGCAACCTCGTGAACTTCACGGCCGGACCGGGGCTCGCGATGTTCGCCAGCTTCGTGGTCGTCAGCATCGCCGCCAGCGTGCTGTTCGATCCCCATGTCATGTGGCAGGAAGGGGACAGCGGCGCCGGCCCGGCGCCTGGGACAGCGGAGTCGCAGTCGCCAGCCGCAGCAATTCCGCAGGCCAGGCCGGCGCGTTCGCGCCCCAGCTGGGCATGGTTGCTGGCGGCCCTGGCGCTGGCGGCAGCGATTGGTGCGTGGCGGTCGGTCCACCAGAACCGTGGCCGCCTGATCGAGATTTCCTTTCGCGAAGGGCACGGATTGCGGGCCGGCAGCGAGCTTAAGCATCTGGGAATCGCGGTGGGCCGGGTGGAGTCGATCGGGCTGAACGGCGATGCATCGGCGATCGATGTGGCAGTGCGACTGAATCCCGCCGGGGAAACCGTCGCCCGGCGCGGCTCGCGGTTCTGGATCGTCCGGCCGCAGGTCGACCTCGCAGGCGTGCGCGGCCTCGAAACCGTCATCGGCGACAAGCAGCTCGCCGTCGAGCCCGGGCCGCAGAACGCCCCGCCCGCCTCGAGGTTTGTCGGTCTGGAATCGCCGCCGCTGCCCGATGCTGGAGTCGAAGGCGGGGTGGAAATTGTTCTGCAGGCCAGCAAGGCGGACGGGCTCGGCCCCGGCGTGCCAGTGTTCTACCGTGGCATTCGCGTCGGCAGCATCCAGTCGACGCAACTCGCCAGCGATGGCAGCGCAATCGAGGCCGTCGCCGTCATTCGCCCCGAGTTTCGGCCGCTCGTCCGCGAGAACGCCCGTTTCTGGAATGCGAGCGGCGTCAGCGTCGAAGCGGGGCTGGCATCGTTTCGCGTTCAGGTCGGGCCGGTGGAAAGCTGGCTGCGGGGTCGCGTCGAGTTTGCCGTTCCCGAGCGGCCGGCGTCCGAAGCCCGCAGCGGCGCGCGGTTCCTGCTGGCAGAAAAACCGGAACCCGAATGGCTGCAGTGGAACCCGGCCCTGACCGTCGCAAAATCGCCGCTTGGATTCCAGCGGCCACCGCAGGAACGGGCCCTGCTGACCTGGACATCGCACTCCTGGTTCCGGACCCGAACCGAGTCGATCGGCGGCTGGCTGACCCCGGTGACGGACGGATATCTCGGTCCGCACGAACTCTTCCCGACCGACCAGCCCACCGCCGTGCTGACCATCGCCGGACGCTCAATCGACCTGCCGACGGCCGAGAAAGCCGAACGAAATGGAGACGTCACGCTGCTCCGCGTGTCACCCCCGCCAGCTCATGTCGTCACCGAGCGCGCCGCCGACCATCCGGAGGACGGCTACCTGGTCGCGGGAGACGACCCGCCCGTGTTTATCGCCGCCAGCCGGTTGAACGCGCAGGGCGGAAGGTGGATCATCGACCCCGCCTTGAATCTGCCCAAAACATGGACCGGCGCCGCGTTTGTCGCCGCCAGCGATCGCAAACTGCTGGGAATTCTCAGGCAATCCAAAGACGAACGCTGGATCGGATCGCTCGGCCCTAATCGCTCGAATCCGTAAATCGCCGACCGTCAATCGCCGCCCGTGACGAAAGCGATCGCACTCAATCCGCACCCTGCGCCCGGTCGCGAGCCGCAATCAGCAGCTTGATCCACGGGCCCACATAGCTCCCGTGGTCGTGATACGTCCGACCGCTGACCAGGTTGCCGTCAATCACGCACGGCTCGTTGACGTAAATCCCGCCGCAGATTTCGAGGTCGAACTGACACTTCGCCACAGTCGCCATCCGCCGGCCGCGAACGCGATCGGCCCGCGCCGGAATTTCGACGCCGTGACACACGCTGGCGATTGGCTTCCCCGCATCGAAGAAGTGCTGCGTGATGCGAATGAGGTCTTTGTCTTCGCGAATATACTCAGGGGCCCGTCCGCCGCTGAAAAAGATGCCGACGTACTCCTCTTCGCGAATGTCCTTGAAGGCGATGTCGGCGTCGATCGTGTAGCCTTCCCATTCTTTGGTGATGGTCCAGCCGGGACGGACCTGGTGCATCACCATCTGATAAGTCCGCTTTTCCGGGGCGGCGACAACCGGCTGGAACCCGTCCTCCTGCAGACGATAGATCGGATAGAGCGTGTCGACGGTTTCGGTGGCATCGCCGACGATGATGAGCACTTTGTTCATGTGCGGTACTTCTGACGAGGGTCGCGTTCAAAACAACGCCCCCAATTTAGCCAGCCCGCTTGCGGGCCGCGCGTCTGCGCGACTTGATCGCTGCGAAGCAACCATCGGCAGGGTGAATGGATGACGGGCAACATCGCCGACCGCCTGGCCGCCTCCGCCCGTGCCTGGCCCGACCGTCCCTGCGTCATCGACCAGCGCCACCGCCAGCGCACCTTCGCCGAACTCGACCTTGAAGTCGACCGCCTCGTGGCCGGCCTGCAGGCGCTGGGTCTGAAGCCGGGACAGCGGATCGTGTTGATGGTCCGCCCCGGAATCGAGTTCATCGCACTCACGTTCGCCCTCTTCCGGGCCGGGGCGATCGTCGTGCTGATCGACCCGGGCATGGGACGCACCAACATCTTCCGCTGCCTGGAAGAAGTCGAACCGGAAGGCTTCGTCGCGATTCCCGTCGTGCAGCTCATCCGCTGGTGGAAACGGCGCGAGAAGGTGTTTCACTCGGCATGGCTGAACATCACGGTCGGCCCGCGACTGCCGGGCCTGGGTCCCACTTACAGCGACGTGCTGAAGCGTGGCCAGAGCGGCCCGCCCGCTGCCGTTCGCGTTTCCGGCAGCGACCCGGCGGCCGTCATCTTCACCAGCGGCAGCACAGGCCCGCCGAAAGGGGTGCTGTACGAACACGGCATGTTCGGCGCGCAGGTTGACCTGATCCAGCGGCAGTATGCCATCGAACCGGGCGAAGTCGATCTCCCCGGCTTTCCGCTGTTCGGGCTGTTTAACGCGGCGATGGGCGTGACGACCGTCGTTCCCGACATGAACCCGACGAAGCCGGCCCAGGTCGACCCGGTGAAGATCATTCGCGCGATCAACCGGCAGGGAGTGACGCAGGCGTTTGGCTCGCCCGCATTCTGGAACCGGATCGGCCGCTACTGCGAAGACCATTCGGTCGCCCTGCCGACGATTCGCCGGGCGCTCTCCGCCGGCGGGCCGGTGCCGAACCATGTGCTGCAGCGCATGACGAAGGTACTGACGGCCCCCGGCGCGGACCTGTTCACGCCTTACGGCGCAACCGAGAGCCTGCCGGCGGCTTCGATCGGCGGCCGTGAAGTTCTGGCCTCGACGGCTGCGCGAACTCGCTCGGGCGCGGGAACCTGCGTGGGCCGGCCGTTCCCGGAGATCGAGATCCGCATCATTCCAATTACGGAAGGCCCGATCGCCTCCATCGACGACATCCATTCACTGCCGCCTGGCGAGATCGGCGAGATCATCCTGCGCGGACCATCGGTGACCCGCGAGTACTTTCGCCGACCGGAAGCCACGGCCCTCGCCAAGCTCAACGACCCGCGATCGTTCCCCGGCGATGCACGGCCCAGCGTATGGCATCGCATCGGCGATGTCGGCTACCTCGATGACGAGGGGCTCTTGTGGTTCTGCGGCCGGAAGGCCCACATCGTCCACGCACCAGAGGGACGAATGTTCTCCGTCTGCTGCGAAGCGATTTTCGACACCCATCCCGACGTCTACCGGTCGGCCCTCGTCGGCATTGGCCCCGCAGCCGCCGAGCGGCCGGTGATTGTCATCGAACCCGAACCCGGCAAGTTCCCCGACACCACAGCCGACGAGGCAAAGCTGCGGGAGGAACTGTTGGCGCTCGCGCGATCATCCCCGCTGACCGACCGGATCGTCGACATCCTGTTCCATCGGTCGCTGCCGGTGGATACGCGGCACAACGTCAAAATCCAGCGCGAAGCGCTCCGCGAATGGGCGGCCGAGAGAATCCCGGCACCCGCCGCATCCACAAACCGAATTTAGCCGGTTCGCTTGCGAACCGTCGCGTGCTCCGCGGCAACACCTGGATGAGACGCGCCCTTAGCTGAACAACTCCGCAATCGGCTCCCCGCCGTCAGTAATCGGAACCGGGCGGTCGTCGGCGTAGAGTTCCTGGTGGGCATCGATCCCGAGGGCGGCATACATGGTGGCGTGCATGTCGGCGACTGAAATCGGACGCTCGACGATGTTCATCGCGAGGTCGTCAGTCACGCCCACGGCCTGACCCGTTTTGAGGCCGCCGCCGGCCATGGCCACGCTGAAGCACTTGCCGTGGTGACCGCGGCCACCCTGGCCGTCGAACCCGGCGGGACGGCCGAATTCGCTGGCGACGACGATCAGCGTTTTGTCGAGCAGCTTTATGCGTTCGAGGTCGAGCACGAGTGCGGAGAGGGCCTGGTCGAGTTCGCGGATGAGGAGGTGCTGGTTGTTGATGCCTTCGTTGTGAACGTCCCAGCCGGTGCCGTTCAGGAAGTTGAGGTTATGCGACACCTCGATGAAGCGGACGCCGCGCTCGATGAGCCGGCGGGAAAGCAGGCAGCGCTGGCCGAACTCGCCGCCGTACTGGTTGCGAAGGGCCGCGGGTTCGTTGTCCATGGCGAAGGCGCTCATGAATTCCGGGCCGGCCAGCCGCTGAGCTTCGCCGATCAGTTTGTCGTAGTCCTCGCGGGCCTTGTCGCCCCGGAAGTTCTGCCGCTGAATGCCGCGCATCTTGCTCAGCAGGTCTTCCCGGCGGGCGATGCGACGGGTCGAGACGTCCGTCGGCGGAGTGAAGGCCTGCGGGCCGCGCGTCGTTTCAAGCAGGTACACGTAGCCCGCGTTCGCGCCGAGAAATCCCGGTCCGCGGCTGGGGCTGGGATACCCGATCAGCACGTACGCCGGCACCCCTTCGCCAGCCGCCTTCCGCTGCTCGGCAATCACCGACCCGCACGACGGGTACATGATCGTTTCGCTGGTCGGCCGGCCGGTGTGCATCCGGTTGGTCGCGGCGGCATGCTCATCAATCACGTCGTGATTCACAGTCCGCAGCAGCATGAAGCGGTCGAGCAGATGAGCCGTCTGCTCCAGGTGTTCGCAGACCTGCACGCCCGGAATGGCGGTGTCGATCGCGGGATACAGCGAGCCGGGCTTCTTCTCCTTCGACTTGTTGTCGCCAAGGCGTTTGGGGTCCCAGGTGTCGATCTGTCCGCTGCCGCCGCCGAGCCACACCATAATGCAATGCTCGGCCTTGCCCATCGGCGCCGGAGGCCGGGCCGGGTCGTTGGCCCGCAGGGCGAGGGGAGACATTGCGGCCGTGGCGGCCGTCGTTCGCAGGAAGTCGCGGCGGGTCGGCATGAGGGCACTCTGCAGGGTGGGGCCGGTTACACCGGCCGGAATTTCATTGCGTTGACGAATCCACAATTCGCGGCCAGCACAGCCGGCCCTACGGCACAAACACGAACTCAGGCGAGTTCAGAATCGTCCACACCACATCCTCCGCCCGTTCGCGCCAGTCGGCGGTCAGGCGGACTGTCGGCGGATCGCCCTGCTCGACTTCACGGGCGAGTTCAACCTTGATTTCGTTCGAATCGGGCTTCAGGTGGTTCGACCAGGTCACCCCCATCTGCCGGGGCGGGCCGGGCATGCGGATGGGAGCACCGGACACCACCCGGGAAGCATACCCTTCCGACAGCTCCTCCGCGAAGAGCGCTCGCTCCTCGGTTGAAGGCTTGCGGGTGAGGACGAGTTCATAAACCCGGTCGACAAAGTCGGCCTCGTCCTTCGCGTCCAGCGCCGCCTGCGTGAACCGGCTGTCATCGGAGAGGCCCGCAGCGCGGCGTCCGACAACTCCGTTCTCCAGCAGGGCCGGCTGCAACGGCGAGCCTTCCTGAGGCCGCACGCTGAGTGAATCCTGCCGCGAGGCCCGCCAGCCGTAGGCTTCCAGCACGTCGATGAACGTCTGGGCCGCCGGCAGCGACAGGCTCGGCCGGTCGCGCTCGTTCGACAGCGACGTGAACTGCCACGCCCGCCGCGGAATGCCCAGCGTAATTGACGTATTCTCGTTCCGGCCGCCATCCAGGTCGACGCTCAACTCTTCGGTGTTGAACGGCTTTCCAGCAGCGGTGAACAGCGAATCGATGATCTGCTCGGCCGACATTCGCCGCGGCGTGGGGCCGGCGAACAGCTTCGCCTTGTCGTAGTCGGTCTCGGACTGCCGCTGATAGGCGTCCGAGTTGAGGATCAGCCGGGCCATGTGTTTCAGGTCGTAACCGCTGGTGACGAACTCGCGCGACAGCCACCGCAACAGTTCGGGGTTCGATGGTTCCGGGTGCTCCCAGTCGTCGATCGGCTCAACGATGCCCCGGCCGAGGTAGCGGTGCCACAACCGGTTGACGAGCACGTCCGCAAACCGCTCGTTCGAGGGCGATGTCAGGAATGCCGCGAGCTGGTCGCGCGTGTCCTTCTCGTTGCGGACCCAACCTGCCGGCGGGGCGCCGCCCACCTTTTCTTCAAACGGCCATGCCGGCTTGATGACTTCACCCGGCTTGAGCGAAATCTGGATCAGCGGCGGCCGGGCGCCTTCCGCCACCGTGACCGTGCTCGTCTTCGGAAGTTTCTCCGCATCGCGCTTGATGAGCGCCGCCAGTTCAAACAGATCCTTCTGGCTGAAATCGTGATACGGCGCATCGTGACACCGGGCGCACTTCATATTCATGCCGAGCAGGCCCTGGGCGATGATTCCAGCCTTGGCCGCGTTCGGGGCGTCATTCTGCGACGCGACTGCGAAACCGGCCGTTCCGCCGTAGCGTTCGCTTCCCTCCATCAGCACCAGCTCGGTGACAAACCGGTCGAACGGCTTGTTGTCGAGGAACGACTCGTGAATCCACCAGCGGAACGGGCCCGTGTTGTTGAGCGTCGGGTTGACGATGTTCGGGTTCTCGGCGAGCACATCCTGCCAGTAGGCCGTCCAGTGGTCGGCCCATTCGTTCGATGCCAGCAGGCGGTCGACGAGTTTGGTGCGGCGTTCAGCCGGCTCATCCGCAAAGTAGATCGCGATTTCTTCGCGGGTCGGAATGCGTCCCACGACATCCAGCGATGCCCGACGCAGGAACGCCCAGTCATCCACTCCCCCCTGGGGGGCGATGCCCGCCTGTTTCAGGCCGGCATCGACGAACGCATCGATGGTCGATCGGCCAGCGGCGGCCGCGGGAACTTCCACCGCCGGCTGCTGCTGAACAATCTCGCGGACGCGGGCATGCCGCCCGGTCCAGTATTCGGTCTCCTGAACACTCGCGTTCCGGCGGCGATCCTTGTTGAACTCCAGCACGCGATCGCGCTCGCGGAACGCGAACGCCCGCCACGATTCGTCCGTCAGCGGAATGGCGTCGGTGTACGACAGCACTTCGAACTCGCCCGGCGCGCGCTCGATGCACACGCACAGTTCGCCAAACTCCGGCCGCCGTTTCTTGCCGCCGGCATACGCTTCGAACGTGATCTTCTGGGGCGACCCGGTTCCTTCGACAACCACCGCGACTTCGCGATCGCCCGGTTGAGGAACACGAATCCTGTCCGAAACTTCGCTCGTCATCTTGTACCGTTCGTTATGTCCATCCGAGCGGTTCGGCGCGAAGCTGACTTCGGCCACCAGCTTGTCATCGATGAACAGACGCGACCCGCTGCGCGAACGAATCAGCAGCCGCTGCGGGCCTTTTCCAAGCGTCACCAGGCCCGATTTGCGCATCATCATCGGCGTGGCGCGGTTGTCGCGAACGCCGCGCGACGTATAGGCCGCAGGCACTTCAACAGTCGCCCAGTGATCCTGGGTGTAGCTTTCGATCGGGGTCGGAATGCTGAAGTCCCAGTCCGGCTTGTCCGGAATTCCATAGAACAATTCGACCAGCAGCTTGCCGTCGGGAAGCGGGTCGGGAGTCACATAGGAAGGCGGTCGCACGCGTTCATAGCGGCCGAGAAGCTCGTCCACCGGAACGGCGCCGCGATAAACGACCAGGTTGTCGATGCCCCCCTGGAAGGCCGAACCCGAGCCGCCCCCCATCGACGCGCCGATCCAGACCTCGTCGTTGTCGACGACCGGGCCGAGTTTCGTCGGTCCGCCGTAGCCGGCCCAGCTTCCCTTCACCGCTTCGCCATCAATGACGCCCCGAATCGAGTTGGGGTCGCCGAAGGTGTAGGTCACCGCGACATGATGCCAGCTGCCATCGACGGCGAAGCCGGTCGAGGAATCCCAGCGGTGGAATTCCGGTTTCGCAGCCGGGTCTTCCGGAGCGCCGCGGAACAGGAAGCTGATCGCCGCGCCCGCCTTGGAGCCGGCCAGTCGCAGGGCGTAGTTCTGGTTGTCTTTGGCCACCCCGTCGTTGCCGGTGCGTCCTTTGCCGACGACGTACATCGCCTGGCTGCTGCCCAGCGATGTCGGCTGCACCCAGGCTTCAATGGTGATCGTGTCGCCCAGTTTGAAATCGAGCGGACTGTCGTCGCCCGGGTCCTTGATGACCAGTCGCCCCGCGCCGGTTCCGCCCGGAAACGCGACCGCAGCGTTGTCTGCAGCGTGCCGCGGGAACTGCGGAGGCCGCGGGCCCTCGGCGGCGCGGTTCAGTTTTCCCACAACGGCGCCCGGCGGAAGCTCATCCGCCGCGTCGAAGGTGAACGACAGCACCGGGGTCGGCTTCGCGACCTCTTCGGCATCATTTCCGGAATCGTTCGACGCACCGGCCTGAGCCAGCAGCGACGTCGCCAACAGCATTGCAGCAACAGAACCAACCGCCATGAGCACTCCCCCGAGAAGGCAGACGCTCTATCGTCCGCTTCAACTGGCAGCGTTGCAAGCCAGAACCGCGCCGGGACAGGCGTTGAACACCTGTTTCCCAACCGCACGCTCCAGCATCGGTCAAAATTCTTCGCCGACCGTGGCAGCCTTCTGCGGCCATCCGCCAGAAGGTTCCCTCACGATTCCCCGTCTCCGGCCGCAGACAGAACGATTTCCGGCGTCAGAACTTCGATGCCGGCATAACGTGTAAAATCAGTCCGATTCCAGGTGAGCAGCGAGGGGACGCCATGCGCAATGGTCGCGGCCGCGATACGAGTGTCATAACTGTTGACTCCTGCAACGTCGTGCTCCTGAACAAGCTGCTGCCAGCGGTCAAAAACTCGCCGGTCATCCGCGATCAGCGACATCCTTGCCAGGAAGTTGCTCACCAGTCCCGCGACGACTGCAGGCGTGAAGCCCAGTCCATTTGCAGACGCGGTCCGTGTCCCGACGGCCCAGAACTCGTAAACCATCTGCGGAAACAGCACGAGTTCTTGGCCAGCCATCCGCAAATGTTCAACGGCCGACACACTGGCCGCATGCAGCGGATGATCGTGAATTGCAGATCGCAACAGAATGTTGGTGTCAATCGCGACCGCGTTCATCGGACCGGATACATCGCTTCCCGGCTGTCATCGAAGTTGGGATTGCCGGGCGGAATGGACTGAATGAACTCCCGGAAATCGCGGACCCATTCTTCCGCGGAGCCCGGCCTGGACTTCAGGGGCGCTGGCGCCTGCTCGACGTCGCGCACCAGAAGCTGCAGAACGTACTCGTCGACGCTCGCGAAGCCCGCGGCCTGGGCTTTCCGCCGCAGCTGCTGATCGAACTGTCGATCGTCCGGGAGCGTGATCTGCATTTCGACGGTCCTTTCGTCTCCGGGGCCCTATGGGGCGATTCCGATTCCCTTCAGGCCGCCCCAGCACACCTCAGGGGGTAATCAGCTCCGATTCCGCACCCGTCAGCAGTTCGAACGCCGACATCTCTTCCACGATCTCGTTCGTGACGGTGAAGTCGGTGCGGGCGGCCGTGCCCGGCTTTTCCTCGGTGACGGTTTTCGCCGTCCACTTCGCCACCCCGAACGGAATCGCCTCGCTCCGGAAGACCTCGGCCGAGTTCACCGTCCGACGCGTCGGCGATTCGGTCGTCAGCGACCCCTTGAACGGCACGCCTGTGATGCCGGGAATCGGCAACTGCAGCTCCGCGGCGCCGCCGCTTTCCTCCAGGTTCCGGTAATACTGCAGTTGGGCGATCGCCGGAAACACGACCAGCACCGGCGGATCGATCGGCTGGGCCGTCTCGTCGCCAAACTTGCGGAAGCCTTTCACGATCGGAATGAACGACGTGTAAATTTCGCGACCGTCGCCAATCGGCTCATGCACGGTGTCGCGAATCGCACCCTCGGGCACCAGCACCTTGTAGATGCGCACCGAACCCGGACCCGCGTCGATGTCACCTTCCTTCGCGTGACCGGTCTGCACCTTGAACTCAATCCACCGGCAGGGCTGGGTCGTCCCCTGAAACTCCGCTTCTTCGCGGCCCACCGAGCTGATCTTGATCTGCCGGCGCCACTCGATCGTGGAATCGCCCTGCACCGAGTTCGGACGCTTCACGAGCTGCTTGTACGTCCCTTCGTAACGGACGCCGACGCCATCCTCGGCCGGCAGCCGAACGAGCAGCCCCTGGGCGCTGGCCGAAGTCGCCGACAGGGTGACGGCGAGGGCCGCGGCGAGCGCGACCGACGGAAATCGGAAGATTGCAGTCATGGGGCTCACGCCAGACGCGAATGAGACAGCGGAAGCGGACCCGAAAACTCACAGGCCGGCACGCCATCGACAGGAAACAAACGAGTCTCGCACACGATCCGAGGGGGGGCAAGCTGCGGGTCGGCCGCTGATGGCATTTCAACGCCCGGCGTTTCCGGCCCGGCAATTCCGCGAAACTGTGCGGAATGGTCGGGCGACGACTGTCCGGCAACCGGGGCGGTCGAGAGCACCCCCGATTGGTCAAGAAAACGGCCCCAGCGTCCGCCGCCCGGACAGGACAGCGACTCGCCAGGCAATCACGTCGCACCCCGCCGGTCCAGGCCCGATTGCCTGCTGGCGTTCGCGCCCGACGTGCATAGAATGCCCTGCAGGTTGACCGTCGTGCACCGCGCCCCCGCGGCCGAACGCGACCAGTTCCCGTAGAGACGTTCCGCTTATGGACTACGCATCGCTGGCGTTCCTGTTCGCCGTGCTGGGGTTCGCCCTGATTCTCGCGGAACTGTTCCTCCCCTCCGGCGGGTTGATCACCGCTGGCTGCATCATCTGTTTCGTGGTCTCCATGTGGTTCGCCTACCGCGGCTGGTGGCAATCCTCCCAGGGGCTGTTCTGGACGTTCACCTCCTCCCTGCTTGTCGGCATTCCCATTTTCCTCCTGGGACTGCTGCGACTGGTGGAAACCACCCGCCTCGGAGACCGCATCCTCCTCGCAGCCCCGAAGCCCCACGAAGTCACCCCGCATATGGCCGAGCAGCAACGCATGCAGCAGCTGGTTGGCAAGCGCGGCAAAACCATCTCCATGCTGAACCCGGGCGGCATGGTGCTGGTGGAAGGACAGCGGCTGCACGCCTTCTCGGAAGGGGTGATGGTCGACCCCAACGAGTGGGTGGAAGTGCTGGAAGTTCGCGGCGCCCGTGTGCTGGTGAGACGGACCTCGGCGCCGGTCCTGCCTCCGCTCGATCCGCCGGCCGATGCCCCGGCTGCCCCCGGGCAGGATGCCAATCTTGCCGCAGATGCCCAACTTGACTTCGACCTCCCTCAGAGCTAAACCCAATCCCACGAATGCTCTCCGCGCACCCTTGTGCAGAGCTGCGCGTCGCTGACACCCATTTTGGGCAACCGCATGTCGAATCCGCTGTTCTGGCTCGCCGCCTCGCTGTTCGCGCTGTTTGGCCTCATCTTCCTGATGGTCTTCGCGCGCTATTTCGGGCTGTGGGTGCAGGCCAAGTTCACCGGCGCGGGAATCTCGCTGGCGAACCTCGTCATGATGTCGTTCCGCAAGGTGAACCCCAGCGTCATCGTCCGCAGCAAAATCATGGCGGTGCAGTCCGGGCTCACCGAGTCCAATCAGGGCCTGACAACCCGGGCCCTGGAAGCCCACTATCTCGCCGGCGGCAATGTCCCCAACGTGGTTCGGGCACTCGTGGCGGCCCATCGCGCCGGCATCGATATGGACTGGCAGGTCGCCCAGGCCATCGACCTGGCCGGACGCGACGTGCTCGAAGCCGTGCGAACCAGCGTGTATCCCAAAGTGATCGATTGCCCTGACCAGAAGAAAACGGTCGGCGCGCTCGACGCCGTCGCCGGCGATGGCGTCCAGCTCAAGGCCCGGGCGCGCGTCACCGTGCGAACGAACATTCACCAGCTGATCGGCGGCGCCACCGAAGACACCATCATCGCCCGCGTCGGCCAGGGCATTGTTCAGGCCATTGGCTCCACGCCGTCCTACAAGGTCGTTCTCGAGAATCCCGAGCTGATTTCCCAGACCGTTCTCGGGCAGGGCCTCGAAGCCCAGACGGCCTTCGAGATCGTGTCGATCGACATCGCGGACATTGATGTCGGCGAAAACATCGGCGCCCGCCTGCAGGCCGACCAGGCCGAGGCCGACATGCGCGTCGCCCAGGCACGGGCCGAGCAGCGCCGGGCCGATGCCGCCGCGCGGGAACAGGAGATGGTCGCCCGCGTCCAGGAAAACCGGGCCGAGGTGGTTCTCGCCGAAGCGGAAATCCCTATGGCGATCTCGAACGCCCTGCGCGATTCGAGGCTGGGATTGATGGATTACTACGAACTGCGGAACATTCAGGCCGACACCCGCATGCGAACCTCTATCGCCGGCGGGGGCGAAGATATGGCCAGTTCAGCCGACCTGCGTCGTTAAGTCTCGATCGATTGGCCCTTCGGCATGCGTGTTCTTCCGGTTCTCGCCGCCAACCTCGAAACGCTGATCGGCGTCGCGTTCGTCGTGATTTCGCTCATCAGCGGGCTCATGAACTACCTCAATTCCCGCGCCGCGCCGAACGGCCAGAACCGTCCCGGAGGCGGCGGGCCGGCAGGACGCCCCGCCCGCCCGCGAAGCGAGCGGATCCAGTCCGAAATCGAACAGTTCATGCGCGAGCAGGTGCGGCGACAGGACGCCGATGTCGCCCCGCCGCGTCCCCAGCCTGAACGCCCGCCCGCCCCTCAGCGACAGACGCCGCGCCGGCAGAACCCGCAGCGCGGTCCAGCGCCCCGGCCTGCCAATCGGAAGTCGCCCCCCCCCGCCAGGCCGCAACCCATCAACCAGTCCGGGCAGTCGTCGCCGCTGGTCCGGCCCGGTCAGGACATTTCACATCGCAAGTCGGTATCCAGCGGAGGACTTGGCGAATCGCTGCGCGACCATCTGCAGTCGACGATGGTCGAACGTGTGCAGTCCGGCGCCCAGTCCCACCTCGGCCAGAACGTGTCGAACGAGGTCACCCGACATCTCGGCATTTTCACCGGCGGCATTTCCCCGCAGCCGTCCACAGCAGGCGCATCAGCCCCGTCCGCCAACGAAATCGCCAACGAATTGCGGTCGCGCGAAGGAATGCGCAAAGCCCTGATCGCGCAGATCATCCTCGAGCGACCGCCGTCTCTGCGCCGCCGTTAATCCGCCCGCTGCGCCCGGCCGATTCCCCGTGGTCTCCCGCAGCTGCGAACCGGGCCTCGCCGCCCGAACCGCCGTCGGACCGGGTCATCCCGACCGTGCGATGTAGTACACATACGGGACGGCAGTCTGCATGATGGCCGGCCGCGAGTAGTACTCGGGCCAGTAATGCTGATGCCCCAACAGATCGGTGACATCGCAGTCGGCCACTTTGGCGGCGTGCGCGCCGAGTTTGGAGCGATCGCGGGGAGTCACCCCGGAACGCGCGATTGCGCGATGGGCAAAGGGCCGCGACAGCGGATAGAACGCCAGCGGCAGGTCTCTGCGGTTCTGCAGGTTCAGAATCCCCTCGACACGCGCCGGAACCCGGTCGTACCGCTGGCCCGGATTCATCCAGTTGTGGTCGAACGCCGCAGCGGCCATCACAATCCGGATCCGCTTGCCCGGAGAACGATGCCCGGTGAAGCAGAAGTCTTCCACTTCACCACCCGCGAGCAGCTGCACGCATGACATCACCGCCCGGTTCCCGTGGCTGTGCCCCCACAGGCAGACGGGATGCTGGTCCGGAATGTGCGACATCAGCCACGCGAGGTGGAAACCGTTGAAATCGGCCCGGCAGCCCCGCACGGCGATATCGACCGGTGCGATGTAGGTGTACGGGCCGTCGCTGGGCCAGGTGTAGAAAATGACATGCACCGGACAGCCCGGAGCCGCCCGCCGGATCGCGTTGTACGCCTCGGCCGATTCCTTGCAGTTGTCTTCAAAGCTGACAAAGCTGCCATGCACGCAGATCAGCACCGGCACGCCCGGCTGCAGTTGCCCCACGAGGTGCGGAATCGAACTGCGGGTCCAGCTGCCGTCGGCGTTGCGCTGGGTCACATCGAGCGGGCAGCCGTTCCACTCCCGCGGATGCTGAGCCGACTGCCGGCTGCTGACTGACCAGTAACATGGCCCCGCCGAAACCGGCGGGGCGGTCAATTGCGAGGCGGGAGGAACGAGCAGAGGGCCCGTCGCATCAGCCGGGGCTGGGAAATTCTGAACGATCCGTTCATCAACCGCCGGCACGACCGTCCGCGGGTCCCCATCGACGATGAGGATCCCCCCCCCCATCGCGGACGGCGCGAACAGAATCGACCAGGCCAGAAGCAGCCAGACGAATCGGGCAATCAGCCAGACCGGAAACAGCGACCGATGCATGTAGGACTGCGACCTGCAGGCACGGCACAGTCCTTCGCGCCAGAAAAGATCGCCGAACACATCCTGCATCGACGGCGAGATACTTGCCATCGGTATCGACAACGTTTGAGGGACTGTCCAGAACCATCACGCCCGTTCGGGAAAGCAGACGGCATTCCACGTCCAACGGACGGCTGGCGCGCCTCGCGAACTCTGCGAGGAATCGGCCGACTCTGCCGGAGCTGACAGCCCACCGCGGAAAACTGGCGAAAACACGCCGACTTTGCGGTTCAGGGCGGAGATCGTCCCCCGGCCCTGCGGAAATCGATTCAGGCCCGAGACCCCGTCCCCCGTCTCCGCACCGGTCGAAAACGGCCGCTTTGGGCCGCAGGCGTTTGTCAGAACAACAATCCGGCAATGGAATTCCTGTCCGCCATCGCCCCGATTCCACAGCGCCGGTCAGGAACGTCTCTTGACCCGTCTCCCCCCAGCCCCGACTCTTCGTGCGACCTGCGCCCGTTGTGGCAGGCCCGAAACTGTTCCATTCGGCTCCCCGTCGAGCCTCAAGCGTCGCTTATGTTTCTCCGCGTTCTCAAGGCCAAACTGCACCTCGCCAACGTCACCCGCACCGACGTCAACTACCACGGCAGCATCACCATCGATGAAGACCTGCTGGACGCCGTCGGGCTGCTGCCGTTCGAGCAGGTGCTGATCGGCAACTGCAACAACGGGGCGCGGGGGGAAACCTATGTCCTTCGCGGCCCGCGCGGCAGCGGCGCGATCGAACTCAACGGCGCCATGGCCCACCTGGCCGCCCCCGGCCACCGCATCATCATCATGTCGTTCGCCTTCGTCCGCCCCCGCCGCGCGCGACGCATGAAACCGCAGGTCGCAATCCTGAACGAAGCGAACAAAATCATCGAACAGTTCGCCGGCGAACCCGAAACTCCCACCGACCCAATTTAGCCGGCTTGCCTGCAGGCCGCGGAGAACCGCGGCTGGCGTGGATCTCGATTCCGCGATGCCGCAGCGACCATTCAGTGCGCTGCGTAGCGCTCTTCAGCGGGTCCATCCGCGGCTTGACCAGAATTCTAGACAGACCGCAAATGCGTCCCCATAGTTGGTGTGTCCAGCCAAGGCAAATTCGCCCGAAGTTGGCGAGCAGTGATGACGGACATTGCCAACTGGCCGCCAGATCGGCACGGCGGTGGTTGAGGGCTTCAGCTAGGGATTCGGCGCACCTGATGAAGGCGATGGTTGGGGAAGCGATTTGGCCGGTTTCTCAGCCTTCTTTTCCTTGGCGTCATCGTCCTTGCGGCCGATCACAAAGACAGCCACCAGTCCCGAAACACCAGCAACAGAAAACACTGCTCCGGCCGCAGGCTGGCCGCACAAGATTGCCACAAAGCCCAAGATAATCGTGGTCATCCCGATAGTCAGCCCGTAGTCTTGCCCGCGCTTGCGTTCCCGCCGCTCTTCTATCCGGTCAGCGATCTCCGCCTCAACGATTTTCAGCTTGATCTCCCGATCAGCCTTCGCATTTTCTTCGTGAATGCTGAGAAGCCGATCCGCTGCACCCGGGATAATCGCATCGTATTGCGCCAAGTAAACCGGCGGCGGCATCGGGCCCACGAATGTCGCTGCGATGATCTCCCGCATTGGGGACTGGAAATCCGCGGGCAGCTTCTCGACTGCTTTCTCTACGCTGGCCGGAATGATATCGGCAGGAGGAGTAGGCGGAGCCGGATTCGGAACTGACTTGCCCTTACCTGGCTTTGGATCTGCGGGATCAACCTGCGACATGTGCAGAAGCCCTGTCTGCCGACTTGTCAGTTGTTGGAATCCGAGAAACAGACTCAACCGCACTGCTCAGCTTATTGTAGTGGTCCACCAGCCTTGCGGTTGCAGCCGCGTCAGACCAGACCGCATTACGCGTAAGGTCAAGGCATCGCTGATACTCCAAGGCGGCAGCTCGATGGGGCTCTGACAGTTGCCGAAAATGTTCAGTCTGTCGTTCAATCCTGCTGAGTGCGCGGTTGTACTTCTCCATGATCGGCGGAAGTTCTGCCGGCATGATGTCCAATACACTCCCCGCCCCCTTGAACTCGTGCGAGTTGAGAAAGGAGCAAAGAACCCGTTCAGCCCTTGCCCAATAGCTTTCACATGCCTTGAGCGTATCCGTGTTTGCGGATTCGTGAGCATGCATGGCGGGAACCTCGGGAACGTGCATAAGAACCATCGTGACGGCCCAATCGGCCGCTTTCAACTAATCGGCTGTGTCATGTTGCAGGTGACACACCATTTCGGAACGGGTTGCGCAGTTGCAGGAAATGTGCCGCCCAACTGGCCATGTAGTCATTTTACGGCACGAAACAGGGATTAGGAAATGCCGGCCCGCGTCACGGAGCGTCCGGAGAGGAAGTGGGCTATGCCTACTTCGTGAGAATATGCAGAGCGGCCCATGACGGTGAGCGGACGTACACACCGCGTCAGCACCCAGTTTGTCGCAAACGCTGCGTGACTGGCGACCCAGCGGCATCGAATCGTTCAGCCGCATCGCCCTACAGCGTCCCCTTCGATGACGGCACGCCCGTCTGCCGCGGGTCGACGGCCACCGCCTGCCGCAGGGCCCGCGCGGTCCCCTTGAAGATCGCCTCCGCAATATGGTGGCTGTTGTCGCCGTAGTGCAGGAGGACGTGGTAGTTAAAGAGCCCGTTCACCGAGACGGCCTGCCAGAACTCCCGGACGAGTTCGGTGTCGAAAGTGCCGATCTTCTGGCTGGGAAACGCGAACTGGTGGGCGAAGTAGAACCGGCCCGAAAGATCGACGGCCACCGTCACCAGCGTCTCTTCCATCGGCAGCGTGATGCTGCCGTAGCGGGCGATCCCCTGCTTGTCGCCCAACCCCTTCAGCAGGCACTGGCCAAGGCAGATGCCGACATCTTCGGTGGTGTGGTGGTCATCAATGTGCGTGTCGCCGACGGCTTTGACCGTGAGGTCGAACAGGCCATGCTTGGCGAACAGCGTCAGCATGTGGTCGAGAAAGCCGACGCCGGTGTCGATCTGAGCCTGACCGGTCCCATCGAGATTCAGCGACAGCGAAATCTCGGTTTCGGCCGTTTTGCGGGTGATCGAGGCGGATCGGGGGGCGTTCATGAAGGAATTCTGCGGGGCAGGGGGCGGGGGGTCAATTTGGTCCGGTGAAAAGAGGCCGGCTGCGGACACACGACCGCGGGCTGCAACGGTGGTTCCTGAAATTCGGGACGAAACTGGGGGCTTTCTGAGGGTTCTGCCGGAGGCCGCCGCCGAACGGGCGTATGCAGGCGAGCGACAAACGAGTTGCGGCCGGCCTGACGTTCGCCGCTTTCCTGTCTAAACTGCGTTCCAATGGACCAGCAAGAACTCATCGAACGACTGATTTTCTGGACGCTGCTCGTGGTCTCTCTGACCGTGCACGAGTGGGCCCATGCGTGGAGCGCCTACAAGCTCGGTGATGACACCGCCGCCATGATGGGCCGGATGACGTTCAACCCGCTTGTCCACCTCGACATGATCGGCACGGTCATCCTGCCGTTGCTCGGCGCGCCGATCGGCTGGGCCAAGCCGGTCCCCGTTCAGCCCCACCGCTTTCGCAGCAACATCTCCATGAGTTGGGGCATGCTGCTGACAGCGATCGCCGGTCCGATTTCCAACATCGTGCTGGCGGTGCTGGGCGTGCTGCTGTTCGCCGCATCGACACACCTCGCGGCCCAGGCACCCGAGTTCGTCGAGATGTCGACCCTGATCCTCGTCCAGTTCATCTGGCTGAACCTCGCGCTGGCGGTGTTCAACATGCTGCCCATTCCGCCGCTGGATGGCAGCCGCGTCCTCAACCACTTCATGCCGCGTGCACTCCGGCCCGCCTGGGAGCAGTTTCAGGAATACGGCTTCTTCATCCTGCTCGGCGTGGTGCTGCTGATGCGCTACACCGGCTCGAACGCCCTGGCCGTCCCGATCCAGGCGATGTTTCAGTTCCTGATCCGGCTCGCCAGCCCGCTGTTCGCCGGCGGCATGTAAAACACGACCCGCATCGTTCATGACGCGCGTCGAACGTCACTGTGGTCGAACCTCAGGCGACGGAACCGTGAACTGAAACGCCGGCGGCACGTCGTGAGTCAGCGGCACGCGGCGGATCCGCTCGGCCAGCCCCCGGTTATGCCGGAGCCCGCCGCGAATTCCGTCTCGCATTTCCTCGGTCAAATGCGGCGCTCGATGCAGTTCGTCCAGCAGCGCCAACTGGTGGTCTTCGTACGTCGGCGGCGAAACCGCGGCCGGCTCGGCGGGGGGAGCTGGCTTTTCGGGAGGTTGCGGCATGGCAGTGCTGGCAACGGCCGGGTCGCCCGCGCCGGCCACCAAAACGCCAGTCACGGTCGCACTCAATTGTGCAGCAAACTGACGGCGGGAAACGGACGACATCGGGGGGCAGCCTTCAACCGGTGGGGGATGAACGTCGAAATCCGGACACAAGGCGCAGTGTAGCACGGAACTCCACGCTGGTTCCCCCCGGTGAAGTGGGTCCCCAAGGCTGGGGGTGTCTTTCAAGCTGGCGCTCAATCAGACTCGGGACCACCACGTGCGCCGACGGCGCTCGCCGCGGGCCGGTTTGCTCCTTCGCTGATCGCCAACTTACACTGCAGTTGAAAGTTCCGGGAACTTCGCCACGCGGCCAGGCGTCCCAAACGCTGCAATCACGTGCACTCCGACCAAGCCCTCATCGACCGTTCCCTCGCGGGCGAGTCCGAAGCGTTCGGCGAACTGGTGCGTCGACACCAGGACCGGCTCTTCGGGTCGTTGTCGCATCTCATGGGGTCCGTTCATGATGCGGCTGATGTCGCCCAGGACGCCTTTGTGCTCGCGTACCGGAACCTCGGTCGGTTCCGTGGTCAGTCGGCCTTTTATTCCTGGCTGTTTCGCATCGCCTACAACGCCGCGGTGAACCACCAGCGTCGCCATCGACGAAAAACGCAGTCGCTCGACGGCCGCCAGGACGACCTGGGGGACGAACCCGTCGACAGCCGGATTTCGTCCGACCCTGCCTCGGCCATGCATACCGACGAACGGACCCGGATTGTGCGTGAAGCCCTGGAAGGGCTGGGGGACGACTACCGGCACGCCCTCATTCTGAAAGAAATCGAAGGATTGCCCTACGAAGAAATCGCCGCCGTGATGGAATGCCCCGTCGGAACCGTCCGCAGCCGCATCCACCGCGCCCGGCACGAACTCCGCGACAAACTGACCCGCGTCATGAAACCCTCTGACCTGTAGGGGAAGGATGAAGGCGGAAGCATGAAGGATGAAACATTCGCGTTGAATTCGACCACCATGGACCACCCCCCTGTTCCCTGTTCCCTGTTCCCTGAATCCTGAATCCTGAATCCTCCTTCCCAATGTCCCGCGAATTTGACGAACTGCTCTCCGCGTACCTCGATGGCGAGGTCACGCCGGAGGAACGCGCGGTCGTCGAACGCCGGCTCGAACAGTCGCCCGACCTCCGCGACACGCTGGAAGGGCTCTCCGAAGTGGGCGACCTCATTCGCAGCCTCCCCCGGCCGCGACCTCCCATCGATCTTCCCGACCGCGTCGTCGCGGCGATCGCGCCGAAACCGCTCGCCGGCTCGGCAACGCCGGCCCGCCGCGGACGACTCTGGCGAGCCTGGCCGCTGCTGACGGCAGGGACCGTCATTGCCGCAGGTGTGACCGTCGCCGTGCTGCTGCCGAACCAGAATTCCGCTGTTGGTCGACGGGTCGCCACCGGCGACGCCCTGCCCGCCATCGAACGGGCGGCCGCCAGCCCCGCACGTGCGGCGGCGCCGGCGTCTGTCCTGGCGGCGTCACCGGCCAGCGGCGCAGCCGAGACTAACGTCAGTCCGCCCGAGGAATCGCTGGCGACCTACCTGCGCCGGCTCGATCGCGCCCCCCAGCCGGGCGATGTCCTCAGCACGCTCGTCAGCAATGCAGGTCAGACGCAGGTGCTGCGTTACGTGGTTGTCGATACCCGCGAAGCCGCGGGCACGGTCAAGACGATCTTCGCGAACAACAGCTTCGACATCATCGTCACCGAAACGCCGACGCCCGCCCCCGTCGCCGCCGCGACCCAGGTTCCGATGTACTGGTACGTCGAAGGTCCGGCCGATCAGGTCGGGAAGTCGCTGCAGGAAATCGAGACCATGACCACTGGCAAGGTCGACGACCTCGGCCTGCTGGCCGACGTCGACCAGCAGTCGTTCCAGTTTCTCCCGGCGGAGGCGCCGGCCGCTGGCGATGCCGCCGCGGCAACGCCCGCGGACGCGGAGTTCCGCGCACCCTCCGACCCGACTCCGGTCGCCGCGACCGCTGTCGCCTCTCCGGTCAGTCCCATGCCCGCGGATTCCCCGCTCCCGGCGGAAGACGGTCGCTCGAATCTCGGCCTGTCGACTCGCGCCGCAGCAGCCCCCGCATCGAACTCGTTCCGCGGCGTATCGGCCCAGCTCGATTCCCAGTCGACCACGCCCATCGTCGAAAACATGCTGCGCGGCCGGGCCTCGAACAATCTCCTGCGCGGCGGGAATGCTCTGGAAACCCAGCGGGGGAACCTGCTGCGGTCCACCGGCAATGCCCCGAATACCCCGAACACCCTGAATGCGCCCGAAGCACGCCGTTCGTTCTCTGGAAACGCTCTCCCCGGGCAGGCCTCCACGGAACTCGGCCTGCAGTTCAGGCAGCAATCGGAAAGCGAGTCCGTGCCGTCGGACAAGGTGGCGCCCCAGAACGGCCTGATCGCCAACCCGGCCGCGGCGCCAGCGAACGAAGAACCGCTGATCCGCGCTCTGATCATCCTTGAACCCGAACCCGCCGTGGCAGCCCCGGCCGGCAAGAAGGCCGCGGACTGAGCGCTGTCGCCGGGCGCTGTCATCGAGAATGGAGCTCCCAATTGAGCCGGCCCTTCTTGCGGGCCGGCTCACTGTGAATGGCTCACACGCCGATGCCGGCGGCCGACAGCTGGTCGAGGAAGCCCTTCAGCTGCTTCGACCGCACCGGATGCTGCAGCTTGCGGACGGCCTTGGCCTCAATCTGACGCACGCGTTCGCGGGTCACCTTGAAGATGCGACCGACTTCTTCGAGGGTGTAGGTGTAGCCATCGCCGAGGCCGTAACGGAGCTTGATAATCTCTCGTTCGCGGTAGGTGAGGGTTTTCAGGACGACGTCGATCTTGTCCTTCAGCATTTCGCTGGTGGCGCTTGTCACCGGGCTGTCGCCCGAGTGATCTTCAATGAACTCCCCGAAGAAGCTGTCTTCGCTTTCGCCGACGGGGCGGTCGAGGCTGATCGGCGTCCGGGCGATCTTCATCACCCGCTGCGCTTCCTCGATGTTCACCCCGGCGAGTTCCGCCATTTCCTCGACCGACGGCTCGCGGCCGAGCTCGTGGAACAGCTGCTTGCCGGCCCGGCGGAGCTTCGTCATCGTCTCGATCATGTGCACCGGGATGCGGATTGTGCGGGCCTGATCCGCAATGGCGCGGGTGATGGCCTGCCGGATCCACCAGGTGGCGTAGGTCGAGAACTTGTAGCCGCGGCGGTATTCGTACTTGTCGACCGCCCGCATCAGCCCCGTGTTCCCTTCCTGGATCAGGTCGAGGAACGACATGCCGCGGTTGCGGTACTTCTTGGCGATCGAAACGACCAGCCGCAGGTTGCCGGCCGACAGGCCTTTCATGGCCTTGTCGTAGGCCTCGAAGCGGTCCTTCGTTTCCGAAATCCGCTTCTTCAGCGACTGCGGCGTCTCGAGCGTCATCTTCATCAGGTCGTTGAGTTCTTGCTGAAGGTTCGACCGCTCGTCCTTGGCCGACTTCAGCTTCTTCAACTGCTCGATCTGGACCGCGATGTTGTTCATCCGCCGGCTGATCTGCTCCAGCCGCTGCATGATCGGCTGCAGGCGCTGCGTCCGCACCGACATTTCCTCGACGAGCAGCGCGATCTTCCGGCGACGCTGCTGCAGAGCCTTCTCGGCGGCCTGCTTTTCAGCCTGCGTCGTGTTCTCGTCCAGAATCTTCGTGAAGTCGGCCTGGTTCTTCTCGAACAGGTACTGCACGGTTTTCAGGTTGTGCGGCATGCGGCCCAGAATCTGGTCCTTCTCCATGCCTTCCGTCAGCGAAACCTTGATCGTGCGATCGAACGGCAGTTCGCCGGCTTCCACCTGTCCGAGGACTTCAATCACCTGCTGCGCGATGAAATCGCTTTCCAGCAGGAACTGGCGGAACCGCTTGCGCGTGAGTTCGATCGTTTTGGCGAGGAAGATTTCCTGCTCGCGGGTGAGGAGCGGAATTTCGCCCATCTGCGTGAGATAGAGGCGAACCGGGTCATCGATCCGGCGGCCCCCTTCCATGGCGATGAGGTCGGCCATGGGCTTGGCGAGTTTGCCCCGCTTGGGCTTGGCCGGCGCGGCGGCCGCGGCCTTCAGGGCCGGCTTGTGCTCGTCGCGCACCTCCAGCCCCATCTCCTCAACCTGCATGAGGAGCGTGTCGAGCTTTTCCGGATTCACCGCTTCGTCCGGCAGATAATCGTTGATCTGCGTGAACGTCAGGTAACCCTGCTTGCGGCCAAGTTCCGTCAGCTGCTTCAGGCCATCGTCAAAGGGATGCACGATTCAAACCTCCAAAGGTATCTTCAGGCTGTCGCCGGTTGATCAGTTGTCGAATGCAGTGTTGGCGAGGCCGGGCTGTTTGGGCCGGGCCGGGCCGGCCAGGTTCTGGATTCCTCGTGAACGCTCGCCTCACGGAGGCGTGGCAGTCGATTCCGTTCCCGATCAAACGGGGGCTTTCTTAGTCAATCAGGAAGTTTCGGATACGTCGTTTCAGGTGAAACTCCGTAGCCTTCCGAAGCGCTTCCTGGGCTGATTCATCCAGTCGATGCATTCCGTCGCCGTCCGCGGATCGCTGGATAGTGATCCGCTGATGCGACTGCTCTTCCCGGCGCCATTGGAGGTTTTCAATCGACCGCCGAAGGAGAAGAGGACAGCCGTCGTCCAGTCGAAGTTCGTCCGCGGAAGATTCCCCGGGCGCGCTTCGCGTTGTCTCGCGGCCGGCGGTTGCGGGGGTGCCCGCAGCCGGAAGTCCGCCAAGACCATCCGTATCCATCAACTTCTGTTCCAGGCGTTTCGCCTGGGACTCCGCATCCAGCCACACGGCCAGACGCTTCAGGGCCTCGTCCTCCAGCGACACCAGCACGCTGTCGCGTGCCAGGCCACCGTCGAGCCATGCCTTGTCGTAAAACACCTGCAGCAGACGCCGCAGATGATGGTTTTTCATGGTGTCCAGAGGAACGTGGCCGCTGACGGTCTTCGCCCACTCGGGCGCAATCAGCAGAATCTGAAGCAACTCGCATTCCATCCGGTCGTCCCGGGTGAGCTTTCCGCTCAGCAGTCGCGTCAGTTCCTCATCCACTTGCGGCGGTTCGTCGACCACCGCCATCCGCCGGACCGTCCGCCCGCGAACTTCGCGGTAACGGTCGCGGACCTGTTGTTCCGCGGCCCCCAGCCGCTGGGCGAGACTGGAAAGGTACATTCCTTCTCGGACGTTCGCGGCATTTTTCGGCGCGGCACTCAGCACGGCAAGCATTTCATCCAGCACTTGTTGCCGGCTGCTCACGGTATCGAGCGTGTAACGTTTACGCAGGGTTTGAAACTTGTACTCCCAGGCCTCGGGGGCAGACTCCGCCAGCTGCCGCCACGCATCGGCGCCATAGGCCGACAGAAACTCGTCCGGATCTTTGTTCTCCGGCAGCGTCATGATCCGCAGGTCGACATCCTGTGCGACAAACCGCTCAACCGCTTTTTCCGCTGCGCGCTGGCCGGCGGTGTCGCCGTCGTACACCAGCACCACCTTTTTCACGAATCGCTTCAACGTGGTGACATGCTGGTCGGTCAGCGCCGTTCCCAGCGTGCCCACGACGTTGTTCAGTCCGTGCTGATGACACATGATGCAGTCGGTATAGCCTTCGGTGACGACGGCCGTGCCTGATTGCTTCAGACCCTCGCGGGCAAAATCTAACCCGTAAACCAGCCGGCTCTTGAAAAACACCGGGCTTTCGGGACTGTTCCAGTACTTGCCGTGGCTGTCATCAGCGCCTGGGAGGACGCGTCCCCCAAATCCAACAACCTGGCCCCGTTCGTTGCGAATTGGAAACGTCACCCGATCGACGAAATTGTCGTAATAGCCCCGATCACCGTCGCGCCGGCCAATCAGTTTCACCGCTTCCAGCTGCTCGTTCGAGAATTTTCCGCGGGCCTGATGCTGCAGCCAGTCCCAGTTGTTGGGGTGATAACCGACACGAAACTTCTTCACGGTCTCCGCAGTGAACCCGCGCGAACGGATGTAATCGCGCGCCCGTGCGCCCGCAGCTCCCGAAACGAACTCCTGATGGAAGATTCCCTCAGCCCACACCAGCACTTCAAACAGCGCCGCCTTGTTGTCCGCCGGCCCCGCTTCGCGGCCGTTCAGCTTTGGAATCTCGATGTTCGCCCGGCGGGCCAGAATTTCCAGCGCCTCGCGGAAGCCCACCGCCTCGCGCTTCTGAATCCAGGAGAAAACGTCCCCGCCTTCATTGCAGACCCAGCACTTGTACGTCTGCCGGTCCGGATACACCCGCATCGACGGATCGTGGTCGTCGTGGAACGGGCACAGGCCCGCGTATTCGCGGCCGCCGTTCCGGGGCTGGAGAGACATCGCCTCGGCAATCAGACCAACAATGTCGGTCTGGGCCCGGACCTGCTCGCGAAAATCTTTCGACAGGTCAGTGGCCAAAGGGTCACCTCGCGACATGAAGAACGACAGCCGAGCCGACCGTCTCCACACAGAGACCGCCAGCCGCACCGGTTCCCCAGGGGCGGTTTCAAACGCTCGTCACATGCAAGCGCCGGCAACCCGGGAGGAAGCTGAACAGCAGAGTCGAGACCCCGCCAGACGCGTCCCTTGTTGCATGGGAATTCTACCGGCAGTCCGGGCGGAAGCAAATCGCCCGACGCGACTTCCATCGTCTTCGAGGCCCCTCGCGCGGGGAATCCACAGAGCAGCAACCGGTCCCCGCAAACCCGCAGCTTGCCCCGCCCGCAAGGTTTCACCACTCACCGCAGCAGCCGCGCCCCAAACACCAGCGCCCCCACCACCGCCGACGCCCCCGACGCACACAGCACCCCCGCGGCCGCCACGTCTTTCGCCACCCGCGCCCCCTCGTGGTACTCCGGCGACAGCAGATCCACCAGCACTTCCACCGACGTATTCAGCAACTCCGCCGTCCACGTCAGCCCAATGCACAGCACCACCAGGCACCACTCCATCCGGTCGAGGCGGCACAGCCAGCCCGCGAACACCACCAGTCCCCCGATCGCCAGGTGAATCTGCAGATTCCTCTGCGTCCGCACCGCGTACCGAACCCCATGCAGCGCGACGCGGAACGCATTCGCGATCGTCGTCCGTCCCGGACGCCGCTTTTCATCAGAACCTGGTCGCATTGCGCTCATGTCGCACGCCAGAATAGCAGGCGGACGGAAGGCGTCAGCCTCCCCAGTGCATTCCCGCAGAATCGATCAGCATGCGAATCGGGCTCTTCCTCATTGTTTCCCTGGCCTCTCTCATCGCCCCGGCCGCGCAGGCCGCCGAAAAATGGGAGTACGTCCAAGACCGCTCGCCCGCCCAGTTCCAGCAGGACTTCGACCGGCTTGTCGGCGACGATTACCGGCCGATCACCCTGCAGATGTCCACGTTTGATTCCGCCCCGCTGTACAACGCCCTCTTCATCCAGGACCGGGCGCCCATCAGCTGGCGGATGCGCTCCCGCATCGGCCTCGATGAATTCGAAAAGCTCATCCTTTCCGAGCCGAAACAGGGCTACCGACCGCTGACCCTCGGCGCCTGCCTCGAAAATGGCAAGCCGTCGTTCGGAGTCGTCTTCGTCCGCGACGGCGGACGCCGCGCCTGGGACATCAAGCTGCGGCTTTCCGCCAGCGGGCTGAAATCCGAAATCGCCGCCCAGGCGCGACGTGGACTCAGGGCCGAAGCTCTCGCCGCCTATCCCGCTCAGAATGGCGTGCGCTTCGCCGCCCTGTTTGTCGACGCCGCCGGCCAGCCCCACGCCACGCGCACCGACCTCCCGGAAGCAGACCTGAAAGCCTGGGCCGACGACCTCTGGCAACAGCACCGCCAGCGGGTCGTCTGCCTCACCGCCTATCCCGCCGGCAAACGCACCCTGTTCGCCGCCGCCGCGGTCGCCGATGGAGCGGACGGCGACCTCGTCGTCGATCTCAGCCGCGAGGAACTGGCCCGCGAACTGGAACGGCGGCGGGGAGGAACCTTCGGAGTCCGGACTGTCGCTCCCTACCAGCGCGACGGACGGATGCGGGTCGCCGCCCTGTTCGAATCGCCGGCCCTCGAACTTCCTGTCACCGGCACGGCGGAACCGGAACTGACGGTCTTCGATCGAGCGGTGCAGGGGTACATGGCCGACAAACAGCTGCGAGGGGCGACGCTCGCGGTCAGTCGACATGGCCAGTTGCTGCTCACCCGCGGCTACGGGTGGCTCGATGCCGAAGAACGCACTCCCATGCCGCCAGATGCACTGCTGCGGATCGCCAGCAATGTGAAACCGCTGACCGCCATGCTGACCCGACAGCTCGCCCGCGATGGCCGGCTCGACCTGCAGGCCCGCGTCGTGGATCTGCTGGAAATTCGCGCGCCGCCCGGCCGCACGCTTGATCCGCGCTGGAACGACATCACCGTGGAAATGCTGCTCCTGCATCGCGGCGGCTGGGACCGGACGACCCCGATCGACGGTCATCCCGACGGATTCGATCCGATGTTCGCCGCCGCCCTCATCGGCAAGGCCCTCAAACGCAGCCCACCCCTCGCCCCCCGCGACTTTGTCGACTACATGGCGGGTCAGCCGTTGCAGTTCCCGCCGGGAGAACGCCACGCCTATTCCAATTTCGGCTACTGCCTTTTGGGCCGCATCATCGAGCGGGCCACCGGCCGATCGTACATCGAGGCGCTGCGTGAAGAGTTGCTCCTGCCGCTGGGGGCGACCGACATTGAACTCGCCCGCTCCCGGCCGGAAGACCGCAACCCGCGTGAGCCGGTCTACCGCGACGCCGGCAGCGGCCCCAGCGTGCTCAGCGCGGCCCGGGAAACCGTCCGCGCGCCCGATGGCGTGTTCATTTCTGAAGCCCTCGATTCCCATGGCGGAGTGATCGCCAGCGCGCCCCATCTCCTGAAAGTGCTCGACGCCTACTGGATCGACGGCCACCCGCGCCATGCCGATCAGCGCCGCGTCTTCCAGCACCTTGGCTCACTTCCCGGAAACTTCTCCGTCATCATTCAGCGCCGCGACGGAGTCAACATTGTCTGCCACTTCAATCAGCGGACCGATCCGAAGGTCGTCGGCGACGAGGGAATCGTCCGGGTGCTTAACGACGTTGCCGACTCGATTCGCGACTGGCCCTGAATCCCGCACGACCGCGACCGCGGGGGCCGGGGGCGGCTTTAATCAGGGGTCGGGCGTCTTATTTTTTTCGGCCGAACATTTTCCGCCAGCTGCGGTCATCTCCTTCGGCATCGCCCGCCGCGGGGGGGAGCTTGAATTCGTCGCTGGTGAAGCCCAGCTTGCGCGCCTGCAGCTCCATCTTGTGGCGATCCTGCTTCAGCCGGTTCTGTTCGCGCGCCAGCCGGGCCCGTTCCAGGGCCATGTCGCACTCCTCGCGACGAAGGTGTTCGCGGTAGTCTGCTTCCAGCTGCTGCAGGCGGGCCCGCAGTTCGTCCGGAGCGTGATTCAGCTGCTCCCAGTTGGCCGGGCCCTGCATTTCGAGCGCCCGCAGGCGCTGCGTCAGGTACGCGATGTAGCGATCACGCACCTCGACGGCATCCACCAGCACGATGTGTTCGGCATTGTCGATGTCGACCGGGTCGGGATACCGGATGTCGCCGAGACCCGCTGGCGGCTCTGGCGGCGCAGCAGCCGCGGCCGTCGATTCCGCGGCCGGCTCGCCAAATGCCATGTCGCCCAGCAGTTTCCGCTTGGCCTCCTCCCACGCCGCGGCCGAATCCTCCGGTTCCTGAACCGTGCAGGCCGGCATGTCGAACCTGTCAAACCCGGCTGCGGGGCTGGCCGAGATGCCGCGCTGCGCCAGTTCTTCAATCCGCTGTTCGAGGCGGGCCCACATCTCGAATGGCTGTTGCTGCTCCCAGTGATCCATCCACTGGTTCAGGCGATCGTTGACGTACCGTTGCTCTTCGACGAATTCACCGCCGACGGCGCCACTGCCGCTCGCGCCCGCGGACGCCCGTCCCCCGCGTCCCCCTTCGCGCTCGATCCGGTCAAGCTGCTCAACCGCCTGCTCGAGTTGCGCCGTCAGCGCCTGGATCAGTTCTTCCCGGTCCTGAAGCTCCGCGGTCAGTTCCGCCACGGCGAGTCCCGCTTCCGCCGGGCCATCCGTCCAGGCAGCCTCGGCGGCCGTGCTTGAGTGGTGCTGGCGATCCATAAAACAAGTCTCTCCCCAGCCCGCGAACAGGACATGCCCTGTATTCAATCTAGGTCGAGAATCGGCTTGACGGGCCGCGGCTGCCCGGAATGTGTCGTGACAGTCGGACCGCTCCGGGCAGCATTCGGGGTGGTAGCGGTTCTGTCACGCAGGCCGACGCCCGGCATGCGCCGACGGGTCCCACTCCACAGAGGGCAGGGTCTGCCGCAGGTCGCGCAGCCCCGGGGACATCCACTGCCGGCACAATTCCGTGATCGGCACATTGCGGCGTGCCGCCTCCTGTCGCACGCGTTTCCAATCCTCCAGTGGAAGGAAGATCGAAATCTGCTTTTGCAGTGATCGACTCGCCATCGACGCCTTTCTTTTGAAACAAAATGGAACACCCTCACGCAAGACGCGGTCAGCCCTCGCCCCCTGACGGCCCGGGTCGAACGCCCCGCGGGTTTGGTTTTCGCTGCTTTCCTGATGGTTTCGCCCCCGCTTTGCCGTCCGAGTTCGGATTGCGGGCCTCGCGATCGACAGGCGGCAAATCCCAGACGTCACCCCGGGGAGACATCACCTCCGACACCGGCCCGAGCGACTCATCCCACGCAAAACGAGCAATGCGAACCATCTGAAAAGCCCTCCCGCAGAAAAAATCACCATTTTTCAGAACGACACACTTCACAATAATTCATATTGGAACATAATGCAACAATTAAATCCGAACAGGACGGCCCCATGTCCGACGAATCGCTCCCCATCGCCGCCTCGAACTTTCCCGAGCGCGTCCGCTTCGAACGCATGAACCGTGGCTGGGACGTCTCGGAACTCGAGCGTCGCTCCGGCGTCGGTCGCACCACCCTGTACCACCTGGAAAAAGGGCACACCCGGCGCGTCCGCTCCTCCACCATCGCCGCGATCGCCCGCGCCTTCGACATCGAAGTCGACCAGCTCCTCGCCCCGGGCCACGCCGCTCCCGCGGCCGACCGACGGCGTGCCGCCGCCGAGTTCGACCGCGCCACCAACCCTGCTGTTGAGGAAGTCGCCCGCGAACGGCCCGATGTGTTCGAGGGCTGGACGGCCGACGACTGGGAAGAAATCAACAGTCAGTTCGGCGTCGGCGGCCAGTTGACGCCGCTGGGGGCTCTGAAAGCCGCCGAGGAAATCAACGAAAAACGGGAAACGATCAGGCAGTTGCAGGTCGTTCTCGAAACGCATCTTCGCGATGTGGCGCGGGAAGTCATTGAGACATTCTATCGCATGGTCCTCGCCACCCCCGCCAACGCTGCAGCGACCGCCGCCCTCAAAGAAACGGCCGACCGGATCGCCCGACGGCCCGTCGCTGCCGTCGCCGAAACCAGTCCCCGCACGCCGCCGCGGACGGACGCCCCGCGCCCCGCCAGCACCGACGACAGCACACATCCCTGACGGGAATGGCGGAGCGTCCAGTCGCCTGCACAGGAACCATGCAACGGGGTCTAACGACGCTCGCCGTCGCGACCGGACCAGATCCCCAGCTGCTTTGCCTTCGCACGGGCCTCGGCCGCCTGAAACTGCTTCTTCCGATCGGCACGATAGGGATGACGGAGCACGGCCGGACTCAGCCCGGCTTCAATCAGGGCCTCATTCAGCATCACCCCGTCCACATACACGTACGCCAGCGTCCGACCGTAGTCGTCGACTCGCTCGCGGTCGTACTCAAGCGTCACCAGCCGGCCCCCGACCATTTGTTCGGTAAACGCACTCGCTTCCGGACCCCAGGGCTCGACGGGCCGGCCTTCGGCCTTGGTTTCAGGCGTGTTCACGCCAATCAGGCGAATCCGGACACGGTTCTCAAGCAGCAGAGTGTCGCCATCCACCACGCGCTGCACCCGAGCGGTCTCGCCGCTGACCGGCGGGCCCTGAGGAACAGGAGCGGGCGCCGGAGCCGGCCCCGGACGCTGCTGTTCTTCCAGAAACCGCAGCCCCACGATGATCAGCAACACCAGCGCGGCAAGCGCCGACGATCGCGGACGACTGCGGCGCACGACGGACCGACCGCGAGCGGCTCCTGCAAACGACATTCGGCACCGGAATCAGAACGGAACTGCGGGGCGACACCTGGCGGAAGATAAGTCACATCCGGCGCCGCCGTCGAAGCCAGTCTGGCGGCCGTTTCGACATTGGCCCAGCGACTCCCGGCGCGGACGCGTTCGGTTCAGCGGACGGGGGCCACCTGCGTGAAGTGATGCAGCATGATGCCCGCCGCCACCGTCACGTTCAGCGAGTCGGTCTGATCGGTCATCGGAATGACGACCCGGTCATCGCTCAGGTCGATCCAGTTCTGCTCCAGTCCGTCGGCTTCGTTCCCCAGCAGCAGCACCAGTCGGGGCGGTCGCCGCATCGTCGACAGCGGCGCGGCCCCGTCCTCCAGCACTGCCGCCGCCACGCGAAAGCCCTGCTTTTTCCGCAGATACCGGAGGTCGCCGGCGAGGTTGTCTGAATCGACAATCGGCAGGTGAAAGGCGTTGCCCATCGAGACCCGCAGCACTCGCCTTGAAAACGGGTCGGCGCAGCCTTCGTTCAGCGCCACAGCGGCGACGCCAAACCCTGCGGCCAGCCGGATCAGGCCGCCGAGGTTGTCGGGGTCGGTCGTTCGCGGGCAGGCGACAATGAGCGCCGGCGCCGAGGGATCGCGCGGCAGCACGTCGTCCCATCGCGGCGGCCGGATCCGCTGACCGCAGGCGATCACTCCTGCATGAAACCGGAATCCCAGCAGCGATTCCGCGAGGTCATCGGGCAGCACATACAGGGGGACGTCCGGCGGCACGTCGTTCTCGATCAGGTGCACGCGGCGCTCGCTGCCGACGACAGACAACGTCTTGAAGCGACTCTCCAGCAGCCGCCGCACACAGCGGTGCCCTTCAATGACGAACCGGCCGCTCCACCGGGTCGAGTTGGTGTGCTTCAACGAGCGATACGGTTCGAGGTCCGGATGCGAAAGGTCGTTCAGCGGGAGGCGCGGCATTGGCGAATGATGAGGCAGGCGAGCGTCCGCCGTCGAGTGCTCAGCCGCCCAGCATCTCAAAGAAGCCCGGCTTCTTGAGACAAATCTCGGCTTCCGCCCGTCAGACCCGCACTGCAAACATTTGGAGAAGCCGGGCTTCTTGTAGACCTACTGTTTCCTCGCGGCTTGCGTCAGTGACTTAAGTGTCGGCAGAGCAAACATCCAGCTGAACCAATCGGTGAGATAGATGGAAGCCAATGCGAGAAGCACTGCCGGATGCGTCAGGGGCAGTTGGACCGAACCTGCGAGGTAGAGGAGAAGCGGCGCCATTGTCGTCGCGGCAGGCGCGCAAATGCCGAATGGGAAAGCCAGCCAGGGCGAACTCCCCAATTTGACCTGCCGGTTAGTGAGTTGCACCTCGACAGTTTGCATTCGTCCAGCCCTCGATTCACGATGTTGCCGAAGAGTTCGTCGCCTGCAGTCTCGCCCGCAGTTCCTCATTGATGGCGTCGAGTTGCAGCAGGATTGCCTCCAGCAGCGTCTCGGCGCGCGACAGGTCGCCCTGGGCGGCGTCCGCTTCCAGATCCGCCGCCACCAGCGGCTCGATCGCATGCAGAGCCCGCAGGTTCCCCTTGATCGTGTGGGCCAGCCGCCGGATCGTCGCGGCGTCGCCCGCCGCGATCGCCCCCCGCAACTTGTCGACAATTCCCGGCGACTCCGTCAGGTGCGCATCAATGACGTCCAGCAGCAGGGTTTCGTCGTTCTGCATCGCCTTGAGGGCCGCCGGCCAGTCCACCAGCGAGGTCTTCCCCGCACCGGCCGGGAACGCTTCCGCCGGTCGAGTCGCACGTTCCAGTTTCTGTTGTTCCCCGGGCCCCGGCAGAGCCGATGGGAGCACCTTGACGATGGCGTCGTGCAGCTCGCGCGGGCGAACGGGCTTCGGGCAGTAGCCGTCCATGCCCGCCGCCAGGCAGCGTTCCTTGTCTCCTTTCATCGCATGGGCCGTCATGGCGATGATCGGAATGTGCTGCCCTGTACCGGCCTCGAGGGCCCGGATCTGGCGGGTGGCCTCCATGCCGTCCAGTTCCGGCATCTGGACATCCATCAGCACCAGGTCGAAATCGCGTCTGCGCACGGCCGCGACGGCTTCCAGGCCGTTGTTCACAATCGTCAGCTGGTGCCCCCAGCGGGTCAACAGCCCCTTCGCGAGCTTCTGGTTCGCGAGGCTGTCTTCCGCCAGGAGCACGTTCAGCGGCTTCAGTCGCGGCAGCGTTTCGGGAGCAATTGGCGAGACGGCCGGCCCCCGTTTCTCCCCCTCCAGCGCCAGAACGATTGCATCGAACAGGTCCGACTGCTTGACCGGTTTGATGAGATACGACTTGATTCCCAGTTCTTCGCAGCGCGTGGCGTCCCCCATCCGGTCGAGCGATGTCAGCATCATCACCAGCGTGCTGCGAATTTCCGAGTCCTGATGGATGTGATCTGCGAAGGTGAATCCATCGACATCCGGCATGCTGGCATCGGTGATGACGAGGTCGTAGGCCGGACCCTTGCGGGCCGCCTGGCGGAGCAGTTCCAGCCCGGTCTCGGCGTCCCCCACCACGGTGGGCAGCATGTTCCAGTTCTGGCACATCGTTTCGAGGATGCGGCGGTTCGTCGCGTTGTCATCGACGATCAGAATCCGCAGGCCCGTCAGCCGCGAGCTGTCGAGCGGGGAGCTGGCCACGTCGTCGGGCGAGCCGATGCCGAGGTCGACCAGAAAATGAAACTCGCTTCCCTTTCCGGATTCGCTGTCGACCCAGATCCGGCCTCCCATCTGCTGTACGATGCGCGACGAAATCGCCAGCCCCAGCCCCGTGCCGCCGAACCGTCGCGTCAGCGACATATCCGCCTGTTCGAAGGCCCGGAAGATGCGCTGTCGCTGTTCCGGAGTGATTCCGATGCCGGTGTCGCGCACGCTGACATGCAGCCTGGCCCGTCCCGGCTGGGCCGGCGATTCTGAGTCGACTCCGCAGGTGACGACCACCTCGCCGCGTTCGGTGAACTTCACGGCGTTGCCGACGAGGTTGATGACCACCTGCCGCAGGCGCAGCGGATCGCCCACCAGCACGCGCGGGACATCGGGCTTGATTTCGCAGGCCAGCTCGAGACCTTTGACATGCGCCCGCAGGCCGATCGCTTTCAGTGCGTCGCCGAGAGTTTCGTGCAGGTCGAACGGAATTTCTTCCAGCTCGAGCCGGCCCGCCTCGATTTTTGAGAAGTCGAGAATGTCGTTGATGATGTTGAGCAGGGCCAGTCCGGAGTCGCGCACGGTCTGCAGGAAGTCCCGCTGCTCAGGCATCAGGCGGGTTTCCAGAACCAGTTCGGTCATGCCGATGATCGCATTCATCGGCGTGCGGATTTCGTGGCTCATGTTCGCCAGAAACTCGCTTTTGGCCCGGTTCGCGGCTTCCGCCGCCTCTTTCGCTTCTGCCAGAGCCTTCAGGGCGTTCTGACGGACCGTGACGTCCCAGAACATCAGCTGCACGCCGACGATGCTCCCGTCCAGATCGCGGACGGGCGTTTTGCGGACTTCAAAGTAGTTGAACCGCCCGCTGTCGCTGTTTTCTTCGATGTCCTCAAACGCCTCGCCCGTCTCCATGACGCGCTGGTCGTCCTGGCGGTATTTCTCGGCCAGGTGCCGGGGGAAAAAGTCGTAATCGGTTTTGCCCACCACCTGCTCGAAGGGCAGGCCATACAGCTGGCAGGCGCTGGCGTTGGCGTACGTCACGCGGCCGTCCCGGTCCTTCCGGACCACGTACACCGGCAGGTTGTCGACCAGCGAGTGATACAGCCATTCCGACTTCTGCAGCGCCCGTTCCGATTTCTTTCGCTCGGTGATGTCGTGACAGATGCCGACCAGGCCGATCACATTCCCGGACAGATCGCGCAGCGGGATGCGCGTCGAAATTTTCCACTGGGGCGAGCCGTCCAGCGCCGTGAACTGCTCCTCCTGCTGGATCAGCGGCTGTCCCGTTCTCAGCACGCGGGCGTCGGCGTCGCGGAACGACTGGGCCACCAGCGGAGAACAGAAGTCGAACTCGTTGCGGCCGACCACCTGGTCTTCGTGCTTCAGGCCGAACTGCGCGAGGTAGGCCCGGTTGACGGTAATCAGCTCGTAGTTCAGGTCCTTGATGAACACCAGGTCGGGCAGGTTGTCAATCAGCGTCCGCAGCCGGTCGCGCTCCAGCTGCAGCGTCTCCGCCAGTTCGTGGTGGGCCGTGACGTCATGCGAAATGCCGAGCGTGCCGACAATCTGTCCGGCGTTGTTCCGCAGCGGCACCTTGGTGGCCGACGACCAGGTGATCCGCCCGTCCGGCCACACCAGCCGGTTTTCCTGGCGCAGCACCGGCTCGCCGGTCTCCATGACGCGGCGTTCTTCGGCCGCCGCCTTGTCGGCGTGGTTTCTGGGGAAGTAGTCGTAATCGGTTTTGCCGACCGCCTCTTCGGGCGACGCGAGCCCCGACCGGAACGCTTTCGCGTTGTTGATCCGCAGGTATTTTCCGTCGCGGTCCTTGAAGTAGATGTGGTCGGGCATCGCATCCATCAGCCCGTTCAGCAGCGACGCTTCCTGTTCCAGCTCCATCTGCGCCCGCTGCCGCGAAATGGCCTCGGCCTGCAGGTCGTAAACGGCACGGCTCAGTTCGGCGGTTCGGCGGGCGATGTTGTCGTCCAGTCGGGCGTTCATGTCGCGCAGGCGCTGCTCGACGCGTCGCCGCCGGGCGGCCAGGAGGCCCGTCACCACGAGCACGAAGATCGTCAGAATCAGGTTGCCCAGAAGGTTGGAGGCGTCCGGCGGCAGTCGCCGGACCGCAATGGCGAAATCGATCGTCGACAGCGCCGAGGCCACCCCCACGGCGACCCAGGTCCAGGACGCCTCCGGCAGCGTGGACGCCAGCAGCACCAGCGCGACGTACAGCAGGCTGGCCGTCATCTCGGGGGGCAGCACCGCATCGACCAGCGCAATGGCCGCAGTGAGCACAACCAGCGCGATGACGCGGACGGAATAAGACGGCATCAGGTGCGGTTCCTCGCGAGCCTGGGCGGCGGGCGCTCCGTTGCGACCGTCATGGCCGCGTGCAGATCAGTGTTGTCACGCCGCCCCCCGACCGCAACACTTCAGGGCTCGCCCCGCCCTCCATGGGCGGGCGAAAGGCGTCGGCCCCCCGGCGACCCGGTCGAACGGTATGACAGACAAGCGAGTGACCCTTCATGACGCGGCGTGCGGACAATCTGACAGGCGAAGAGGCCCAGATCGAAAACCTGACCCAGGAAATCGCCCGCGATCTCTGGAACCAGGTGGAGCGCCGCCGCCCCAGCGTCTTCGAGCGCCGCTGGTGGGATGAGCACATTCTCGAATGGGCGATGGCCGACGAATCGGTCAAGGTGCAGATGTTCCGGTTCGTCGACGTGCTGCCGATGCTGAAGTCGCACGAAACCGTCACGCGGCACCTGCAGGAGTATTTCGACGAAGTGCGGGCGCATCTTCCGTGGGCCGTCCGCATCGGGCTCGATGCCAGCCAGCCGAACACCATCCTCGGCAAGGCGCTGGCTCTCAATGCCCGCAACAACGCTTCCAAAATGGCCGAGCGGTTCATTGCGGGGGAACGTGTTGACGAAGTGCTGCACAGCGTCAAGAAGCTGCACCAGATGGGGCTGGGCTTCACGCTCGACCTGCTGGGCGAAGCGACCATTTCCGAAGTCGAGTCGGAAGCCTATCAGCAGCAGTATCTCAACCTGATGGAGGGACTGGCCCCGGTCGTCAACCACTGGCCTGCCAATCCGAAAATCGATCGCGACGATGCCGGTCCGATCCCGCGGATCAATATGTCGCTGAAGCTGTCGGCCCTGACCAGTCATTTTCGGCCGATCGACCGCCGCGGAACGTCGGAGGCCGTCAAGGCACGCCTGCGCCCGCTGCTGCGCAAGGCCCGCGAGCACGACGTGCATCTGCATGTCGACATGGAGCAGTACGCCTACAAACGTCTGACGCTGTCGATCTTCCAGGAAGTTCTCATGGAGGACGAATTCCGCAATCAGGCGGATGTCGGCATTGTCATCCAGTGTTACCAGCCCGAAGCCGATGGCGACCTGGCCGACCTGCTCGCCTGGGTGAAGGAACGGGGCACGCCGATCACCGTCCGGCTCGTCAAAGGCGCCTACTGGGACTACGAAACCATTGTCGCCCGGCAGAAGGGCTGGCCGATCCCCGTCTACCAGAACAAATGGGAATCGGACGCGGCGTTCGAACGCCTTTCGCGGGTGCTGTTCGAGAATTACCAGTGGCTGCGGCCGGCACTGGGCAGCCACAACCTCCGCAGCCTGTCGCATGGCATGGCACTGGCGAGGCGCCTCAAGGTGCCGCAGTCGGCCTGGGAAGTGCAGATGCTGTATGGCATGGCCGACAACCAGGCGCAGCTGTTGGCCGAGCAGGGCTATCGCGTGCGGATTTACACCCCCTTCGGCGAGACGCTGCCGGGCATGGCGTATCTCGTCCGCCGGCTGCTGGAGAACACCTCGAACGATTCATTCCTGCGTCACACCTACGACCGCAGCCTGCAGCTGGACAAACTCCTCGGGCGGCCGAGTGCGCAGCTGACTCCGTAAACCCGGCGTCCGCCGCGTCCCGCGGCGAGGGTTGATGGCCATCCGGGTGGATGCGCCCAGCGCTGCGAAGCGTTCGCATCAGTCTTGTGCGGGATCGTTCGTCGCCGGATAATTCCGCGTCCCGCCCAGATCGACACCGCTGACAGAGGAATGCACGGACGCGGCCCTTGCGCAGGCCGGCGTCGCCCCGATCGAGAGGCACTGCAGCGATGCGACGAACCACCGCCTGCCTGGCATTTTCGTTGGGCCTCACACTGCTGCTCGCAGCAGAGGCTGCGTTCGCCCAGGTTCTGTTCTTGCCCACCGAGCGTCAGACCAACGGTCGGCGCGTCCGCAGCGCCTTCAAAGACGCCGCCACCCCGGCCAGTGCCTGGACGGTCGAAGTCCGCCGCGGCCGGAAACGCGTGGCCCTGGGAATTATTGTCTCGCCGACGGGGCAGATTCTGACGAAGCTCAGTCAGGTGGAAGAGACCGGACCGACGAGCCAGCTGGCCTCGACGACTGGAAACTCCGCCGTTGCGAACCGGCTGCTCTGTCAGATGCCCGGCGGCAAACTGCTCGAAGCCTCCCTCATCGCCACCGACCCCGACAGCGATCTCGCCCTGCTCAAGGTCGAAGCCGAGGGCCTCAAGACGGCCGACTGGGGCCCCGAATTCGAGCCCCGGCTGGGGCGCTGGGTCGTCACTCCTCTGACGGGCGGCGTTGTCACGTCGATCGGCATTGTCAGCGCCCAGCCGCGCAGCATTCCCGCCGAGAAGGTGTCGGGCGTGCTGGGCGTCCAGCTCGACCGCGTGGGGGGCACCGCCCGCATTATGGAAGTGTTTGAAGACAGCGGGGCCAAGGCCGCCGGGCTGAAAGCGGGCGATGTCATCACCCGCTGCGACGAGAAAGAAATCACTGATGGACTCTCGTTGATCACGCGCCTGCGACGCTCCAAACCGGGTGAGGAAGTGACGCTGCAGTTCCGTCGCGATGACAAATTGGAAACCGTGAAGGTCACGCTGACGCACCCGTTCGGCATATTTCTGTCGCAGTTCGCGCAGCAGAACCGCATGGGGACGGAACTCAGCCAGCGGGCGGATGGCTTTGAAACCGTGTTTTCGCACGATGGCCACGTCGACCCGGATGAATGCGGCGGGCCGCTGCTCGACCTCGATGGCCGAGTGGTCGGCGTGAACATCGCCCGCTCCGGGCGGATCGAAACGCTCGCGCTGCCAGTCAGCGTCGTCGAGCAGGCATTGCAGCGGCTGCAGGCGCAGGTCAGGCTGCCGGCGCCGACGAACGTTTCGACGGAAGCGTCTCCGAACTGACTCAGGACGCGGCACCCGACCACAGCCGCGACATCCAGACATCGATCAGGGCGACCACCAGCAGCCCCAGGCTGATGACCGCGTTCACATTGAAGAACGCCACGTTGACGCGGCTGAGGTCGTCGGGCCGGACCAGTCCGTGCTCATAAACGAGCAGACCGGCGACGGCAATGACGCCAATGAGAAACAGCGGCCCCAGCTGCGCGACCCACCACAGGCCGACCAGGCAGGCGATCGCGAGGGCGTGGCTGACCGCCGCCAGCCGCAGCGCAGGCCGCACGCCGATCCGCGACGGCAGGCTGAACAGCCCTTTCTCGCGATCAAAATCGGCGTCCTGCGTTGCGTAGATGATGTCGAAGCCGCCGACCCAGAAGAAGACGACTCCCGCCAGCACCACCGGCGGCCAGGCGAGGGCGCCGGTGATCGCCAGCCAGGCGGCGATCGGGGCGAGCATGAGCGCCGCGCTCAGCCAGTAGTGGCAGAACGATGTGAATCGTTTGGCGTAGGAGTAACCGAGCAGAAACACCAGCACCGGTCCCGCCAGCCACAGCGGCCAGCGATTCGGCAGAAACATCAGCGTCGACAGGATGAACGCTCCCGAACAGAGCGCGATGAACGCGATGACGGCGCGTGTGCTGAGCAGTCCCGCCGGCAGATGCCGGCCCGCTGTCCGGGGGTTGGCTGCGTCGATATCACGATCGATGAAGCGGTTGAACGCCATGGCCGACGACCGGGCGAACACCATGCACAGAATGATCCCCAGCAGGTCCTGCGCGCGAAACGGCGTTTCGCGCCAGGCCAGCACCGCCGACAACAGCGCGAACGGCAGCGCAAAGATGGTATGGCTGAAGCGGATCAGACCCAGAAATCGTTCGACGGTCGACATGAATTCCCAACGCAGCACCGCCGTCGCACCGCGCGCGGCCGGACCTGAATCTTGGCCGATTCAGGGGAAAAAACCAGACTCGCGCGAACATCGCCCCGATCGGTGTGCAGCACCCGAACGGTGAGGGATCGGACGACGCCGCGATCAGAACAAGAGAAGCACTGTCGGGCGCAGCCTCGCCTGCCCCGCATTCCAGACGCACGGAGGGGGAGCGAGTTCGCCGCAACAGGGCCGCTTATGATTTACCGAGCAGCGCCCGGGATCAGCATTTCGGGCCGGTTGATCACGAGGTAATGCCCGTGATCGGCCGTGACGATCACCATGGCGTCGTTCCAGTTGCTGTTCTTTTCGACCCAGTCGGTGACAGCCTTCACCGCGGCGTCGCCGCTGATGGTCGCCCCGATCGAATCGTCGATGTTGTTGTTGTGGTTGGCCCAGTCGACGTCGCCGGCCTCGACCATCAGCCAGAAGCCTTTCGGGTTCCGCGAAAGAACTTCAATGGCTGCCTCCGTCATGTCGACGAGGGTCGGGTTCTCGGAGATGTCTTCCGGCGTGTACGACTCGACCTCCTTCGCCCGCCCCTGAACCGGATCGAAACCGCCATCGGCCGTGCGGAACGGCAGGTGCCCCTTCGCGGAACCGACTCCATAAAAGCCCAGCAGACGGTGCCTGCCGGCCGCGGCCCGGGCGGCCGCGGTGCGCAGCACGTCGCGGCCCTGCTGGCCCGGAACACGGGTCGCGACGACGTACCGGCCTCCGTTGGCGACATCGACGGCCGCCCGGTCGGCGTCCGTCAGGTACAGGTTGCCTTCCACAAAGTTGTCGCCTTGAGTGTCCGCGGCGGACAGTTTTGCGGCCGCTTTTCCCCGCACCTCGTGCCCGTATCCACCGCCGATGAGAACATCGAGCCCGGGCAGGGGCTGTTCCGGATGCGCGATCGACTTCAGGCCGATCAGGTCGCGGGTCAGATCCTGGTAGTCGTCGCGGTGGACGTTGTGGGCATAGGCCGCGGCCGGAGTGGCATGGCTGATGGGAACGCTGGTGACGGCCCCCACTGCATAGCCTTCGCGCTGGACTTCATGTGCAATGGTTTTCACCGGCACGCCGGCGTAGTCGGTGTTGACGCAGTTGTTATAGGTCTTGATGCCGGCCGTCATGCTGGTGGCCGAGCTGGAAGAGTCGGTGTAGGCGTGCAGCATCGGCGCCCCTTTGGGCTGGCTGATCAGGTATTCCCTGTCGTCGCCGGGCGTCCAGGGGTTTGGTCCGGCGCGCTTCACGCTGTAGCCGCCCCGGACGAGTCCATTGGGGTTCTTGACCGTCTGCAGATTCACGTCGATGTCCGTCCCCTCGTTGTGGGGACTGGTGACCATGAACCCGAACTGGGTGGAGCCGCCAGCGGTGTAATCCTGAAAATGCAGTCCCGTTCCGCGTCCCGAGTCGTAGGCCACCCGGCCGGACTTGTAGATCGCCGCAGCGCGGGTCGTCTGCCAGTCCATGCCGTCGAAGACGATCAGGAACACATGCTTCTTGCCGGCATCAAACGCGGCCCGCTGCAGGCGATACAGATCGGTCTGGTCGCAGTATTCGGCCGTCGGGTTCAGCGTTTCGGGAGGGTCGTACCCGTACAACTCGTGGATGCGGTTGGCATGGCGATAGAGGCTCGACTCGCCGATGTAGCTTTCCAGGTCGACCCCCTTTCCGGCTCCTTTGGTTCCGAAGGTGTAAATGGGAATGAGGCGATTGGTGTGCGTTCCCCAGAACTTGTAGTTGTCGGGAACGTAACCCCAGTGGCCCATCTCGGAGACATTGGTGGTTGCGGCGGCCTGCTGCAGTTCGGCAATGGGGTCGTGCTTCGCTTTGGCGGGTTCGGCCGCTCTCAGAGGCATGGCAACGGGGCCGACGACCACCATCAGCAGGACCGGAAGAAAGCGGAAGTTCAACATGCAGGGTCAGACCGCAACTGGAGGGAGTTCAGGAGGACGACGGCGATTCAGCGATCACCCGGTGAGAAAGCAGATTCTGCCCGAAGTCGCCGGGTTCGTCACGCATGACCCGCAATCAAGACCCGTGATGAGGGGCGACCGCCGTTTGTGTTTTCGCGAACAAACCCGAATCCACGTTCTCACTCTCTGCCGGGAGCGTTAAATTTGATCGAGGACGTCTGGAATTTTCGGTGTGACGCGCCCCTTGAGCGTGCCCGCGGCCCGGGCGCCATGTTCAACTGAGGGTCGCAGATTCCGTTGGGATAAGAGGGCTACGATGCGGCGATTGTTGTTGATACTCGTGGCCTGGACCCTCTCGGGCGTGGAGCCCGCGCACGGGGCGGGGCTGCGCTTGTCCCCGTCGTGGATGCTTCTCGCCGGAGCGTTGCCCGCACAGGCAGTGCTGAACCCCTTCGAACCACGCCCCGCGGCCCAGGACCAGAAACCGGCCGAGGCGGACAAGCCAAACCCATTTGCTCCGAAGACGCCTCCGCCGGCCGGGTCCGGCAATCCGTTCGCCCCACGCACAACCCCGCCCGCTCCCCCCAAAACCACCGATCCGAAGCCCGAACCCGAACCAGCGCCGCCCGCTCCGCCGGCCGAACTGGTCGTTGGCGCCGGATGGAGAGTTTCGGCCGATCCTGCGACCACTCCGCTGGCTGGAGTCGCCCCCGCGCCGATTCCGGCTCCGGGAACGCCGGCATCCGGCGATGCACGTCGCGAGCGGACGCGCTATCGGGTGGTGACCGCCGCGGTCTCCGCGCCGGTCGTCGGACTGGGGCTGAATGAGAAGGAAGGCGATGCGCGGGACATCTGGGACCTGGCCGCCAATCGCAAGCTGGGCGTTGTGAAGGGGCTCGCGCTGGAAGGCTCGCGGTTCATGAGCCTCAGCCCCGACGGCGCGCTGTTCGCCGCCAAGCCGCAGTTCGACGACTTCGTCGTCGTGGTGAATGTCGCGACCGGAAAAACACAGAAAACAATTCCTCTGGCAGGCCTGCGACTCAACCTGCTGGCGTTCAGCGCGCCGAACCGTCTGGTTCTGGCGGAGGATGGCCGGGTGGTCGTGCATTCACTTCCCGATGGCCGCCGGGAACGCGAAATCGTCATCGACCGCTGGTCGGTTCGCGACGGCTGGGCGCTCAGCGGAGGAGGCCGGTATCTGGCGGCCCTGCAGCGGGAGTCGATTGATCGCAACCTGGTGACGTTCGTCGACCTCGCCACAGGCGACACCGTTGGCGTTTGCCGACTGACGGGCGAGCCGGGAGACGCGCTGGGAATTGCGATTTCGCGGGACGGCAGCCGGCTGGCGGCCGTGTACGACGAAGGGGATGGCGTTCGCATTCGGCCGATTGAACTGCCCGGCCCCCGTCGCCTGCCGGAATTCAAAGTGCCCGCCAGCGACTTATTCAGCGACGACGGCTACCAGGGGCCGGAAATCGAATGGCTGCCGGATGGCCATCATCTGCTGGTGGCGGGCCGGATTGTCGTCGATGTCCGGGCGTCGGAAATCGCACGGACGCTGCCGGCCCCGCCGCCGTCTCCGCTTGTCTCGATCGGCCCGGGCCTCACGCTGTCATTCGACGGGCGGGAACTCTCCGAACTGCCGCTGAACCTTTCGATCGATCGCGCCGCCCTGCCCGTGGTGACTCCCGCGCCGGTGTCTCCCCCCGGCCCGGTGGCCGGGCCAGCCCTCACCGAACCCGACCGCTCGCGGAGCGTCGCGAAAACAATTGGCGTCGCCGGCCGTTGGGATGTGCGTCTCGCGGCCCCCCCCGCGATTCGCGAAAAACTGGGTTCCAATGGCGTGCGCATCCCGGGCGGGTTTGTGCATCAACTGCTGCTGACGGAGGGGACGCCGCCGGTGGCCGTGGTCAGCTACGCCGCGTCGCCAATCGGCGCCGGTTCGTCGCCCGACACCGCCAGTTGGGTTGAAGTGTTCGACCTCGAAACCGGAAACAGCCGCAATCGTGTCGATTTCGGCTTCCCGACGGTCGCCGCCTCCGTTTCCCCGGGCGGAAAACGGGTGGCCACGCTGTCGCAGGAGGGGGCCGGACGGATCGATGTCTGGTCGCTGGAAGATGACCGGCATCTTGGCGGCGCCCAGCCAGCGGGGCAGCGTCCCGACCGGCAGGTCGCGTGGTTCACGGAGTTCATCGATCAGGACCACCTGCTCGTGGCTGTGGCCGACGAACTCTCGCTGTGGGAGCTGCCTCAATGGCGGCAGGTTTACACGCTGCCGATCGGCCCGGTGCGGCCGGCGCTCAGCCCCGCGCGCGATCATGCGATTGTTTCAGTGCCGGGCGAGAATCGATTCGCGGTCGTCGAAACATCGACGGGCTCCGTCCACGGGTCGGTGGCCGCCTCGAAAACGCCGGGCGACCGGCCGATGGCCGCCGCGTTTCACCATCGAGGCCGCTGGGCGGCCGTGCTGTCGGGCAGCGCCGGAAGCGGGGAAGTGACGGTGATCGAAACCGATTCCGGCCGCGACCAGGCCCGTTTTCGCATTCCCGTCACGGGGGACGTGCTGCAGTACTGCGACGATGAGCACCTGCTGATTGACGGGCAGTCGCTGGTCAGCCTGGCGAAAGAGCGCGTCGTCTGGACTTACCAGTTGCAGACGGGCCTGCACAGCCGCGATTCGCTGAGAGGCTTTCACTGGTATGTGGCGGCCGTCAACCCGGCCGACCGCGCCTATTTGCTATATGGCGCCGCGCTGCCGGAGGAACTGGCGAAGAAGCAGATTCAGGGCAGCACGCGCACCGCGCCGGTCGTGCTGCGTCCGACCGATTCCATCCGGGTGGATGTCGTGACGGCCGACCTCGCCGGCCCGCACATCATCAAATACGTGAAAGACGCGTTCACCCGGCGCTACCGCGATGCCGGAATGACCGTCGCCGAAGACGCACAGTTTGCGTTTGTGATTGATCCCGGCCGAATGGGAGTGCTGCGAACCAGCGTCTGGAAGGTCTCGCTGCTGCAGGCGGGTCAAACCCTGTGGGTTGGCTGGATCCACGGCACATCGGACGGGGCGGTTTTGCTGTCAACCGAGCCGACCGGAACCGGGACGCGCTTCGCCGACCCGCCCGAAGTGCGGACGGCGCTGGCCGGGTTGCTGAACTTCGATCCCCCGAAGTTTGCGTTCGCCCGCGGCGCGGCACTCGGCGACGGAACGTCGCAGCTCACCACATCAGGCCCGCGCCCGTTGCGGTGAAGGGGGGAGGGGCGGGGAGCGGCGGCGAAAACCAGTCCGGAGCTTCAGGCGGTCAGTTCCGACTTCAGGGCGGCAAGCGATGCGGGGTCGAGGGTGATTCCCCCTTCCGCCTGCGACGCGAGCGCCGACAGCCGGAGCAGCCTCGCGAACTCGCGCGGCTTGCCGCCCGTCAGTTGATGCAACGCGGCAGCGGCATCGGCGCCGAACGACTGCGGATCGACCGCCTCATCCTGCGACCAGCCGCGGAGGAATTCGGCCGCTTCATCCATCGACAGCGGCTGTACTTCCGTCCGGAGGTCGACGAATTCGACGATGGTTTCGACCAGGCCGGCCGGCAGCGGCGAGCGGGAGGAAATAATCGAGACGATCTGCCGGGAAGCATCGGCCAGTTGCAGCCAGCGGCGCAGTTCGGGCAGCAGGTCGGCCGACGCCTGATCGGCGTGATCGAACATGACGGCGATCGATGTCCGTCCGGGTCGGCCCCCTTCGACGGCGTCCGTCAGCCGGGTCCACAACTGCGTGCGCGTTTCCCGGGCGCTGGGATTCAGCCGCAGACCCGCACACAGCCGCCAGCGGAACTCGGCTGCATCGAGGCCGCTGAGGTCGACGACGAACGAGCGCTGGGCGAGTCGGACCGCTTTGCGGGCCAGCCGCTTGAGGATCAACGACTTGCCGCAACCGGGAGCGCCGGTCAACAGGCCGCAGCCGGCGCCGCGTTCGAACAGATGCAGGCAGCGGGCGGCGGCTTCCCGACAGGCGTCCGTCGGAAACCACCACTCGGCAGTCAGCTGATCAATCACCACAAAATCCTCAGGAAAGAACAATGCCGCGGCCCCGGCGAGGCGTCGCCGCCGTGTGTGGTTAAGATCGGCCAATCGACGCCGCGCGGTGACGATTGACCGATGAAACTCATGCGACCGGCATTTCATGGACCGTTTCTTTTGCCCCACGCTTGCCGACGGCACGACCGTTACACTCGCCGACGACGAGTTCCACCACCTGGTGCACGTCCTGCGGGCGAAGCCGGGGGATCAGGTCGAGCTGTTTGACGGCGCCGGACGATCGGGCACGGCGGTGGTCGAGCGCATCTCCAAACGCGAAGCGCAGCTTTCGCGGGCGGCCGACCTCAAAATCAGCCCGCCGCCGGCGATCCGCGTCGTGCTGGGGGTCGCCTGCCCGAAGGGGGACCGGCTGAAATGGCTGGTCGAGAAGGCGACGGAGTTGGGAGTCGACGAACTGATTCCGCTGCAGTGCGAGCGATCGGTCGTCGAGCCGCGCGAGAACCGGCTGGTCAAGCTGGAGCAGACCGTGCTGGCCGCCTGCAAACAATGCCGCCGCAACCGGCTGATGCGGATCGGCGAGCCGCAGAAACTCCCCCCGTTTCTGGCGTCGCCCGCGACGCACGCCTGGATCGCGCACCCGGGGGGCGATTCCGCGGCGTCGCTGGCATCAATCATGCGCGACCGCCCGGGCGGTCCGGTTGAAGTCCGGCTCGCGGTTGGCCCAGAGGGGGGATTCACCGCTGAAGAGTTGCGGGACGCGGCGGAGCGCGGCGTCCGGGCGCTGTCGCTGGGGCGGAACATCCTGCGGGTGGAGACGGCCGCGCTGGCGGCCGCCGCCCTGATGCTGGCCTTCGATCCGTAACGGCGCCGACAGCGCCCGTCACCTCGCCGGCGGCCGGTACGTCGCGCAGGAGCTGCTCGATTCCCACAGCGAGATTTCGGTGACCGGCATGCCCATGCGGCAGGCCTCGTCGTAGATGATGCGGGCGATGTTTTCCGCGGTGGGATTCTCATCAATCAGGTACAGCGGTTCCCCCAGGTCGCGGAGGAGGGTGACGGCGGGGTCGTCGCGGTGGAGAATCATGCGGTGGTCGAGCTGGTCGTCGATCCACCGGGCGAGGTTGCGTTTCACGTCGCTGAAATCGACGAGCATTCCGCGGTCGTCGAGCTCAACGCCCTCGAGCACCACCTCGACGCGGCCATTATGGCCATGCAGATGCCGGCATTTCCCGGCGTAGTTCAGCAGTCGATGGCCGTAGCAGAACTCGATTTGTTTGGTGATGCGGTACATGCAGCAGTGGTCGCGGGCAGGTGGCGCGAATGGTGAGACGGTGTTTCGCCGACACAGACAGCGTAGGGGCGTCCCGCCGCGAGGGGAATCATGCTGTTTTGAAAACGCGCTGTCGGGTGTGCCGAAACGAACGCCGCCCGGTCGATTCGCATCGGCCGGGCGGCGCTGTCGAGTGGTGGCTGTTGCGCGGGGTCTGTTCAGTCGGTGCTGACAAGTTTCGCGGGGGGCACGAAGGCCGCGATGCGGTTGAAGGCTTCGAGAATCTCGGCTTCCATCGCCGCCACAGATGAATTGCCAGGAACGGTGATCGAGACCCCGTGGCCCATCCAGGCGATTGCCTTCATCAGCTCGGCGTCTGCATCTGCTCCGACGGACAACGTGTGGATGGTATAGCCGGCATCGACGGCCTGTTTCGCCATCCCCAGCGCGTATCTCGCATAGGTATTGTTCGTGGTGTAATCGGCGACTCCGTTGCCGTCGTAGTCGAACAATGTGTTCCAGTTCCAGCCGGACGGCAGGGAATAACTGGCGAGTGGCCGGTTGGGAATTCCGTCCGTCATCAACAAGATCGTCGGTCGCGACCCAGGACGGGCGGAGGCATCTAACAGCGTTTTTGCCTCCAACAATCCGCCGCCGATGTTCGTGTAGATGTCGTAGTGGCCGGCCTGTTTGTGGCGGACCAGTTCGCGGAAGTTGCTGAACTGCTTGTTGATCGGGTTCGAGGACATGTTGAAGTTGTAGCCGTCGTAGTTCAGCGTGTGCTCGGTCCGGGCGTCTGAGTCATAGCTGACGAACCCGATCTCGTCGTCGAAGCCCAGGTTTTCAACAAAGTTCGCGAACAGCAGCGCTCCCTGCTTCATCGAGTGAAACGGGTAGCAGGGGGTTTGCCACAGGTCTTCGGTCTGATGGAATCCAGGCCGAACTTCGAGCAGGTAGTTCACCAGGGTCTTGCCACCGTACTTTCCGGGATAGTTGGCGCTGGCAATCTGGGCACTGGTTCGGCAATGGTTGACATAATCAGACCATGACCCCTGTGCCCACGGATAGGCACTTGGCATCCCGAGTTGGTTGAGGATGTTGGTGACATTGTGGTTGAACGTGAGCGTCTGGTTGATGACTTGCGGCGAACTGCCGTTGGGGTTGTTCACCGTGATGGTGTACGACCCCACCTTGACCTGCACCGACTTGATATAGCTACCATTGCCGGTGGCCGTCGTCGACGTTCCCGACTTCGAGACGCTTGATGTTCCGCTGGGGTGATAGACGAAGGTGACCTGCGACATATTGTGGCTGGTCGTCACGCTGATGTTGCTGTTGCCGTTGAAGGTGACGTTGGCCGTTCTGCCGGACGTGCTGGCGGTGCCAGTCATGGTCGAGCCCCAGTTCTCCCATTGGACCGTCGCTTCGACCTTGTCGATAGGCAACTTTTTTGTGTGGTTACGCTCGAAGGTGCCGCTGGTGCCGGAGGCACTGGTTATTTGCGTGGTGCCGTCAGAGAAGGTGAGCTTCATTGATGTCATCGGTTTCGAGGTCGTCACATCGACGGCCGTATTGCGAAACACCGTGGTGCCCGTGGCGCCGCCGGCGCTGGCGTTCTGGGTCAGCCATTGGGGTTCGAACGGCATATTCCCCAGGTTTCGCAACGAGTTGAGCGTGTTAAAAATGTCGACCATGTTCGATTCGATGGCCGCCTGGTTTCTCGTCGACAGGTCGTAGAACGAGCTGTCGTCGTTCATCGAGCCCGAGAAGTCGAGCACGCAGACGATGTCGCGGGACTCAACATACGCCGCGGCGGATGTGACCAGGCTGGCGGTCTTGTCCCCGAGGACGCCGGCGAAGAACAGCTTCAGCTTCGAGTCGGGCGCGGCGGCGTTCGGGTTGTCGCGACGGGCGTGAACACGGACGACATTGCAGGGGGACTGGTTCCAGGTGATGGTCCAGTTGCCGTTGTTGTCGAGGGCCTTGCGGTGTCCGAAGCTGACATCCCGATCGGGATCGACATAGATGCCGTTCAGCGCGGCGACGTCGCGGGCCTTCAGTCGGGCCTGGGCTTCTGCGTAGGCCGCGACGTTGGCGACATCGGGACCCGCCGTCTGGATGGCGTGAGTGATCTCCATCGCTCCGGCCAGCGCCGCCGCGTCCACGCCGTTCTGCATCCGCTGTTTCGCCAGCGACAGATACCCGACGTCAACGCACAGGGAGACAAATCCCATCGCGGTGACCAGACAGACGGCGGCCAGCACCATGAAGGCGCCCCGCCGCAGTTCTTCGTAACGGCGGGTTTCGACCACCCGCTTCATGCCGTGTCGATTCATGGTGTCGTCTCTCGTTCTGGCACGCGGACCGTTCGCCCGGCGACTCGCGTCGGGACGCTGCAAATCCGCTGATCAGTCTTCAGCGCCCGGATCCCTGGGCGAAAACCTCCGCCCTGTCACTGCGCGGTCGAAACCCGACCGCGCCGGTTGACCATCTCGGCTTTTAGCTGCGCGCCCTGCATGATCCGGTTGGGAAACATGCTGACGGAGCTGAACGGGATCGTGGCTGTAATCCGGAATAGTCCGAGGTAGTTGTTGCTGTTGCCCAGATCGAACGTCTGGCCAGAGCTGGGACCGTCGGCATGGGTGATCGAAATCACCGCCTGCGCTCCGGGCAGTCCGGAGGCGTTCAGAAACGCGCGGATGTCCTGAGTCACCTTCTGGTTCGCGGTCTGATTCACCGCCAGCGACCCGGTGAAGTCCATCGAGGCCAGTCGCCCGCCTTCACGGACGGCGGCCGTCAGGTTGTTCGAGGCCCGCACCGCCGTGCCCATTTCCCAGGTGCCCAGCACCAGAATGAGAAACACGGGAGCGATGACGGCAAATTCCACGGTCGCGGTGCCGCGGCGGTCCGGCTGACGGAATTTCGAAGGTCGGCGGCGGATATTCATGTGCGAGAGGCGGCGGGAAGGCGTCGTGCTTCGGAATCGTGTGAGATCAGGCGCTGAGTTCAACCACTTCATTCGTGACGCATCACGGAGTCGCCACGGAGCGTCAGGTTCTTCGCCCAGAACGGCGGCATGATGGCGACCTGGTTGTACGGAACCGAGACCCTGACGATGAACAGCCGTCGCGACTCTGCGGTGATCAATTCGATGTTGGGCAGGTTGGCGATCGTGACATTCGCGGGATTGGTGCTGGCGTTCTCGAAGGTGGATGCGTCCTTCACGATCACCGTCGCCAGCGACGACTTGAACGCGCCGTTGATGCGGGAGCGGACCCGGTCGACGACCTGTTGCGTCGTCACGCCGTCGACCGACCCATAGCGGGCGCCGTCTTTCGCGGCCGCCGTCAGCGTGGCGGTGCACATGAACGCGTGGCCGAATTCAATGATCGCGAACAGAAACATCAGAAAGACCGGAAAGACGATCGCCGTTTCGACGATCGTGGCGCCCGAGCGATCCTCGCCGCGTCGCTGCCTGATGGTCCGGGTCTGCATGAATCTGCTCGAAAAAATCCGTCGTTCGAATCGTCCGGACTCCCCATGAAGCCGGTCCTGAATCAAGACTAGGTCACAGAAGGCGCGGCGGGTCTTCCCGCCGGAAAATCCGCGACTGCTTCAGATTGCAACGGCCCGGGCTGTTTCCCGGCCGCATCAGTGCGTTGAACATTCACACCGAGCGGCGAGGCCCCCGTGCCGCAGGGCCCTTGCGCGAGGCCGCAGGATCGCGCTGATCGCTCCAGACCGAACACCCTCGCGATGATCTGCGTTCCCCCCAATCGCAACCACCCGCGCAATCCGTACGAACGTTGCGGTCGACAGAAGTTTCCGGCATCCGCTGCCTGAAATCGCATGAATGACGACCGCTGCAGGATGAGACAGTCTGTCCTGTCCGCAGCTGGCCCGCTTCGGCATCTCGCAGCAGGCTGTCTGCGCGTCCGGCGGCAATTCGCACGGCGCCCGTGGACTTCCGTTTCCTGAGCCGCGCTGGCATCTGATTTGCCAAAACGTTTCACAGCCACTTTCTCACTGCTGGAACGAACGGATGCCATCACTTCCTGACCCCTCTCGCCGCAGATTCCTGGGCGCGGCTGGAGCCGCAGGAACTAGCCTGCTCGCTGGTCGATCATTCGCCGCGGATGTGCCGCTCGCTCCGCCTGACCGTCAGCCTCCCCGGCTGGAGCTTCCCGAACGGCCCGAGAAAACAGTGGGGTGGGCCATCGTGGGGCTGGGCGAACTGGCCCTCGGAGAAATCATGCCGGCGTTCGCCGACTGCCGGCTGTCGCGCCCCGCCGCCCTGGTGAGCGGCCACCCGGACAAGGCGCGGAAAGTTGCAGATGCTTACGGCATCAGGCCAGCGGCGATTTACAGCTACGAAAACTACGACCAGCTGGCGGACAATCCGGATGTCCAGGCGATCTACATCGTGCTGCCCAACAGCATGCACGCCGAATATACGATCCGCGGCTTTCAGGCAGGCAAACACGTCCTGTGCGAAAAGCCCATGGCGGTGACCGTCGCGGAGTGCGAGCAGATGATCGCGGCCGGCCAGGCGGCTCAAAAGCACCTCATGATTGCCTACCGGCTGCGCTACGAGCCGTTCAACATGCTGGCAATCGACATCTGTCGGAACGAGAAGCTGGGGAAGATTCAGACGATCTCGGCCAGCAACAATCAGGTCGTTCAGGCTCCGAACATCCGGCTGAGCAAGGACCTTGGCGGGGGGCCGCTGGGCGACATCGGCGTGTACTGTCTGAACGCCACCCGTTACCTGACCGGTCAGGAACCAGTCGAGGTCGCGGCGTACTCCCATCAGCCGGCCGAAAACCCGAAATTTCGGGAAGTTCCGGCGACAGTCGCCTGGACGGCGCGATTTCCAAATGGCGTCATTGTGACGTGCGACTGCAGCTTCATTGCGCACCCCAGTCGGCGGTTCCGCGTCCACTGCGACCGGGGATTTCTCGACCTGGAGGAGGCGTTCAGCTACCGCGGTCAGGTGCTGACAATTGGCGAGAAGGGGAAAAAATCACAGGTCGCGCTGACCCCTGTCAACCATTTTGCTGCGGAAATGGAACACTTCTCGCAGTGCATTCTGGAGAACCGGAGTCCGACGACTCCCGGGGAAGATGGATTGGCCGATCACCGGGTGATGGCCGCCATTGAGGAATCTGCACGCACCGGCCAGACGGTGTCGCTGAAAGGATGAAGCCGCCGTGAACCTGACCTTAATCGACCGGTGTGTCACGCAGGAACTTGGCCGCGTTCTCGGGCGGGACCGGGTTAATGTAGAACCCGCTGCCCCACTCGAAGCCCGCCACGCGGGTCAGCCGCGGAAAAATCTCCATGTGCCATACGAAATGGGGGAGTTCCTGACGGTCAAACGGCGCGGTGTGGATGACGAAGTTGTACGGTGGGTCGTCCAGTGCGAACTCAAGTTTACGTAGCACCGTTTTCAGCACCTGCCCCAGGTCTTCAATCGCTGATCGCGAAATGTTTTCGAAGTGGCTGGCCTGCTGCTTCGGAAGAATGCACAATTCGAACGGGAATCGGCTGGCGAACGGACAGAGCACCACGAAGTTCGGCGTGTCCAGCACGATTCGCGTATCGGTCGCCAGTTCCTGCTGGATCATGTCGCTGAAAATCGACCGTCCCCGGTACCGGTAGAACGCCTCCGACCCTTCGAGTTCTTCCTGAATCGTGATCGGGACGATGGGGCTGACGATCAGCTGCGAATGGCTGTGGTCGAGCGACGCCCCGGCCAGCGCGCCCTTGTTTTTGAAGATCAGCCCGTGCACCAGCCGCGGATCGCGGCGGAGGTCGACGAGGCGGTCGCGGTAGACCCACAGCACTTCGCGGATGTGATCGACGCTGAGACGCGACAGGTTCGTCTCGTAGTGCGGACATTCGATGATCACCTCGTGCGCGCCGATGCCGGTGATCTTGTCGTACATGCCGTCGCCGCGCTTCACCAGCTCCCCTTCGACCTTCAGGGCGGGGAACTTGTTCGGAACCACGCGCACCCGCCAGCCGGGACCGTTCGGCCGGGTGCCGGGATTGCGGTAGGCGAGAATTTCATGCGGCGTGGCGTCTTCGTGACCCTCGAGAAACGGGTCGAAGTCTTCCGGATTGGCGACCGGCTCGTTGTCGGTGACCGTCACCGGCCGGGTGATCCGCTCGGGGGCGATAATCACCCAGCGGCCGACGATCGGATCTTTCCGCAACTCGTGCATGGTGTTCCTGGCAGGCGATTCTGTGCAGCCTGCAGAAAGTAGCGTAACGCACCAGCGACTGTAAGCGGATTCTCATCAACACCCCTGCGTCCCGGCCCAAAAAGAGCCCGTCGCCGCCGTGTTCGCCGTGCCAGGGGATCGGCTTCCGCGAGCGAGCGTCCCAGCGCCGCCGGGCGCGATCCCGGCGGGCGGCTGTGCCCGCCGGTTACTGGGCGGGCACCGGCAATCCCTGCCGGCCGGGCAACTTCTGTGAAGACGCTCCGCCGGAATAGTCGATACGACCGGCAGAGTCTTCCCAGTTTGGCGGAGTCGGTCCATGTATGCGCGGTCCTGGTTGGTTCTGACGGCGATCTGCACCCTGGCGTGCACGTCCGGCTGCGGATCCGCACGCTGGGGGAATCGCCACAGTCGGCTCCGCGCCCCGCGGGCCTGCGTCGAATCAAGTTGCAGCGATCCGACCTGCGAAATCTGCAGCCCGCTCCCTCCTCTGTACGACGGAATGGCACGCAACCACCGGCTGAATCGCCGCGATCTTCGCAGTCACCGCCAGCACGGACGGGGACGCCCGGGGGCAGGCGGCGGATGTTCCTGCGGCCATTGCTGCAGCGAATGGTTCGAAGGTGAAATCATCGAAGGCGAAATCATCGATGGCGGCTTCTGCGGCGGATGCTCGTCCTGCATGGGCTTTGGAGACGGAATGGTGATCGACGGCGGCATGCCGATGGGCATGTCCGGCGGCTGCTCCACCTGTCAGCAGCATGTGATGTCGGACTCGTCGATGATGCACGGCGGGATGCCGCACGGTTCGATGATGCCCGGACAGACGTTTGAATCGCACCACGAACAGCAGCCGACGCTCGCGACGCCCCCCCGGTCTTCGATGCCCGGCGGCAGCCCGGCCCCGCCGGCGGGATCGACGGTTCCCGGTGAGATGGCGCCGGTCCCAATGCAACAACCGATGGGCCAGCCGATGTCCGAGCCCATGACCTCCATGCGGCCGATCAACTACGGCGCGGCGCTGTTCGGAGCCGCGCCCGCGGAACCGCAGTCGTACCCGGGCCCGTCGGGCCAGCCGCCGGTGTACCACGAACAGTCGATCCCCATGTACGAAGCGGCCCAGCCGCCGTCGGCTCCTCCGGCGCCGCCGCTGGCGTCCCCGGCCGCTCATCTGGTTCCCGCCCTGCTGCCGGCCCCGGCCATGCCGACCTTCCCGGGCGAACACCCCGGAGCGCCGCAGCCGTCCGACTTCTATTCACCGAAGCACGATGCGGTCATGAGCGCACCCCATCCGATTCAGCTGCAGAGCGCTTCGATCCCTGCCGCCCAGCCGGGCAAGAAGCCGATGCGTCCCTTCTCGGAATCGGCCAAGCCGCGGACGACTCCCCCAGCGCAGCCGCAGTGGGAAGGAACGCTGCAGGTGCAGGCAGTGCACCCCGCCGGCGGATCCCTGCCGCCGCTGCCGTAACGACCGGCAAGTCGACGCGATCAACCATTTGCAGGGTTCGTCTGCAGGCGATTGGACGGCTTCTGGTTGCTGGTTGACCGTTTTCGCCAGCGGAGGCCTGAATGCCAGCGTGGAAGGCGCTCTCGCCGCCGGTCAGGTTCACTCTTCGCGAATCCGCAGGTTGCGGAACTCCACGGGGAAGTTCTCCGCCTGCAGGCCAATGCGTCCTTCCAGAACTTCGCCCGGCTCGCTCACGCAGATCGCCTGCCCGTTGAGCACTGAACTGACTGTTCCCTCCCGGACGGTCACTTCGATCGCGTTCCAGTCGCCAACCGGCTTGCGGGCGGCCTCGCGCGACGCCTGATCGTCGTTGACCATCAGCGGCGCCACGCCGCCGTTCGACTTGATGTGGGCCATCTCCACCCACTTTCCCTGCACCTCCAGCGAGCGCGGCCAGACCTTGTGGGGTTCCTGGATCGCCAGCATGAAGCCGGTGTTGGATTGATCCGCCTGGTCCGGATCGCCCTGCGGGGGAAACCGAAACTCGCCCCGCCAGGTGAAGTTCCGATAGCTGCGTCGCGAGTAAATGTAACCCTTCGGTTTTCCGGTCGTCGTCAGCAGCCCTCCCTCCTCGCGCCAGGTGTCCGGCCCGGCGGCGAAAGCGTCGAAGTCGCGCAGCCGCAGCGGGCGAAAGCCCTCGCTGTCGGGAAGGACGGCGCTCTGCGAAGCTTCCGCGGCCGCCTCGGCGGCCTCCTCCGATGAAACGGACGTCGGCGGAACCACGACGGGTTCCGGCTTCCCGGAGCAGCCGCCCAGCAGCAGAGCGCTGCTGGTGAAAACGAGGAACGATCGAGAGACGGTCGGCGAGGCGTAGGGCATATCCGGCTTCCTCCAGTAGGGGCACCGGTCATCATGACCGCCGCCTGCAGTGCCACCAAGGCAGCCGGACACGATCCGCCCGACAACCTCTCAGGAACCTGATGCCGCTCCGGCTGTCGACGACACGGCCAGCGGCGGCAGTCCGACTCGCGGACACAGCGCGAGCAACGGGCATTCGCTGCATCGGGGACGCCGCGCGATGCAGATGCGCCGGCCATGATGAATGAGCCGGTGCGAGAAGTTGACCCACTCTTCCTGCGGCAGCAGGCGGATGAGGTCCTGCTCGATCTTTACGGCGTCTTTGTGCTTCGTGAGCGCCAGCAGGTTGGTGATGCGCGTGACGTGCGTATCGACGACCACTCCGCTGGGAATGCCGAAGGCCGTGCCGAGGACGACATTGGCCGTTTTGCGGCCGACGCCCGGCAGCGTGACGAGGTCTTCCAGCGACTGCGGGATTTCTCCTCCGAATCGCTCGACAATTCCCTGAGCCATCCCGCGGAGGCTGGCGGCCTTGGCCCGGAAGAAGCCGGTCGACTGGATGATGGACTCCACGTCCTCCTGCGTTGCCGCTGCCAGAGCCTGGGGCGTGGGATATTTCCGGAACAGGGCGGGCGTCACCATGTTGACGCGTTCATCGGTGCACTGGGCCGAAAGAATCGTTGCGGCGAGGAGCTGAAACGCCGACTCGTAGTGCAGGGCACACTCGGCGACGGGATAGGTGCGGGCGAGCACCTGCGTGATTTTTCCGGCGCGTGCGGTGCGAGCGGCGTGGCTCTCGCGAGGCGCGGTGCAAAGTCGCTGTTTTGACGAAGGTTTCGTGGACACCGTCGAACCCATCGACCTACACTCATGCGAAGTCCCAGTCACGTGGGCGATGATAGGCTCAGCGTTCGTTTGTTGCCTCGTCGTCGCAGTTGTCCCTGCTCATTTTTTCACCCGCGGCGCCGCCATGACTGACGATCCGCGCCTCGCCGAGGCGGTCCGCCTGTTCAACGACCGCGAGTTTTTCACCTGCCACGATGTTCTTGAAGACGTGTGGAGCGAAAGCGTCGGTCCCGAGCGGGACCTCTACCAGGGACTGATTCACGCCGCCGTTGCACTGTTCCATTTCTCCGAGGGGAACCTGGGCGGCGCGCACAAAATGTATCATTCCGCGGTCCGCTACCTCACGGCGTTTCTCCCGCGCCCCAGCCCGTTCGATCTGCCGCGGCTGCTGGCCGACCTCGCGATCGCATTTCGCCCGCTGCTCGCAGCCCGCGGGTATCCGACGGGGCTCTCACTTTCTGAGGAATTGATCCCGGCACTGCACACCGTGGCGTTGACGGAGGTCCCCGCATGAGCGGGATGAATGAGTTTGGCGCGGAGGAGCCGCGTCTGTTCACGGCGCCGCTGTTCCCACTGGGACATCCGGCCCTGTTTCCATCAATGGCCCAGCCGTTTCAGATTTTCGAGCCCCGCTATCGGGTGATGACGGCTGATGCACTGGCCGGCGACGGGCTGATCGCCATGGCGACCCTGAAACCAGGCTGGGAGCCCGATTACTCGACCAAGACCGTCGCGATCGAACCGATCGTTTGCGTCGGCAAGATCGTCGCCCACGAAAAGCTCGATGACGGCCGCTACCTGCTTATGCTGCGCGGTTTCTGCCGGGCTGAGGTGCTCGAAGAAATTCCGACGGACGAGCCATACCGGCTGGGCCGGCTGAAGGAACTTCCCAAAGTCATCCCCAGCGTCTCCAAGTTCTGTCGCGACAAGCGCCGCAAGGACCTGATGGACGCTCTGTCGCAGCTTTGTCCCCAGACGGAACACCGCCCGGCGCTCGCCCCGCTGATGGCCTCCGACATCTGCCTGGGCGAACTGTGCGATGTGCTGGCGTTCGCCCTGAAGATGCCGGCCCACGAGTCGTACCGCGTGCTGGCCGAGATCGACATCGACCGGCGGTCGGAGTTCGTTCTCAACGTCATTCGCCGCCGGCTGCAGCAGGCGAGTTCGACGCCCGCGCCCGGCAAGGGAAAGTGCTACCCGCCAGGGTTCAGCTGTAACTGAGGATGATGATCCGTGTGCGTTGCGTCGCCTCCAGTGCTGGCTACCAGATGCGTTGCAGACGACTGAGGTACGTGCACAGTGCCGATGTTGCGAATCGAATTGTCACGGGCTGATTCACTGCCGTCCGCATGTGGACGAGATCGTTGCGATGGATCCGCACGATGTGGACGGCATCAGTCTCTGGTTGTGGGATGCGAGCCCGATCCCGGACTCGATTGATCAGCGGTTCGGCACCCCGCGACTTCCTGATGTGGAAGTCGGCGATGAAATGTTGCAGGGCCGTCTCGAATTCTGCGAAGACGCGAATGAGATACGTTCCTTCGAGTCTGCTCGATGCGGTGACGATGTCCGGTCGTCGCACCTGTGAATGCAGAATCGATGGGTCATCATTGACAGCCATGACCAGCCTGTCTGTTCCAAATCGGATCGCGCCAAATTCCCGCTCGACTGCTTTGATTCGGCCCATCCAACCGAATGCTTCATCCGGCATGGAACTTCATTTCGTCAAAGACGCGCTTCAAGGTGGATTTCGTCAACGGTCGAGATTCCGACTCCAGCCGGTTCTGATGAGGGTCATCACCAAATGCGTAGTGAACGTTCCATTTGCCGTTGTAGTAATAGAGGCTGCAAATGTCGTCATAGGAAGGCATCAAATAGAGGTCGACCACGCCTTCCGTGCCCGGAGCGACTCGTGACACGGGCTCCAGAAAGAGCTTCACCGCCTCGTTCTGCAGGAGCAGGGCCGGTGCAATATGGGCCCCGATGTCGGGATCTTCAAGTTTTCGGTCAACGACCTTGGTTGCCCATTCCAATTCCTCGGCCCAGGTCTTGACCGTGTTGACGAGCTTGTGGAGACGCTCGATCCACGTTCGTCGGAGCTTGGCCCGTCTAAGGGCGTCGTTCTCCAGGTCCTGACGAAGGGCTGAATCAGGTGGGTTCGAGAGCCATTCCAACCTGTTCTGATCTCCAACGCGATTCACGATGGCAATGTAGCAGGCGGGCTTCGCGTCAGGGTCGACCCGCGATCGCGTCCCCTCGCTCAGAACTGTCAACGAAATGCGCAACGCACCCTTGCGCTCCGGGTCTTCGATCACAAATCCCGAAAATTTCGGCTGCTTTCCCGCTCGGTCAACCACCTGCAATCTCCACACGATTGAAACGGAAACTCTCTCTCCATTGTTGCTAGAGATTAGTCGCCGGGGGAACAGCGGGCTCGCAGGAATCGTATTTTGGGAAACAGAAGATTATCCAGAAATCAAGGACCTGTTGGGCGAACATCCCATTCGAAGGTGGAGGTTGAGTCGAAGGCACCGTGGTTTCAGGGTTCCGGTCTCAGAGTTCTGAGATGACGTTCAGCACTTCTGTTTCGGGGACGTTGTCGACGAGTTCGACGTGTCCGAGCCTTGATGGCAGGATAAAGCGGAGCTGGCTGGCCACTGACTTCTTGTCAAGTCGCATGCATTCGACGAGATCCGGCCCGCGTGACTTGAGGCCGGCGGGAATGGCGACGGGCAACTCGCACCTCCGGAGCAGTTCGACCTGTCTCCGCGTCGTTTCAGCCGGGATGCGGCCCAGCCGCTCCGCCAGCCGGCTCGCGCAGACCATGCCGATCGAAACCGCCTCACCGTGCAATAACTCGCCGTAGCCGGCCAGGGCTTCGAAGGCATGGGCGAAGGTATGACCATAGTTCAGCGCGGCCCGCAGGCCGGTGCGCTCGAACTCGTCCTGCTCGACGACCATCGCCTTGAGCTGGCAACTGCAGGCGATCGCACGCCGCAGCGGTTCGGGTTGCTGCTCCAGCAATGCCTCGGCGTTCTGCTCCAGCCAGTCGAAGAATGGCCCATCGAGAATCACGCCGTACTTCACCACTTCCGCCAGCCCGCTGCGGTATTCGCGACGAGGGAGCGTCTTCAGGCAGTCGGTGTCGATCAGCACGCCGGCCGGCTGATGGAACGCACCGATCAGGTTCTTCGCGCTGGGGTGATTGATGCCGACCTTGCCGCCGACCGAACTGTCGACATCGGCCAGGAGCGTGGTCGGAACCTGGAGAAACGGCAGCCCGCGATTGAACGTCGCCGCGACAAACCCGGCGAGGTCACCAACGACGCCGCCGCCGACGGCGATGACGGGCGTCCTGCGGTCCGTCTTGAAGTCCACCAGCCGGTCGTACAGCCGGGCGGCGCACTCCAGGCTCTTGGACGTTTCACCCGGTTCGATCGCTGCCACTTCCACGCGCCAGCCCGCCCCGCGCAGGCTGCCCGCGACGGCATCGGCATGCACCGAGACATTGCGGTCCGCAATCACGATGGCCTGACGCGTCCCCTGCCCCAGTCCCCGCGACGCCAGCCAACCCTCCAACACGCCGGCCGACCCTGTGAGCAGCCCCTGGCCGAGCAGAATGTCGTAGCTGCGATCACCCAGCGAGACGTGGACGGTTTCTGACGACGCTGGCACGCTGGCTCCGGGGTGTTGGCTGGTGTGATGTCTGGGGATGGGACCTCGGCAACGCTTGGCACTGGCTGCAAGCAGATCAGTGGCACGATTTACGTTGGATCCCATTCGGGCGTTTCGTCTTCCTCGACATACTCGGCGAGGATCTCGTGCGGTCCGTAGTCCGACTTATACGCCATCGAAGGGCAGCGCTCGATCCAGTAGCCCAGGTACAGCCAGGGAATTCCCTGCTCCCGGCAGAGGTCGAACTCGCACAGCACGCTGAACACCCCGGGGGCCTGCGGACGCCAGTCGGGCGCGTGGTAGAAGTAAACGCTCGACAGTGCCCGCGGGAGCAGGTCGACGAGGCCGACGCCGATCAGCCGGTTGTCACGAAAATACTGCAGTTCCCAGGCGAAGGGGTATCCGCCGGTGAGGAACGATTCGGCGTAGTCCTCCAGCGAGGTCGGCGTGCCGGGCCAGCCGCGACGGGCCGCCATGTCGGCGTGGTAGGCGTTGTAGAGCTCCACGTGCGCGGGCGTGACCGTCGCGGGCGAGAGCTGCACGGTGACATCCGGGTTCTTCGTGCGTGCCCGCCGCTGGCTCTTCGAAGGTTGAAACGTCGCCACCGGCACGCGCAGCCCACGGCACTGTGTGCAGGTCGGGCATTGGGGACGGAACAGCATCCGGCCGTGCCGCCGCCAGCCACGCTCAAGCAGCCGGCCGTAGATCTCCGCCGAGAGCGTGCGATAAACGCGATATTCGAGCGAGGCGGTTTCGGTGGGAAGATACGAGCAGGCGCGCTGAGGTTCGACGAAGCCGAGGTGGTCGAGACTGCTCATGGCGTAGGGTCGGTGATGCCGGCCGCTGGAAGCAAGTATTGCGCTGTGGGCGGTCACCGTCTCGCGACCGAGCCACAGGACCGGACCGCAGGTCTCCTCGAGCGTTGCCGAGCCTTCGTGCGTCCGGGGAGACCTGCGGTCGGGAGGGCGGGGCATGGTCAGGAGACCATGTCCCATCATCGAACATGCCCCAACATTTGCCGTGTCTATAACAGATTCAGCTTCTTGTGGCGGCTCTCCGGCGGTCGTGAACAGCCGCGGCAGAGGCCGTAAACCTCCAGACGGTGGGCCTCGGTGCGGAAGCCGTGTTCGCTGGCGATCTGTTCGACCAGTTCGCGCACGCGGGTGTTGGTGAACTCCACCAGCCGGTTGCACTTGCGGCAGATCATGTGGTCGTGGCGCGGGTAGCCGTAGTCGTGTTCGTAGACATCGCGACCGTCCTGCCGGGCGACTTTCCGCAGCATGCCGGCTTCTTCGAGCAACGGCAGAATGCGGTAGATCGTCGACCGGCTGACCCGCTTGCCGTCGGTCCGCTGGGCCAGCCGCTGAATCAGCTGTTCCGCGTCGAAGTGTTCGTGGTCGGCAAAGATCTCTTCCGTCAGGATTGACCGTTCGCGGGTCATCCGCAGTCCCTTGGTCAACAGGAACTCGCGGCATTTTTCGACCGGGGAGACTTTTGTCGAAAGCGTGCCGACATCGTCGGCCGCTTTTTTGTCGAGCGGCGAATGAACGTGCGGAGGGGCTTCGGCGATCATGATCTGCGTTTGAAAACGGGTCCGGCGTCCGCTCGAAATGCAGGGGGAAAGCGGACGCTGCGGGAAAATCGGTGTCCAGCCGCGAGAGGTGACTGTGCGACCGGCAGGGACTCGTGATAATGATAGGCTCCCGCGAATCGAATTTCATGCCGGCCGACGTGCCGGCGTCGATTTGCGAAGGCAGAACCACTGACTCCCCAGGTGCTATGGCAGGCTCGTCTTCCCGCGTTCGTGTTGGGCTCGTCCAGCGCAAGACATCCAGCGATCCCGTTGCGAACCGCGAGGCCACGGTGCAGGCGATCATCGAAGCCGCCCGCCGTGGGGCGCAGATCGTCTGCACCCAGGAACTGTTTTGCTCGCTGTACTTCTGCCAGACGGAAGATCACTGCCAGTTCGATCTGGCCGAGTCGATCCCCGGCCCAAGCACCGAGGCGCTGGGCAAGGTCGCGAAGGACCACGGCATCGTGATCGTCGGATCACTCTTCGAGCGCCGCGCGCCGGGGCTGTACCACAACACGGCCGTCGTGATGGACGCCGATGGCTCGCTGAAGGGGATGTACCGCAAGATGCACATCCCGGATGACCCGCTGTTCTACGAGAAGTTCTACTTCACGCCGGGCGACCTCGGCTTTCGCGCCCACGATACGAAGTTCGGTCGCATCGGCGTGCTGGTGTGCTGGGACCAGTGGTATCCCGAGGGGGCCCGCCTCACGGCGCTGGCTGGCGCCCAGATCCTGTTCTATCCCACCGCCATCGGCTGGCATCCGGCAGAGAAGGCCGAGTACGGCAAGGCCCAGCACGATTCGTGGGAGACGATTCAGCGCAGCCACGCGATCGCGAACGGCGTTTATGTGGCCGTGCCGAACCGTGTGGGACACGAAGGCCCGGCCGAGGGTGGAATCGAGTTCTGGGGTCAGAGTTTTCTGTGCGGTCCCAACGGGCAGATCATCGCCAAGGCCAGTTCAGACGAGGATGAAATCCTGATCTCCGAATGCGACTTCGGGAAACTGGACGTTCAGCGGACCCACTGGCCCTTCCTGCGCGACCGGCGGGTCGATGCCTACGGGGACATGACCAGGCGCTTTATTGATGGGTGATGAGCGGGGGCGGGGGTACAGACAGAATCTGTGCCACGGGCCGGGCTTGAGGATTTCACCCTCGCCGGGGATGATAAGGGTGTTGCGGCTTTCTCTCTGCTCCGTGTCGGCGAGGTGTCCAATGGTCACTCGGAATCGCTTGAACGTCGGTACTGCTTCTGTGTCGCCCCCGGCCACGCCTGTTGAGGGGAATGTCCGCGCCTGGGACGATTTCGTCCCCGTCGGGGACTACTGCCCGCTCGATTACAGCGAGTGCTCGGAGACGCACGACTACGAACGCGAAATTCAGCGGCGGCTGCTCGAAATGCCCGGGCTGCATTTCACGTCGCTCGTCGTGCGGCGACTCGAGAACGGCATCTGCGTGCAGGGCGTGCTTGAGACGAGCGGGCCGCATCTCGATATCGGCAAGATCATCCGGGACCTCTCCGGGGCTGAGAACGTGGTCAATCAGGTGCTGATCCGCGAGTGCCCCGGCGTTGTCATCGAGTGCTGAATGCCGAGGCGGGGCGTCTATAAAAAGTGAAACGCCCGTCGGTCCCGGGTCGGCCCGACGGGCGTTTCACGCCCATGACGATCGATTGAATTTGTTGCGGCAACTGCACGCGAGCGGGTCGTAGGCGACCCGGCTAACTTACGCCGCAGCGCGATGGAGTTGTCGCAGGATGTGCTCGAACTGATCGTTCGAGGTGAACGGGATCACGATCGAGCCGGTGTCTTTGCTGCTGAGTTTGATCTCAACCTTCGTCCCCAGCAGCGATCGCAACTGGTCTTCGAGGGACGCCACATGTTTCGTGCGTTCCTGATCCTGCTGCGAAGCGGCCTCCGATATCGAAATGACATTCGGATCGGATTCCGCAGCGTCACCGCCGGGAGCGGCTTCGGCGGGAGCCTTTTCAGCCGGGCCGCGGCCGAGAATCTTGCGGGCGGCCGCTTCGGTCGCGCGGACGCTGAGCGACTCAGCCTGGATGCGTCCGCACAGCGCCAGCTGGTCGGCGACTTCCAGCGGCAGCAGCGCCCTCGCGTGGCCGGCGGTGATTTTGCCGCTGGAGAGTGCGAGCCGCACCGGTTCGGCCAGATCGAGCAGCCGCAGGAAGTTGCTGACAGTCGAGCGGTTCATGCTGAGCTGTTTGGCCAGCTCTTCCACCGTACCGCCGAACGACTTCAGGTAATCGCGGAAGGCCTGGGCCTTTTCGAGGTCGCCGAGGTCTTTGCGTTTGAGGTTTTCTTCGAGGGCGTACTCGCAGGCGGTCTTGTCGATGACATCGACAATGCGGCAGGGAACATTCACGAGGCCGGCCTTGATGGCGGCCTGCCAGCGGCGTTCGCCCGCGATGACCTGGAAGCCGCCATCGACTTCGCGAACCAGCAGCGGCTGGAGCACGCCGTGCTCTTTGATGCTGGAGGCCAGTTCGCCGAGGGCCTCGACATCGAACTCGCGTCGCGGCTGGAACGGGTTGCGCGTGAGTTCCTGCACCGAGAGGTTGCGGAGTTCCGCGTCGTCGTGCGTGACGACTTCGTCGGAGGCCGGCGTGTTCCCGCCGAGCAGGGCCGACAATCCGCGTCCCAGACGTCGCTTCGGTTCAAGTCCTGCCATTTGAGTCATTGAATCCCCGCCTCCGTGCCATGTCGTCCGACGCGATGCCGCCCGTTCAAAGTGATCGGCCGGCTGCAGTTGATGTTCGTCACGTGGCACCCCGCGACTGCAGGCCGGCTGCCGGGTCCGGCAAGCCTGTCATGGCGGTCGTACCGGTCAGTGAAACCAGGCAAGGTTTAACGGGCAGACTGGAAAGGCTGGGGGTCGAGAATCCAAAATTTTGTTTGAACTGCGTCGAGAATCGCTCAAGGGACTGATCAAAGTCATTCACTGATTGCCTGACTCAACAGAGGCAACCAACTCTTCGTACCCCGGCAGAGGAGGGAGTTTAGAGAGCGTGATACCAACCACCGAGAAATCCCCACCGGCGGCGGCCACCTGCTCCCATTCCGCCAGCGAGATCTCACGTTGCGCTGGACCTCCGTAGGAGATGCTCGGACCATCAATTTTTCGCATCTCAAGCAACTGGAACTTCGGTTCGGCCAGGCTTCTCGTGATGGTACTCGTGGATCGATCAACGATCACAGGCATCGACATCTCGAGTTGATACCGTCCGCCGAAATACGCCACCGCGACCCATCCACACTCCACGCCGTCTGCGTGCCGCCCATTCGGCCCGGTCAAGACGTGAGTGCATGGACCGGGAAGTGACTCGATCTGCTTTACGACCTTCAGATGTTCACGACCGTGCTGGATCGCTCTTGGCCGATCGAACCCTGATCTTGCTGCTTCGACGACTAGCAATCCGCCAGCAGGTGTACCGCCACAACCCATCGTTCCGAACAAACCTACGGCAAACAATGCCGCAGCTGCCAACCCGTGCATCGATCGCAGTTTCATATGATTCAGTCCTTTGTAAGCGAACCGCATTCGCTGCATCGCACCAACATCAGGACTCAGCGATCTCTTCAGATTCGTTCGCATCCTCTTCCACGGGGCGGCCTGCGACGGTGATCCGTTTGATCAGGATTGTGGCATACGAGCCGCGAGGGAGGATGAAATCGAGGGTCAGCCGCCGTCGGTCGTGGGCCAGTTCGTCGTCGCCGGCGGACCACTTCAGGCCGTCGGCGCGAATCGCCGTCTTGCGCCAGCCCTTCGAGAAGAAGCTGTCACGCGGATATTTGACGCGAATCTGCCGCAGTTCGAGGTTGTGCTTTTTCAGCGCTTCGTCCACCAGGTCGGCGATCGGGCCGGGGTCGAGTTTCTGGCGCGCGGACGGCAGCGGCAGCGAGGTTTGCTGCAGGCGCAGGCGGATGTCGTCGGGCAGCTCGCGGTAGAAGGGGACGGGACCCGTCTTGAGCGGCACGTCGAACAGCGACTCGGGCGGGCAGGCCTGTCGCAGATATTCCGCCGCCATTTCGTTCCAGAGGAACGACTGATAGGCGGAGAGATACAGGCTGCGGAGGTCGACTTTGACGCGGGCCCACGCCCCGCGGAAATCGGTCGGTTTGTCGCAGAGGTATGTGACCACGCTGCGGCGATGGGAGCGGGCGAGCTTCGCCTTGCAGGTCAGCCAGTCTCCCCAGTGGTCGCGCAGAATCTGCTTCTCGACCTTCTCATCTGATCGATCGAACGGGTGCGGTTCCGCGAACGTCAGCCACAGCGTGCGTTCGTAGTTGCCTTCGATCCAGGGGCGGGCGATGAACTCACCGTCGGCGCTCATCGAGCCGAAGCGCTGGTCGTCAAAGTAATTCGGCAGGCCGGCCTTCTGAACTTCCACAAGCGCCTGCTCGGCGAAGGCGACATCGTCGTCGCCAAGGCTGCGCAGCACGAGCGAGAAGCGATTGGCCTGGATGTCGGTAGCGGTGAATGGCTGATGCGCCTGACCCAGGTACTCCAGCTTGAGATTAGCCTGTTCGAGATCCCGTTTCGGCCCGCGAAAGATGGTGAGGAACTGGGCCGTGACGGCGTGGCGGTCCTTGAGGCCGCCCCAGGACATTTTCTGTCGCTCGATCTTCCATCGCTGGATGACGGAATCGACGGCCTCCAGCGTGCCGAGACCGGTTTTCGACAGACGGTAGACGGCGTGGCCGCCGTCCCGGCCGGTGGGGAAGTCGGAGATCTCTTCGACGAAAAAGTCTTCGGGGAGGCGGCGGAGTTTCAAAGGCGTAGGGCCGGTTTGACCGGCCGATGGTTGGAGCGCGTGGGATGGGGCCGGCCGGCATCGCCGGTCCTACGGGCGGAGTTTCACGGTTCACCCGGCCGCCGGGCCGGCGGGGGCCGTGAGCGCGATGGATTCTTCGAGGGTGAATGCCCGTTCGTAAAGCGCCCGGCCGACAATGACGCCCACGACCCGCGGGTGGTCGTTCTGCAGAGTGACCAGCCGCTCGATGTCTTTGAGCGATGTCACGCCGCCGGAAGCGATGATGTCAGGGCCGAGTTCTGCAAGCCGGGCGAGGTCATTGAAAGTGCCATCATCGATTCCCTGCATCATGCCATCGTTGGCGATGTTGGTGTAGATGACGGTCTGCAGGTTGTGGTCGAGGAACTGGCGGATGAGGTCGATCGCCGGGACCTGTGATACGTCAAGCCAGCCGGCGGTGGCGACGAAGCCATCGCGGGCATCGAGGCCGAGAACGGCCTGGCCGGGAAACTGCTTGAGCAGCCGGATGAACCATTCCGGCTGCTTCAGGGCCTGCGTGCCGATGATGACGCGGTCGATGCCGATTTCATCGAGCAGGAGTTTGACGGAGTCGTCGTCGCGCAGGCCGCCGCCGAGCTGGCAGGGGACATCGACGGCATCGACGATCGCGCGGACGGCATCGAGGTTCACCGGTCGGCCGGCTTTCGCGCCATCGAGATCGACGAGATGCAGCCGCGTGGCTCCACCGGCGACCCATTGCTGCGCCATGGCGGCCGGGTCGTCGCTGAAAACGGTTTCCTGGTTGTAGTCACCCTGCCGGAGGCGGACGCATTGGCCGCCGCGCAGGTCGATTGCGGGGATGATTTCCATAGTCGGGCCAGTATAGCAGTCGGCAGCCGGGGCGAAGCGTCCAGCGCCGACGCGTCTGGAAGCGTAGCGTAGTCGGGTGCGGCACGGGGGGCGGGACTCGATTTTTGGCGGCGATTCTGGCAACGTGTAGCCGCACTCAAGGAGCCCGATCATGTTGATGCGCTGCGCTCTCGTCTTCTCGATTCTCGGTCTGCTGGTCACCTCGGCCAACGCCGCACGGCCGAATGTCGTCGTCTTTCTCGCTGACGACGCCGGCTGGGGAGACTATGCCCACAATGGCAACGCGACGGTGCAGACGCCGAATATCGACTCCATCGCTCAGCAGGGAGTCACGGTCGATCGCTTTTACGTTTGCCCCGTTTGTGCGCCGACGCGTGCGGAGTTTCTGACCGGGCGGTACCACTCGCGCGGCGGCGTGTACGGCGTTTCCACGGGGCAGGAACGCCTGAACCCCGAAGAAAGCACGATCGCCGACGCCTTCAAGGCAGCCGGTTACGCCACCGGCGCCTTCGGCAAATGGCACAACGGCAGCCAATGGCCCTATCACCCGCTCGCACGGGGGTTTGATGAGTATTTCGGACATACCTCGGGGCATTGGGGGGAGTACTTCGACGCCCCGCTCGAACACAACGGCCGGATGATGCGAACCCGGGGCTACATCGTTGATGTCTGCACCGACCGCGCTCTGGAGTTCATCGACGGCCACCGCGGCCAGCCATTCTTCTGCTATATCCCGTTCACGACTCCGCATTCTCCGTGGGCCGCTCCGCCGGAAGACTGGGCGCGCTATCAGGACAGGTCGATCTCCCAGCAGGCGACGCTGCCCAACCAGGAAGTCGCCGACGAGACCCGCTGCGCCCTCGCCATGCTCGAGAACCAGGACCGGAACGTCGGACGGGTTCTCGCGAAGCTGAAGGACCTGCAGATCGACGACAACACGATCGTGGTCTATTTCTCCGACAACGGCCCCAACAGCTGGCGCTGGAACGACGGGATGAAAGGGCGCAAGGGATCGACCGACGAAGGCGGCATCCGGTCGCCGCTGTTCATTCGCTGGCCGGGGGTTCTGCCCGCCGGAACGCAGACGCCGCAGATTTCGGCCGCCATCGACCTCCTGCCGACGCTCACGGCGCTGGCGGGCATTCCCCGCGTGGGCGACAAACCGCTGGATGGCCGCGACCTGTCGCCGCTGTTGAAGCAGGAGCAGGTGGAGTGGCCGGATCGGACGCTGTTTTCCACCTGGGCCGGCCGGTCGACCGCCCGCACGCAGACGCACCGGCTCGATGCGGAAGGGCGGCTGTACGACATGACGGTCGACCCGGGACAGACCACCCCCATCAACGAACAGCAGCCGGAACTCGCCAGGCAACTGGCGGCGGCGATGGAGGCCTGGCGCGACGAGGTCATCGGTGATGCGCGGGTCCGGGTTCGCGGCGAACGGCGCAACGCCGCTGCACGGCCGGGCGGGGGCGTCGATCCCCGGCCCGTCCACGTCGGTTATCCGGTCTTTCCGATCACCATGCTGCCGGCCCGCGATGGCGAGCCGCGGGGCAACGTGAAACGCAGCAGCGGAGCTCCGAACTGTTCGTACTTCGTGAACTGGACCGACAAGGCCGACGAGATGGTGTGGAACGTCAGCGTCGTCACCACGGGAAAGTATGAAGTGACGATCGACTACACCTGTCCGATTCCGGACGCTGGCTCGACCATTGAACTGAGCCACGGCTCGAACCGGCTGACTGGCAAAGTGGCCGAGGGCTGGGACCCGCCGCTGTACACCAACCAGGACACGCTGCCGCGTCCGCATGGCGAATCGCAGATGAAGGAGTTCAAGTCGCTGACGCTGGGCGTGATGGATCTTCAGCAGGGAGAGGGGATGCTGACCTTGCGGGCGCTGGAGATCCCCGGGAAGAGCGTGATGGATGTGCGGCGGGTGACGCTGACCCTGATGAAATGACGGCGGCAGCCTGGCGTCTTGAAATCTTGAGACTCGCCCCGTCTCGTGAAACGTTGGCGGGCAACGGGGACGCCGGGCTTCTGGATGATGGTCAGCCACACGTGGTGCAGAACACCGTTGAAAAGCCCGGCTTCTCGAAATGAGGGACCGTCCCCAGTTCACACCGCGGCTGGCAATCGGACGAAGAAGCCGGGCTGGGGGCGGCGGCACTCGCTCTTTACCCATTTTGTCGCATCGTCCTACGATTCAGACGTTCCGTCGTCGTTCGTGGGTCGTGTGAGACATGCGTCAAACGTTGTTCCAGGTGTCCTTCGCCAATCCGTGGGCACTCTGGTCGCAAGACCCGAACACCGGCTGGCCAGAGCTGGGCGTCATCTGGGCCTGGATGCTGGTGATGACGGCGTACACGATCTACGACCGCTGGCGGCTCCGCGGCAGCCCGGTGCGTCCAACGCTGGGCAAATCGGTCGCCTGGTGCCTGGCCGGCATTCCGCTGGGGCTTGTTCTCCATTCGATCTTTCCAGGCCGATCGCTGCCGGTCTTCGGCTATGGATTTCTGGTGATGCTCGGTTTTCTGGCGGGCGTGATCACGGCCCAGCGGCGTCTCGCGAAGCTGGGGATCGACCCCGAAATCGCCTGGGATGCGGGCATGTGGCTGCTGGTGGGGGGCGTCATTGGCGGCCGGCTGTTCTATCTCGTTCAATACCGCGAGCAGGTCTTTCGCGATGTGAAGACTGTCATGGAAGCCGTCGTGGCGACGGTCAATCTCACGGCAGGCGGCCTCGTCCTGATTGGCGCCCTGTTCGGCGGCGGACTGGGCTTCATTGCGTTCTGCCGGGCGCGAAAACTCTCGATGCCGGATGTCGCCGATGCCTTCACCCCTTCGGTGTTTCTGGGAATTGGCTTCGGCCGGATCGGCTGCCTTCTGAACGGGTGCTGCTTCGGCGACCGCTGCGAACTGCCGTGGGGCATCGCCTTCGCCCAGGGGACTGTCCCGTTCAAGATTCTCGCCGAACGCGGGTTCATCGCGCCGGACGCACTGTTCACGATGCCCCTGCATCCCACGCAGATTTACAGCTCCATCGATGGCTTCGTGATCGCAATCATTACCGCCGTGCTGTTTGCCGAGCGGCGCTGGAAAGGCGAGGTGTTCGGCTGGGGCTGCGTGATGTATTCCGTCACTCGCTTCCTGATGGAGTTTCTGCGCGGCGATGAAATGGGACAGTTCGGAACCAGCCTGACCATTTCCCAGTGGTACTCGCTGGGCATTGCGGTGCTCGGCGGCATTGTGCTGGTGTGGCAGGGACGTCGGGTGAATCTTCAGTCGGATGCCCGGGCTGGCCGCCAGATGGCCGCCGGGTCGGCCACGTGAGCCTGTCGATGAAGTCGGTTCTCGTGCTTCTGGCCATGTTCGCCGCAACCGTCGCGGGCGTGTTGTGGCTGCACAGCCCCATGCTGCCGCTGGGCGTTCCCGGCGAGTGGGGCTGGTCGACCATACCCTGGAGCGACGCCCATCCGTTTGCCTGGATGACCAACATCGCGGCGGCCGTTGTGGTGCTGGCCGCTGTGGCGTTCCTCGCGCGGCGTCTGCCGGCGGCGCCAGGCCAGTCATCCACCTGGCGGCGGCGGGCGCTGATGTCCGGCCTGACATCGCTGCTGGCCGGGGCCTGGTGGCTGTCCCTGCTCGGATCGGTTCCCGCCCCGTACGGGCTTGAGCGACTGCCGTTTGTCCTCTACTACCCCCGCATGACGGGCTACTACATGGCGGCGCGGCACTCGAACGAGGACGCACGCCAGTTTCTGCGCAGCTACCAGCGCATGCTGGGCGATCTGAAGGGATCCGATCGCTACCTGCACATCGGCACGCATCCCCCCGGCATGATTCTCCTGAACCGCGGGTTTCTTGCGCTGACCGCCGCTTCGCCCGGCCTGGTGCGAACGCTGGAAGCCACGCTGCCCGATGCGGTCCGCCAGGCGAACCAGACCGTCGCCACTGAGTCCGCCGCGTCCGGTCGGGAATTCACCGCGCGCGATGCGGCGACCCTGTGGCTGATCGCGCTGGCCACCCTGGCTTCGGCGGCGGCATGCATTCCGCTGCTGGCGAGCCTGCTGCGATCGGCCGGACACTCCGAGGCCTCGGCCCTCCGCTGGTCGGCCCTGTGGATGTTCGTTCCGGCGGTCGCCATCTTTCTTCCGAAAGACGATGTGCTGTTTGCTTTGCCGGCCCTCCTCGCCGGCTGGCTCTGGCTGCGGGCACTCTCGCAGAATTCGCGATCGCTGGCGTTCGCGGCGGGCGTGGTCTGCTTCGGCGGACTGTTCTTCTCGCTGGCGTTCCTGCCGGTCGTGCTCTGGCTGATCATCGCCACGCTCTGGGCCTGGGCCCGGGAATCGCGGCCGGCGGGAGCCGGATCGGAGGTCCGGCGTCGCGCCAGCGCCCTGGCGGCGGGTCTGGCGGGGTTTCTCGTGCCAGTCGTCGTCTGCATGGCCGCGTTTGAAATGAATGTGCCCACGATCTGGCGGATCAATTTTGAGAACCACGCCGAGTTTTACGAGCACAACGAGCGAACCTATTCGAAATGGCTGGCGGCGAACGTCGGCGAACTGATGTTCGCGGCGGGGCCGGCCCTGTTTGTCGCCGCCCTTGCGGGGGGCGTGCTGCGCTGGCGGTCGAGACAGCCGGAAATGCAGTGGTCCTGTCTGGGAACGGCCGGGCTCATTGTTCTGGCGATCCTGTGGCTGTCGGGCAAGAACATGGGCGAAGCAGCCCGGCTGTGGATCCTGTTTCTGCCGTGGGTGCTGCTGTGTGCGGCGCCGACGGCCCCCCGCGGCGCGTCTGAAGAACCGCCCGATTCGCCGGCGTGGCTGTGGTGGGGCGCCGCCGGGCTGCAGGCGATTTTCTGCATCGCCGCGACGCTGCAGATCGACGGCTTCGGGTTTTCCGAACTGCACTGATTGCGACCGCGGAAGGCGCCGCCGTAAGATCGCAGACACGCACGTCTCGACGGAGTATCCATGGCGTCCTCGTTTCCCGTCACGCGCTGGTCGCTGATTGCCCGCGCGATCGATGGCAATCAACCGGCCTCCCGCGAACATATGGGGGAACTGCTCGAGCAGTATTGGCGACCCATGTTCGTGCATCTGAAATGCAAAGGGCTGCCGGATACCCGGGCGGAAGACCTCCTGCAGGACTTCGTCCTTACGCTGCTCGATAAAAACCTGCTGGCCGTGGCAGATCCGGCGCGGGGGAAGTTTCGGTCGCTGCTGCTGACGGCGCTCGATCGATTTCTGGTTTCGAAGTTTCGCCACGAGAACGCCGCCAAGCGATCGCCGGGCCATGTGGCCAGCCTGGACGCGGCCGAACTCGATGTCGCCCAGCCTGAAGCGGAGGGCGCGCTCGCCTTCGAGCGCGCCTGGGCGCTCGATGTGCTCGCCGAAACGCTGTCGCGCATGAAGTCGGAATGCGATGCGAGCGGCGACGACGCGCGGTGGGCCCTGTTCGAGGATCGGGTGGTCGGCCCGCTGCTGAATGGCAGCGACCCCTGCGACTATGTCGCGTTCGCCCGACAGCACGGTCTGGACAGTGAAAAGGCCGCAATGAACATGCTCGTCACCGCGAAGCGCCAGTTCGCCCGGGTGATGCGCGATGTGATCGCCGAGTACGTGACGCGCTCGTCGCGGGCCCGCATTGACGGGCGAACGCAGTCGGGCCGGCCGGGAGTCGAACCCCTGCGGACCGCCGAACTCGATCTGCAGGAACATCAGCTGCGGCAGTCGGTTGAACAGGAAATCAACGATCTGCGGCGAATTCTGGCGGCGACGCGGGGCGTGGCCGACCTGGCGGTGGAGCTCTCGGAAGGCCCGGATGCCGCGAAACGCGAACCGCAGAAGTCGCAGTTCTTTCAGCGGCTTGCCGCGCGAGGCGGCGGCCCCGCGGAAACGTTCGAGTCGCTGCTCAGCACGGGCATGGAAACGACGGACGACGCGCTCGCCGTCGGAATTGAAGAGCTGCTGGGCGCGCCGCTGTCGCGGGTGCCGGGGCTGGAGACAGACCACTGGCTGAGCCTGGGCGAGTTTCTCGCGGGCGACACAGTCGACGGTCGGCGGCTGATGGCGGTCAAGGATTGGGCCGGCGCCCACCGCATCAGTCGCAGTGGAACGATGCCCCCGCCGCTGGCGAACGCGCTGTACTTCCTGGTGCTCGCGGCCGCGATTTCACGTGGCCAGCGCGCGCTGACGAAACTGGGAGAAAGCCAGCTCCAGGCCGGCCTGGCGGCGCTGGAAGAACTGTCGTGGTTCCCCGCGGAGTTTCTGCCGCTGGTTCGCGACGCCCGGAAAATTGTCGGATCGCCAGCCGCCTGACCCTGCGCAGGGGTCTTCAGCAGACGCGAGACCGCTTCAGGCCTTGGACCGCGGACGTCTGACAGCCGGATTCGATGATGCTCTCGCCGGATTCCCCGCCCCCCGATGATTGGCCAGGAGCAAGCTTCGGGAGAACGGTTACAGCGTGCCGCGCGTTGATACGGCGGGCCTGGCGACGGGCGCCAGTGCTCCGGCGGGCGGATGGCACGCGACGCAGGCGGCTGCGACCGGGAACGAATTCTGGCTCATCCAATCGGTCGCCGCAGGCGATCGACGCGGGCAACTGGCGACGGTCGGGGTCTCTGGTCGCGTTTCGCCGGATTGCAACGCCCACGCGCAGCAGGCCAGGCCGGCCAGCCCCGCGCTGGCCAATCCGAGCCGTCGCATCCAGCCGCTTCGCGCGAATGGTCCGCTGCGGGCAGACCGCTGCGTGAGACGGGCCGCCGTGGAACTGGCGATGGCCACGGCGGTGGACGACGCGGGGGGCGCGCCGGCGGACGTGGTGGATTCGAACAGGCGGATCGCCGGCGCCAGCGTGTCGGCCATGGCCCGGCACCGCGCGCAGCGTGAAAGGTGCTTCGCGAGGCGCGGGTCAACGGCGCTGCCCGGGCTGGTCAACCGATCGAAGGCGTCGTCACAGGTCATGTTGCATCGTCCTCTGGAAGTGAGACGCCTCCGGGGATCGCCGGCGCCGCCTCATCCCGTTTCAACTGTTCCGACAGCGCCTGCAGTCCTTTACGGACCCGCACCTTGGCGCCGCTGACGCTGGAGTTCATGGCCGCAGCAATTTCATCGAACGAGAGTTCTGCGAAAAATCGCAATCGCAGCGCGTCCGCCTGGGGAGCCGGCAGCAGCGCGAGACGATCCCGCAGCCTGCGTGCCTCGTCGTCGCGAACCAGCTCGTCCAGCGCGGTGTCGACTGCCGGGCGACGGCCCGGTTCGCGCCTGGCCCACGCGGCGTGCAGACGCTGGCGCGAGCGGACGCCGCGGCGGTGTTTCCGGCAGAGGTTGAGCAGGATCGTCCAGACCCAGGTGCTGACGGCGAACCGCGAATCGTAGCTGGCGAGGGCGACGTGGATGGCCGCGAACGCGTCCTGAACGAGGTCTTCCGCGAGCGCCAGGTCGCCTGTGGAACGGGCGGCGAACCGCAGCAGGCGCGGTCGATACCGGCCGACAAGTTCCGCGAACGCCAGGCCGTCGCCCTGCTTCGCGGAGGCCATCAGCTCGGCATCGGACATCGGCATCGACGGAAATTGCAACTTTCAGGACTGCCCCGACTCCTGGTTGCGGGGCACGATTCTACGGCCGGAGGAGTTCCTGCGACCCGTTCCCAGAATCCCTTAACCGTATGATGAAACGCATTTTAAGGCAATTCCGCAGGCATTTAAGATCGACCGGCCTGACCGTTCGGGGGGCCGATTGAGGAAGCGGGCGAAGCGGTGACGTTGAATTTTCGCGGAAATCAAGAATTGACGGCGAGAACGGCCCCCGTAGAATCGTCAAGGGTGAAAGTTGGAAACGGGCAATTGCGAGGATACGCAACGCCGGCGGAATCAGCTTGATCCCAGATGCGAACGGAATGACGCCGATCGCCGCCCCGGCCAGGAGTTGACCATGTTGGTCTTGTCGAGGAAGAAGAACGAGAGCATTGTGATTGACGACCGGATCGTCATCACCGTGGTCGAAATCCGTGGCGATAAGGTGCGGCTGGGCATTCAGGCCCCGCGCGACGTGCCGGTTCATCGCCAGGAAGTGTACGAATCGCTGCAGAAGAACGCTGAGGATCATCCTCAGATCGAATCACCGTCATCGGCGACCTGATCGCCGGTGACCTTCGGTGCTGCAAGCCCCGGCCAGAACTGGCCGGGGCTTTTTTATTTGGCGTCGGGGGGGCCATCGGGCGGCGGCTCGCAGGCGAGCCGGCTAAAGGGATGTGCTGGAACGGTGGCGTTCCTTGAAGGCCAGGTAATCGGCGGAGGTGTCGATGCCGCGCGAGGCGTGCTTGGCAGTGACGACCAGGATCGAGGCTCCGGCTTCGAGGGCTCGCAGCTGTTCCAGTTTTTCCAGCTGTTCGAGGCGCGAGGGGGGGAGTTGAGTGAGGGCCAGCAGAAATTCCGGGCGGTAGCCGTAGATGCCCATGTGCAGCAGCCACGGCGACTGGGCCGCCACTCCGCGCTCGTTCTCCGCGAGTTCCAGCAGCAGGTCGGCCGGGTGAACATCGCGTGAGCAGGGAATGGGAAGCCGGCTGAAATAGAGGGCACGACCATCGGCCGCGCAGACGACCTTCACACAGGCCCGGTCTTCCAGAACGACGGCACTGGTGATGGGTGTGGCGAGCGTCGCCATTTCGACATCGGGGCGCGACCGCATGGCGTCGACCAGCCGGTCGATGGCCGCCGCGTCCATTTCCGGTTCGTCCCCCTGCAGGTTGATGACCAGCCCGGCGTCGCCGCAGGAGCGGCGGACCACTTCGGCGATGCGATCGGTCCCACTGGGGTGATCGCCCGTGCGTTCTACGCGGGCGCCGAACGCCCGGCAGACAGTGGCGATTTCGTCACTATCGGTCGCAATCAGCACGTCATCGATCGATTCCGCGCGCCGGGCCGCCTCCCAGGCATACTGGATCAGCGGTTTGCCGGTTTCGGCAAGCAGGAGCTTCCGCGGAAGACGCGTGGATTGCAGCCGGGCGGGAATGATGCCGTAGGTTTTCATGGGTTCTCTTCCGTGATCGGCCTGAAGGCCCACTCACTTCCGCCTCTGCAGGAACACGAACGATCCCTTCTTGTTCGAGATCGCGATATCCAGCAGGCCGTCGCCGTTGATGTCGGCCACGTCGAACTGCGTGCCGACGCCGCTGTCTTCGTCGATCTCGTGCTTGATCCACTTCGGAACTGTGCGGGTCTCGCTTCGGCCATCAGGCAGGGTTTCGGTCACCTGTTCGCGCTTCAATTCGAACCACCGCAGCACGGCCGGTTCGTCGCCGCCGGGGCCATCGCCGCTGTGCGAATGCCAGCGTTTTCCGGTGATGAAATCGGGCAGGCCATCGCCATTGATGTCGGCCATGACGACGGCGTGCGTTTCGCTGAACGACTTGTCGATCTCGTGCGTCTGCCAGACGAGCTCACCGTCTTCGCCAGGGCCTTTGTTCTCGTGCCACCAGATGCCGTAATCGTGGGCGCTGGCGGTGAGCACATCGTTGTCGCCATCGCCGTCGAAATCGTAGACGTACATCTGCGAGCAGGGCTTGCCAAAAGGAGCATCATGGAACCGCCACGGCGACTGGGCGGGGTCGGCCGGCTGTTCCCACCATCCCTGAATGATGAGGACGTCCTTGCGTCCATCCCCGTTGATGTCCCCCAGGCCGAGGCCGTGCGAGAAGCGATCGGTTCCGGGCACTCCCGGCTGTGAAATCGGCGACAGGCTCCAGACCGCTTCGGGGAACGACTTGGGATACGCAAACCCCATCGTTTTCGCCTCGTAGCCGAGCAGCAGCTCCCGCCGACCGTTGGAGGTGACATCGACGTACTGCGGGCTTTCGTTGTTGGTGACGGGCGTAATCTCGTGACGCTTCCAGATCGGTCCAAAGATTGGGTCATCAGTGGGCTGACGCCCACCGCTCGCCAGACCCGGGTTCTCGAACCACCAGGTCTGCTTGCCGGGAAAATCGACCACGATGAGATCGAGCCGCCCGTCGTTGTTCAGGTCTTCCGCCCAGTTCATGAAGGACTGGCTGTAGGTTTTGGTCGCGAACTCGACAGGCTTCTCGAGGATGACTTTCGTCGTCCAGGTCGATTGGCCCCGGGCATCCTGCGACTGGAAATAAATCTGCGAACCGGCGGCGATGTCGCGCAGGCCGTCATTGTTGAAGTCGGCGATGCAGACCCCTTCCGACCGGAACACGTTGTCGAGGACGGTTTTTTCGAACGTGATCGACTGCGAGCCGGCAGCGTCAGCGCCCGGAGGCGCCGGCGCCCCGCTCGCCATCACCACCACCTCCGAGGCCCCCCCTGGCGGCTGGATCCGTTCCTTGGCCGGGTTCGGCTCAAGCAGCGAGACCTGCAAATTGCGGAACCGGACTTCGGTCGGCCCGCCGGAATGCAACTGCAGGGCGATCACGCCCCCGCGCGCCGCGGCCGGATCGTCGCGATCGACGCACAGGTTGCCGTTGATGAACGTCTGCACTCGACTGCCGACCGCCACGATTTCATAGCGGTTCCAGTCTCCTGTCTTCACATGCTTTTCGGCGTCGTTGTTTTCGAGCAGGCCGCGGGCCGATTCTTCGTACAGCTTGCCCCACCAGCCAGCGCCGATGTCGGCCTGATAGCCCTGCATTTCGCCGTTGGGGAGGGGCACGCTGCGGAACTGGATTCCGCTGTTTCCCTTGTTGTCGACGAGCTTGACATCGCATTCGAACCGGAAGTCGCCGAGGGCGTATTCGCTGACGAGAAACTCGTTGCGCTTCAGTCCATTCGACTTCCCGATGATCTCGCCGTTCTCGACGGTCCACTGGAGGCCGTCCGGCGGTTGACGCCCGGCGCTCGCCGAGATCTGTTCAGTGAGGGAGAACCAGTTGTCGAGGTTGAGTCCGTTGAAGAATCCGGTGATGTTGGCGGATGTCGCCTGCAGCGGAACCTGGCCCGGTCCCTGCAGATAGGCGATGAGCGCCCGCACTTCGGCGTCACTGAAGTTTTTGAGCTGGTCGTCCGGCATCATCGACTGGTCGCTGTCCTTGCGCTCGTCGACATCGTCCTTCGGGAAGGTGATCAGTTCATTGGCGGTCTGCACGGTGTACAGCGGGCCGTTTTCGTCCTTAATGATGCCCGTGATGACCCGGCCGTCGGCGAGCGCGAAGATCGTAGGGCGATATTCCCTCGCCATGACGGCGCTGGGATCGACGATGTTCGACAGCAGGTACTCGGTGTTCGCGCGGTTCGACCCGGTCAGGTCGGGACCGACTTTGCCGCCCGTTCCGAACAGCATGTGACACTGCTGGCAGGTCCGGGCGAAGATCGCCCGGCCCTGTTCGCGATCGCGGGGAGGTCCGTGCTCGCGATTGATCAGGGCGGTGTACCGTTCCTGCAGCGCGGCACGATCGGCGGGAGTGTCGCGAACGACGCCCCACACCTGCTCGAGCTGCCGGGACAGTTCGGCATCGTTCAGGTTTCGCAGCTGACGGACCAGATCGGCCGAGAGGTCGGCCTTGGCAATGGTGTTGGACTGCACGGCGGCGAGGAGCCGGCTGGCATACGAGGGACGTGCGGCGAGAGTGCTGAGGGCGTCGCGGCGTTCGTCGGGCGTCAGACCCGGGTAGGCGGCCACGAGCGATTCTGCGGCTTCCGTGTTTTCGTCGCTCGCGATCGCGCGGATGGCGTCGCGGCGGAGCGCGGCGTCGGCCAGAAGCGGCTTGATGACGCTGGCGAGATTGCGGTCGCGGCCGTCGACCAGAAAGCGGAACGCCGTACGCCGCACATCGACCGGCATTCCAGCGTCGGCGACAGTTGAACGCAGTGCATCGGCGGCGGTCGCATTCTGGTAGCGCATTGACGCCGCCTGGGCCTCCACCCGGACCAGTGGATCCGGGTCACTTCCGAAGCGGTCGGCCAGGGTCGCCAGCGCGTCGCTGGAGGCGAGGTCCCGCCGGCCGCGGAGAGCGCCATTGATGCCGCGGAGGAATGTGAGTCGCGAGCTGGAGTCTTTGGCCGATTCGAGCCCGGCGGCGAGCAGTTCCAGCGTTTTCGACGGATCACCGCTGCCGAGGCGGCGAATCATGTATTCCTGCAGGATCGGAATGTTCTCCCCGGCCGAGATGGCCAGCGCCAGCGCCCGCTGCGGATCGGCCTCCGCGAGGGGCTCCATCGCGTACCAGTACATGAGGGGGAGGTTGTGGTCTTTGGCGTCTTCGGGATGGGACGTCAGCGCGGCGAGGATGTCCCAGCGGTCGGCTGCGGGGAGCGACTGGCAGAGGGAGGCGAGGTAAAGCCGGACGACGGGCGAGGGATCGTTTCGCGCGAGGCTGACCAGTGTGCCGAGATGCCGCCCGGCGGTTGCGCCGGCGACATCGTTGGCGGCGTTTCCGCGGACGCTCGCCAGTTCCCGGGTGCGCTCGCCGATGATCTGCAATGTCCAGCTGCGGATCAGCGGCTCGGCGTCGCCCAGCAGGCGAGTGACGCCGTCGGTCGTCCACACCGCCCGGTCGCGCGTCGAGTGCAGCAGCCACAACGCTCGCAGACGCTGCTCGACGGGGCCAGTTCCCGACAGAACTGCACGCACCGCATCGAGGTCTTCCTGCGCGAGCGTTTTTTCCGCCTGGCGTTCCTGCAGGATGCGCCGCGAGTGGCGGACAAACCATTCATTGGGATGGGTGACGTACGCCGCCAGTTCGGCGCTGGTCAGCTTCTGCAAATCGACCTGCACCGGCTTTGCATCGTTGTAAACGATCCGGAAGATCCGCCCGTTCGTGCGGTCATGGGCCCCTTCTTCCGGCCGGTGGCACTGATTCGCGTCGTACCAGTCGATCGTCCACACCTGACCATCCGGGCCGTACTGCAGGTTGATCATCTGCGACCACTTGTCGCCGGTGAGGAGGAAGTCGGGGTTGCGATCGCCGACGAAGCCGGAGCCCTGCGGAGTCAGCACGTCGACGTTGACGCGGTTGCCGTGGATGTTGTGCATGAAGAGCTTGCCGCGGTATTTGGCCGGCCAGCTTCCGCCCTGGTAGATCATGGCGCCGGCGTGGGCGTGTCCGCCGCCGAGGTCGTCGCTGCGGGCGCGGTCGTTGACGTTCCACTGGTTGCCGACGTAATGCCGATGCTTCGCGATCGTCTTGATGTCGTCGTAGGTATAGGGATTGAAATGCTTGCCGGCCTGACGCTGGTAGCGCCCGCCCTGAATGAGGTGATACAGGTGCGGGATGACGCACGCCGTGCAGAACGCCTGGCCGTGCTCGTCGAAATCGACGCCCCAGGGATTGCTGGTTCCTTCCGAGAAGACCTCGAACTGGTGGCGCGTCGGATGGACCCGCCAGATGCCGGCGTTGATGCGCGTCCGATCTTTTTCAGGCGTGCCGGGTTTGCCGACGACGGAGTGGGTGAACACGCCGTGGCAGCCATACAGCCAGCCATCGGGCCCCCACATGAAGGCATTGAGGGTTTCATGGGTGTCTTCGTAGTGCCAGCCGTCCAGCACGATGGTCGACCCGTTGGGGACATCGCCGTTTGGCTTCTCGTCCTGCGGCGCGCCGGGTTCAAGCCCATCGGGCACGTCGTTGCCGTTCCGGTCGGGAATGAACATCAGGTAAGGGGCGGCGCCGACCCACACGCCGCCAAAGCCGACTTCCAGACCGCTGACGAGGTTCAGCCCTTCGACAAATACGGTGCGTTTGTCGAGCGTGCCGTCCTGGTTGGTGTCTTCGAAAATCAGGATGCGGTCTTTGCCCTGGCCTTCGGCTGCACGTTTCGGATAGGTGTGCCCTTCGGCCACCCACAGCCGGCCGCGGTCATCGATGCACATGGCGATCGGCTGCGCGACATCGGGCTCGGCCGCCGCCACCTGCACCTTGAAGCCCGGCGGCACAGTCATCACCCGTGCGGCTTCGTCGGCCATAAGCCCTTCGTAGGGGTAGACCTCCGTGACGCTGATCAGCGCCGTTGGCTTGAGTTCGCTCTGCTTGAAGCGGGGCCGCGTTTTGTGAAACCGGAAGTCGTCGAAATTCACATGACCCCAGCCGCCGGAGATCTTGTCGACGAGGCGGATGAAGATCCGGCGGCCCATCAGCGACGAAATGTCGACCACCACGGGCCGCATCTCTTCGGCGTCTGTGCCGGAGACGCGGAAGAACACGTTCTCGGCCCCATCGCGTCCGGGGACGACGATTTCGACGCGGGTTTCGACGAACTTGCCGCCGCCGACGAGGAAGCTGCACCAGGGATGAGTGACCAGAAACGGCACGGAGGAAAGCGTTCCCTGTCCCTGATCGCCGATGACCTCATAGCCCCCGATCCAGTATTCGCCGGTCGGCAGGCCGCGTTTGGCGGTCGTTCCTTTCCGCAGGACATCGAGGTCGCCTTTGACGGGCTGCCCTTCCCAGGCGTTTCCGGTGGCGGTCCAGTCGCGGAGGTCGCCCCGTTCGAAGTTCAGGTTGAGAATCCGGCCATCGTCGCCGATCGCCTGAAACCCGGGCGTCTCGGGTTCGTTGATCGGGTTGGCGGCCTGGGCCAGGGCGCTGACAGCGATGAGGGCCAGAACCAGAAGGGAGCGCGCTGCGGAAAGTCGGGTCATGTCGGGTCGCACGGCAGGGGTGAGAGCCAGGGGACATGCAGGGTGGGACGAACTCGCATCGTACACGGGAAGTCGGCTGGAAACAGTCGTGCGGGTCGCAGGGATTGGTTCGGGTTGCGCGATTGCGTGGGTGTTCGAGCGGGAATGCGCAGAGGATTGGTCATTGGTCAATGACAAATGACCAATCCGTCCCGTCACGCAGTGCTCTGTGTGCCAGAATTGACCACCGCGCCGATTTCGCGTGGGCGTTGTTGTCTGGCAACACTCGCATGCCGCGTGAAGCACTCGATCGCCGCTGGTTCGCCGCCGCCGTACTGACGGCGTTTGTTGCGCTGGTGTACTGGCCTGTCGCCGGGTTCGAGTTTCTGAACTGGGACGACCCCTGGTACGTCGTCGACAATCCGCTGGTGAAGAGCTGGTCGCCCTCCAACCTGGCGGCGATCGCCACTGAGCCCTGCTCCAAGAACTTCGCGCCTCTCACAATCTTCACGCTGCTCGTGGAACACTCAGCGTTCGGGCTGTGGGCCGGCGGGTATCACGTTGTGAATGCGCTGCTGCATGCGGCGAATGCGGTGCTGGTGTGGATGCTGGTACGGCAGGTGGCGAAATCGGACCTGTCGGCCTGGCTGGCCGCCGTACTGTTCGCCGTGCATCCGATTCAGATCGAAACCGTGGCGTGGGTGTCGTCGCTGAAATCGCTGCTGGCGGCCACAGGCATGCTGGCGTCGCTGCTGTGCTGGCTGAAGCCGGAACGGACGGGACGCGATGAAGCGATCGGATTGCTGTGGCTGGTGATCGCTCTGCTGGCGAAGGCGTCGGCCGTGGTCGTGCCGGGGATTGTGTTTCTGTACGACGTCATTGTTCACCGGCGGAAGTGGTCGGACGCGATCGCGCGGCAGATCCTGCCCGGGCTGTTCTGCCTGATGGCGATGTTCCTCAACATGCACGCCCAGAACCAGATCTGGGGCGGCGTGCGCGAGCATTTCGACTGGGGCCGGATGAAGATCCTGGCAGTCGATAGCGTGATCGTCTGGCGCTACCTGCGAATGCTGGCGGCGCCGTTCGACCTCAGCGTGATGTACGACGTCGACGGCTCGAACCCGTGGCCGACGGCTGCGGTCGCGGCGGCGGGCTGGGCACTGGCGACCTGGCTGGTTTGGCGTGCGCGTCATTCCGCGCCGGTGGCGGCCTGGGCGTATGCGACGTGGTGGCTGCTGCTGTTCCCGGTGCTGAACATCTTCCCGATCACGACACTGATGAACGATCGGTATCTGTACCTGCCGTGCGTGCTGGTGTTCGCGGGGGTGGGTGGCGGCGCGGAGTGGCTGATTGGGCGGATGGTTTCGGCAACGCATTCGCCGGGCTTTGGGGCGCGCATCGGCGTTTCCGCGATGGCGGCGTTGATGGTGGCGGGAGTGCTGTCGTACTCGGCGATGTCGATGCGGTATGTGCAGGCGTGGCAAAACCCGACCACGCTGTGGACGCACGCGCTCGAACACAGCCCCGAGCTGCCGGTCGTGCAGATCCAGTGGGCCCTCACGCTGCATGCCCGTGGCGAAACCCGGCAGGCCTGCGAAGTTCTGGAGCGAGTGGTGTCGGGACCGCGGGCCGATGAAGGGGACCGGCTGCGCATTGCCCGGCTGCTGCAGGAATGGCGGTCCGAGGCTTCGATCTGAAGCATTGCACGACGGCCTGCGGCGCCGGGGTGGAATCGCGCCCGCCGGTGCGGCGGCGTTTGGGCGGCGGTCGCGTTACGATCGTGGCCACGCTGATTCTCGATTCACACCCCAGGGTTCTTCGCCATGCCCTCGCGCCTGATGTCTCTGCCCCTGTCCCTCTGCGCCGCTTTGATGTTCGCGGTGCTGGTTTGTGCTGCGCCCGCCGCCGAACCGGCGCGGCCCGTGATGAAGGTGAAGTCGACGGATGACTTTGAGGTCAACGGAAAAGGAACGGCCAAGGCCTGGGAGTCGGTTCCCTGGACGCCGCTGGCGATTCGTCCGAACGCCGTCCGCGACTACCGGACGCAGGTGAAGATGCTGTATTCGAAGACCGGACTGTACCTGCTGATGGACGGCGCCGATTCGAAGCTCACGGCGACACTCGACAAGGACCTGGAACACCTGTGGACCGAAGACGTCTACGAAGCGTTCTTCTGGCCGGATGAGAAGCATCCGATTTATTTCGAGTACGAAATCTCGCCGCTGAATTACGAGTTGCCGATCCTGGTGCCGAACTTCAACGGCAAATTCATGGGCTGGACGCCGTGGATGTACGGCGGCGGGCGGAAGACGCGGAAAGCGGTGCACATTGTGGGCGGGAAGGCCGAATCGGGGGCGGAGATTCAGGGCTGGCGAGCGGAGGTCTTTTTTCCGTACGACCTGCTGCGACCGTTGGCGAACGTGCCGCCCAAACCGGGAACCGAGTGGCGGGCGAACTTCTACCGAATGGACTATGACGGCGGACAGAAATCGCAGTGGGACTGGGCCCGCGTGGGCGAGTCGTTCCATGAATACGAGAAGTTTGGAACACTGGTGTTTGAGTAGCAGCGATCTTCAGACCACTACGGGCAGCGCCGCCTGATCATCAGCCCCATCCGTGCGGTCGCGCGGATTCTTCCCCAAGGGTGAGTTTCCCGATGATTCGGAATCGCCAGTTCATGCGGCGCCTGACGATGCTTTTGAAGTTCTCCAGCCTCGCGGCGCTGCTCTGGGTCGGCGTCGGTCCGTCGTCGGCGGCAATGGGGGCTGACTACGAATACTCGCTGAAGGGCAATCCGGAGAACGCATCCCCCTCGACGGTCGCCGGCGGGTTGGCGCTGATGGGGGGCGGCGGGCGAGTGCCTGAAGCGTTCCGCTGGCTCGTCAAAAAGGCGGGGGGCGGCGACATCGTTGTGCTGAAGGCGTCCGCGGGAGACGCTGATGAGCGCTTTCTGTTCGACACCATCGGCGGCTGCGACTCCGTGGAGTCGCTGACATTCACCGGCCGATCGGCCGCTTCTGATCCGAAGGTGCTCGACATCATTGCCAACGCGGAAGGCGTCTTCATTGCTGGCGGCAAACAGTACCTGTATGCCGACTACTGGAAGGGGACGCCCGTGGCCGAGGCCCTGGACCGCCACGTTCAGGCGGGGAAGCCGCTGGGCGGCAGCAGTGCGGGGTTGGCCATTCTCGGGCAGGCGTGTTACACGGCCCATCGCTCGGCGCGGGTGACGAGCGACATCGCGCTCGCGGATCCCTTCGATGAGCGACTCACGTTCGAGTGCGATTTTCTGCATTTCGAACTGCTGCGGGGGGTCGTGACTGACTCGCACCTGACAACCCGCAATCGACTGGGCCGGCTGGTGACATTTGTCGCCCGCCATTCACAGCAACCTGCCATCGAGAACCTGGTGGGAATCGGCGTCGATGAGAAAACGGCGCTGTGCCTGTCGCCGGATGGTCGCGGAGAGGTCTTCAGCAGCACCGCCGAGGGCCGGGTGTGGCTCGTTTTCCCTCCGGCCGATTGCATCGCCCCGGCTCGCGGGCAGCCGCTGAACTGCAGCAACTACAGGATCGTCGAGGCCAGCCCGCAAAGCCGCATTCAACTTCTTGAGCGAACGGTCGAGAACCCCGCGTCTCAATCGACGGCGATTGTCGAGAACGGAGTTCTGCGCCTCCAGCCGCTGCGGTCTGCGACCCCGTGAACCGCGACAGCGTGATCGGTGAAATCGAGCACGGTGCGAGCGAGCTGTGGCGCGCGGCCTTCATCGTCGGCCGGGCCGGTCATTCCCCCGACTTCGGGATTTCGTTGAGCGTGTAATACGCCTCCGGATGCAGCAGCGGCTCGTTCTGCTCGGATCGCAGGCCGCTGGCCGTCAGCGAGTGCACATGCCCACGCTCAAGGGCATCGATCGTCAACCGCACGCTTTTGCGATCGGGGCTGACGACAGCGGCCTTGATGGAGGGCGTGGTCGGATCGACTTCCGGACTGCCATACGACGACTGGTAGATGTACGTGTGCGTTTTCATGGCATACGACGCCACGTCGCCGGCGGATTTCGCATCGACCGGCTGAGTGAAACTCAGGATGAACCCATCGGGGGTCGCCCGCATTTCATGGATTTCAAACGGCGTCTTGCCGGTCCAGTCGAGCCGCTCAACGGAAAACGGCTTCGTCCCTCGTGAACCCCAGCCGCGGTTGGTGCCGCCGACGAACATCGCCCCGCTGGGGCCGAACTCGACCGGCACGACTCCCGAGCCAAAGCCTTCGCGGAACGGGAAACAGGCTCCCTGATAGACGCCGTTCACCTTCTCGACAAAACACCGCATGACGGTGCTGAACGTCTGGTCGCCCACAAACATCTGGTTCTGAAACGGTCCGAATTTTCCACCGCTGGTGTCGCAGGCGACTCCGCTGGCCGACTGCCCCATTTTGGCGTACGGAAACAGAACGGCCGGTGGTTCCAGTTCGGGCACCCTCTCGCGTTCCACCAGCATGCGGCCGCCGCTTTCCGGTTCGGTTGGCCGTTTGCCGACGGCCGCCTCGGCGGCGGGCAGGTCGTACCATTTCCAGCCGCCGGGATGCCCGGCGAACCGTCCGGGAGTGAGGTGTTTCAGGCCGCAGGTGCCGTTCCAGGGCCCCTGGTTATCGGTGAAGAACGGTTCCCCCTCGGCATCAAAGCCGATGCCGCCGGGGGAGCGGATGCCGCTGGTTGTCGGAATCATCTGCCCTTCGGGCGTGATGCGCACGCACCAGCCGCGATAGGGAACTTCGCTGGAGAACGAACCGGTGAGGCACAGGGTGATCCACAGGTTTCCCACCCGGTCGAACTTGGACCCGAAGGCATACTCGTGATAGTCGCCGCTGATGCCCCAGTCGTCGTTCACCACTTCAAACACATCGGCGACGCCGTCGCCGCTGGAGTCGCGAAGGCGCGACACGTCGTCCCGCTGCGTCACGTACAGCCAGCCATCCTTTTCAGCCAGTCCCAGAACTTCGTGCAGCCCGTGCGCGAAGCGTGAGAACTGCGCGGCCTTCACCTCGGGCGCGAGCGGATCGCGAATCATCCAGATTTCACCGCGACGCGAAGCCACCGCCAGACGTCCATCGGGCATCGTCTGAAACGCCCCCGGCTCGAGCACGACATCGGGCGGAACCTCGAACGTCGTGATGCGGTAGTACTCGCTTTCCTTCGCGGCGAGCGCTTCGTCGGCTGGCGCCGAAACGGTCACTGTCAACGTCAGGGACAGGCCGACAACGAGGCGGAGCAACCCATTCATGCAGGTCTCATCCCAATAAGGTCGCGGGGAACCCGGTTCTATTCACCGGGACGTCCCCCCTGCAAGGCTGGCGACGTGCGCCACTGCCGCGTCCCAGGCGTCGCGCCCGTCGATCACGTCGAAGGCAATGTCCACCGCCAGGATCGGCAGGCGCGTTTCCGCGACGGGGAACTTGACGAGGTCTTTCAGCGTGCACAGCAGGCCAGCCGCGTGCGCGGCGTCGGCCTCCGCCAGCAGACGGTCGCGGTCATCCCGGGTGTAATGATGGTGGTCGGCGAACGCCGAGACGGAATGGGACGCCAGTTCGACCCCCATCCGTTCGAGAGTCGCCCGGAAGGCCTCCGGGTTGCCGATGCCGCAGAACCCCACCACGCGGCGGCCGCGCCAGTCGTCGCCGGGGTGCAACTGGCCGGTCGCATCCCGCAGACCATGAGGAATGAACCGGCTCACCACGACGGGCGCCGCCGTTTGACGCCGGATGGCCGCGAGGATGCGTTCCCGTTCGGTCGCAGTCGCCAGATCGGCCCGGGTGACGACGACCAGTCCGGCCCGGGACAGACCGTCCGGCGACTCCCGCAGCAGGCCGCGGGGAAGCTGTCGTCCGTATCCCCAGGGGTTGGTCGCATCGATCAGCACGATGTCGAGGTCGCGCGCCAGCTGGCGATGCTGGAACCCGTCATCGAGCACAACGACCTCCACCCCGCGAGCCGCCAGGTCGCGCGCCGCGCTCACGCGATCACGATTCTGAAGATGAGGCACACCCGGACACAGCAGATCCAGCACCCGCTTCTCGTCGTTTCCGGCGGCGTCCAGAGCGCGGTAACCGCGACTGGCGATGCCGGGCTGGCGTTGATGCCGCTGGAGGGCGTGGACCACCGCCGCGACCACCGGTGTTTTCCCTGTTCCGCCGGTTGTCAGGTTGCCGACGCTGACCACCGGCGCGCCGGGCGACTGCCCGCGCCAGATTCCGAGTTCGTACAGCTGGTTTCTGGCCCATGTGCCCGCCGCGTACAGCGGTTCTGCGGCGGCCAGGGCCGCGCGCAGGCTCGTCGCCCGCCAGCCGCGGCGTCGACCGGAGATCACTTCCAGCAGGACCTGCTCCGGGAGCATCAGCCAGGTCTCCGTTCGTATCGCAGGGCATGCCGGACCGCCAACCGGCAGTTTCGGCCGGAGTTCGCGGGCAGGATTCCTGGAAAAATCGTCAAGGTCGTCATGATCGGATCATCTTACCGGGTCCGCGCGTCCGAAACTGATAGCGAGTCGTTCCGGTATGCCGCTGCGCCAGCATGGCAGCCGTCCCGGAATGGCCCGCCGCGGGATGGAAATGTGAAGCGGTTCGCTACGGAAGACGGAGGAATGAGCATGCGACGGACAGCCTGGATTCTCGCGGCCCTTGGTATCGCGGGAAGCACACTGCGCGGTTACGCCCAGGAGCCGGCTCGTGCGAGCATTCCCGTCAAACGTGCTCCGGCTGCTCAGGCTCCCGGTGACAAAGCCTCGCGCGACTTCTACGACGACCTGTTCGGCGCGCCGCCGGCGGATGAGCCGCAGTCGGACTTAAAGCCGAAGGCCCGCAGCCTCGCCGACTCCATGGAGTCGTCCCGCTCGCTGAACGAACTGATCGCGAACGACGGCACGACCGGCATTCCCGCGACAGCGGCGACCAAAGACGCCTTCCCCACCCGCCGCACTCCGGACCGCTCGAACGCCCCCGTCACGGCGGCCGCGCTGTTTGAAGCGAGCGATCGGCCCGGAACGGTCGCCCGGACGGGCAACGGACCGCTGCTGAAGGCGGATGCCCCCAGCGCATTGTCGGATGACAGCGCTGTCGTGCCGGCGGCCGGCACGGGACGTTCGGTCTCGACCTCGCTGACCAACCGCAACCAGCGGATCGAGCCCTCGAAGCACACGGCCGCCCCGACGGATGTCGATCTCGATCAGCATCTGCTGATGATTGGCGAGTTGCCGGTCGATCCGAGAGCGCCGGCCATGCCGCCGAAGTCATCGGGGTCTGGATCGGCGAGCGAGCTTCCCGAGCTCGACTTCTCGACCGCAGACGACGAACTCGAACTCGAGCCGGAACCGACCCCGCCGCCGCGCACCGCGGCGGCTGCTCCGCTGGTTCGCAAACGTCCCGTCGATGTCGCCCCTAAGTTTGATCCAGCCGAGCCGGCGCCGAACTGGGACGACGAAGAAGGGGATGCTGAACTGCTGGACAATCCGTTCGCGAAGTTTGCCGCCCCGGCGAAGAAGCCGCCGGTGGTCGACGAGTCGCTTCCGAGCGACGCCTTCACTGTTCCGGCGACTCCCCGGGCAGAACGGCCGACCAACGTGCCGCTGATTCGCAAGCCATCCCCCTTGATTGATGACGAGCCGGAAGCCGCCGAACCCGCTCCGGTGAAGCGTCCGGTCGTCCGGAACCCCTCGACCAATCCCCTGATTCCCCGCGAGCCGCAGGGAACCCTGACGATTCCGTCGGCCCGTCCGCAGCCAGCCCCTGCGTTGGCGCGGGAGCCGGTCGTTGCGGCAAAGCCGGCCGCTGAAGAAGACAAGTCCGTGGCGGATGATGACGGCGCACAGGATGAACCTCTGCCGCCGGCCTTCGACCTGCAACCGGAACCGGTCTTCGTGGCGCCCGAGCGAGCGCCCGTCCGCACGGTCCGCGCACCACGACCGGAAGCTCCGTCGCTGATGAATCTGCCGCCGGTGGAAGCGGCCGCGGCCCGTCCGTCCGCCGCTGTGGCGACTCGCGACTACAGCACCAGTTCGGCCAGCCGGTCGAACCATACCAGCGTCACGGCCGAGTGGGTCAAGAAGTCGGAAATTGCCATTGGCCAGGAATGCCAGTGCGAACTCGTTGTCAAGAACCGCACGGATGTCGCCGTTCGCGACGTGGAAGTCGAAGCCTACTTCCCGGCCAACGTGCAACTGGTCGGCACCACGCCGGCCCCGGTTCGCGCTCAGTCGTCGCTGGTATGGAAGTTCGATTCGCTGAATGCGGGTGAATCGCAGACGATCGCCATCCGCATGGTTCCCCGCGAGCGAGGCAACATCGCCACGCAGGCGTATGTCCGGTTCTCGAATGCGGCGTCCGGTTCGTTCAACGTGGCCGAGCCGATGCTGGCGGTGGAACTGGCCGGCCCCAACGAGGTCATGATCGGCGAGACCGCCTCGCATACGGTGACGATTCGCAATCCGGGAACCGGCACGGCGGCGAACGTGAAAGTGGAAGCGCGGATTCCGCAGGGTCTGGAACATTCCCGCGGCAGCCGCCTGATGCTCGATCTGGGCGCTCTGAACCCGGGCGAATCGCGTCCGGTGCGTCTGGCGCTGGCGGCGGTCGGCGGCGGCCGGCACCTGATCGAAGTGAAGGCGCATGCCGACGGCGGCATCATCCAGGCGGCCGCAACGGAAGTGATGGTCGTGGCCCCGCGGCTGAAGGCGGACATTCAGGGTCCCGCCCTGCGCTATGTCGGACGCCGCGCGGTCTACACGCTGTCCGTCATGAACGACGGGTCAGCCAGCACCGAGAACGTGCGCGTCATGCACAAGATTCCGGAAGGCTTTGAGTACGTCTCCAGCGATAAGGGAGCGACCTACTCGGCTTCCAACCGGATGCTGAGCTGGTATGTCGGGTCATTGAACTCCGGCGACACGGCCCAGGCCCACGTCACACTGGAAGCAACAGGCCTCGGCTCGGCGACGCACTTCATCCGCGCGACGTCGGAACACGGGGTCGTCTCCGACGCCCAGGTCACGACGCAGGTCGAGGGGACCTCGTCGCTGCTCGTCGAGATTCGCGACCTGAACGACCCGGTCGAAACCGGTGTTGAGACGGGCTACGAGATTCGGGTGAAGAACGACGGCTCCGCACCGGCCCAGCGTGTCGCCCTGACGTGCGAACTGCCGATGGGCGCACGGTTCATTTCGGCGGCGGGCGGCGTCGGGCATGCTCCGCGGGGCCAGATGGTGGAGTTCAGCCCGCTGGCGCAGATCGCTCCGGGCGAGACCGTGAAGTTTCAGGTCATCGTCCGCGGCGAGATGGCCGGCAACCTGCGGTTCCGCACGCACCTGACGAGTTCGTCGATCTCCGACCCGCTGGTGTCGGAAGAGCTGACCAAATTCTACGAGTAAGTCTGGATCGAGGCGTCACAGCCCGAGACTGCGAATCGCGAAACGGCCCGGAGAATCCTCCGGGCTGTTTTTGTTGTGACAGGCTGGCATGGAACGGCGAATTCGTGGGGTGGCATTCGGCCGACCGGTCTGCCAGTCCACCGAACGCCGGGCAACCACCGGTCACAGCTCGCGGCTGGAAAATTTCAACCAGCGTAAATTGTTGTGGGGAAGTGCCTTGTGAGTCGCGGCCGCCTGTTCTCCCGGCCCCTTCCCGATTCGGCATGGCCGTTGCGTTTGTCGGAGTCGTCCGGCCAGCTCACTGCGAGCTACGCCGTTGAATCCGACGACGCAGAGAACGTGGCCCCGCGAGTGACGGCGGCAGGCGGTTCTGCACTTGCTCCCAGAGAGAGGATCTTCGCCATGCTTTCCTACGCCATCATGTTTCTGATCATCGCCCTGATTTCGGGCGTGCTCGGCTTCGGGGTTGTCGCCGGAACCGCAGCCTGGATCGCAAAAGTCTGCTTCGTGGTGTTCCTGGTCCTGTTCCTCGTGTCGCTGTTCACCAACCGCCGCGTCAACGTGTAGCACGCCAGGCGGCTGTCTGACGGAATGTATGGACTGTGTCCGGCGCCAGGTGCGTCGGCGGCTCCGGACTCGCCAGGCCCTGTCGATCCGGAACACGGAATGTCACGTCAAGTTGACGGTACTTCTTGAAAGACTCACCCGCCTCGCGTCGTCTGCTGCGTTTGCATGACGTCCGTCGGCGGGTTTTTTGTTCACCCCTGCACGATCCATCAATGCCACCAGTTCCCTCGCCCTTGAACTGTCATGAAACGATCAGTCGCCCGAAACGGAGTGGCCCCGACGTGGGACCAGAACCGGCCGACCGCAGGAGCGACCACGGAATCGCAAGTCGCTGAGAACGAACGCTTGTCGGCGACGGGCGATGGTTCGCCCGCCGCCATCAATAGGAAGGGGCGGGGACGCCAGAGCTCGCGCGAGCGAACCGACGGAATTCCCTCTGGCGGGCCAGGAGAACGGCCAGGGCAGGTCGCATCCGATCTGCAGATGACTCATCAACCCATCTCTGCGGGCGGTCGTACGCCCCTGATCGCAGAGGGTGGGGACGAGCATCGAGTTTCAGCCGACACTCCAACCCGCCGTGATCATGTGAATTCCGAGGATCCTGAACTTTCCAGCCTGCCGGTGTTCGCCCCGTTGCATGTGCTGGTCGTCGACGACACGCCCGCCAATCTGGCGTTTGCGGTGTCGCTGCTGGAGCATCGCGGGCACACCTGCCAGCTCGCGGCGAACGGCATGGAGGCGGTCGACCTGTTCACCCGCGAGCCGTTCGACGCCGTCATGATGGATCTGGAGATGCCCGGGATGGATGGGGCTTCCGCCTCGGAGATCATCCGTGCACTCCCGCGCGGCGGCGAAATTCCGATCATCGCCATGACGACCCAGACCAGCGACAACGATCGGCTGCGATGCACCAATGCCGGCATGACGGAGTTTGTCTCCAAGCCATTCTCCGCCCGCGACATGGTGATTATTCTGGAGCGGGCTGTGGCGCGGGTTCGACTGGCCCGTGTGTCTCGGCTGCTGCACGTCCTGCCGGAAAGACACCAGATGTCTCTTGCTTCCAACCCCTCGTCATCCATCGTCGTGGATCTCGGCGTCTCTTTGCAGCGGCTGGGCAACGACCGGCAGCTGCTGAAGGATATGGCCAATTTTTACGTGGAGGATGTTCCGACCCTGATCTCCGAACTTCGCAGTGCACTGGAGACAGGTGACATCGAACTTGCGACACGTTCGGCCCATAGCCTCAAGGGGCTTTCGGCCAACTTTGAAGCCAGGTTTGCCGTCGAGGCGGCCCTGGCGGTCGAAACAGCCGCGCGGGCCGGCGATCTGGCGCAGGCTTCGGGCGGACGGGAGAACCTGGAACACGAGATCGGGCGAGTTGTGGAGGCGTTGAAGTCAGAGAACCTGGCCGACTGAACCGCTGTGATGGCGGTCGTGCCGACTGAACCGCCGTGATGGCGGTCGCTTTGCAAAACCTGCCAGCCGGGGCCGACATTTCGACGCGCGGAAGTCGTTCCGGGGGGTGGACATCGGCGACGGGCGCGACATCGCCATCGGTGAACGGCGACGAAACAGGTATGCTGGGCAGACCCTTCGGCGGGAACTGCCGGAGCATCAGTCAAAACGGCGGGGATCGTCGGTTTGGACTGAACATCGGCATGTGACCTGCAGGCCAGCCGCCATCATGACTCCACTGCCACCCGATGATCGCCGCGACGCAGCGTCCCACACGCTGGGCATGGCGGAGGATTCGATCATCAACGGGCTGCTTCAGCAGTGGGAAGAGGCGAAGGCCCGCGGAGAAGCGATGTCTGCTGAGACCCTGTGCGAGCATGTGCCGGAACTGGCGGATCAGCTGCGCTGGAAGATTGCGGAACTGCAGGAGCGCGATGCGCGCCGCCTCGCCACCTACGTGCCCGGCTCGGATGCCAGCACCCCCGCCGCCGGCGTCGATCCGAATGTGCCAGCGCCCGACCGCATCGACAGCTCCACCCGGTTCCGGCAGCTCAGGTTCCTCGCCAAAGGGGGGCTCGGCGCCGTCTACGCCGCCGAAGACGACACCCTGAATCGTGATGTGGCGGTGAAGTTCGTCCATCCTCAACTGACGCGCGACCCGCTGTGCCTGCAGCGATTTCAGATTGAAGCCGAAATCACCGCCCGGCTCGAACACCCCGGCGTGGTTCCCCTGCATGCGTTCGGCAAGACGGCCGATGGCCGCCCGTTTTACGTCATGCGGCTCATTCGGGGGGAAACGCTCGACGACGCCATCCGCCGGTACCACGAGAACCCGGGGAGCAAGTCGAAGAATGCCGACCAGTCGATCGAGTTTCGCGATTTGCTCGGCCGGTTCATCACCGCCTGCCAGACCCTGGCGTACGCGCACAATCGGGGCGTCCTGCATCGGGACATCAAGCCGCAGAATGTGATGCTCGGGCGGTTTGGAGAAACGCTGGTGGTCGACTGGGGTCTGGCGATGCCGATCGGCCGGACCGACCAGGCCCGCGCGAGCGGCGAGCACACCCTGATGCCGACCAGCGGCAGCACGAACAGCGATTCGTCCGGCGGCGGAGCGGGGACGCCGGCATTCATGAGTCCGGAACAGGCGGCGGGCAATCTCGACCTCACCCCCGCCAGCGACATCTTCAGCCTCGGCGCCACCCTTTACAAAATTCTGACAGGCCGGGCGCCGTACGACGGCCGCAGCGCGCGGGAAGTCGTCGAGAATGCCGCCAGCGCAAAGTTCGATGCGCCGCGCGCGGTGCGGCGCTATGTTCCCCAGGCGATCGAGGCCGTCTGCCTGAAGGCGATGGCCCGAAAGCCGGCCGACCGCTACGAGACGGCACTCGATCTGGCCCGCGACGTCGAGCGATTTCTTGCGGATGAACCTGTTTCGATCGTCAACGATTCTCCACTGCAGGCGCTGGGGCGGTGGTCGCGTCATCATCGCGGTGCGGCGCAGGTGATGGCCCTGATCGGCATTGTCGCCATGCTGGGGGCGGCCTCGGCGGCCATTGCCTTTCATCGACTCGCGGACCACGAGCACGACGCCCGCGTGGCGGCGGAGACCGCCCGCGAGCAGGGGCTGCGCGTGGCCTCGCGCTTTGCCGCCCGCACGGTGGCGGGAGAGGTCGACCTGCGCTGGCGCATTCTGGAAACGGAAGCCAACGATGCCGAGCTGCGGACGGCGCTGGCCGCGCTGAACCAGTCGGCCGACGATCGCGAGGCCCAGAAAGCGCTGCAGGCATGGCTCGACAGCCGGTACATCGAACACAACCAGACCGCCCGGGCCAGCAGCTGGTTCATCATGAGCCGGACGGGCGTCCAGGTCGCACGGACGCCGGCGGCCGACACGATCGGGGCGAACTTCGCCTTCCGCGATTACTTTCACGGGCAGGGGCGCGAGCTCGCGCCGACCGAGTCGTCTCAGGCCGAGCCGATTCGCAGCGTCTATCGTTCGGCGGTCTATTCCAGCCGGTCGAGCGGTTCGCTGAAGGTCGCATTCTCGGCCCCGATCTGGAGCGGCAAACCGGGGACTCCCAACCGCGATGTGCTGGGCGTGCTGGCGATGACCGTCGACCTGGGTGAGTTCAGCGTGTTGCAGTTCGGGCTGGGCACCGACCAGATTGCGGTTCTCGTCGACACCCGCGCCGACCGCATCGAAGGCCTGGGGGACACCAATCAGGGGCTCGTGCTCCACCACCCGGGAATGGCGGGCGACGACCACACCGACGAGGAACCCGATAACTACCGCATCCACGCCGAGTATCTCGAGCGACTGCTGAAGATGAGGTCGAGCCGGCTGCAGAGCGACACCAGTTCGTCAACGCCTGACAACCTGATCCGCAACTATCGCGACCCTCTCGATCCGCCCGAATCGGGAACCTGGCTGGCGGCGTTCGAGCCTGTGCTCGTACGGGGCCGGCCGCAGGAACTCCGCGACACCGGCTGGATCGTGATTGTGCAGATGCGCGATGCCGATCCGTAGGCGTTGAAGTAGGGCATCGGCAGCGCCTTTGGACGCGACGGTTCCGCAGTGCTCGGAACTCGGTGAACGGCGCCTGGCGTTTACTTCTTCCTCGGTTTGACCACGAACGCCACGACCGCGAACAGCAGGCCCACGACGAAAAACACTCCCGGCTTCCGACTGCGGACGGCCGCCAGTGCAAAGCCCGCCAGCGCCATGGTGATCCAGGACGCCGCCGGAGCTTTGGGGGCCGGCGCACTGCCTGCCGTGCCCTTGGCCGGAGCGAGGAACATCCAGAGCACTGCCAGCAGAATTCCGACGCGAATCAGCGAGCCGGCCCACGGGTCATCGAAGGCGCGGAATGCGAGGGTCGTCCCGCTGACGAGGCTGATGATCGCCAGAATTCCGACCAGCGGCCGATTGATGAGGGGGCCCCGGGGCGACGATGCAGTCATGGCGCCGACGATGTTTCCAGCGGCTGCGCGAGCGGCGGAGCCGGGGGGCGGTCGGCATTCCCCTCCAGCGACCACGCGGACGCGTCGGCATCCCAGTCGATGAACGACAGCTGCGGAACGGCTCCCCCCTGTCCCTCAATCCACTCGGCCCAGGCCCGCGACTGCCCCGTGCGAAGCGCCAGGTCGCCAAACGGATCAAACTCGCGATCGGCGAAGGTCGCCCGCTGCAGCAACCCCGCGGCGGCGGCCCGCATGGCCAGCCGAGGATGATCGAGATAGGCCGCCACTTCACCCCAGGTGCGCGGCCCCTGTTCGCGCAGGGCCGCAATCGCCTGATCGCGGCCTGTCCCTTCAACGCGCGACACATGTTTCAGCAGCTTCTGAACGGCCTCGCGGCGAACGGCGATGTCGGAGGCCCCGGCATCGGCGAGCCAGCGCGTCAGGTCGGCCAGGGTCGCCTGCGGGTTTCTCAGCGTGTCTTCGAGAAATGCCAGATACTCGGTCGCCGGCAGATAACCGGCCTTTTCGCCAATCACGTTGCCGGCGGCATCGGTCACGATTGAATGCGGCAGCCCGGCGACTCCGTACCGGGCTGCAAATCCGGAATGTTCGTCGACATCGATCTTGAGCCACAGGAACTGCGTGTGACGGTCGTCGAGAACCGGACTGGCCAGCGTGTCGGCCGCCAGCTTGCGACACCAGCCGCACCAGGTCGCGCCGAACACGACGACGCGCGGCCGGAGATCTTCGGCCGGAATTCGGGCGGGGTCGGTGATGAAGTCGATGGCGCAGGCCGGCGCGGCCTGACCGACGAGGAGGGCCAGTTGCAGCCAGCCGATTGCAAAGCGCCCAAGGCGTGCGCGGCCGCACCGGGAAGCCGGGCCTGCGACGACTGACGATGCACGCGTGGAACGGGCAGCAGATGGATGCGGCGACACGCCTGGAACCTTCAGTGAGTCAGCGTGTAGGCGAGCAGGTTGACGTTCACCTGGCGGGCGTTCTGCACCTCGTTGCCGCCGCAGCAGCAGCATTTGGGGCCGGCCTTGCCGGTGTCGTTCAGCCCGTCCGGCGAAAAGACCAGCGCAATGCGCCCGTCGATCTCCAGACCTTCGAGATGCGCCCGCCGGGCGCCTTTCAGCCGCAGTTCCTGAATGTCGTACACGGTATGAAAGACGGCATGCGTCGGGTCGAGCGGTTTCAGCGGCGATTCCGCAAACAGCCTCGCCATTTCCGTCCGAAAGCTGGCCTGCCATTCCTCATTGCTGCATCCGGCCGAGGCGATGATGAACCCGCCGTTCTCCAGGTAGTTTCGCAGGTTCAGCCTTTGGGCTTCGGTCAAGTCGAATCGCCCTTCACCCGTCATGATGGCAAACGGGCACTGGAACAGGTCTGCCGATTCGAGCGCTGTTGAGACGAACCGGGGATTCGTGCGGATATGCGTTTCTCGGGAGGCCTGCGACAGAAACTCGCTGCTGAAGCAGCGCGACGTTTTTCCCGCACCGTACGTCAGGATCGCGCAGTTCACGACGCCCGGCTGCAGCGGACCGGGTGCATTGGCGGCCTCTTCCGGGCTGATCGCATGATTCGCATCCGGATCGATCACCCCGCGCTGATCGAACGCCTCTTTCAGCGAGCGGAAGAGGCTTTTGGTTTCCTGGGCCGGCAGCGTCGCGCCGGCGAGACCCATTGCGACCGCCAGCACCGTGGCCATGCTCCTGCTGCGTGCCGCCATGTTCGCGTTCTCCGACTGCCAGACGTTTCCCGGAATCGTCACATACTGCGGCTTCCCGCTCAAGGGGAGCGGCCTGCGACGTGCATTGGGATTGGGCGCCGGCGGACGCAAAACCCAAACGGCGATGGGAGTAGGAACTTTCGATTGTTTCTGGGCCGACCGGGAGGGCGAGGCTCTGACCGAGCCGCGTCCGGGAGAGTGGGCTCCATCGGATTCGGCGTTCCGCCGGCCCTTGTTGCCGAGGCAGGCCGTTCGTGCCGGGGCCGGTGGATGGCGGTCTTCCAACGGTCTGTCGTCCACCGGATGCGGCTCAGCAGGAGCTTCGCCCTCCCGTTTCGGGCGAGACCACAAAACAGAAGAATCTTCCGACACCCACGGCGATGTCAGCACGCCCGGACCATTGATTTACCCCGGCGGATGCAAGATCGTACCGCGATTCGGCCTGCGCCGCTGGGCAAGGAGAGGCGCGGGGCAGTCGATTCCCATCCGTTCCTTTCAGGAAACACATGCTCACCTTGCGACGCCTCGCACCCGCGGCCGCGATGCTGTGCGGATTGACGCCGTCCGCGTTCGCCCAGTCGTCCGCCACCGCTTCCTCGTCTCCGGTCACCGATGCATCGGCCGAGGCGGTCGATCCGGTTGAATCGCAGAAAATTGAGGCCGATGGCGCTTATCGCCAGCACGACTATGCCCGGGCGATCGAGCTGACCAGTCGGGTGCTGGAGACCAGCCCGGAGGACCATGTCGCGCTGTACCTGCGCGCCAGTGCGCGGGTGGAATCGGGCGCGCAGTCGAAGAATGTGGAACTGATCCGCGCGGGAATCAAGGATGCGCGTGACGCCATCGCGTTCGAAAAGAATGGCAAGGGAGACTATTACCTGCCGTACCTGTACGGCATGACCAGCCTGACCATCGCCGAAGCGAAGCCCGCCCACGCACAGACGGCCGTCGGCATTGCTGACCAGCTGCTGGGCGAAGCGAAGTACAGCCTGCAGGAGCGGGCGAACATTTCGTACCAGCGCGGCCTGGCGAACATCCAGCTGCGCCGGCCGGACGACGCACGGGACGACTTCCGGCAGGCCATCAAACGCAAGCCCGATCACCTCGCCGCTCACGTGGCGTTGTGCAACCTGATCAACGAAACCAAAGGGCGGGACGACGCGTTGATTGCGTTCAATCAGGCGATTGCCTCGCTGCCGAACAGCGCCCTGCTGCTCAACAATCGCGGCATGCATTTCCATGCGATGGGTCGCGACCGGGAGGCTCTCAGCGATCTGAACGCCGCCCTGCGAAAGGATCCGAAATTTCTGCCGGCGCTGATGAACCGCGGGTTCATTCACATGCAGGCCGGTCGGTCGGACGAAGCGGAACAGGACCTCACTGCGGCGATTGAGCTGGGCCCGACCTCGACTCAGCCGTACACCATGCGAGGGAATGCGCGCGTCAGCCAGGGGCGGGCCGCCGATGCCATTGCCGACTACCGCAAGGCCGCCGAACTGAACCCGGCCAGCGGCATCGCCGCGGCCGATGTCGGGTTCGCGCTGTTCTTCACGGGCGACTTCTCCGGCGCGCTGGCGCAGTTTGAACTGGCCCTGAAGCTCGATCCGTCCATTCCGTTCCTGACCCCCTGGCGGGTCGCGGCCGCTCAGCGGGCAGGCCGGGACCTGACGGGCGACTCCGCAGTGCAGTCCGCAATCCGCAGCAACGAATCGATGCGAACCTGGTTCGAATGGTTGACGCTGCACCAGCTGGGCAAGGTGGACGACGTGGCGTTGCTGAAGGCCGTCAGCCCGTCCGACGTCGACGCCCAGAAGGCGCAGCAATGCGAAGCCTATTACTTCATCGGCCTGGAAATGCTGCGTCGCAAACAGCTCGACGACGCCAAGGCGTCGTTCGTGCAGGCGGTCGAAACCGAGGCCGAGCGCCTCTCCGCGTTCCGCGGCGCGAGAATGGCGCTGCGCGAGATCGACGCCAATTGAAGAAGGTCCTGACGACGCGAGTTCCCGCCGGCGGCGCTGGCGGGAACATTCCTGCCTGACAGAGGCCGGATGCTGTCCTGGCTGCAATAATCTGCCGCCTCTCCCCTGACGCTGTTCCCGACTGAAACTGGTTCTCTCGATGTCTCTGCCGCTTGCTGAAATCCGTTCCGCCGTCGACGCCCTGCGTGATCCTGAACTCGGGCGAACGTTCGGAGAACTGAAGACCGTCCGGTCGGTTGACGAGACGCCCGCTGGCGTCCGGGTGCATCTGGTGCTGCCGACGCCGGCGTATCCTCAACCCGAGCGCCTGACGGCGCTGGTGACCGAGGCGGTCGGCAAGTCGTCGCCGGGGACCGGCGTTGAAGTCGCGATCACGTCGGAGGTTCGCGGCAAGAACGCCGGGGCCAGCGTGGGGCTGTCGATCAAGAACATTATCGCCGTCGGCAGCGGCAAGGGGGGCGTCGGCAAGTCGACGATCGCCACCGCCCTGGCGTACGGGCTGAAGCACTTTGGTGCATCCGTCGGCCTGATGGACGCCGACGTGTACGGGCCGAGCGTTCCGCACATGGTGGGCGCTCAGGGTCAGCCGGCCATCCGCCAGATCCCGCTGGAGGATGGCCGCGTGATGGAGCGGATCATTCCCATTGAAGCCGACGGCCTGAAACTGATGTCGATGGGGTTCATGCTGCGGGAAGACCAGGCGGTGATCTGGCGCGGACCGATGCTGCACAAGGCGCTGACGCAGTTTTTGCAGCAGACTGACTGGGGCCAGCTGGACTATCTGATCATCGACATGCCCCCTGGAACGGGCGATGTCGCCATTACGCTGTCGCAGATGGTCGGGCTGGCCGGCGCCATTGTCGTCTGCACGCCGCAGCAGGTCGCGCTGCTGGACGCCGTCAAGGCGATCAACATGTACCGCACGGTGAAGATTCCGATTCTCGGGATGGTCGAGAACATGAGCGGCGACATTTTCGGCCGCGGCGGCGCGCAGAAGAAGGCTCAGGAACTGGGGATTCCGTTCCTAGGCGAGGTTCCGTCCGAAGCGACGATCCGCATCAAGGGAGATGAAGGTCGCATGTCGGCGCTGTTCAGCGAGAACAACCCGGCCCGCGGGGCGCTGGAGCAGGTGACCAGCCGGGCCGCACTGGAACTTGTCCGGCAGTTGCTGTCGACGCCATCGATGCCGACTCTGGAGATCATCTGAACTGGCCCCCTCCGGCCGCCAGCGTCCGCGGGGGCAACTTCATCTTCTCCCGCCAGCGGCTCGACTGCTAAAACCCGCAGCCCGGTTTCGCGACTCAATTCCGCGTCCCAGTGCTGTTCCTGAGCCGACTCCCCTGGTTCTCGCTGCTGGCCCTCATCGCCCTCGTGCTGGCCGGACTGGCGGGCATTGCGCGCGGAGACGACCTGTACGGCGGCGCGCCCATGCTCGTCCGGCAGCTGGTGTGGGTGCTGATTTCGTTTGCCGTTCTGATCGGTTCACTCGCGATCCCCTACCGCAGGCTGCGGACGTGGGCCTATCCGTCGCTGGCAGCGGTGCTGGTGCTGCTGGTGCTGGTGCTGCTGACGCCGGCCCGCAACGGCTCGCGAAGCTGGTTCGCCCTGGGCCCGTTCACCTTTCAGCCATCCGAGTTCGCCAAGCTGGCGTATGTGCTCGCGCTGAGCCGGTATCTCATGTCGGCCCGCCGCATCCGCAGCCTGTGGGGGCTGATCGCCCCGCTGCTGCTGACGCTGCCGACCATCGTCCTCATTCTGCGCGAGCCGGATCTGGGCACTGCGACGATCTTTCTGCCCGTGCTGTTCGCCATGTTGTATGCCGCGGGCGCGAAGACCTGGCATCTGGGGGCAGTGGTGGCGCTGGGAGTGCTCGCGATGCCCTATTTGTGGACGGAAATGAACGCCGAGCAGCGGTCGAGAATCACGGCGATCTTCCGGCAGCGGGATGGCGGCGCGCCGGCCCGCGGCGACGATTATCACCTGCATCAGTCGAAACAGGTGATTGCGCTGGGCGGCGTCTGGGGGAGCGACCTGGCCGGGATGCCGCTGGCCGAAACCGATGCCTACCACCTGCCGGCCGCGCGCACCGACTTTGTGTTCTGCCTCATTGCCGAACGCTGGGGCACGGGCGGCGCCGTGGGCGTTCTCGCGGCCTATTTCGTTCTGATCGCCGGAGTGTTTCAGATCGGCGCGCGCACCGACGACCCGTTCGGCCGACTGATCTGCGTCGGGGTTGCCGTGTGGCTCGCCACGCAGGTCATCATCAACACCGGAATGACGGTCGGCCTGGTCCCGATCACCGGCATTACGCTCCCCCTGCTGAGCTACGGCGGTTCCAGCATGGTGGCCACGTTCGCCGCCCTGGGGCTGGTGGTGAATGTCGCGGTTCGGCCCGGATTTGAAGTTCGGGCCCCGTTTTCAGTCGCCAGCTGACGCGGGGCTGGCGTCCGTGCGACATCGCGCGGCGGCTCGTGCTCCCGCACCGCCCGCCGCGCTGTGATCCACCCGCCGCGACTGTCGCTACTGCTTCAGCAGCTGCTGCACGAGCGGGAGGACTTCCTTGTCGTAGTGAACTTCTTCGCCGGCAAACCGCTTGGCGAGCTGGCCGTTCTTGCCATAAACGTAAACGGCCGGAATGGAAGCGAGATCGAGCTGTTCGAACAGCTCATCCGATTCGACGCTGCAGAGAATGTTTTTGCAGGTCGCCCTCTGGGACGTGAGGAACTCGAGAACTTTGGGCTCGTAAAACGCCGGCGGCTTCGACTTGATGCCGGCGTAGTCGGTGGAAACCGACAGGCAGGCGACCTTATCCCCCTGCTCGTTGTGCAACTGGACGAGGTGCGGAAACTCGCGGCGGCAGGGTTCGCACGACAGCGACCACATGTCGACCACCACCACCTTCCCCTTCTGGGCAGCGATCCATTTCTGCACGCCGGCCCAATCGGCGATCTCGACCTTCACTTCGTCAGCCGCATAGAACGCGACCGGCTGCAGCGCGGATGGATGAGGCAGCACCGCCTGCGGCGCTTCGGCCGGGGCGTTGTCGCCCGGTTCGGCGCCGGGTTCCGTCTGCCCGGGTTCGCTTTGGCCATCCGGGGCCGGACCGGCATCAATGGCGGCTGGCGACGGCTGCGGGACCTGGACCGGCGGAACGTCTTCCGCCTTCTTGCAGCCGGGGATGGCGATTGCGGCGCCGAGCAGTAGAGAGGCGATAGTTCGATGGGGCATGGGGGACACTCCTTTGTAGGGGGATTTGGGTTCGCTGGAGGGGGCCGGGAATGAGGGATGAGAGGAACGGCGGCGGGCGACTGGCCGCCTACTTTTCGACCTTCCTGAGTCCGGCGGCGACGGCCTGGGGTTCGGGGTCTTCATAAGGAAGGGCTTTTAGAAACTCGACGAGGTCGCTGATTTCCTGCTTGGTGAGCTGGCTGGTGGTTCCGTGGCGGTCGTCGGCGTTGTAGGTGGTCAGCACGTCTTCCAGCGTCGCGGCCTTGCCGTGGTGGAGGTAGGGGGCGGAGCGGTACAGGCCGATGAGCGTCGGGGTATCGTAGGCCGGTCCCATGAGTTCGGAAGGGTCATCGTTGCCCGTTCCGACATCGTGGCGCGTCAGCGAGCCGGCGCGGGAGTCGCAGTAGTAGGGGCCGTTGTGACAGTTCGCACATCCGACGGAGTCGCGGAAGAAGATGTCGCGGCCGCGCTGGGCGGCGTCCGTCAGGCCAATCCGGGTCTGGCCGGCGGCGTCCTTGACCCGGGCGTAAGGGCTGAGATCGAACTTGTGGGAGTTGGCATACAGCGCCAGGGCGTCTGCCTCTTTCGATCGACCGCTGAGCGGTTCCCCCAGTGCATCGGGAATGGGGCCCTTGATGAGGCCGCGCCCCTGCATGAGCTTGCCGCGGATGGTGTGTTCGAAGTCCTGCACTTCATCGCGGTCGGCCGACCAGTGCAGCGGGTGGGTCCACGCCATTCCAGCGAGAGGCTGCGTCTGGCGGAGACCTTCGGGCTGCTGCCAGGTGCGTCCGTCAGAATCGCCATCGGGGTGGCAGCTCGAGCAGGAAATCCACCGCTGGCCGACCATGGGCTGGTTGGCCGAATAGAACAGCCGCTTGCCCAGAAGCATTTCGTCGTCGAGGGGGCTGTCGCAGACGGCGAGCGTCTGCAGCGGCTTCAGGGTTTTGACGTCGAGAACGGTGATGGAAAAGTCGAGGGCGTTGTAGACGAGCAGTTGTGCGCCGTCGGCGGTGAATCGCACTGCCCGGGGGTTGTGGCCGGTGCGGATCGTGGCGGCCCAGCTGAGTTCGCGGTAGTCGTCGTCGATCACGTTGCAGACGAACATGTCGTCGGTGCCGGAGAACACGACGGCGAGTTCCTTGCCGTCGGGTGAAACGGCCGCTTCCCAGGGATTCGCCACTACGAAGGTGCCGCGGAACGAATCCATCTGAACCCGCTTGCGACGCGATGGGGGCTTGGAACCATCTTCGACGGGCTTCGGCGAGTCGGTATCGAGCACGGCGACATACGGGAAGATCGCGCCGGCCCCCTGGGGAACGGTGATGCGCGAGCGGATATGCGACAGATAGGCCTTGGGGCGCCTGGGATGCAGGGCGATGTGGCGGGCGAGGTTGTCTTCCTTTGTGCCGGTCCACGATTCGAGTTTCTCGCCGGACGTGCGGTCGATGGCGTGCATGACGCCGGTGTAATACTCCGTCACAAGGAGCCGGCCGTCGGACGCCAGGGCGAGCCCGCGGGCGAAGGGGCCGGCGGCGATTTCACGGGTCACTGTTTTTGTGGCGGGGTCGATCTCGACGATCTGTCCGGGGTAGTCGAGCGTCACATACAGACGTGAACCGTCGGGTGTGGAAATGACGGAGTACGGTTCGTCGAACACCTCGATCCGGGCGGTCGGCTGGCCGCTGTCGGCATTCAGGAGGACGACAGCGTCGTCGCCATACACGGCGACCGCGAGGTCGTGCGTGGTTCCGACAAAGCTGACGCCTTCCGGATGGCGACCGACCTGAACCTCGGACCTCTTCGACCAGCGACCCTCGCGCTGCTCGAGAATGGTGACGCTTCCGGAGTCACGATTCGCACAGGCGAGGAGGCGGCCATCGGTCGAGAGGTCCATCAAGCTATTCGACACGCCGGCCTGGACCGATGCGGATATCAGCAGGATGGCGGCCACTGCGAGGTGCCGGGCAGAGAATGCTTTCAAGGTTCGCCTCCTCGGGACGCATCGTTTTTCGGGAGCCGGCAGTCTATCGTTTTGTGGGTCGATCGTTGGAGTCCAGCCGGGGACATGTCGTCCGAAGTTGTCGTAGGGCCGGTTCCACCGGCCGTTTGGACAAGGGAATGCTCCAACGAGACAAGCCGGCCGGCACAGCCGGCCCTACCGTTACTGGCCGATGACCCGGAAATGATTTACGAATTGCGAGAGAACGTGTCTGCGAAGCACTGGATCGTCATCGGGGCGCTGTCGGCGGGGCTGGCGGTGATTTGCGGCGCGTTTGCCGCGCATGGTCTGAATGTCCGGCTGCCGGAACAGTACGCGGGGCAGACGCGGGTGGTGGCGGGGGAAACGGTCCCTGCGGCACGGAAGTACCTGGACGATTTCAGGACGGCGGCCGAGTACCAGATGTATCATGCCCTGGGCCTGATCGCGGTGGGGCTGGCAGCGGCAGGGCGTGGGGCAACGGGGCGGGGGGGGAAGTCGTTCCAGGCGGCTGGCTGGAGCTTTCTGTTCGGGACAATTCTGTTCTCGGGCAGTCTCTATGCGCTGGTGCTGACGGGCTTCACCCGGCTGGGAATGATCACTCCGATTGGCGGCGTGCTGTTCATCGCTGGTTGGGCGTCGCTGGCGGCGGGGGCGGCGGCGAGGTCGGAAGGAGTGGTCGAATGAGCCCGTTTGGCGATCTCACCGGCCAGCGGGTGCTGGTGACCGGCTCTTCCAGCGGCATTGGCCGGGCCATCGCACTGGAGCTGGCGTCGGCCGGGGCGGATGTTGTGTTGCATGGACGTCGCGCGACGGGCCCGATTAAGGATGTCGCCGCGAAGATCGCTGCGCTGGGGCGCCGGGTGGACATTCGCGCGGCAGATCTGTTTTCCGGGGCAGAAGGGCCGGTGCGTCTGTCGCAACAGGCGTGGGAGGTCTGGGGTGGGCTGGACGGCGCCGTGCTGAACGCGGGCGTCGACCTGTTGACGGGCGAGAATCGTCAACTGAGTTACGAGGACAAACTCGAACGGCTGCTCGCGGTGGATGTGCGTGCCAGCGTGCTGATGGCCCGCGACCTCGGCCGGCGCATGAAAGCTCAGGGGCGGGGTTCGCTCCTGACGATCGGCTGGGACCAGGCGGACCGCGGCATGGAAGGAGACAGCGCGGAGCTGTTTTCGGCAGCGAAGAATGCGGTGATGGGTTTCACGCGGTCGCTGGCGGTGAGTCTGTCGCCGGAGGTGCGGGTGAACTGCATCGCGCCGGGATGGATCCGCACGGCGTGGGGAGATTCCACCAGCCAAGAGTGGCATGACCGCGTGCTGCGCGAGACGCCGCTCGCGCGGTGGGGAACTCCGGAAGACATCGCGCGGCTGGCGCGGTTTCTGTTCAGCGACTCGGCCAGTTACATCACCGGGCAGGTGTTGAATGCGAATGGCGGCGCCATCCGCTGAGCGGCGGGATCGAATCCCGCCGCCCGGGAGTTTCGCAGTTACTTTGCGGCTTTCAGGTCCTCGATCAGCTTCTTGAGTTCATCGAGGTCCTTGCGCATCGCTTTCACCTCTTCCAGCAAATTGCCCTGCGGCTGGCCAAACTGGCCGTAAAAGGCGGCCTGCGGCGGCATCATCATTCCGGGTCCGAAGTGCACCATGGCCCGGGCGTCCTTGAGGGTCGCCGCCGGCACTTCGTTCGACCGGGGCGTCAGTTCCAGAGTCAGTTCCTGGCCGGTGCGCACCAGAACGAGCTCGATCGGTTTGCCCTCGGACGCCTTGACGGCCTGCGTCAGTTCCGTCGGAGTCTTCACCGGCTCGCCGGCCGCCTTCAGGATGAGGTCAAACTTCTGCACCCCGGCCTTCTCGGCAGCGCTTTCCGTGACCACGGCGTCGACAACCACGGCCGGAGTGTCCGGCCTGCCGAGCTGGGTCATCACCACCGCCGGAGCCTCGCTGACCGAGACGCCAATGACGAACTTCGGCGACTCAGCGCCGTCCTTGACGCGAGCGGTCAGCTCGCCGAGCAACTTCTGAACATTGCCCGCCTCCAGTTTCTGAAGCTCTCCGTCGCTGCTGCGCTGAATGGTGATGAACCCGGTTCCCGGCGCGGAGCGATCGGAGGCATCCTTCAGCAGTCTGATTCCGTCCGGCGTGACCACTTCGAACGACTTGCCGTCTGGCGTCATGACCCTGATCTGGCCGCGGACCGTCGTCCGGCCCTCCTGCGGAACGTCGTCCGGCTTTCCGCCGGCCCCGACTCCTGTGCCCTTCTGTTCACCGTCGGCAGAGGTGCGAACCACGATCGTTGCCTTCGCATCGACCCGGCCCTTCGGCGAATCGCCGACCGCTTTCGCCTCCGGCGCAGCGTCGGCCTGAACCCGTGTGATCGTGATGACCTGGTCTTCGTCGCTGGCAACCACGGGTGCGGCGCCCAGTGCAACCGCCTGCAGCAGCATTGGCAGGGCCCAGCGGGCATGGCAAATTTGATTCTTCATGATGACTCACCTGTTTCTGGCGACGGGGGGAGAGGGGGCTGTTTTCACGCGGCCCTGCCTATTGCGGCGGATGGGCTGCGGCGATGGGTCACTGCACGGCGTAACTGACATTGCGAACCTCGACGGGGACGTAAACGGTGTCGCCATTGTCGAGGGGGAACGAGACGAGGTTGGTTTCCGTGGTCATTCGATAGCCCGGTTCCGACGGAGCGGACGCGGGCTCGAACCGCGGCCACAGCGGAAGTTCCGAGTCTGTCTGTGCAAGGGCGACCTGGTCGTACACGGGAATGGCCAGGGCCTCGTCGTCGCCCGAAGCGAAGGGCAGTTTCAGAACGGCCGTTGGCTGCGGACCCGGGCGTACGGTTCCGGCCGAGGCGAGCTGGCTGTGTCTGTCGGCGGCGTCGCTGGCGAATGTGGGAGTCGGCCGAGGCGCGCTTGATGCGATGCCTGCAGGATTGTTCGGAGCTGCGGACGGGTCGACGGTTCCACCGGTGCGGGTTCCGAACCAGAAGGCGATTGCCAGCGACGCGGCCAGAGAAGCCCAGCGAATTGCGGCGACACGCGGCCGGGACGAGATGGCCGAGGACGAAGACGCGACGAGCTGCGGCGCAGCGGCAGCGCCCGAGCGGAATTCCGTGCTTCCGGCGTCGAAGCTCTGGTTTTCGAGGAATGCCAGGGCGAGCGACTTCCAGCCCGCGGGCGTTTCGTCGAGCCGCGCGAGCAGAACGCGGAGGTCGGCGGCGGAAAGTTCGCCATCGGCGCAGCGCTGCAGGTCGAGTTCTGAAATGGGCGGGTTCATTCAGTCACCTTCCGGACTGTGCGGCGCTGCGAGGAGGCCTCGGAGAAGTCGCCGCGCTTTGAGGAGTCGATGTTCGACGGTGTGGACGGTGCATCCGAGGTGATCGGCAATGGCTTGATACTTCCAGTGGTGGGCATGCTTGAGCAGAAAGACGTCGCGTTCGATCTGCGGGAGTTGGTCGATGGCGGCCCGCAGGCTGGCGGCCCGTTCCGCCTCGGCGAACTGATCGAGCAGGTCGCGAGTCGTTCGGGCGGCAGGCTGCATGGCGGTCATCCAGCGGCGGAGGAGACTCCTCTGTCGCCCGGCCGAGCGGCGGCGCGTCAGACACAGCCGGATGGTGATGCGATACAGCCAGGGGGGCGCTTCGCCGGCAGTCTGGGGCCGTCGGGTGGCGCTGAAAACACGGGCCGACAGTTCCTGGAGGACGTCATCCACGTCGTTCCAGCCGCCGAGCCGGCCCCGGATGACGGTGCGCAGCCAGGGGGCATGCCGGGCCAGCTGCTCCTGCCAGTCGACCGGAGTCGGGGGGGCTCGCTGAAGGATGTCGTCAAGCAGGGCAGGCTGGTCCATGACAATCAGAAGAACCCCGCCACGAGCGGTTTCCGGGTGCGAAACCGAGAATTTTCATCGCAGTTTAATGCTTCCCGACCGGATGCTGCCTCCGGAGGCCGGAATCGTCGTTGAAAACGGCCGCCGCTGCAGAGTTCCGTTTCCAAATTGTGAATTTCCGAAGTAGACTCGTTGCAGCCTTCGGCGACTACCTGAGAGTCTTCCGCCGACGTGACCTCCGCATGGCGTGCCTCCGTCGATGCTTCGAGTCCTTGGCAGCAGCAACCCCTGGCGTGAGTCGATGAGTCGCCGCGAGGTGATGCACATCGGGGGGCTTGGTGCGCTTGGCCTGAGCCTGCCGCAGGTTCTGAAGGCATCCGAAGAAGCGTCGATTTCGCAATCTCCGCCGCGTGCGAAACAGATTCTGCTGCTGTATCTGCAGGGCGCCGCTTCGCAGTTTGAAACGTGGGACCCCAAGCCGGAAGCGCCCGCGGAAGTTCGCGGAAAGTGGGGCACGATCCCGACGGCCGTCCCGGGGGTGCATATCTGCGAGCTGTTGCCGCGCGTGTCGAAGTATGTCGACCGCATGGCGCTGGTGCGGTCGATGACGCACGAGCACAACAACCACTCGAATCTGTACACGCTGACGGGCTACCCGGCCGTCGATTTTTCGTCCGAGACGAATCCGTTCGACAGCCGGCATCATCCGTTCTTCGGCAGCGTCCTCGATTACCTCGAAGAACAGCGGAATCCGGGGCATGTTCCCGAGCTGCCGCGGAACATCGGATTGCCGTATCAGTTCAGCGCCTATGGGCAGCTCGTGCGGCGGGCCGGTCCTTATGCGGCGTTTCTGGGGAACGGCTACAACCCGGTCTGGACGGAATTCGACGGCGAAGCGACAACCGAAATCGGACGGACGTCGTTCTTCGCCGGGCTGGGCAAGGAAATGGTGAAAGATCCGTTCCTCGGGATCACCCCGGAGAGCCGCATCCGGCTGTCGAAATCGGCCCAGCTGGCGAAGGAAATGACGCTCGACCGGCTGGACCGGCGACGGTCGCTCGTTCAGCAGCTCGATGAAGAATCGCGGCGGATCGACCGAAACCAGGCGACGCGGGGTCTCGATCGCTTCGAGGCCATGGCCTACAACCTGATGACCTCCGAAAAGCTGCGGAAGGCGCTCGATTTCGGCCAGGAGCCGATGGCGAAGCGCGAAGAATACGGGATGACGCTGTTCGGCCAGGCCTGCCTGTCTGCACGCCGGCTGCTGGAGGCGGGGTGCCCGCTGGTGTCGGTGTTCTGGGACGAATACAAGGTGGTGAACACCGCCTGGGACACGCACTTCGAGCATTTCGAGCGATTGGGCGATGAACTTCTGCCGGGCTTCGATGCGGCGGTGAGTTCGCTGTTCGCCGACCTGATTGAGCGGGGCCTGCTGGAGGACACGCTGGTGCTGTGCCTCACCGAGCATGGCCGGACGCCGAAGATCGACAATCTTGATCGCGGCGGCGGTCGGGACCACTACTCAAAGGCCTACAGCGTGATGCTGGCCGGGGCAGGAATTCGCCCGGGAACAGTGCTGGGGGCCACGGACGCGATTGGGGCGTTTGTGAAAGAACGTCCGGTCAGTCCGGAAGACATTCTGGCGACGATGTATCACCTGAAAGGGATCGACCCGCACACGGCGTCGGTCCCCAACCAACTGGGCCGGCCGATGCGGCTGACGGAGCACGGGGAGGTGATTCACGAATTATTGCTGTAACAGTTGGGGCCAGTTCGGGGTTTCCTAATCAGCATTACGGGGGAAGCATCGCCATTGCCCCCGAAGGAAGCATCGCACTTGTTGCTCAGAACTGCTGCACCGTTCGATGATTTGACGACTGAACTTTTCCACCTGCCGGAAGCGTGTTCGACCGGGGCGGGTGAACTTTTTTCTGAGGTTTTGCGGATTGCGTGAGTTTATTGCTGCTGCATTCGCAGCGGATCTGTGCTGCCTTTCGACTCGGGGGAGTTGTTATGAGTGGTGTTCGGAAACGTCTCGGCTTTACGCTGATTGAACTGCTGGTGGTGATCGCGATTATCGCGATCCTGATCGCCCTGTTGCTGCCGGCTGTGCAGCAGGCGCGCGAGGCGGCGCGAAGGACGCAGTGCAAGAATAATCTGCACAACATCGGCCTGGCGCTGCATAACTATCATGATGTGTTCAACATGCTGCCGATGGCGACTCATCAGTCACATGGCAACGGAACGACGCCTGACCTGGCCGGCGGCTGGGCATGGTCGACGGCGATCCTGCCGCAGATGGATCAGGGGCCGCTCTTTAACCAACTGAACACGGGGACGCTGACGATGCGTGATGTGGCGAGCACTGCTGCGGGAAGAGCCCTGCTGGGCACGCCGCTGGCCGTCTATTCATGCCCGTCCGATGTCGGCCGGAATCCGAACGACAATCGGCCGTTCAGTCAGCTGGTCCCAGGCACGACGTTTCTGTTGGGCAAGAACAACTACCCCGCGTGTAATGGAAACGAATTCCACAGCGGGATGACCCCGGATTTCAACAATCCGCCAATCAGCTTCAAGAATGTCACCGACGGTCTGTCGAACACGTTCAACGTCTGCGAACGGAGGGCCCGCATTCTGGACGGCGTGGCGACAACAGACACTCCTCCTTTTGCCGGGCTTTGGCCGGGCGCGTTTGACCATACCACTGGCGGAACTGTCCCTGTCAACGTCATGGGTCCGCAAGCGCTCCGCTGCACGACGCAGTACCGCCTAAGAGACGGGAACTGCAATGGCTCGAACGCTGCACAAGAAGGCATCTCGAGCGAGCACACTGGTGGATTCCATGCGCTGCTGGGAGACGGAAGCGCCCGGTTCATCAGCTCGAATATCGAGCAACTGACCTTCGACATGACCGCCTACAACGCGAGTCCACGGCAGAAGCAGCCGATTACGGCAATGGGCGTTCTCAACCGGCTTGGCGATCGTGCTGACGGCTTTGTCATTGGGGAATTTTAAGTCAGCCGTCGTTCGTTCGCTGCAGCTCGATTTTTGAATGAGGCACTCGACGGTGCTCGGCTTTGAGTTCCGACGAGTGCGTCTAAATCGCGTCGAGAGGACGCTCGGCGATCGGAATCTCTAATTGGGTGCCCTGAGATTTTTGAGAAGAAAAGGCTGACTCCATGTGCCGCATCGTTTTCGGAATTGCTGTCGTGATATCCGGGCTGGCCACTGGATGCGGTCCGAGCATGCCGGAAAACCAGTACGCCGCGATGGCAGAGCGGAGTCAGAAGGTGCATGAACGGTTAAGTTCAAAGGGAAAGGTGGAGCAAAAGAGCTATGGACCTCTTGGTTCCGGCAGCATTGTCAAGCTCGACAAGGTGACGGTTGACGATCAGTTGATCGAAGACCTGGGCTTGCTCGACAGGATCACGGAGCTCCATCTGCCGGGCGCAACCGTAACGGATGCCCAACTCGAGGCAATTCTGTCGTCGAAGGTCGGGGTGTTCCTGAACGCCGTCGATTTCAGCGGCACGAATATCAGCGATGCCGCGGTGAAGCCGCTCGTCACGGCTGCCTATCTGCAGAAAGCCAACTTTTCCGGAACCAAGATCAGTGACGCATTTGTGAAAGACATGCTGGCGCAACGTCGCAAGAACAGCGGTATCCCGAGTCAGTGCAAGAAAGTCGCCATTGTTAAATAGCATCCTCTTCGATGGTCGTGCGTTCGTATTGAACTTCCAACTGTTCCTCGTGGTGTCAGCAGGGCTATCGCCAATAGGGGCTTGACCAGCCGGGGTAGAATGGGGCGAGGTTT